>BNJS01000678.1_pt1 | contig 724338 bp, 765 predicted proteins | sample 8540461 | NCBI WGS metagenome assembly BNJS01 (sample SAMD00202454, study PRJDB9452) | human saliva metagenome | isolation source: human saliva | place: Japan
ATATACGTTTTATTGTCTTTTTATTGACTTTAACACAAAAAAACACGTTACAATGAAAGCGTTAATAATAGAAATACGGTTTGGTCTAGATGTAATTCCAAACATATTTTATGCTTTTACATTGATAAAAGGAAGTATATTTCATAAATAAAAATTTTAAATTTATACATATTATTCTTACTACTAGTCTTTTAGTCCCCCTATATCTTATATATAAGTTAACTCTACAATTCAAAAAGCATAATAAATCTAAAAAAATATCTATTTGGATGACAATAGGCGCTAAATTATATAATGAAGTTATTTTTTTCTTTATCTTAGGTAAATATTATCCATCTCAAAATAATAAAAGTGTATGGGAGATAACAAAATGAATACTGAAAAATATATAGAAATAGCGATATTCGCTGTAATAACAGGCCTGTTATCAGGAACAGGTTCATATTTCGTCAATAAAAATAGAAAAAAATTAAAAGAAAAAAAGAAAAAGAAAAAAAGAAAAAGATAAATAATTAACTTAATCAATATTAAGAGCAATTTTTAAAAAAATTAATTTCAATGAAATCCTAATTTTTTTAAGTCACATTGATATATACCTAAATAAAAATGGAGATAAAAATGACGCAAAACGTATTAACTTGTTTTTAAATTTATTATAATTATTAATATAATAAATTATGTAATAATAAAGAACACATTCATAATAAATTATTTACTTATATGTACATTTATTGGAGTATTCTACATAACAATAGATTCAAATAAAAAAATAAATTAAATATATTAATTGATAAAATCAATATAATTTCATTACTAATTTTTTTACAAGTATAATAAATATCCTTTACATAATTAATATAAAAATAACAAATTTAAAATATATTATTTTTTTATATCGCTATCATACATAATCATTAAATATATAATAAAAAAAGAAACTAGTTAACTAGAGTAATAGCCCCCAAAATTTAGATAAATTTTAGGGGGCTATTGCCGATCTTAATTGATTTATTTTATTAATCGACTGATAAATAATTCTTTTTGTGATGGTTACACCGAATTCAGAATGTATAAAAAGAGCCTTTCTTTTTTTAGAGTCGCGACTCCTACGACTACATCAACTTGAGAGTATTTTTCTTTTTTTAGAGTCGGTATTACTCTCCGACTTCATCTACACTTATTATATCAAAAATTAATTTTCGTCACATTTTATACAGTAAAATTATTATGGATAAATTTCTTTTTAAAAATTAGATAAGTATTACTTCCCTTTTTACTTTTCAGATTATTTAACTTTATTTTTGTAGAATTTTTCTTCTCATTGCGATAATCTATAATATATAAAAATAATCTCAACTGTTAAAAAGATTATAGCAATTTTGATCACCTTTGGAAAGAAAATACAAAATATAACTGTCGGTATCAATTCCACCAGTAATTGTCGTTTATTCTTTTTTTAAAAAAATAGGGAGAGATTTTCTTCTAAACATAAAATATATAAAACCAATAGTTATAGTTGCAACTTCTGATCCTAATATACTGTCCATTACCAATAACCTCCTCTTATTCGGGAAATTTTTTATATTATGGTGCTATTTAACTTTTACACCTTTATTTTTAATATGAAAAATATAATGGTAGCAATACGAAAATCTCAATAATACATTTTTCTAACTTTTTTTCTCCACAAATAATAAAAATCATATACGCTCTCTACAAATATTTATCTTCTATATTTCTCTATACTTTAATTAAACCTACTAACATTATTTTTCTATCTTACTTACACACTTAGCAAAAAAATAAATTATACTAATATTTTCATCTTTTTATTGTATTTCAAACTATAATTTTTCTTCATTTATAATTGGCTTTATAATAATAATCCTTTTTAAATAATATTATTATATTTAAAAATATTTATATGATACCCCTTTCATTTTTATAAATGTGTATGATAATATAAGTGTAAGGAGGGGCAATAAATGAAAAAAAATATCTATTCTGTATTTATACTCTAATATTAATCGTATTTTTTTAACTGGATGTTCTGCAAATGATACTGACGGTTTCTTTTTATAATACTTTCACCAAAAAAATATGGATATGTTTTTTTATCAAATATTAATGTCTATGTTAAAAAGTTGGGGTCTTTCTATAATTATTATTACACTTATAGTAAAAGGTATTATTCTTCCTTTTTATGTTGAAAAAAATTATAAAAAAACAACGTACATCATCTATCAATATGGAAAAAAAGCAAAACCTGAATTAGATCTTTGTACAGAGTAAAAATTAAAAAAAGCTTAGTGAAGATCGAAAAGAGCTCTTAATAATGATGAACGAATGAAAATAAGGATTGAACAAACTGAACTTCAAAAAGAACTCTTTAAAATATAAAAAAAGTATGATTGTTCACCAGCAATTTTCGGTAATTTAATACCTATTCTAATTCAAGCACCGTTTATTTCTGGTTTATACTTTACTCTACAGAATCCAATCTATTCAAAAGATATTCTTGATTCAAGATTTTTTTATCTATTTCACTTGGAGAAAAAAATCTTACATACTATTAGTTCTTGTTTTTTTGTAATATATATGATTGTTGGTAAAATTTCTCAAAAGTATGATGCAAAAGCAATCCTATGTCACAAAAACACACCAGAGGCTGAACGTATACAAAAATGTTTCTAAAAAAATATGGTTTTGGATTACTCCTATAATGTTAACATTTTTTTAACATATACGAGTATCGCTGCTATAGGAATTTACTTTGTAGTCAGTGGTATCCTTGTAGCGTTCCAAATATTATTAGGACGTAAACTTTATCCACCTTATGTACCTAAGCCTGTAAAAACATCAAATAAACAAAAAAACAAAATTAGTAAAAAGATAAAACAAATGTACACTTAGTCATATATCACAACTAAGTGTACATTCTTTTATCTCTCATCACCTAATAATTCTGATCTTATTATCACGCTTATTGCTAAAACAAACATTATTAGACTTAAGAATATTGTAACATAAGTATTAATATCAAAATCCATACCAAAAATTACAGTTCTCATACTCGTTAATTGGTAAGTTAATGGATTAAGTTTTTGATATATAATATAGCACCTTAGAATTATCAAACTATAAAAAAAGTCGGTGCAGCAAAAATTATCGGTAGTAATAATGTTCCTAAGATAAGGTCTCTAGTTCTATATGATACAGTTCCTAATGAAATAATAACTCAAGAGAAAACCAAAATACTAGACTAATAATTACAATAATTAATACTTTTTAAGAAAGGAACCATCTGTATTTTTTTATTCCTAAAAAGAACGATAAAAGTAAATTAATAATACTTGCACTATTGTGATTCCTAATGGAAATACTAATTTTTCCTAAAAAAATAAGAAATAGCTGATGTCCCTTTTTATTCTTTTTATACGCTAGAAGTCCCCACTTTTTTTATCTAAATTCACCCTATAAACCGACTGATTCATCTGAGAATTTAGTATTACTCCAATTATTCAACGAAAATATATTCAATATAGCTAACACTTTCTCCTTTAAAAAGCCAAACTTGAAAAAGAGTTCCCTATCCCAAATCCAAAGAATACAAAGTACAAAATTGGAACCATAAGCTGAGTATATATAATCTGCTTATTATTTTTCAATCACTTATATTCTATATACGATGTTGCCCAAAAAAATTCTTAATTACATTTTTTTCATATAATTACTCCTCCAATTCCAATATTCTCTTCAAGGTAATTTCTTCTTTCTGTAGACTTCCTATTGTAATATTTTCTGCCAATAATAGTTTTTAATACATTTGAAATTTCCTCTTCTTTTTTTCCAAGAAAAATTTTTTTAAATTTTTTATCATCAACGATTGTAATAGTATCTTTATATTTCTCTACTATATCTTTACTTAATTCACCATTGTAAGAAATGTTGTATACTATTTCTTTATTATATTCTCTTAAGAATGTGCTCATTTCCCCAAAAGTATAAACATTCCCCGTCGTTTATATAAATTATCTTATTACAATACTTTTTCTATAAGATCTAAATCATGAGAAGATATAAATACAGCATGTTCTTTATTATTATTTTTTTATGTATTCTAATATTTTTTTGATAATACTACATCTAATCCTGTAGTAGGTTCATCTAAAAAAATAATATTTTTGAATTAGATACTAGACTCCTTGCTATTTGTACTCTCTGCAATTGTCCACCAGATAATTCTGTTAGATCAGATTTCTCCTTACCTTTTAAACCTAGAACATCAATAATCTCATCTACACTTTTCTTACTAATAGTATTTTGAGAATATAATAGCCCCATATAAATATTGTCGTATACATTTAAGTACCAATCTACTGATTGATTTTGCATACAGTAGTCCACATCTCGAACAGACACTCCTTCACCAAACGATATCTCACCTTCGATATTAGAAAACAATCCTAATGTAGAATTAATTATCGTAGTTTTCCCTGAACCGCTTTTACCTATAAGTGCAATCATATCTCCTTTTTCCGCAGAAAAAGAAATATTTTTTAATCGCGTAATCACTAGAATTTTTTTATATTTATATGCTAAATTTTTTTACTGTTAAAAGATTTACCATCTAATTCCCTCCTTCCGATATTATGTTTTTACTTTTTAATTACTTTCTAGAAAAGGTTGATTTGCAAATACAAATCAACCTTCAACTCTTTAATATGTAGTTTACATGTAGCTTACACAATAAAAGTGCGTCTTCTTGAATGAGTGGCTTATTAATCGAGTATCTACTTTAACAAATACTATAAAATCATTATCGTCTGTTAAAATAGCTGATTCTCCTCCTCTATTCAAGTTATAACTGAGAAACAATAATTTTTTTAAGATCATAGAAACTCAAAAAAAATAATGATGATTCTCTTTATTATTTTTTTACATTATAAACTATAAAAATTCCAATATCTAATACCATTTTTTTGTCCTCCTTATTTTTATGAGGTTATAAAAGCTTTTATAGATTTATTGTAATATAAAAAAACGATATGAAATCAATATGAAAAGACGCTTTCCAAAATTATCACTTGTTATCTCTAGTTAATAAATACTGGTTTTTCGTAGTAATATAACATAGTATTACTTCTCAAATTGAACCAAAAAAATGTACACCAAGTTATTTCTAAAAAAACTAAGTGTACATTCTTTTTATTAATTTTTCATTTTTTTCTGAAAAACTTTTTCCTTAATCTAATAAAGTATGCTCTCTATTTCTTAAATTCACATACAACACATGAATAGTAAAATTGCATTTATTAGCAAAAATATAATAAGCAATGTTTTCAACGTATAATCCTACAAAACTTAAAAATAATAGTAAATACAGGTGCACTTATTCGAAAAATTTGAACTATACTTTTTCTATAATCTTTATCATTAATTTTTTTATGAAATTAGTCCTTAATTTTTATACTGATTGACACTCCAAGTGCCACTATTAAAGATAATAATATCACTTGTAATGGTAAAAACACCTCACATATAACCAATATGAAGAATAGTATATCAAAAAAATTATGTAAAACATAAGTATTCTATTTAAATTTATATCATATTTCTTAGTAAGTATTAAAAAAATAAAACTACTGTTATTCCTGGTATAAAAAAATATAATACTAGAATACTGTATTAAATTCCTAGCCGCTAATTGTTTTTATAAACAACGGTATAAAAAAACACTGCTGCCCCTGATAATAACGCTGTATTGATAATAATATGTTTTTCTTTTCAATTTATTAAAAACTAATCTCTCATAATTTTTTTCTCAGTTTTATTTTTTTAAAATTATTTATTTTGAAACTTGAAAATAATAAAAAAACATAATTATAAATACTATTAAATATTCATCAATATTCACCTTATAAATATAACTACCTAAAGAAAAACCAAGTAATTTAGACAAGTTGCTATATAAAGATATATCTGTCACTCCAGCTTTGATAGACTTACTTCCCTCTATTACAAATAAATTGTAATTAAGCAAAACTATTGATATTAATAAGTAATAAACAAAATAAAAATGTTAAGACATAGTATAAATTTATGTTATTTTTAAAAATAAATACTACTACTGAAAAACTATTAATATATAATAAAAAAATACTTTGTTTTTTTATACTAGTTAATAATCTGATATAACTAGTGTCTAAAAAAATAAATATTTCTATCAAAGTCGTTATTAACAAAATAAAATATATAGGAAAATTATATACAGATATAAATTTCACCGTTATGTATGAATATAAAAACACTCAAAAATTAAATTCAAACATAAATACAAACTTCTCGCTAATTTAACATTAAATTCTATAAAAAAACACCTCCTATATGATTCACTTTGTTCTTATTTCTTATAATTCTCTAACCTTCTTAACTATTATGATCCTGTACTTTGATATTTTTAATCCGAAATTCCATATTGTTTTTATAGATTAATATAAGTAGAAGCGGTCCAAATAATATTAAAAAAACCATGTTTCTAAATTAAAACTATCATGCATATTTATTAAATTTGCTACTGGAAAATATCCCACAAATGCGAACGGAATAATTATTAGTACTACTTTAATAAAAAAACGGATAAATATTAACTGGATAATTTGCCAATTGATACAATTGCCATAAAACTGATTTTATACCATCATTTGTTATCGAAAAGAAACTAATTGATACTAGTGCTAAATATATAGCCTCTCTTACTAAAAACCGCAGATATTGTAAATAACATGAATTTTATTATAAATAAATAAGTTACATCAATATCTAAGTTATATAATGAAAAAAATCACAATTACTATACCTGTAATTAACTCAAATAAAAGCTTCCTCATCTAATTGGAAAATAATAAATTGATAAAGAATATTAAGCGGTCTTAATAAAAAAATAAATCAAGTTCTCCAGTTTGAATTAAATATGGTACTTCTAAAGTTGTCACGAAGAAAAAAATTCCCATAACGCCGATGTTAATGTTAGAAAACCATATAAAAACAACAATTGATATAAAGAAAAATCCACCGATTAATTCTGTATAATTAAGCGTAATAAGTAATACAAATAATGTTGTAAGTGTATCTAGTAAATAACCAAAAATTTCCTATAATAAAAATCTAGTTTATAACTCAATATCCTTTTTACATCCATTTTTAAAAAAACTCTGCATATAAATATAAATGTTTCTTCATATTAACCTCCCATTATATCAAACTTGTTAAATACATATTGTGATAGTCTTTTTGAAATTATCAATAATATGATTAACCAAAACATCTGTACACCAAGAATAAATAAGACTTTTCCTAAATCATTATAATGTACAATAATAGAAATAGGTGCGTACATTACAGCGTAAAATGGAGTTACCTCTGATATTCTTAATAATAGTTTCGGATATAAATCTAAAGGTAGCAACCCTCCACCGAAAATAATAAGAAGAGCATTAACTAATTCAGATACACCGTTTATTCTTATAAATACTGTTGATAATAATGCAATAATATAACCTAATAAAAAGCAACAATATAACTCAAAATATACACGAATATAAAAAAATACAAATTTCTTAAGAGATATGCTTCTAAATATTAAATTATAAAACAGTAAAAATATAAATAACTAAAATTGGCAGTACTTGGAATTTTTAATTTATAGAGAAAATTGCCTAAGGTAGTGAAAAAAACGTTATAACTATTAATCTGTTAGGCTTATTCAAATAATTAATAATAGTACCTTTTTAAAAATTTTCTCAGATACAAAAATTGGTAGTTATTTTTTTATAGGTAAAACTATTTGTAAAATAATAGCAAACAGTACATAAGTTATTATTTCATCAATATTTTTTAGAATTGTATTTTTTTCAACATATATCCAGATACTATACTGTATTAATACCATAGAAAGTGATGCAATTATCTGCATTATCGTATTAAATTTGTATTGTAATAAACTCTTGTATTGATATAAAGTATAAAGCAAAAAAATCTATTCATATTTATCACCCGTCTTATCCTTCACAAGCAATACTTCTTGTAGATTTAAGTCCAATACTTCAGTTTGTGTAATGACACTTTCATTCGGTAGTAGTTTTATTATATCTAACACATTAAATTTAGTTTCATCAAAAAAACAAATTCTTTAGAATCAATATTAGTACGTAAAGGCAATATTCCTTCTTTAGATAAATCTACTATATTCTCTCCGTACATTTTTTAATTTTTTTATATTTATTAAAAATTTGCTTGAAGCTCTTCACTTCACCATCATAATTAATTTCTCCATCACTTATCAAAAATCATTCTCTTACATACTTTTTTTCAATATCAGAAATCTCATGAGTTGTTAGTATGATAGTAGTATTATACTTCTCATTTATTTTTTTAGTATAAGTTCCATAATTTTTCTTCTTTGTTTCTATATCTAAACCAATTGTCGGTTCATCTAGGAACACCAATTGAGGTTTATGAATAATACTAGCTATAAACTCACCACGCATTCTTTGTCCTAAAGATAGTTGCCTTACTGGTTGATATAAGTACTCTGTTACATTTAATTCTGTTATTAAATAGTCTAACCATTCTTTATTATCTACTTCATAGATTTTTTTGATAAATATTCAAAAAGAATCGATTAATGGTAAATCCCACCATAAATGTGATTTTTTTGTCCAAATAACGCACCTATGTTTTTTTAGCATTTTTTTGCCTGTTTACAAACGGATCTTTACCGAACACTTTTATTGAGCCTTTTGTAGTAGTTAGTATTCCTAACAGTAATTTTTATTGTTGTAGATTTCCCAGCTCCATTATTTCCTATGTATCCTACAATTTCTCCTTCTTTAATACTAAAATTTATGTCCTTCAACGCTTGTTTAACTATCTTTTCTGTATTAAAAAAAGCTAACTCTATTTTTTTATTATGTAGTCTTTACTAAGACTTTCAACACTAATTATCTCTTTCATAATATTTCCTCTTATTTTCAAATTTATTATCAGATTTACAATGATTTTTCTTCATCAAATTTTTACTATTTTTTTCTAGAACCTATTCTTCTATTTTTTTAACTATATTAACGTGTTTTTTTCTTACAAAGTCAATATTTTTCTGAATATTTACTTCATTTTTTTCTTTTAATTTATGATGAGGAAATTATTTTTCGCTAGCGAATTCGATGGTTTTTGAAACAACAAAAAAACAACCCCATCTCACTAAATCAGGAGATGCGGTCAGAATTACGTAATTTATTTCTATTGTTTTTTTAACTCTTTTCTTCCCTTTTTCCCTTCTTATTTTTTTATTGAAAAAGAAACACAAGAATCAATATAAAAATATCCTACATACATTATATTATTTAAAATATATAACACATAATTATTTATCATATATCTATTAATAATATCTATTAATAATATCTATTACTATAATAATCGGAAATGTATAAATTAATAATTTTTTTCAAAAAAATCTTTCTTTAGTTTCATAATTTCTAATCATCCTTCTTCATAGTTAACAACATGTACACTAATTTTAAAGCATTGAATCTATTCTTCCTCACTTTATTCTCCCATTAATTAAAAAAAAACAGACTCTTGATTTAGTAATAACTTAATCTGATACTATAATTTATTCATCTTTTAACAAAAAAATAACAATTAATGTAACTGTCTACTATTTCTCCAATTTTATTATCATCTGTCAAATTTGGAATTTTTTTCTTTAGTTTTTTTCTATTAATAAATTTCTATCTAATAAATGTATATCCTCGGTTGCTATTTTATCAGTAATGTCCGAATAGAATATAAGCAAATCTTCAGTTTGCTCTGTATTTAACCCATTTTTTAAAAACAAGCAAATGTAAATGATGGTTCTTCACCGTGCTTAACCCTTAAATAATCTACTAGTTCAACAATAATTTTTAAAAATTTAGTAAATTATCATTAAACATTTTTTTCAATCATAGGATCCATAATTATTTTTCTCCCTTTCTGTTGTACTTATTTACAGATATAATTATATCATTCTCTCATAACAAAAATAAATATCTTTAATTCACTCCAAAAAAATATTTTTAATTTACAGCAGATAAATTTACGATATTTTTTTAAGACTCATTAACGATATTACTATAATGATAATTAAAGAATATAAATTTATATATGAAAAATATTCTTTTTCCTAATTTTTTTCTATCAGAAACGCTATAATTATGCCTCCTAGAGAATACAAGACATTTCCTAAAAACTAGGATTAATGATAGCACTTGCCCCATTATTCTTCTAGAAATTTTTTTCTTTGGAAGAATGTTGCTTTTATAAATTAGTACTGGGGCTGAAGCGATTCCCGCTATAATAAGTATAATTACTGAAAGAATAATATTCGTACTAAAAATAAAAATAGTATCAATAATAAACAATGCACTATAATACCTAAGCAAATTAATTTCTCTAATTTTAATTTTTTTGATATAAATTGCAAACCTATTATAAGTGAAGCCAAGATAATACCAACAGATTGCAAAAGAATTTAATATTCCATACGCTACACTATCATTATTTAAATTTTTGTTCTACATATATTGGTAATAATACGATGAAAACTTCCCCAAGTGAACATATTCCACAATGTCGTGTTAATTGTCATAAGGAATATCTCACTATTTTTTTACAATATACTTCATAGAACTAAATATCGTATGTTTTTTTCCTGTCTATCTTCATTGCTACTAAATATTTCATCACTTTTTTATTGTACTTATTATAATCGCTGAAATGAAAAATAATACAGCACCTATTATAAAAAGCTATTCTATTATTACCTAGCACTCCCATTATTGCTACAGAAATCGAGACCAAAGATATAAGAGATGTCAAAAAAATATTATCATCAATGCATTAGCTGTTACTAATTGTTCATCATTACACACCTCTTTTATTATTATATCTCCTCCTGCTGATAAAGGAATTCCTATAACGCTATTCAAACCTATCAATAATCCTATAATACTTAAAGATATCTTATCATTAAACGGTAATAAAAAAATAAGAAGAAAAAAATACCAGCTCTTAGTAGTAAAAAAACAAGAACATTGCTTTTTCCAATATTAAACCTATCTAACACTTTTTGATATTAATGGTCCAAAAAAACTATAGCTGGTAATTGAGTCAATACACCAAAAAAATAGCTATCAATAATGGATTTTTTTAGTTTCTTCATAAATCAGCCAGATAATACTGATGCTGACAAATGATTGCGCTAATGTTATAAAGTTAATCGAAAAATACTTTATAAAATCAACATTTTTTTAAAAACACTCATATATTTATTCATAAATTAATTCCTTTTTTTATTCCAGAGTTTCCCATATCTTATTCTAAAATTTTTAATAATATGTGAATTTATAGATTTTATATACACCTTCTAAAAAAATTTCTCACTTATTTTTTTATAACATATAAATAATTACTATATTTATTATAATATGAAAATAAAATGGTAACAATTTGAAAAATTTTAATATAAAATCATGCTCCCTCTACTTCACTTCTTCCTTTTTTTCTATAATATTCTTTCGCAAAAATCTACGCAACTTTTTTTAAATCTATACAAAGAACTGATGTTTTCTGAATCTCTTTTATTTGATAACTTCCCTTACAATTCTCCATAAATTTTTTTCTGTACTGTTAAAAAAAATCATCATATATATCTAATTCGATATTAGAGAACTCCAACCACTCACCGTCCACATTAGCACTTTCTTTTATTATTTTTCGATTTAGTGAATATTCTGCAAGATGCAATGCTGTATTAGATTCAAAATCAGTTCCTAATAACAAAATTTTGGCATTTTGATTATACAATCTCCCTAATGGTGAATTGTATCCTAAGCCATCATCTAATGGATGCTCTTTTTATAATTTCCTGTGCTTTTTTTCTCCTACTGCTGAAAAAAAGAATATAGTGGATGAGAACTTCTAACAGAATGTTTTAGATTCATAACAAACTCGCTAAATTTTCCCATACCTCGTGTACTAGATAGATCAGTATCATAAGATAAACTCTCTTGTTTTATTTTTTCTATCCACTCCTCAGGAACTTTAGGATATTCCCAATACTCTGGAGACATATTTTCTAAAGATTGTGTTGGGACAACGAGAGTTCCACTTTCTCCTAATCTTTCCATAAGTGCTTCATAAATACATCTTGCACCTCCGATTATATAACCGAATTTACTAAGAGAAACATGTGCAATCAGGATATCGCCTTCTCCTATTTCTAAATCTTTAAATAAATTTAAAAAATCATTTTTACCTATTGGCATTAAATTATTATCTAAAGCATCACTCATAAACTTATAACTCATACTTGTCCTCCTTATTAAATGAGAGCGCCTTAAAAATCTTATTTTTGGGAGAAATTGATTTTTTTGAGCCACTCTCATATTTTCATTCTTCTATTCAATTTATATCATTTTTTTACTAACTTTCACTTATATCACAATTTTATAATATTATCAAATTTTTTTCTCTTAGTTCATCACTTATGTCATGACTAATCATTATTATCGTTAATTCTTTATTTCCTAACAGCATTTCTACTAAACTTTTCGCTGATTCTTTGTCTAAAGCTGATGTTCCTTCATCAATTAAAAAGTATTTTTTTCCATTAAATAACGCTCTAGCTATAGTCAATCTTTGGCGTTGTCCTCCTGAAAGATTCTTTCCATGAACCTCTACTTCTGAATATAAGAAATCTTTCTGTGTTAAGCCCACTTTTTCTAAATATTTAGCTACTTCACTGTCTTCTACCACTTCTCCCATAGTTATATTGTCTTTAACAGTACCTGAAAATACAAAATTTTCTTGCTGAATTATAGTTAGTTTTTCTAGTATTTGTTTAGTAGATAATTTCTTCAAATCAACACTACAATACTCTACACTACCTTCATAATTTCTTAATTGCCCTGTAATTATTTTTTTAAATAATGTTGATTTACCAACGCCACTATCTCCACTTATTAAATATTTATTCCCCTCTTTTTATATCAAGATTCACATTATTTAGAATTTCTTTATCACCATAACTGAAATGTAAGTTTTTTAATTTTTAAATAATATATCTCTTAAAGAATATTCAACGGGTGAGTGAGTATCCTTATTATTTAACATGAATTCATCATGCTTAGAGAAAAATAGGTTTTTGTCCCTTTAATAAATGCTATTCTATAACCTACTTGGCTCATACCATCAAATACAAGATTGGCAAACATTCCTACAGGCTGCAACTGCACCAATTTCCAAATTATCTTTAACAACTAAATACCCTGTAACAAAAAAACTAATAACACTTGAAAAAAAGACATTTTAAGCCGAAAATTAAGCATATAATAATTACTTTCCAATTTACTTTGTTTAACAAATACATTTTTCAAGATTCTACTTATATGTGCTATTCTTTTTTTGGAATTATTTGTAATTTATTAAGAGAGAAATACGTATCATAACCTAAAATCGTCTCCTCTAACGAAGCAACATAGTTCTCATTTTTCTTTAGTAACCTCTGTTCCCATATTATGAAGTTTTTTTATTAAAAAAATTTTTTTGGAAGATAGATTAATATTCCTGTTCCTATAATAGTAATCAAAGAAATAATCCAGTGATATTTCAATAGAGCATAAAGAGAAAATACCACACCAGAAAGACTGTATATTATAGCAAATATATTCCTTAAACCTTTTTTTCTTGAATTATTTGAATATCATTGTTAAACCAAGATTGATAAACACCAGATGAGTTATCTTTATACTTTTTCAATATCTAATTCTATAAGGTTACTAGATAGATTATCCTTAACATCTATTCCAATATCTTGAATAAAAATCTCTTCTCTTACCTTTACCACCCTATCAATTACTATAATAACGAACCACGTAACTGATAAGAATAAGATGATTTCAAAAGAAACTATGTAGATTTCTATTAGTAAGTACAGTTATAGCATCTGCATTTAAAAAAATTACTTTTTCATAAGGAATAACTGCCTTAACAATATAAGAAAACAAATTAATAAGAACCTATATTTAAATTTTTAAAATATATTTTTTTCATAAATACCTCCTCCTTATAATTCCACCTAATTTAATAACAAACTATTAATGGAAATTTTTGAGAAATATATAAAACACCAACTTATATTTATACCTTTATTATAATATGAAAAAAATGAGGATAACAATATAAACTTATAATTTTCAGAAAACTTACTCTAATTATCTTGACACACAAAAAAAGTCAGTATAATTAAAGTTACATAAATCTTGCAACTAAAATTTAAACAACATTTATGTAATCTATACAAAGGAGAGCAATATGATTAAAAAAATATTTTAGAAGTTTTAACATTGAACAAATTAAAGTTATCCATTATGTTTATTTTAACACTAATAGTATCAATAGGGACTGTTTACGTTGTATACGCTCGTGTTGATATCGTTGATTCTGTAATATACAAAAACAGGATCTCTATGGACAAAAAGTTGGAGTTATTATTTGTATTCTAATAATAGTAGAATTGCTTAGGGCGTGGTTAAAAAAATTATAATTGCACAATTAGTTAAACAATGGAAAATATATCTAGGTGATAGGATTAGTAAAAAAATATAGAAACTATGTCTCAATCGGAATTTAATAAGGTTGATTCTGGTGAACATATGACTAAATACACTTATCAACTTGAATTATTGTCTGCGTATTTATTCTCACCATTAACTGGTTTACTTAGTGCTATTGTATTATTTATCTCATCAGTAGTATTTTTTATGGCTTATTAATTGGAAATTCGTTGTATTCGCCCTATTATCATCAATCGCTATGTTTTTTTAATAAGCGGTAAGTTCGGTAATAAAATTAGTGTAGGATATACAAATTTATCAATTTTATCAGGGAAGTTTTCTGGAGTTTTAAAGGAATATTTAACAGGTTATGAAGATTTGAAAAAAATATCGGTAAGATAAATTTATTCTCAAAAAAATGTTAAAAGCTAGTCAGATTCAAAAAGAAGATCAGCAATATAGTATCTCTAAATTAATGGCATTTGGTGAGTTAACTTTACAAAGTATCGAGAAGTTACTTGAATTATTAATTTTTTTATCTTTTGCGATTTACTTAGTTTTTAAAAAAATGAATTAACTATCGGAACAATAGCTTCAGTATCTACTATACTAGGCATATACCTTACTTCTATCAATCAATTGGTTGATCTGTATATTAAGGTAATCGGTACAAAAAGAAATATTAAATAGTGTTATAACTAAATCAACTGCTAAAAGAAACACTTTATCCACACGTTGAAGAAAATATTGAATTTAAAAAAACTTTAATTATAGTTTCGGAGATAATCATGTTATTAAAAAAACTTTAACTTTAATATAAATAAAGGTGGAAAAATACGCTGTAATCGGTAAAAAGTGGTTCAGGAAAATCTACTATAATCAAGTTGCTACTAGGAAAATTACAATCTAACCAAGATAAAGTTTTAATCGATGGAAATCCTCTTGAAATACAGGATGATATCAACTTCTCAAAAGAGATTGGATATGTAAGTCAACAAACATCTATCTTTACCGGTTCAATTCGATATAACATAACTTTAGAGGATAGCTATTCAGATGAAGAAATATGGAACATACTGGAAAAAGTTTGTTTAGCTGATAGAGTTAAAGATTTACCTGATGGCTTAGATCACAACTTATCTAATATGGGAGAAATACTTTCAGGCGGAGAAAAACAAAGATTAGTTCTTGCGAGAGTTTTAATTAGAAATTATCCAATTTTAATTCTCGATGAAGCAACCTCAGCATTAGATGAAAAAACAGCAGTACGTATAGAAAACAATATCTTAGCTGACGACAAGTTAACATTAATAATGATTTCTCACCATATACAAGAAGAAATCAAAAAACAACTAACAGAATGTGTAGAATTAAAAGTACAGTAACATCATTTACACAAAAATGCCAAGCAATTAACATTACTTGGCATTTTCTTATTTTAGCCATACAAAAAAGCTAGGAAAAATTCCTAGCTTAACGTTCACATTTGAAATATAGGTAGTGAATCACCTTCCTTTATACTACTATATTTCTACTAGAAAATCAATTTTTTTATATTTCACTTTAGAACTTTTTACTTTTTTTAATACTCTCCTACAACCTTGTATTTTCTCAGTATATATTTTAATTGTTCACCTGTAACATCTTCGTATTTATAATCTATATTTTCTACTGCTAGATAGTTTAATACTTTTCTAATGCTAACATATCCTTTTTTGGCTACTACGATATGATCTAGCATTTCAATACCAACTATTTCACCAACTTCCATTAGATTTATCGTCGTTTTAATATCTTCTATGGAAGGTGTTGCATCTCCACTTGGGTGATTATGCACACAGACTATGCTCGAAGCACTATTTTTTATTGCTAGTTTAAATACTTCCCTTGGATGCACCACCGACATAGATAAACTACCTTTGAATACTTCTCTTTTTTCGATTATTTTACCTTTCGTATCAATATCTAGTACCACGAAGACTTCTTGTGTTAAATTTTCTAAAGATGATTTTAGATAATTAGCTATTGACTGCGGGCTATCACACTTCACATCTATGACATTTGTTGCATATATTCTTCTTGCGAATTCTATGTTAGCAAGAATATGTATCGCCTTTTCCTGACCTATCCCTTTATGTTTCATGAGTTCTGTTAAAGTTGCATCTCTTAATTTTGTAATACCTCCCATTTCTTTTAGAATAGTGTCAGAAAGCTCAATTACATTTTGATTTTTTGTACCTGTTCTTAATAATATTGCTAGAATCTCTTTATCACTAAGAGCTAGAGCACCTAATTTTTTAAACTTCTCCCTTGGACGATCTTCCTCACTAAACTCTTTAATAGTATATGCTACCATAATAATCCCTCCCTTATTAATATTATTGTTAAATAGCTAAGTGCTATGAATGGTAATAACGGTAATTTCGTTTTTTCTTTTTAACTTTTTTTCAAAATAATCAACCCAATAGCGAAAAAACCAGCATATAAAAAAATGTAAATATTAGTAAATACACTCCTTCAAATAAATTTAAATTTAAAGCTAATACACAAAAAAACTTTTTATATCCCCATAACCTAGACCACCTCTTGTGAAAAATATATAGTATATGAAAAAAATAATAACAAGATAAATAAAATCTAAAAAAACTAAATAAATAATAGTGTATATATATGGAGGAAAAAAATTTAATATAATTAGAAGATAGAACAATTCATCATTAACTTCGAATGATTTCACATCTTCTATTCCTAAAAAAATGAGAATAATAAATATACTAACTTCAAGATAACTAATAAAAAAATAAAATGATTTTGGAAAATAATAAATAATACTATAGTAATAAAAAGTAAAAATTTCGTATAAAAAAATACATCTAATGGAATCTTTTTTGATTACAATAACTACATCGTCCTTTTTTTAAACAAATAGCTAATGATTGGAATTAAGTCCGTTTCCCCTTAATTCTTTCTGACAACTAGAACAACGACTTCGTCTAAATAGAAACTCTTTTTTTATTCTCACTGTCTACTAAGCACTTAATTGCACTAGCAAAAAAATAAGACTTAAGATAATAATAAAAATATAACCTTCCATAAGTATCTCCCCTACTGTATAACCCTTCAATGATATTTTTATCATAAACATAGTTACCAAACCAACTATATCCATGCTGACGCTTTTAGTTAATAAATAATATTTTTTTATATTTTCCTTTTTATAATAAAATTACATTCTATTTTTGTAAGAGTTTGTTATTTTTTTGAATTAATTTTTGAAATGAATCCATATTAATTTTTCAACTTTTACTAACAAATAGCTATTATTATAGTGATATCTAGTTTCAATAAAATTTACATTTTTTTCATTTTTTTGTAGTACAATATTATTTATAGTTTTCCAAAGGCAAGATTTCTGTCTGAAGGAAAGTAGTTGTGTAATTTTTACTAGACTATTATTTTTAGAAAAGGTGATTGAATGATTTTTAAAAATTTTTTAAGAAAGAGTCAAGAAGAGTTAGAAGCAGCAAATCAGCTCTCTCTTCAAGAAATAAATAACACAGTTGATGTTCCTAAAGAGGGTAGTTTTTTAAAGAAGGTTCTAGCATATAGTGGACCTGGAGCTTTAGTAGCAGTCGGTTATATGGATCCTGGTAACTGGATTACCTCTATCGCTGGTGGTGCTCAATATGCGTATAGTTTACTATTCGTTATACTTATATCAAATCTTATCGCAATGTTACTTCAATCAATGTCTGTAAGATTAGGTATTGTAACTGGAATGGATCTAGCTCAAGCTACTAGAAGACATACGGGTAAAAAAATGGGATTTGTACTATGGATAATTACCGAACTAGCTATTATGGCTACTGATATTGCAGAAATTATCGGTAGTGCAGTAGCTTTAAAATTATTATTCGGTATTCCATTACTAATAGGGGTTATAATAACTATCTTTGATGTATTCTTACTACTATTATTAGCGCATTTTGGATTTAGAAAAATCGAAGCAATCGTAGCTACCTTAATTTTTACAATCCTAGTAATTTTCTTCTATGAAGTTTTATTAGCTAATCCTAATACTGGAGAATTAATCAAAGGATTTATTCCGAATAAAGATGTAGTTAGTAACAAAGGTGCATTATTTATTGCCTTAGGTATCGTAGGGGCTACAGTTATGCCTCACAATCTATACCTACATTCTTCTATTGTTCAAGCAAGAAGATACGATAGAAAGGACAACAAAGTTAAAAAAGAAGCTATTAGATTTTCTACTATAGATTCCAACATTCAACTTTCAATCGCATTTATTATTAACTGTTTACTATTAGTTCTTGGAGCTGCGCTATTCTATGGTCATGGAGATAGTCTTGGACGCTTTACAGACCTTTATAACGCTTTACAAGATAGCAGTATTGTTGGAACAATTGCTTCGCCACTCCTTAGTACATTATTCGCTGTAGCTCTATTGGCTTCTGGTCAAAACTCTACTATTACTGGGACATTATCAGGGCAAATAGTTATGGAAGGTTTCATCCACATGAGGCTTCCTATGTGGGTTAGAAGAATGCTAACACGTGTAATTGCTGTGATGCCTGTTGTCATTTGTTTAATAATTTTTGGTGATAGTGAACAAGCAATTGAGAGTTTGCTAATTTATACTCAAGTATTCTTAAGCATTGCTCTACCAATATCCATTATCCCATTAACACTATATACATCAGATAAAAAACTTATGGGAGAGTTTGTTATTAAACCATGGATGAAAATTGTTGCATGGATTTGTACAGTAATATTAATAATCTTGAATTTCTGGTTAATAATATCAACATTCATTTAACATAATAGGAGTGACTCAAAAATCACGATTTCCAAAGAAATCGAGTTTATAGAGTCACTCCTTATTTTCATTTCTTAAGATTTACATCTTAATTTCACACTTACTATGCTTTATTTACAACAAAAAAGACAGCTCTTGATCTGACCCCAAAAAGTTAGACTTAGGATAGCGTAGTAGTTATAATGACTGCTACGCTATCTTTTTATATTTATACAGTCATATGTTCTATTCTATATTGCTTAGGACTTAACCATCCTAGTTTCTCTTTTTATTCTCTCTTCATTATAGTATTTTTATATTTTTTTCAATAGCTAATTTCAGTTCCCTATAACTATTATATGTTGTTCCATAGTATATCTCTTGTTTTTAATATTCCGAAGAAATTCTCCATTACCGAATTATCCAAACAATTTGCTTTTTCTAGACATACTTTGGTAAATACGTTCTTCTTTTTAACCTTTTCGAGTATGCCTTCATTTGATAAGCCCATCCTTGATCAGAGTGGAAAGTTCTCCTATAAGGGATTTAGCTGTGACTTTAATAGCTTTTTCTAGCGCATCCATTATATTTTTTTAGCTGATGGGCTCTCACTTATACTATAGCTTATTATCTCGCCATTATACATATCCATAAATGGATCTAAATAAAGTTTCTTTACTACTAATTTACCTCTCTCATTAACTTCATAATATTTAAATTCAGTTGTGTCTGTAGTGATTTTTTTGATGTGGAATATTAGTATTGAATCGTCTTCTAATTCTATTCTTAGCTGTTTTTTTCCGATTTTTCCCTTTATATGAATTGTATTTTTCTACTTTTTTTCTAGTGAATGATGTAACCTGTAAGCCTAATTTTTGTATAATTCTTTTGAACTTTCTTTTTTTATTTATTATATATCCTAAATTACGTAACGCACCATATATACGTCTATAACCATAATCTTTGTTATTCTTTCTTATTTCTAATATTTTTCTCTTCAATTTCTTTATCTGGATTAACTCTATCGAATCTCTTCTGCCAGTACATATATGTTGCTTTTTGGCATTTTCGCATATAAAAGAAGGTCTTTAAGTATGAATTCTCCTCGGAGACTGCTTATAATTCGCGCCTTCTTTTTCATTTCTCTTCTTCCGCTAAACGCAGTCTCCTCGCTTCTTTTTAAAAATGCATTTTCTATCCTTAGTTGTAGTAATTGATCTTCTAATTCTTTTTACATATTCTTTAGATATATTATCATTTGTGGTTTGACTTGTTGTTTCCTTACTTAACTTTTTTTAGTTGATTTAGCCATTAAGATTTTTCCGACCTTTCCTTCGTTCTCTCAATGCATCAGGACCAGCTACTCTAAAGCGATTAACCCAGTTACAAATAAGTGCTGGATTATTTATACCTTCTTGTAAAGCTAAGTCATTGTATGAGAGTTCACTTGTTAAGTATAATTCTACAACATATATCTTTTTTTCGAAAGGATATTCTTCATTTTTTTCTTGAACGATATAATCCTTCATCTCCATATTTTTTTATATTTGGCAACCCAAATTTCAATATTATTATGAGATTTTTATATCATACTTTTTCGCTAACGATCTTATGCTTATGTTTTTCATTTATATACTCTAGTACGACTTTCTTTTTAAATTCAAAATTATATTTAGTCATAAAAAAATACCGACCTCCAAAAAGTTAGATTTTTTTGGTCTAACTTTTTGGGGTCGGTACATCTTTCGAACTGCCTTTTTAAAAATTTTTTTAATGAAATTATTTAACAGGTAATACTGCTCCATTCCATTTTTCTTTAATGAATTTTTGAGTGTCTTCAGATTTTAAAGCTGCAACAAGTTTTTTAACAACAGGTTTATCTTTGTCACCTTCACGAACTACAACAATATTCGCATATGGGTTGTCATCTGTAGCTTTTTCAACTAAAACAGGTTCTGTTGCTGCGTTTAATCCTGCATCAACAGCAAAGTTAGCGTTGATTGAAACTAGGTCACCTTCACCGTTTTGGTAGAATTTAACCATTAAAGCTGGATCATTTTCGTAGCTGAATTGTAATTTTTTAGGGTTTTCAGCGATATCATCGAAAGTAGCTGTTACTGGGTCTACACCATCTTTAACTTTTACTAATCCTTCAGAAGCTAATAATTTAATTACGCGTCCCCACTCAGATTTGTTGTTACTTACTAATACTTTAGCACCTTCTTTAAGGTCTTTAACGTTTTTTTAACTTTTTTTAGAGTATAATCCGATTGGCTCTAAGTGAATTGCACCAGCGTCTTCAATTTTGTATCCATTTTCTTTAATAGCATTTTTTTAAGAATGGTACGTGTTGGAAGTAGTTAATGTCGATTTCTTTATCGTTTAACGTTTTGTTTGGTACATAGTAGTCTTGGTATGTAACGATATCTAATTTGATTCCTTCTTTTTCAAGTTGTGGAGCAACGTGCTCTAATAATACAGCGTGAGGTACGTTAGTAGCTCCAACTTTTTACAGTTACAGGTTTGCTAGGATCTAGTTTATCAACATCGATACCTTTTTTTCTCAGTTTTTTTGATGCACTTGAGCATCCAATTAATACGATTCCAAGTATGAAACTTGTTACTAAAAATAATAATTTCTTCATTATAAAATTTTTCTCCTTTTGATTTTTATTATTAATTTTTTTGGGTTTTGTGAATTTTTATGTAAAAATCGCCCTTACTCTCCTAAGAGAATAAGGGCGAAAACTAATTTCACGGTACCACCTTACTTTTTCGTAAACTACGAACTTTACCACTACATCGTCTATGCATCTAGAATATATCCGAGATAGTGTGCGTTTGTAACGTAACGCCTACGAAAAAAGCTTGTGTTTTAAAACTCACTTTTTTTACCATTCAAACCATTTTCCTCTATGATCTGCATTGTGTGCTTTCACCTACTCACACTCTCTGTAAAAGTTCCTATAAAGTACTTATTTGAATATCGGTAATTTTTGAACTTGACTCTATGTTATCATTCAGAATTAAAAATGTCAACACTTTTTTTGAATTTTTTTCAAAAAAAGTTTTTTTGAAAAATTGAATGATATTTACTTTTACAGTTTTTCACAAATAACTATTTCTTCAAATAATTACTAATTTAATTTATTGCTTATTAACCACTTTTCTATTGCTTCTACCGTTTTGTCTCTATATTTTTGGAGCTTCGTACATATGATCTGAACCTTGTAATATAGTTAATGTAGCGTCCTTGTATCTTTTTCGCTGTTGCTTTTAGCAATATTTGGATGCACCATTTTATCTTCACTTCCAGTTATTACTAATACAGGTTCAGTTACTATTTTTAAAATCAATGTATGCACCTTTTTGTTTGTCTAAAAATGGTAATGCCATTTGGAAATAAGTAAAACCTGACTCCGGAACTAATTTAGAAAATTCTCTCTCCTTATCAGCTTCGTCTTGATTATTCATACAATAATTATAAAATGCATGTTTGTAAGGAGGCATAGATTTTTTCCAGAATCCCCAACGTAAAAAATGTTTATAGAAACAAATTACCATACTTGGATAAAAAGCGAAAATCCCTGCAGCCGGTGCAGTCCCCATTAAAATAAGCCCCTTAGTCATTGTCTTCATAGCAACTTTCTGCGCAAGAAGCCCTCCTAACGAGTGCCCCAATACAATCGGAGCTTCATCTAGCGTTTCTATTAAATCTACAATATCATCAGCAAATTCATCTAAACTAACATCTGCTACCTTTTTTTCTACTTCTTCATAAGGTAAATCATGATATCTTAGAGTTGGAGTATATACTTTTAAACCTAATTTTTCTAAATCATCAGCAAATTCTCCCCACACAGTTCCATCACACCAAGTTCCATGTATCAATACTATATTCGTCATGAAAATTCCTCCTACTAACTCTTAGCATTCTTTTTTTCACACTAATTATATAACTTATCAATTTATTTATCAATTGATAATGTAAAAAAAGAGTAGAATAAAAAAACCGGTAAAAATTTTTTTCTTCTACTCTTAGTATCATCACTTGAAAAAAATGTCAAGGGATGATTTTTCCTTTGGAGGGCTAATTTTAAAATTGTTCGTTCATTTCACGAACAGTTTTTTTCAATATTATCTGAATACGAGATTGCTGATATAATAGACACACCATCGACATCTGTTTTTCATAATATCTTTAATATGTTGTGTCTGAATTCCACCGATTGCCACTAACGGCATTTGTGGTAAAAAAATCTTCTCATTAATTCTAGTCCTTCATAACCTATAGCTCCACCAAAGCATCATCTTTTTGATTGTGTAACATATACAGGACCGACACCAACATAATCTACATATTCAACTTTAGATTGTTTTAATTCTTCTTCATTTCCTATAGAAAGACCTATTATTTTATTAGGCATTAACTTTCTAATCTCATCAACTTCAAGGTCATCCTGTCCTACATGTACTCCGTCAGCATCTATTTCTAATGCCAACTCTATATCATCATTTACGATAAACGGTACATTGTATTTTTTACATAGATCCTGAATTTTTACTGCTAGTTCTAGTTTTTCTTTACCTTCTAAAGCACCTTTACCTTTTTCTCGAAATTGAAATAAAGTTATACCACCTTTTAAAGCATCTTCAACAACTGTATAAAGATCTTTACCTAGGCAAGTAGTAGTTCCACAAATAAAATACAATTTTAACAATTCTTTATTAAACATCTTATTTCACCTTTTTTTAAATGCTTCTATATCTTTATCAGTTATTTCATATAACGCATTAATAAATTCAATTTTAAACGTTCCTGGTAAATGTCCATTAGGACGTTTTTCTGCCATTTCCCCGGCAATATTATATGCTAACATCGCTGTTTCTAAAGATTTTAATTCTTGTCCTTTTTCTAGTCCTATAAAACTTGCTAGAACTGCTCCTAATAAGCATCCTGTTCCAATAACTTTAGGCATCATTGCACTTCCGTTATGAATAGTTACTACTTCTCCATTAACAGCAATAGCATCAACTTCTCCAGTTACTATTATAGGAATATTAAATTTCTCATTTGCTGCTAAGGCAATTTGATCAATATTATCTACCCCTGCACTGTCTACTCCCTTAGAGGCTACATTTATTCCAACTAAAGAAGCAATCTCTCCAGCATTTCCTCTTATAGCTGCTAGTTTATAATTATTTATTAAATCATCTGATACTTTCTTTCTGTATGCTCCCGCTCCACATGCTACAGGATCTAATACTGCAGGAACATTGTATTTCTCTGCAATTTTCAATGCTTCTTGGTATAATTTCCAAGTTTCATCAGTTAATGTACCTATATTTATTAATAATCCTCCAGCATATTTTAATAAATCTTCTAAATCTTCTGGATACTCACTCATCGCTGGTGATGCTCCTAATGCTACTAATCCATTTGCTGTGAAATTTTTTACTACATCATTAGTAATGCAGATCACTAATGGTGCTTTCTCTTTTAATAATTTTAAACTTGTCATATTTATAAATCCCCTTTAAATGCTATATGATTCACAGGTCCATTTCCATGGCCTATTTCTGGTGTATATTTTATCGCTGCGGTAATAAATTTTTTCCCGATATCTACAGCTTCAACTATACTTTTACCTTTTGCTAATTCAGCGGTAATGACAGCTGAGAATGTACATCCTGTTCCATGTGTATGATTAGTTTTAAATCTTTCACTAGTCCATACTTTCTTAGTCCCATCATTCAAGAATAAGTAATCTTTCGCTTCACCAGTTAAATGTCCACCTTTTATTACTACAGACTTACATCCAACTTCATCAATAATGAACTTCCCTGCTCGATTTACATCATCTTCAGTTACTATTTTAAAATCGACTATTTCTTCTGCTTCCGGAACATTCGGTGTAATTATAGTAGCAAGTGGTAATATCTCTTCTTTTAGATGTTTTCTAGCAACATCATCTATCAATTTATCCCCACTTGTCGCAACCATTACTGGATCAACAACATATGGGACACCTTTTGGTAAATATTTTTTAATCAGCTTCATCATATCAGCATTTGCAATCATTCCAGTTTTTATACTATTAGGTGTTATATCATCAAAAAAACACTTTTTCAATTGAGCTTCTAGTATTTCTAAGTCTAGGTTTCTAATCATTTGAACACCTAAAGTATTTTGTGCAACAACACTAGTAACTACTGCCATTCCATAGACTTCGCGAGCTTGAAAACTTTTTAAATCAGCCATAATTCCAGCCCCACCAGTTGGATCTGTTCCTGCTATAGTTAAAGCAATATTAAGTCTACTCATAATCTATACCTCTAGATCCCAACGTTCTTGTGTATAAGCCATATTGAAGAAACGACGTTCATGTTCACAACTTTCTAAAAAGTTTTTAATTAATCGTTGTTTTCCTTCTTCACTCATAAATTCTGCTTCACGATTAATTATTTTATGATACTCAGAAAGTACTTCATCAACTAGACCATCAGCATAAAAACTCTACCCAGAATTTTTAATGGATGATCTTCAGCTAATTTATGATTAGCTAAAATTTTTCTCGCAACCATTTTATAAATCCATGGACATGGTGCCATTGCGCTTAAAGTTTCTGCCATACCGAATGAAAATGCATTAAAGTACATATGTTTAATATAATGGTCTGCAGATGGATACCACTCTCCACCTTTTATTATTTCTTGATAATCTCTCCCTACATAATCTGCTAAATTTTTATGTGCAGCAATTTCTTCATTCAATACAAAATTAATTTGACCTAAGAAAAAGTTTTTCTCAACTTTATCATTACTTTTTTTGCTAAAAAGCATTGCATAAATGTCGCTGAAATTTTCTAAGTATAAAAGCATCAGCTTTCAGATAATGTTCCACAGCTTCCTTAGATAAATCAGCACGAATCAAACCTTGAATAAAGCCATCATTATATATCTTGTCGACAATCGGCAATGCCTTCTCTTCCATAATTTCAGTAATAAGTTTCATAGGTATATCCCCCTTGATATAATAAAATATAGTATAAAAATATTACCACTTTAGGAAAAAGAAAAACCCCTACTAATGCAGGAGATTTATGTAAATTTATGTGCTTATAGTATATTTTACTCTTTTTAGAGAATAAACCTATTTCATATCATTTCACATTTCCTCCGCTAGTATTATCTAGATCAGGGTCAAAGGGTCTAACTTTGTTATCTCAGCCAAAAAGGCTCCCCCAGTGATTATATTTTATTAACTTTTTAAAATCGTAGCACATAAAATTACAAATGTCAATAAATTGGTTTTAAGTGCTTACAACCCTTTAAAAAAATACTATATTCTATTAACACAAAAAAACTTTTAATAATAATATTTTTTTATGTTTTATAAAGTTAATAAATATATGAAATATGTCGAAATTGTGAATTTACTATGAAACTTTGTAGGAAATTTTTGTCTATTTCAGGCTATACATGAGATTAATTATCACTTTAATCTTTATTTTTTTCATATCTTTTTGTAATATAATAGTGTTAAAGGTTTAAATAATAATCAACAACTTATATATAAAGGAGATCTTTACCAACTATGAAAAATACAACATTATTAAAAGTTTTGTCAGCAACTGCTATATTCTCAGCAATTGCGGCAATCGAAACATATGATCAAGATAACTTTGCTTTTGCAGCAGAAACACCTGTTGTTGCAAGCAATTCAACATCAACTACTGGTGCAAACCCAGCAACTACTACAGCTGCTACTACACCAGCTACAGCAACACCTACACCTGTAGCACCTAAAGCTGAAGAACCAGCTACTGTAGCTCAAGACGTTAAAGCTTTGAAAGATGGAGAATATAAGATTACTGCTGAAGCCTTAAAATTCTATGAAGAAGGTCGCCCTTCTATGGCTGCCGCTGGATTAGATAACGAAAAAACAAAATTAATAGTAAAAAATGGACAGTACTCTGTAAGTGTTACATTTAAGCCTATTAAATATGGTGCTATGTCTGGATACTTAGGAGACTTAAAATACTATGATGGAGATAAGACTCATACAAATCGTAAAGAAATTAAAGATAGCGAGTTTAAAGACTCAACTATAGTTGAAAATTACGCTGAAAACGTAAAAGATGCATATATTGATACATACAAAAAGAAATTCCCTAATCGTACTGTTTATCCAAAAACTGTTACTTACAATGTAGATAAAAAAATAAAATTGATGCTAATAATAAACTAGAAACATTTACTGAAGTGTTTGTTCCTGTTATGGAATTTATTGGTGAAGAAGCTGGTAATCCTGGAACTGGAACTCAAAAAATGATTTTAAAATTTGACTTATCATCTTTAGCTAGAAAAAAAGTAACAGCTGATAACTATGAAGCTGCAACTTACGAAAATCCTAACAAAGACGTTGAATACAAAGGAACTATTAAAAAAGACTTCCCTATTCACGTTCAAGGACATTTAAGAAATGCTAACAACAACGATGAAGAATCATTATACGGTTCTGCATTAGATAACTATGTTAAAGTTGAAAAAGTTGGGGATAAATACAAATATACACTTAGATTCAAAAAAGGTCTTGCTGATGTAGGTGGAGAATTCTATCCATTCGAATTACACAAAGTTGCATACCAAGGTAAAGATGTTCCATTAACTACTTTAGCAACAAACGGTAATTCTTCAGTAAAAGAAGGATCTATCATTACTGATAAACTATTAGAAAAAATTCAATTAGACGGTACTGCTCCATATCCAAATGGTGCTTTAATGTCGCACTTTGTTACATTAAAACTATACTATGAAACAGCTACTGACTATAAGGAAAGACCTGTAAAACTAGAAGATGTAGTTGCACCTGCTAAACCTAAACCGGTTAAACCTACACCAACTAAACCAAAAGAAGAACCTAAACCAGCTACACCAACAGCTGCTGATCACGCTGTTGAAGCTGATAAAGTTCCTAACACTTTCCCTACTACAGTAAAAGCTGAATTAAATGGTAGAACAACTGGTACTGCTTCAATCTATGAAAATGCATTTGTTAAAGATGTAAAAGTTGAAAAAGTTGGGGATAAATATCAATATACTATCCAAGTTAAAGAAGGAAAATCTACTAACTTCTTATTACGTAATAAGCCATTCACAGTTTCTAAACTTACTTATAAAGGAACTGAAATTAACTTTACTGAAGTTGATGCTGCTACTAAGCTAAAAGAAGGGAAAATCTTAACTGATTCTCTTATAGACAAAATTCAAGTAGATGCTGTATTCAATGTTCAAACAAAAGGTGGAGCTAAACCTAGATTTGAAGACAGAACTGCTGAAAGCACAATAGCTCTAGACTTCCCTAAAGTAGAAAAACCTAAAGAAGTTACACCAGCCAAACCTTCAGTACCTGATCACGAAGTTGACGCTGATAAAGTTCCTACTACATTCCCAGCTACTGTTAAAGGAGAATTAAATGGTAGAACAACTAATTCAAGTTCAATCTACGAAGATGCGTTTGTTAAAGATGTAAAAAGTAGAAAAAAAGTTGGAGATAAATACCAATACACTATTCAAGTTAAAGAAGGAAAATCTTCTACTTACTTACTACGTAATAAACCATTTACAGTTTCTAAACTTACATATAAAAGGAACTGAAGTTAACTTTACTGAAGTTGATGCAGCAACTAAACTAAAAAGAAGGTAAGATCTTAACTGATTCTCTTCTAGATAAAAATCCAAGTTGATACTGTAATTAGCGTCCAAACTAAAGGTGGAGCTAAACCTAGATTTGAAGAACGAGCTGCTGAAAGTACAATATCGTTAGACTTCTCTACTGTAGAAAAAGCTAAAGAGGAATCAGCAAATAATCTAGTAACAGCTAAAATTTATGATGCTCATGTTGCTAATAAGTTATCAATGGCTGACGGCGCACTAGTTCACGAAAAAACTCGTGTAGAAAAAGTAAACGATACTTATCACTACTATCTAACATTTAAAGACTTACGTTTTGGAGCTCAAGTAGGAACTGTAGATACTTTATCAGTTGATGGTACTGCCGCTGAAAGAACTGATCTTGGTGGTGAAGGACATGAAAAAGTATTCCACTTTACGAGTTCTGAAAAATTAACTGAAAAAACTATCACGTTCTCAGTATCAGTAAATGGAAAACCATTAATAGGTCATTCAAATGTTGCAGCAACACTTAAATTTAACTGGGATGCTGCTACTCCATTAACAGCTGATCAAGTAACATCATTACACAAAGATGAAACTACAAAAGCTCAAGCCGAAAAAGAAAGATTAGAGAAAGAAACTGCTGCTAAAGCTCAAGCTGAAAAAGAAAAACTTGAAAAAGAAAAAGCTCAAAAAGCTGAAGCTGATCGTCTTGAAAAAGAAAGATTAGAGAAAGAAGCTGCTGCTAAAGCTCAAGCTGAAAAAGAAAAAAACTTGAAAAAGAAAAAGCTCAAAAAAAGCTGAAGCTGATCGTCTTGAAAAAGAAAGATTAGAAAAAGAAGCTACTGCTAAAGCTCAAGCTGAAAAAGAAAGACTTGAAAAAGAAAAAGCTCAAAAAGCTGAAGCTGATCGTCTTGAAAAAGAAAGATTAGAAAAAGAAGCTGCTGCTAAAGCTCAAGCTGAAAAAGAAAGACTTGAAAAAGAAAAAGCTCAAAAAGCTGAAGCTGATCGTCTTGAAAAAGAAAGATTAGATAAAGAAGCTGCTGCTAAAGCTCAAGCTGAAAAAGAAAAACTTGAAAAAGAAAAAGCTCAAAAAGCTGAAGCTGATCGTCTTGAAAAAGAAAGATTAGAAAAAGAAGCTGCTTTGCTAAAAGCTCAAGCTGAAAAAGAAAGACTTGAAAAAGAAAAAAAGCTAAATTAGAAGAACTTAAAAAAAGTAGCATTAGCTAATATCGCTACTGATAAAGATGTAAATAAAGAAGAAGCTGCAAAACTGAAAGAAATAGTTAACACTGCATCTCTTAAAGATACTCTAGTAGCTAAAGTCGTAGAAAATGGTTCATCTGAAGAAATCAAAGTTTCATTTGATAATACTGCTGTAAAAGCTGCTAACTTCGTTGTAGAAAAAGCTGATAAAGCAACTGTAGCTAAAGTTGAAGAACTGGTTAAAAAAAAGCTGATGAAAAATCTAAGTGTTGTTAAAACAATCGATCTTCACTTTGAGGATTCTGCTCATAATACTATCAACAAGCAAGGTGAAACACGTGCCGTTACAGTAGCTGTTGTAGCTAATGAGAATGAAAAAAATTAGAAGTTTACTATGTAAATGGTAATAAATTAGAAAAAAAGTACCAAGTGTTTATAAAGATGGAAAACTTACATTCTTCACTAACCACTTCAGTTTATACACAATTGTAAAATCAACTGTGCCTTCTGAAAATAATAAACCATCAAATGAACAAAGTACTCCAACTAAACCAAATAATGGAGAAACTCCAGTTCAACCTGAAGCACCAGCATTAAGCGAAAAACCAAAAACAGAAAAAGGTGAAGCTCTTGTTCAACCTGAACTGCCAGCATTAAGCGAAATACCAAAATCTGAAACTGGTGATGCACTTGTTCAACCTGAATTACCAGAATTAAATATCAATGATTTAAACAAAGAGAAAAAAGCAAAAGAACAAGCACAATCATCAACACAAGATATCTTTGGACAAAATGAAATCAAAGAAGATAAAAAAGCTGATGCTGAAAAAACTTCACAAACTGTAGCTAAAGGACTTAAAGCATTAGCTAATACTGGAGTAAGTTCAACAGCAACTGTTGGTTTAGGTGCACTAGTATTATTATCTGCTCTAGTACTACGCAGAAAAAATAACAAATAATAAAAAAATCTTATACAAAGGGATAAATTATCCCTTTGTATAAAGTCATGTATAAAGAAATATAAGGAGAATTCAAGATAAAATGAAAGCAAATAAATTATTAAAAGTTCTATCTGCAGCAACTATCATCTCAACCCTTGCTGTAGTAGATTATTCAGCGACTACACAAAACAACAAAGTTTTATTAGCTGCTGATACTCAAAATCCAGAGGTAGCAGTAGAAAGTAAACTAATGCACGCATATGAGAATAGACCTTCTATGGGTAATGCGGCATTAGTAAAAACTACTGTACAAAAAGTTAATAACGGATATAAATATAAAGTAATTTGGCAAAATATTACTTTCGGTGGACAAAACGATGGAGTTGGACGTTTTTGGGTAAATGGTGGTGAGGTAACTCTAAATGACGTTAACTATCCAGGTGCATTGAGTCCAAAAAGCAGCTGAATTTACTTTTACCAACATTAGAAAATAAAATACCAGTAGAGGTATTCGTTACAGCAATGGATAAAATAATGCCTGGTAGTGGTAAACAAAGCGCATTTCTTCAAATCGATACAAAAGGATTAGAAGAGAAACTTACTCCTAAACCTAAAGAGCAACCTAAATCAACAACTGAAACTTCAGCTAAACCTGCTGAAACTAAACCTACAGTAAAACCAGAAACACCTAAAGATACCCAACCTTCAGATAAACCGACTGAATCTACAACTACTAAACCATCAGATAAACCAACTGAGTCAGGAATTACAAAACCTGCTGATAATATTAAGCCTGCTGAAACTCCTAAACCTACAGAACCAGCTAAACCTACAGAACCAGCTAAACCTGCTAAACCTACATCTTCTGCAACTGCAACTTTCTATAAAGGAGTAAAAGCAACGTTACTACACGCATACCAACCCGGTAGAAAATCTATGGGAGATGTAGCTTTAGAACATAGTAATGTTACTGTATTTAAAGAAGGAAGTACTTATCACTACATCGTAAGATTCCATGATCTTTCAATTTATAATTTCACAGATGGAATCTCTAAATTCTGGGTAAATGGTATAGAGTATCCTGTCAATCCTACTGGTGGGGCAAATAATCAAAAAGAAGTACACTTCACATCTAATAAAAAACTATCAACTGTTCCTGTTTCTGTATTTGTTCAAGCTATGGAAAGTATTATGACAGGTGGTGGTAAGCAAAATGCTACTTTATCATTTGATTGGTCTAATGTGACTGAACAGCAAGGACAACCTATAGCTGGTGGACAACCGGGATCAAGTGCCGCTGGTAATGGCGCTGGTGGTTTAACTCCAAAAGGTGGACGTTTAAACAATGGTAGACTTTCTAACACTGGTTTAGAAACATCTTCATCTATTCTTGCAGGAGTTCTTACTCTAATCAGTGCAGTTCTTGTTGGAAGAAGAAAACAAAAAAATAATAAGATAATATCCCGCTAATTTAGCTTACTATTATCGATTCCGTAAGGCGGGAAACTTCCCGCCTTTCTAATTAAATAATACAAAAGAAAGTGAGTTTTTTTATAATGAAACGAATTTTTAAAACTGTTAACGATAGTTATTGCTACATTAACTTTTATCGTTACATCTAGTAATGTACCTTTCGTTAAAAATGTACATGCAGCTGACAGAGTATATAGTGTTCCTGTAGACCTGTGGCATTCTGAAAACAGTGGTCGTCTTTCTATGGGAAATAATGCACTAGCTACACATGCTACTGTAAACGTTCATGATAATAATACCTCTACTATCTCTGTACAATTCACTCCAATGGATTTCAGTAATATGCACGGTCACTTATTATCACTTAGCATCTACTCATCTCCAATTTTTTCTGGTAGCCTTACTGCTGCTTCTGTAACAAGTACTTATAATGATACAAACTTAAATGGTGGCACTAGCACTTATCCAGGAACTCTAAGCTTTAATTTTGGTGAAGCTAAACCTGATAAAATTGGTGTTAGAGTTGCGGTTGATGCCATGAACCAAATTATGGGTGGAGATGCATCTCAAAATGCTATTATTAAATTTAACTGGTCAGCAGCTAACCTAGTTTCTGGTTCTGAAGATTCTTCTAAAGATAAGGAGAAAAAAGCTGAAGATAAGAAAAAAGAAGAAGAAAACAAAGATAAAAAAGATGAGAATAAAGCACCTGAAGGTTTTGTTGCTAAAAAATTAGAAGATTACTTCAAAGATGATCAAAAGACAAAAAATCCTGGTCTTTATAACCTTGATATTACAGGTTCATATCTAAACCCTATTACTGGTGTTACTGCTGATGGTGGTACTAAAAACACTGCTATCGGTGAAGGGATGGTACAAGGAGTAATCTCACCTATTAATGCAGGTGGAGATCTAAATGAAGCTCTAAAAAATCAAAAATCTAACGGTGAAAAACGTTGGTCTAAAAGCTATGCTTCAACGTACAAAAGATGGTAAATTATACGCAACTGTACGTGTTCACCTAATGAATTGGGTTCAACGTAGTAAAGAACAAGGTCCTTTCATTAAAGTTCTTCAAAAAGATGGAGAATTCAAACAAGTTGCTGCTACTGAAACAAAAGTTAATATTGAACAATATAAAGATAGCTATGTTGATTATCGATTCGAAGTACCAAATGAAAACTTCTTAGCTATGGTACAAATGTATGTAGAACCTATGAATCGTCCTGTTCGTTATTTCGTAGAAGTTAATACTGATACTATTAAAAACGGAAATGACGGATTAGATATGGAAGCTATCAAAGAAACAAACTACACACCTTACTATTTAGGTGGTATTGGAGTTCTTGCAATAGCCGCTGGACTTTACTTTCCTCGTAAAAAAAGAAAAAATAACTAGGAGATAATTCATGAAAAGAAAACTATCCCTACTATTTACACTACTATTAGCCAGTATTCTAGTTCTTACTGCTTGTTCATCACAAAATAAAGCTGGTAACACTACTGGAACTGATCCTAATTTAGCTGATAAAGCTTTTAATGAAACGATAGACTTAACAGGTGTAAATAAAGACAAAAAATCTGAAGAAGAAAATGGAAAACGTGTAGTAATGGACTCTGTAGCTCTAGCTCAAGTCGCAAATGTACTTGACATTAAATTAGCAGGTGTTCCTACTACAAAATTAGGTCGTATGCCTAAAAGATATGACAATACTGTTCAAATCGGTCTTCCAATGAATCCAAATATGGAAGTTATCAAATCTATTAATCCTTCTATCGTATATGCTCCAGATAGTTTACAAGATTGGATAAAAGAAGGATTCGAGAAAAATAAAATCCCTTATAAATTTGTAGATATTCGTAGTGTTAATGGGTTATATACAATAACAGAAGACCTTGCAAAAAGAATTTGGTAAAACTGAAAAAAATTCAAAGAATTAAAAGAAAGAACACGATGAGTTCTTCGCTAAATTCAATGAAAAAATCGCAAATAAAAAGAAACCAAAAGTACTTGTTCTTATGGGATTACCTGGAAGTTACCTGGCTGCTACTGAAAAATCTTATGTTGGTAACCTTGTAAAAATTAGCAGGTGGTGATAATATCATTAAAAGGTAATGAAGAGTTTAAAAATCTAAACTTAGAAACTGCTCTAAATGATAAACCAGATTTTTATTTTACGTACTGCTCATGCTATGCCTGATAACGTAAATGAAATGTTTAAAAAAAGAATTTGAAAACAATAAGAGTTGGTCTCACTTTTGATGCAGTAAAGAATAATAAAGTTGTCGATTTAGATAGCTCAATGTTTGGTATGACAGCTACATACGATTACCAAAAAAAGGATTAGAAAGTCTATACAGTATTTTCTATAGTAACTAATACTTAAAACCAGAAGTAGCACATTGCTGCCTCTGGTTTTTTTATAATTCAAATTAAAAAAACAACATATGATATACTAAACATATAACTATATAAGGAGGTTCTTAATGTTTAAAAAAACAAAAAGCAATCACTTTTTTTCTGTTCTTATTTTTACTTTTTATTAAGTACAATATTTTTTTGCAGCGAACAGTGGTAGTATAAAAAGCTAGCGTCGGACAATTAGCTGTTGGTATCTTTACTAGAGAATACGCCAATGTTAATGCAATTATCGACGTTCGTTTCCCAAGAATTATCATCACTATATTGGTTGGTGCAGCTCTTGGTGTTAGTGGTTTATTATTACAAACAGTATTAAAGAACCCGCTTGTCGATCCTAGTATTATAGGGGTTTCTAGTGGAGCTAACCTATTTTTATACTTAGGGTTAGGATTATTCCCACAATTTTTGCTGTTTAAATCAGTGTTTTCTATCATCGGTGGTGTCCTTGGTTTCTTAATCATTTATTACTTAGCTGGTAGAACAAAAAACAATGTTAAAATTATTTTAATAGGTATTGCGATAAGCTATTTCTTCACAGGAATACTAAGTTCTATACAATACTTAAACCAAGCAAATTCTACTACTTCATCAGCATTCAAGACTGTTGGTTTAGGAACTAAAAACTGGGATGATGTTTCATTATTATTAAGTTGGATTCCTATTTTACTAATTATCAGTTTCTTCTTGGCAAAACTATGTAATATCTTCGCCTTAGATGATAATATTATTAGTTCACTAGGAATCAATATTAATATGATTCGCCTGCTAATCTCATTTGTTGCGGTAGCCCTTGCTTCTGTTTCTACAGCTGTTGCTGGTGTTATGGTCTTTTTAGCTCTTATTACACCTCATATTGCTAAGATTATAATTGGTAGAAATCATATCTATACTATTCCATTTAGTGCTTTACTTGGAGCATTTATTCTCCTATTATTCGATACAATCGGTCGTGTTATTTTCGCACCAATCGAAATACCTGCTGATTTAATAATGATGATTATCGGTGGACCTGCATTTATTATTTTAGTTAAGAAAGGAGTAAGTTAATGGAAAATATAATAGAAATTAATAATCTTACATTTAAGTATAATAATAAAAAAATACTCTTTTTCGAAAAAAACTTAATGTAGTTATTGAAAAAGGTAAAATTACTACCCTACTTGGTAAAAATGGATGTGGTAAAAGTACACTTATAAAAATATTAGCCAAAAATTTAAACTATAATTCTGGAAGTATCAAACTCGAAGGTAAAGAATTAAATTCATATTCATTAAAAGAACTTGCGAGTATTCTTGCGATTGTTTATCAAAAGAATGAAACTCCAAGAGAAATTACTGTTTATGATATGGTTAGTTTCGCTCGTCTTCCTTATCAAAAATATTTTCTTTTTATAAACCTAACGCTAGTGATGTTGAAAAAATTGAATTTGCTCTTGAAAAAACTAATTTAAAAGCCTATAGAGATAAACGTGTAGATGAGTTATCAGGTGGTCAACTTCAACGTGTTTATATCGCAATGGCATTAGCACAAAGTACTGATATTATTATATTGGACGAACCTACTACCTTCCTTGATATTAAATATCAAAAATCTATAATGCAACTTGTTAGAGATCTTAATAAATCTTTAGGAATTACTATTATCATGGTGCTACATGATATAAATCAAGCACTAGCATACAGTGATAACATTATTGCTCTTCTTGATGGGAAAGTTATAAAGAATGATAAAGCTGAGAACTTCTTTGATGAAGAGCTTCTAAACAAACTTTATGATGCTGATATTAAAATAGAAGATGGAAAAGTAATTAGTTGGTAACTTTTTAAATATCTGATATAGATATTTTTGAATAAATCGCTACATCTTGGTATTAATACATAGATGTAGCGATATTTTTATACCTGTAAAGGTAGTTAATGTTATTTCAGCAATCTTATCTAAATAAATGCTGACTGCTTCTAGCTTTCTCTGAGGCGCTAACTCTGCATAAGTATCCATAGTAGTTGACATTGACTTATGCCCTATTCTGACTTGGAGTTCTTTCCAATTTGTCCCTGCATTTATTCGACAAACCTCATTGAGTCTCTTAATAAAGAATCAAACGTCAAACGAAAAAGAAGGTTTTTCCCAACGAGAAGTCTCTGGAACGTTACTTAGTTACTTTGTTTGAAGATTATAATTTCAAGTAAAGTCAACGAATCCATAAAGGGTTTGGCCAACGTTATGACACACTCGAAAGCTTCTTTGATTAATACTCCGTAACTCTACTTGAGTGTTTACACATACTTATTGACAGTATCAACATGATACAAGTAGGTATTTCTTGTGAGTAAATTTCATCAAAAAGTTTCATAGCTAAGTCCTATATATAATCATGGTAAAGTAGTAAAAATAGTTGTTATCCTAGTTGATTAAAAAAATCTCTGATTTCCTCATCTTTTATAAAATAATATATAATTTTCCCCTCTCTTCTAGTGTCCAAGATGTTTTCATTGGCTAGTTTACGAAGATGGTGGGATGCAGATGCCATACTGAGATCTAGTAAACAGGCTATATCACAGACACAGAGTTCTTCAACAGCAAGGAGATAAAAGATGATATTTAGCTGTTTATTATCGGTAAACTTTGTTAAAATGCGAAGTGATTTTTGAACTTTTTCCTTTTCAAGGTAGTTCATTGCAGTTGTAACATTTTGCTGATTTATAATATTCACTTGACAGATACTATCTTTTTTCATAATATTTTCTCCTATCCTAACATAGTCCATAGCATGTTAAAACTGTTATTTTCAATCAGGATATATATCCCCAATCCTAAATAAACAACGGCAATAAACCATCTGCTATATTTTTTTCCAAAGTTTCTCCAACAGATGGGACTTGTGCCAATTTTTGGGCAGAAAAACCAAGAGATAAATCATGACTAGAAATGTAAGTAAAGCCACTATCAAATCCGCTAAATTTAATGTAATAAAATATGGGACAAAGATACCAATATTGTCGGCACCGCAACTTGCAAAAAGTAATCATAGCGACTAGAAAAAAATCAGGTTTTTTTATTATCTTTGCGCAACCCTTCTTTGGCAATAGCTTCTCCATCAGAATCTCCTAAAAAGCAAAACTTTGAGACCTAAGAAAATTGGAATCAAACCGAGCAAAACCTAAAAATCCCTTTACTAGGAATATAATGTAAGACAAATGCAAAAAAAGTAAACTTAGCAATATTAGACTAACAGAGCCTAGAAATTGTCCTAAATAGATGTTAATGATGTCTTTTTCTGCTTTTTTTCTTTTTGGCAAAAAAATAACATTAGGATAATAAGTAAGTCTACGGCTGTCCCAGAATACAGGATTATTGAAGTAATAACATTTTTGAATCATAAAACACCTCATTCAAATATTTTTTTGAATATATTTTTAACATTAAACTTTGTAGATGTCAACTTCAACTTCACCAAAAAATATAGATAAGAGTTAGTGTACCAAATATTAAAAAAAGTCCTGCCATCGAAATGATAGCAGGGCTTAACTTCAATATCCAACTGATATATTTATCTAAAAAAAGGTAGCGTTTTTTTATTGATTTATAGTGCGATGTAATGCGTTTCAAAAAAATCAAAAAAATCATTTAAAATCAATATTTTGGCATCTATTGACGTGTACTGAAGCCCTTACTTAACCTCTAAAAAAATAACAAATAATACCTCTTCTAAAACTATTAAAATTAATGTTTTACAATATTCATTATTAACTTCCTTCAGATTGTATAATCATTGATTTTTAGTGCTAAATAATTGTAAAAATATATTTGTACAAATAAATAATAAAATAATTACAAAAGGAGTTTTTTTATGGAAATACTAACTACCCTAGGTATATTTGTCATAATTGTAATACTTGGTTCATTTTTAAATAATCTTTTTCCACGTATTCCTGCGGCTTTATTCCAAATAATACTTGGTGCTGCTGTAACATTTATTCCTAATCTCCCACTTCATTTTGAGTTTGAATCAGAAATGTTTATGATGTTAATTATTGCTCCATTATTGTTTACCGACGGTTTCAACACATCCTTAAAGAATATCTGGCTATATAAACGACCAATTATATATATGGCAATATTTAGTTCTTGTGACGGTAATTGTTGTCGGTAGTATAATTCATTTATTGCTTCCAATGATTCCTTGGGCAGCCTGTTTTGTTTTAGCTGCCATCTTATCACCTACAGATGCTGTTGCTGTTAAATCAATAACTAAAGGAATGAAACTACCTAAGGGACTTATGGCTATTTTAGAAGGTGAATCACTTCTTAATGATGCTTCTGGTCTTGTATCATTTAACATAGCTCTAGCAGCTGTTCTTACTAACACGTTTTCTGTCACAAATGCAGGATATAAATTTTTAGTAGTTGCTGGCGGTGGAGCAATCTTTGGACTTATTATTGGGATAGCTTTCTCTTATATTAAGTTTATATTCTCAACAAAGTTTGCTGATGAATCTAATATTTTAGTTATTTTTCAATTAATAACACCAGTTATAGTATTCTATCTTGCAGAACATATTGGTGTCTCTGGTATCGTAGCTGTAGTAATTACGGCTCTAGTTTACAACTACCAAAGAAGTCTTCACTTACTTTCTGCTATAAATAGTGATGCTGCAGTAACTATAGATAGTACTCAACAAATAGCAAGTTATGTTCTTAATGGATTCGTATTTACATTTTTAGGATATTTACTCCCTGAGATATATCATACAATGTTTAACTATAGAGAGATTGATATTGTATATGGCTTCATTGTTTCATTAGTTATTGTTTTAGGTCTAATGATAGTCAGATTTGGATTTGTATATTTCAACTACGTATCATTCCAACCTCATCATTTCACAACTGCTAGAAAAACAGCAAAAATAATATTAAATAGAAAATTCGACAAAGGTAACTATTCTAGATTCAGTTACTCATTAATTGCTAGTTTATGTGGTATTCATGGTACAGTAACACTTGCTACAGCACTTATGATTCCAGTTGTAACTTCTACTGGAGATAGCTTCCCACTTAGAAATACCATCTTATTTATTGCGAGTAATGTCGTTTTATTAAGTATTATTATCGGTACAATCGCCCTTCCTCTTGTGGTTAAAGATGAGGATGAAGAAAAAGAATATAATCAATACTCTCTTCGTGAGAAAATCCTAGAAGGGACACTTGAAGAATTAAAGCAACGTGATATTTCTAAAAAATCTATTGAAGAAAAAGTTGCTTATGCTTTTGAAATAAAAAGTTTACACGAATTAAAAAAATATATTTCAGAAATATGCAAACTGGAAAATTTAAGAATACAAAAGAAGCTCTAGCATTACACAAAAAAATAATAAAAAGCTCAAGATAAAGCTCTTCCTGAGATTCTTAAAGACAATCCTAACATCGAGCAAATTTTTAGAAATTTCTAAACTTATGCAACTTAGAAAAATCTTTTATTGTTCACATATTCGATACCAAAAAACTTATTACTTAATTTAAGAATATATATAAAAGAATCCAATCTAAAACGCCGTTTAATACGTCATTTTGTTGCTGAAGATTTAACTCCAGAATTCTATGAGAAACTTAAAGAAAAAGTTCCAAAAAGAAGAAAAGAGAACTTTACAAGCAAATTAGATGAAATTAAACAAAGAGCTGAAGCTTCGTCTAGCCAAATTCAGGCTATCATTGATTGTTCGCCTACAATAAGGAACGCACTTCTTGAGACAGCTTATAAGGTTATTGATGAAAAGTGTTCAGATGAAAATACTGCAGAATTCGTTAAAGATGTATATAGATACTACTCATTCACTTTATTCGAAGTATTTTTAGAAGACATCGATTTTGAAGAAGAACTTAAAGAACTTCAAATGGAATCAGTTCGACTTTTAAAATATAGAATATTAACGATGAGAAAATTAAACTATATTTCTCTAGAAGATTCTTATAACGCTCTTCGCAACCTGAACTTTAGTGAATCTATGATTTTTCCTCGTGAAACTGAAGAGGAATAAAATATAAAAAAGCTGACCTCAAGTTAGATTATTACCTAAACTCTGAGGTCAGTATTATTTTATGCTATTTTTTAAATTCTACAACGAAATCATAACCCTGTTCTGTTTTTGCACCGAAGTAAAAATCATTAACTTTATAGCCACGACTTTCAACTTTCGCAATTTTTTCTTTTATAGCTTCTTTTACTTGTTCTTTACTGGCATCTTTTGGAAGTTGTATAGTAGTATCTCCATCTACATCTAATGCTCCAGCTATTCCTGGTAAAGTTTTTAAGTTGAAGTAAATATGTACATTTACCTTTTCTTTTTGCTCAACTGATCTTTTTGCTCTTTTCTGAATTAATGGTGCTTTTCTAAAACCTGAATTATTAGCTGATATAGATTTAGATTCTTTTGTAAATTCTACAACATAATCATAGCTATCTCCACCTTCAACGATTTGATCTAAGTCAGTAGTTGAAACAACTTTAAAACCTTGTTTTTTCAATTTTTCAATTTGTGCTTTTGTTTTTTCTTCAATAGCTCGTTTTAATTCTTCTTTAGGTGTATTTCCAGGGAAAGTAAGCATATTCTCTCCACCTAATTCTCCTAATGCCCCTGCAATATCTTTAAGAGCTGTTAGATTATAATAGATGTTTATTTTTTTAGTTTTATTAGATAAATCTCTTTTTACAACTTTTTTTAGTTCTAACTTGAACTTCAGGAGCATTTCTGAAACTAGAAGTTCCTGTTTTTTTCTTTAGTGAAAGTAACTAGATAATTAAAGTTCTTCACGTTAGTATCTTGCTCAAATACTATTTCTTCTTTTACTTTATATCCATGTTTAGCTAATTCTTGAGCCTTAGCTTGAATTTTTGCTTTAACTAATTCTTTCACTTCATCTTCAGTTGCTGAATTTGAAATAGCTACTGTATTATTTTCTCCTGGATCAGATAAAAATCCATTAATATCTGGCATTCCGTCATAATTATAACTTATGTTTACCGTACCTTCTGGTTGATTTGCTGCACGTGCTACTCTTCTTGCTCTAACTTGAACTTCAGGAGCATTTCTGAAACTAGAAGTTCCCACTGAAGTTGAAGCAGGTTGTGTTGGAGTTACTGGTGAAGTTGGTCTTTCTTCAGTGGCAGGCTGTGTCGGAGTTTTTGATGTAGCTTCACCTGACCCATGACCTATTGCTGTACTTCCATTGTCAATAGTAGTACCTTCATTACGGCCATTTGTTAAATTATCTTTGTTATAATTTGGTGCTGGTAATTCTTCACCCGGAACATTAATTTCATCAATTTTAGTTTGATATTCATCCGTAGCATCTACTGCTGCATCGTGATTTTTAGCATTATTTATCGCTTCTAATCCTGCTTCTTTTAATTCTTTTAATTTAGCTTCTAACTTAGCTTTTTCTGCTTCATCTTTAACTTTTTCAATTTCACTAAGTTTTGAAGCAGCAATTTTTTCAATAACATCTTTTCCATCTTTTTTTGCTTCCTCAAGTTTTTCATCTTTAGGTGCTACTTCTTCAGACGGAGTATCTTCTTTTGGTGTTGCAGCTGGTTCTTCCGCTTTTGGTGTTGGTGTCGCTGGTTCCTCTGCTTTCGGTGCTGTCGCCACTGGTTCCTCTGCTTTTGGTGCTGGTGTTGCTGAATCTTCCGCTTTTGGTGCTGGTGTCGCTGGTGCCTCTGCTTTTGGTGTCGGAGTCGTTGGTTCTTCTGCTTTTGGCGCTAGAGCTGATGGTCCTTCCTCTTTTGGTGTCGGAGTCGTTGGCTCTTCTGCTTTTGGTGCTGGAGCTACTGGTTCCTCTGCTTTTGGGGCTGGTGACACTGGTTCCTCTGCTTTTTGGGGCTGGAGTCGCTGGCTCTTCTGCCTTTGGTGCTGGGGTCACTGGCTCTTCTGCTTTTGCTGCTGGTACCACTGGTTTCTCCGCTTTTGGTGCTGGCGCCACTGGTTCCTCTACTTTTGGTGTTGAAGCCGCCGGTTTCTCTACCTTAGGTGCTGGAGCTGCTGGTTCCTCTGCTTTTGGCGCTGGTATCGCTGGCTCTTCCGCTTTTGGTGTTGAAACCACAGGTTTCTCTACCTTAGGTGCTTGAGCTACTGGTTCCTCTGCTTTTGGCGCTGGCACCACTGGTTTCTCTGTTTTCGGTGCTGGCGCCACTGGTTTCTCTACTTTCGGTGCTGGCGCCACTGGTTTCTCCGCTTTTGGCGCTGGTACCACTGGTTCCTCTACTTTCGGTGCTGGTGTCGCTGGTTTCTCTGCTTTCGGTGCTGGCGCCACTGGTTTCTCCGCTTTTGGCGCTGGTACCACTGGTTCCTCTACTTTCGGTGCTGGCGTTGCTGGTCCTTCTGCTTTCGGTGCCGGTGACTTTGGCTCTTCTGCTTTCGATGTTGGTGCTTCTGGTTCCTCTACTTTCGGTGTTGGCGTCGCTGGTTTCTCTGCTTTCGGCACTGGCGCCACTGGTTTCTCCGCTTTTGGTGCTGGTGTCGCTAGTTCCTCTGCTTTTGGTGTTGAAGCCGCCGGTTTCTCTACCTTAGGTGCTGGCGATGCTGGTTCCTCCGCTTTTGGTGCTGGTGACACTGGTTTCTCCGCTTTTGGTGCTGGTGACACTGGCTCTTCTGCTTTTAGTTCCGAAGCCGCTGGTTTCTCAGTTTTTTGAGTTGAATTTTTTTCTACTAGCTCATATACTTTGTATACAACTTTTGCTTCAATCACATTTCCATTTATTTCATTATTGTATAAAACTGTTTTTTGTACTAATTCTCTTACAGCACTTGTATTTGGTAGTACTCTTCCTTTATTACTTTCTTTTGAAATAGAAGCATTATTGTTATTTATACTTACATCTGGTTGAACTATCTTAGATACTTGGCCTTTTTTTAAGTTACCCAAATTATAAGTATAATTTTTTTCCGTTAATTTTTGCATATACAATAGCTTCATAAGTATCTCTCTGTGCAGTCACATGAAATACTATATCACCGTTGACTTCTTCTGAAGTAATAGTAAGGTCTTGTGTTGTTTTTATTACTACTTGTTTCTGAAATATTACCTACTTTATTCTCAGCAAATACAGCTAGTGGATTAGCTAATGTAAATAATAATACACTAGCAGTAGCTACTTTTGATATTTTTTTCATTTAATTTCCTCCTTAATTGTTGGTTGTTTTTTTATAAAAAAATGAAGGTCACTTCCTTTTCCATTATTCTCCTATTTTTTTCTTATTTGTCAAGTATATAACATCCAAATATTTGAAAATTTATTTTTCAGAAATAATTTTCATTTTTCATCTTATTATCCTTATAAGATTTTTTTATTTATAATAATTTACTTTTTTTCAATTTTTAATTGTATTTTTATTTGTAACTAATGAATCTTAATGTATACAATCAATCAATTTCTTTGACAAATGTTTAATTTCATGGTTTAATATACCCCATAAGGGTATATTAGGAGGTGCAATAGTGTTTTTCTTATTCACAAAAATAGATAGTATTTCTACTATCGAGCTAGAACAAAAACTTAAAGAAAATATTCAATTAATAGATGTAAGAACACCTGGAGAATTTCGAAGAGGACATATAAAAAATGCAAAAAATGTCCCACTTAATGAGATTGGTCAATTTACTCCAATAACAGATGAAACAGTATATGTTATTTGTCACTCTGGAGCTAGAAGCAAACTTGCAGCAAAAAAACTGAAAAAGAAAGGATACGATGTTATTAATATCCAAGGCGGCATGCATGCATGGAGAGGCAAAACAGTCTAAAATTACTAATATTGAAAGGAAAAAATCATGAAAAACAATATTTCAATGCAAGATTTTTATGAAAAGTATAATAATGAGGAACTTATGATTCTTGATGTAAGAGAAAATCACGAGTACGAAGTAGGTCATATACCTTCTGCTAAAAATTTTCCTCTGAGTACTCTAGGTATAGAATTCACTAGATTAGATAAGAATAAAAAATACTATGTAATATGCCAAGCGGGTGGACGTTCAGCTAAAGCTTATGATTTTTTAGAAGCTCAAGGATTCGATGTAACAAATATCGAAGGTGGTATGAATAATTGGCCTGGAGAAACAAAATAAAATATTAAACAATAGAAACAACCAATTTTTTTACTATATTAAATTCTCTTTAATACAAAATTAATACATCATCAAAAAAAGCCTTGTTCCTAAGATTAATTAGGAACAAGGCTTTTTATTATTTCTTTAAACTATTTACTCTTTACTATATATTTTTATAGCTTTTTTTCAATTTTTTTCTTTCTGTTCTACAGGATTTTCTAAAGGATTATTAATGCATTCCATAAGATTTTTCTGTTATTAATAACTCAATAACACGATCAACACTTGAACGAACCGCACTTAATTGAGTTATTATATCAATACAATCTCTCTTCTTCTATCATTTTTTTGAATCCCTCTAAGTTGTCCTTCAGAACGTTTAAGGCGCGTAATATACTTCGATTTTTGCCATGTTTATTTTTCCTCAGTAGATTTTTTTCTCATTATACCGTGAAAAAAATTTATTTTTGTCAAAAATTTTTAAAAAAATTAGTATAATTAATTTTTAAAAATCCCTAAAAAAATCTAATTACAATTATTCTTTCAAAATAATAAATCTAATTCAAAGATTTCTTTGTATACTCAGTATATTAGCAATTAATTTTTCAAAGTAAATTTACTACCTTTACCATATTCACTTTCTACTAATATGTCTCCATTTATTTGTAAGGCTAACTGTTTCGCTATTGCCAAACCCTAAGCCATAACCACCTGTTTTTCATATTTCTTGATGCTTCAACACGATATAATCTTTTGAAAAATATTATCAATATCTTCTTCTTTTTATACCGCAACCTTCATCAATTATAGAAATAGATAATTCTTGATTTTTTTATTTCAGCAACAATTTCTATTTTTTTGTCCCACTTGGTGAATACTTAAATGCATTACCTATTAAATTCACGATAATTCTTTTGCATTTTTATTGTAATTACTTACTATTTTTAGCATTCTCAGGAATAACTTTAATATAGATATCTCTTTTTTTCTTTTTTTCTGCTCGCAACTTAAACTCTGACATACAGTCAATCAATAATTTATCTAAAAAAATATGGTTTCATTTTTTTATCATCTTCACTAGTATCTTTTACACTTAATGTTAAATAATTTAATTCTTCAACAAGTTTATTCAATCTTGTTGTTTGACGACAAATTGTTTCTAGATAATATTTATATTCTTCTTCTTTTATTATTCCATCTAACATACCTTCTGCCGTTGATTGAATTGAAGTTATAGGAGTTTTTTTATATCATGAGATAACTGGGCTATCATAAGAGATTTTTTTCTTTTTCACTTTCTTCTAATGACTCAAAAACTTTCTTTTTAAATGTTTTTGCCATTTCATTGAATGATAAAGATAATTCTCTAAACTCAGTAGGACCTTCTACAGTATTGCTAATATCAAAAATTTTTTTCTCAGTTATACTAATCGTTTGTCTCTTTAGAACACGTAATGACTTAAATACACCTTTTTAGTAATATAATACTAATCGTAGCTCCAATTAGCCCTGCAATTATTGTAATCACAACTATAAAATATGTATCTTTTTTTCAATTAACATTAAGTTTGAAGCCCAAAAAAACAGCCATAATAGTTATTAAAAATGATAAAATATATCCAACAATAATATAATCTTTTAATTTCATTCTATATTTCCTTTCCATTTTTTTAAACTTGTTTTTTTCCATTTTGTATCCTAGACCCCATACAGTTTTTTTATACTTGGTGTTTTTTTCTGTCGAATATTTTTGTTAAAAATTCTTCTTAAAGAGTGTATATGTACGTTTAATGTATTTGCATCTTCAACATATTCATCTTGCCAAATTTTTTTCATACAATTCTGTTTTTAGAAAAAAACGCGATCTGGATTATTAGCCAGTAGCCATAGTAATTCAAAAAGATTTCACGGTTAGTTCTAATTGTCTATCATTTACCATAGCAATTCTACTATTATAGGTAATTTTCAAATCACCCTAAAAGTTAAAAATATTTTTCACTACTATTTTTTTCTCAATTCTACGTAGTATATTTCTAACTCTTAAAAACTAATTCTCTTGGACTAAATGGTTTTTACTATATAGTCATCTGCCCCCAAACTTAAAGCGTAGATTTTTATCTGGTTCTGTTGTTTTTCGCTGTTATGAATAAAAAAATGGTTGTTCCTCATCTAAATACTGTACTTCACTGATTAAATCATAGCCATCCATATTGGGCATCATTATATCTGTAATTATTAAAGAATATTTATTTTTTTCTTGTATTTTTTTCTAAAGCTTCTTTACCATCATTAGCGATATCAACATCATATCCACCTTGCTCTAAATATCGTTTATTTATCTCCGTTATTTCTATTTCATCATCTACTAATAAAATTTTATTAACCATATTTAACTCCTCTTATCAAAAATAGTACTATACAATAAAAAGTATAGCACTATTTCGATAAAAATCTACAAGTTTATTTTTATTTATTAATTATTTTTTTCTTCTGAATCCTAATAGACCTAAGAAGCTTGCAATGATTAATCCTAGTATTCCAGTATTTGATGAATTTGTTGAACTCATTGTTCCTTCAGGTGCCGCACTTGTTTTTGGTAGCATACCTTTTTTCATCATTCCATTACTCATATGAGTATCCATAGTCATATTATCTTGCATCATAGCTTTATTCATACTAGATTTCATAGACATATTATCAGATTTACTCATATTCATTACTTTTCCACTTACATTTGAATTCATTGAACCAGTAGCTGTATTATTTTGCATCATATCTTCTCCTGGTTTCATATCCATTTGCTTAGTTTCTTTATGTAGATTTATAGTCACTTCTTTTGTCGCTACTACGTTTGTTAAATCTGCTTTTCCGTCTTTTTCACCATATACTTTGATTGTTACTTTGTAGCTTTGTGTTCCATTTGCTTTTAATAAGTCTAGTAACTCTTTATCTGATTTTCCTTTTGTTCCTGCTAAGTCTACTTCATAGAAGTATAATCCTTTTCCTAGTTTTTCTAATGGTAATAATGCTGGATTTTTCGCTGATCCATTATCTGACCATGGTGCTTTATCTGATGATTTCAAGATTAATCTTGTTAACATTCCATCTCCACCGAAGAATTCGTAAGGAATTACTTGGTTTACTCCTGCAGTGAATGGTCCTGGGAAGTTTGCTTTGTCTAAGTATTTAGCTGGTACATCTACTGTATCTTTTGTATTGTCCATTACTGCTTTTTTAACTTCGTTAACACTTATAAGACCATTTAGATTTACATTTACATCTTTTGTCGCTACTACGTTTGTTAGATCTGCTTTTCCGTCTTTTTCACCGTATACTTTGATTGTTGCTTTGTAACTTTGTGTTCCATTTGCTTTTAATAAGTCTAGCAACTCTTTATCTGATTTTCCTTTTGTTCCTTCTAGATCTACTTCATAGAAGTATAATCCTTTTCCTAATTTTTCTAATGGTAATAATGCTGGATTTTTCGCTGATCCATTATCTGACCATGGTGCTTTATCTGATGATTTCAAGATTAATCTTGTTAACATTCCATCTCCACCGAAGAATTCGTAAGGAATTACTTGGTTTACTCCTGCAGTGAATGGTCCTGGGAAGTTTGCTTTGTCTAAGTATTTAGCTGGTACATCTACTGTATCTTTTGTATTGTCCATAACAGCTTTTTTAACTTCTTGTACACTTGTAAGACCGTTTAGATTTACATTTACATCTTTTGTTGCTACTACGTTTGTTAAGTCTGCTTTTCCGTCTTTTTCACCGTATACTTTAATTGTTGCTTTGTAGCTTTGTGTTCCATTTGCTTTTAATAAGTCTAGTAACTCTTTATCTGATTTTCCTTTTGTTCCTTCTAAGTCTACTTCATAGAAGTATAATCCTTTTCCTAGTTTTTCTAATGGTAATAATGCTGGATTTTTCGCTGATCCATTATCTGACCATGGTGCTTTGTCTGATGATTTCAAGATTAATCTTGTTAACATTCCATCTCCACCGAAGAATTCGTAAGGAATTACTTGGTTTACTCCTGCAGTGAATGGTCCTGGGAAGTTTGCTTTATCTAAGTATTTAGCTGGTACATCTACTGTATCTTTTGTATTGTCCATAACAGCTTTTTTAACTTCTTGTACACTTGTAAGACCGTTTAGATTTACATTTACATCTTTTGTTGCTACTACGTTTGTTAAATCTGCTTTTCCGTCTTTTTCACCGTATACTTTAATTGTTGCTTTGTAGCTTTGTGTTCCATTTGCTTTTAATAAGTCTAGTAACTCTTTATCTGATTTTCCTTTTGTTCCTTCTAAGTCTACTTCATAGAAGTATAATCCTTTTCCTAGTTTTTCTAATGGTAATAATGCTGGATTTTTCGCTGATCCATTATCTGACCATGGTGCTTTGTCTGATGATTTCAAGATTAATCTTGTTAACATTCCATCTCCACCGAAGAATTCGTAAGGAATTACTTGGTTTACTCCTGCAGTGAATGGTCCTGGGAAGTTTGCTTTATCTAAGTATTTAGCTGACACATCTACTGTATCTTTTGTATTGTCCATTACTGCTTTTTTAACTTCAACTGGAGTTGTTTGTGGTTCTGCAACATCTTTTGCCTGTTTTATTAAATTATTCACATCAGTTTCTTTTGATTCAATACTTACTTCTTTTTCTGATTTTACTTCAGGTTGTTTCTCAGCACTTGCCGCATTTTTTGCTTCAACTGTACTTTTCTCAACTTGTTTTGTTTCTTTTCCTACAGTATTTACTTTGTTTTCAATTACTTTAGATTCAGTTGCATCATTTACTTGTTTATTTTCTACATTTTGAACTACAGGAGCTTTATCTTGTAAATCACTCGCATGCGCTTCTCCACTGCCAACAACTATAAAAATTCCACTAGCAATAGCAGCTGATACTACTCCAACACTAACTTTTCTGATTGCCCATTTTGTAAAAATTTTTCTGATTTAATAAAGTTATTTTTTTCATTTGTATTTCTCTCCTCTTATTTAATACTTTATTACCAAAACTTTTTGTTTGATGAATACAGTATACCTTATAGATATTAACTAACTATTAGTAAAAGTTAAAATATTTCTTAAATAGTTATTATTAAAACATTATCTTTAAAATATATTAATATATATGGCCTATCTTAGATTTCTGACAATTCTAGGGAAAGTTTTTTTAATCTTTTATCGAAAATTTTTTTACTAAAAAAAGTGTTGACAAAGAAAAAAACTTATGTTAATATTTCTTTAACAGTTTTTAAAAAAAGCGAAGAAGTGAAGAGCAATATTACTTAATTATTAGAGACCTTTTTGGTTGGTGAAAAAAAGGATTTGGGTGTATTGTAAATGGTCACAGAGCTGAACTAATGACTATTAATGAGTTAGTTCCGGTTGATTACCGTTAATAATCATTGAGGTAAGATTAAAAGTTTATTTTAAGATTATAAAATTGGGTGGTAACACGGTCATTTCGTCCCTTGTGTTACCACCCTTTTGTCGTATTTAAGACTGAGTAAAAAAATTATTTTTTTATAAATTAATATAATATAACATTGATAAGATGAGTAGAAAAAAAGGAATTACACCAGAGAATCTCGGTAGCTGAAAAGAGATTAATGAATTTTTTTGAAGATGGTCTTTGAGTTTTTAATTATCGAGCGGAAGTTAGGTAATTACGCAGAAATAGCGTTAAAATTTTTAATGAGGTGGAAAACTAAAAAAATTCAATTCACAATTTTTAGATTTTTCCATAAAAATAAGGTGGTACCACGTATGAAACGCACGTCCTTAGACAATATTAGTTTATTGTTTAAGGGCGTTTTTATTTTTATAATTCAATATACAAAAAAGAGAAAATTTTAGGAGGAAAGAAATAATGACAAAAATTTCAAGTTTAGGATACCCACGTTTAGGGGAAAAAAGAGAATGGAAAAAATTAATTGAAGGATACTGGGCTCGTACAGTTCGTCAAAACGAGTTATTCGAAGAAGCAGAAAAACTTCGTCGTCTTTATATCGAAAAACAATTCAATGCTGGTTTAGACTTCATCCCTGTTGGTGATTTCTCACTATATGACCACATTTTAGATTTATCAGTTCAATTCAACGTTATTCCACAACGTTTCGAAGGAAGAGAAGTTGATGTAGACTTATTCTTCGATATCGCTCGTGGTAACAAAGATAACGTTGCATCTGCACTAAAAAAATGGTTTAACACTAACTACCACTATATCGTACCAGAATGGGAAAATGTTAACCCTAAATTAAACAACACTCGTCTATTAGACTTATACAAAGAAGCTAAAGAAATCGTAGGAGACAAAGCTAAACCAGTTATCACAGGACCAATTACATACGTAGCTTTATCAAGCGGTCTTGCTGAAGGTGAATTTGAAAAAGCTGTAGATAAATTATTACCATTATATACTCAAGTATTCAAAGAATTAGCTGAAGCTGGTGCTTCTTACATCCAAGTAGATGAGCCAATCTTCGTTACTGATGAAGGTAAAAATTATGTAGAATTAGCTCACAAAGTGTACAACCACTTCAACAATGAAGTAGATGCTAAATTCATCTTCCAAACTTACTTCGAAGCTTTAGTAGAAGCTGAAAAACTTGCTGCTCTACCTGTAGCATTCGGATTAGACTTCGTTCACGGAAGAGAAGAAAACTTAGCTAATGTAAAAGCTGGTCTATTTAAAGATAAAGAAGTATTTGCTGGAGTTGTTGACGGACGTAATGTATGGAGCAATGATTTCGAAGATAGTTCTGCATTATTAGAAGAACTTAAAGCTAATGTTGCTGAATTAGTAATTCAACCTTCATGTTCATTACTTCACGTACCAGTTACAACTAAAAATGAAACAGAATTAGAAGAAACTTTATTAAATGGTTTAGCATTTGCTGATCAAAAATTAGAAGAACTTAACTTACTAGCTAACAAATTAGATGGTAAAGAAGATGCTGCATACCAAAAACACGTTGAAGACTTCAACAAATTACAAAATGCTGAATTCAGAAACCTTGAATTAGAATCAAGCGAAAATGTTCGTTCAACTCGTCCATCTGATTACAAAGTTCGTCGTGAAGTTCAAAACAAAAAATACAACTTACCAGTATTACCAACTACTACAATCGGATCATTCCCTCAATCTAAACAAGTACGTCTACAACGTGCGCTATGGAAAAAAGGTGAATTATCTAATGAAGCATACGAAAAATTCATCGAAGAAGAAATCGCTCGTTGGATTAAAATTCAAGAAGATCTTGATATCGATGTATTAGTTCACGGTGAATTTGAACGTACAGACATGGTTGAATTCTTTGGTCAACGTTCGCTGGATTCGCATCAACTAAATTCGGTTGGGTTCAATCATACGGATCTCGTGGGGTTAAACCACCAATCATCTACGGAGATGTAAAACACATTGAAGCTGTAACAGTTAAAGAAACTGCTTATGCTCAAAGCTTAACTAACCGACCTGTTAAAGGTATGTTGACTGGACCAGTTACAATTCTAAACTGGTCATTTGAAAGAACTGATATTCCTAAAGCAGAAATCTTCAACCAAATTGCTATCGCTCTTAAAAATGAAATTGAACTTTTAGAAAAAGCTGGAATTACAATTATCCAAGTTGACGAACCAGCTATCCGTGAAGGATTACCTCTTAGAGATAACAAAAAAGAAAAATATCTTGAAGAAGCAGTATTCTCATTCCGTTTAGCTACTTCATCTGTTGAAGATACTACACAAATCCACACACATATGTGTTATTCTAACTTCGATGAAATAATCGATTCTATCCGTGCATTAGATGCTGACGTTATTTCTATCGAAACTAGTAGAAGTCACGGAGAATTAATCTCTGCTTTCGAGACTGCAATCTACCCATTAGGTATCGGTCTTGGAGTTTACGATATCCACTCTCCTCGTGTACCAACAAAAGAAGAAGTACGTACTAATATCTTACGTCCACTTCAAAAATTATCTACAGAACAATTCTGGATTAACCCTGACTGTGGATTAAAAACACGTGCTGAAAAAGAAACTATCGAAGCTTTAGAAGTTTTAGTTGAAGTTACTAAAGAAATCAGAAATGAACTTGCCGCTAAATAGGAGGTTCATATGAGAAACTTATTAGAGAGATTAGAACAAAATGTACTCGTAGCTGATGGAGCTATGGGTACAGCTCTCTATAGTAATGGATTGGAAAGTTGTCATGAGTATAATAATATCTCTAATCCGGATTCTGTAGAGAAAATTCACAAAGCTTATATTGAAGCTGGAGCAGATATAATTCAAACAAACACTTATGCGGCAAAAAAATGCCAACTTAAGACATATCGCTATGACGATAAATTCGAAGAAATTAACATTCGCGCTGCTGAAATAGCACGCAAGGCTGCTGGAGAAGATACTATTGTTTTCGGAACAATCGGAGCTATTCGCGGTCTTCGTGAATGTGAACTTTCATTAGAAACTATTGTAAAAGAAACAATTGATCAAGTAAAAGTTCTACTATCAACAAATAAAATAGATGCGTTGTTATTTGAAACTTATTATGATCAAGAAGAAATTCGCGCTGTATTAACTGAAGCAAGAAAATTAACTGACTTACCTATTATCACTAATATTTCATTGTTAGAAGCAGGTATTACTCAAAACGGAGAAAAAGTAACTGATGCTTTAAGTGCACTTGTTAACCTAGGGGCTGATATCGTTGGTTTAAACTGTCATCTAGGTCCTTATCACATGATTAAAAGTTTAAAACAGGTGCCATTATTTGCACAAAGTTACCTATCTGCTTATCCTAATGCCAGTTTATTACAACTAACACAAACAATTAATGGTAACGAATATCGTTTCAGAAAAAATTCTGCTTACTTCGAACAAAGTGCTAAACTTCTTGTTGAAGAAGGTGTAAGATTAATCGGTGGATGCTGTGGTACTACTCCAGAACATATTCGCGCTATTAAAAAAGGAATAAAAGGTCTTAAACCAGTTAAAAGAAAAGTAATAACACCGCTACCTGCAGAAGAAGAACTAGTCAGAGTAGCAAATAATAAACCAACAATTGTTGATAAAGTCAAAAAACAAGTAACTATAATTGCCGAATTAGATCCCACCAAAACATTTAAATGTTGATAAATTTATTGAAGGGGCTAAAGCAATAGACAAGAAAAATATTGAAGCCATTACTCTTGCAGATAATTCTCTTGCTAGTACTCGTATTTGTAACTTTGCTGCTGCAACTTTGCTAAAAGAGCACATTACTACCCCTACACTACTTCATTTAACATGTCGTGATCATAATCTTATCGGACTACAATCTCGTTTAATGGGATTTGATCTTCTTGGAATTAATAATGTCCTTGCTCTTACTGGAGATCCAAGTAAACTTGGTGATTTCCCTGGGGCTACTAGTGTCTATGATATGACTAGTCTTAAATTAATTCCTTTTATTAAACAACTTAACGAAGGACTTGGATATAACGGAGCTTCACTGAAAAAAACTACAAACTTTACTGTGGCAGCAGCCTATAATCCTAATGTTCGTGACCTAAGTAAAACAAAACGTCTAGTTGAGAAAAAAATAAAAGCAGGTACTGATTATTTTATTACCCAACCTGTCTTTGAAGCTGAAAAAATTGAACAATTAGCAGAACTTGCTGCTGATTATCCAGATACACCATTCTTCGTTGGTATAATGCCAATAACTAGCTACAACAACGCTGTCTTCCTACACAATGAGGTACCTGGAATCAAATTATCAGAAGATTTCTTAGCTAAATTAGAAGAAGTTAAAGATGATAAAGAACTTTGCCAAAAAGTTGCTTTAGAAGAAAGTAAAAAACTACTTGATGTTGCTTTAAAACACTTCAAGGGAATTTACTTAATCACACCATTTTTAAGATATGATCTAACATTAGAATTAATAGATTATGTTGAGGAAAAATAAAGATAAATAAAAAAACTAAATGTAGTATAGAAAAATCACGGAGTTAGAATCATTCTAACTCCGTGATTTACTATTTTTCTTCTATTATTTGTTTCCGTATTTTTTTCAAAAAGTTCATCTAATGGTTTTGTACATTACTTTATTTAAATCTTCTATTAAGAATTGAAGTTTTTGTTGAGCTTGTACAAAGTCTAAAAACTTAGAATTTTCCATTAGTTTTTTTGTTGAATTTCTTCTAATGCTGTTAAATCTTCTTCTGAAGGCTCATTTCCTGATTGAGCTGCTTCCATTAAATCTTTTTGTTTTTGATACGAATTGTGTGTAAAGTTCATTAGCTTCTTCATCAGAATATAATCCTTCAGATGCTGCTAATGATGCTTTGTATTCATCAGATTCTCTTAATGCTCTTTCAAATTCATTTGCTTTATCATAAATATTTACCATAGTTATTTGCTCCTTTAATGTTGTAATTTTATTATAACATAGTTTTACCTTCTTTGACAATAAATCGTTTACACTTATTAAGGTTTCTATATTATCTGGAGTTATAAGGATTGACTTAAAAATCACGATTCCAGAGAAATCGATTTCACCCTACCGTTTAAGACTTTTAGATTAGTCCCTTTTATTCACAACAAATCCCTATAATTAAGATTTGTTATAATTATATTATATACTAGATAGTTTATGTTAACCTTTATGCTATAACTAAACTTAAATTAAAAATACACAAAATAAAAAGGACCCATCCGAAGATAAGTCCCATTATTAATTTAAGCTTTCTCTTATTTTTTTAATACCACCAAAGTTTTTTTATATCTATGTCCAATTTGTAATGATAGATCTTTTTATTTTGATCTGCTCCATTAATATATAATTTTCCTGCTTCATACATGTCTACCATTTCATTTGGTACACTTGAAATTACTATGCTACCATTATTATCACTTTCTATTTGTGAGAATTTCACACTGTAATCTCCAGCTGGAAGATCATCAAAGTACCAACGTAATGTATATGTTTGCAGAGGAATTTCCCAATACAATTCACGATATACAAATTCATGTTCTCTTACAACTTTATTATCTTTTTTATCAATAATTTCTACTTTGTATTTCGAATTATTTTTCTCATCGTATGATGATATATAACCACGAACGTAATTAAAACTTCTATTCGCTTTAAACGTTTGTTCTACTTCAGTATCTTTATTAACTCTAACTATTCCATCACGCAGATAATTATCTGTTGCATATATACTAATACCATTAATTACACGTGAATCATAGTCTAAAGTTCATCGAATACGATGGTCTTAAGAAACTATCACTTCCTACTTGAAGTGCAAAAACTATTCCAAAAGCAATATAACTTTTTCTTGTATTTATCAAATATTATAGTCTCATATCTTTCAGCAAATAAAATTAAACCTTTTGCTCCTAAAATAAAGATTATTGGCATCCATGCATAAACATATCTCGGTTTTGCTTCCCAAATTAAATGGAATATGAATACTCCAAAAATAATAATTTGGAATAAGAAACAAGATGTTATATACTCTTTTCTACGTTTATAAATGTAATAAACCATTCCAAATAAGATTACTACATACATCATTTGAGAAATATAGATAAAGAAGCTATTGTCACTTCCATAGAACAGTTGCCATAAGATTCCATCACCATCTCGTAATGCACGTGTACCATTCGTATAATTTATCGTACCATCACTCCAATTACCTCTTATTTTTAATACTACCATAAGTAAATTAAGGAAAATTGGTCTGTGAGTTATCCTATTAAAGAATAAACCTAAATCATCAGTCATTTTATTTTGACTAAGATATGTAAATTGGAAATCTTGCCAGTTATAACTTCCACCTTGAATACTCATTCCCATCATTACCCAGTGTAACATAGGGAATCTATAACCATCATCTTTCCAGAATCCATAGTGTGCCCAAAGCATATCGAATCCTTTGCCAAAGAAGATAAATGCAATTCCGAAGGTTACTAGTAATAATATCAAATTTTTGTACCATTTAAAAAATAGTAAGTACACAATTAATGCCGGTAAAATAATAATGATATTTGATCTAAGATTCCAAGCAAATGCTACTAATATTGCCACAGCTACAATATGCTTCGTTCTAAAGATAAAACTCCCATCCGACGGGATAAGTACATATATTATTAAAGCTACCATGATTACCATCAAAGTATCAGAATAGTAGAATAAACTGTACATTTGAAATGGTATGTATAAAATCATTAGACCAAGAATTATTGTTTGTTTTTGTTTTGTTAGTAATTTTCCAGCAGTTTTATATGTCAAGAATATAGTAGCTGTTGTTACTAAGAAACAGAATATATGCAACATCCAAACTTCAGAAATATGTAGAAATGCTGCTATACGATATATCCAATAAAGGATAATAGTAGGTGTAATATTATTAGGATAAACTAAAAAGTATCTCTCACCTGAAAATTTTCCCATAGTTTAGCATATAGTGTGCTTCATTTTCTATCTCTGCACCATCTGAAAAATTTAAGGTGTCCATCGATAATATTATTGCCTGAAATACTAAATATACTAATATTATAATTCTATTATATTTTTTTAATCCTACTTCATCAGTTGCTAAAATTTTCTTTACTGCATAAATAAATAATATGAATACAACAGGAACTCCTAAAAGTAACGCAAGTGGATTCAATATTCGTTCATATACAAACGGTGCTACATAAGCCCAAGTTAAAGCAACTGTGAAAAGCGCTATAAACGCATATGAAAATACATTATGAAGTATTCGCCTCATATTTATCTCCTATCCTTTCTGTTAAGATGATTAGCAAACATTATCGGAGACATTGCTATCATTGTTTTGTTAACAAATGTATCACTTTCAAAATAATTTTTTCTTGATTTTATCAATTCTAAAATTTCTATTTCCTCGGACATATTTTCATGCATTCTTAACACATCAAAAAGTAAGTATCCGCATAGAAGATTTAAACTTTCTTCATATTTTTTTGTTTTGTTTAAACTCTTCTATTTTATTTACTGCAATCATTATTCTTCTAGTAGAAGCATCTATCATTGCATTGTTTCTCACTGATTTTTTTCCAATAAGTCTTTATATCCAACTTTTTCCAATTTGACTAACCTTTCCTGCTATATCAAAAGTTTTTCAACTTGAAAATATAAGTTCTCTAAAGCAAGCATGTCTTCTTGAAATCTTAAATTATAGATATCTAAAAATTTTCTTTTTAAACATGCAAGAAGTAATGTTATAGTTTAAATCACTTTTTCAATCTTTTTAATTTCTTCTACTAAATACTCTTGACCAGATGAAAATTTTTTTCATCTAATATACTAGGATATCCGTCTCTAGTTAACATTCCAATATCAAGATTATTTTTTTAGAAATCTCATTATATAAAAATCTCTAAGTAATTTTGTTTTTAATTTTTGAATTTTTCTTCTACAAAAACAACATATTCTCCTTTAGCAAAAATCTAACGCACAGTTTTTTTCGCTGACGAATCAGATCCTAGTTGTTTTTTTATATAATTTATTTTACTACTGTCGACTGCAGCAACCGCTTCTTCTATTTCTGAACTAGAAAGATCATCGACTACTATTACTTCGAAAATCTTGAAAACTTTGATTAAATAAATTATTAATTATTTCCTGTAATCTTTTTCACACTTCTATATGCTGCTAGGACAACAGTAATTTTTCGTTTTTATTCGTTGTTTTTTTATTTTTTTATTAAAAATTTCATTTCCCAAAAAGCATTGTATCTAAAAAGATATCTTTTGTTCTATCTAATGTTCTAACCATAATCTATCCTCTATATTTTTAAGGTTTTTATCTTTTAATTATATCACAAAAAAACACTATTTTTTTCATTTACTATGAGAAAAGTAGAGATTAAGTAATGTTACAAAACTACATTATATTGTAACTACTTAATCTCTACTGAAAAATTATATTCTATAAGAATAACTTAGAACGTTCTCTTTCTCTACTTAATTTTTGCTGAGCGTGCTTTTTAGACTAACTAGAATCGCTCCACCTACAAGAACAATAATTAGATATATAAATAATATTTTTTTATATCACGGTGCACAGCTGGAGCATATACACCACCTACCGCTTCACGTAGTAATCCTATTGAATAAGTGAATGGTACTTTTGGATATAATGTTTGGAAGAATTTCTGAAGTCATCTGAATCGGGAATGTTCCCCCTGAACTTCCTAATTGCAGTACTAATAATATAATACAAACTGCTTTCCCTACATTTCCTAAAATACATACTATTGTATAAATAATTGATGAAAATAGTAAAGATATTAATAATGCAAATACAACAAATCTAAATGGTGATGTCGCCTGAGTACCTAGAACATACATATCACCTAAAGTTATAATTAATGTCTGGAATAAAGAAATTATTACAAACAATAATCCTCTTCCAAAGTATTTTTTTGATATGGTTTATATTTATTTTTCTTCGTCTTCTACCTTAGTAGTTAATAACGAAGACATTAGTAATGATCCCTACCCAAATAGATAAAACTGTATAAAAATGGAGTCATTGCTGATCCGTAGTTTTTCTATATGATAAAGTTTATTCTCTTGAAGTTTTACTGGATTTGCGAAGAATTCAGCTTGTTTTTTATAATCGACTTTTAATAAATTAAACAGTTGGTTTTTATCTACTTCTCCATCAGCTTTTTTTATTTCATCTGTTAGTTTTTGAATTTTACTTTTTGCTGATGGCATATGAGCTTGTAATGTTAATAATTTACCATGTGCATTACTTATTTTCGCTTCAGTTTCTGATAATTTTCTTTCTACGGCTGGAAGTTCTCCTTGAGCTTGGGCTATTATCCCACTCACTTTATCAATATTAACATCTGCCCTACTAAGAACTTGTGATATTAATGGAGAAACTTCACTATTTAACTTAGTATTCATATCTGTTGAAAGTTCGTTTATTCTAGCTGATTTATTTACAAACTCTTCTTTCAAAGTATCTGTAATTTCCATCATAGTGATCCATCTTATTATAAATATTAATATTAATCTCTTTTACTTTATTAATATCATTTTCTAGAGTTTGTCACTTTTGATAATTGATTATTAAATAATCTTTCATTAGATAGATTATTAAAATATTCGAAAATATTCTTTACAAGTTGTAGTCTTTCTCCACTGGCTTGAAGTCTACTATCTAAAAGCTTTTTGTCTAGCTTTAATTTCTTCTGTTCTATCTGGTTTTTTTGTTGAATTTCTTTTTGCTATAATATTTCGCTTCTTTTGATACTTCTTCAACTACACTTAAATGATTACTAATAATAGGTAGCATTCTATCATTAAATCCTTGAATATTGTTAATTGTTACACCTGCTTTTATCAGCTAGCATAATACTATTAGTCGCTGCTCTATCTATTTCAGGTAAAAGTATTTTTGAACTGTATTTAATATATTATAACCATGTTCTACTTTTTCCTATTAATTCATTTAAACTCGCTTCATATGTAGAAAAGTTTTCATTCAATTTGAAAAATTTCTTGTTTAGCTTTTTTTCTATTGATGGTAAATTTTCTTCAAATTTAATACCGGCTTCATGTAGTTTTTCAAAAATTACTCCATTTGCCGTTTCAACGAAACTCTTACTAATATTATTAGCAATTGCTGAAGCTCCACTATTAGTTATTTTAGGACTAATAGCATTAATCTTCTCATTTACCGTATACTCAATTGTCGCCCTTTGAGGTTCTGTTCTACTAACAGAAGTCATATCTTTACTAAAGTTTTTTGGAACTACTATACTAGCATAATAATCACCTATTCTTACTCCGTCCTCAGCTTCTTGTTTATTAGATACAAACTGCCAATCTAGGCTCTTATTACTTTTTAATCCCTCAACTAAACTATTACCTAAGTTTAACTCTTTGCCATCGACAGTAGCCCCATCATCTTCAGATGTAACAGCAACTTTAATATTATTTGTATGACCATATGGATCCCATGAAGATAAAATGTTTGGCCATGCATACATCGATGGTAAAAAAATTAATCCTACTATAATTATCCACGTATTAGTTTTTTTCTAAATACTTCTTTTATATCCTTTCGAAAAAAATCTCTATAATATTTTTTTCAACTTTTTAATCTCCTCTCTATAAATTAATTAACAAAAATAATTAGAGATATTATATATCCCTAATTATTAACTTAAATATTATATCACGAAAAAAACTTTTCTATTAAAAAGAAATTTCATTCCTAGTATTACTATTCTAAATATAGCACTACATTATCCTTACTCGAATTTTTTAAATCTATAATTCTTTGGTTACTACTCCCTCTAAATCTTAAACTTAGATCTTTCAAATAAATCATGAACGGTCCATCTACCAATACATCACATAGATTTAATAATTCTTTTTTATCCTCACTAGCATTTAAGAGTTGTTCATATGTATAACCACTGTATACCCAGATATCTTTTGTTGAACCGAATTCATCTCTTACTCTTTTCGCTAAAGATTTAGCTACTTGAGTATTAAGAAATGGCTCTCCTCCTAAAATTGTTAATCCTTGTACATACGAATTGCTTAAATCTTGTATGATTTGATCTTCTATTTCTTTTGTATATAATTGACCGAGTTAAAGTTTTGGATACTTTCATTAAAGCACTCTTTACAAGCGAATAGACAACCACTTAGATATATTGAGCATCTTACTCCCTCTCCATCAACAAATTGAAATGGTTTATAATCAGCATATTTTTTCTTAGAATAAGTATCAGCTAGCCAAGTGTCATTAGCTTCTTTAAATGTTCTCATCATACATTTACTATTAGTAGTTTTCTTATTAGCACTATACTCTGAATTATCTATCGTGCTAATAATTGTTCTTAATTTTTCTTCTCTAGACAAAATCTTCACCCCTTATGTTCTATATAATATCACTTTTTAAAAATCAAATTACAATTTATCTTATAAAGAGCTCCTCAAGAATCTTTATTTTTTTAAGAAATCAATTTTTATCGAGTAACAATAATACAGTTTGTTAAATACCTAAAAAAAGTTTTTTTATAAAGCGAAATTAGATATCAATAAAGTACTATATCTAAGATTCTCATATAAACTTTCTAAAATTTGAAAACTTTTGATTCAGCACCTTCAAAAATATATCTTATATAAAACGACAAAAAAAAAGACTTAGGAAAAATTAATTTTTATAAAATCAAAATCCTAAGCCACTAGTATCTAACTCCATGTATAAGTATTACTTATCTGCGGTAATATTTATAATATTGCTCTTACTCTTATTTAATTTCTATGATATCTGTAGCGAAATTTATCAAATTCCTTACTATGAGTTATTATCAAACTTGTAATATTATGTTCTTTTTAAGTAGTTAAAAAAATGTTTTTCTACTATTAATTCACTCAAATTGGTATTCATAGCGCTTGTCGGTTCATCCAAAATAATAAACTCAGGTCTTCTTATTAATATTCTAGCCAACTCTAGTCTTTGCTTTTTCTCCACCACTTAAGTTTTTTTCCGTTTTCTTTCAATAAATAATTATATCCTAATTTATCAATCAATTCTTTCAGGTGTAATAATCTAACTATCTCATCAAGTCTATCCTCGTATGAATCACCTAAGAGAATATTATCTCTTATTGTAGCTTCATATATGTATGGTTCTTGACTTACTTTCAAAAATTCTCCTAAAACTTGAATATTATTCTTATATATATCTTTTTCATTGATTAAGACTTCCCCATCTCAATTTATATGCACCCTCTTGCAAGTTTCTTAATATAAGATTAGATATCGTCGTCTTTCCTACTCCACTTCTTCCTTTTAGGACTAGAAAATCACCCTTATTTATGTTTAATCTAAAATCAGATAAAATCAGATTGTCTTTAAAAATAAAAAAACTAGCTATATTCACATTTACACTGTTAAAATTACTTATTTTTTTAATACTTCTTTTCTCTTCATTGCTTTTTATTATTGAAAGTCTTAGACAACTCATTTTCTATCTTATAAGCGGTCTGCCTAACAGTTATTTTTATCTGATATAGAATTTATAGGTTCATCTAACATTCTAACTGTAGAAAATATTGCAATAGCCGAACCTATGGAGAAATCTTTATATATTATAAAAATACACTGAAAGTAATAGAGAAACAATAGGTAGTATAAATGCAACAGTAGCAGATATACCTATATATAACGAAAAATACTTTTGCTAAGTCAGTATTGACCTTTATTCTCTTATTTATAATATTTTTCTTTAAGATAATCTATAAAGTACTGTTCTTTATTTAATTGCTTTTAAATCAAAAATAACCTAATATTGACTGAAGTATATATTGATTAGTTTCACCTAATAATTTCTGTTCACTCTTCATACAATTCGAAAGCTTCTTACTTATTTGTTTTTATAATAAAAAAACATATAAATATTACAGAGAATAATATAAGTGTTATCGAAACATTATACCTACACATAAACACTAATATAGAAAAACAAAATAAAAAGACTGCGTTACTAAAATAACTTTACCTTGAGAATACCAATCTGATATCTTTATACTATCTGACGTTAACTTAGATAATATTTCACCGCTTTTTTTGCTTCTTTAAAATCATTATATTTACTTTTTTTAAAAAAACTTATCATAAAAAAATACTCTAAAAACAGAAAAAAATTTCCAAGAAAGAAAAAGTTTTTCTTAAAAAAATATTGAGAAAGAAATAACAATATAAAAATAAAATACTAATATTACTATCAAGTATTTAACAAAAATAATAAACTCTCTCAAAATCTTTAGATATCAAATTATCCAAGATAACTTGAATAATAAAAAAATTGATGTTAAATTTACTATAGTTCTTAGTAAAATAAAAAAACTATGGTAATAAATTGAACAATATACAACTTATTATCATAATATTTTTTTGTACGATACATAAACCTCTCCTCCCTATTTATTACACATTACTTCACATAACCTTGTTTTTATCGGCTATTAATAAAGTAAAACTTATCTTTTTCACAAAATACATCTTAGATAATAAATAGATTATATCATTTTTTTCAGAATAATGTAAAATTTAATTTCTTAAAAAAATCTGAAAATTAAAACTAGTAAATTTATGATTTTTTTATCTCTTATTTTACGACTAATTACAATTTATCTCCTAAAATTACAAAAATACTATTTTCAAATTTTTCTAAACTGTTTTTATAATTAGTATTATTTAAAAAAATTAAATTTATTAAGTTAATTATTACAATATATTTATTACGAGGTGCCTTATGAAAGTATTAATAACTGGTTTTGATAAGTTTGGTGGCGAGAGTATTAATCCTTCTAGTTTATGTGTTAATAGCTTACCAGATGTAATAGATAATATAGAAATAAAAAAAGTTACCCTGCCTACAGTCTTCAAAGATAGCTCACGTGTTTTAGAAGAAAACATAAAATCATTTTCTCCTAATATAGTAATCTGTGTTGGACAAGCTGGAGGAAGAAGTAAGATTACACCTGAGCGTATCGCTATTAATATTGATGACGCTAGAATCCCAGATAATATTGGAAATAGCCCTATTGATGAAGCCATACGAAAAGATGGAGAGAATGCATATTTTTCTACACTACCAATAAAAGCAATTGTTGATGAATTAAATAAAAATAATATCCCTTCTGCTATTTCTAATACTGCTGGTACTTTTGTTTGCAATCATATTATGTATGAGGCTTTATACCTAACTTCAAAAAAATATACAAATATTAAAGCTGGATTTATTCATATTCCATTTATTGAAGAACAAGTTTTAGACAAGCCTAATATACCTTATATGAAAAAAAGAAGATATTATCGTTGCTTTAGAATTAATAATAAAAACTGCTGTGAATTATTATGATAAAGAAGATACAAAAAGTAACAGGTGGTTTAGAACATTAATTATTACTAAATTTCTATGTCAATACAAACAAAATTAAATTTTTTTATAAACAGTAAAAAAACACTGAAGAAACAATATGAAAAATATTGTTTTCAGTGTTTTCTTTTATATTGACAAAATAGTATACTAAGTATATAATATATAAGCTATATTATTTTAGGTGGTGAATTTATGTTAAAAGATGCATTGGGTTATAAGATTATTACACTATTAGAGAAAATGAGAAGTTATACTAAACAACCTTTGGCTGAGATAGGTATTACACATGGACATTTCATTACTCTTATCTACATTTCAGAAAATGAAGGAGCTACCCAAGCTCAACTTGCTGAAATCCATAGAAAAGATAGAAATATTGTTGGAAGAAATATCGATGCACTCGAAAAGCAAAATTTTGTTATTAGAAAACGCGGAGTGAAAGATAGACGTTCTTTTACACTACATTTGACTGAATTAGGTACAGAGGTTTTATCAACTTACTCTAATCTACTAAACACAGCTGAAAAAGAAGTTCTTAAAAACTTGACTGAAGAAGAAATTTCTATTTTCTTCACAATATTGAATAAAATAACTTAAGGAGGAAATAATATGGAAAAAACACAAAATTATATAGAAAATCCACTAGGTACAAAACCTATAAAAAAATTACTTATATCATTTGCTTGGCCTGCTATTACAGCTAATATCATTAATGCAATGTATAGTGTAATTGATCAGATTTTTATCGGTCAAGGTGTTGGTTACTTAGGTAATGCTGCAACAAACGTTGCCTTCCCTCTTACTACTATTTGCTTAGCTATAGGTTTAATGATAGGAATTGGTGCTGCTTCTAACTTTAATCTTGAACTAGGTCGTGGTAATCCTGAAAAAGCGAAATCTGTAGTTGGTACTGCAGTATCTTCATTATTTATTATAGGGCTTATTATTACGATTTTAGTACATATATTTTTAAAACCTCTTATGTATGCATTTGGATCTACAGATGAAATTTTAGAATATGCGATGACATTTGCTGGAATTACTTCTTTAGGTATTCCGTTCTTACTAATTTCTATTAGTACTAACCCTATTGTTCGCTCTGATAATAGTCCAAAATATTCAATGTTTGCTATTATTTTTGGTGCTGTACTTAATACTATTCTTAATCCAATTTTTATTTTTGGATTCGGTTGGGGAATTGCTGGTTCAGCTTGGGCTACAGTAATAAGTCAATTTTCATCTGCAATGATTCTTGTATTTTATTTCCCGAGATTTAAAAGTGTTAAATTTAATAAACAAGATTTCATACCTAAACTACCTTTATTAAAAGTTGCAGCCGGATTTGGTATGCCTTCGTTTGTTTTCCAAGGATCTAATATGATTGCACAAATCGTAACAAACAACTTGTTAAATATTCACGGTACAAATTCTATATACGGGAATGATATTCCTATAGCTGTAGCTGGAATCGTAGCTAAAATTTATATAATATTTATAGCTATTATTATTGGATTAATTCAAGGAGCACAACCAATTTTCGGATATAATTACGGAGCTAAAAAATACGAACGAGTTCGTACTACGATGAGATATACTATGAAATATGCAATGATTATCTCAATTACATTCTTCTTAATTTTCGAGATTTTCCCTAAACAAATTGTTAGTCTATTCGGTAATGGCGATGAACTTTACTTTGAGTTTGCAGTTAAGTATATGCGATTCTTCTTGCTATTTACATTTATAAATGGTGTACATATTTCAAGTTCTACGTTCTTCTCTGCAATTGGAAAACCAAAAATTGGAGTTACTATTGCCTTAACTAAACAACTTATAGTACTAATACCAATGTTATTTGTTCTTTCTCATTTCTTTGGAATTGATGGAATAATCTATGCCACTCCAGTGACTGACCTTTGTGCAATTTCAGTTTCTTTATTCTTCTTAATTAGAGAGTTTAAAATAATGCCTAAACATAATGTTACTAAATAGAAAAAAGCAATCTAGTGCTAAAAATCGCTAGATTGCTTTTTTTATTTATTATCTTGTAGCTGTATATTTTCAATTCATCTTTGTGTTTAGCTACAAAATCATCCATTTCACTATCTGGAATTTGACGTAAATACAGATTAGATCTTATCGTATCATCCTCTTCACGACAAGTAGATAATACGAGATATTTATCTGTAGCTTTAAGTTGAACACTATCATTTTTAGTTGTTGCATCTTTTTTTAACGTTAGTTAATTGATTTAAGAAATCTTCATCACTTTCAAAATCTAAACGATAAAATGAAGTTGTTTCCGGTACAATTGTCAAGAACGCTACTTCATAGTAGTATTTTCTTTCTGGAGTTTCAATTACTACATATTTATGTTTATCCATATATTCTTGTTTGTCAAAGTAGTTAACATCTTTAAACATACGATGATCGTCAACTTTACTTCCACGAGCATGTCCAAATAACCAAGTTAATCGATCATGGAAGTCTTTTTTATTATCCATATCCATGAAAACAGCTCCTAAGTAATGGCACATGCTTACCTTCAAACGTTTTATCTAAATATGTTTCATTGTCATTAGTCTGCACTACAGGTTCGTCTAATTTTGTTCCTGGTGCATAAACATACGCTACAGTCTCATTATTTGTTTTAGTTAAATCTGAAAAACGTTTTGATAAATAATCTTTCTCTTCTTTACTTACTTTATAAGTAGATTCTGATAGATTAGAACTAGAACCAGAACTAGAACTTTTATCGCTACTACACCCAGCTACTAATACAACTGATGCTACTAGAGCAATTATTAAAAAGTAAAATAGAGAAAATCTTTTTGAAATTAAATACTTTTTTCAATATATTTTTCCTCTCTACTGAAATTTTTATACCTGTTTATCATTATACAATATCTCAATAAATATTGCTATTAATTTTATTTTATAATTTATATCAGTTTATCTTACTACTACAGCTGTTCCTGTAGCTGTAACTAAAAGCATATTGTTACCGTCGCTTCCTAGACCATCAAAATCAATTCTAACTCCGATAACCGCATTAGCACCCATCTCAGCTGCACGAGCTTCTAGCTCTTTTAAAACTTCAGCTCTTGCTTGAATAATTTCATCTTCGTAACCTTGGACTCTTCCACCAAAAAGGTTTCGAATTCCTGCTCCTATATCTTTGATGACATTAATTCCAGCTACTACTTCACCAGTAGCAAATCCTTTATATTCTACTACTTCCATTCCTGGAACAGTATTTGTTGTTGTGATTATCATAATACATCCCTCCAAAATTATTTATTAGTCTACTAAGATATCTACTACTTCTTCTAATGTTGCTCCTAAGAAGTAAGAGTTAATGTCAATTTGTTCTAATACTTTTTGAATATCTTCTTTTTGGTATTTTACACCTACTAATTTTTTAGCAATATCTTCTACATCCATTACTCCGAAGAAGTCTCCGTAGAATTTGATATTAGTAATAACCCCATGTTCTACCATGATATTAGCTTCAATTTTACCTGTTTTAAGTCTTCTATTACGTTTAATATTGAAGTCAGGATTTTTACCATATACCCAATCCCATGAGTTATTTTTTTCTTCTTGGATTGCTAAGATTGCAGCTTCATCTTCTTCAGTTGCAACAAAATCAGTCATTTCGTATTTTTCACTCATATATTTTTTCAGTGCAGCTACGAAATCTTGAACTGTCATGTCCTGGTTTGGAAGATGATCTTTAATATTTGTTACACGTGAACGTACTGATTTGATACCTTTTGATTCAATTTTATCTTTAGATACTTTTAATGCATCTGCTAAAACTGATGTATCAACATCAAACATTAAGCATCCGTGGTGCATAATACGACCATTACGTACGTATTGAGCATTACCGCAGAATTTTTGTCCATCGATTTCTAAGTCATTACGTCCTGTAAATTCCGCTTTAACTCCTAATGAGTCTAATGCATCTAGCACAGGTTGTGAGAATGATTTGAAGTCGAATTCTTCTCCGCTTCTTCCATTTGAGATAATTGTATAGTTTAAGTTGTTTAAATCGTGGTATACTGCACCACCACCACTTACACGACGAACGATTTTGATATCTTTGTCATCACAGAATTTTTGGTTTACTTCTTCTGTTGTGTTTTGGTTTTTACCAACAACGATACATGGTGAGTTTATCCATAGCATAAACACATCATCTTTTTCTGCAAGTTCATTAAAAGCATATAGCTCTAATGCAGTATTGTAGCGTGGATCATTACTTTTTGATTCTATGTATATCATATTAATCTCCTTGATAATTAACTATTTCTTTTTCTCTTATTATACCATTTTTTTACTAAGTAAAACACTTAATTTTTATCCAAAATTAATATTTTTTTATATTATTTCAAACAAACTTAAGCCAGATTATGGTATAATTATAAGGAATTATTAAAAATTATTTTAAAGGAGTTACCCTTTTATGACAAAAATTATTTTAACTGGAGATAGACCTACTGGTAAACTTCACTTAGGACACTATGTTGGTTCTTTAAAAAATCGTATAGCTCTACAAAATGAAGATGATACTGAAGTATTTATTATGATTGCCGATCAACAAGCACTTACTGATAATGCTGATAACCCAGGAAAAGTTATTGAAAATATCACAGAAGTTGCACTTGATTACCTTGCTGTTGGAATCGATCCTAGTAAAACTACTATTTTCATTCAATCACAAATTCCACAACTTGCTGAATTATACATGTATTATATGAATTTAGTTTCAGTTTCAAGATTACACCGTAATCCTACTGTTAAACAAGAAATTAACGATAAAAAATTTGGTGAAAGTATCCCCGCTGGATTCTTTACATACCCTGTAAGTCAAGCAGCTGATATTACAGCATTTAAAGCAACTCACGTTCCTGTCGGAGAGGACCAAAAACCTATGCTTGAGCAAACACGTGAAATTGTACGTGATTTCAATAGAACTTATAATAAAGAAGTTCTTGTATTACCTGAAATCGTCCTACCACCAAAAAATCATGCCCGACTTGTTGGTATTGATGGGCAAGGTAAGATGAGTAAAAGTTTAAACAATGGTATTTACTTAGGTGACAGTGAAGAAAATATTAAAGCTAAAATCATGAAAATGTACACTGATCCAAATCACATTAAAATCGAAGATCCAGGTCAAGTAGAAGGAAATGTAGTATTCACGTACCTTGATATTTTCGATTCTCGTAAAGATGAAGTTGCGGAGCTGAAAGAACACTACTCTCGTGGTGGACTTGGAGATATGAAACTTAAACGTCGTTTAAATGATGTGATGCAAGATTACCTACGTCCTATCAGAGAACGTCGTGAGGAGTTCGCAAAAGATAAAGCTGAAGTTTATAGAATGCTTAAAGATGGAAGTGAAAAAGCCGAAAAAGTTGCTGCTGCTACTTTAGATGAAGTAAAGGATGCAATGGGAATTAACTATTTCAAAAAATAAAATTGATATTTAGGGGAAGAGCCATACTCTTCCTCTTAGTTATTTAACTTAATTTAAATAAAGGAGACCATATGGCAAAAAGAAAAAAACAACAATTATCACTATTTTCAATTATTTCTATAGCTATAGTTGTTCTAGCAGCATTTGCTATAACTTACTATACTAATAAATCTTCAAATAAAAATACTAATACTACAACTTTTACAAGTGTATCAAAAATTCCTGATGATGTGATAAATTCACTTACTGCACCAAAAGAAAGTGAAGCTACGGATAATAATAAATATAAGGTATTAAACAACAATAATCCTTATTTTGCTAAAGAAGATCTTTCTACTACATCTTTTGAAATTTATAGTCCACTTGATAAACTAGGTCGTGTTGGTCAAGCAAACGGAATTATTGGTGTTGATTTAATGCCTACTGATAAACGTGAAGAAATTGCTCACGTTCGTCCTAGTGGATGGCAAAGCAATCGTGGTACACATGTTTATGATAGATCTCACCTTATCGCTTTCCAACTTGCCGGTGAAAATGATAATGATAAAAACCTAATGACTGGTACAAGATTTATGAACCTTAACATGATTCCTTTTGAAAATGAGGTTGCCGATTATGTTAAAAAGACTAAAAAACATGTTCGTTATCGTGTAACTCCAGTTTTCAAAGGTGATGATCTTGTTGCACAAGGAGTAATTATGGAAGCAATGTCTGTTGAAGATAACGGTAAAAGTGTTAAATATAATGTATTTTTACCAAACTTCCAAAAAGGTGTAACTATTGACTACAAAACAGGAAAATACACTGTTAAATAAATAAAACTAAGACTTCGAATGTACCGACCCCAAAAAGTTAGACCAAAAAATCTAACTTTTTGGAGGTCAGTATTTTTATGACTAAATATAATTTTGAATTTAAAAAGAAAGTCGTACTAGAGTATATAAATGAAAACATAAGCATAAGATCGTTAGCGAAAAAAAGTATGATATAAAATCTCATAATAATATTGAAATTTGGGTTGCCAAATATAAAAAAATATGGAGATGAAGGATTATATCGTTCAAGAAAAAAATGAAGAATATCCTTTCGAAAAAAAGATATATGTTGTAGAATTATACTTAACAAGTGAACTCTCATACAATGACTTAGCTTTTACAAGAAGGTATAAATAATCCAGCACTTATTTGTAACTGGGTTAATCGCTTTAGAGTAGCTGGTCCTGATGCATTGAGAGAACGAAGGAAAGGTCGGAAAATCTTAATGGCTAAATCAACTAAAAAGTTAAGTAAGGAAACAACAAGTCAAACCACAAATGATAATATATCTAAAGAATATGTAAAAAGAATTAGAAGATCAATTACTACAACTAAGGATAGAAAATGCATTTTTTTAAAAAGAAGCGAGGAGACTGCGTTTAGCGGAAGAAGCAGAAATGAAAAAGAAGGCGCGAATTATAAGCAGTCTCCGAGGAGAATTCATACTTAAAGACCTTCTTTTTATATGCGAAAATGCCAAAAAGCAACATATATGTACTGGCAGAAGAGATTCGATAGAGTTAATCCAGATAAAGAAATTGAAGAGAAAATATTAGAAATAAGAAAGAATAACAAAGATTATGGTTATAGACGTATATATGGTGCGTTACGTAATTTAGGATATATAATAAATAAAAAAAGAAAGTTCAAAGAATTATACAAAAAAATTAGGCTTACAGGTTACATCATTCACTAGAAAAAGTAGAAAATACAATTCATATAAAGGGAAAAATCGGAAAAACAGCTAAGAATAGAATTAGAAGACGATTCAATACTAATATTCCACATCAAAAAATCACTACAGACACAACTGAATTTAAATATTATGAAGTTAATGAGAGAGGTAAATTAGTAGTAAAGAAACTTTATTTAGATCCATTTATGGATATGTATAATGGCGAGATAATAAGCTATAGTATAAGTGAGAGCCCATCAGCTAAAAATATAATGGATGCGCTAGAAAAAGCTATTAAAGTCACAGCTAAATCCCCTTATAGGAGAACTTTCCACTCTGATCAAGGATGGGCTTATCAAATGAAGGCATACTCGAAAAGGTTAAAAGAAGAACGTATTTACCAAAGTATGTCTAGAAAAGCAAATTGTTTGGATAATTCGGTAATGGAGAATTTCTTCGGAATATTAAAACAAGAGATATACTATGGAACAACATATAATAGTTATAGGGAACTGAAATTAGCTATTGAAAAATATATAAAATACTATAATGAAGAGAGAATAAAAGAGAAACTAGGATGGTTAAGTCCTAAGCAATATAGAATAGAACATATGACTGTATAAATATAAAAAAGATAGCGTAGCAGTCATTATAACTACTACGCTATCCTAAGTCTAACTTTTTGGGGTCAGATCAGAACTAATTTGCTCGAAGTCTTTTTTTAATCTTTTTTTATAAATTTTTTTCAGCAATAGCTAAACTAATTACTAATAGTAAAAATCGCAGCTGCCCAGATTAAAAACACTTTTAGAATCATCATGTTGAACAATAATCAATCTTATAATTGCTGTGATTCCAATATAAATAAAATATCTAAGCGGAAAATGATAATTATTTTTTTAAAGTATTTTTTTCTATTAAAAGCTACAAACTCGAAATATAAGAAAAAAATACTAATATTCCTTCTACAAAGTGCTGATAATTTCCTTGTTCAGCAAGAAATTTTGCTCCTTCGTGGAATATTTCCTTAGCCTCCATTATTAACCCAAATGATAATAGTATCCCTATAATCAATAATCCGATATTCATAATCCAAAGAAAAGATATCAGAAATTATTTTACTAAATTTTTTTCCATCGTTCACCTCTCTAATTATTTTTTTCATGACTTATTATATCATAAACCTCTTCAATATAATAATCACTCTGCTTAATCTAACTAATTTATATTTTTAAAAATTTTTTTCTTATGGTATAATATAAAAAGGAGATTTTTATGATTACACTAAAGAAGATTGAAGAAAAAAACATTTAACGGATTTATACAATGTAATATACTCATCAAAAACTCCAGAATGGAGTAAATACAACGCCCCATATTTTAATGATTTCAAGTATCTAGATTTAGAAACATTTCTACTAAAGAATCATCATGAATATTACTTAAGTGATCGTGTATTAGGAATATTTTTTTAAACAACAAACCTATAGGTATTGTCACATACTATTGGGAGTGTTTTTTTCAACTCGCTGGCTAGAAATTGGAATAGTAATATATGAGCAGAATACATGGTCTAAAGGAATAGGCTATTTAGCCTTAAATAAATGGATTAAAATTTGTTTTAATAAATTTTCGGATATTCAACACATTGGGCTAACTACGTGGAGTGGAAATCCAGGAATGATAAGACTAGCTGAAAAACTTGGACTTATATGTGAAGCGAGAATTAGAAAGGTTAGATACTTTAACGGAGTTTACTATGATTCTATAAAATATGGAATATTAAGAGAAGAATTTTTTTAACAATACTTTTTTTAAATACTTTATAAATGTACATACTAAATTTATTCTTTACTTTGTTATCCAATAATTCATATAATATTACATTACCATATCGAATATAATAATATTCTATTCTTGAAAAAATTAAAATATAGAGTTAGAATATTATTATATATTTTTTAGTCTCATGATTTAGGAGGAATAATAATGAGTGAACATTTAGAACAACATTCTCGCCGTGGTGCAGAATTAGTTGTAGATACATTAATAAATGAAGGAGTTAAACACGTTTTTGCTATACCGGGTGCAAAGATAGATGCTGTATTCGATGCTCTTGTTGATCGTGGACCTGAGCTTGTAGTTGTACGTCACGAACAAAATGCTGCTTTTATGGCTCAAGCTGTTGGTCGTCTAACTGGAAAACCTGGAGTTGCTTTAGTTACTTCAGGACCTGGTGTCAGCAACCTTGCTACTGGACTTATTACTGCAAACTCTGAAGGTGATCCTATTGTCGCAATCGGAGGTCAAGTTAAGCGTTCTGACTTATTAAAACAAACACACCAAAGTATGGATAATGTTAGTCTGCTTCGTCCAGTAACTAAATCAGCTGTTGAAGTTGGTCATCAAGATAGCATTTCTGAAGCCATTACTAATGCATTTAGAAAAGCTAAAGAACCTAAAAAAGGAGCTACATTCGTATCGCTACCTGCAGACGTTATAAATGAAAAAACTTCTGTAAAAGCTATTAAACGACTTAGAGAACCTATTTTAGGTATAGCAGATCCAAAACACGTTAGTGATTTAGTTGAAAAAATAGAAAATGCTGAGCTCCCAGTTCTTTTACTAGGTATGAATGCATCAACTAAAGAAGCAACAGAAGCTATTCGTTTATTAGTCGCTAAAACAGGTATACCTGTTGTCGAAATGTTCCAAGCTGCTGGAGTAATTTCTCGTGGTTTAGTTCAACATTTCTATGGTCGTGTTGGATTATTTAGAAATCAACCTGGAGATAGATTATTACATAAAGCAGATTTAATAATTTCAATTGGTTATGATCCTATTGAATATGATCCAGTATATTGGAATACAAATAAAAAAGCTACTCTAGTTCACATTGATGATACTATTGCTGTTATCGACCGTGATTATCAACCTGACATTGAACTTATCGGTGACATTTCAGAAACATTAAAATGTATTTACAATGGAAATCCTAAAGTAAGAATATCTGAAGAAAATTTGTCATACTTAAAAGAACTTCAAGAAGAAATCGTAAAACGTGATGAACCCCCTAAATCAAAAGTCGAAGGACGTCTTCACCCACTAGAAATTATTCAACAAACTCAAAATGCAGTATCTGACGACACTATAGTAACTTGTGATATTGGATCTCATGGAATTTGGTTAGCTAGACACTTCCGCTCATATGAACCTCGCCACCTACTTTTTTCAAATGGTATGCAAACTTTAGGAGTAGCTTTACCATGGGCAATAGCTTCAGGATTACTTTATCCTAACAAGAAAACTTTATCAATTTCTGGAGATGGAGGATTCTTATTCTCAGCAATGGAACTTGAAACTGCCGTTAGATTGAAATCTCCTATTGTCCACGTAGTATGGAACGACTCATCTTATAATATGGTTGCCTTCCAGCAAAAAATGAAATACGGTCGTGATTCTGCGGTTCATCTTGGTCAAGTAGATATTAAAAAACATGCAGAATCTTATGGAGCTGTAGGAATGCGGGCAACTACAAAAGAAGAATTTGCAAAATGCTTAGAAGAAGCTTTCAAAATTGAAGGCCCAGTTGTTATTGATGTTCCTGTTGACTACAGTGATAACATCAAACTTGGTGAAACTCTTCAAGATAGCTACTTAAACTAGTTTTAAAGAGCTATTAGTTTCTATTGAACATGATTCAAGTTTTCTCTTGTTTCTAAAATATAAAACATAAAAGGAGAATTATTATGTTATATCAATATAGCACTATGGCTGCGCTAATGGGTGGAGCATTTAGTGGAACTACAACTGTAGAAAAATTACTAGAACACGGTGATTTTGGTATTGGTACTTTCGAAGGTGTTGATGGAGAAATGATTATACTAAATGGAGAAGTTTATAAAACTGATAGTAATGGATTCTCTACTTTACAACCTAAAGAAGCAACTTCACCTTTTTCAAACATTACTAAGTTTTCTACAAACTTTAAAAAAGTAACTACAACAAGTTTTGAAAATTTAAACAATGATATTAGTGAATATCTAAATCCGAATTATTTTTATGCTATAAAAATAACTGGAGTATTCAATAAAATTAATACTCGTTCACCCAAAAAACATGAAAAAAACCTTATCCTACTCTTCTAGAAATATTAGAAACACAAAGTGTATTTAATTATGAAGATAGTAAAGGTACAATAGTTGGTTTCTTTTCTCCAGAATATACTCAAGGAGTTGGTGTGGGAGGATTCCATCTTCATTATATTAGTGATGATCGTACTCAAGGTGGACATATTTTTAACTTCGATATTAAAGATGCTACAATTGAAGTATCTAAACCATTAAATTTCACACTAGAATTACCTCAAAGTGAAGAATATAAGGCTGTGAATATTAATTTAAAAACATTACATAAAGAGGTTCATGAAGCTGAAAGTTCTCGTTAAAACTCATCCCCAAGCAAGTTTTGCTTGGGGATATTTTTATAGTTGAACATTACCAAAAAAAGCAACTAGAATTCTAGTTGCTTTCTTCATTAAACTTATTTAGTTTTTTTCTTAGGTGCATGGATACACATATCGATACAGTCAGCCATAGCTTCATATAAAGCTTCTGAGTATGTTGGGTGACCATGGATAATATCCATAACATCATCAATTGTCATTTCTGTTTGGATTAATGTTGAACCTTCGTTGATAATTTCAGCTGCAACTGGTCCTACAATGTGGATACCTAAGATTTCTCTGTATTTAGTATCCATAATTACTTTAACGAATCCTTCACCGTGGTTAGATGCTAATGAACGTCCGTTAGCTCCAAAGTTGAATCTACCAACTTTAATATCATATTGTTCACGAGCTTGATCTTCAGTTAAACCAACCATTGCGATTTCAGGGTGAGTGTAGATTGCTGCTGGAGTAGCTTTAAGATCAACTTTTTTGTGGTGACCCATAGCATTTTCAGCTGCGATTTCTCCCATCTTGAATGCTGCGTGAGCTAACATTTTAACTCCGTTAATATCTCCAGGAGCGTAAATTCCTTTAATAGAAGTTTCCATGTATTCGTCAACTTTAACACGTCCACGTTCCATTTCGAATTTATCAGCTAATTCTCCAAGACATGTGTTATCAGGTACACGTCCAATAGAAAGTAATACTTTATCAACTACGATATCTTCTTTTCCTTCAACTTTAACTACTACTTCGTGACCTTTATCAACGATTTCTAATAATTTAGTTGATGTAAGAACATTGATACCTTGTTTCTGAATTGTTTTTCTAATGCTACTGAAGCATCTTTATCCATGTTAGCAATTAGACGGTCAGCCATCTCAACGATAGTTACTTTAGAACCAAATGTAGAGAATGCTTGTCCTAACTCAGAACCGATTACTCCACCACCAATTACCGCTAAACGAGATGGTACTTCAGTGATATCTAAGAACTCATCACTTGTAAGAACTTTATCACTGTCCATTCCTGGAATGTTAATTCTACTTACTTTAGAACCACCAGCTAAAATTACATTATCAGCATCGATAGTTTCTTTTTCGTCAACAACAATTTTCTTATCAGCTGTTAGACTTCCTACTCCGTTAAATACTTTAACACCGTAAGATTTAAGTAATCCAGCTACTCCACCAGATAGAGTTTTAGATACTTTATTTTTAACTGCTACAGTTTGTTCCATATCAACTGTAAATGCATCATTTACAAGTTTAATACCACGATCTTTTGCAGAACGGATGTAGTTAATGATTTCAGCATTGTGTAAGAATGTTTTTGTTGGAATACATCCACGGTTTAGACATGTTCCACCAAGTTCACGGTTTTCTACTAATGCTACTTTTCCTCCTAATTGAGCTGCTTTAATAGCTGCTACATATCCAGCAGGGCCACCACCGATTACTGCTACGTCATATTCTCCACGACGTTCACGTTTTGGTAATACTTCTTCTGCTTTAGTTTCAGGTACTTTAACATCAGCTGCTACTTCTTTAACAACTTCTTGAGCTGTTGCAGTTGCACCATCAGCTCCTGGTACTGCTTCACCAGGTTGTCCAATCCAAGCGATTGTTTGAACTACTGGTACAGTTGATCCAGCTGGGTGAAGAATTTTTAATAATGTTCCACTTGCTTCAGCTTCAACTTCCATATTAACTTTGTCAGTTACGATTTCAAGTAGGACTTCACCTTCTTTTACTTCGTCACCTTCTTGCTTAAACCATTGTACGATTTCGCCTTCTTCCATTTCACTTCCGGCTTTTGGCATAATAACTTCTACTGCCATGTTATAATCACTCCTTAATACACTTTTCTCTTATTTTCTTCTATATATTATATCATTATTAGATTAGTAATGATAGTGGATTTTCGATAGCTTCTTTCAGAGTCTTCATGAATTTAGCTCCTTCTAATCCGTCAACAACACGGTGGTCCGCTGTTAATGTTAATGTCATAATTGGTCTTACAGTAACTTCACCATTTAATACTACAGGTTTTTGAACAGTAGCACTTACACCTAAAATAGCTGTATTTGGTTGGTTAATGATTGGTACGAAGCTTTTAACTCCATACATACCTAAGTTACTGATTGTAAATGTTGAATCTGCCATTTCATCTGGTTTTAATTTACCAGCAAGAGCTTTAGTTGTAATTTCTTTAGAAGCTACTACAAGCTCTTTAAGACTCATCTTATCTGCACCTTTAATTACTGGTACTACTAATCCACTATCCATACCTACTGCGATAGATAAGTTTACATAGTGGTGTAAATACATTTCTTTTTCATCACTTGATAATGAAGCATTTACATATGGGTGTTTCATTAATGATTTAATTACTGCTAATGAAATAAAGTCTGTAACTGTTGCTTTTTTACCTGTTTCTTCGATAATTGCATCAACAACTTTTTTACGTAATGCTAATAGTTCAGTCATATCAACTTCAACATTAACTACGAATGTTGGCGCACTGAAGTAAGATTCACTCATACGTTTAGAAATAACTTTACGCATTGGTGACATTGGTACAGTTTCAACGATTCCCCATTGATTTTCATTTGGTGCTTTAACAGATTTTTTACCTGGTTGAGCAATTTCTTGTTTCTTAGCTGGTTCTGGTTTTGGAGTACCGTTAAGCACTGCAAGAACGTCAGCTTTCATAATCTTACCATTTGGTCCTGTCCCAGCGATACTTTCTGTATTAATTCCTTCAATTTGCGCAATACGTGCAGCAAGTGGAGAAATTTAACTCTAGAGTTAAGTTTGTAATCAATTACGTCTTCTTTATGAATACGTCCTTTTGAACCAGTTCCTTTAACTTTAGATAAATCAATTCCTTTTTCACGAGCATATGCTCTTGCTGCTGGTGTAGCACGAAGACCTGAATAATCTATTACTTCAATTTCTTTTACTGGTGTATGATCAACTTTTTTCTCAACAACAGTTTCTGCAGGAGCAACTTCTCCTGTAGAGCTTGCACCAGGAATAGCTTCACCTGCTTCTCCAATCCATGCGATTGTTTGAACAACTGGTACAACATCTCCTGCTTGTGCTAATATTTTTAATAAAGTTCCGCTTGCATCAGCTTCAACTTCCATATTTACTTTATCTGTTACGATTTCTAATAGGACTTCACCTGCTTCGACATGGTCACCTTCATTTTTAAACCATTGTACGATTTCGCCCTCTTCCATTTCACTACCGGCTTTTGGCATTATAACCTCTACTGCCATGTTTTATTCACATCCTTCGCTAACTAAATTTTTATTTTTTATTTACAGCTTTTTTAATTGTTTCTTTGATGTCTTCTACATCAGGTACAACTAATTTTTCTAAGTTTTTAGCTGATGGAATGTTAGTGTCAGCTCCTGCAACACGGTAAATTGGGCTATCTAAGAAATCAAATGCATCACTTTCTGCGATACGAGCAACGATTTCTCCACCGAATCCACCTGTTTTGAATGAGTCGTGGCACACTACTAATTTTCCTGTTTTTTGTACAGATTTAACGATAATTTCTGTATCTAATGGTACTAATGTAATTGGGTCAACTACTTCTACTGAGATTCCTTCTTCTTTTAATTCTTCAGCAGCTTTTAAGCTACGCTCTAACATTCTTCCCCATGATACTAATGTTACATCATTACCTTCAGCTTTGATGTCACCTTTTCCGATTACACCAATTTTACCTACTTCTACTTCACCTTTACGTCCAAATAACGCTTTTGGTTCGATGTAGATAACTGGGTTGTTATCTCTGATTGCTGCTCTTAAAATTGAGTAAACATCTCCTGGAGTACCTGGAGCTACTACTTTAAGTCCAGGAATGTGACAGAACCATGCTTCTAGAGCTTTACAGTGCTGAGCAGCAGCTCCTGTACCCGCACCAGATGCACAACGATAAGTAACTGGTACTTGTACTTCTCCACCTAACATATAACGCATTGGTGCTGCTTGGTTTACTATAGCATCCATACCAATTGTTACGAAGTCCATAAATGTTACGTCGATAATTGGGCGCATACCAACTGAAGCAGCCCCTGCAGCTGCTCCACAAATCGCAGCTTCACTAATAGGTGTATCGATAACACGTTCAGAACCAAATTCTTCTAACATACCTACTGTAGTACCGAAGTCCCCTCCGAAGATACCTACATCTTCACCCATTAAAAATACATTTTCATCTTCACGCATTTCGTGAGTCATAGCTTCTTTTATGGCTTCACGAACTGTCATAATTTTTGTTTCTTTAGTCATAACTATTAATCTCCTATTATATAAAATATTATTTAAATTATTTTAACCTAAAATATTAGTCAGCGTAGTTATCTTGGAATGCAATTGAACCATCAGCAAATGGTGATTCTTTAGCAAATTCTACAGCATCATCGATAGTCGCTTTTGATCTATCTTCGATTTCTTTTAATTCTTCTTCTGTAGCAATTCCATTTTCTAATAAGTAGTTTTTATATTTTACGTTAGGATCTTTAAGTTTCCATTCTGCTACTTCTTCACGACTACGGTATTTACCAGCATCTGAAGCTGAGTGTCCAAACCATCTGTAAGATACTGCTTCAACTAAAACAGGACCTTTTCCACTTCTAGCGTGTTCGATAGCTTCTTGCATTGCATCGTAAACAGCTAATACATCGTTACCGTCTTCAACGTAAATACCTTTGATTCTGTATGAAGCTGCACGTTCAGTAATTTTTTCAACACGCATACATCTTTCTTGAGCCATTGAGATACCGTATTTATTGTTAATTACGTAGAAAATAAGTGGTAAATCCCAGTTAGATGCCATATTTAAACATTCGTGGAAACTTCCTTCGTTAGTTGCCCCATCACCCATACAACAAATTACAACATTACCTGTTTTCTTCATTTTTTGAGCTAGAGCGGCACCAGTACTTAAACCGTGTCCTCCACCAACGATACCATTACATCCCATGTTTCCTTGTTCAAGGTCATAAACGTGCATACTTCCTCCACGTCCTTTACATTGACCAGTTTCTTTACCAAGGATTTCAGCCATCATACGGTCAATTTCAATACCTTTAGCAATTGTTTGCCCGTGACCACGGTGGTTAGAATACATTAAGTCTTCTTTTCTTAATGGATAAATAGCTCCAACGTTAGCTGCTTCTTCTCCTACTGAATAGTGAGTCATACCGTGAACTAAACCACGAGAGTATAGTTTACTTAACTCCATATCAAAATCTCTAATAAGGTGCATTAGTTCATACATTTCTAAATGCTCTTGTTTAGTTAAATCTTTTGATGTTTTTACCATAATAACCTCCAAAGTTTGTATATATATTTATTAAATGTGTATAAATTATGTTTTAATCATATATTACTATATTAATATACAATGTTTTCCGAAAAAAAGTCAAATTAATAAACTCAATAAAATAACAATATTTATCTCAGTAATATTTCCTTATTCTGTATTACTACAAGCTAAAAAGACAATCGAACAGAATGGAACAGATTTCACTCATTTACATACATTATCATTTTTTTCTTCTTAGATACTTTATATAAACTATATTCCAATTTTTTTATAGATACAGAACAAAAAAATTTTTGATATTACGGATAACAAGAATACTTTTTTTCTTGGAAATTATATAGTTTATTAATAATTAAAACAAATGTAACAATGTTTATATAAAGCGTTTTTCTTATGAATTTTTTTATAATTATAATCACTTAAAAATTGAACTTAATTAATTATTTTTTTCATTAAATATGTAAACTATCAACATCTGTGTAGTAACTTATAAATTACACTAATGTGCATATATTATTAAAATTTTTGATTAAAATTTAACTATTTCAACAAAATAAATGCTGCTCAAAATTGTAAAAATAGTATACACATGCTCAAAAAAAGAGATCTGAAAATTTTTTTCAGACCTCTTTCTCTATTAAGCGACATGCTTATCACAGTGACAATCACCTGTTTTGCAGTTTCCACATTCGCAATCTTCTTTTGCATTATGGCATCCACAAGCACAACCTTCTTTACATTCACATGTTCCTTCAACACAGTTTCCACATTTACAATCTTCTACTGCATCATGACAGTGACAGTGGTGTTCACATTCACATTTGCTCATATTAATCGCCTCCATATTATTTAATTAACTATTCTATAGTTAAATTTTTATTATGTTTTTATATAACAAGTCAATAGATTCTCGTCTTAAGTAACTATTACGATTTACAGCTAATTAAATCGTAATAAAGACGATTTTATTTCTCAAAATAAATTAGTTGAAATCACTAATTTAGTTACTATTCTTTACCTATTATTTATTCCATATGTTATAATAAAAATTGAAATTTAGAAATTTAATAACATCAATACGAAAAATATACTTATTCTAGATTAAATCTTAAAGGGGGAAAAAAATAGATGAAAAGTAGAATTTATTTAATCATCAGTCTTATGTTGTTTGTCGTACTTTTTAATAGTTTTTTTCGTCACAAAAACAACATTTATTATTATTTAACTATACCAATACTTATTTATGCTAGTTTTATGAGATATAATAGTGAAAAAGAAAAAAATTAATAATAAAAACAACTAAGATTCTTATTTTTTTAAAGTATGAGATTATAACATTCACCATAGCTTTTTCTAGCAATGTATTTACATTCATTTTTTTATCAATACTAGAATCTTTTCAACTGAATTATATCTTTTTTTATTACGACTATAATTCCTGTTATTTTTTTCTCCTAATCTATCTTATACTTCATATTAAGCGTACTCTGCTTATAAGAAAAGAACTACGAAAAAACAATTCTAAATAATAAAATAATGACCACCCCTGAAAAGGGGTGGTTTTCTCTTCGGGTATAACCCTTTGTTACTAACACGCACCTCAAGGCGCTGGCTTTCACATTCGTTCAAGCCCTATTGTATTTTAACGCCCGCCACCCGTTAAACGGGTTTATCTATTTTTTTTATTTCCAAATGGATTTGTGTATTCTTTTGTTGTCAGTTTATCTATTGCAATATCATGCGATTCTTGTTCTCTGATATATTTTCTTATTGTGCTTTCATTCAAACCTACTGTACTTACATAGTATCCTTCCGCCCAAAACTTTCTATTTCCGTACTTGTATTTCAAATTTGAATGCATATCAAATATCATCAGTGAACTTTTCCCTTTCAAATATCCCATAAAACTTGAAACACTGTATTTTGGCGGTATTGATAGTAGCAAATATATATGATCTGGCATTATATGTCCTTCTATTATTTCTACTCCTTTATACTTACATAACCTTTTTATTATATCTACTATATCTCGTTTGTATTGATTAAATTCTATTTTTCGTCTATACTTAGGTGTAAATACAATATGGTATTTACATAACCACTTTGTATGCGATAAACTATTATGTTTATTTGCCATAATTAAAATCATCCTTTCTTTATTTTAGAGCTTGAACTACTCTTATTTTTATCAAGAAAGGATGATTTTTTTCAATTGTTTAACTTTTGTCTCGCACCCGCATAGCGGGTGGTTTTTTTGTTTCGGAGACTTCTCCTCCTCAACTGGCTAAAGCCCTTAACAAATAAAGAAATCAGCTCACTATCGAACTGATTTCTTTTATTTTTTTCTTACACTAAAATATTTATCAAATGAATTTTTCTATATCTTTAACAGCTACAACACTTATTAATAAAACTGCTAACATAAATATTCCTAAAATTATAAATGATGGATTTTTCTATGTAATTAATATATGTCACAAATGGAAGACTTGAATAAAAATCCGATTGTTAAACTTTTTACAATAATTGCAATAACTAATGTACAAAAGTATCATAATTAAGAATAAATTAATTGACAGAGCTGCTAAACAACCAAAGAAAGTAGCTACTCCTTTTTCCACCTTTTAAACTTAAAGATAATAGGTTTTTATATGTCCTAGTAATACTAAAACTATACACACATATATTATCTTAAGATCTACATCTAATATTTTTTTAATAGAATAACTACAAAAAAACCTTTAAAAAAATCTACCGCTAAAACAAATAAAAAAACGATCTTGGACCTAAAACTCGTCCTGCATTTCTTGCACCAACATTCCCCTGATCCTTTATTAGTAAATTCTTCTTTATTTATTTTTTTCTAATAACTTGCCACCCATTATATTTCCTATAAGGTGTCATGATAATAGCGTAAATTATCATTGTAATCATAACTTCTCTCCTCTCGTAAATTTAATTTTTATCATTCTTATCCCCTCATTTAGAAACATTAGGCATCCTATAGAAAACGGAACAACATAATATGCTAATCTGTATATTACAATAGTCGCTCCTATTATTTCTGGATTGATCCCTAAATTTTTAAGTCCAATTAGAACTAATGTGTCAAAGGTACCTAGTCCTCCAGGAATCATAGTTAGCAACCCCACTATAGAGGCTACTATTATAACACCCATTATTTGCAATTCCTTATCAGCAACTAAATCACCTGTATAAAAAATATAAAATTATTAGTATAATAAGGGCCGCAAACACCCATTCTAAAAAAAGAAATCACTGTCAATTTAACACTTAAATATCTATCCGTTCTAATTCTTGGTTTTCTCAAATTAAAAAAATAAATATAAAGGTAAAAAAATAATGACATCAGAATTAAAGAATAATAAAAATTTTATTATCAGCATATAATGCCTGACCTGGAAATACATTAAGAACCACAAAAATTGATAACAAACTAATACCTGATAACATAGAAATTAATATCATTCCTATCGCAGTAACTAATGTTTTCCCATTCTTTGTATAAGGTTTGTACATATAATATCTTAACCCAGCACCGATAAAAGCCACCAAAAACCTAGAACCATATTCAGTGTGTTAGTCATAAAGCTGATTTTTAAAAAAATACGGAATGAAGACATATTTTTTTCGTTAAATTAATAGCTTTAAGAACAAAATAATCGTAAAGACATAAAAATACTTATACCGAATAAACCGAATAATAAAAACTACTAAAAAAATTTTAACTCTCCTATAGTTAAGGTAAGATGATGTATTTTTTTAAAATCTAAACTAACTATCTCTTTTTTTAAAATAGGAAAAAAAATTAAATAAAATATCAATAATCCTAAAATTATTTTGAATTATATTCTTCAAATAATTGAATGATTTTTTTCTGTAATATTTTTTTCATTTTTTTATTTTTCCTTAAATAATATTTATCTACTTTATATTAACATTTTATAGCATTTTTTTCAATACAATTAATGCTTAAAAAGTCAAATATATACTCTACGTATTGCACTAATCTACATATTCATACAACTTATCTTCATATTCATTATATAATTCTGGATAACCTTTTTTTCACAGCTTTTTAAAAAAATGTTTTTTTCGAATTTTTATTGACTTTTTGTACATAAATCAAAATAAACATCAATGTAAATATTACAATATACAAAATTAACATCTCAATTAAAAAAACAGCTCTATAGACTCCTTGATAGAATCCAAGACATAATATGATTGAAACAATAAAAAAATACCATTACTACTGAAGCTTTTAAAAACCTTTTTTTATATCTTGTATAATCATCTTTCACAATTTTACAGATTATATCTAATTCTTCTTTTGTATAACCTCCACTTTTAATTGATTTCAAAGTATAGCTCGGAAGTTTTTTTCAGATGTAAGTGCTAAAAAAATAATTTCGATAATATAGTTATCATACTTTCCCTCCTACTTCACATAAATATTACAGCAAAGAAAAGCTTTTGCTCTCCTTTGCTGATCTATAATTAATTTTAAAGTTTTTTAATTAGTTCTGTAGTTAAAATTGACGAGTTTACTGCAGCTATTTGTAAAAATTCATCAAAAGTAACTCTTGTTCCTTCTTCTGCTTTATCACTTACACTACGGCAAACTATAAATTTTGTTCCAAATTGGTAACAAGCCTGAGCAATCGCTGCTGCTTCCATCTCAACTACTTGCATATTAGGAAAGTTTTTCAATATTCCTTTTTTTAACTCTTTATTAGAGATAAATGAATCTGATGTTCCTACTAAACCAAAGTGAATATTATGATTTGGTAAGTTGATTTCAGAAGCTAATTTTTGTAATTTTTCATCACTCTTATATGCTGCTGGCATTTGTGGAACTTGACCTATTTCATAGCCAAACTCTGTTGCATCAACATCAAAATGTCTCACCTCTGTGGCAACAATCATATCACCAATTTCCATATCACCTTGCAGTGCACCACATGTACCTATATTAATCACATACTCTGGTTTATAGTGATCTAATAATAGAGTTGTAGCAATAGCAGCATTCACCTTTCCTGGTAAACTTAACATAAGAACAATATCTCGTCCTTCATATTTACCTTCATAAAATGTTACATGTGCTATTTTTTTCTCTTGTAAATTTTCTATTTTTTCTTTTATTATAGCCACTTCTTCTGGCATTGCACCGATTAATGCTATCATAGTACTATTCTACCGCTAAAATTTTGATATCCATTGAATCTTCTGGACCTGTTGGTAATGAAACTTTTGCTACATCTCCGACTTCTTTTCCTAATAAAGCTTGTGCTACTGGAGATTCATTTGAAATTTTGTATTCGAATGGATTAGCTTCCGCACTACCTACGATTTTATAAGTTTCTGTTAAACCATCTGGTAATTCTTGATAAGTTACTGTGTTACCAAGGCGAATTACGCTTGATTTTTCATCCAATTCGATAATAACAGCATAACGAATCATTTGCTCCATTTCTAGAATTCTTTGTTCAATGAATCCTTGTTCGTCTTTTGCTGCATCGTACTCAGAGTTCTCAGATAAGTCCCCGAAACTACGTGCAATTTTAATTTTTTCAATTACTTCTGGACGTTTTACTTTTTTATAATGTTCTAATTCTTCAATAAGTTTGTCATAACCTTCTTGGGTCATTTGATATTCTAATTTTTTTCTTCTAAAAGCCATAGTGGTACTCCTTTTTTTAGTCTACTCTATATTATATCTTTTTTCTTATTTTGCTAGTAGCGATTTAATTTTTTTGTTATTAAAATATCAATCGCTATATCGTTATATCCACCATCAGGAACAATAATATCTGCATATTGTTTAGTTGGTTTAATATATTTTTCATGCATTGGTCTAACAGACACTAAATATTGATTAATTACTGATTCTACAGTTCTTCCACGTTCATTAATATCACGTAATAATCGTCTTAGAATACGCAGATCACTTGGCGTGTCAACGAAAATTTTTATATCCATTAACTCACGTAGTTTTTCTGAATATAGACCAAACATCCCTTCAATAATAATTACATCTTTAGGTTCTTGGTGTTTTTGTTCTTTACTGCGAGTATGGTTTACATAATCGTATACAGGAAGTTCAACTGCTTTCCCCTCAATTAATTCTAATAAATGATTATAAAGTAATTCATTATCAAAAGCGCTAGGATGATCATAATTTGTCTTAACTCTCTCATCCATTGTCATGTGGCTTTGGTCTTTATAATAATAATCTTGCTCAATTAAAGCAACTTTATCTTGAGTTAACTCGTCTATAATTCTTTTAGTAACAGTAGTTTTACCACTACCGCTTCCTCCAACAATACCGATAATTTTTGGTCTATCTGTAGCCATTAGCGTCCCATTTCCTTTCGCATCATATTGCTTTTAAATACTCTAGAGTCTAATTTTGTTCTAATAATTTGAAGTGGATGTCTTGCTGCATCTAACAATTCACCATCTTCATCATAAATTTCCCCGATAACTTGTCTAAAAGTATCAATCTCAGGTCCAAAGAATTCAACTTCTTGACCTGTTTTAAAGAAGTTACGTTGTTGAATTGTTGCAATTTGAGTTTCTTCATCATAGTGAAGAACTTGTCCAACGAAATCATAATTTGTTTTCTTACCACCCTCATTTCCAAACATTTGTTCAGAATACTTAGGTATTTCATAGAAGAATGACATCGCTGTATCACGGTTAGCACATTTATATAATTCTAATTTATATTCTGGTGTCATCTTGAAGTTATCTGGATCTGCACAATAATCATCAATTAGTTTTCTATACACACTTGCAACTGTCGCAACATAGTGAATAGATTTCATTCGCCCTTCAACTTTCAATGAATCTATACCTAACTCAATAATTTCTGGTACTGCTTCAATTAAAGTTAAATCTTTAGGACTCATCGCATATGGATTTGCACCTTCATCGAATAACTTAGTATCTTCATCAGTTCCTTCTTCATAAAGGTCATAATTCCAACGACATGATTGACAACAACCTCCACGATTACTATCCCTTGCTGTCATGTAGTTACTTAAAGTACAACGTCCTGAATATGCTATACACATTGCTCCGTGCACAAACATTTCTATCTCAACATCTGTTTTTTCACGAATTTCTTTTATTTCCTCATATCCTGTTTCACGTGCTAATACAACACGGTGTACTCCTTCACTTTCCCAATATCTAACTTCTTTATAGTTTGAGATAGATTGTTGTGTACTGATATGTACCTCTACATTTGGAGCAACAGCTTTACATCTTTCGATGATATATGGATCCGCAACGATTATACCACGAACACCTGCATCTTGAAGTGCCATTAAAAATTCATCTAATCCTTCAAAGTTTTCATCGTGCGCGATAATATTAGCTGTTACATAAATATCAGCTCCATATTTTGCAGCAAATTCACAACCTTCTTTTATCTCTTCGATTGTAAAGTTATCTGCGTTACTACGAAGTCCAAACTCCTGTCCACCTAGGAACACAGCATCTGCTCCGTAGTGAATAGCTATTTTTAATTTTTCTAAGTTTCCTGCTGGAAGCAGTAGTTCTGGTTTCTTTGTTATTACTCTCTTGCCGTCTCTAATTTCTGAAATATTTGGTATTGCCATAAGTTTAGGTCACATTCAAGTATGACCCATCCTCCTTGTCTTTTTTATTAGGTTTTATATAGGAAACCTTATCCTCTTTTCAACATTTAAAATATGATTAGTACATAGTTTTCTTGTAGAAGAATCCTAAGTCAACTTCTCTATATTTCGGTTTAATTCTCTCTATATCATTATAGAAATCTTGCTTTTTCATCTTCATATGCTTCTTTATCTTCGTAATAAAGATCGATAGCATCACGATAAATCGTTACTACTTCTGTAATGTAATCTTCATCTTTTAAAACACCCTCAATTTTGAATGCAGATACTCCCGCTTCAATTAGACGATCTAATTCTTCAATAGCACAAATATCGTTTGCACTCATAATGTGCGTCCCGTTAGAATCCTCAAAAATCGGGTAACGTTCATTTCTATCTTGGCTGTATAGGAATAATTTTTTCGAATTACTATATTCCTCGATGTATTTTTCTTTACCGCTATACATGAAGTAATTATCAACTAATTTTCTTACTGATTGGAACATACAAAGCATCCCTTGTACCTGAACTTCAATCTCATAGTCACTTTTTCCAGTAATTTCAAGAATTTCATCAATTGTTAATTCTTTCGAAAGACATGTTCTATACGCTCCACGTTTCCCCCAGTAATTACAAGAGAATGAATTTGTTGCTAATGTATGTGGATCCCATTGTAGTTTGAAGTCTAAATTCTCTTCTCTTAAAATTGTAATTATTGTTGGTTCTCCATATATTAACGCATCTACATTCAACGTTGATAGATAATGTAAATAATCTACTAAATCGTCGATATGTTCATTATGGAAAATCGCATTAACACTTACATAGGCTTTTTTCCCAGCTTGGTGAATAATCTCGATAGCCTTCTTTAATTCTTCTCGTTTAAATTCACCAGCAAGACGTAATCCATATTTTTCTTCACCTATAACGAAACTATCAGCTCCTACATTTATCAGTTCATAAATATGATCAATACTTTTCGGTGTTACAACTAACTCTACTGTCATTTTTTATCCTCTCTTAATAAAATTTACTAACTTCACAGTTCTATAATTTTATTTTTCTCGTTGTTATAGTTATTCCATCTCCAAATGGTAATATTACACTCTCATAGTTTTTCATGTTTTTAATAACCATTCATTGTAATTATTAATTTTTTTCTAGAAAGTTGTTTTTAAATCTCTACTATGTTTAATAATACTTGGATCTGCAACCATTCCCTTGAATAGCACATTATCCGTAATAACTACAACATCTTCAGCAAAATATGGTTCATATAATTCAAAAAAACTTTCTACTTTGACTCTTAGCACCATCGATGAACACTACATCATAAGGTGCATTGGCTACAACTTCATCTTGAAGTTCTAATGCATCGGCATGAAGTAATATTATTTTTATCAGTTAGATTTCTCTTTTTCTATATTATTTTTTTGCTTCGCTATACATCTTATCATCTCGCTCAATAGTTGTGACATTACATCCTATTCTCTCAGCTAATTTAATTGACGTATAACCAATTGCAGTTCCTATTTCCAATAAATTCTTAGCTTTCTTAACTTTTTAGCATTTGAATTAAAAAAATCTTATCCCGATTTTTATCAATTATTGGAACTCTATTTTTCTTCAGCAAATTTTTTTCTAATTCTAAGTAAAATTCATCAAAATCTTCTAACAAATCTATAACGTATAAGTCATCTTTTTGATTCTATCGCAACCATGTTTACCTCCATATTTATACATCATTATATAATACCATATAAGTTGGTATAAATGCAATTATAAAAGACTAAAAAGGAAGTAACCCTATATTTTTATGATTCTATAAAAAAATCACTAATACAAAGTTACTCCCACATAGCTTTTTATATATTCAAAAAAATGTACTAAACTCATCTAAATTTAGAAAAGTCTATCTCTTATTAAATTTACTATTTTTTTATCATCTATTAAGATTATTTGTTCTATTTTTTTAATCCTTTTTCGTATAAAGTCTACAGAAACATAGACTAGACATAAAAAAATAAAACAAAAGCCAATAGCACTTGCAATCGGACTAGAAATTGCCTTACCAAAAAAATCTACAAAATCCATAATTCACATCTCCTTTTTTTACTACTTTATCATAATACTATTCACACACATTAAAAAAATAAATTACCAGTGTAATCTCTCCTTTAAATTCTAATAACCTATTTTTTATTAATTTTCCCTTTTGTATTTGTAAATATGAACAGTATTCTTCTCAATAAATGTAGCCAATATCCTTTACTTAATTATATCAAATAAAAAAACAATATCAAATTATGCTATAAAGAAAAAGAGGTTAACCAAAGTCAACCTCTTAATTAAAAATCTTATTTTTCTAAAGCTTGAACAGCTGTAATTAATGAAAGTTTATATACATCTTCTGCATTACATCCACGAGATAGGTCATTCACAGGAGCGTTTAATCCTTGTAAGATTGGTCCTACAGCTTCAAATCCACCTAAACGTTGTGCAATTTTGTATCCAATATTACCAGCTTCTAGGCTTGGGAACACAAATACATTAGCATCTCCTTGTACTTTTGAATTAGGAGCTTTTAATTTAGCAACTGAAGGTACAACTGCAGCATCGAATTGTAATTCACCTTCTACCGCCAATTCAGGTGCATTTTGTTTAACTAATTTAGTAGCTTCTGCCACTTTCGTAGTATCTTCAGTAACAGCTGAACCTAAAGTAGAGAAACTTAACATTGCTACTTTGGATCAACGTTAAAGCTTTTAGCTGTTCTTGCACTTTCAATTGCAATTTCAGCTAAACCTTCTGCATCTAATGTTGGGTTTATCGCACAATCAGCAAATACATAACGTTTGTCTTCTTTACTCATAATGAATGCACCACTTGTACGTTTTGTAACTGGTTTAGTTTTTATTATTTGTAACGCTGGACGAACAGTATCTCCAGTAGAGTGAATTGCTCCAGATACTAACCCTTCAACTTCACCTGTATATACTAACATAGTTCCAAAGTAGTTAACATCTTTTAATAATTCACGAGCTTTTTCTTCAGTTACTTTTCCTGCACGACGCTCTACAAACTTAGCAACTAATTCTTCTAATTTTTCGTAGTTTTCGTGATCAATAACTTCCAAGTTAGAAACATCTAAAGATAATCCTTTAGCAATCTCTTCTACCTTTTCTTTTTTTCCAACTAACACAGGTTGAACATAACTAGTAGCGCCTAATTTAACAGCCGCTTCTAATACACGCTCATCATATGCTTCTGGAAGTACGATACGTACATTTTTCCCTTCTAATTTTTGTTGAAGTTCTACAAATAAATCATTTGCCATCTTCATTTCCTCCTAATTGTATATAATATCTTTAATATGTCTTATCGGCTTTAAGCTTAAAGCGTCAAATAAACTTCCCTTACCTAAAATTGTGTACCCTAGTAATAATCCAATATAAAATATAATTATCATTAAGGCTATATTACGCAAGTATCTTTTTAACTTATCATTTAGTTTCATAATGAAATCCTACTCGTCTATTCTTTGAATATCTGCACCTAATTTTCTCATTTTTTCTTCGATGTCAACATATCCTCTATCAATATGATAAATGTCAATAACTTTAGTAGTTCCCGTCGCCATTAATCCAGCAATAACTAATGCCGCTCCAGAACGTAAATCTGTTGCTCTTACAGTTGTTCCTTCTAAATGAGGTAATCCTTCAATTAGTGAACTTCTACCTTCTATTCTGATTTTAGCATTCATTCTACGTAGTTCTTCTACGTGCATGAATCTATTTTCAAAAACTGTTTCTGTAATTGTACTTGTACCATCTGCTAAAAGTGTTAGAACACACATAATAGATTGCATATCAGTTAAGAAACCTGGATGTGGTAGAGTTTTAACATCTACAGGTTTTAAACTATCTAATTTATTACTTACACGCATAGAGTTTTCATCTACTACTTCAATGTTAACTCCCATTTCTCTCATTTTACTCACTAAAGCAACATTGTCTTTGTATGGAGCCCCTTTAACAAGAACATCTCCTTTAGTTGCTGCAGCCGCAATCATGTATGTTGCCGCTTCTACACGGTCTGGCATAACAGAGTATTCTGTACCTACTAATTTTTCAACACCTTCTACAACTAAAACAGAAGTTCCTTTCCCTTCGATTTTAGCTCCCATTTTAATCAAGAAGTTTATCATATCTTCAATTTCTGGTTCTTGTGCAGCATTAACAATTGTAGTTTTTCCTTTTGCTAAACAACTAGCCATAATTACGTTTTGAGTTCCTCCTACACTTGGGAAGTCAAAGAAGATTGTTGTTCCTTCCAATTCTTTTTCTGCACGAGCTTCTACAAAACCTGCATCTTGAATAATTGTTGCACCTAGTGCTTCAAATCCTTTTAAATGTTGATCAATCGGTCTACTTCCAATTGAACAGCCTCCTGGCATTGCTACTTTAGCACTTCCTTCACGTGCTAACATTGGACCTAAAACTAAAAACGATGCACGCATCTTACTAACAAATTCAAAAGAAGCCTCTGTTAATAATGGATTTCGTGCATCCATTTCTAAAGTATTTTCTTCTGGTTTATAATCAATCTTTACTCCTATACTCTCAAATAATAATCCTATTGTTTTAATATCTGATAACTTAGGAACGTTATAAAAATTTACTTGTACCTTCTGTTGCCAATAATCCAGCTGCTAATATTGGTAAAGCTGCAGTTTTTGCACCAGAAACTTGTACTTCTCCTATTAAAGGTGTTCCACCTTTAACAACTATTTTTTTCCAAGTTGTTTCCTCCATCTCTATATTTACATTTTTATATCACATATAATACTACCACAAATTAAAAAAATAAATAAAGTTCCAATAATTATTTTTAATATTTATTTTATTAAAAAAATATAGTTTCTATTGTCAAATAATGAAAAAAACTAATTTAAGTTACATAAATGAATAATTATTATCTTCTATCATTTTAAAAATCTAATTCTAAAAAGTTATTCTACAAAAAGATAATTTCATAAAAAAAATACTTTTTTTATGATTTTTATAATTTTGTAGAATAACACTTTTTATTTACCTTACTACATTACTAATGAATAAAACTATCAATTATAATTCATCAAAGAAAGATAATTGAGCTTTTTCAGGCAAGCCTTTTAATGTTCCCATCTCTCTTAAATACTCTACTACTGTAGATGAAACACTTCCTCGTTTCGAAAAGTCTTCAATTGAAAGGAACGATTTTTCTTCTCTCGCTTGAACTATTTTATTCGCTACGTTATCTCCAAGCCCAGGTACTATTGAAAATGGTGGAATTAAAGTATTTCCTTCAATGATATAATCATGGCTTGCTGATTTCTCTAAATCAACTTTTGAAAATGTAAATCCACGTTCCATCATTTCATTAGCTATCTCATAGCTTACTAAAGCATCTTTATCTTTATTCGATAATTCATTTTTATCCGTAGTTTTTATTTCTTTAATTTTTGCTTTTAATGTTTCTGCTCCCTTAACAACTGTTATAATATCGAAATCACTTGCTCTAACTGAGTAATATGCACAGTAATATGTAAGTGGTTGATGTACTTTAAACCATGCAATTCTTAAGGCCATTAATACATACGCACAGGCGTGGGCCTTAGGGAACATATATTTAATTTTTTTGCATGAATCAATATACCATTCTGGTACATTATTATCAATCATTGCTTTTTCAAAATCTTCAGTAAGACCTTTACCTTTCCTAACACTTTCCATTATTTTGAAAGATAAACCTTCTTCTAGTCCAGCATGAATTAAGTATACCATGATGTCATCACGACATCCGATTACATCTTTAAGTTCACAAGTACCATTTTTAATTAATTCTTGGGCATTACCTAACCAAACATCGGTACCATGAGATAATCCAGATATCTGAACTAACTCCGAATATGTAGTCGGCTTCGTATCATCTAACATTTGAATTACAAAGTTTGTTCCAAATTCAGGTATTCCAAAAGTTCCACTTGCTGAATCTACTTGATCTCTAGTTACACCTAGTGCCTCAACTGTTGAAAAAATACCCATTACCTCAGGATCAGATACGTCAATTGTTTTAGGATCTATTCCTGATAAATCTTGAAGTTTTCTTATCATAGTCGGATCATCGTGCCCAAGTATATCGAATTTTAAGATATTATCATGAATAGAGTGGAAATCAAAGTGAGTAGTTCGCCATGGACTCGTTTCATCATCCGCCGGGAATTGGTACGGTGTAAAGTCAAAAATGTCCATATCATTTGGAACAACTAGTATCCCTCCAGGGTGTTGACCTGTTGTTCTCTTAGAGCCTTCACATCCTGCTGCAATACGTTCTATATCTATACTTCTCTTCTCTATTTCATTTTTCTCATAATAATCTCTAGTAAATGAATAAGCCGTCTTTTCGGCAACTGTCGAAATCGTTCCCGCACGATATACGTAATCCTCACCAAAAATTTCTTTCGTAAAGTTATGTGCCGTAGCTTGATATTCTCCAGAGAAGTTTAAATCTATATCGGGTACTTTATCCCCATTAAATCCTAGGAAAGTCTCAAACGGAATATCCTGACCGTCTTTAATCATCTTCACATCACAATGAGGACAATTTTTATTTGGAAGGTCAAATCCTGAAGCATATTCTGCATTTAGGAAAAATTCACTTTGTTTACATTTTGGACAAACATAATGTGGAGCTAATGGGTTAACCTCTGTAATCTCCATCATTGTAGCTACTAGCGATGAACCAACCGATCCCCTTGATCCTACAAGATACCCGTCATCAAGTGATTTCTTAACTAGCTTATGTGAAATTAAATATACTACACTGAATCCATTACCAATAATAGATGCAAGTTCTTTTTCTAATCTTTTCTCTACTATTTCTGGTAACTGTTCCCCATATATTTTATGAGCCATATCATAACTTAGATTACGAACTTCATCTGCTGCCCCTTCAATATTTGGTGTATATAACTTATCTTTTAACGGAACTACTAACTCAATCATATCGTTAATTTTATGAGTATTTTCTATAACTATTTCTTCTCTTAATTGTTCATCAAGATAAGAGAATTCTTTTAACATTTCTTCAGTCGTTAAGAATGTTGCCATAGGTTTTAAATCGCGAGCCCCAGGATTACTTTTCACCGTTAGTCTTAATATTTGGCGATAAACGTGTTGATATTCATCTAAATAATAACAGTCCCCTGTTGCTACAACTATTTTTTTCTTTTTTTCAGCTAATTTTTATTAATTTTTTTAGAATTTCTTCTAACTCGGCATTATCTGATATTCTTTTCATTTCTTATGAAATTAGCATAGTGATGTTTTGGCTGAATTTCTATATAATCGTAAAAAAATCAATTATATTTTTCCACCTTAGATTCTTTTGAGTTTAACAATTCTTCAAATACTTCATTATCACCATTACCACTACCGATTAATAAATCTTCACGATATTGTTCTAATAAACTACGTGGAATTGTAGGCTTAGCTGAATTTAAATATTTAGTACAACTATAAGACACTAATCTAAATAAATCTTTCAATCCTTTGCATTCTTAACTAAAATTGAACATGGAAAAGTTCTAGAGCGTTTATGTGCAAGTTCTAAATCAATCTTTTCATCAATTTCATTATGATATTCAATGCCAAGTTCATACAATTGATCTAACATTTTCACAAAAATCTCTGCAGTAGCTTTAGTATCATAAATCGCCCTGTGGTGTTGTACTAAACGCACTTTATATAATTTGGCTAAATTACTAAGACCATGCCTTTTAGCCTCTTTATTTTCGGCACGAGAGACAAATAACGTATCTATACTAGCATTATTTTTATTCTCTAAACCTAGTCGCTCAAAACATGTATCTAAGAATCCAAGGTCAAATTTAGCATTGTGCGCTACTAATATGTCATCTTTATCTAACCAATTATAAAAATTAGTCATGACTTCTTTTTCTAATGGAGCATCTCTAACATCATCATTAGTAATACTCGTTAATCTTGTGATTAATTCTGAAATAGGTCTTTGTGGATTAATGTAACTTTCAAAACTGTCTACTTCAGTTCCATTTTTCACCTTAACCGCAGCTATCTCAATTAGTCTATCACGTTCGGCAGAAAGACCTGTAGTCTCAACGTCAAATACAACATAAGTAGCATCTTTTAATTTAAGATTCTTTGGGTTAGTTGTAGCTGTATTGCTATCATCCATAATAAAAGCATTAAGACCATAAATAGGTTTAATATCTTTTCCTTTTGAACTTAGACAAATTTCTGGATATGCTTGAACTCCATAAGTATCAGTGAAGGCAATAGCTTCGTGTCCCCAATCCATAGCCCTAGCTATATATTCTTTCGCAGAAGAAATACCTTCTAGCTGACTCATTTTTGTATGAGTATTTAACTCTATTCTTTTTTTACCACTATAATTATCTTTCTTTTCATCTTTGTGAGCAACTTCAATAGACTTCGGTTCTATAATTGTATCTCTTAAGTATGGATCATTACTAACACTTCCATGAATCTTAAGCCATTGCCCTTTTTTTATTCCTTTTACTAAATCGATAAGTTCATTTCTTCTTTTATTTTGAAACTTAGAATTAGGATTATTACCAAATAGTCTTAATATAATAGAATCACTGTAGTCAGTAAGTTTTAAGCGGTATTGACTTGAACCATTTCTATGAACAATTTCTTCAGTTCCAAAAACTTGAGCCATTATTGTTACATCGCCGGCATAACCAATAATATCCTTAATTTCAACGATATCTTCATCACGAATTTCTTGTCCATAACGAGTTCCCCCACCTCCACCGAAGGCAGCAAATTTTTTCTCGGGTTCTTTTGGTTTTCTTTCCGCATTTTTCTTATCAATTTCTCCTAGTTTCACTATTTCCTGGGAAATCTTCTCTTCCTGACTTTCTAAAACCGCTTCTACATCGGTTTTAGAAAAATTAGGAACGATGTCTTTAATCGTTATGCCTAGATTAGAATAACTACTTATTATCTGATGTTTTCTCTCATTAATAAAGTTATTCCAAATAGATGGAGCCATTATCTTCATAGTTAAAACATTGTTGTCTACATCTATTTCACTAAATAAAAATACTCTCTAATAAAACTTGAGATATTTCTGAAAAAAATTCTCTAGTATTGTATATTTCCAAAATTCTTTTTATTTGCTCATCAGTTACAATATTACTTGTCTTTAAGCGATAATTAACAACATAATCACCTATAAAACTTTCACGTAATTTTTTTGTATAAGTAATGTTAATTCATCTACTAACGGCAAAGTTTCACCACTGAAATTAAATGTCCATGTCTTATTATTATTATCTTTTTCTATATTATCTAAAGAAAAAAATTAATAAGTTTTTGAGCCAGCTAATCTTTCTTCTAATTCTAATGTTTTAACCAATAAAGAAAAAAATGTTTATTACTCATGCTTCCTCCTATAGTTTTACTAAATCGACAAATTTTTTTATAATAAATATCGACTAAACGAAAAAAATCCATTCATTTTGTTTCTACTTTGACAAAATGAACTAGCTTTTTCAATAAGACATTATTATAAATTATCAACGCAATATAATTATATACTTATTTAAATTATACTAAAAATACCAACTAAAAACAAATGGTTATTTTCTATTAACTATTTATTTTTAATTGGTATTTATTATTTTAACTTTTTCTTATTATTTGTAAAATGCTTCTACTTTAGCTAATACATCAGCAACTTCTGTATCAACTTTTTCTAAAGTTTTTCTTTCTTTAACTTCCACGATTCCTTCACCAGCTTTTTTACCTACAACTACTTGTAATGGAATACCGATTAAATCCGCATCGTTAAATTTAACTCCAGCACGTTCTGCTCTGTCATCATAAAGTACTTCATAACCAGCAGCCGTTAACTTAGCGTATAATTCTTCACTAAGTTTTACTTGTTCTTCTTTCTTAACATCTACACACACTAAGTGAACTTGATATGGAGCTACTTCTTTAGGCCAGATAATTCCTTTATCATCACTATGTTGTTCAATGATTGCTGAAATAACACGAGTTACCCCGATTCCGTAACATCCCATATAGAAGTGATTTGCACGACCATTTGCATCTAAGTAAGTAATGTCCATAGATTCTGAGTATCCTTTACCAAGTTCGAAAACTTGTCCTACCTCGATACCTTTAGCGAATTTAACTGGTCCTGATAAGTCTTCAGCTAAATCTCCTTCTTCAATCATACGAAGATCATAGTGAGCTTCTACTTCATAATCTCCTGGGTTTACATTAATATAGTGGAAACCTTTTTTGTTAGCTCCACAGCTATGGTTGTACATATATTTAATAGCATTGTCACCGATTACTTTACAGTTTTTAATGCCAAATGGTCCCATGTAACCTACTACACTTCCCATAACTTCTTCAATCTCTTGCTCAGTTGCCATTTCTACTTCAGAAGTTCCTGTAGCTTTCATGAATTTAATATCATTAAGTTGATCGTTACCACGCATAAGAACTAAATAGAATTCTCCATCAGCTTTTAAAGCTAATGCTTTCATAGCACGGTTTACTTCAACACCACAGTATGCAGCGATTTCATCGATAGTTTGTTGATTTGGAGTTTCTAATAAACTACGCTCTTTTTTCTCAAAACCAGTAGGCATAGTGTAGTTTTGTTCAACTACCGCTGCAGTTTCAATATTTGCTGCGTAATCACTCTCTTCAGTATACACAATAGTATCTTCTCCAACTTCTGCTAATGCTTGGAACTCATGAGTATAGCTTCCACCGATATTTCCTGAGTCAGCTTTTACCGCACGATACTTCAGTTCGAATCTATCAAAAATATTGCTATATGCTTGATAATAATCTTTATAAGTTTCTCTTAAAGATTCTGGTGTATCGTGGAAAGAATAACCATCTTTCATGATGAACTCTTTACAACGTAATAAACCTAAACGTGGACGAATTTCATCACGGAATTTAGTTTGAATTTGATATAAGTTCACTGGAAGTTGTTTATATGAAGTTACCATGTTACTAACTGTTTGACAGATAATTTCTTCAGCAGTTGGACTTAATGCATACCCAGCATTTTTTCTGTCTGTAACACGAATTAACTCGTCTCCCATTTTGTTCCAGCGACCAGATTTTTTCCAATATTCATCTGATTGTAAAATTGGCATTAATAATTCTACAGCACCAATTTTTTCGTGTTCTTCTCTTATAACTTTTTCAATTTTTTGAATTACTTTAGTAGCTAAGGGAAGATGAGTGTAAACTCCTGCAGATACCTGCTTCACCATCCCCGCTTTAATAAGCAACTTGTGACTTGTTGCTTCTGCAGAGGATGGTACTTCTCTTGTTGTTGGAATAAATGTTCTTGATTGTCTCATAACAATACCACCTCTCATTTTTAAAATTACTTATATTATACCACAAAATTTACGATTTTTTTCAAATAATTTCACTTTTTTATAAATATATTACTGTATTACATAGCTGTAATTTATTGTTATTAAATTTTGAATATTACATTTAAAACTATAATCAGTGTTACTTTCACTTTATATCGTAATTTTTTTATTAAATACATTCTCCTAAATTTAATACTGTTATATATCTTTTTTTATCACACTAATAGCGATTTTTCATTATTACTAATTTATCAACACTTTTTTTATCTTTTTCTTCTGTTATTTCTATTTCGAGATTTTTTTCGAAAATATCATATTTTTTTAGTTGTTAGTAATTTAATTTTTTTCGATAATATAGTATAATAAATAAGATAATCATTTATGGAGGGATATATGTTTAATTATCCTAATAAAAAAAGGTAATTTTTATTCAAAAAAACTAAGTATTCTAATCGAGGTATGGAACTTGAAGAAGACATAAATTTCGCGAATAAATATTATTTAAATAATGACATAGCCGTCATTCATAAAAAGCCAATTCCTATTCAAATTGTTGAAGTTAATTATCCTAGTAGATCCAGCGCTATGATTACTAAAGCATTCTATAAAAACACCTTCTACTACGGATTATAACGGTCTTTGGAATGGAAAAATATATTGATTTTTGAGGCAAAAAGAAACTAATTCAGCCACCTCGTTTTTCTCTAAACAATATCCATGATCACCAAATCGAACATATGCAAAAAATTTTTAAATCACGGTGGAATAACTTTTTATCATAGTTCGTTTTAAAAAAAATAGATAGAACCTTTATTTTACCTTTTTAAAAAAATTTTTATATTCTTCTATGATCGAGCTAATAACGGAGGAAGAAAAATCAATAAAAGCTTTAGTGAATTTGAAGAATCGGCATTTGAATTATCATTCAACTATAAAAATAAGATTAGATTATTTAAATATTATAAAAAAATAATGAAAGTGAGTTTTAATAACAGATGAAAAACTTTGTTTAAATATATAAGTTCAATCTTTTTTTCAATCTGCTTAGTATTATTCTTTGTTATTATGATACTATTTGCACGTGAATTAAGAGATGTTCCTGATATTACTCAGGCAAACTTACAAGATCCTTTATCATCGGAAATCTATGATAAAAATCTTAATTTAATCGCTACTGTTGGAGCTGAAAAAAGAGAATACGTATCATTAGAAGATATCCCTAAAAATATAACTGATGCGGTTCTTTCAACAGAGGATACAAGATTCTATTCTCACCTTGGGATTGATCCTATTCGTCTTATCAAAGCAGTTCTTGTTAACATACGTTCTAATTCTGCTCAACAAGGTGCTAGTACAATAACTCAGCAAGTAGTAAAAATTCATTACTTACATCAGATAAATCGTTACAACGTAAAATTCAAGAAGCATACTTATCTTTAAAATTAGAAAATAAATACTCTAAAAAAGATATATTAGAAATGTATATGAACAAAATATACTATTCTGATGGACAATACGGTGTAAAAACAGCTGCCAAGTATTTCTATAATAAGGAATTAGATCAGTTAACTTTACCTCAAATTGCTCTTTTGACTGGTATGCCTCAACAACCAATATTATATAATCCTTACGATTATCCTGAACAAGCTAAAGAACGACGCGATACTGTATTATATGCACTTTTAAGTAATGGAAAAATCTCAGAAGATGAATACAATAATGCAGTTAATACACCAATTTCTGAAGGTATTGTAAGTAAAACAAAAGAAGAAAGAGCTAATCAACACACTTATAATCCTAAGTTTGCTGCATATATTGATCAAATTACTAAAGAATTAAAAGAAAATAAAAACTTTGAAAATGTTAAAGATCCATTATCTATGGGACTAAAAGTTTACACTAACTTAAACCCTGAATTACAAATGTATGTTCAAGACATGTTAGACAATCAATCTTATCCAATGACACCACATGCTTCCCAAGCAGCTATATCTGTTCTTGACACTAAAACTGGACTTGTTGAAGCTATAGGTGGAGGGAAAAATTATAAAGCAGGTGGCTATAACTATGCTGCAGATGCACGTGTTCAACCAGGATCATCTATTAAACCTCTAATCGATTATGCACCGGGTATTGAATATTATGGTTGGGATTCACAAACAACATTTTCTGATACACCATATAAAATAACTGGAACTGAATTTTATATTCAAAACTGGGATAGAATTTATCATGGAACAGTACCAATGACTCGTGCGGTAGCATGGTCATACAACATCCCCGCAGTCCGTGCTTTTGAATCCGTTGGGTATGAAAGAGCCAAACTTTTTGCTGAAAAATTAGGAATTCCTGTAACTAAAGATGAACCTACCACAGCAATCGGTGGTAATGTTGATGGAGTTTCAACTTTACAAATGGCTGGAGCCTTCGCTTCATTCGGTAATAAAGGTTACTATAATAAACCTTCTACTATTGTAAAAGTATTTAATGCTAATGGTAAAGAATTAGTAAATATTAAGTCTGAGCCTGTAAAAGCAATGTCAGAAGAAACAGCTTATCTTATGACAAACGTCTTAAAAGAAGTTTTAACCAACAATGGAACATCACCATACGGTAAAATTCCAAACTTCGATATGGCAGGTAAATCTGGATCTAGTACCTTCGATGACAACGCATATTACAATTATGGAATTGATGTTGCAAATTCAACTAAGGATAGTTGGATGATAGGATATACGACCGACTATACAGTTGCTGTTTGGCAAGGAGCTGATGTAGTAGATTCAGCTGCGAAAGCACTCTCTCCAAGTCAAGCAGAAACAACCCAAGTTATAATGGCAAGTGTTCTGAAGAAAGCTTCAGATAATAAAGTTCCTGCAGCATTTGAAAAACCAGCAGGAATAGAGTCGAAAAACGGTGTTGAATATGCTAAAGAAAGAAATAAAGAAACAGACTATATGTATGCTGGTAGTGATCGTGATGCTGTTTATCAAGCAGCACTTGCACAAAAACAACGTGAAAATCGTTCTGCATTAACATCAGTATTTAATTCACTAACAAACTCAGCTACTAGAGCATCTACAGATCAAGGTACAGCAAATTCTAATGCTACATCACAAGCAAATTCAAGAGCTTCTGCTAATAATACAGCAAGAGTAACTAGATCTACCCAAAATAATCGTAGATGATAAAATAAAAGAATCGTAAGAAATAAAAATTTCTTGCGATTCTTTTATTATTAATTCATAATTTTCTTATATATACTTTCACAGATGAAAAAAATCTAACTCATCATCAATATCATAACTATATTTTTTTCCATCTTAAATACTTTTTGTTCTTTTTGAATAAAATGTTTTTATCCCTCAAATAATTGTCTTTTGTAGACATCCATATTGAACCATTTGGATAAATATTGATCGGTTCATCCTGTCTTCTATAATCACCACCATGCCTTGAAGGTATCAAATATCCATCATTTTTCATCCATAAATAAACTTTTTATTTAATCTATAATTACTAAATGACACCAAATGGTCACAGTTTTTCAAACAAATCAAAAAGCATCTAGTATATGCTCTTTCTTTCTTATAGGCGATGTGACTTGCAAATTTATAAATATAAAATTTTTCTTGTATGTCCTTAAATAAATAATTCAATGTATCAAATGTCGTTGAAGAATCTAGTGAAACATTTTTATCACGAATCTTATAAATACATTTTCTACCATATTCCTCCCTACAAATATCTAAATACTCTTCTGAATCAGAAGATATCCAAACTTCATGAAATTTTTTTACTTTCCAATGCTATATCTATCGTATAAAAAAACATAATGGTTTTCCACAAAACAACTTTATATTTTTTATCAATTAATCCCTTCGAGCTCTTTCTTATTAATATTATTGCAATTTTTTTCAAGTTCATCCTACTTTCCTATGATGTTGTATCATTAAATATTATAACACCATTTTCTTTATTTTACTCATGTTATTTCTCCTTTTTTTCTATACTTTTAAGGATAATACACCATATAATTAAATATATTGCCTACTACTCTGCATTAATATACATTATATATTTCTTACTAAAATATAACTAATATGAAAATTACAAAATCAAGCCATAACAATTACATTTTTAGTTAACATAATTTCTAAAATAAAAAAATCTTTAGAGATATTTTTTTCAACTCTAAAGATTTCTTTTTTTATTTCTTTGGTCTTGTTTCTGGGAATGTAAAAACAAAAAAATAATATAGATAACACTTCCTAATAAATAAAATATAATTGATGAAGAGTATCCCATGTGGTTTTAGTACTAAACTCCACGCAAAGTTAAATAATGTATAAATCGCATATCCAAATGCCCAGAAAATTCCAAACATGATCGTTAATCTTTGTGAATTCATATTTGGCAACTCATAAGGTAAGTTTAGATATACAGGATACTGTGAGTACATGAAAAAAATCCTGATAAACTAAACAGAACATATGATAAAAATAACATTTGATGATATAAGATATAATCCTAAGCCCATAAATCCAATCATTAATACTCCATGGGCAATTAAAAATGGTTTTCTACTAAAGTTCAATTTTCTAGTTACAACTAAACTAAACAGAGTTCCAATTATTCCTCCAACAGTTACAGTCAATATCATAAACTCTGGCTTAAATTGAGTATTCCTAGCATGTTCTGCAACTACTCTTGGTAATGACACCAATGGCATAACATATAAGAATAAAAACCCACCGAATCCAAGTGAAAATACATAGATGAATTTATCTTTAAAACCATCAGCATAAGTGTATTTCTTCACTTCTTCTTCATGAACAATTTCTTTTGATTCTATTAATAATTTATATACAAAGTAATTCGGATGTTTCCATGTAATTGTTGGTTCAAAATCATGAGAAAACATTAACCATCCTATAAATAAGATTATACTAAAAATACTGAATCCTATCATCGTATATCGCCAATCATCAACAAAATGTTCCTTAAATAATAAGAATAAAATAGCAACTAAGGCCGCCCCTACATTATATGCAGCAGTTATTATAGCACTTGACATTATTTTCTTATCATTAGGAATAAATTTTGCTACAAAAGAATTTATAAAAACAATAATCATTGATCCACCAAATGCCATTATCATTCTAGAAGATGTATATAACCAATAATTGTGAGTAAATATTGCAAAGAATGAAAAACATAGACAAAATAATGCTAATGTAGCAGCTTTTTTTGGATGTAATTTAATTAATATAAACGCAGCTAATAAGTTTGCTATAATTCTTGCTATAGTAATTGTATAGTTTACAACCTCGGAAATTATAGGGGATACTTTCTCTCCATTAAAATAGTGGTCCGTAATTTGTTTTGATAAGTTCGATCCCGCAACCCAGTTAGTAGCAAATACTACATACGCTGTGATTAGGAGAGCAAACATAAATATACCTTGCCTTCGAGTAGGCGAATTTGACGATAGTTCCATTGATTTACCTCTTTCTTTCTCTTTTGAAATTAGTACACCTATAAGGTGTTATAATACTGTTTCTAGAATACTATATTAGTTTTAATATAAATATTCAGAAAATGCAAGAAAAAAATATACTGTTTGCATTGCGTTTTCATGAGAATATTTTTAAAATTAAAAAGACTAATATCAAAGTATTAATCTTTTTTTCTAAATAATTTTTTTAATGATAATACTGGTTTTATTCCTTACTATCTTGTCATTACCAATAAATTCTCTCATTTCTTTTTAAACATTTTCCAGAATTTTTTTGACTATAAAATTGAAACTCCCAGCTCTTTTTTTGTATCGATAAAAATCCTCTGATATATTTATCTCTAAAAAAACATCTGTGCTCGCACTTTTTTTCAATCTCAGTCCAAGGTATTTGAATATAATCTTCTGGATTTCTATGATTATAAAACTCAAAGGCTTTATCTCCTACCATAACATCTCCATGCTTATTACCAATTGATCCAGTAAGACAATTAGCTTTTGTAGTATAAACTACCTTGGTATTCATAGACATTACCATAGCTTTACCTCCTCTAGAATAATTTCTTATTAATTTTAAAAAAGGAAGTTGAGACATCCTGCCTCAACCTCCTAATCCTTTATTACATTACACCTATTCTGTGAGCAATTACACCTAAAGCGAATAATCCAAAGATTATTACTACTGGGCTTACTTTACGTTTTAATAACCACATACATACGAATGTTAGTAATAACGCTGCAAATCCAGGAATAAGTTGATTTAAGTTATCTTGTAATGTTGTAACTTTTTCTGGTGTTAATGAGAACTTACCACTTGTTGCTTTTGTAACAATGTCTTGTAATACTTCACCAGTAATGTGTGTTCCTTTTTCTGGGAAATGAATAAATGCTTTTTCATCTAATTGTACTTTAGAAACTACTAATGGGAAACTGATGTTAGTCCAACGTTGAACTAAAATCCCCATTACGAACATCCCAAGGATTGAAGCTCCTTTTGTAATAGTTTGTAAAATACCACCTGAAAGGTCACTTGTAATTTCAGAACCTTTTTTATATCCGAATTCTTGTGTATACCATAAGAATCCAATACGGATTAAGTTCCATGCGATAAAGAAGAATAATGGTGCAATAATTGAACCACCAGTTGCTAATGAAGCTGCGATAGCTCCAAGAATAGGACGAACTGTGAACCAGAATACTGGATCCCCAATACCTGCTAATGGTCCCATCATACCAACTTTAACCCCTTGAATTGCTGCATCATCAATATCAGCTCCATTTGCTTTATCTTCTTCTAAAGCAAGTGTAACCCCTAAAATAGGTGCTGCAATATACGGGTGAGTGTTAAAGAACTCTAAGTGACGTTTTAATGCTAATGTAGCATCTTCTTTATTTGGATATAGTTTTTTAAGCGCTGGGATTAAAGCAAATGCCCAACCACCATTTTGCATACGTTCATAGTTCCATGAACCTTGAAGGAACTGAGAACGTAACATTACGCTACGACGATCTTTTTTACTTAATGTAATTTTTTTCTCTGACATTTTGTAGTTCCTCCTTATTAATAATCATTTAAGATATCGCCTAGTGGATCTCCAGATGAAGTATTTCCACTACCGCCTCCACCTTTGTTTTTAGAAAGGTTTAGGTAAATAATTGCTAAACATAATCCAATGATACCAGTTGCGATAAGTGTTAATTGGCTAATTGGTGCTAATGCAAATCCTAAGAAGAAGAATGGCCATACTTCTTTAGTTGCCATTAGGTTAATAACCATTGCGAAACCAACTGCAACTACCATTCCTCCACCGATTGCCATACCTTCAGTGAACCATTTTGGTAAAGATTCAAGAGCTTTTTGAACTACTGATGATGGAATGAACATTAATAAACCTGCTGGAATAGCAACACGTAATCCTTGAGCCGCAAGAGCTACATAGTGCCAGAATTCAACTCCACGGAAATTTCCGTGTTCTGCTGCACGGTCAGCTTGGTGAACGATAACTACTGATAATGTACGAACTACCATAGTAAGCACAAGACCAACAGTTGCAAGTGTAACAGCTGTTGCAATCGCAATAATACGTCCTTCAGCTGAGAAATCTCCAGCTTTAATGAAAATAATAGCAGATGCTACTGATGCTAAAGCTGCATCGGGAGCAACCGCTGCTCCAATATTAGCCCATCCAAGTGCTAATAATTGAAGAGCTCCACCTAAAATAATACCTTCTGATAAATGTCCTGTTGCTAAACCGATTAATGAACAAGCAATAATTGGTTGATGGAATTGGAATTGGTCTAAAATACTTTCCATACCAGCTAATAACGCAACAATTAGGACTAATATAACTGTTAGAATACTAAATTCCATAGTGTCCTCCTAATTTCTATTAAATTATAATTTTAAACCTTCACTTGATTTAGCTTCAATAAGTTTGAATAAATCTGATGGAGAATCGTTAGATACTTTACGAACATCAAATTTCACACCTAAATCACGAAGTTTTTTGTATACTTCTACATCTTCTTGATCTAATGATAGTACGTTGTTAATTTGAACTTTACCAACTGAGTGAGCCATAGATCCGATATTTAATTCTGGAATCTCTACTCCTTTTTCGATCACTGCAAGAGCATCTTGTGGTGTTTCAAATAATAATAACGCTTTTGTATCACCAAATCGTGGATCATTATAAACTTGAACAAGTTTATCCAATGGAATTACGTGTGCACGCACTCCTGGAGGAGCTGCTTGCTCAATAAGTTTTTTACGTAATTCATCTTTTGATACTGAATCTGAAACTACAATGATTCTGTTTGGATGAGTTGCTTTTGTCCAGTTAGTAGCAACTTGTCCGTGTAGTAGACGAGTATCGATACGGGCTAATACAAAGTCAATTTTCCCGTTTCCTAACACTGTACCTTCAGGAATCTCTCCTTGTGGTGCAGCTGTTGTGCTTTCAGCTACTTCTGCTTTAGGTTGTAGTTCTTCAGGGCGAACTTTAACCCCATCAATAGCTGTTGGTGTGATTGCTTTTGCAATCTCGTGAGCTGTTGTCATAGTAAATCTACTAGCATATGCTTCGATAAGCATAGGTAAGTTTAATCCTGCTACGATTGCTCTTTTCTCTGGTGCTTCTTCAAATAACTTGTTAGCTTGGTTAAATGGACTTCCACCCCAAAGATCGACAAGGAAAAGAATTTCTTCAGAATCTACTTTAGCGATAGCTTCTTGAAGCTTTCTTTGCAAGTCTTCTGGTCCTTCACTAGGCATAAATACAACTGATTCTACTTTTTCCTGTTCACCAAAAATCATAGAACCTGATTGTTTAATACCTGCAGCGAATTCACCATGACTCGCGATGATAATTCCTACCATCTTAGTACCTCCTTTTATATAATACTTATTTTATTATGACGTGTATACCTTTGCATACAAATAGATTATATCATTTATTAAATTTTTTTGTAAATGTTTTAGTTTCTTACTTTTACAATCATTGCAATCGATTTCCATATTATGAAATCAAGTTTTAAAATATATATTTTCTTATAATATAAACATAAAAACTGTTAATATGGCTTTTGTAACTAAAAATTAAACAACATTTTAGCTATTTTTAATATAAATATATATTTTAAAAATAATAATATGAAAATATTATTTTCATATTTTCATATTATTATTTTTTTCGTTTATAAAATAAAAATAAGATAGCATCTATTAGATACCATCTTATTAATTAGTTTTTAGTAATATTACTTAATATCTCTTTTCGGGAAATAACATTTTCAATACATTTAACGATAATCTTCTAGATTTTCCAGAATGCGGATAAATATGCATCATCATCATAGGATTGAAATTAGCCTCTATTACTCCGTAATTTTCTCCATTCATTTCTTCTGTTATATCTGGAATAATCAAATCGACCCCACAAACTTTTGCCATCATAGCATCTGTAATTTCTACAGCTAACTTTTTATAGCTATCATGAACCGAGTCTGTCATATCGATTGAATCTCCTCCTGTACTTATGTTTGAATTTTCTCTAAGATATGCTACTTTATTCTCAGGTAAAATAGATTCAAAAGTTAAACCTTGTTCATTTAATTGAAGCTTTTCGATTTCTCCTAATTCAATTTTTTTAAGTGGAGTTTTTTTCGCATCTCCTCTTAAAGGATTAGCATTTTTCATATCAACTAACTGCCTAATCGCATGTTTCCCATCACCAACTACATTAGCAGGCACTCTTAACAACACTGCTTCAGTTTTTCCTTCAATGACAAAAAATCTATATTCTGTACCCTCTATAAATTCTTCTATTAATATATCTTTATCTTCTTTTAGTGCAAATTCAATAGCTTTTGAATAATTATCTATCGAACTTGTTCCGTTTTTAAAAATTGTTATTCCTAACCCTGAAATTAGTACTTTTCGGTTTTTATAACTATCGGTTTATTTTTTTATGTAATTAAATTTTTGAAGTGCATCTTCTAAACTAGAAACTTCATACCCCTTAGGTACTCTAAAACCTTTTTCATCTAAAACTTTTTTTAGTAACTACTTTTGTTTTCCATAATCAATGGAGAAATATAGCTATCTTTACTTGTCATATTTCCATTTTTTCACATATTCTACATGATCTTTTATTTTTCTAAACGAATAAATTGATCATTTTCATCAATTACAGTAACTTTAATTCCATTTTTTTATAGCATCTTCTATTACTGCTTGTGTAGAAAGTTCCATATTATCATATGCACTTAATGAATAGTATTCTTGCAATGCCTGTTCTTTATATTTCTTAGCTAATTCTACTCCAACTCTTATCATATTATTATCTTTTTCATACTCTGATAATAATTTCGCTCCAAGAGTTAGCTCAGGACTTCTAAGCTCATTAATTTTCTCATCAATTAGTTCAACATCGCTGTCAAATAATCCTAATTCCTCAACTAATTCTTTCATTTTATTAAGGAACCATACTCCCTCATCTTCATAAGGAATATTATTAAATGGGTGAGCTAAGGCAACATTTTCACTATATTCATATCCTAAAGATTCTGAAGTATCTTTATCAGCCTCTTCTAGCCAAACTAATGTTTTTTTAAAAATAAATGAACAAATCTAATATCTTTTTCTAGTATCCCAAAAGGTGCAAATGGATTCAAGTCAAATAGACGAAACTCCATATTTTTATACCTTCTTTTGGGAATTTCACTATAGTATCAGCTCCTCTGAATCGAACACTAGAATAAAATTCTTTCTCCGCTATTAGTTTTCCATTTTTTACATATCCAGTTATATCTTCAATATATTTTTCTAATGAACTGTATGATACTTTGATATCCTCATCATTAACATATCCATAGCGACTAGTACGTAAACTGCGCACATAATCACTAGGTTTCAGTCCATTTTGTAAAATACTTATCTTCTGCTAGTGGAGAAGCTCCATATAAATATATTAAGATCCATTGATATCTTATAAATTGTCTTGCTAATTTTAAATAGATTTCATTTTTACATCTACTAAATCTTTTTTAGTAATCTCAGCTACCTTTTCCATAAATTTATCATCAAGTTGAAAATTGTAGTGAATACCAGAAACCATCTGTTTATATTTTACCATATTTTTTTCTACTAAATATTCTCTATATTCCACATCAGATTTTTTTTCAAATTGAGCAACTCTTATTTCACTTTCGTCTGGTAATATTGCTGGAATACTTAATGGCCATATGAATTCATCAGCAGGCATATTTTTAAGTGTAACCTCATGAACTGCGTTTAATATTCTAAGAACATCTCTTTCACTATTTTCTGGGGTAGTAATTAATTCAACTTGCGATTCTGCAAAATCAGTTTGAATATATGGATGCTCATGACGTATTCCAAATACTTTTGGATGATCTGATTTTGAAATTGTACCATCCTCTAAAATTCGTTGCCCCTCTTTTTCTAAACCAATTTTAACATTAGAAAATACTTCTTCTAAGTTATTATTTTTTTATTATATCTCTAATTAACATTTTTTATCACTCTCTACATACAATATAGTTACATTCTATCTTATCATAAATACGCGATTTATAATAGAAATTGAACTCAAAAATAAGTATAATAAGATAAATACTTACAATATATATTTACTTATGTTATAATCAAATTACACTTAAGAAAGGGTATGAGATTCGATAATATATCGTATTTCTAATAATTACATGATAAAATTAATCGCTAGTGATATGGACGGAACATTACTAAATAGTAATCATAAAAATTCCTCAAAATAATATAGAACTAATTAAATTCGCACAAAAATGGAATTGAATTTGTAGTAGCTACTGGAAGAGCATATTATGAAGCACTTCCTGCCTTTAAATGATGAAAATATAAAATGTGATGTTATAAGCTTTTAATGGGGGAATAATATACGATAAAAATGGAAATATCATTAATATTACTCCCATGAAATTAAAAAGACTTATACTACACTATTGAAATATTAAAAAGTTTAGATATAAGTTATCAACTTTATACCAAAAATACTATTTATACAAAGAGTATAGAAACTGATATAACTGCTTATATCGATCTAATACGAGCAAATGGCGAAGAACCAAATGAACAACACTTAAGGCAAGAAGCTAAAAATAGACTTGCATTAGGTCATATTACCGAAGTTGATAATATAGAGTTATACTTAAATCAACAAGATAATCCAGCTATTAAGGTAATAGGTATATCAAATGATTTAGAAAAACTAAAACATGCAACTGAATTACTTTCGGGGAATGATAATATTAGTGTTACATCATCAGGAGCTAATAACGTTGAAATTATGGACAAAAAAGCTACAAAAGGTGAGGCTTTAAAAATAGTCGCTGATATACATGATATAAACTTAAAAAATGCTATTGCTGTAGGTGATAATCTAAATGATCAAGCAATGCTAGATATAGTTGGATATAGTATCGCTATGAAAAATGGAAATAAAAAGCTACAGAAAAATGCTAAATTCATCACTGAAAAAACAAATTCTGAAGGTGGTGTTGCTGATTCGGTCATGAAATTACTAAAAGAAAAAAATGAATTTTACGAAGATATAAATCAAACACTAGTAGAAGCCGCTATAGAAGCAACAAAATTTGCATACGTTCCATATTCAAATTTTAAAGTTGGTGCAGCAATACTTGCAGATAATGGTAAAATATACACTGGATGTAATATAGAAAATGCAAGCTATTCTCCTACTAACTGTGCAGAAAGAACTGCAATATTCAAAGCTGTTAGCGAAGGAGTTACAAAATTTAAAAAAATAGCAGTTGTAGGTGGTCCTGATGGAAATTTAGAGAATTACTGTCCACCTTGTGGAGTATGTCGCCAAGTAATATCTGAATTTGCAGATGAAGAATTTGAGTTAATTCTAGGAACATCAAAAAACACATATGCAGTATATAACTTTTTTGAAGAAGTATTACCACTTAGCTTCACAGCAAAAGAATTAAAAAAATAATATACTAAAGAGAGAGACACAAAAAAACATGTATCTCTCTTATCTTTTTTTATCATTACAATCAATAAATTTAAAAATTAATTATATAATAGGAGTAGTAATCTCTACTATTATTTTTTTATTAAATCACTGTATATATTTCACTAGTTTTCCATCTTGTCTTTGAAGTAATATCTTGGTCTCGATATCCAAAACTTACCATTACGAAAACACCAAATTTACCTCTATCTAAGTACCCCTTCTCTTCAGTAGAATAATCTGAATAAGAGAAATTATAAAAAAAAGCCGTAACAAATGTTACGACTTGGTTAAGATGACCCGTACGGGATTCGAACCCGTGTTACCGCCGTGAAAGGGCGGTGTCTTAACCACTTGACCAACGGGCCAAAAATATAAAAGGCTAATCAATTAGCCTTTTATTCAATTAATGAGCCATGAAGGACTCGAACCTTCGACCCTTTGATTAAAAGTCAAATGCTCTACCAACTGAGCTAATGGCTCATGGCTGGGATACCTGGATTCGAACCAGGGGAATGACGGAGTCAAAGTCCGTTGCCTTACCGCTTGGCTATATCCCAATATTAGAATGGTGGGAAGAAGTGGATTCGAACCACTGAACCCTAAGGAGCGGATTTACAGTCCGCCGCGTTTAGCCTCTTCGCTATCTTCCCGGCTTATTTAAAATGGTGGAGGTTAACGGGATCGAACCGCTGACCCCTTTAGCATAAGGCAAGTCTTTCTCCCAGCTGAGCTAAACCTCCATTCAAATGGTGACCCGTGCAGGGATTCGAACCCGTGTTACCGCCGTGAAAGGGCGGTGTCTTAACCACTTGACCAACGGGCCAAAAAATGGCTCCACAGGCAGGACTCGAACCTGCGACCCTCTGATTAACAGTCAGATGCTACTACCAACTGAGCTACTGTGGAATAATAAGTCTAATGCATTAGCAATAGACCTCAAAAGCCTGGCAACGTTCTAGTCTCACAGGGCGTAAGCCCAACTACATTCGACGCTAAAGAGCTTAACTTCTGTGTTCGGTATGGGTACAGGTGTGTCCTCTTCGCTATCGCCACCAGACGAAAACTTCATATACATATTATATCATCTATTCTCTATTTGTCAACAGTTACTTTTAAAGAACTTTCACTTGATTAAGTCCTCGACCTATTAGTATTAGTCAGCTGAACACGTTACCGTGCTTACACTCCTAACCTATTCTCCTTGTCGTCTTCAAGGGGTCTTAATATCCGTGGGAAATCTCATCTCGAGGGGGCTTCATGCTTAGATGCTTTCAGCTCTTATCCCTTCCGTATTTAGCTACTCAGCTATGCCACTGGCGTGACAACTGGTACACCATTGATACGTCCATCCCGGTCCTCTCGTACTAAGGACAGCTCCTCTCAAATTTCCTACGCCCACGACGGATAGGGGACCGAACTGTCTCACGACGTTCTGAACCCAGCTCGCGTACCGCTTTAATGGGCGAACAGCCCAACCCCTTGGGACCGACTACAGCCCCAGGATGCGATGAGCCGACATCGAGGTGCCAAACCTCCCCGTCGATGTGGACTCTTGGGGGAGATAAGCCTGTTATCCCCAGGGTAGCTTTTATCCGTTGAGCGATGGCCCTTCCATGCGGAACCACCGGATCGCTAAGTCCTGCTTTCGCACCTGCTCGACTATGAAGTCTCACAGTCAAAGCTCCCTTGTGCCTTTACACTCTGCAAATGATTTCCAACCATTCTGAGGGAACCTTTGAACGCCTCCGTTACTCTTTTGGGAGGCGACCGCCCCGATCAAACTGCCCACCTGACACTGTCTCCCGGTCTTCTACGCCGAGGGTTAGAATTTCAATACAGCAAGGGTAGTATCCCAACAACGCCTCCTCATACACTGGCGTGCATGATTCCTAGGCTCCTACCTATCCTGTACATACTGCATCAAAATTCAATATCAAGCTACAGTAAAGCTCCATGGGGTCTTTCCGTCCTGTCGCGGGTAACCTGCATCTTCACAGGTACTATGATTTCACCGAGTCCATCGTTGAGACAGTGCCCAAATCGTTACAGCCTTTCATGCAGGGTCGGAACTTACCCGACAAGGAATTTCGCTACCTTAGGACCGTTATAGTTACGGCCGCCGTTTACTGGGGCTTCAATTCATACCTTCGGATTACTCCTAAGCACTCTCTTAACCTTCCAGCACCGGGCAGGCGTCAGCCCCTATACTTCACCTTGCGGTTTTGCAGAGACCTGTGTTTTTGTTAAACAGTCGCTTGGGCCTATTCACTGCGGCCTACTCTCGTAGGCACCCCTTCTCCCGAAGTTACGGGGTCATTTTGCCGAGTTCCTTAACGATGGTTCTCTCGCTCACCTTAGAATTCTCTTCCCAACTACCTGTGTCGGTTTTGCGGTACAGGGCACCTCTTATCTCGATAGCGGCTTTTTCTTGAGAGTTTGGCTTCATTGACTTCGCTACTTTATTTCGCTCCCCATCACACTTCAGTCTTATCGAGCAGCGGATTTGCCTACTACTCAACCTTTTGTGCTTAGACGTCCTATTCCATCAGGACGATCAATTAGCCTCCTCTGTCCCCACTCTCTCAAAATGATATTTGGTGGTACAGGAATTTCTACCTGTTGTCCATCAGCTTCACCATTCGGCTTCACCTTAGGTCCCGACTTACCCAGAGCGGACGAGCCTTCCTCTGGAAACCTTAGTCATTCGGTGGATAGGATTCTCACCTATCTTTCGCTACTCACACCGGCATTCTCACTTCTAACCTCTCCACCTCGCCTTACAGCTCAGCTTCTATGATGTTAGAACGCTCTCCTACCATATAACATTAGTTATATCCGCAGCTTCGGTTGTATGTTTAGCCCCGGTACATTTTCGGCGCGATGTCACTCGACCAGTGAGCTATTACGCACTCTTTAAATGGTGGCTGCTTCTAAGCCAACATCCTGGTTGTCTGTGCATCATCACATCCTTTTCCACTTAACATACAATTTGGGACCTTAGCTGGCGGTCTGGAGCTGTTTCCCTTTCGACTACGAACCTTATCACCCTGCAGTCTGACTCCCGTTGATATTTATCTGGCATTCGGAGTTTGTCTGAATTCAGTAACCCAGGGATGGGCCCTAGTCCAAACAGTGCTCTACCTCCAGTAAACTCACAACGAGGCTAGCCCTAAAGCTATTTCGGAGAGAACCAGCTATTTCCAAGTTCGATTGGAATTTCTCCGCTACCCACAGCTCATCCAAACACTTTTTCAACGTGTCCTGGTTCGGTCCTCCATTCAGTGTTACCTAAACTTCAACCTGGCCATGGGTAGATCAGCTGGTTTCAGGTCTACTCCATCATACTATTTCGCCCTATTAAGACTCGCTTTCGCTTCGGCTCCATGTCTTCCACTTAACCTCGCATGATAAAGTAACTCGCCGGTTCATTCTACAAAAGGCACGCCATCACCCTCAAGGGGCTCTGACTACTTGTAAGCACACGGTTTCAGGTTCTCTTTCACTCCCCTCCCGGGGTTCTTTTTCACCTTTCCCTCACGGTACTGGTTCACTATCGGTCACTAGGGTAGTATTTAGCCTTACCAGATGGTCCTGGTAGATTCCGACGGAATTCCTCGTGTTCCGCCGTACTCAGGTGCTCTCTCACGCTCAACTTAGCATTTCGTATACAGGACTTTTACCTTCTACGGTCTAACTTTCCAGCTAGTTCTACTATACTTTATCATACGCTTTGTTGAGAGTCCTACAACCCCAATATGCAAGCACATTGGTTTGGGCTCTTTCCTTTTCGCTCGCCGCTACTCAGGAAATCGATTTTTTTCTTTCTCTTCCTACAGGTACTTAGATGTTTCAGTTCCTGCGTTACCTCGCTTTCGCGTACCGCCCTTTTTAAAAGCGGTGGGTTCCCCATTCGGATATCTACGGCTCTTTTGCTTACTTACAGCTCCCCGTAGCATTTCGTCGTTTGTCACGTCCTTCTTCGAGCTCCTGAGTGCCAAGGGCATCCTCCGTGCGCCCTTTTACTACTTAATCGTGTGTAGCTTTTTACGCTTCGTTCTTTTTCCTTGAACTCTTTGTGAATAAGTTTTTTTACAACTTACTTACTTTTTTTCTCGGTTTTTGTAAATCTGTTTCTTTTTACTTTTATAGAAAATTATTTTTCGATCTCAATATATATATTCAGTTTTCATTGTGCTTGAGTATTCTTTGAACACTCAAAACTAAACGAATTATCAACGTATTCCTTATCCTTAGAAAGGAGGTGATCCAGCCGCACCTTCCGATACGGCTACCTTGTTACGACTTCACCCCAATCATCTGTCCCACCGTGACCGGCTCCCTCCTAAAAGGTTAGGCCACCGTCTTCGGGTGTTACAAACTCTCGTGGTGTGACGGGCGGTGTGTACAAGACCGGGAACGTATTCACCCGCGACATTCTGATTCGCGATTACTAGCGATTCCAGCTTCATGTAGTCGAGTTGCAGACTACAATCCGAACTGAGAATAGTTTTTGTGAGGTTTGCTTACTCTCATGAGCTCGCTTCTCTTTGTTCCTATCCATTGTAGCACGTGTGTAGCCCAAGTCATAAGGGGCATGATGATTTGACGTCATCCCCACCTTCCTCCAGTTTATCACTGGCAGTCTATCTAGAGTCCCCCATCTTACTGCTGGCAACTAGATATAAGGTTGCGCTCGTTGCAGGACTTAACCCAACATCTCACGACACGAGCTGACGACAACCATGCACCACCTGTATCTGTGTCTAACCAAAGGTCAGAACAACACAATCTCTTGTGTCCTCACAGTATGTCAAGACTTTGGTAAGGTTCTTCGCGTTGCTTCGAATTAAACCACATGCTCCACCGCTTGTGCGGGTCCCCGTCAATTCCTTTGAGTTTCAACCTTGCGGTCGTACTCCCCAGGCGGAGTGCTTAATGCGTTAGCTGCAGCACTCGATCTCTTATGAGACCAACACTTAGCACTCATCGTTTACGGCGTGGACTACCAGGGTATCTAATCCTGTTTGCTCCCCACGCTTTCGCGCCTCAGTGTCAGTTACAGGCCAAAAAGCCGCCTTCGCCACTGGTGTTCCTCCCTAATCTCTACGCATTTCACCGCTACACTAGGAATTCCACTTTTTCTCTCCTGCACTCAAGTTTAACAGTTTCCAATGACCCTCCACGGTTGAGCCGTGGGCTTTCACATCAGACTTATTAAACCACCTGCGCGCGCTTTACGCCCAATAATTCCGGACAACGCTTGCCACCTACGTATTACCGCGGCTGCTGGCACGTAGTTAGCCGTGGCTTTCTGGTTAGGTACCGTCTCTACTGTGTATAGTTACTACACAATCATTCTTCCCTAACAACAGAGCTTTACGAACCGAAATCCTTCTTCACTCACGCGGCGTTGCTCCGTCAGGCTTTCGCCCATTGCGGAAGATTCCCCTACTGCTGCCTCCCGTAGGAGTCTGGGCCGTGTCTCAGTCCCAGTGTGGCCGATCGCCCTCTCAGGTCGGCTATGCATCGTCGCCTTGGTGAGGCCTTTTTACCCCACCAACTAGCTAATGCACCCGCAAAGCCATCTCATAGTGTTAGCAAAACCAACTTTTTAAACATCAACCATGCAGTTAATGCTGTTATCCGGTATTAGCTATCGTTTCCAATAGTTGTCCCAGTCTATGAGGCAGGTTCTTTACGTGTTACTCACCCGTTCGCCGCTAAGTTTTTCCGGTGCAAGCACCAGAAAAACTTCGCTCGACTTGCATGTATTAGGCACGCCGCCAGCGTTCGTCCTGAGCCAGGATCAAACTCTCCAAATAAATTTGTTAGGCAGTTAGCTCATTAAAAAGTTTTTATAGTTTCTTTTTTAAAACTGTCCTTTTTGGAATTAACGTTGACTTAATTCGTTTAGTTTTCAATGTTCAAATCGTTGCGATTAACAACTTTTATATCTTAACATTTTTAAATTTCTTTGTCAAGTCTTTTTAAAACTTTTTTTAAAAATGTTTTTTTATCTTCATCAGAAGACTTTTTATTATTTTATCATTTCTTTGAATACTTGTCAAGAAGTTTTTTTATATTTTTCAAAAACTTTTTGAACCGTTTACTTCGTTGTAATGATTGATATAGTCTCTCTTCAAGACTTTTTTATAAGTTTATCATTTCTTTTTTTATTTTGTCAAGAACTTTTTATAATTTCTTAACATTAAATATTTTAAATGTTTCTATCGTTCGTCTTCTCTATCAGAAGACTTTTTACTATTCTATCATCAGTTATTTGTTATGTCAATACATTTTTTTAAAAAAACTGAGGAAAAATATCTCTCTTCCTCAGTTTGATTATTAGGTACTATTTAGCTTATTTTCTTAATAAAGAAATGTTTAACTCAAGTAATTGTTCTAGATCTACTGGTGATGGTGCTTGAGTCATTGGATCTGCTGCGTTTGCTGTTTTAGGGAACGCTATTGTATCACGTAAATTATCACGACCTGCTAATAACATAACAAATCTGTCTAATCCTAATGCACATCCTCCGTGTGGTGGTACTCCATATTCAAATGCATCTAATAAGAATCCGAATTGTTCTTGAGCTTGTTCTTGAGTGAATCCTAGAGCTTTAAACATTGAAGATTGTACTTTTTTATCATAAATACGGATACTTCCTCCACCTAACTCATAACCATTTAGTACTATATCATATGCTTGTGCATATGCTTTTTCAGGTGCAGTTTCTAATAGTTCTACATCCTCTACTTTTGGCATAGTAAATGGGTGGTGAGCTGCACTATAACGACCTTTTTCTTCATCATACTCTAATAAAGGCCAGTTTACTACCCATAGATAATTGTATTTGTCTTTATCAATTAGGTCTAAATCAGCTGCTAATTTTTGACGTAGTGCTCCTAATGATGCATAACATACTTTCTTACTGTCAGCTGCAAATAAGATAATGTCTCCTACTTCTGCATCTACACGAGCTACTAATTCTTGAGCTACTTCATCTGTAAAGAATTTTGCAATTGCCCCATTTAATCCTTCTTCTGTTACTTTAACCCAAGCTAATCCTTTAGCTCCATAGTTTGCAACATACTTACCTAAAGCATCGATGTCTTTACGAGAATATTGCTCTGCACATCCTTTAGCTACGATACATTTTACTGCTCCACCTTGTTCCACTGCATTTGAGAACACTTTGAAGTCTAAGTTCTTAACAAGATCACTAACATCTTTTAATTCCATTCCGAAACGAGTATCTGGTTTATCACTACCAAATCTTTCCATTGCTTCTTCATAGTCAAGTCTTGGGAACGGCAATACTACATCAATTCCTTTAACCTCTTTCATTACGTGTGCAATTAAACCTTCTATCATAGTAAGAATTTCTTCTTGTGACATAAAGCTCATTTCCATATCAATTTGTGTAGTCTGGCTGTCTGTCTGCACGTAAGTCTTCATCACGGAAACAACGAGCTACTTGATAGTATCTGTCAAATCCTGCAACCATTAATAATTGCTTAAATAATTGTGGTGATTGTGGTAAAGCATAGAATTCACCTGGATGAACCCTACTTGGTACTAAGTAGTCACGTGCTCCTTCTGGAGTAGATTTAGTTAAAATTGGTGTTTCAACATCAACAAACATGTTGTTATCTAAATAATCTCTAGTTGCTTTAGTAATTTTTGAACGTAAGTGTAATACTTCTGCAAGTTCTGTTCTTCTTAAATCAAGGTAACGGTATTTAAGACGTAATTCTTCACTTGATAAACTTGCATCATCTAATACGAATGGTAATGTTTTTGCTTTCGATAAAATTTCTAATTTATCAGCAATAACTTCTACTTTACCTGAAGCAATTTTCTCATTTACTGTAGATTCATTTCTTAATACTACTTCTCCTTCAATAGAAACTACGAATTCATTTCTTAAAGTTCCTGCTAGTTCATGTAATTCTGCATTTTTTTCTCCTGAGAATACACATTGAACTACACCCATTCTATCTCTTACATCGATAAAGATTAAGCTACCAAGGTCACGACGTTTACTAACCCAACCTTTTAATGTTACTTTTTTTCCTACATATTTTTCATCTATACGACCAGCATATTCAGTTCTTCCGTATGCGCTCATTATTTTTCTCCTCTCAATTTCTCTTGTAAATAATCAACTATGTTTTCTAACTTAATTGTTTCTTGTTCAAATGACTTCATATCTTTTATGACAAGTGTTCCACTTTCAAGCTCGCTTTGTCCAATTATTATAGAATATTTTGCATTATATCTATCTGCAATCTTCATTTGAGCTTTCATTTTTTTTTATCAAAATAATCATTTTGCACGCTATATCCAGATAATCTTAAATCATTAGTAAGTTTAACTCCAGCATTAGAAGCATCTTCTCCCATAGCTACCACAAAAACATCTATTGTATCATCTATAGGTAATTCTATACCTTCACTTTCTAAAGCTAACAATAATCTTTCTATACTTAAAGCAAAACCAATACCTTTTTTATCTTCAGGACCGTCTAATAATCTAATTAAACCATTATAGCGTCCTCCACCACAAAGTGTTTTCAATTCTACTTCAGGATTATCAATCATAATTTCAAATGCAGTATGAGTATAATAATCTAATCCACGAACTAAATTATGATCAATTTCATATTTCACCCCTAAAGCATCTAAATGTTTAAGTACTTCTGCAAAGTATTGTTTAGATTCTTCTCCTAAATAATCTAATAACTTTGGAGCTGACTTAATAAGTTCATGCCCTGCATCAACTTTACAATCCAATATTCTCATAGGATTTTTATAAAGTCTATTATTACAATCTTCACAAAATTCATTTATTCTCGGTTCAAAATGCTTAACTAAAGCGTCATTATAAGCTTGTCTTTCTTCGGGATTTCCTAAAGAGTTAATACTTACCTTAATATTTTCTATACCAAACATTCTATAAATGTTATAAGCTAAACTGATAACCTCTGCATCAATTTTAGGACTTTCCTCACCAATTACCTCTACACCATATTGAACAAATTGACGATAACGTCCTTTTTGTTTTCTTTCATATCTAAACATTGGTCCAACATAATATAATTTTTGTGGTTGAATTGTTTTTGCGAAAAGTTTATTTTCAATATATGAACGAACTGTTCCAGCTGTCCCTTCTGGTCTTAACGTTAAAGATCTATTCCCTTTATCCATAAAAGTATACATTTCTTTTTGAACTATATCTGTTGTATCCCCAACACCTCGACTGAATAATTCTGTTGATTCAAACATAGGTGTTCTTATCTCTTCATAACAGAAGTTTTTACTAATCTCTCTTAGTTTCCCTTCAATATACTGCCATTTCACACTTTCTTCTGGTAGTATATCTTGAGTCCCTCTTGGCATACTAATTACCATTTCTTTCTCCTTTCGATTTTTAATCTTCCAATACATTCCAATATAAATTAAAAATCGTCCCATATAGCTTTAACTACATGGGACGATAACATACTTCGTGGTGCCACCCTAATTCATACCGGAATACCGATACCTTATTTACTGTTTATTAAATTTTTATAAAAAAAGTGTTCTTTACTCTAATCATTAATATTTAATCTTTCAGCCTAGGGATTAAACTCTCTTTCTATTAAAACATAAAGTAAAATTCTTTTTACTATATTTTTGTCACAGTTCTTTTAAATATATTATACCAAACTTATACCCTTGTCAAGAAATTATTGTATATTTTTATATTATATTTTTTTCATTTTGATTTAGTACTTCTACCTGTATCAACTAGATTATTTTTCATAAAATTCAACATTAATAGATACTATTTTTCACTATATAATATTGATTTATTACTGATATGTGAGATATCTTACGTATTTAATTTAATTACTTATTATTTTATTCACTTGATCTTAACATTATACAATTAATTATAGTTAAAGACATTAAAGAAAGGAGCGTAGCTCTTTATGAAAAATAATCTCTATTTTAATGCCTATATTAGCAATCCTAGTAGGTGGAACATACTACTATCTTACTTCGAGGAATAAGAATTTTTAAAGAAGAACATTCTAAATATATATCATTAATAAATGATTCACATGATTTCAATTCAGGTTTTAAAAGGACTTGAAACATTAACTACTGAAAAAGCAAAAGAAACTCTAAGAAACATAGATAACGATATTGATATAGCTACTGAATTAGTAAAAAGTTGATGAAGCTTTTAAATAATGCTAACCTAGAAACGGCCCATGATCGTTTTTAAAACAAAGCTAAAAACTTGATACAAGCCATATCTTTTCTAAAGGAATTTCATATTTTAGAAGATCGATTAGATAATTACGACAATGCTCTCATTGAAATTTTTAAAACTTGATTCTACTTCACCCTAATTATGCAGATCAGTAAAAACAATTTTTAGCTAAAATATGATTTTTAAATATAATACATTAAAAAGAAAAAAACTATTAAACTCAGAGACTTCAGAGTTAGAACAAGATCGTAAAACTAACGTTACAAAGAAAGAAGAAACAAAAAGAATTAGGCGATAAAGAAGATTCTAAAAAAGAAAAATCTTCAGAAAACAAAGGAAATAGTAGTGGAAAGCATAATGCTACAGATTCTAAAAAAACATCTTCAATACCTAATACAAAAAACCACCCTCAAATAATTGGACAACAAGTTCCAGAAACTTACAATACAATTCGTTATACTCAAGAGGGAGCAACAAGCAGAAGTATTATAGAAAATGAATTGAAAGGTGATATTTCTAATTTTACAAACGAAGAAATAGACGCTGCAATAGCAAGTTATAACGCAAAAAATCAAGGATAGCAAATTGCCATCCTTGCTTTTTTATTTACTCATTAATTCAGAGCATGGACATAAACTATCCTAAATCTCTACAAAACACCTTTATTTTTCTACAGCTATAACTTCAATTTCTATACTACCACCTAGTGGTAAAGCAGCTACTTGGAATGCTGATCTAGCAGGTAACACATCGTTAAATTGCTCTGCATAAACTTTATTAACTTCTGCAAAATCAGCAATATCTTTTAATAATACTAATGATTTCACAACATGGTTCATAGAACTACCAGCTTCTTCCAATACTGCTTCAATATTTTTAAAAACTTGTTTTGCTTCTTCAATAACTCCACCATCAACTATTTTTCCTGTTTCAGGATTAATACCTAGTTGCCCTGAACAGAAAATAAGGTTTCCTACTTTATTAGCTTGAACATATGGTCCTACAGCTTTTGGTGCTTTTGGTGTATTAACTTCTGTAATTTTCATTTTATAAATCTCCTTTATTTATATATCATATTTTTTATTTTAATCTGTTAATGCTTGTGTTAAATCTTCTATTAGATCCTCTGCATCCTCTACTCCACAAGAAAATCTTAATAAAGTTTGAGTAACTCCTTGAGCCAATCTTTCTTCTTCACTCATACATGCATGCGACATAGTTGCAGGATGAGAAATTATAGATTCTACTCCTCCTAAGCTGATTGCATAAATCGGAATTTTAATTTTTTTAAGAAACGTTTTCAAATCAGCTTGTTCGAAAAATTCAAATGAGAAAACAGCTCCTCCTGAACTAGCCTGCTCCGCGTGAATACCATAAAATTTACAACTTGTTAAATTAGGATAATATACTTTTTTAATTTTATCTTGCGACTCTAAAAACTTAGTAAGAATTTTTGCATTCTCTACTGATTTTTCCATTCTTAGTCCCATAGTTTTCATTCCACGTAAAATTAACCAAGCATCTTCAACCCCTAAAATACCACCGAAGTTTTTTTGTAATAAGCAGATTTCAGCAGCTACTTCTTCATTATTAGTAACTGCACAACCAGCTGTAACATCGCTATGTCCGTTAACAAACTTAGTTAAACTCTCTATTACAATATCACATCCTAAGTCTAACGGTTTTTGATATAAAGCGGTCATAAAAGTATTATCCGCCACAGTTTTTATATTGTGCCCCTTAGCAATTTCTACTATTGCCTTAATATCCGACACCTTTAATAAAGGATTCGAAGGTGTTTCAATATATATCATCGCAGTATTATCTTTAATTGTGGTTTCTAATTCTGCTAAATTTTGATAATTAATAAAACTAACTTCTATTCCATATTTCTTCAAAATTTTCGAACTAAACTGGAATGTTCCTCCATAAACATCTTTAGGGAGTATTATATGTTCCCCACTATTCAACAACATTAAAACAGTTGTTATTGCTGACATCCCTGAAGCAAATGCAAAACCAAATTTTGCTTTATGCAAATTAGCAACAGCTGCTTCTAACGCCAATATCGTTGGATTTCCAAAACGACTATACGAATATTTACCACAATCTTTATACCCTTCTTTTTGATCAAATGTAGTAACTTGATATTTAGGAATCGATGCGGCACCAGTATAATCATCTATTACAGGATATCCATGTAATAAATTAGTATTTATCCCTTTCATGAGATTTCCCTCCTAATTTCCATTTATTTTTTACCTTGCAATTTAATTATAAAATATAATGAAAAATTTTTCAATAACTATCGTATCCGTTTTCATCTTTCCCTATAAGAATACTATAGAACTGCAAGTCCCTGTATAAGAAATAACAAAAAGCTATAACTAGATATAAAAATCTAATTATAAGCTTTCTCGTATTCTAATTAAAGAACAACTACGTTAGCTGCTTGTGGTCCACGAGCACCATCTTCAACTTCAAATTCAACTTTATCGCCTTCTTTTAAAGTTTTGAATCCGTCTTTTTTAATGCTTGAGAAGTGAACAAAGATATCTTTTTCTCCTGCTACTTCGACAAATCCGAATCCTTTTTCCTCGTTAAACCATTTTACTGTACCTTGTTTCATAAGCTACAATCTCCTTTTTATTTTATATTTTATTATCAATAATCAATCGTATTCTTGCCGTTAAAGATAATAAATAAAATAAATGTGATATTGTGTTATTCACTTTAAAAACTTAGAACCTGTATTACAATTTTTTTACTATATGTTTTTATTGACTTTCTCTATTATACTTCATATTAATATAATATGCAACTAAAAAGAAGTAAAAAATAAAAAAGCCTTACGGCTCTTTTATTAAAACTCTTCGTCTTCAGTTGAAATGTTGAATTTAGATACTATACCATCGTTATCGAAATCATAGACATCTTCACTTTCTTCCATGTCTTCTTCTTCGATTAGAGCATCTACTTCATCGTGGATATCATCTTGTTCTTCATCTCCAAGTTCTTCAATATCTTCTTCATCATCGATTTCAAATTTTTGAACACTTGGTTCAACAAAGTTTTTGATATCTTCTACAAATAGACTATCTCTTAATTTCCAACTTCCATCTTCTACACAAACGAATCTTCCATCTAGATTCAAGTCAGTATAGAAGTATGCTGCTTGTGCTGTGAATTCTTCATCATCAACACTTCTTAATGGTTTAATGTAGTCAAGGAAATCATAAATATTTAATTTTTCAATTCCTTCTTCTACCATATATGCATAACATAAATCTATTAACGACATTTCCTTAATTTTTTTCTGCGCTTAACTCTTTTTAACTTTTACCATTTTATATTAGATTCCCTTCTTTTATTTGTTACATTTTTCTGGAGCAGATACTCCGATTAAGTCTAAAGCATTTCTTAAAGTTATCTTAACTGCAGTAATTAATGCTAAATAACTTTGAGTTTGTTCTTTATTTTTCAGTTATTACTTTATTATTATTATAGAATTTGTGGAATGAACTTGCAAGACTTTGTAGATAATTACAAATTCTGTGTGGTTCATAATTTTTAGCTGCTTGAGCTACTATTTCTGGATAATATGCTAAGTTTTTCAACAAGTCTACTGAGTACTCATCTGTTAACAGTTCATAATCACAATTATTAACATCATATTCAGCTTGTTCTACTGCTTGACGTAAAATTGAACAAATTCTAGCATGAGCATATTGAACATAGTATAACGGGTTATCACTTGATTGTTCTTTCGCTACTGCAAAGTCAAAATCTAGATGACTATCTGCACTTCTCATTACTAAGAAATAACGAGCAGCATCTGCTCCTACTTCATCGATTAAATCACGAAGTGTAATTGCTTTACCCGTTCTCTTACTCATTTTTACAACTTCACCATTATTTAGAAGCTGTACCATTTGCATAATTAGAACTTCAAGTTGTTCTGCTTTATATCCCATTGCTACGATACTTGCTTTTAATCTTGCTATGTATCCGTGGTGATCTGCACCAAGAACGTCTAATAATAAATCAAATCCACGATCTAATTTATTTTTGTGATAAGCTATATCACTAGTTAAGTATGTTAATGAACCATCTGCTTTAATTAATACACGATCTTTATCATCACCTGTACCTAAAGCAGTTGTTTCTAACCATAAAGCCCCATCTTTTTCATAAACAAAACCTTGTTCTCTTAAAGATTCTAAAGCTTTATCTACAAGACCATTTTCATATAATGATTTTTCACTAAAGAATACATCATATTCTAAACCAAAATCTCCTAGGTCTTTTTTTATATTTTCCATTTCATATGCAACTGCGTACTCACGAATAAACTCATTTAAGTCTTCTCTTTCTAATAATGAATCACCGAATTCATCTTTTAGTTTTTGACCTAGAATTTTGATATCTTCACCGTGGTATGCATCTTCCGGCATCTGTGCATCCATGCCTAGAGCTTGTTTATATCTAGTAATCGCTGAAATTACAAGATTATTAATTTGATTACCTGCATCATTGATATAGTACTCACGAGATAAATCATATCCTGATTTTTTCATTATTCTAGCTAATGAATCAGAATACGCAGCGTTTCTAGCATGTCCTACGTGCAATGTTCCAGTTGGATTAGCTGATACATATTCTAATAGTACTTTTTTCCCTTGCCCAATGTTGTTTTCACCATAGTTAAAGTCATCTTCTAATATTTTACCAACAACACTACCTAGACTTGATTTTTTAACGAAAAAGTTAATAAATCCTGGTCCAGCAATTTCAATTTTTTCTACCGCTTCATCTTCTTCAATATTGCTGATTATTTCCTCGGCAATAACTCTAGGATTTTTACGTAAAACTCTTGTTAATTGCATCGCTACATTTGAAGAAAAATCTCCATTATCTGTGTTTTTTGGAGTTTCTACATGAATATCTACTCCATCAATTTCTAATTTGGCTAAAGAATTTTTGTATTAATTCTACTATTTTATTTTTTCACAAAAATTCCTCCTAATTACCTACTAAATGTTTTTTTCACTAATATTTTTCAATTTATTTTTGCTGTTTGTCATTTTTTCGAAAATATATATTGTACACTATCTCAAATAAAGTAAAACTATTTTTGCCATCTTACTTATTTTTACAAGTTGTGTCTCCAATTTCATCTGACCATATTGTGTACTATAGTCATTACTTGTTTTTCGTATATGCTAAGTACATTTTGAATCGTCTTTTTCTATACTAACACTTTCTTTTATTTTGTCAATAAAAATTTCTATTTTTGTTATTTTTGTCACTATAAGTTATTTTTCTCACTTGTAGCTTCTTCAATATGTACTCACATGAGAATCTTCATGAATTTTTTCAGCATCAACATATGTTGTTATTTTTAATTTTACTACTCATTAATACTTTTCTAGTTCCTCTTCAATTTCTAACCAAAAATTATTTAATTCATCGACTTCTGCAGTTAATTGTTTTAATTTCTCATTAAATTCTTGTGTTTTTATCATATCAGTATATACCTCTTCTCTTGCAAGTTCATTGTTAACCGCTAGTATTTCTTCTTCCAAACTTTCGATCTTTTCCATCAACTCATCACGTGTTCTTTCTAGTTTTCTTACACGACGCTTAGTTTCTTTATCTAATATATAATTATTAGTTTCTTTTTACTTCAACAACTTCTACTTCTTTATTCGTTAATTGTTGAGCTATTCTCTCTTGCTCTCTTTTTTCTAAATAATAATCATAATTCCCTAAATACATATTATGACCATTATCAGTAATATCTAATACTTTATTAGCTATCTTATTAATAAAGTACCTATCGTGACTTACAAAAACAATCGTTCCTTCGTAATTTTTAAGAGCTTCTTCCAATACCTGTTTACTAGTAATATCAAGGTGGTTGGTCGGTTCGTCTAATATTAATAAATTATTCTTTTCTAACATTAATTTCGCAAGTTGCAATCTAGCTTTTTCTCCACCAGAAAGATCTCTTACTATTTTAAGAACATCGTCTCCTCTAAATAAGAATCTTCCAAGCACAGTTCTTACTTCTGCTTCCTTCATCAAAGGATATTCATCCCAAAGTTCATTTAATATCGTTTTTGAAGATTCAAATTCTGCTTGTTTTTGATCATAGTATCCTAATGAAACTTTACTACCATATTGAACAGATCCAGCAATTTCTTTTTGTCTCTTAGCAATTGTTTTTATTAAAGTAGATTTTCCTATACCATTTCTTCCAACAACAGCTATTCTGTCTCCTTTATATACAGCAAGATTATAACTTTGACCCACTTTAGTTCCATTATAACCTACTTGTAAATCACTAATTGTCAGTACATCACGACCACTCTGCTCTTTAATTAAAAACTCTATCCCCGCTGCTTTACCATCTTTTTTGGGATTATCTATAAGTTCCATCTTATCTAGTACTTTTAGGCGACTTTTAGCCATTTTACTAGTTGATGCTCTAGCTATATTTTTCTGAACAAATTCTTCTAATTTCTTTATATCTTTTTGCTGACTAGTATATTCTTTTAATTGTTTTTCATAATCTTCTTCATACTGCACTAAAAAGCTTAGAATGAGTTACCTACATATTTCTTAAGCTTACCAAATTCTAAGTTGTATACAACATTAACAACTTTATCTAAAAAAAGTATCTATCAGTGACCTACAATTACTATTGCACCATTATATGCTGATAAATAATTTTTCTAACCATGCTACATTTTCCATATCAAGGTGGTTAGTCAGTTCTCGTCTAGAACTAGTAAATCAGGCTCACTAAGTAACAATTTCGCCATAGATAACCTTGTTTTCTCTCCACCCTGAAAAAGTACTAATTTTCTTATCGAAGACTTCTTTTTGTAAAAATCTAATCCATAAAGTACACTTTCTATCTTACTCTTGTAATGATAATCCTATGAGTTAATACTTCATTTTTGTAATCTATCAAACTTATTAAGTAATGCTGGATCGTTTCTCAATATTTTCGGAGTTAACTCAAAAGACAATTTCTCTAATTCTGCTTCCAAAGTAATTATCTCATCAAAGCAAGTAATCATTTCTTCATAAATCGACAAAAATCTTCTCTCACGATAAATTCCTGTGATAAATATCCAACAGTCGTATTTTTGAAATGGTTCTTTCCCCCACTATCGAAACTAATTGCTCCTGCTATTATTTTTAATAAAAGTACTTTTTCCCTCATTTCTTTCCTACTATTGCAAACCCTATTCTTTATCATTGATTTAATTTTGCATCTCGAAAAATTTCTATTTACTACAAAATTTTTCGTTATATTATTTAGCTGAATTAACATAGTTTCTCCTTTCTTTCTTATTCTTATTTTCAACAAAAATCTTATCGAAATTGTTTATAACTGAAATATTATACCATATTTTTAACTTTTTAAGCTAATAATTACAGTTGCTATCTTTGCTATTATTCAAATCAACTCTCAATCGATAACGTTTATCAATTAAAACCTATTTATTTTTCCTCTCATAATTATAATTTAGATTATAAAAATTATGTTAATTTATTTATTCAATAAATTTATAATATTTTTAGTTTTTTCAGCATATCTTTTTATCAAAATAGAAAAATATTTTTAAATCACCTTTTCAATATTTTTAAACCTTTAAAATTAAATTTATAATATAATTCTTATAGATTGATACCTTTTTTATATAAATGTTATAATACAAAATGTATAATAAAATTATAGAATAAGAGGATTCATTGATAGAGCCAAAAATTATTATCAGTCCTTATGGCTCTTTGGATTAAGCATTACTGCCTGTTGGATGCAGTAGTTCATCTAATTCAACTTCACGAAAATTCAAATCAACCAGCTGACTATGTTGCTGTGTGTATCACTAGATAAACCAATAAAAAGTAGATAAAAGAAGCAGATTACTATACCGTTCTTACGAAAATTAACGGTAAATACTGATGAAGCTACAAGACATAACCTGTCAGAACAAAGTGGTACGAATGGTGCAAAATCAATTTTTACAGCATTTGCTAAACCTGAAGAATTCTACAATGCTCTAATTGAAATTGGTGCAAAACCTGGAGAAAATATGAATCCAAATAACGCAACTACTACTCATGTTGAAGGAACTCCAATTAAAGCAGAAATAACTTGGAATGGTGCCAAGAAAAAATATGATATCAATGAAGTTGATAAAGATAGTAATGGAAAACAAATTGATTTCCACTTCGGTGGTAACTTAAAACGTGCCATTGATCACTGACGGATGTTTTATCTTGTTTAGATAGCTGTCCTGTTGGTATTATTTCAAATACTACTTACACTTATGGGGCTGTTGAAACTCGTAGAGAAGTGAAATTTACTGGTAATGAAGATATTTTACCAGAAGACGGAACTTATGCAGCAGTAATTTACAGTACCAAAAAATAATAATTAGCTATATTAATTATTACAACTACGTAAGATGTTTATACATATTCGTAATAGCATATAAATATTTAATTTTCTTTTTATAAAACCCTCAAATGTTTACTATACTATGGAAGACGACTCTATAAATTATAATTTCAAAAATTATAAATTTGTGTCGCTCCCCTATTTATGATACAAGGAGAAAATAAATGAAACGCTTAAGATTATTATTCTATTTCACAAGTGTTGGTATAGCTGTTGGTTACTTCTTCGCATTCTTACTGTTCTTCTTTACACGTTTGAAATGTTAGCTGACCAAAGTCTTGTAATATTTGTTTTGGACTGTTTACGGTATTATGACAGGTTTATATTTTAAACATATAAATCGTAAATATACATTCTTCATTATAGAAGCAATTATACTTCACTGGCTATCAGGTAAAACTAAAAACTTTTACTATACATTGCTCAAGTGAAATTACTTCACGCAGGTTCAATTAACCAAATTAGAATTCCATTTATTATCAGGTAGTTATTGTCGTTAATATAAAATTAACCTTTATATTATATAACACTTTCTAAATACCAAAAAGTTTATACTAAAGATGAACTTAAAGCATTAAAACAAAAAGAAGTAAAACTTAGTGATTTAAGAGAAGTCGATCTGCAGGAAGAGAAAAATTAAAAGCACAACGTAAAAAGTAAGATATATTACACTTGTATGTTTTTGCAATCTTCTTCGCCGTTTACTTTACAGTACCTAGTTTTAAAACTGGTATTATACTGCATTCGCCACTTTATCTCAATTCGATACAAATGCTGTAATCGAATATTTACCGTGGCTGGGAGCTAGGGCTGCCGTTGTTTCTGGAGTACTTATGGTTCTTCAATCAATCGCCGCTCCTATTCCAGCATTCTTAATCACATTGTCTAACGCAGCAATCTTCGGTTGGGTTGCTGGCGCTGCTTTATCTTGGTCTACAGCTATGCTTGGAGCAGCACTGTGCTTCTATATCGCCCGCGGACTAGGGACGTGATGTAGTAGAAAAACTTACAGTAAAGGTGCAATGGCTAGTATCGATGTATTCTTCAGAACGATATGGAGACAAAGCTATCCTTATCTATGAGATTATTACCATTCGTATCTTTCGACTTTGTTAGTTACGCAGCAGGTTTAACAAACATGAGCTTCTGGAGATTCTTTATAGCTACAGGTGTTGGTCAATTACCTGCAACTATCGTTTATTCATATGTAGGTGGTACATTATCAGGTGGTGTTAGAAACTTATTTATCGGATTAATGTGTCTATTCGCATTATCAATAGTTATCGGAATCATGAAAAAGTTTATAACGATAAACATAAAAGAAGAAGAACTTGGAATTTCTTCTTTTCACTGAATATTAACTAGATATGGTATTCAGCATATCTAGTTAATTTTTATTCTATCTCTACAGTAATTCCTGTTTGACTCAATTGTCTCATGAAGAAGAATTTTCTACACCAATTTTCTACTTTTTCATTTTATATTCAATCTATAATCTATGTGAAATATCTATTCCATCAACCACATATTTTGAATATAATTCTTCATTAAATTTATCAGTCATCGAAACCACGACAGCTCTATACTCTCCCACCTCAACAAAATTGTTGAAATAAAGATGTTATCACACAGTTTTTATTTTTCTCTTTTTAATAATCCAGCTTGTTCATTTATTTTTATTGTCATTTTTCTCCTATTCTACTCTATTCTTTTTGAGCTTCTACCATATTTACTTTTTAATTTTTATGCATTATTATCATTACTACTACTCGTAATTAATACCGTTATTCCAGACGCCAATAAATACACAACTAATGGCACTTTACTACTAAACATCATATCACGACCCGCTAGTTCCAATATTATTTTTAAGTACATCCTATAGCTAGGATAGTTACCTAAGATAATACCTACCGCACTTAAGTAAAAAATTTCTCTGAATACATAAATAGTTACTTCACTCGGATAAAATCCAAGAACTTTTTATCGTTGATAATTCTCTTATTCTCTCTGAAACATTTACATTTATTAAATTATATAACACTACAAGAGCTAACGTTAACGAACAGATTACCATTACCGCAACTATAATATCAATTCCTTTTATAAAATTATCCAATATCTCTTTGAATTTTTGAATTACTCGCTTATATTTACTATATCTTTATTATTATGTAGATTACTTACTACATTTTCAACAGTTTCTTTTCCACCCTGTAGTTTGTACTAAAATGTATTATCTTTATACTGTTGTATTAAACACAGATTCATAATAATCTCTATTAATATATATTGTATGTCCAAAGTAATTTTTATTGATTTCTCCTACCGTTAGTGTGTATTCCTTATTATTTACACGACAGTAAAATTATCTCTTTAGTTAACTTATGCAAATATGCAGAGTTTTTCACTAACTACAGCTGCATTTTCAGGTATATTTATATTTTTATCACCATTGTCTTTCAAAGTTATATAGTCTTTATAATCATTTTTGATCGACTGTTATTAACTGTGCAGAATCTATAATTTCATTATTATTTTTCAAAAGTTGCAAGTTGAATATTTACTTTGGTGCTAGCTTTAACATTCTTATCTTCACTAATTTCTTTTTGAAGTTTTTCTACACTTGTACTATCTATATACGGATTATAAGTTGCTGCTATCTACCTTATTTATCACTTTAAACTGTTCTTTAGAAATATCGATAACACCATATCGTATTCCGAGAAACCTACTGAACATAAAGAGTTAAAAGCCAAGCAACTCCAAAAATAGTCATCAACATTCTTATTTTTATAACGAAAATATTCCCTAAATGTAACTTTTCTTAAAAAGCTAAGTCTTGACCAGATAAATGGTACTTTCTCTAAAATATTCTACTTCCTCCACTTGGAGCCTTGGTGGGGTCATAAGTATGCACTTTTTCTCTTAGATTTTTCTTAAGGGGTATATATATCGCTAAACTATACATCCTAAAGAAATTATGAACGCGCTATAAGAATACTTGGAGTATACACAATTTCTGGTGTATTCATGTGAAAAATCTTGCATATGAATTATAAATTATAGGGACTATAACTAACATGCACCAATTATCCCAAAAATAGTTCCTATTAAAGTAGATAAACCTCCATACACAAAATACTTTTTTTAGAAATCTGATAATTACTATATCCCAATGATTTAAGCGTTCCTATCATTTATTCTATTTTTCATCAATCATTCTAGTTAAAGTGAGTTAGTGAAACTAAGATTGATACTACAAATAAAAATATTGAAAAGACATTTGCAACAAAGAGTTAAACTACTTGCAGAATCTATAAACTGGGCATAATTTTTAACCCTCTAATATTCTCTACTGAAAACCTTGGATAACTTTCTTCTTTAAGACTTATTCTTGCTATATTCAATTGTTTTTATTTTTCATCAATCTCTTTTTTGAGCTTTATTTAGTTTTTCTATTTTGCTCATTGCTAACTTTTACTATCAACATTTTTAATAATTCTATTTTTGATTTAACAGCATTTATCTGGTCTTGGGCTTGATTTATAACCTTCTCATTTTCGTTTAATTTTTATTATTTTTCTCTAAATAACTTTTCTCATCTACTTCCTGTTGGATTTTTAATTTTTCTATAAAGAGTATCTCTTGTTTTATTAACTTCAGTTATATAATCTTTATCACTATATTTATAATTAATGTTTTTAATTTAATAGCTGACACCACTAACATTTTCAAATTTAAAAGACATTTTTCTTCACATACCCAAAATAATCTTTATTAGCTAGATTATTGTTCGATACTTCTATACGATCACTCTCTCTAGCTAAAAACCTACTACTCTAAATTTAAATTGTCTCAAAGTGTTACTATCATTATTATTTGAAACAAAAGAAATTTCATCACCGATTTTATAACTTCACTTTGAAGTGAGTTCTACTAAAGCTATTTCACTTTCATTATTAGGTAAAGCCCCTCAACAACCTTAGGTAAAACTAATTTTTCAGGTAGCGACTCAATATTTACGAATTCATTACTATTTGTGATTTGTAATTTTTATATAATAACTCTCACTTATATCAATATTATCAAAAATCATTGATTATCTTCATATCTCAAATCATTAACACCATAACTATGACTTACTCTTAAATCATACATCTTATGGCGCTCTATGTGTTTTATTATAGTATTTACCATTGCTGGTGATGTTTCTTTTTAAACCAACAAATACTAAAAACTCCTAAAAACATTATTATCATTATCGATATGAATTTTTGACTTAGTCCGTGAGACTCCCTCTTAATCATATCTCTATTTATTGCTTTCATAATACTACCACTCTATCTCATCTATACTTTTAGGATTAGTATTTTTGTATTTACTCTTTTACTCTAGCATCATAGATTTCTATTACTTTATCAGCTGCTCTCAGCAATAGAACTATTATGAGTAATAATAATGACTGTTTTCTTTTTCATCAACACTATAATTTTTCAATATATTTAGTATATTTTTTACCTGTTTTTATAATCTAAGGCTCCTGTCGGCTCATCACAAAGTAACAGTTTTGGATTCTTCAGCTATTGCTCTGGCTATAGCTACACGTTGTTGTTCTCCACCAGAAATTTGAGAAGGAAAATTGTTCAATCTATTCTCTAAGCCAACAAGCTTCAATATTTTCAATTGCATCTTTTTGGCTGTTTTACTATTTGTTCTGCTAATTCAACATTTTTCTAAAACAGTTAAATTTGGAATTAGTTATAAAAATTGAACTACAAATCCTATATCTTCTCTCTATATTTTGTAAGCTCATCTTCCCACTAACCCAACGATTTCCTTTCCAAAGACATTATCGATCCCTCACTAGCGTTATCCATTCCACCTATAATATTAAGTAATGTGCTTTTTCCCAGCACCACTAGGACCCTAAAATTACAACAAATTCTCCTTCATTAATATCAAAAACCTAATGGCGTCATCTATGACTTTACGTACTATTTTCACCATATACTTTAGAAACATCTTTTTACAATTATGCATAGTATTTCTCCTTTATTCCTATAATTTTATTATATCACATCTTATTTATTCCATTAATTTAAACGCTTTACTAAAAACATAAAAACTAAAACAGATTTCTTTTACACTAAAAATCAATAAGTATTATAATATCGTTGACTAGTGAAATCTTTACTAAAATATTTATTAAATATAGAAAGAGACATTATGCTAAATATTTATGAATACCAACATGTTCAACATGTAGAAAAAGCAAAGAAACTTTTACTTGAACACAGTATTGGAAGAATTACTTTTAATGTAAAAGAAACAACTCCAACAATTAAAGAATTTAAAAATTATTGAAACATTCGATTTACCTCTATTGTTTAATACAAGTGGTTAGTTTATAAAGAACTTGGATTAAAAGATAAGTTGAAACATTATCTCTTGACGAAGCTTTTTACAGCTACTTCATGAGAACGGTATGCTTAATTAAGCGTCCCACTAGCCTTTGATTTAAAAATGATATTCTTTTTATTAGGTTTTAAAGAAGAAGTTTGGGAAAAAGCACTTCTATAATAAAAATATTAAATTATCTATTGAAATTTATAAAAATGATGTTATAATAGTCGAGATGTGAAAACATTAAATTACGATGTTCCTCTGTTAATCTAGCATTAATAAAAGAACATTTTTGTAAAAAGGAGAAAAATAATGAGCAAAATCATTGGGCGATCACTAAATCGCAATTAAGATCGAGATATTCCTGAATTCAAAGCTGGGAGATACGGTAAGAGTACACGTTCGTATCAGTTGAAGGTGGACGTGAGCGTATCCAACAATTCGAAGGAGAAGTTATCAAACGTCGTGGTGGAGGAATCTCTGCTACTTATACTGTACGTAAAATTTCAAACGGTGTTGGTGTTGAAAAGAACATTCCCTGTTCACACCTCAAAAGTTGAAAAGAATTGAAGTTGTACGTAAAAGGTAAAAGTTAGACGTGCTAAATTATACTACCCACGTAACTTACGTGGTAAAGCTGCTCGATATTAAAGAAGACGTTAATAAGAAGAAAGCTTTAAAAGCCCTACATACATCAGTAACGGGCTTTCTTACGCTTTGACCATGTTTTGACCATGTTTATCAGAAATTTATAATTTTATTCTTATTTATATTTTCTAGCCATCCCAATGCTCTATAATCAACAAGATATAATTACTAGAAAGGTGACTCAACAAAAATCAATTTCTCCAGATCACTGATTTTTGAGTCACTCATAATATTATATAAGTCTAATTTATAGTCATCTGCTTTTTACAAAAACCTTTTTCTCCATATAGTAATATACTGCATATGAGATTATTGCTGGTAAAATAAAGTGTAATAACAAAATTTCAATTAATAGTACTGAATGTGAAACATGATTAGACATAGTTTGCCATGTCATAAGTTGTCCTACCAATCCTGATGTTCCCATTCCACCACCAGCAGGGTTATTTTCCATTCTACAAACAATTGTAGCAATAGGACCCAATATTGCACTAGCAACTATAAGCGGAATCCATATACGGGTTTTCTCATAATGTTTGGCACCTGCAGCATAGATGTTCCTAAACCTTGAGCAAACAATCCATTCCAGCGATTTGCTTTAAAACTAATAACTGCAAATCCAACCATTTGTGCAGCACATCCGACAGTAGATGCTCCAGCAGCTATCCCGGATAATCCTAAAATAATAGACAACGCAGCAGAGCTTATAGGTAACGTCAAAATTATTCCCATTATTACCGAAACAACTATACCCGCAATAAATGGTGTGAAGTTCCGTCGCTTCTCAATAATAAATGTACCTAAGATTTTTCATACCTTTAATTAAGTAAGGTCCTGGAGAATATGAAACTATCGCACCTATTATAATAGTAATGAATGGAGTAACTATTATATCAATCTTTGTCTTACCTGAAACTAATCTACCAATCTCAGCTGCTATAACAACAGAATACAATGCTCCTAGCGGATCACTTCGCATCCCTGTAACAATTAATTTACCTTGTTCTACTAGATGATTCTGTCCCAAGATTAGAACCAAAGCACCCTAGGAGCCTACTACACCTGAGCTAAAATACTAACTTAGGTGCTTTTAGGGCATGCGCTACCCCTATACCAATTACCGGGCCCTAGTTAAAAGCCATTGAAATTGTAGCTACAACAATAAGAAAACTAGATAGTACGCCACTTAAAATTTATGCGCAATTTGTTTTAATAATTAATCCAATAATTAAATGCTACAGAACAAACCTAATGCCATACCATTTAAAAGCGACTATAAAAGTATCTATGAAACAACTTTGATAATAAATTATTTTTATTCATATCAAACTCTCCATTTAGTAAAGATTATTTTGCACTGAGATGTGATTAACTACTATTATAACTCATTTTTCTTATTTTTCTCTAAAAACACTCCCAAAAAGAAAAAGGTTTAAGTAATTTTACCTAAACCTTTTTAATATTCTATTATTATGCTGAAGCTCCTTGTTGCATCTGTCTCTGGCTTCAGCGTGCTGCAGGTGCAGTGCTGCATGACCGTGTCCAGCGTCTAGAGCTCCACTTGTTCGTCTGCCTGAGTGCGGTGCTGCTGCATATCCGTGACCTACTGGTACTCCATTTTTAACTAATGATTGACCAGTTTGTTTTAGATACCAGTCAACGATTGGTTTGAAGTCTAAGATATATTCATTGATACCAGCGTATTTTCCGTTTTTATCGTACATTGCTTGATAGTTGTGTACTACGTATTTGTCTGGTCCGTGAGTTGGAACATGTGTACGGAATACATCGATTTGTCCTGAACGTAATAATCCTACTAACCAGTTAACACTTCCGTAAACTCTTTCAGGGTGAACTTTTGCTAATGAGCATCCTACTTGACCTGGACGACGTTTTGCAAGCATTTCATAATCTTCTTTGTTGTAATTGTAGTAGATGAATTGGTTATTGCTATCTGCATAAGTTAATTCCATTGGCATAGAGTTTAAGAAATAGTTAAGTTGGTCTACTGTTAAAAGACCACGGTCAAGTTTAACATATGTATCTCCAGATACAGCATTAACTTTCTCAGCTGCTAATTCAAGCCAGTTATCATCATCCATATCAACACCTTCAACTGTTGTATCACATTTTCCACTAGCTGTTAAGTCTTCTTTTTGGCTGTTGGTTTTTCTTTCTGCATAGAGTTGAGTTACTGTAAAGCAAATTTAACAGAATTTTAGTTAAGCACATGCGTAAAGTTATCCCACTGTACGATCGTCAACTGTTAAATTGCCTTTCGCGTCAAAAGTCTTCTTTTGCCTTTTTCCTAAAAGGAACTCATGTCCTGGGAATACAATTGCGTTTACACCTCGGAGCATCTAAGATTTGACGTAAATGTATATGAGCACGAGACTGATCCTCGATCATAGTATGAAGCTCAAGTACCATTACTGGTTTGTTTTTCAAGGGTGTATTCGAATGATAACCACTCTAATGCACTCTTAAGTGATGCAGTAATTGTGTGTGTTGTGCTCAGGTGTAGCAGATGATAACACCATCAGACTTGTAAAATTTTACGGTTCATTACTAATAAATCTTTTGTTTTCTCTTGAATGATCTTTCATCTTGGTTAAACATTGGTAAGTTAGTAATGTCTAATAATTCTAGAAAGTAACATCTTTATATTCTTTTTGCTATAAATTCCATTAATTTGCGGTTATAAGAAATTTCCGCGTTTGAACCTACGATTCCTACTAATTTCATGTGTCTACACTCCTATCCCTATTTTAAATCTTCCCAAGAGAAGTTTTCTAATTCTTTTCAGCTAATTTATGTGCATTAATTAATTTTCTCAGTAGTTTATGAATAATAAGAAATCAGCAACAAACCATCTAATTTAGCTACTGTTTCTGGGTTAGAGATATCTCCAGCTTCGTCAAAAAGCTTGTAAAGAATGTCCTAATAAGAACTCAGAACTTGGCACACACGTGCTTTAACTTCTGGTGAATCCATCATTTGACGTAAGTGAGCTTGTGCACGAGACGATCCTAATGTTCCGTATGAGCTCCTGTTAACATTACTGGTTTTGATCAAGTAATCGGGTGAATTCCATAAGATAACCAAGCAACTGCACTCATTAATGATGCGGTACTCGCGCGATCATACTCAGTGAACTGGTGATAACCCCGTCAGCTGCTTCAATTTTAGCTGCAATTTCTTTAACCTCAACAGGTGAATTCTTTGTTAGCTGGTTTGTTGAATAAAGGAAGATCTTTAATTTCAACTAATTCGATGTCAGACTTTACCTGCATAAAATGTTTTTGAATATATTGTAAAAGTTAGCTGGTTTGTAGATTTTTAGAGTTTGCACCAACTAGACCAATTAATTTTACCATGTTTTTGTTTCCTCTCTCTCTGTACTATCTACTTTATTTTGTATCTAGATTTTTCTTGTCTTGTAACATGTACTTCAGCCACTTTAGTAGAGCCTCCTTAAATTAATAAGTATTTTCAGTATTCTCAAGATATTATCAGCTAACATATTATTTTATCTAGCACTCCGCTTGTATAATAGATTTTACCTTCAATTGTTACAACAACACCTTCTATATCAGGTAAACTATCTATTTCATCCATAATATCTTCGACATTTTTCCCAAATAGTCTTGTCGTCCAAATTTCTCCATCCACTGAGGCTGTTGAAATTATAGACAAACCTGCTACATTTGTTTCAACGGGATAACCAGTTTTCGGATTCAATATATGATGATAAGTTTTTCCGTTTTCTGTGTAATTACGTTCATAAATACCAGAAGTTACAACAGATTGATTTTTTATACCTATAGTAAATAAGTGATTCCCTCTAGGTTCCACAGGATTTTGAATACCTATGCGCCACATTAAATCTGGATTATGCTTAGCATCACGCAAATGTGCAGTTTCACCTAGATTAATTAATCCGCGTCTACTCCTCTTTTTTCAAATATTTCAATCATTAAATCAGCACATACCCCTTTTGCTACGGCACCCTAAATTAATAGCCATACCTTTCTTAGCTAGATAGACAGATTGTTCTTCTTCATTGAGAATTATTTGATTAGGATCTGTTATTTCTAATAGATTATCAATTTCTTGTTTTGTTGGAACCTTGACATCATTAAATCCTATTCTCCATGTCTGCACAATTGGTCCAATAGCTATGTTTAAAAAGCTATTAGGAGCACAGCTGTGAAGTTTTCCAATTTTTATCAAAATCAAATACGTCTGGATGAACTTTGTGGCTTTTAAGACCTGCATTATGATTTACAAACCATAAGTTCAGAGCATCATCATTTTACCAAATCTATGCTCATACATCTTTAACATTTCCAGCATCATCTAAATATCATGGCATCAGTGCCTCAAAATAAGAATATCTATGCAAGGAACCCATTAGTTTCAAGGTCTTTTTCTTCGCAAATTCTACCTACGATAAAGAGTTTATTTGCTTAGATAACTAGATATGTTGTATACATCTACTGTGAGAGCCTGTTATTGACATAAGTAATAGTGGATAATTAATGCTAGTTACATTTTATATATATGAAATTACTTCAAATCAACCAAAGATATTTCGCTCCGCAGAGACTTGACAGCACTGATTTTCATTCAAAAGACACAGTAAAAGATTAACTCAAGTTTATATTTCTCTGGATAAAAATCTACTAGGCCTACAGACACACTTTATCCCAAAACTACGCTTGAAGAAACCTTATTCTATGGGTTTACTGAGGCTTTATACTAGTTTGCTAGATTTTACGTAGTATAGTTTATAAAATGCAAGATATGAGTTTAAAAGGTTATATTTTGATTGATCTAATTGCGTCATTGATTTTTCCATTTTAATTTGAGAGAACATATTGAAAATAGTTCATAGATGATATTGTTGTAGAAATCGAGCTGTGAGTGGCTGCTAAATCCACGCTAGCAATATATCACTAGGTCGACCAATGAGCAAAGCTCAATTTCAATTTTTAGCTCAATCTAATTTTTCTAATCACCAAAATTAAAAGATTCATCATAATACTAAGCGAAGACTGTCAGCATATACACAGCCATTAAAGCACTGACGCACCAACTACCCATCGCTCTATTTAATATACTATATCTTCCTATAAGATAATACCAGCAACATGAGCGCATTTATTAGCCGTGTGAAAGCCATAATCAGTCACTATAGCACATACCGTGATCAAACCACACGCTCCTAATATATACCCATTTTACTGCCATGTATACCAATGTGCTAAATAAAAGCTGTATACTCATTAGGTCAAACTCACTTAAAAATCTTGTCGCAATTTTCTGCACACAGTCTGGTTATGCTCCACCAACAACCTTCGCCAATGTGCAAACTGCAGACTTGTGCTGCTTGTGTGGGTATGAGATACTTTCAACTCCGCTGATAGCTTGGAACTTTACATTTCTACGAGTTTCTTTTAACTTGGGATTAGGGTGTAGGAGTCTTCTGTGTGCAGATATATCAAATTTCATTGTGTTCCTACACAAAGTCAACTACTCTTTTCGAACTGGTATTAGCGTCTAAGTGAGAATGTCAGGCCGTGGCCAGGATGTTCGGATATTTTCCTTCGTTTCTTCTTAGAGGTCCTTGGGTCCATCCCCACTCTCTATTCGTCGATCTAAAGCGATATGTCAAAGTTAAAGCTTCTGGCAGTTTATCAGCTTCATCCATTGTAGCTGTTATGCAGGCACTCCTCCATCATGGAGTCTTCTGCCAATTACAGAGTGCAAGTGGTTGTGACTACTGGTTTGGCTTAATATCCTAAAACACAGCTTGAGAATCTCTAATGGCTGCTCCAGCATGCAAACTGTGCCCATCAGGCACATTACTCCACACCTTCTTCTTTTAAAACTTCTCACAAGTAGTAGCTCGACAAAGAGCTCTCATTTCCTTTAGATACTCTAATAATTGACTGTCTATCCATAGGTTTTATCCTTTCACGGCTCCTAAAAGATAACACCCTTTGTAGAGTACAGTAATTTTAGAACATAGTAGACACGATAATCTGTTAGTAGTGATCTTCGCATGTCGCTGCTGCATCAGTGGTCACTAGTCGTTAGAGAACTCTTGTCCTTGTCTGTAGTGCACGGCTAGCCTAAAGGTAATGTAGACCTTATCACAGGTGTGTTAGGAAGATTAATTGCGAGTGGTCGTTTCAACTAGCGATATATGGATGTGAAGATCGCTAATGCGATACACGGTCACAATGATTGGTAGCGCTGATGTTCATGGATGTTCTAGTTTCACACAACCCTTCAGTTCTTGCCTGAGCTCAAGTAGTCCACCTGGAATTTAAGCTTGAGAGGGTGTCTCATTAAGAATACAAAATTAGCCAGCCTACAGCCGTGAGATTAACTTTGCATAGTATGTATTCATTCGAGTCGATTCAATTCGGACTATAGTTTCAATAGTAGACCATTACAAATTACTTTGTTTTGGTAATCGCATTTGCGGCAACAGACTGCATAGAAATTACTTTAACACCTGGGAAGTCTTGGCTGCAGTGCATCGTTTCACTGCTAGTCTTTGATGTTGCACATGCTCAGAATGTGTCATTACTAGAGATAAATACTGGGTTAAGAGACCATCTACTTAAAGTATTTGGTGTGACCTATCTCCTAGTTTTCCAAAGTTGGAGTTGTGAGCCACCATTCATGGTGGAATTATTACATTGCTACATCTTATGAACTGCGTGGTCGCTGAGTGCTGTCCAACTTGATGGGAAGATAAAGTAACATTAGTTAAACCGTGTCTGTGATTTGTCTTTCTTTTAGGAAATGCTTATATTTTTCGTCCCTCGAAATCCTCCTAATCATTTGTATAAGATGAACAGTGTGTGTGTAGAGTTAAGTGTTAATAATTACCAGCGAGGATAAATACATCCTTTTCCTTCCACGTGATTTCACGTTTTCGTTGCCTTCATAAACTGGATTACATTATTGTAGCTTGTTCCATAGTTTGGGTCCGCACCAGTTGGCAACTGGATTGCAGAAAATTTGGAACAGGTTAATTGTTGTGTAACGATATACTCAATATTGTTGGTTTAATCAGCTCGTGGTGAGATGCGTAAATACACTTGCCATTTTGTTGCTCCATCTATTTACAGGCTTCCATAATTCTTGGAACATCCACCTAAAAGCTGACTTCACCAAAGAATTATCAGTTGACCCTAATAGAGTGGCCGTCAGAATCGTAATAATAATGGCTGTAGTACCAGCTTTCCGTTCCCTAACCAGTCAACATATTTCACTAGTTAAGTGCATTGGCTTAGAAACACATAGTTCCAAGTCGCATTGGGTGTGGTAGTAAATCCAGCCCACTTACAGTGAACCAGTACTGAGAAGGCAGCTGGAAGGAATAGCTCTGTCACACGGAAGACAGTCCATTCTAGCTGCACTCTGTATAAGTGTACACATGTTAGATACTACGCCTACTAGCATTGGAACTACGCAACAGTTTGCTATAATGGTGACTAATAAGTGGTTTCATAAATGGTTCATGGAGTTGTGCGCCATTTACCACATGAGACATTAAAATCTAAGGTGAGTGTTTTAATCCAACAAACACTGGATTTTCTTTGCAAAACTATATAAGCTATTACTGGAAGTCACACGTAACGTGGGACTAAAACAGATGTCATAAAATAAACCTGGCTGGCAAAATAAACAGATGTACTTTTTCTATTGCTCTAAGCTCTTTTCTTAGTCAGATTTCATGAACACTCTAAAAGTTTATATTTTGTATCTTAAAAGGAGATAGAAACAACTCTATCTCCTTGTACATCAAAGTCGTGCTACTTCTGTATTGTGTGTTGCATCTGACAGTTTATCTAAATCCTTCTACTAGATGTTGTCTTTGCATTTATTCACTAGACCATAGCGAGACCAGAGAGGTCTCTCATTTGCTTGGTCGAAAGATTGTGTTATTATAGTATGTTCCATATTGACTTGTTGGACCTTATTCTGCAGATTTAAGGACTCTTCCTGAATCATCTGTAATCCTGTTTCTGCCTTTTTAGCTGAGGAGTTGCTGGATGCCTAGTAGAGTGCGTGCCCATTCTCTTCTCATTATGCATGAGTCCAACGAATCAGCTGCTGTCTCGCTGCATCACCGTTATCAAAATAGCATTTGGTCACTGCACCTTCGTGAGTCGTATTTAGAAAGCTCTTTCCACCATTGTAGGGAATGGTGAGGAATTTGTGGGTACGTCCTAGGTGCATTGTAGGCTGCATTGGGTGAGCATAAGATTGCATGGTGCTGCACGGCCTGGTTGAGATCGCTTCTAAGTGCGTCTTTAGGCTTTCAAAGCCACGCCCTGCCTAATCCTTCATCGTATGCTAGCTTGTTCTAGACCTTTAACGCGTGGGCGTCGACCAATAGTTGCTATTTACTCGCTTGCATCATCTAGCGAGTCCAAGGGTTGTATAGTTTGCGCTGCAGACCAGCTCTTGGTGCTCATGGTCTCCCTGCTTGTGAATTGTAGTGTAGATATCAGGCTGGAGTAATGCTGGAATCTTTTTGTTTCTGCTTTTAAGATTTTTCATGTTCTCTTCAGCGGTCATCCTATCTTGTTTGTTTAATGGTCGTAAATCAGTTACTCCCTAATTTGCTCAGTTAAGTCTTTGGCTACTTCCCATTGGAAGTAGTACTGCTGTGGATACATATAAAGTTTATCTGTACCTAGCTTCGTTAAGCACAACCTGCTTCCATTTAGAATTTCAGTTTCGTCAACGCTGCATCTAATGGAACTAATAGATCTTTTCAGCTGCTCAGCAATTACGCGACCAGGTGCGTCGCTAGTGCGTCTGCACGTGAGTTGAATAGCAGTTCTCAACTGTAGCTGGTCCATCCTGTATGGGGTGTTTTTGTTGTGCTTTTAATATTTGGGTTTTTCAACTTTCAAAGCTTTGATTAAAAGCTGCGTCGAAAGATGCCTCCAGTTTTCTTCAAATTCTTTATCTTTTTCTTGTAGTTGTGGGAAGTCCCAGCTAAGTAATGTTCCTACTATGTCGATCATGCATGTTTTGCTTCTTTTTACCGCCCACACATCCTGTGAAAACCAAGTGCTTGCTTAGTAGCTACTGCCTGCCGATGTTTAGTTTATTTTTCTCCCTTAATATAGGCCTCCTTATTTTGTACTTAGTGGCACAAAATTTGTGCGTCTTATTTAAGTTATTCTAAGATTCACAAAACTCAGTTTCTACATCAGATGAAGTGAGCTCTGGTCATATCTAAAGCAGTGTTAATTTCATCCACCCATGTTTAATGCTTTTGTCTTGAGGTGAGACAATTTGCTTTAATACTTTCCTACGTTTAAATCAATTAGCGAACAATATACTCAGAACCCTAATAGATTCAGCAACCTTGATTACTTTTTGAGTAATTTTAGCATGTGAGATAAAGTTTCTAACACTAGTGGATCGTAGAAACTGTCTTTCAAGGTCTAATTCCTCGTTTCTGCTTTCACCCTTTCATAACCTTCCTAATTCTTTAAGTTTTCATATTATCAACTGGTGTCTCTATTTCCTCCGCCACCTTTTGTAGCGAAATTTACCTTCAGCATGCACCCACCTCCTCATGGGTTCATCGTGGCGCCCCGATCAGTCCAGCTGCAATGCGAATTTTCTGGGTGATCGTGCCATATCTTTAGGACTACCTACTTGTCGCAGACTACACCTTTTCCATTGCAGCAAATTCTGATCATGCCATTGTCATCCCTTCAGTTTGGTCGTGTGTTACATGGTTGTGAGCTTTGCACCTGAGTATTATGAGTTTTAATAATTTCCGCTCTCATGTTGCTTCTTAATTTCGCATCTAAGTTTGATGACTGTTTCGTCCACCAGGAGTCTGGGACTTCTTACCAGTGCTCTTCCTAAATACAGCCCCTTTGTCTTTGGCCTCCAGAAAGTCACTACTGGGTTTTCCTATCTCGAAGCTCTTTAATCCTCGAATTTTGCAGCTTCTTCAACTTTTGCTTTAATTTCCTCTTTTGGAACTTTTCTTAGTTTAGAGTCAAAGCCATATTGCAGCCGAAAAGCAGTCCTTATGAGGATATAGAGCATAGCTTTGGAATACCATCGCAATGTCTCTATCTTTGGGTTCTACATCATTATAACTAATCCTGTCTCCTATAGCAATTCACCTTCTATTGTATCTTCTAAAGCCTGCAATCCATTCGGGTAAAAGTGGATTTACACGTCCAGATGGTCCTACCGATACCACAGATGCTTTATCTGCTGCTTCTAGAGTGAAATCTGTCACTGCACAGATGGCATTATCCATATATATAAATATAGCCAATAAACTTGCCATATTAGCCTCCTATAAATTTTATATCTATCTTTTCCCTTTTCTGAAAATAGTATCATATATGAAACCGTTTGTAAAGATGTATATTTAATAATTTAATGTTGTAACTTTATAAAACAACTACTTATTTTTCATGTCCATTTAAACATTAATCAAGACTTGAGACTTATAAAACAAAGGTGACTTCAACCAAAAGAACATTTTCTAAGAGACAAACATTTCATAATTTGAGATATTTATCTTTATAAGCTTCCTTTAGATATTAAAATTTAACACGTGCTTGTAATCTCATTTTTACATCTATTTAAAAGTATTTATATTTACCTCTCCAATTCAGACTACCTCGTAATTTAAAATACTATATTGTAATCGTTTTACAATTGTTATATATTTTAGATTTGACCTAGTCAAATGCCCACTTTCTTTATCATAGAAATAAGCGTGATATATTTTCATTTAATATTGCATAATATATAAAAGTATAATTTTTGAAATATAAAAGAGAAAGGCCATGGCTCTTTGTACCTCTAAAATATTCTAATTGGCGTTTGATGTTGTATGAATGCTTGAACACCGATCGACAACATGGCATGTTCATCACAATACATAATAATTTGGTTGTATTTAGCAATACGATCTGTGCAAGCTACAAGAGAACCTGTTTTAGATTGTCCAGCGTTAGATTGCAGCTGCACGTCTCAGAAGTTGTAAGATCTTCAGTTTCACCTAGACAGTGAGGAAATTACAGCTGTATAACAAGCGCGTTAATGACCATTTCAATAGCATTGATTTCAGTTAAGTTACCGGTTAGTTAACTTTAGTTAAAGTTAGATTAGCTTTTGTATTCGATACCTTGTGATAATTTTTTTAGTGTATAGTTGAATCGATCATCCCCTGCTAATTGTACACAGTTACCATTCACGGCGGTCTATAAGCCATTTCCCATCAGCTGATCCACATTTCATCACTTTCATCTTCGATAGTGATGATTGGGTGTTTATTTACCATTCTTCCATTAGTCAACCGTGGGCTGATACGAACTGCCTCCACTACCTTCGAATTTAGCGTAGTTATATACTCCGTTTTCCGTAGAGATTTGGAAGACGCGCAGTCAAATCCACTAAAGAATACATCTTTACATAGTTCTAATCCAGCAGGCTTTAATCCCATGACTAGGATGGTTCAACAGCATCTTCAGTTCAGCAGATGGTAGGAATAGATCCGCCTTCATCACCTACTGCAGTTGATAAACCACGGTTGTGTAATAATTTAAGCTAAGTTATGGGTCTTCGAAACCACAGCATAAAAGCTTCTTTGAATGTAGGGCACTACAGGTAAGATCGTGAACTCTTGAGATACGATTGGAGCATCTAGTGAGGATGCATTTACGATGTTCATCATTGGGTTAGTAATTCTTAGGTTAGTTCCTCCTAAGTATCTATAGAGTGCTCCTAAAGATCAGCTCTTGGTAATGAGGCCTACTGCTAAAGATACACCTAAAGATGGCGTTGGCTCCCTAGACGTCCTTTGCCAGTTCCATCTAATTCAGTCGTAGCGCCAGGTGAATACTTGATCGAATGCATCAGTTTGCAGCTAATAAAGGGTACGATTTCTTCATTATATTGAATTTGGCTTTGGATTACACACTTCTAAGTAACGTCTTTGTCTCCATCCACGTAGTTCAAGCTGCTTCGTGACTGTCGGTTGGGCTCCTAGTGGTACTAATGCCACGTCGATGTCTAATTCAGTTCATTACTTCAACTTCCTGCAGTTGGAGTTTACCACGTGGATCTAAAACTTCTCTTGCATATACTTCTGCAGTAATATCAGAATATTTTTGCTAACATTGCTTTCTCCTTGTTGTTCGTTTATAATTCCTATTATACTGAATTTAGCTTATTTTTGCTAAAAAGTTAATTTAATTTTCCACCTAGAAGAACGATTCGAAGCCTAGGATACTCCTACTTATTACCATCAACGCTCTGGGCCAAGATGGGGGTGTTCTTTAACATTTCCAGGTTCCAGCTTTGATGCCTGTAGCCAGATACAGGCTTTCAAACTTCTTACCGTATAATCCTTCAACTACATCACAGACTTTCACTTTACACATTTTTGTGCATCTTCTTTTTATAGCAGATTTACAGAGTTCCGATAGCCCAGATTGGATTTCATAAAGCGATTGCAGGTAGAAGCCTACTTATTTCGTATTCCATGACTTCTTCACTTGAAGCTCCTAAAAACTCAATACTTTTCCTGTCCGTATATTTCAAGACTTTCTCCACAGCAGATGATTGGTAATAACCCATTAAAGATAGCTTTGCTTTTATTAAATATCTTCATCTATTTCATTAAGAGTAATCCACGACGTTCAGGTGACAAATTACTACATAGATTTACTCAGCTGGAGGATAACACTGGTGAAATTCCACTATAGCTCCTAGATTTTCAAAGTAACAGTTTTGGCTACGCTTTTAAATCCAGTTCCTTCTGCCTTTCGTGCACTTCGATCACAGATGGGCTCGCAGTTCTTAGCTTCTACTTTATCCTGATGATGGTGAATTTTCCAGCAAGGCATCAAACAAACGCTGGCTTCTTGCTTTAGGTTTTATTTATTTCCAATTTCCTGCGATAAATGGTAATCTTAACATGATGTTACTCTCCTTGAGTTTCGGTATTATTAGATAATAGATCAATTCCTGATAATACACCCCTTTTCCTTCTAGATATTCGGCTCCATACCTATGAGATATGTGAGAATTTCTCAGCATATCCTAAAAGAAATTCTTTGCTATGCTTTTCTCTCACCACCGATAATATTAGTAGCACCTAAATTTAATAGCCCACAAACACCAGTTATACCTTTACTTAAAGTTAAACATTTCGACACACCCGCCGGTCCATTCAAATTACTGTTTTGCCTTCAAGAGTTTCTTGAATAAGATTCTTCAGTTTTGGTCGTCTCTAATCCTTCTTCATCAGGTTGGATATCACCTTGTACTTTCCCGACTTGGTGCATCGTTAGGAATTCTTTTAGCTACTACTGTATCGATTGGTAAAGTAATTTTCCTCAAACTTTTCTCCATTAATTCCAGGCATAATCAATTTTATCATTTTCTGAGTAGAGTTCGATTTCTTTACCTTATGCTTTCATGAAGTATAAGCCATACCTCCACCGATGATTCTACTTTATCAGCTTTTCTAATAAGTTTTCCAATAGCACCACGAAGATTTTATAGAACTTTTGCTCCTAAGATTTACCAGCTTAGGGTCTTTCGGGTTATCTACCTCCTCCAGTCGTTTAATTTCTTTATCAACTAAGTCCTGAGCAGAGGTTCCTTCACCCAGTATTAGATACAATACACCGTTTGGAAGCATGTAAGGTAGGCTGTTCCAGATACATCATTTGAATACATCCCTAGAGGCAATATTTACTTGATTCTGGATCGTTTTAGATTCTTTTGCCATCTACATCTTCCAGAGCGATGTTTTCAGACATTAAGATTTCTCCATCTTTTTAATCCTTTAACTGCTTCTTCTAGATTTCAACTCCGGGTTTTCAGCTACAGATTTTGCATCTTTACCTAATGAATTCCCACAGTAATCTATATTTCCTGGCGCTAGAAGCTTTAGATCGCTTGTCAACTTCTTCTTTACTTGCATCCTACGTGTAGAAGCCTTCACCTTAGCACCTTGATTTAAAGCATACTCAATAGTCAGTAATACCGCATTAATACGATTATCATTTATAATTTCACCATCTTTTAAGGCATTGAAATCAACTTTTGCATTAAGATGATTTTCCTTACCAATTACCTAAGTCTTTGATAGGAATTTCTTCATGAGCTCCTTTTATTTATATTTTGAGATATATGAGACAAGATATAAGTCGGTGAAACGCATATCTCATCTATTCTTCTATTACCTATTATAGGTGTTAATTAGTCCTGCAAAGTATTTTTAATGTTCTTACTAATTGAGATGTATTAAGACATTTTTCATTTATCATACAAAACAACTTTAACTAGTTATTTGTCTCCAACTGTTAATACTTTGTTTTGGTTGCATCAGATAATGATGGCGAAATGCCTACCGATGTCAGAAGATGCGATTAGGTCAGCATTGTATCCGAATGATTCGATAGAAGGCAGGCTTACATAGCAGCGTTAGCCTTCAGCTATAACAATTTTCTACCACTGCCTATAAGTTCAGTTAAATAGACCTGTGGTACTGGTTACACGTTGTTGGCTCCATCCGTTTTCCGTTTGAATTCTAGTTACTAATCCGATTACTTTGCTTGGCACCAGTTAATATTAGGTGCGATGTTTTTTCCAGCTGCACGGGCGCGACGTAAGTCCTCCACCACCACGGTGAGGAGCGTCAAGTGTGTTTTGGTCTCCAGTGTATCAAAGTAGTTGCTGGTCATTAATCCTTCAACTGCATGAGTTATCATGTAAAGCTTTAGTATTTGGGCTAAACGATTGGTTATTACAAGAGCACCTGAGATAACTGTTTCTGTAATTTCCGTCCTAGAGTTTCGTAGTTTACATTGCCAAACGTGGTTTTAACGTCATTTTCCACCTGGAATGAGATAACAGCACTGGCTCCATAGCCAGACATCGACTTCCAGCTTTTCAACAGTAGAAGAATCCAGCATTCACAATACCATCAGTTCTAATTCTCCCCTTAAATGTAATTCAGTTGGGTTAGGGTTGCTTGAATGCTTTGATTTCTTTTCGTTTACTACTAAAGCACCAGCTGACTGCTGAGTACTTCTCCATCAGAGCGACCTTGGGTTTATCATATTTTAATAGAGTGAACTAGTTGGTTAACTGGTGTTAAGTCGTTAATCGCTACTAACTTCAATTCACTTCTACATTTGGATTCTTACTACTTCAAAGCCAAGACTATTCATTGGTCGATCGTTAATTTACTACTTTTACTGTCATTTTAGTTCCTCCTAAAATTTTTGTGCTTTTTAATATTTTTTTAAATAACCTCATCAATAATTAATCTGTCGCATTCCTTTGGTTTAGTATTTAAATAACTATATACTGCCTCGCTTTTTTTCTTCTCCACCAACTATCATGGGAACGTATCAATTGTCAACATCTTTCAAAACTCATACCTATAGTAGAGGTTTTAAATACATTTCACTACCATTCATCGAATAACTTCCGATAGTTCTGACAGCATTTTTTCTTCAATACTTTCAAAATTTCTTTTAGTTTCTATTCCTTATTTTAAAAGCATTCCCTACTCTGGATAATTATCATTTACCTACTAACCTCTAGGCCATTTTACGACTGGTTCTTTTACAAGTTCTTCTAATGCTTTTGTCTATATTCTCTAATTTGAAAAGCTATATGGTGATAATTGTACTTTAGAGTTTTTGGCCATCTTAGGCTATCATTTTGTGATATTCTGTAGCTACAGATAGTCCTCCCTCTTATTGGCGTTATAGTAACATCTGCCCGCAACAGATGTTTCATTAGGCTCTGCCGGCTACTGTAGTACATCCCGGCCACCACCACTGACTCAATTACATTTCTTTAGTTATCTTGTATTAATATATCCAAGGTAAATTAGTCATTTCTTCTCTAAAATTAGCTCATTATTTATAAAGTCACCCGCTACAATATAGACTTGTTTTGTCAAGAAAGGTAGTTTTTATAAAACTTCACCATGCAAAGCATCATTCTCAACTGATTCTTTTATCTCCAGTAGGAGCTCCCTCCTTTTCCGTAAGACTCATTCCATTGGCACCGAATTGCTTAACCCTAAGCGAATTAAAACTTCACATTTCGTACGTAATTGTCTTTCCATCACTTATTTATAAAGTTCAACAGTATTTTCTTCCTACTAGTTTGATTAACTTTTTATCGCAATAAACAATTCCAACCTATTACTAAAACTTCGCAAACACTTCTTCGGGCGCAAGTCTACTTTACCTGCCAACAAATACCAAATATCATCTTATGTTTCCCTGTTATTCAGAAAGTTTATCTGCGGGCCTCCTGTCAGTTAGGTCGTTTCTGACCAACCTTTCAAAAAATAAACTTTCTAGTTAAAATTATATCAAAGACCTATAAAATCAGTTCTTTGAAATAAATTTTAATCAAAATTCATCTTATTTAATATAATTAATAATTCGAACAGAATAATGAATAAATGCGAGGTCATTCATATTCCTTATAATCAGTCAGTAGACTTCAAAGAATATAATGACTGGGATAAATTTACCTCATTCTTAAATTCTTAACACTTTATATTATCAAAATTATATCTAGATAGCAAATCATTTAATTCACTATCACTTAGTAAAAATTTTTCTACATGGATAGAAACTAAACCATCTACAAAGTAACATTTCTCAATAGCTAGCAATACTGACAAATCCGATTTATCCATCCTTTAGATTCTCAAATTAGTATATAGTTTTTCTAAATAAAAGTTTCAGTATTTTATATTTCAGATTCTAATACTTCGATCATTGTTTCAGTTTTTTCTAGACTGGTTTTATTACATTTATTTTTATACTATGTCACACCATCTTTATCCTTAAAAACTACAAACTTAACCAATATATCTAATATTTGTGTTATTAAACTCGATTCATCATCAAGTTCTCGGTTTTCTCTTGAAATCTGATTTTTAGTATAGTCAGCAAACATTATACTGGATGGAATCCTCTAACCGACTTACAGTATTTCAAGTTTCAACCTCTACACCTCTTCCTAATATAAATCATTTATTATACCACCATATTTGTAAAAACCTGACCTTCTATGTGTTTCAACAATCCAATCATAGATTGGTTAAAAGTATTCACACAATTTATCATTACTAGTTCCTTTAATAAAGGCTAATGAATTTTATCCCTTGCTTTTGTACTTGGACCCAATTGCTAAAAAATACTCCATCTTATTTGGAATCTTGCCACGCCTCCACTTCCATAATCACCGGCTTATCTTACGATACTTACATATTAAATACTCATGAAACATTAACAGGTATATTCTTTTTATACATTCTCTAATTGCTGGAACAGTTTCTAGATAGCTAGGTTTCCTCACTAAGCATGATTACTAATATCAGCTCCTAGATTTAATTTACCACTGTAATGGGTCTGCTCCCATACAGCATATGCTTTATTAAAATACTTTTCTCGAGCCATTTACATGTGAGTATTTCCCTCTTCATGTTCGCTTTTGGAAATAAGTTACTATTTTAGAAACCAGTCCGATAGAACAGATGTCAGTGTTTACGAGATATTTACAACGTTAATTATTATGCTGTTTTTTGTAACATGGTGGCCAATTATGAGCCTCATCATTCACCCAGCAACTTTTTACCCTTCTCGCACCATCCTTGCAACTACAAGGGCTTACCAGGTCGCTAATTCCATCATCCTGTCTCATTACCGAGGCGCATCGCACCTGCTTCTGCTTGGTATATTATGTCAATGTCAACTCCGATAGCAGTTTCTTCAAAGTGTATCTATTTCCGCCGTTGCGCAACTCCATCCTGTCCCTCATTTTACCTTCGATATCCTATTTTACCCCCTTCCCAACATCCTCATACTCTGTGTCTACTGGAGGAAGCAAGATGGCGAGATCTCAACTTCCTTCTAAATCTCGAAGATAGAAAATATATTTCACACCCCGCTGCTACCAGTTTTTGTATCATCGACTTTGCAAGTTATCTGGTCTTCCTCTTAGAAATTGTTCACCTGTAATTTAAGTTAAATGTTTCTTCCCCAAATTTATCCCTTCTTTTCTTGATTTTCCCATAACCATTGCTTCTCGATCAACACCCATTACTTGGATCTGTACTAGGCCATTGCACACAGGGAACTTGTCCTTAGAGTGGTAATAGATTGATTCCATAATCATATAACATCATATCCAACCTCACTGACATCTATCGTCCATGTAGCCAAACATTTAAATCAAAGCCTGGGTATTGCCAAAATATCAGGTTTCTTTTCCCAACACCCCTAGCCTGCATTTTCTCCATTATCAAATTAGGTATCGTGCACCACAATCGCGATGTCCCTTTCCTTCTTTCATCTACTTTTAACATATACACACTATTATCTTAAACCTCGCGTTAGACCAGATGGGTGTCAATGCTTATACCATTTTACTGTAAGCATCCCTGAAGATAAATTCAAAGATTTTATATGTAGAGTTCAACTAACCTCAATATCCTTTGTATAAACATAACGACTTTTTCTTGGATGTTTATCTTCTATTTCTCTTTTCCTGTATTCTCAAACTTCCCAAAATCTCCATTTATTCTAACATTGGATCTAATGGTTTCATCTGTGACTCCTCTTTAGATTTTACTGTTTTTTCTTTGATGCTACTATCTTGAGCCAACGTAAGCTTTCCTAACTAATAGACTCTTTAAAGTGCCTATTAATAAAAGATGTATCATACAACTTAAAGTCCACATACAATACATCCAATAATTACTGCTTAGTCCACTAGATTAAACTCAATATCTTTGGACCTTTTCAGACCTTGTTCATACGTGTATAATAATAGAGAACCTTGTTCTTCATATTTGGCTAATAACAGTAGCAAATGTCCAATTCTTCAGTTCCCATTGCTTGTGGAATAATGCTCTATCCTCCTCTAGACAAGCATCTAATAATCTTCACCAAGCTTCAGGTATATTTATATTTTCTAATGTACAACTGACAGAAGTCAGGTTGACATAACTCTTGTTCTGTACACAGTTTTTAACATTAGAGTTGAAATACACCTTTATGAGTTAGATTTTAATGACTAATGCATTTCCTGGAAGTTCTCTGAGTTTAGATTGAACAATAACTACTTGGGTTTCTCGTTTTTCTAGTTTCTGCAGTTCTTGCGGAGATGGGTGCAGCCCCAGCATTCATTCTTCTCGATAACTTAGAGGCTGCTGTATAAGTTTCTGTTTTGGAGATCAGCAGGAGTAACTTTTGTTCATAGATATCCTTCATATTTGCCCCGATACTAAACTTTCATGAACATCTTAGTCGGTTTAAGTGCAGAAAGAGATTGTATTGACTCTCCTTGCAGATACCACGGCTTCCCTCTTCTTTTGGTTTCTTTATAGCTACTAATGATAGAACTTATGTGGGGTGATTTAGACCATATCTTTTAAGCACCACTCTTATCATGGTAACTTCAAACTCTAGTTTCGCTCCACCGTTTCCAGCAGTTATTTGAACATTTTTCTACCGAATCTTTATTCAAATACCCTTAGAGATTACTATTTTTCGACGTAAAAGATAGAATATTTTGAATCATCTACTTTCCTAAATAATGGTCAATACAGTAATTTCATACCGATTAAAATTTAGCAAACTCTGTCAATTGAGCCAATGACTTTTTCCAAATCTTTCTCAAATGCGTTTTTCAATAATAACTTTCGCATTATTTTCTGAGCAATGTTTTTATAGACCATTTGTAATGAATTATAAGAAAGAATGATGGAATACCGCGATAGTAAACATGATTTTATATATCTTGTTCAGAGATAAAATGCTTGCCAACTCTCTAGTCATCTTACTTCATTGCTCCTTATCCATTTTAGAATAGATAATTTTTTAGCGCCTTAAATAAGTTGTTCATCGTCAATTTAGTACGTGCATACTCTTTTACCCGCATGTAGGCAATATCCATAACTTCTGACTGCGCATTATAAGCTCTACGACCTTAATCACACAACCTCTTAAAATCCTCTAATAATTTCCCTAATCCCATTTAAGTTATATAATTTTGAGCAACAATTTTCTATGAATCTATTCCTCAAAATTAACTATTATTGCTGTTTTATTTTCATTAACAGCAGTCATAGTGATAAATTTCCTTCTTTCTCAGTTCTTTTCAAGTATATGTCAAAATAGTCACATTGCGCTTGAATTAAATTCTTCTCTTTCTGCTGTAGTATAGATATCTAAGTAAAACTGCGCGATCATAGCCTTGGTAGTAATCTATTAGAAATCATTAAAAGTGCTTCTTCCCATAAGCTATCTTGTCTTGTTTAATAACTTCTTTAAAAGAATGAATTGAAGATTAAGTTTTCTAATTTTGGATTATTTTGAGTATGCTTCGATAATATTTTGTAAAATTTTCCTTGAATATTACTTCCACAAATTTTATGGTTATGAATAATCAAATGTCAGAACATATTCTTTCTCAACATATAATAATTTGAATCCTTGTGCATAAGATACAATTTTAGAATAAATAAACATCTTTTACAATATTTTTTAGTCGTTCTTTATCTTCAACTACCCATAAGAACATTCTTTTCAGCACGAGCGTTCTTCTTTAAGATTTGACATATATCTTCCATTTAACACTGGCTGTAATAACTGATACATCAATTTCACGTCAATAAACATTCGTTAGTCCATTTAGTACCTTTTTGTTGAGATTTATCTAAGATTTTATCTACTAAATGGCTTCCATCTTCTTCTTTTTGCTTTGAAGATATTGGCTATGAATTTCGAACAGACAGATTCTAATTCTTTCTTCCACTCTTAAATGTTTTGTACCAATTCTTGATAGAACCACCCTAGGTGTTTTAAGCACTTTGTATACTTCCAAATTAATTGCATATCTCCATACTCAGTACCATTGTGAATATTTCACATAGTGACCTACTCCACCTATTAGTATAACTTCAACATAGAACACCATTAACTTCGTATAATAGCTTCTAAAATACGGATGAATTTCTTGTAAGCTTTTTCTACATCACCACCAGGCATTCATGGGGACCAAATCTAGCACCTTCTTCTCTCCAGATACACCAACTCCAGTAATTAATTCTTTTCTAATAATGGTCATTATCTTACTTACAGGTATCTTTAAAGAATAGGTTTATCCATCAATAATGAAATATCTCATACATCAAGAGTGGTATTGAATTGTTCAATTAGGCTGTCTACAGCGAGCCCTAGCATACATAGAATAATTTTTCTTGGTTTTTTTAATCCATCAGTTAATTCTTGTAGTAGATATCCTCCTGTTACATTTTGTATAGGTGCTCTTCTGGTTTATCTACAGATGTTCCTAACTAATCTGCAACTTCGAGCCATTATCTGCAATATTTGATGCAAAGATTACTTCCCATTACTGATAAACCGATTAACTCCGATGCTTTTGTTTCGTGATGAACCTCCTAATGCTTTCTTACATAGTTATGCGCAAATACGGTGTTATTGGAAATATGCTCGATTTTTACTATTATTTATATTACTGCTTAATGCATTAAAATTAAATTTAATATTAACCTGTAATAATTATAAATTTTTCGTATACAGTAGTATGAAGGATTTTTAAATTATGTATGCGTTTTTAAGTGCTATATCACAGATGTTTTACTTTATTCCAATTTCTATAACTCAATAAATTTCCACTTACTGAAAATAAAAATACATTATAATAGGATTCATCTTTATCTATGTTTAAATATATAAATATACATCAAAATATAAACAAAAGTACTTGATTTTAATGCATATATATAATGTTAGCAGAAATGGTAGCGTTTACTTATCAGATAAAGAGAATTAAACTATGAGTGAAAGTTAAAGTTTTGAAAATTTTATTAACTGAGAATTTGAAGATAATTCAAATTACGACTATATTAACGTATTAAATCCTTCTACACGGGAAGTTGTCATAAGATTCCTTCTTCTTCGAAGCTGATGTGAACCGTGCTATCGATGTTCTTTGAAGTTGCACAACGTCAGTGGGAAAAATTACCAGCAGTTCAAAGGAAGTGCTTACCTTAGAAAACTTGCTGAACGTATTCGTGAACGCAACCTGAAATTACAAACTATTGTTAACGAAGGTGGTAAAACTTTCGAGTTGCTCAAAGTTGAAGTATTATTCACAGCAGATTACTTAGACTATATGGGTGAATAGGCTAGAAGATATGAAGGAGAATTATTCAAAAGTGATAGACAGACGAGCATATCTTCTTATTCGAACGCCTCACGGGTAACTACTGGTATCTTACCTTGGAACTTCCCATTCTTCTTAATTGCGAGAAAAGTCGCTCCTGCGCTTTCGCACTGGTAATACAATCATGTATTAAAAACCAAGTCAATTAACTCCAATAAATGCTGATATTTTTCGCTGAAATCTGCGTGAAGTTGGTCTTCCAAAAGGTATCGTAATATTATTCACGGACGTGGTTCTGTAGTAGAAACAGATTAGCTTCTAACCTAAAGTTGGTTTTAGTAAGTTTTAACAGGTAGTTTAACAGCTGGACAAGAAGTTATGAGAGCAGCCGCTGAAAACATCACTAATGTTTCTCTAGAACTTGGTGGAAAAGCTCCAGCTATCGTATTTAAAGATGCTGACCTTTCTCTTGCTGCTAAAGCTATTTGCATCTCGTGTAATTAACTCTGGGCAAGTATGTAACTGTGCTGAAAAGGTATATGTTCACGAAGATGTTAAAAGATAATTCGAAAAATTATTATTCGACTGAACTTGATAAAGTTAAATTCGGTGATCCTAAACAAAGAGGTGGTTTGAATTACGGTCCACTTATCGAAAAACGTCTTTGTTGATGCTGTTGCAGAGTTGTATGCAGTAAAACAAGGGCTACTCTATCATACGGTGGAACTCGCGATGAAAATCAAGTAGGATACTTCTTTGGACCAACTGTTTTAACAGATGTAACTAACGAAATGAGAAGTATGAAAGAAGAAACTTTCGGACCAGTAATCCCAGTAGCAACATTTCAAAACTTTAGAAGAAGTATTAGAATATGCAAATGATTCAGAATACGGATTAACTTCATCTGTTTACTACTAACCTAAATACTCGTTTCAAAGCTGTAAATGGTCTAAAATTCGTGAAACATACATCCAATCGTGAAAACTTCGAAGCTATGCAAAGGATTCCATGCTGGACGTCGTAAAATCTGGTATCGGTGGTGCTGACAGTAAACATGGTTTAGAAGAATACCCTAACTTCTCAAGTTGTTTACATGCAACTGGACAACGAATAATCTATAAAATATAGTTTTAAAACTAAAATTAAATCACCATATTTGGGTAATCTTACTTGGTGTGGTGATTTTTTCTTCTAATACCCTACTTCCCCTTTACTACTGCTAAATAAATCAACTAATGAAAAGTTTTCAAAAATTATTGACATATTTTCAGATAAATGTTAAGATTTTAATTACAATTAATAAAGGCTACTCAATAATGACTAAAATTTTTAACTAGTAAAGAATACTTTTTCATGTTTTTGTAGCACTTATATCTCTATAACTTGTAGATATAGGAATTGATGATTCTAATGGCTAGTTAAACATGTTTTCAGGCCATTGGTAAAATGCTAAATGGCCTTGGTATAGTATATATATCTTCAAAAAGCTATTTAGTATTTTCTAAGTAACACAGCTTTATATATCAATTAACAGGAGGGAAAAATTTTTATGTCAGAAAAATTCAAAATGGAGTTCTAAAATAGGTTTCATACTTGCTTCAAGCGGGATGCGATAGGCCTTGGGGCTGTATGGAAATTCCCTCCATGACCGCAGCAAATGGTGGAGTGGATTCTTACCTAGTCTTCCCTTATCTTCACTCTTTTAATTGGACTACCACTTCTTGCTGAATTCGTACTTGGTCGTGAGGCTAGGTTTCAGCATTAGACTTTTGGTAAACTAGGACAAAAATTATAATATGTGGTTATATCGGTGGATTCGCCCTATTCATCTTACTATCATTCTATAGTGTTATAGGTGGATGGATTTTAGTATACTTAGGTATTTCAGTTGCCGATACTCTTGGACTTCATGCTACTGGTCGTCTTGCCCTATTCACGAGTGTTATCTCAGTCACTTGGATTGCATTTAGGGCTCAGGCTTTATTCATCTTATTGAATATTCTTATAGTATCTCGTGGTGTTCAAAAAGGTATTGAAAAAGCATCAAAATCATGATGCCACTATTATTCATTATATTCTTAGTAATTATCAGCAAGATCGTTAACATTACCAAATGCAATGGCTGGGACTTACTTCCTAAAACCTGTCTAAAATCACTAGTTCTGATGTATTTATTCCTTTGTGGTCAATCGTTCTTCGCACTTTTCTATCAGAGTTACAGCTATGTTAACTTATGCATCATACCTTGATAGAAGAACTAACCTAGTTCAATCAGGTATTTCAGTTGTGATTAATGAACATTGCCGTTTCCTACTATAATAGGGACTTGTAATCTTCAGCTAGAGTTCATTCTGAGATGGAATCTGAAGGTGGGCCAAGTTTAGTATTCATCGTATTACCACAATTATTTAACAATATGGCATTCGGTAAAATTTTCCATTTTCATTCTTAATATTATTCTTATTCGCTACTATTACTTCATCTGTAGTTATTGTTGTGGAAATCAATGGAAATGTTACTAACCAAAAATACTAAACCGTACTAAATTCAAGTGTAATCATCGGAATCTTGCTTTCATCGTTGAATTCCTTCAGCTCTATCTTACGGTTCATTATCTGATACATTAATATTCGGAAAACAATTTTCGATTTAATGGACTTCTTAGTATCTAATATACTTATGCCCTTGGTTGTCTTGCATATCAATATTCCTGGATATGTACTAGACGAGTTGCCAAGGAACAATTACACATTAATGAGAATAACAAAACAAGCCTAGTATTATTCGAGAACATGGTTTGTTCCTATTGAGTATACTACCAGTTATTATTCTTATCGTTTGCTTAGCACAATTTTGTATTATAATTTAAAACTATTAGGAGTGATTCAAATAACATTTCGTAGAAGTCCCATCTATTTGAATCACTCTTATATACATTTTTAAATATATATAAATAAACTATAATTATTGACATGCGTTTTCAATAGGCTACTGTATTAAGTCATGAATTAAATATTTCTTCAGGTCAGGTGTAATTCCCCAGCCCGGCAGTGACTAGTTCCTAGAGTCCGTGAGCGCAAGCTGATGCGGTGATTCAGAACCGACAGTATAGTCTGGATGGGGAGAAAAGTATAGCATTAAGATAAATATATCTAATACTACTGATAATATACAACTAGAATGTATTATAATTATACATTCAGGACTTTTTCATCGAATAAAAAGCAAACCATCAATCCCGATTATTTGGATCATCAAATATTATCGGGTTTTATTTTATAAAGGGTTGATACTATGCATGAATATTTTATGAATCTTGCTCTACTAGAGGCTAAGCGTGGTGCAAAATATACACATACCGATCCTCTGGTCGGTGCAATTATAGTAAAGATAATAGAAATTGTCATGAGAAGGCGCACACCTTAGATACGAGAGTGTGAACATGCTGATGCTATTTCTACTTGCAAAAACTCCTGAAAAAGATATTTAATTCAACTCTATACGTCACATTAGAACCGTGTAACCTGAGAAAACAGCTTGTGCAAGCTATATTGAAAATGGGTATCTCAAAAGTTGTTGTGGCTCAATTAGATCCTAATCAATAGTTAGCAGTAGGAATTAAATTCTTATGATAATGGATTTGAAGTAATAACTGGTGTTTTGGACATAATCTAAATTGCGCTTATAATTTATTCTACACAAAATAGACCTTATGTAGTCTTAAAACAAGCTACCAGTCTTGATGGAGAAATTAGCTTTTTACTAATGAAGAACTCGAAATAACAGGAAAAGTTTGACTTCGTCAGAAAAAGGCGAGATAATTATCAGTTCTATTCTTGTTGAACAAAAAGCTGTGTTAATAGATAATCCAAAAGATTAACTGGAGCAAACACTTCGTTATACCCACCAAAAGAATAATATTAGATAAAGAAGGAACTATTTTTCAACATAAAAGACTAAATCTCTTTAAAGACGATTCTTCTAAGTTATAGTTTTTCAAAACACAAAAATGAAGACTTACCTTCACCTATAACTATCGTTACTCTAATGAATTTACAATAAAAGAAATTCTTGCTAGAAATTGCAAAACTTGGTATACAGTCAGTTTACAGTGAAAAGTGGTATATAGCCCATGATAATTCCTTGCTAGTGGTTTATGGGATGAAGTAATTTCATATATTTCCCCCTACACTCATAGGAAATAATACTGCCATCATTTAGTAATAGCCACCTACAAATGAAAATTACTCTTTACACGATGTTAATATTATAAAACTCGGTGAAGATATACAGAATCTCAGGAAGGAAAGAAAGTCAATGTTTTGCAGGATTAATAAAAGAACAAAGGGAAAATAGTAAAAATTATAAAATCAGAGTCACAATATAAAATTAACAATACAAGCAACTAGAGCTATTAGAAACATATAAAATGGTGATAGTATGGCAGTAAATGGAGTATGCTTAACATGTGTTCAAAAGTTCATCACAATTCACCATTGATATTATACTAGAACTTATAAAGAACAACATTTAAAGACTTAAAGTAAATGACTCTGTAAATCTTGAGCCCGCAGTGGGACACTCAGATAGATTCGAAGGGACATATCGTTTCGGGCCACAGTGATGGCTTAGCGCAGATTAGCAGCAAGACAAAAGATGATGCTATTCTTCTAACTCTGTATCCAAGTAAATTCAAGGAAATCATTAATCAAGGTTCAATTACTATAAACGGAATAAGTTTAACGTAGTAACTTGTGACAATAATAAATTTTGCTATTTCTACGTTAATTTCCACATGCTACCAAAACATACAAATCTAGAAAAATTAAAAATCGGGGATAATGTAAATATTGAGACCGATATTCTAGCAAAATACATAAAAGCTCAATTAAAACTATTTGGAGGAAAGTTAAATGATTAATAATGTAAAACAAGCAATCGAAGACTTAAAAGCTGGAAAGTTAATTGTTCTTATCGATGATGACGATAGAGAAGCAGAAGGAGATTTAGTCGGTTTAGCTGAACTAGTTACAGGTGAAAATGTGAACTTCATGGCAAAACACGCCCGCGGTTTAATTTGCGCACCTATTTCAACTGAAATAGCTAAGCACTTAAATCTACACTCAATGCTAGATAAAAATACAGATCCTCACGGTACAGCGTTCACAGTAAGTGTTGATTATAAAACATCAACTACAGGAATCTCAGCTTTTGAAAGAGCAACTACTATAAAAGAATTAGCAAACCCTAATTCAAGACCAGAAGATTTTAATAGACCTGGACACATGTTTCCTCTTATAGGGCGTGATGGTGGAATCAAAGTTCGCCGTGGCCACACAGAGGCAAGCCTAGATTTAGCGAGATTAGCTAATAGCACTGAGCAACATACGTCTATGCAGGTAGAATGAAGATGGTACTATGGCTGAGAAGATGACTTGTACTGAATTCGCTTTAAAAATAGGATTTAGCACATTTGTCGATTTAGATGACTAACACGTGTCATTTGAGGCAGCGTTAAGTAAAGCTTAGAATTTGGAGACTTTGATTTGCAGCTGTTCAGAAGATGAATTTAATAAAGAACATTTAATTGTAGTAAAGGATTTAACTTCTGACGAACCATTACTTATACGAGTTCACTCAGAATGTTTTAACAGGCGATATATTCCTTCACATAGATACACTGCGGAGGAGCAACTACACTGATCTCAGAACTAGGCCGTGGGCTGTTTCTATATTTAAAGACAAGAAGGTCAGGAATTGGACTTAGAAATAAACTTCTTGCTTACCAATTTGCAGAACAAGGTGTTGATACGTACGATGCAAATGTTCAATTAGGTTTCGCTCCCAGGAGAGACTATAGCATTGCAGTAGACATATTGAACTACTTGGGGAATAAAATCTGTAAAACTACTTACTAATAATCCTGACAAAGTAGAACAACTAAGCGCTTTACAGAATAAATATGGTGGGACAGTGAACCCAATTAAAATAAAGCATAAAAAGAAAATAAACACTGTTTACAAACATAAGATTTAATCCTTTTTAGATATATAAGAGAACATTATTATGACAGCATTTGAGAGGAAAATTTATAGGTAAAGATATTAAAGTAGCAATTGTAGATGGCAGTTTTTAACGATTCATCACTTCTAAATTATTGGTGGTGCTAAAGACACACTGATTAGAAATGAAGTAAAAGAAGAAAATATCGATGTATACTGGGTTCCAGGAGCATTCGAAATTCCATTTATTACTAAAAAACTAGTAGCTACAAATAAATACGATGGTATTGTTACATTAGGAAGCATTATTCGTGGAAGTACTAGTCACTATGACCTAGTTTGTAACGAGGTAGCAAAAGGTGTAGGTCAAATCAATCTTAACAGCGAAATTCCTGTAATGTTCGGTGTTATAACTACTGAAGACATCGATCAAGCTATCGAAAGAGCTGGTTCAAAAGCTGGAAACAAAGGTAGTGAATGTGCTCAAGGTCTTCTTGAAATGATAGACTTAACAAAACAAATCTAGTAGATAAATAAGCCAGAGTATAGGTCTACATCTAACTCCGGCTTTCTTTTTTTATTCAAAATAAAGCTAGGAACTTGAACTTCATGCTCCTAGCTTTTTATTTTCTATATAATTATTTAGAATAGTTTGGACTTTCTTTTGTAATTTGAACATCGTGTGGATGAGATTCGATTAATCCAGCACCAGTCATACGAACAAATTGTGAGTTTTCACGAAGTGCAAGTAAATCACGTGAACCAGTGTAACCCATACCTGCACGTAATCCACCAATGATTTGGTAAATTGTTTCAGAAACAGCACCTTTATAAGGTGTACGTCCTTCGATTCCTTCTGGAACTAATTTCTTACCATCTTCTTGGAAGTAGCGGTCTTTAGATCCTTTTTCCATTGCAGAAATTGATCCCATTCCACGGTATGCTTTAAATGTTCTAGCTTGGAAGATTTCTAATTCACCTGGTGATTCTTCACAACCAGTAAAGCATAGAACCTCATGCATTACTGCGTGTCCACCAGCTGCAATAGCTTTTTACTACATCTCCAGTATATTTAATTCCACCATCAGCGATGATTGTTTTTCCTAATTCACAGTACTGTAGCACAGTCATGAGATAGCTGTGATTTGTGGAACTCCTACCTGCAACTACACGTGTAGTACAGATTGATCCAGGTCCGATACCAACTTTAACAACATCTGCTCCAGCTTCAAATAAATCACGAGCAGCTTCTCCAGTCGCTACGTTTCCTGCAATAATATCTAGCTCAGGATGAGTTAGTTCCAATGTTTTTAGCTGCGTCTAATACTCCTTTAGAGTGTCCGTGAGCAGTATCAACTACGATCGCATCAACTCCAGCTTCTACTAAAGCATCAACACGATCAACTGTGTCGTTAGTAATACCAACAGAAGCGGCTACTAAAAGACGCCCTTTAGCATCTTTTGCTGAGTTAGGATATTTAGCTAATTTTTCCAATATCTTTAATAGTAATTAATCCTGTTAATTTACCTGCTTCATCAGTTAAGATTAATTTTTCAATTTTGTGACTACGTAAAATTACACTAGCTTCTTCTAGCGTAGTTTTTTCCGGAGCTGTAATAAGGTGCTCTTTAGTCATTACTTCGCTAATTTTAATATCAAAATCAGTTAAGAATCTCATATCACGGTTTGTGATGATTCCAACAACTTTCATATCATCTTCATTGTTTATAATCGGTACACCTGAAATTTTGTATTGTTGCATTAAGTTTTCTGCTTCATATACTAGGCTATCTGGCGTAAGGAAGAAAGGATCTGTAATAACTCCACTTTCTGAACGTTTAACTTTTCTTACTTGTTCAGCTTGTTCTTCAATAGTCATGTTTTTGTGGATAACACCGATTCCACCCTCGCGAGCCATTGCTATTGCCATTTTGTGTTCTGTTACTGTATCCATCGCAGCAGAAATAATCGGTACTGATAGTTTAATTTTCTCCGTTAAATTAACTTTTTAAATCAACTTTTTAGGTAAAAATATCACTTTTTGCTGGTACTAATAGTACATCATCAAATGTTAGACCTTCTGAAAATTTATTTTCCCACATTTTATTTGTATCCTTTCTTATTCCTCATCATCAGCTTCTATTCAAATTTAACTTCATTATTCTCTAGAAGCAATTCTACTGCAAAGAACAAACATTCATTCTTTTTCGTCTAATAATTTTCTACCATCTTGGAAACTTTTTCAGCTAGAATACCTACCTACTGTTTTCAGCATTCAGCTTTTCAACTTCTTTCATAAGACCTAAAGTGACTTGCCCATTAGCAAGAAAATCATCTACGATTAGAACTTTATCATCTTTATTAATGAATGTTTTTCTGGAAACTACTATAGTATTAGTTATATTCTTCGTATATTCTGAACTTCAACAGTGTATACGTCATTGTTTTTAGTGTCGATGGCTTACTTTTTAGCAAAAACCATTGGCACACTAAACAAAATTAGCAAACCATAATCGCTGGAGCTATCCACTTGCTTCAGATGGTCAAAAATCTTTTTGTTATCTTCTCTTTTTAAAAATACTCATAAAAAGATTCTGCCATTTTCATCATTAAACCAGCATCAGTTTGATGGTTTAAAATGAATCAACTTTTAGGACATTATTATCATAAACTTTACCATCGGTAATAACCATTTCTCTTAGTGATTCCATAACTCCTCCTATATAAACTTTGAGTAATTTTATTAATGATACCAAACTTTATTAAAAATTCAAGAGCCTAATGAAATGTTAATCATTAAGAGCTCTTTATTTATCAATATTATTTTAAATTGTCTAATAACTCAGTTAGTTTCTTTTTGAGAAAAATGATATTTTTCTTTACAGAATGCACAAACTAACTCTGTAGTCTCTTGTTGTAGCATATCTTCTAATTCTTCTTTTCCTAATGTTACTAGTGCATCAGCATAACGTTCTTTTGAACATGTACATTTAAACACTACATCATTCTTGTGTAAGATACGATAATTTTCTTTTCCACCGAAGATTATATTTGCAATCTCTTCAGGAGTTTTACCTTCATGAATAAGAGTAGAGATAGGCTCAATATTACTAATTGCTTTTTCTATTTTTGTTATTGTCTCATTGGTAGCATTAGGTAATACTTGTAGAATGAATCCACCAGCTGCAATCACAGAATTATCAGTTTCTACCAATACCCCTAAAGATACTGCAGAAGGAACTTGTTCACTAGCCGCAAAGTAATAAGTGAAATCTTCTGCTATTTCTCCAGATACTATCGGTGAAGTAGTAGTATACTTTTCATTTAAACCCAAATCACGTACTACCGTGATGTTTCCTCCACCTACTACTCCTTTTACGTCAAGTTTACCTTGAGCATTGCTTGGGATATGAACTTGCATATTTTTAGCGTACGCTGTAGTTTCCCCAAGTTCATTTGATGAAGCGTAAATAGTTCCGACAGGACCATCTCCACGAACTGCAACATCAATCTTATCTCCACTCTTAAGCATAGCTCCCATCATTGTTGTAGCTGTAGCTGTACGCCCTACTGCTGCGATTGCTGTTGGATAAGCATCGTGTCTTTTTCTAATTTCTTCTACTAAATCTGTAGTTTTTGTTACAAAAAATCTAATTTCATCGTTAAAGGCTAACCCTCTAATCAAATAATCTTTCATTAAATAAATTCCTTTCAATTTCTAGAACTTCTAAATATTTCTTACGATGTTCTGATTATACATTTTAATTTAATTATTGTCTATTTATTTCTTCTTTATAAATTTTTATAATTAGCGATGAACTCTCCCATTTCTTCTAAATTTGCTGTAAATAATGTTCTCTTTCTATCTTCGTTAGTTAAAAACCCTTCTTCTACCATCTTATCAAAATATTGCTCTAAAAAGTCATAGTAACCATTAACATTCATTAATATACATGGTGCATCTTTTTTTCCTACTCGAACCCATGAAATAACCTGTGATATTTCTTCTAATGTTCCAGGGCCTCCTGGCAAAGCAATAAAAGCATCTCCAAGATCAACTAACTGTGTCTTTCTTTCAGACATATCATCTACAATAACAAATTCGGTAATACCTGTATGGCTGATTTCTCTATCTACTAAAAATTGAGGCATTATCCCAATTACTTCTCCACTATTTTCTAATACAGTATCAGCTATAACTCCCATTAACCCTATTTTTCCACCACCATAAACTAGCGTATGATTTTTATTAGCTATCCATTTACCCAGTTCTATCGCATTTTCTTTATATAATTCACTCTTCCCATTATTTGCTCCACAGAAAACTGTAATTCTCCTATTAATTTATCTCCTTTTAAAAATATACTAAAATCTCAGTCTCATCAAACTCAGTATAAAAGATTTTACCTCTCTTCTTTGGGTGGTAAATCTCTAGTGTCCCAATTTCATATGACTGATCCAAAAGTCCTAAATATTAAAAACTCCCATAGACTCAGTAGTTTATTGGTATCTAAATTCTTCTTATAAAATATCTAATAAGTCTTACAGGTGTGACTCAACAAAATTTATCCTTCCGGAATTACGATTTCTGAGTCGATTCCTTCTCATTATTCATTTTATATAATTCAATTATACCTTTTAATGTTAATTCTTCGTCAACAATATCAACAACATCGCTATACTTAGCTATAAATTTAGATAAACCTCCAGTTAAAACTACTTTATAATCCTCACCTAAATCTTGCTGTAAATGTTTAATGATATTCTCAAATTGACCTAAGAATCCATAGAACAATCCAGCTTGCATTTGACTTGTTGTATCCAAACCTAGTGATGTTTCTACTGCTTCAAACTCAACTCTCGGTAACTTAGCAGCCCTTGAATATAATGCTTCAGCACTAATATTCATCCCAGGACAAATAATCCCACCGCGGTAATTCAAATCTTCATCTATACAATCAAATGTAGTAGCTGTTCCAAAATCAACAACTATAGCTGGTAGGTATTCACTAACTTTCGCACCTACAATATCAACTACACGATCGGCACGCAATTTACTACTATACGGTTCCGGCACTTTTATACCTGTATTTATATCCCCAGAAACAATAATCGGTTCTTTTTTAAAATATTTTTTACTTAATAATTCCAAAGCAAACATCATTTTTGGAACTACACTCGATATCACTACTCCATCGAAATCTTCAAACTTAATCCCTTTATCAATAAAGAAATTTCTAATAATAACATATAGTTCATCTTCTGTTTTAGTATTATCCGTTGCTATACGCCATGAATGAAGCATTTTATAATCACTCCCAAAACACCAAGTACTATATTCGTATTTCCTACATCCAATGCAAAAATCATCTTTTTATCTCCTACCAGTTTACTTATTTTAAGAACGATTATATTATACCACAATTACTCTAATGCAAGTAGTAAAGAATACAAAACATACTATATATAATAGTAACACTACATATAAAAAGATTGTTGACTAATTTAGCCAACAATCTTTTTATATTATCTCAGATAATGACTCTCTATATTTAAGAAATTGTCATTTTCACTAGAGTTTTGAATATTCTAATGAAGTAACTTGTATCAAGTAACCAATGTAATCTGCTACTTCTGAAATTGAAAAATCAGTATTTGCTAATAAAATAGCATGCATTAGAAATACGTTTATCATGAGATGTAATCTACAATACTAATTCCCATATCTTTATTAAAGATAGAGACAGATAACTCTTATTAACACCCTAAGTAATCACTTACGTTATCTAAACTAATTTTTCTGAAATACGATCGTTGATATAAAGCAATACAATTACGAACTGCACAGCTTGTTTATCTTTATATTTATTTCTATCTACAAAGTAAACAATAACTTCTAATAACATCTTCAGATAAATCATAGTTATCAAGTTTATTTTTAATTTTAACCCATAGTTCTTCTATTCCTAAGAAATCATCATTGTAGTTTGTTCTAAAGCGTAACGTAATAAATCATTCATGTTATAAGATTTTCTACGACGTACGTTAATTCCTTGCTCAACATAATTTTCTTCTACACCATGATTTCTACAACGTAAATCAAAAAGCATGTTAACTCGAGAAATATTACCTTCAACTACAGCTTGTAAAATTTCATGTTTAAATTTAACTTCACTTTCTAAAATACCATTTAAATAAGTATTTTTCTAGATGATGCTCTTCTTACATTTTTCACACTTGAATCTTCTATTAAAACAATTGCATCTAAGAAATCTACATTTTTCATCTTCTACTAATAATTCTATTAGGTAGTTGAATTTTTCTAGGTGTAATTGGTAATGAAAAATAAACATCACAAATTAATTCACTAATACTAGCACCATATTTAGTTAATGACTCTTGGAATAATTTAGTTGGAATTAAATACTCTAAGAAAGGTGTAATTAAATAAAAATTATCATCATTATCGCCAGGAATAAATAAACATGAAATTCCTAAACCGCTTTTGACATTTAACCAGCTTTCCAGCATGTAACCCTTCTTTAATCTTAGGTAGATTTCTTTTAATAAACCTACTAAAAATACTACTTAGTTGTTCTTCCCTAAGTTAAGTCGTATTTCTTCATCTGAGTATTTGTACGTTAATACATCTCCATTTAAATCCAAAATATCCTTAATTCGCTCAATCTTTTTTTAATGAACTTCTCATTTTTCCTACCTCCTAACAATTTTATACTCTAATCTATTGTAATATCACGTCTTGCATTTACAATATAAGAAATTATAAAGAATACAAAAGCTGTATGCTACTAACATAATAATTAATGCATTTGCATTATCAAACTTAAACATTTCTTTTTACAGTGTGACGACCTGCTTCACTTGAATAGTATGAACTAAATAATGGTACATCAAACATGTGATATTTTTGCCCATGAGAATTTTTGAAACTGCAAAATATTGTTAAAGATTGAATTAATCCAGTTCCTAAAAAGTGATAACATAACTAATACCAATGATAGAATTTGTGTTTTAAATACTACACAAACTAATACTACCATCGCTACAAAGAAGATATACACTGCTAAATCAGCTAAGTTTGTTATTATTATTTGTTTAGCAACTGTTCTTCCAAAGTATCCTTCAGTTATAGTATCATTCAGATGATTTAATCCTACTTTATTTTTAAAGAATACATAATTCTTTGTTACAAAATCAAACACTGATTCCTACTACTAAGAAAAATAATATAGTTGATAAATGCTAAAATTATTTTCGCAGTAAGTATCGCAGAACGAGACTTAGGTTTTGTATATAGAAACTTAATCGTTCCTTTTGAGTATTCTTGAGATAAATTGTTTGCTAACATAATTAGCGAGAATATCGTTGCTGTTGCCACAGCAACCACCGTTATTCCACTTAATATTTTTACCGCATCTACACCATCTTCAAATTGTCTTTTTGCAAAATAGCTATTTAACAAAATAATTCCAAATGATAGTAAAAATATAACCATGTAGTTTTCTTTTTTTATAATCTTTTTATAAATTCATTTATTAATAATTTCATTATTTTCTCTCCCCTCCTGTAATTTGTAGGAATCGATCCTCTAATGATGTTGTTAATTCACGAATTGTATCTAATTCAACATTATTAGTTACTAAGTAAGTAATGATACGAGCTTTTTCTTCACGATTTAGATTTTCAAATACAAATCCATCTTTAGTCAGTTCATATCTAACCCCTAGTTCTCTTACTAATAATTCTGTTTTTTCAACATCATGTGTTGAAATTAATGTTTTAACGACTTCATCTGCTACTAGATTTTCTAATTTATCATCAGCAATAATTTTACCTTTTTCCAATTACGATAACTCTATCACAAACTTTTTTCAATTTCATCAAGAAGATGTGATGAAATTAAAATTGAAACTCCTGTTGCTGCGATTTCTTTAAGTTTATTACGGAAATCTTGCACTCCTTGAGGGTCTAATCCATTAACAGGCTCATCAAGAATAAGAACTTTAGGATCATTTAATAATGCTTGTGCTAATCCAAGACGTTGACGCATACCCTAATGAATAAGTTTTAACTTTTTTTCTAATTACTTTTTTCAGTCCAACAAATTCAACTAGTTCTTTCATACGTGCTCTTGTTACTTTTTTACCACATACACGTGCAATTTGTTTCAAGTTAGCCCAACCTGACATATAGTTATAAAACTCAGGTGTTTCAATCATCGCTCCAACTTCTTTAAGCATAGAAGTTCTTCCTAAACCAAGAGGTTTTTCGAAACAATAGACGTCCCCTTTTGACTTTTTAGTTAACCCTACCATCATTCTCATGATTGTAGTTTTACCACTTCCATTAGGCCCTAATAATCCAATTATCTCACCTTCACGCATGTCGAAATGTAATGTCTTCAACAATTGTTTTTAAACCTATACGTTTTTTCACCCCTAGGACCTCTAATACTACAGGTTTTTCTTCAACTTTTTCTACTTTTTTCCCTACTAATGCTTCTTCTTTTTCAATTGCTTGTACTAATTCACTTCTATCTAGTACAACTGTTTCGGCATACTCATCAGTTACTTCTTCTGTAACAGCTGGCATAATTACTGTTTCTTCAAGATTTTCTTGTTCATTATGAGTCTTTCTAGTGTAAGTAGACGAATTCTCTATATCAACTTGCTTTCTTATTTTCTCAAGCAGATTTGAATAATCATCTGTTTTTTTACTATTTTTCGTCAATTCATCATTACTTAATATATCTTTATTTTTTTCTGAATTTGTCATTATTTGTAGAAGATTCCTTTCTCATAAATTTTCTTTTATATTATATCATATTTATACTATTATTTCCATTAAATAATGAATAATTATTTTTTTATTTTACTACTTTTTATCTTGTAGATACAGTAAATCATAATTTAAGATTTTTATATTTATGAAAATCTCCTAATATTATGAAAATCTGAAACCCACCTACAGCAACATTTATATTTTTCACATCTATTTATATTTTTCTTAAAATTTTGATTATACTTGTACATACTTTATTATAAAAATTCTAAAAATTTATAGATAACTTGTATCCCTATATCATAACTTTATCTACCGGTAAAATCCATATTTGTTTTTATAATAACTATTTGAACACCTTTACCATAAAAATTCTTATTACAGATATAATGTACTTTTTCTTATTTACATAATCATAAATACATCATTCAATTATTATACTATATCAAAATTAAAATTGTATTTAGATTTATGATATAATATAACGTGAGGTGATACATTATGAAAAAAACACTTAGAAAAAAATTCATATCCGAACGAAACAACTTAGCAAGCGACTATAGAAACTCATCTACTGACACAATCTTTGCAACATTGGAAGAACAAAATTTTTTCAAATCCTCTGAAAAAATATTTATATACGTCGGATTTGGTAGCGAAATCACAACTGAAACTTTTATAAAAAAATGGATAAATAAAAAACAAATCTTTGTTCCAAAAAAATAGAAAATGGAAAGATGAATTTAATTCGCTTAAAATCTTGGGATGAGCTTGCTCCAGGCCATTTCGGAGTATTAGAACCAACTTCATCTGACTACTACGAAGGAAAAATAGACTTAGTAGTTACTCCTTCTATCGTTTTCGATAATAATGGATATCGACTTGGTTATGGTAAAGGATACTACGATAAATATTTCTCATCAAGAGAATATGATATTAGCGTTGGTTTATCTTACCATAAACTACTACAAGATAATGTTCCTAAAGAAGATCACGATATAAAAGTAGATGTAATCATAACCGAGGAGAAAATTTTTATAATCAATGAAAAAAATATAATAGTAACAACTAGTGTAAAAACAAATTCAGAACTTAATGAAAAAGCTCAACGACTCGCCGATGATTTAAGATTAAAATATAAAATGAGAAATAAGAAAACAATAAAACAATTATTATCATCATCAGATGGTGTACTAGTAGTCTATAAGAACAAATTAAGCTACTTCGAAGACGATTCTGAATTCTTCTTTCATTTAGACACAACAGCTCTTAAAATAAAAAATTCAGATAACGAACCCTTAGTAGAAATAATCGAAGAAAAAGAACAAAATATTCTTGATTGTACTATGGGATTAGCTGGAGATAGCATTCTATTAAGTTATTACGGACATAATGTTACATCTCTCGAAAAATAATATAATATATTTAATTACAACGAATGGTCTAGAAAATTATATTTCTTCAAATGATGAGATAAATAGTGCAATGCGTAAAATTGAAACTCATAATATCGATTGTCTAGATTATTTAAAAAATTGTCCAGATGATAGTTACGACATTATATACTTCGATCCTATGTTTTCTCATAGCATTACAGAATCAAGAAATCTCGAAGGGATACTTCCCTTAGCCGACACTATTTTTCCTTACGAAGAATTTATCAAAGAAGCGAAAAGAGTCGCTAGAAAAAAAATAATAATCAAAGCTCATTTTAAAGATAGTGTTTTTAAAAATATAACTTTACTCAAATAATAAGAAAAAAATACAAAATTTCATTACGGCTATCTTAACCTAAAATAAAAACCAAAAATCAAGCTTTACAGCTTAATTTTTGGTTTTTCATTTTTCATTTCTTTTACTGCTAAATAACCGTCAAAGCCTGTAATTTCTTTAAAATCACGGTACAATGAATTTTCTTCAGATTTTGCACGAACTACACTTTTAAACTCTTTATATGTAGATTTAAACTCTGTAAGTTCCACACCTGACAAATAACATTCTTCAATTAAGTCTAAAAACTTAATAATTGTTGTTATTTCCTCAGTATTATATAGCGTATAATCTATCGGATAATTAAACTCCATATCCTTACCTACTCAAAAGTATATCCGACACCACGAACAGTTCTAAGATTTTTGTCATAACCAATTTTTCGTAGTTCTTTTCTTAATCCTGAGATGTAAACCTCAATCGCATTAATAGTTGTTTCTGAATCAACACCCCATACACGATCGAAAAATTTCTTCTTTCTCTAATACAATATTATTATTTATCACAAAGAAAGATAATAATTCAAGATATTTTCCTTTAATAGATTCCAACGTTCCACCATTAGATGATACTAATTCGTTTTTAAGATCTAACACTAAATCTTTGTATGTAATTTCATTTTCACCTTTTAAGTTACTTTCACGTTGAAGTAAGTTAGACATAGTTGTTAGTAAAAGAGAAGTATCCGCTACACGTGGTAGATATTCCGTTACTCTATGCTTCATAACTCTTGCCTTTTCTTCAGTTGATTCAGCTATAGTGATTACAATTACTGGTATTTTCAGTTCTTTTTCTTCACGAATATAATCTAATAGATCTATTCCACCCATTCCAGGTAAGATACTATCCGTTATGATAAAATCATATACATTTTCATCAATATATTTTCGTCCATCTAGCCCATTATAACAAACATCCGCATCGAATTTTTCTGCGATTGCTGCTTTTAATGATGAAGCTAATAATTTATCATCTTCTACAATAAGCGCTTTAAGCATCAAAAACTCCTCCTTTTATTTTTAACTTTTTGTTTCTCTAAGTAAATATTTTATAACTTTTCTAAAAATACAACTAAAAAAACCACTATATTTTTCACTATTTTTTTCACTATAAGAAAATAGATAATACTAGAAATAATAATTCCAACCAAAAGCACCGCTACTGTCTATTAATACATCTATAATATTACCATCTCTTCCGGCTACAAAAGTCTGATGAAATTCATCACTAGAAGCGTATACAACAGAAAATACAAGGCTCGTTATTGCTGTTTTTTTATAATCTTTAAACTCGTTACTTTTCACAAATAAATTTGATAGATAAGAAAATGAAAAAAATCCTAAAATCATATATTCACTAAAGTGACCTAATTTTTCTTATGATTAAATCATCTGATATCTTTGAAGATTCCTCACCAACTTGATTGGAAAATAAAAAAATATCATAACACAAACTAAAATCAATATTATTAATGAAAAGTATTTCTTATATAAAAGTCTAATAAAAATTTCTCCTTAGTATTTAATTTAATATTTTTTTCCTACTTTATATCATATCACATTCCCTATCTTAATGATAACATTTGTAAGTAAAATAAAGCAAAAATACTCTAGATTTTTTATAATCATCTAAAAAAACATAATATTTTTCATTAAATTACAGATATAGTGAAAGTTATCTTCATTTATTATAAATTTAAATTTAATTTCATATATATACAAAATTATTATTTAGATATATTTTTTTCACCAAAAATTTCATATAATATGATATAATTAAAGAAAACGAATTCAAAACATGGAGGTTTATTATGCCACGTATAGTTGCTAGAGGATTTAAAAAAGAAGATTTAAAAAAAGTTAGTGCGGAACTTTTCGATACAATCGCAGAAATAATCGAAAGACCAAGAGAAGCATTTACATTAGATTTAATCGAGAGTGTTGCTATTCTTGATGGAGAAGAAATTAGCAGAGCAAACCTTGAAATCGGCTGGGTTCACCGCCCTGTAGAAGTTTGTGAGAAAGTTGCTAATGCTGTAAATGAACTTTTCAAACCATTAGGATATGAAACTGTAATGATTTCATTTAAAGATATCGATTTAGCATACGAATTTGTATTCAAAAAATAATTATTAAAAAAAGGAGTGATTCGAAAATCAGAATACAGTAGAATCTGATTTTACGAATCACTCCAATTTTTTACCCTTTTACCTGTGTCTCATACATCTTTTTATAACTACCATCTAAAGATAATAATTGTTCATGAGTTCCACTTTCTATGATCTTACCTTTTCTAAGGACATAGATTATATCTGCATTTTTTATCGTAGATAACCTATGAGCTATTATAAGAGTTGTTCTTCCTTGTTTCAATTCTTCTATAGCTCTACTTACATTTTGTTCTGTTTCACTATCTATATTAGCCGTTGATTCATCTAAAATTAAGATTTTTGGATCTTTAGCCAATGCTCTCGCTAGACATATAAGTTGTTTTTCTCCTGTAGAAAAGTTACTACCACCCACTTCTACTTTTGAATCCAACGAACGATTTTCTAAAATAAAATCTCCCCCAACTCTAGATAATGCTTCTCTAGCAATTTTTTCATCGTTAGAAGTCGTAATATTTTCAAGTAAAGTACCTTCAAATAAAAATGAATCTTGAAGCACTATCGCCGTTTTTTCTCTTAGATATTCCTTACTATAATCATTTATGTTTCTACCATTGATTAGGACATTACCTTTAGTCGCACTGTAGAACTTAACTATTAGATTCATTATAGTACTCTTACCGCTTCCTGTATGTCCTACAAAGGCTACAGTTTGATTTTCTTTGATTTCAAGATTTAAATCTCTAAGCACATAAAAAAATCATCTTTATAAGAAAAATACACATCTTCGAATTTAATATTTCCTCGGAAATCATCCTCAGTAATATCATTATGATTGTCTTCCTCCACTTCTAACTTAAGTATCTCTTGAATATTTATAGCTGCACCTTGCGCTCTTATATAATTTGAAATCCCCATTGTAAAATCCGCAATTCTATAAATTATATCGGTAGTATAATTTATAAATAGATATACTCATTCCCAATGTAATACCATAAACATTATTAAAATGTGAATACGAATAGTAATAAACAATACCTATGAAAATCACAATTCTAAATACTCCAGTTATATTATGAAGTAATAGACTATCTACTAGATTTAGTTTTTTTCCAATATTTATAGCGTTCTTCATTATGCTTATTCCAGTCTTCAATACTCTCTTTTTCTTTATTAAAAGCTTTGATGATTTCTAAATTTTTGATAATTCTCATTTATAATCCCATTACTTTGAGAAAAATTTACGTCGATACCCCTTAATACTATCTATAGATAACTTGTTGTAAATTTTTAATACTATAAACATTACCAGGAATAACGCTAGCATAAATAATCCAAAACGTACATCTACATAAAATAATACAATATAAGAAAAAAATAATCTTAAGTACGATTATTAATATCTGCACAAATGTCGAAACGAAAAATGTTCTAATTTGATTAACATCACTCGTTATTCTAGAGACAACTGATCCTAGCAGGCATATTATCGAAATATTTGATAGGTAGGCTTTGTATATGATCGTATACCTGCATCTGAATTCTAACGTAAACCTCATTAGCACCTTTTACTAAGTAAATATTTCTAATATAGTTAGATATGCCTGAACACAATAGTATAAGTCCATAACCAGCTACTACCACCAATGATTTTAAAATTATCTGTTGTGTTAAATCCCCAGTTATTCCATCAAATACTTTCGATAGTACATATACTCCTGCTACACCTAAACCAACATTTAATAATGAAAAGATAAATCCTAATAAATATGATCTTTTAGCTTGCTTCATATAAGGAAGAAATTGAAATAATGGATGTTTAGTTTTTCATCATCTTCTACCTCCTTATTTTGATACTCATCTAGTTGTTTATACCAAGGGCATTTTTCAAGAAGCTCATCATGCGTTCCGAAATTTAATATTTTACCATTATCTAATACAACAATTTTATCAGCATGCCTTACTGCAGAAATTCTATGAGCTACTATTATATTAGTCTTACCTTCTCGATTTTTCTTTATATTTTCTATAATAGCTTTTTCTGTATTAGAGTCTACTGCACTTAGACTGTCATCAAGTATTAAAATATCAGGATCTGATAACAATGCTCTCGCTATACCTAGACGTTGTTTTTGCCCACCCGATAGAGATAAACCATTTTCTCCTACAAGCGTATCAATACCATCTTTAAATCTACTAATATCTTTTTTTATGTCCGCTTGCTCCAATACTTCGTCTAACCTATCCTCTAAATCATATCTATAAAACAACACATTTTCTTTTATAGATTTTGAGAATAACTGATATTCTTGTGGTGTGTACCCTATTTTTTCTCTAACAGAGTAATCATAATATCGCTCCATCCCCTTGCCGTCAAGAAGTAACGTATTTTCTTCTATCGGATATAATCGAAGCAGTTGCTTGATAAATGTCGTTTTCCCACTACCAGTTTTTCCTACTACACCTATAGTTTCACCTTTATTAATTGTAAAATTAATATCTTCTAATACATGATTATTATCCTCATAACTAAAATTAAATTCTTTAAATTCAATACTACTATTAAACTCAAAATTACTTTCAGCTAGGTCATTATTAACATCAGCTTTTTTATCAGAGATTTCTAAAACTCTTTTTGTAGCTTGACGAACTTCTATAATCATAATAACCAACTCAGATAAAGCAATATATGGCCACTGAATCATACCTATAACTACACAGACTGAGATTAACTCTCCTAATGTCATCATCCCTAAATTAATAAAGTAAAATCCACAAGCTACAGCTATAATATAACTTGTCGCCAACGATACTGTATTAAGTGGTTGATAGACGAGAGTTTTCTTCATGTATTTTTCGTTGCTTTTAGCATAACTTCTAAGTTTTCCTACAAAACTATCTCTAACCTTATCCAACAGACTATAGGCTCTTATTACTCGAATACCTTTAACATTTTCTAATGTCTCTTCTGTAATTTCATCCATAGTTTTCGCCATCTTGTTATAATATTTTTCTTGTACTTTTCGTCTGCTAACTAAATAAATAGTTTGTATGACTAACGGTATGTGAATTAGCAATAAATATATAAAATTCGATTTATTAAATATAAGTATACTTATAAATAAATTGTAAATTATTCCATCAAAAATCAACAGAATACCATATCCAAAAAGTGGAGCAATATAATTTGTAATATCATTAGTAGATCTACTTATTACCTCTCCTATACTAAACTTGTTAAAAAAACACAGGAGTATGCCCATAAATATCATGTTGGATATCATATGTCATATCTTTTAATAATCTTATCATAACCTATAAACGTGTAGTATTCTTTTAAAGAAATAGACTATATATAATGCGATACCAGCTAAAATTATTCTAAGAATTTCATTAACTACACCATTAAAATCAATATTAGCACTCGCTATACCATCAACAATATAACTCAATCTATCAGTTGGATATAACGTAAAAATAATAAGATGCTATCGAAACTACCAACGCAATTATTATGCGTTTTTTTATCTCTATATATAAGACTAGCTATCTTATTTAATATTTGTTTATTATTTATTGTTGTGTTCACTTATTCACCCTCTTTCTTCTAGAATTCAATTATATTTTTAATAATTATAACACATTTATCTTTCAAGGTTTAATAAAAACAAGGGAGTGACTCAAAAATCGTGATTTGATATGTACCCCTTTTACTGGACAAGCCAGTGAAAGGGGTATTTTTTATGCGTTATAGCTATGAATTTAAAGTAAAATGTGTTGAGATGTATGAAAGAGGAGAATATCCAAATACACCTAATGGAATAACCACTAGAAAATTTAGAGATACTATTAGGAAATGGAAAAGAATGGTCGATTCATTAGGAGTGAGTGCCTTACGACCTAAATCAAAAAATAAAAAGTGGAAGCCAGAAGAAAAACTAGTATTAGTTTCCAAAATTTTTAGCTGGTTATTCATATAATTCCGTTGCACTAGAGAATAGAATTAACTATAGGATATTATATAATTGGGTTCAAAAATATAAGGAAAAAAAGGTTATAATGGACTTGTAGATGAGAAGAAAGGAAGACCAAGAAAAGGTACCTATCATGAAAGAAAATAGAAGTCCTAAACCATTAAAAAGAGTCAGAAAGAGAAGAATTAATTAGATTACGTGAAGAAAATAGATTTATAAAAACGGAAATCGAAAATATTAAAAGCGGAAAAAGAAATAATAAAAAAATTAATAGCCTTGAGGCGAGAAAAAAATGGGCTGCGCAACTCAAGGCGAAAAAAAGCAGCGATCATCAAAGAACTTAGAAAAAAAGGATATCCATTAAAAATGTCTTTTTACAAGAAATAGGAATGGCTAAAATCAACATATTATTATTTAATAAATAAAGGGAGATGTAGACGCTGTGGCTATTCGTAATGAACCAGTGTTAAAAGAAATTAAAATTATTTTTACCGAAAATAAAGGACTATATGGTGTCCGTAGAGTTCACAATGAACTAATTAATAGAGGTTTTAAAATAAATCATAAACGTGTACAAAGTCTTATGCATAAAGAAGGACTGAAAGGGAAACGTCCTAAAGAAAGATATCACTCATATAAAGGAACAATAGGAAAAAGTCGCTAATAATATAATAAATCGAGATTTCAGTACAACTGCTCCTTTACAGAAATGGACTACAGATGTATCACAATTCAATTTTTCATGGGGAAAGTGCTATTTTTCAGCGATTCTAGATATGCATACAAATGAAATAATATCATATGATTTATCTTTACATCCAAATTTAAATCAGATAAAAAGGATGTTAGAAAAAGCATTTAATAAATTTCCAAAAACAGAAGGGGTAATAATGCATTCGGATCGAGGGTGGCAATATCAACATTCACACTATAGAAGTGAGTTGAAAAAACATGGAATTATTCAATCGATGTCTAGAAAGGGAAATTGTTATGATAATAGTATCATGGAATCATTTTTCGGAAGAATGAAGACGGAGATATTTTATGGTTATGAAAAGAATTATATGTCATTTGAAGAGTTTAGTAAAGCTGTATATGAATATATAGCTTATTACAACAACAAGAGAATTCAATCAAAAACAAAATGGATGTCACCTGTACAATACAGGATAACATCCACTTGTATAAATTAAATATATATGTGTCCAGAATTTTGGGTACATATCATTTCGTAGAAATCGATTTTGTCGAGTCACCCCCGCACAGTTTATTAGATATCTAAAAAGCTTTTATAAAGCGAATTTAGATATCAATAAACCACTGCGTCTATGAGTTCTCATATGAACTTTATTAAATTTTAGGACTTTTGGGTCTGCCCCTTGCTTTATCTTACTTAGTATTTTCTTTTTTAAATTGTTCAATAGCCTCTTTCGCAAGCTTATCCACAACTTCATTCAACTCAATTCCGGTATGAGCTTTTACCTTCACAAAATTAACTTTTACTGCCGTCTTCACCTTATTATAAAATTTTACATAATCTTGAGTATAAGGAAGATTTGCTTTCCAATCTCCAACTGCCCAGGCTTCTATCCCTTGATAGTCATAAAACAATGTAATCTCTTTAATTTTTTTATCAACAGCATACCACATAACGAATTTGGCAGCTTCCAATTCTCCAGCAACATTATGTAATTGTGCATAATCTTCACGATTTCCAGCATGTTTATATTCATATTTTTCATTGCCATCTACTATAACTACACCTGAACCATATATACCACTAACTCTGTCGAAACTACCATCTATATATGCATAGACACCATCAACTTCTTCAATATTTTCTTTTTTTTCTTCATTTCTTTCTAGGAAAGCTTCAGCTTCTGATAGTGTTTTAAAACTTTTATAAACCGCACCTTTAAATCCAGTCACCTGCTCTTTACATTCATCCCAAGTTGAGAATATACCTGTCTTTTTACCTTTTTTTACTGCATAAAATTTCGCCATCTTGCTCTCCTTATAAAAATATTTTACTTTCTAGATTATACTACATGAAAAAAATATTAAGTAAATTTTTTAAAAAGGAAATCTCAGAAAATAGACTAAGAAAAAAATTATTTTTTTAGTTTAGATACATTTTTTTAAATAGGAAAAAAATTATAAATAAGCCTATACAAATATTCTCTTAACCTTTTTTTACAAATAATAAAAAAACTAAATTTAAAATATTATTTTAAATTAGTAAGTATAATTTTTTTATTAATACCAGAAATTTTATTTTATTTTTTTATATAAAAGATACTGATAGTCTATTTCAATTAAAAACGTTTTTTTATGTTATATTATAGATGTCTATTATTTTTTTAAAAGTTGATTTAATAGTATTTATGTAAACATTTCTTATAGTATTTTTTTAATTTTTTTATCAACTTTAGAAAATTAATATTAGAATAAATTATTATATTATATACAAAAGGAGAAATTCCATGAAAACAAATAAATTATTAAAATCAAGTATGAGTGTTGCATTGGCACTTACTATATCTTCTATCACAGCTCAAGCTTGGCCAACAAATAGCAATATAGCAAAAGCTGATTTCGGTGACACTGCTGCCACTCAACAGACCAAGGATGAACTTAAAGAAATAATAAATAAAATCTTTAACGATCAGTCTATCACTAATAGATATTTAGGAACTACTTTTTTCCACAAAACTTCTAATTTCCCATATTACCATGTAACATTTGAAAATCATCAAGTTCCAGATGATGTTATCGATACTACACCTTGGTATAACATGTGGAGCGAAGCTGCTGCTGCAAAAGCAAAACTAGACGCTAATTCTTATACAGAAAAAACTGCACAAAATGCAATAAATACTTTAAAATATTATATTCAACTTTATAACTTTGATGTAAATCACGATTTAAAAGATGATGGTTTTTACACTACTACTGACTTTCAAAACTCCAACAATGGTAACTGTTTCTAGCGATGGTCAACAAGATTTCTATAAAAAAGTAGTTGATAATAAAGAAGAAATTAAAAATCTATTTAAAGAGTCTTTAGTAGGTATCTATAAACAAGGGCAAGATATCGAAATTAATCTTGTTGCTAATCCTGATAAAGTTAGTAAAATTACAAGCTTTGTTGTTAATAAAGTTTCTGGTTTAGATACAAATGTTAAACTAGGACCTTCTGCTGAAGATCAACATATCGTAGCCTTTAGTGTTCCTGGTGAATTAAAAGCTGAACAATTGGTTGTTTCAAATATGACTTATATCGATAAAAATGGAGTTAAACAACAAACAGGTCCATTTGCATTAGACATTAACTACTCAGCTGCTAAAAAAAGTAATGACGCTATCCCTAAATATAGAGAAAAATTAAACGAAAAAATTCAAAATTGGATTGATCGTGGTAATAAAGTTAATGAATGGTTACTAACAAAAGAGAACACTTCAGACACAGCTGCAGACTTCTCACAAAGAGCTAAAATTAGCGAAGCTGTAACAAAACTACAAGAATTGAAACGTTCGGATAGCGCGAACTACGATAAACTTTATGAAATTTCTACACCAATTCATGAAATGGAAGATATTGCAACATTAAGAGAAGTACTAGATATTAAAGTTGCAAAACTGTTAGAATTCTTTGATCTTTATAACGAAAAAACATACACTAAAGAAAGTATTGAAAACTACAAAAATTACATTAAGAGTGTTCCTGCATTGAAAAATACAAGAAACATAAAAGAATTAGTTCAACTAATAAAAGACTTTGATAACGCGAACTTCACTTACTTAAGATACAATACTACAGAACTAAAAAGAATAATCGATATCGCTGACAAAAAAATCAGAAGTGAATACGAACCTGTTAGTCTTGAAAAATTTGATCAAGCTTTAAATCACGCTAAAGACTGGATTAACCAAACAAACAGTTATAACCCTCAAATCAATGAGACATCAGACCTTGTTAAACAATTAACTGAAGCGATAAATAATCTTACTACAAAAGATGGTAGAAAAGGAGAACCAGTTCCTGCCGCACCTGTTGAGAACACTACTAAACCAGCAGAACCATATAATGTAACTGCAAAATTCGTAGAAAGAGGTAGCGACAAACCTATTAAAACAAGATATAGTCGTGATTTAACAGAACTTATAAAAAATGTTGAAGTTCACGAATTAGGAAATGGTAAAAACGAAGTAATATTAACATTAGAACCTAAAATCATGGGAGGAGCTATCGACTTCGCTCTAGCAGATACTTTTCAAATACAACAGTCTAGGAAATACAGATGCCGATGCCGTTGTTTTAGAGACAAAAAATATTGGAGGTCGTGACTATCCTACTAAACTAAAACTTACAGTTGATTCTACTAAGAAAAACATTGAAATAGCCCTTCTAGGAAATTTCAATTTTAAAGATTCATTCTCATTAGGAAAAAATGGAATCGATAACTTTACAAAACCAACAGACTTATATATCGATTACTCTACAAAACTAGAAGCTAAAAAAGAATCACCTCTAAAAGCTTCTTTAAGAGATAAAATTAATTACTACACAAGTAATACAGTACAAGATAACTATAAAGATTTAAAACCAGTGTTCAAAACTTCATTCAATCAATTAATTACTAAAGCTCAACAGCTTTTAAGTAGTGATTCACCGACTAAAGATGAAGTAGACAATATTATAAATAAATTATTAGAAGAAACAACTAAATTAGATTCATTGGCTAACCTTTCATAAATCACTACAAAATGCAAAAGAACAGTATGAAAATGATTGGAAAAACAACACTCACTTTACTAGTGAAAGTAAAGCATTAGTTAAAGAAAAATTAGATGCAGTTGAAAAGTAAAATAAACTCTCTAGATCCAGTCGATATAGAAGGTAAAAAAGAAACTTACTCAAATGAGTTCGACAAAGAAGGAACTGTAACAGTATACAAAAAACTAGATGAACTAACAGGAGAAGTTCAACATCTTGGAGACTATCTTCGCATCAATACTGAAGAACTTTCAGGAGAAATCAAAAAAGCTGAAGAAGCTTACAACAATTCCAACAAAATTACTCAATCAAAACTTAAACTTAGACAATTAATTGATGAAGCAAAAGCATATGTTGCTAACGCCAAACTAACTCCTGAATCAAATGACACTGATGATCAAATAAATACCGATCTAACAGATTACTACAAAGAACAATTCAAATTCGCTATAGAAGACTTAAATAATTCTCAAAACTCTGGATCAGAACAAGTGTCAGTTAAAGAACAACTTAAGAAAAAAATAGCTGAAGTTGAGCTAATAAAACAAGGTAAAAAAGAACCAGCAGCCTTTGTTACTTTAACTAATGAGCTATCAAAAGCTAAAGAATTATTAAATAACGAGTCCTCTACTGAAGAAGCGTTACTAACTGAATTAAATAAACTGAATACTGCTGTGAATGCATTTAACAATTCTGCTGATTCAACTCAAAATCAACCAAGTAATCCATCAGAATCTCCTTCTACAGATTCTAATAATAAAGTTCAATTAGAAGGTTCATTATTAAAACAAGATTTAACTAGCCCTTCTATGGCTAATGGAATAATTAAAAACGTGTATCTAGTAACTGAAAATGGAAAAAAATTACTTAGAATTAGATCTTATTCCCTATGAATAATGGAACAACTAACGTTGCCGTTATGAGTAAACTTACATATTTTGATGGTAATACTGAAAAAGATGTTCAAGTATTAAAAAGAAGATACTGCTGATGTTACTTACAATAATGTAACTAATTCTTATAAATATCCTTCTAAAAATTAGAATACCAATCGAAGGAAAAACCATCTACAATAAAACTTAACACTTTTGCAAGCAGTACATTATTCGGTACTGACAAACATGAAAATATAGCTGTATTATCTGTAAAATATCCTAAAGAAAATGCTGTTATCACTGCAGATAAAAAACAACTAAACGCACTATTCGAAGCTACTACAAGTAAATACTATGATAGTTGGAATAATGTATTTAAAAATGCAAATGTAAGCCAAGACATGGCGGTAATTAAAAACTTCGGTAACAAAATCAACGCTGCACAAAATGTATTGAAAAATAATATTGCAAGCACGGAAGAAATTTCAACTGCATTTACTGAACTATCAGATTTAAAAAATCAATATGATTTACTTATTCAGCTAAGAACTTCAAACGCTGAAGCTGTAGCTAACTTCAATTCTGATAAAGATAGTAAAAACTACAGTGAAGAAAGCATCAACGCTGTAGATAGCTATCTTCAAGGAAAAATAGATAAGCTAGAAGACTTAGTGCACAACAACCCTAAATCTAATGAAATCTTGAAATTATTTAATGATGTTCAAACATACTATAACCTTCTTAGATATGATACTTCAAAACTAGATGACAGCTGTTAAATCAGCTCAACGATAAACTAGCTGCTAGTAAACTATTCAGATGAGTCTAAAAACAATTTAACTACAGCTATTACTAAAGCAACTGAATTCATAAACAAAGCTAAAGAAACAAGAAATCTAGAAGACACTCGTTCTAGTTTATTAAAAGAAATCGAAGATGCAGTCAACGGATTGAAAGAAGCACCTGCTCCTGAAGTAAATAAACCAAGTGACAACACTGATACATCTAATAATGAGACTAATAAACCTAACGATAAAGTTGATACTCCTACTAACAGCGAAGTTAACAAACCTAACGATAAAGTCGACACTCCAACTAACAGCGAAGTTAACAAACCTAACGATAAAGTTGACACTCCAACTAACAGCGAAACTAACAAACCTAACGACAAAGTCGACACTCCAGCTAATAGCGAAGCTAAACAAACCTAACGACAAAGTTGACACTCCAGCTAACAGCGATGCAAACAAACCTAACGACAAAGTCGACACTCCAGCTAACAGTGATGCAAACAAACCTAACGATAAAGTTGATCACCCAACTAACAGCGAAGTCAACAAACCTAACGATAAAGTAGATAATCCAACTAACAACGAAGGCAACAAACCTAACGATAAAGTAGATAATCCAACTAACAACGAAGGCAACAAACCTGTTGAAAATACTAATGATGAAGTTGCTAAAAAACTTGCTACTGAAAGAGCAAACCTTCTTTTACCTTTAGAAACAGCTAAAATCCTAGTTAACGATGATAAAGATAAAGAAGGAAATTAATAAAGAAGCATACGCTAAAACTAAAAGAAGCTACTGAAAAAGCTCAAAAAGTATATGATGAAGAAAAATCTATAGATAAAATTTTAGAAGAAAAATCTAACATAGATAAAAGCATTAGAAGAGTATACTAAACATAAAAATGATAAAGACACTGTCCTAGGAAATAACAAACCTGAAAATAAACCTACTTCAGATAATAAACCTAATAATAATTCAAGTAATAATGTTCCTGAATTCAACGGGCCTGTCGCTTCTAATGGCCAAGATGCTCCTGTTAATGAAGTTCCTGAATTCAACGGGCCTGTCGCTTCTAATGGCCAAGATGCTCCTGTTAATGAAGTTCCTGAATTCAACGGACCTATCGCTTCTAATGGCCAAGATGCTCCTGTTAATGAAGTTCCTGAATTCAACGGACCTGCTGCTTCTAATGGTCAAGATGCCCCTGTTAATGAAGTTCCTGAATTCAACGGACCTGTCGCTTCTAATGGTCAAGATGCTCCTGTTAATGAAGTTCCTGAATTCAACGGACCTGCTGCTTCTAATGGTCAAGATGCCCCTGTTAATGAAGTTCCTGAATTCACTGGTGGAGTAAACGATACAACACCTCCAACTGTTCCTGATAAACCAGAAGGAGAAACTCCAAAACCAACAAAACCTGAAAACATCTAACGGAGATCCACTTGTACAACCAGAAGTTCCAGAATTCAAAGGTGGCGTTAACGCTGTTGAGGCTGCTGTTAACGAACTTCCTACATTCAAAGCTAAACAACCTGAAATCAAGAAAATATTAGATGAACTTGTTAACATAAAAAATCAAATAAAAGATGGTGAAGAAAACGGTGCTGAAGATTATTATATCAATGGATTAAAAGACAGATTAGCAGACTTAGAAAAAGCATTCGATTTACTAACTCAAAATCTTTCTGCAGTAAATGAAGTACCAGAATATACAGGTCCTGTTACCCCAGAACCTCAACCCCACTTAGAGGGAACTGCTCCTGGTAGTGAGCAAGGCGGAACTGCTGGTGAAATAGTAGATCCTAATCAAAAACCTTGGATCAGTTGGTGGAGCTTCAGCTACTCAAAATATAGATTTTGGTCAAACACCTGCTGTTACTCAACTCTCTGAAAAACTGAAGAAGCTAAACCTGCAAAAAGCTAAATCTGAAAAAAATTAGCAAGCACAGGTATGAATTCTTCTAGCACTGCTGCATTAGGATTAAAGCTTAATCTGTCTTATCGGACTTGTAGTCAGACGTAAACTTTTTAAATAATCAATTAGTGTATAAAAAAACTTTAAAAGGCAGTAACTAAAAATTACGATTTTGAAAAACAAGATTTTTGGTAAATTCCCAAAGTAAATTCCAATAAGAAATTAAAGTGGAATTTACCTTGGGAAAAAGGAAAAATAACAATAAAAAAATATTCCCAAGGTAAGTTCCGGTATAAAACAAGGAAGCTTTACTTTGGGAGTTTTTTTAAAGAATCAAAATAAAAAGAGGAATTATACTTAATTAAAAATTAGTTTCAAAGTTAAATTCCAGTTTTTTTGTTTGAACTGGAAATTTACTTTGGGAATTAATATTTGAAAAATAGCCTACTATAAAAACTCCTATTTATTGAATTTTTATCAGTTTTAGTGTAAAATTGAATTGCTTATGAAAAATATTAAAGAAATTTTTTATTTTATTAATAGACAAACTTAGGAGATAGTATAATGAGTAAATATCATTTTATAGGTATAAAAGGTTCCGGAATGAGTTCTCTTGCACAAATCGCTTATGATATGGGGAATGAAGTGCAAGGTTCAGATGAGGAAACATACTTTTTTACACAAGAAAAATTAGAACAAAGAAACATCCCAATGTACTACTATGGAGAAGAAAATATTAAAGAAGGTTATGAAGTAATTTTAGGGAATGCCTTCGATGAAACACATATTGAATACAGAAGAGCTAAAGAATTAGGTTTAACTACTTACACTTACTCTCAATTCCTTGGTAAACTTCTTTCTGATATTCCTTCAATTGCAATAACAGGTGCACACGGGAAAACTACTACAACTACAATGACAAGTAATATTTTCAAACACAATCATGTTACATCATACTTAATTGGAGATGGAACTGGTCACGGTGAAAAAAATTCAGAGTATATGATAGCTGAAGCTTGCGAATACTACAGACATTTCCTGGCGTATCACCCAAATTATGCTATCGTTACTAATATCGACTTTGATCATCCTGATTATTTCAATGATGAACACGATATGTTTGATGCATTCCAAAGCTTTGTGAATCAAGTAAAAGATACTGTAGTGATTTGTGGAGATGATCGCTTAGCTTCTCAGCTTAAACCAACTACTGCAAAAACAATTAGATATGGTTTCAATGAAGGAAATGATTACCAAATAAAAAATGTTCAAACTACATCAGAACACAGTAAATTCGACGTCTATAAAAATTCTGAATTATTAGGAACATTTACTATGGCAGTATTTGGATTACACGATATTTCTAATGCAACATCCGCTATTGCTTTAGCTGATATAAATGGAATTAGTATAGAAAAAATTCAAGAATCTCTTAGTCAGTATAAACCTGCGGAAAGAAGATTTAGTGAACATAAAATAGGAAATAGTGTAGTTGTAGATGATTATGCTCATCATCCTAGTGAAATTAAAGCTACGATAAATAGCGCACGTAGAAAATATGCAGATAAAGAAGTTATCGCGATTTTTCAACCTCATACATATACGCGTACAGCTAAATTCTTAAACGAATTTGCTGAAAGCTTAGAAACAGCAGATAAAGTATTTCTTTGCCCAATCTTCGCTTCTGTTCGTGAAAAAGAAAAAATAGTAGGTATAGAAGATCTTCAAAAGGTTACTAAAGGGGCTCAAATTATCAATAGTGAAGAAGATTTTCGATAAACTAAACTTTGATAATAGTGTATTCCTATTCATGGGAGCAGGAAATATCAATAAACTTTGTCAAAAATTTATAGAACAAAAATCAAAATAATCAGTTATATTTAGAAAAAAACTTAAAATACAATTGATTATACCAATCCAAGGAGGAAAATTTTATGTTAGATATAAACTGGTTAATTTTAGCATATGCTGGAATCTTTTTAGCAGGTGTAGGTGTTTTAATTCTGTGTATAAGTGCAGCTATTACACTTGGGACTGTTAGAAGATCTATTACTGTTGCTACTGAGTGTGTAGAAGATATGACAAACATTGCAGAAGATGCATTGAATCTTGCTAAAGACTTAAATGAAACAGTTAAAAAAGTAGAAGGAAACTTAGAGCCAATCATGGCAGAAACTAATATTTTATTGCAAAACACAAACATCCTAGCTGAAGACTTACAAGTAAAATCTGAAAAATTAGATCCGCTATTTAATTCAGCAGAAGGATTAGCAACATCTATCAATGGATTACAATCTTCAGTAGATAATATGAAATCTAATGTTACTGGATTCAAGAAAAGTACTGATGAAAAAAATCGAAAATCTTTCTGAAAAAAAGTTGAAGAAAATAAAGCTAAAAGCTTCTAATTTACTTAACAAATTTCTTTAAAGAAAGGATAAAGTTGAAGAAAAAAAATAATATTTTAATTGTAATAAAATAATAATTTAATTCATCAAAAAAATTAACAACATTTTTTTGGTGAAAAAAATATGCTTTAAAAAAATATTATATAATTAATCTAAAAATTCATAGGAGCAACACAAAATCATTAATTTGTGTTGCTCCTCCTTTATTACTAACGAAATCTTATCTATTATCTCTTAATTTTATATTTATCTCACTTATACTATTTCTAATACTAAAATATCGAACTATTCCTATTAAAATATAAACCACAGTAGCTGTAATCAGCATTAAAAATTAAAGTAGTAAGACTACTAAACCATTTCAAATAATAGCCCGCTAACACAAGTGGTAACATAATAAGAAAATAATGTGATACAAATACTATTACTATATTATCATTTAACTTACTTTTGAAATACTTTACCAGCTAATCCTTGTAATATAGCCTAAAATAGCATATACTAAGGTTTGAATTAATACTGCCATATTTAGATTATCAAAACTCTGGATATACAATGGCATACCAGGATAAAACTGACCACACAAAATACCAAATATCAGATTAATAACATTCCCTGCTCCTATCCCTAACAACATAAATATTGCAATTTTTTTGAAATAATTTCATTTTAATACCTCCTATAATCCTAATTTCATCTTAAATTCTTTTTAACATCCTACGTGATACATAACTTATATCCGAATTTTTTTATACTTTATTACTATTGTTCCTCTCAATCCTAAATCTAAGCTATGAATATATTTAACATTAGCTATTTCACTTTTGAGATATTTTTTTATAAAATCCTTAGTTAATGTATTCTGTACTTCATATAATTTTTTTCTAACAATAAATCTACCTTCAACTGTAACTACATATACTTTTTCTATCTTCAACATATACCCTTATAATATCCTCCGTATTTAATAAACGTACTTTTCCATCTAAAAACTCCTATAAAGTAATCTTCCTTATTTTCTATATAATTCACTAAATTTTTGAATCTCATCATTCACTTTATTTGTTGATATAGTAACTATTGTTTCTCCAAATTTCTTATCTATATTTAATTCAACTTTCATCTCTTTAGCTCCTTTCATAATTATATTTTATATAATAAATATTTAAAAAAATCTATAGATAATGTATATTCGGTTAGTTATCTTGTTTATTCGGCAAATTATATACTAATTACAAATACAGTATATTTTACTTACGAATACATATATTATTTTTAAAAAAATATAAACAATTTATAAAAAAATATATCTAAATAATGTGACAATTACAGATTTAGAATACGTTTTCTTGAGTTATTTTTAAAAAAATTATAATCTTTATACTTGATTTTTATATCAATTTTTGATATATTATACTCAAGTATGAAATTTTGAAAGGAGATTATTTTTTATGTTAAACGAATTTAAAAAATTCGCATTTAAAGGAAACGTATTAGACCTAGCTATCGGGGTTATCATGGGGGCTGCTTTTGGTAAAATCGTTAGTTCATTAGTAACTGACATTATGATGCCACTTATCGCTCTTGTATTCCCAGCTAAACCTGATTTCACAAACTTAGCTTGGGAAGGTATCAAATACGGTAACTTCATTCAAATCACTATCGATTTCTTAATTACAGCAATCGCAATCTTCATTTCCATTAAAGCCATCAACACAGCTAAAGACAAAGTTACTAAAGCTGAAGCAGATGCTGAAGCTGAAACTCCAACGCTTGATGCTAAAGAAGAACTTCTTAAAGAAATCCGCGATTTATTAAAAAAATAATAAATTAAAAATTTAAGGTCTGACAATGTCGGACCTTTTTCTATATATAAAATCCCTTGGAAATAATCATCTCCAAGGGATTCTTTTTCTATTATAAATTTAGAAATCTTAATTTTTTAATAAGATTTAAAATTACTCTTCCTCATTTTTACGGCGTTTTATTGCTGCAAATAGACCTACAATCGCTAATCCTAATCCTGCTAACTCACTATTATTTTGTGATTGCCCTGTATTAGCTAAACGTTTAGTCGCAACATTAGAAGTTTTATCTCGGAAGCTAGAGCGAATTTCTGACTCATCATTTGCTCCTCCAGTATACTCTGGTAACGCTGGTTGTACTTCTGGCTCCCCGTTTACTCCTCCAGTATATTCTGGTAACGCTGGTTGTACTTCTGGCTCCCCGTTTACTCCTCCAGTATATTCTGGTAACGCTGATTGTACTTCTGGGTCTCCTTTCACTCCTCCAGCAAATTCTGGTAAGCTTGGTTGTACTTCTGGCTCTCCATTCACTCCTCCAATATATTCTGGTAACGCTGGTTGTACTTCTGGGTCTCCTTTCACTCCTCCAGCAAATTCTGGTAAGACTGGTTGTACCTCTGGATCTCCTTTCACTCCTCCAGTAAATTCTGGTAAGGCTGGTTGTACCTCTGGATCTCCTTTTGCAGTTTGTTTATTAACTATTATTGTTACCTCAACTTCATCTTCCGTTCCATCTGGATATGTTATAGTTATTTTTGCAGTTACATTTTCTGGAATATTAGTACTTGGTACTACTCGATCTTTCCATTCTATTTTTGTTCCATCCGGTAACTCCTTCACATTTCCTATACTATCTTTCGCATTCGGAATATCTCCATTTGTAATAGTTTGTGCTTTTGGTTGTGGATCGTAATCGTCTTTTTGTGGCGTTACTTCTACCGTTACTGTCACTTCTTCTGTACTGTTGTCTGGGTATGTGATTAATACTTTTCCTGGTTTGTTTCCTGGTGTTGTATTTGTATCTGGTTTTTCTACCCATGTGTACGTTGTTCCTTTAGGTAGGTTGTCCGTATTGATACTTCCTTCTGCGCTTGGTTCACTTCCGTGTTTTGCGGTTTGTCCTGGCTGTTTCGCAGTTGGAGTGTATGTATCTTTTTGTTCTTTTACCGTGATTGGTACTGTGACTTCATCTACTGTTCCATCTGGATATGTTACTAACGCTACTGTTGGATGACTTCCTGGTGTGTTCACTACTGGTGTTTCTTTCCATGCGATGGTTGTTCCGCTTGGTAAGCCTGTTTTGTCTACACTGTCTTCTGCATTTGGTACTGTTCCATTGTCTACCGTTTGTGCTTTTGGTTGTGGATCGTAATCATCTTTTTGTGGCGTTACTTCTACCGTTACTGTCACTTCTTCTGTACTGTTGTCTGGGTATGTGATTAATACTTTTCCTGGTTTGTTTCCTGGTGTTGTATTTGTATCTGGTTTTTCTACCCATGTGTACGTTGTTCCTTTAGGTAAGCCTTCTGTGTTGATACTTCCTTCTGCGCTTGGTTCACTTCCGTGTTTTGCGGTTTGTCCTGGCTGTTTCGCAGTTGGAGTGTATGTATCTTTTTGTTCTTTTACCGTAATTGGTACTGTGACTTCGTCTACTGTTCCATCTGGGTATGTTACTAACGCTACTGTTGGATGTTCTCCTGGTGTGTTAACTACTGGTGTTTCTTTCCATGCGATGGTTGTTCCGCTTGGTAAGCCTGTTTTGTCTACACTGTCTTCTGCGTTTGGTACTGTTCCATTGTCTACCGTTTGTGCTTTTGGTTGTGGATCGTAATCATCTTTTTGTGGCGTTACTTCTACCGTTACTGTCACTTCTTCTGTACTGTTGTCTGGGTATGTGATTAATACTTTTCCTGGTTTGTTTCCTGGTGTTGTATTTGTATCTGGTTTTTCTACCCATGTGTACGTTGTTCCTTTAGGTAAGCCTTCTGTGTTGATACTTCCTTCTGCGCTTGGTTCACTTCCGTGTTTTGCGGTTTGTCCTGGCTGTTTCGCAGTTGGAGTGTATGTATCTTTTTGTTCTTTTACCGTGATTGGTACTGTGACTTCATCTACTGTTCCATCTGGGTACGTTACTAACGCTACTGTTGGATGACTTCCTGGTGTACTTACATCTGGATTTGTTTTCCATGTAACTCTTGTACCTTCTGGTAAACCTGTTTTATCTACACTGTCTTCTGCGTTTGGTACTGTTCCATTGTCCACTGTTTGTGCTTTTGGTTGTGGATCATAATCGTCTTTTTGTGGTGTTACTTCTACCGTTACTGTCACTTCTTCTGTACTGTTGTCTGGGTATGTGATTAATACTTTTCCTGGTTTGTTTCCTGGTGTTGTATTTGTATCTGGTTTTTCTACCCACTTATACGTTGTTCCACTTGGTAATCCGTCCGTGTTGATACTTCCTTCTGCGCTTGGTTCACTTCCGTGTTTTGCAGTTTGTCCTGGCTGTTTCGCAGTTGGAGTGTATGTATCTTTTTGTTCTTTTACCGTAATTGGTACTGTAACTTCGTCTACTGTTCCATCTGGATAGTGGACTAACGCTACTGTTGGATGACTTCCTGGTGTACTTACATCTGGATTTGTCTTCCATGTTACAGTTGTACCTTCTGGTAAGTCTGTTTTGTCTACACTGTCTTCTGCGTTTGGTACTGTTCCATTGTCTACCGTTTGTGGTTTTCCTACTGGATTATACTTCTCACTCATTGAAGATACTGTAATTTTCGCAGTTCTTTCACTTACATTCCCTGCGTTATCTTCTGCTCGAATGTTTAAAGTAAATTCTTTGCTTGGTGTATTTTCTGGTAGTTTTTCTACTTCTTGTTTTCCTGTTTTGAATTTAATAGTGTTAGTTGCACTATCATATTCTAGATAATCAGGTAATCCTGTTACACTGACAGTTTTAATTCCACTTCCATTTGCGTTATCTTCTACCCTTATTTCCATATTTGGTAAAGTTTTATCTAATGCCGTCATTTCCCAGTTTGTATTTTTCTACTGGTGTTTGGATTGTTGGTTTCGTTACATCTTTAACTTTCAATGGAATTGTTACTTCTTTAGTTGTTCCATCTTTAAATGTTACTGTCGCTTCGATATTTGTTTCACCATATGCAACTGTACTTATTTGTGCTTTTGGTTCTACTTTTGCGATCTTATCAGTTCCATTAACGTTTCCTTCTTTTGATGTCGCTGTTACTTTTAGCTTTTTAAGTCATCGTTTGTTACTGGATCGTTTTGATTTACTTCGATTTGTGTACCTGCAACATTGTACTCATCACTTAATTTGCTTACATTCACAGTCACTTCAACTGTATCTTTACTTCCATCAGGATATGTTACTTCTACTACTCCTGTAGTAGTTCCTGGTACTGTAACTACTGAGGTGTCTTCCATGTTACATTTGTACCTTCTGGTAATCCTGCTTTATCTACACTTGCATTAGGCGCTGGCACTTGTCCATAACTTGTATTTTGTGGAATTGGCGTAGGATTCGTTTTCTCACTCATTGAAGATACTGTAATTTTCGCAGTTCTTTCACTTACATTCCCTGCGTTATCTTCTGCTCGAATGTTTAAAGTAAATTCTTTGCTTTGGTGTATTTTCTGGTAGTTTTTTTCTACTTCTTGTTTTTCCTGTTTTGAATTTAATAGTGTTAGTTGCACTATCATATTCTAGATAATCAGGTAATCCTGTTACACTGACAGTTTTAATTCCACTTCCATTTGCGTTATCTTCTACCCTTATTTCCATATTTGGTAAAGTTTTATCTAATGCCGTCATTTCCCAGTTTGTATTTTCTACTGGTGTTTGGATTGTTGGTTTCGTTACATCTTTAACTTTTTAATGGAATTGTTACTTCTTTTAGTTGTTCCATCTTTAAATGTTACTGTCGCTTCGATATTTGTTTCACCATATGCAACTGTACTTATTTGTGCTTTTTGGTTCTACTTTTTGCGATCTTATCAGTTCCATTAACGTTTCCTTCTTTTGATGTCGCTGTTACTTTAGCTTTTAAGTCATCGTTTGTTACTGGATCGTTTTGATTTACTTCGATTTGTGTACCTGCAACATTGTACTCATCACTTAATTTGCTTACATTCACAGTCACTTCAACTGTATCTTTACTTCCATCAGGATATGTTACTTCTACTACTCCTGTAGTAGTTCCTGGTACTGTAACTACTGGAGGTGTCTTCCATGTTACATTTGTACCTTCTGGTAATCCTGCTTTATCTACACTTGCATTAGGCGCTGGCACTTGTCCATAACTTGTATTTTTGTGGAATTGGCGTAGGATTCGTTTTCTCACTCATTGAAGATACTGTAATTTTTCGCAGTTCTTTCACTTACATTCCCTGCGTTATCTTCTGCTCGAATGTTTAAAGTAAATTCTTTTGCTTGGTGTATTTTCTGGTAGTTTTTCTACTTCTTGTTTTTCCTGTTTTTGAATTTAATAGTGTTGGTTGCACTATCATATTCTAGATAATCAGGTAATCCTGTTACACTGACAGTTTTAATTCCACTTCCATTTGCGTTATCTTCTACCCTTATTTCCATATTTGGTAAAGTTTTATCTAATGCCGTCATTTCCCAGTTTGTATTTTCTACTGGTGTTTGGATTGTTGGTTTCGTTACATCTTTAACTTTCAATGGAATTGTTACTTCTTTAGTTGTTCCATCTTTAAATGTTACTGTCGCTTCGATATTTGTTTCACCATATGCAACTGTACTTATTTGTGCTTTTGGTTCTACTTTTGCGATCTTATCAGTTCCATTAACGTTTCCTTCTTTTGATGTCGCTGTTACTTTAGCTTTTTAAGTCATCGTTTGTTACTGGATCGTTTTTGATTTACTTCGATTTGTGTACCTGCAACATTGTACTCATCACTTAATTTGCTTACATTCACAGTCACTTCAACTGTATCTTTACTTCCATCAGGATATGTTACTTCTACTACTCCTGTAGTAGTTCCTGGTACTGTAACTACTGGAGGTGTCTTCCATGTTACATTTGTACCTTCTGGTAATCCTGCTTTTATCTACACTTGCATTAGGCGCTGGCACTTGTCCATAACTTGTATTTTTGTGGAATTGGCGTAGGATTCGTTTTTCTCACTCATTGAAGATACTGTAATTTTTCGCAGTTCTTTTCACTTACATTCCTGCGTTATCTTCTGCTCGAATGTTTAAAGTAAATTCTTTGCTTGGTGTATTTTTCTGGTAGTTTTTTCTACTTCTTGTTTTTCCTGTTTTTGAATTTAATAGTGTTAGTTGCACTATCATATTCTAGATAATCAGGTAATCCTGTTACACTGACAGTTTTAATTCCACTTCCATTTGCGTTATCTTCTACCCTTATTTCCATATTTGGTAAAGTTTTTATCTAATGCCGTCATTTCCCAGTTTGTATTTTCTACTGGTGTTTGGATTGTTGGTTTCGTTACATCTTTAACTTTCAATGGAATTGTTACTTCTTTAGTTGTTCCATCTTTAAATGTTACTGTCGCTTCGATATTTGTTTCACCATATGCAACTGTACTTATTTGTGCTTTTGGTTCTACTTTTGCGATCTTATCAGTTCCATTAACGTTTCCTTCTTTTGATGTCGCTGTTACTTTAGCTTTTAAGTCATCGTTTGTTACTGGATCGTTTTGATTTACTTCGATTTGTGTACCTGCAACATTGTACTCATCACTTAATTTGCTTACATTCACAGTCACTTCAACTGTATCTTTACTTCCATCAGGATATGTTACTTCTACTACTCCTGTAGTAGTTCCTGGTACTGTAACTACTGGAGGTGTCTTCCATGTTACATTTGTACCTTCTGGTAATCCTGCTTTATCTACACTTGCATTAGGCGCTGGCACTTGTCCATAACTTGTATTTTGTGGAATTGGCGTAGGATTCGTTTTCTCACTCATTGAAGATACTGTAATTTTCGCAGTTCTTTCACTTACATTCCCTGCGTTATCTTCTGCTCGAATGTTTAAAGTAAATTCTTTGCTTGGTGTATTTTCTGGTAGTTTTTTTCTACTTCTTGTTTTTCCTGTTTTTGAATTTAATAGTGTTAGTTGCACTATCATATTCTAGATAATCAGGTAATCCTGTTACACTGACAGTTTTAATTCCACTTCCATTTGCGTTATCTTCTACCCTTATTTCCATATTTGGTAAAGTTTTATCTAATGCCGTCATTTCCCAGTTTGTATTTTCTACTGGTGTTTGGATTGTTGGTTTCGTTACATCTTTAACTTTCAATGGAATTGTTACTTCTTTAGTTGTTCCATCTTTAAATGTTACTGTCGCTTCGATATTTGTTTCACCATATGCAACTGTACTTATTTGTGCTTTTTGGTTCTACTTTTGCGATCTTATCAGTTCCATTAACGTTTCCTTCTTTTGATGTCGCTGTTACTTTAGCTTTTTAAGTCATCGTTTGTTACTGGATCGTTTTGATTTACTTCGATTTGTGTACCCTGCAACATTGTACTCATCACTTAATTTGCTTTACATTCACAGTCACTTCAACTGTATCTTTACTTCCATCAGGATATGTTACTTCTACTACTCCTGTAGTAGTTCCTGGTACTGTAACTACTGGAGGTGTCTTCCATGTTACATTTGTACCTTCTGGTAATCCTGCTTTATCTACACTTGCATTAGGCGCTGGCACTTGTCCATAACTTGTATTTTGTGGAATTGGCGTAGGATTCGTTTTCTCACTCATTGAAGATACTGTAATTTTCGCAGTTCTTTCACTTACATTCCCTGCGTTATCTTCTGCTCGAATGTTTAAAGTAAATTCTTTGCTTGGTGTATTTTCTGGTAGTTTTTCTACTTCTTGTTTTCCTGTTTTGAATTTAATAGTGTTAGTTGCACTATCATATTCTAGATAATCAGGTAATCCTGTTACACTGACAGTTTTAATTCCACTTCCATTTGCGTTATCTTCTACCCTTATTTCCATATTTGGTAAAGTTTTATCTAATGCCGTCATTTCCCAGTTTGTATTTTCTACTGGTGTTTGGATTGTTGGTTTCGTTACATCTTTAACTTTTAATGGAATTGTTACTTCTTTAGTTGTTCCATCTTTAAATGTTACTGTCGCTTCGATATTTGTTTCACCATATGCAACTGTACTTATTTGTGCTTTTGGTTCTACTTTTGCGATCTTATCAGTTCCATTAACGTTTCCTTCTTTTGATGTCGCTGTTACTTTAGCTTTTAAGTCATCGTTTGTTACTGGATCGTTTTGATTTACTTCGATTTGTGTACCTGCAACATTGTACTCATCACTTAATTTGCTTACATTCACAGTCACTTCAACTGTATCTTTACTTCCATCAGGATATGTTACTTCTACTACTCCTGTAGTAGTTCCTGGTACTGTAACTACTGGAGGTGTCTTCCATGTTACATTTGTACCTTCTGGTAATCCTGCTTTATCTACACTTGCATTAGGCGCTGGCACTTGTCCATAACTTGTATTTTGTGGAATTGGCGTAGGATTCGTTTTCTCACTCATTGAAGATACTGTAATTTTCGCAGTTCTTTCACTTACATTCCCTGCGTTATCTTCTGCTCGAATGTTTAAAGTAAATTCTTTGCTTGGTGTATTTTTCTGGTAGTTTTTTTCTACTTCTTGTTTTTCCTGTTTTGAATTTAATAGTGTTAGTTGCACTATCATATTCTAGATAATCAGGTAATCCTGTTACACTGACAGTTTTAATTCCACTTCCATTTGCGTTATCTTCTACCCTTATTTCCATATTTGGTAAAGTTTTATCTAATGCCGTCATTTCCCAGTTTGTATTTTCTACTGGTGTTTGGATTGTTGGTTTCGTTACATCTTTAACTTTCAATGGAATTGTTACTTCTTTAGTTGTTCCATCTTTAAATGTTACTGTCGCTTCGATATTTGTTTCACCATATGCAACTGTACTTATTTGTGCTTTTGGTTCTACTTTTGCAATCTTATCAGTTCCATTAACGTTTCCTTCTTTTGATGTCGCTGTTACTTTAGCTTTTTAAGTCATCGTTTGTTACTGGATCGTTTTTGATTTACTTCGATTTGTGTACCTGCAACATTGTACTCATCACTTAATTTGCTTACATTCACAGTCACTTCAACTGTATCTTTACTTCCATCAGGATATGTTACTTACTACTCCTGTAGTAGTTCCTGGTACTGTAACTACTGGAGGTGTCTTCCATGTTACATTTGTACCTTCTGGTAATCCTGCTTTATCTACACTTGCATTAGGCGCTGGCACTTGTCCATAACTTGTATTTTGTGGAATTGGCGTAGGATTCGTTTTCTCACTCATTGAAGATACTGTAATTTTTCGCAGTTCTTTCACTTACATTCCCTGCGTTATCTTCTGCTCGAATGTTTAAAGTAAATTCTTTGCTTGGTGTATTTTTCTGGTAGTTTTTTTCTACTTCTTGTTTTTCCTGTTTTGAATTTAATAGTGTTAGTTGCACTATCATATTCTAGATAATCAGGTAATCCTGTTACACTGACAGTTTTTAATTCCACTTCCATTTGCGTTATCTTCTGCCCTTATTTCCATATTTGGTAAAGTTTTTTATCTAATGCCGTCATTTCCCAGTTTGTATTTTTCTACTGGTGTTTGGATTGTTGGTTTCGTTACATCTTTAACTTTTTAATGGAATTGTTACTTCTTTAGTTGTTCCATCTTTAAATGTTACTGTCGCTTCGATATTTGTTTCACCATATGCAACTGTACTTATTTGTGCTTTTGGTTCTACTTTTGCGATCTTATCAGTTCCATTAACGTTTCCTTCTTTTGATGTCGCTGTTACTTTAGCTTTTAAGTCATCGTTTGTTACTGGATCGTTTTGATTTACTTCGATTTGTGTACCTGCAACATTGTACTCATCACTTAATTTACTTACATTCACAGTCACTTCAACTGTATCTTTACTTCCATCAGGATATGTTACTTCAACTACTCCTGTAGTAGTTCCTGGTACTGTAACTACTGGAGGTGTCTTCCATGTTACATTTGTACCTTCTGGTAATCCTGCTTTATCTACACTTGCATTAGGCGCTGGCACTTGTCCATAACTTGTATTTTGTGGAATTGGCGTAGGATTCGTTTTCTCACTCATTGAAGATACTGTAATTTTCGCAGTTCTTTCACTTACATTCCCTGCGTTATCTTCTGCTCGAATGTTTAAAGTAAATTCTTTGCTTGGTGTATTTTCTGGTAGTTTTTCTACTTCTTGTTTTCCTGTTTTGAATTTAATAGTGTTAGTTGCACTATCATATTCTAGATAATCAGGTAATCCTGTTACACTGACAGTTTTAATTCCACTTCCATTTGCGTTATCTTCTACCCTTATTTCCATATTTGGTAAAGTTTTATCTAATGCCGTCATTTCCCAGTTTGTATTTTCTACTGGTGTTTGGATTGTTGGTTTCGTTACATCTTTAACTTTCAATGGAATTGTTACTTCTTTAGTTGTTCCATCTTTAAATGTTACTGTCGCTTCGATATTTGTTTCACCATATGCAACTGTACTTATTTGTGCTTTTGGTTCTACTTTTGCAATCTTATCAGTTCCATTAACGTTTCCTTCTTTTGATGTCGCTGTTACTTTAGCTTTTAAGTCATCGTTTGTTACTGGATCGTTTTGATTTACTTCGATTTGTGTACCTGCAACATTGTACTCATCACTTAATTTGCTTACATTCACAGTCACTTCAACTGTATCTTTACTTCCATCAGGATATGTTACTTCTACTACTCCTGTAGTAGTTCCTGGTACTGTAACTACTGGAGGTGTCTTCCATGTTACATTTGTACCTTCTGGTAATCCTGCTTTATCTACACTTGCATTAGGCGCTGGCACTTGTCCATAACTTGTATTTTTGTGGAATTGGCGTAGGATTCGTTTTTCTCACTCATTGAAGATACTGTAATTTTCGCAGTTCTTTCACTTACATTCCCTGCGTTATCTTCTGCTCGAGATGTTTAAAGTAAATTCTTTGCTTGGTGTATTTTCTGGTAGTTTTTCTACTTCTTGTTTTTCCTGTTTTTGAATTTAATAGTGTTAGTTGCACTATCATATTCTAGATAATCAGATAATCCTGTTACACTGACAGTTTTAATTCCACTTCCATTTGCGTTATCTTCTACCCTTATTTCCATATTTGGTAAAGTTTTATCTAATGCCGTCATTTCCCAGTTTGTATTTTCTACTGGTGTTTGGATTGTTGGTTTCGTTACATCTTTAACTTTCAATGGAATTGTTACTTCTTTAGTTGTTCCATCTTTAAATGTTACTGTCGCTTCGATATTTGTTTCACCATATGCAACTGTACTTATTTGTGCTTTTGGTTCTACTTTTGCGATCTTATCAGTTCCATTAACGTTTCCTTCTTTTGATGTCGCTGTTACTTTAGCTTTTAAGTCATCGTTTGTTACTGGATCGTTTTGATTTACTTCGATTTGTGTACCTGCAACATTGTACTCATCACTTAACTTACGAACAACCACCGTAACATCAACAGTGTCTTTTGAACCATCTGGATACGTTACAGTTACTACTCCTGCTTTTTCTCCAGGACCTGTTACCGTACTTGGTGGAGTTGCCCATGTATATGTTGTACCTATAGGTAGTCCACGTTTATTAATACTTGTTCCAGCATCTGGCATTTCCCCATAACTTACTGTTTGTTTCTGTGAATCTGGTATTGCAGTATATTTCGTAGTCATTGATTTGACAGTAATTGTCACTCGTCTTTGACTAGAATTATTCGAATTATCCGTTACCTGGATATTAACATCATATGTCTTACTATCTTCTCCTGCAGGTAGTTTTGATACCTCTTGAACTCCATTTTTAAATTTAATTGTCTTAGTTGCATTGTCATATACTAAGAAATCTGGTAACCCTGTTACCGTTGTTGATTTAACACCAGTTCCTCCGTTATTATCCACAGATGTTACTGTTATTGAAGGCAATGTTCTATCCAATGCAATTAAATCCCAATTTTGTCTGTCTATTGGCGTTTGAATCGTTGGAGCTGTAACGTCTTTTACTTCAAGTGGAATTGATACAGAGTCTGTCGTATCATCAAGATATGTTACAGTCGCATTTATAGTTTGTGCTCCTGCATTCGTCGTACTGATATTTCCAACAGGAGTAACTGATTTCACCTTACTATTACCATTATTATTGATTGTTATCGATGCTTTCAAATCATTATTTGATACTGTATCATTCTGATTCTTAACTATTTTAGTAGCAATCGGTTCATGTTCATCACTTAATTTGCGCACTTTTACAGTCACAGTTACAGTATCTGTTGAACCATCCGGATAGGTTACCGTTACTACACCTACTTTATCCCCAGGACCTGTTGTCGTACTAGGCTTTGTTGCCCAACTATATCTTGTTTCTGTTGGTAACCCATTTTTTTGAATACTTGTTCCTGCATCAGGCGTTCCCCCATAACTCGCTTCTTGTATTGAAGGATTAGCAACTGCTGTATATTTTTGTGTTTGAGATTGAATATTAAAAGTAATATTTTTAGTCGCAGTATTCCCTTTTTTATCGACTGCCTTAACAGTCACTTGAATACTTGATTTACCAAGTTGGAAGTTGTTCGGAATAACGCCATTTATTTCAATTTTAGATTTTGCTGCATTATACATTAATGGTGCAGGAAGATTTTCAACAGTAACAGCATTTCCATCCTTAAGCCCTACTCCTTTATTATTATCCTGCGCAGAAATATTTATCACACTTGGCAATCCTTCTAATCTTGTTAATAATACTGAATCTGGTGCTGTAATAGTTGGATTAATATTGTCCACTATTTCTACTGGTATAGTTACAGTTTTCATCAAATGATTACCGCGAAGAATTTCAATTTCTTTATGTTGTACTCCTGCGGCGGAAGTATCTACAGTCGATGAACCACCTTTCCAACGAATAGTAAATTCTCCTGGAAGTGCTGAATTATCCGAAACAGTAATATAATTTCTTGCGTCTCCTAGTTGACCAGATTGATTCTGGTTAATTTTTTTATCTTGTTTTCCTATAAAATCTAAAACTGTATAAGGAGTTGTTACATCTTTTGTTACTCCATTTCCATAAGTTGTTGTTACTACAACGTTTCTTGTTCCAACTTGTTGCAAATTAAATGGTGTTTTGTAAGTTACTTGAGCTGTTGTCGGTACTTCATTTCCTGTTTTAGAACGTACTAATTCTCTCGGATTTGTATATAATTCTTTAGAGTCACCAAAATAAGCTGTTAAACTTGAATGTTTTGCTTCCACATCATTTGTCGCATTTGTTTGGATAGTTTTAGGATTAAATCCATCTTTAAAGTGGATTGTCATTGTTGTTCCATCTGCAGAAACTTCGGCACGTTCAAAATCGATATGGTGAGCTCGATTAGCAACATCTGGATGTTCTGCTTTGAACTTTTCAATTAAAGCTGTTCTTTCAGCTTCTGTTAAGTGACGAACATCATCTACGTATGTTAGAGTTAAATCTCTCACAGTATTACGTTCACTTTGAGGTTTTATTGTAATATTATAAATAATATTGTAATTATTAGCAGGAGAAACAGTATCGTTAACAGTTAAAACAACTTGATAATTGCCAGGTTTTATAATTCCATTCGATCCTATATTCCCAAGAATACCTGCTTGAACATTTGGATTATTGATATTGTCAATTGTTGTAGCTGCTCGGAGATCCCCTCTACCTGATGATACAATTATAGACAAATCTTTGAATGGTTTTCCTGAAAGAGTTACTTTTTTTACTAGATAGAACGTATTAGCACTATCATGTCTAAATTTTTCTCCCTTAACTTGTATTTTAACCCAAAAATTATCAGAATTAAAATATGTCAAATTAGTATCCGCATTACTAACAACTTTACCATTTTGTGCATTCTCTAATGGTGTAAATCTAATCCCTCTAAACGTGCTTTCTCCACCGTTTTCAATCATCTTCCCATTTCTAGCATCACGTTTCCCAGAATGTTCTCGTGTCATTCGGTTAGCTACTTTATTTCGAAGATAAATTACTTCGTTTAATAATTTCTGAATACTTTCTTCGCTATTATTAGTTGTTGGAAGTTTATCTGCTGTTTCAACTAATTCTTTTTCAGCATCACTGAACTCATAATTTATTTGATTAGCTATGCTATGAATCTCATTTACAGTTTCTGTTACTTTTGTTATTTTTTCGTTGTGTTTTCTTGCAACATCGTCTGTACTATTTTCTTGTTGTTTTTCTTTAGTATTCTTCTCAACATTTGATTGCTCTTCTTTTTTAGATTCAACTTTTTCTTTAGCTTCTGATTTTTTATCTTCCTTAGGTTTATCTTCTAATTTTTCAAAAACTTCATTAAGAGCTTTTACTTCTTTATCGATTTCTTCTTGAGTTATTTCTTTATTGTCTAAAAGCTTTTTTCTGCACGTGACAAAATAAGACTAAGCTCTTTTTACTGATTTTTCAGTTTTTTACTAATATCAGTTTTCTTAATCTTATCTACTAAGTCTTTTAATTCTTTTTTTATTAACTTCTTTCTTATCAATAGGTAATCCAACTATCTCATTTGTAGTTATTTTCTCTGCCATCTTATTACTAGAGCTTTTTATTTGCTTCTCCTTTTCTAACATTGGCATCACGGTATGTGAATTTCCTTCACCTATATTACTGTTTTTTTCTTGTTTAACTACTATTTCTGAACCATTAACATCACCTGCATATGTTACTTGCGAGCCACTAATACTCATCCCACCAACAACAAAAAATAGTGAACAACCAAAAAGAATGTGTTTTCCCTTTTTAACCATGCGCCAATTTTTTTGTTGGAGCCCTTGTCGATTAAATAACATTTATTTTCTCCTTTTTTGCAATCTAGTATTTACGATATTATTAATATATATTATATCTCTAATCCTTTAGAGATTCAATACTTTCATATTATTTTTAAAGTAAATTTTAAGTAAAAACAGATGCGTAAATAATAATAAAATTTAATAAGTTTTAAATAATATTACGCATACATTTGACACATTAATAAAAAAATATTACAATTGTTAAATCACTAAATATTAGATTAAAATATAAAATATAATATATCATCATTTTTTTAAAAATTTTTTTCATTACTTTTTACTACGAAAAATAAATAAAAATTAGTTCTATAATATACCTTACTTTAATATTCAAGAAACATTTTTCTCTCATCAAAGAAATTATACATTACAAAACTAACTTTCTATATTTTCTATTAAGTTTTTTCTTTATTTATTTACAACATTCGCAGATATACCAGTTGTAACTACTTCTACAGCCGCTTCTAATCCACCTTCTACAAGGTTTTGAATTGCTGTTTCTGTGTAGAATGCTGTGTGCGGTGTATAAATTACATCATCACGATCTATTAGAGTTTGTAGTAATTCATCATCAAACTCTTTTCCTTCAAGGTTTTTAGGAACATATTTACCTTCATTTTCATAAACATCTAGCCCTGCTCCAAGAAGTTTTCCGCTATCTAGAGCACGTAATACAGCCTTTGTATCAACCAACATACCGCGAGCAGCATTTAGTAAGATTGAATTATCTTTCATCTTAGCAAGAAATTCATCATTTACCATATGATTATACTCTTTAATAGCAGGCATATGAATAGTAATAATATCAGAAGAAGCTATTAAATCGTCTAGATTTTCTACATAGTCTAGTACTTCTTTTGCACCCTCATTTTGATAAACATCATAACCTATAACTTTAGATCCTAAAGCATTGAATAATCGAGCTGCTTGAGTACCTATTCTTCCTGTACCTATAACACCTACTGTTAAAGTTCTAAGTTCACGTGATAATATCCCTGGATTCCAAGAAAAATTATGTTTTTCTATATTACGTTGAATTTTATTTGTATTTCTACTAATACGTAATGCAGAAGTTAGAACATGCTCAGCAATAGCGTTCGGCGAATATGACGGTACATTCGTCATTTTAATTCCAAGCTCAGACATTAATTCTAAATCATAAATATCAAATCCAGCTGAACGAGTCGCAAAAACTTTAACTCCTTGTTCTTTAGCATATTCATATACATCACGTGTAAAAGGTTTGTTTTGAGCTAAGACTACACCTTCCTTACCTTCTAATAAATGTTTGTTATCTGATGTAAGTTCTTCCGTATAAACATCAATTTCAACCTCAGGATGAGTATTTCTCCAATTTTCTAATGCACTTTTTTCATCTTCTCTTAAATTAAAAAATACTAATTTCATATCTTTTCCTCCTTAGACAAAGTACTAGTTCAACTTTATTCTAGTAAACTTCTAATAAAAATCAATATAACTAATTTTTACCATAAAAATTAACTTACTAAAAACAATTTTATTTTTATTTTTTTCAAAAATTTTTTTAATAATTTCAAACAATTCACCGTTATTTTTCCGCTATTTTTATATGTATCTACATTCTCCGGTAATTTTTTTCTTATAACGATTTATCCAAATCGCTTTCCATCCTGCATTATTCGCGCCTACTATATCATTCTCTAACGAATCACCAACATAATATAGCGAATCATTAGGAAGCTGTAATTTTTCTTGCATAATTTCAAATATTCTAACATCTGGTTTATTTATATCATAATCACCCTGAGACAACAATATTATCTTTATTAATCCATCTTTCAACACCTAATGCTTTTTACCTTATACCATTGATGTTCACTTGGTCCATTAGTAATAATTCCTAGCTTTTATATTATTCTCTTTTGCAAGTTCTAAAAATACTTATAGTTATATCAGGCATTTGCAATTTTTGTTGATTCTTTTTATATTCTTTTTGCATATTAAGTGCTTCTTCATCAGATAAGTATACACCCAAATCTTTTGCCGCTTCTCGAATCCTATAAATATGATATTCATCCATAGTCATCTCTCCATTTCGAGAGGCTTCAAATTTTTACATCACTATAATATCTACTTAAAAGATAAAAATTTTTCCATGTCAATATCCATATTGAATAGATTCTTATATGCTTTTTCAAAGGGAACTATCTGTTCATATAAAGTATCGTCTACATCAAAAACAAGACCAATCATTCTATTTTCTTTACTCTCCATTTTCTAGTATTTTAATAACCTCTCCTAGATTCTTAACTATTTTATAAGCTTTTTCTTTACAAACTTTATCTGGTTCAAACATATCTGGAATCATTATAACTTTAGCACCTGCAGTACTTCCAGCAATTACACCAGCCTTAGAATCTTCCAGTACTATACACTCCTCAGGTTTTACACCTAAACGCTCTGCAGCTAATAAAAACACATCTGGTGCGGGTTTACCATTTTCCACTTCTGCCCCACTAGCAAGCTCATCTATATATTTTATAAGACCAGTTTTCTCCATATTATTAACTATATGATTCATATTAGAAGATGAAGCTACCACAACTTTATAATTATTATCTTTTAAATATATTAACAATTCCTCTATAAATGGCATTTTTCTTAGGGACCTGTTGTAAACAATATATTCTCTATATATTTATAATGATCATCAACTAATTGCTTTCCATTAACATCAGAATCTTTAAAATAATTTTCCCCAAAATTCATAAATACTCTTTGTAGTAAAACCTAGCACTAGAAAAGTCTCCTCTCTAGTCATCTCATATCCTTGCTTTTTCGCACTATGAATAAATGCTTCTGTCGCTAAACTTTCAGTATCAACCATTAATCCATCCATATCAAATAATACTGCTTTTATACTCATATTTATATCCTTCACTTTTTCTTTTATATTTTCTCATCTAAATTATTACTTTATAATCTTTCTAAATAATTATATCATACTTATTATTTCATAGGAAAATGTTTCTTTATCAGTATTACCATTCCAAAAATAATAAAAATATAATTATAGATATCTAATATCCACATTAATAAACACATCAACATAATATAGCTTTTAAAAACCAATATATTAAGCGTATTAAAATTTATAAAACAATAACAATAGTTTACTTTTTTTATTTTACTTTTTTTATTTGAAAAAAATTTTTATTTTTTTAGTATATTATATATAGACGTGGTCAAACTACAATCATTTAAAACAAAATTAAAGAGGTTAAAATTTATGAAAACAGCTTTTGTGTGCGATTCAGCATTACAAATTAATAAAAATTTTGCTAATAACAATCCAATTACAGTTATCCCAGTAGAAGTTCGTCTTGATGATGAGATTTTCGAGGATAGTGTAACTATAACTCCTAACGAATTTTACGAAAGAATACATAATGGACAAAAACCTAGCACAAGCCAACCTGCAGTAGGTAAAATTTTAAGCGTTTATGAAGATTTAAAACAACAAGGAGTAGAGCGTATCATTGCCTTTAGCGTTTCTTCTCAAACTATCTGGAACATATTCTTCTTTCGTTCAAGCTAAAGAACTTATCGATGGTATAGAAATCAAGATAATCGATACTCTTCAAATAGCAAGAATGGTAGGAATAGCTATCGAAAAAATTATTAAAGAATTCGAGACAGGAAGTCTAACATTCGAAAATATAGAAAATAGATACTTAGAACTTTCACAACAACACAATGTTCTTGTAACAGTTGAAACTATGCAATATTTATATGCAGGAGGTAGACTTACTAAAGCTCAGTTCGTTCTATCAAACCTACTAAATATTCTTCCTATTATCACTATTAAAGATGGTCTCCTTGCAGTAAGTGGTAAACATAGAGGAATGAATAAAGTTCTTTCAAAAATGTGTGAAGAAATAAAAGAAAGAAATCCAAAGAGTTTATTTGTTCTTTATACAACAGATGAATTATTAGAAAAAGCAATGGCATCTATTAAGAAAACTTTTGGTGATATCGAAGTTGAAACAGAAATCGTTTCTCCCGTAATTGGATCTCATGCAGGACCTAAAGCTATCGCAATAGGATATTTAGGTTACGACAAATAAAAATACAAAAATACCTTAGAATTAGGATTATAACTAATTCTAAGGTATTTATTTAATAGGACTTGCTCCAAATCACGATGTCAAAAAATCAAATTTGCCGAATCAATCCCACTTTTTGCTAATCTATTTTAAAATTTGTTCCTTCTAATACAGCTTGAAGATCTTCTTTTGATACTTCTCCTTCAACTACGACAGTTTTTTCTTGAATATTAACTTCTATATTATCAACATTATCTAGTTTTGATAATTTTTCTTTAACTGCAGCGACACAACCACCACATTTTTACACCTTCGATATTATATTCATTTTTTTCATGATTAATCCTTCTTTCTTTTTTTATTAATTTAATTTTACTCTTTTTTTAATCTTAAAGCATTTAGTACTACAGATATAGAACTAAAACTCATTGCAGCTCCTGCTAGCATTGGATTTAACAATGGTCCTCCAAATATATAGAATACTCCCATTGCAAAAAGGAATACCTATAACATTATAGAAGAATGCCCAGAATAAATTTTTCTTTAATATTTGTTATAGTTTTTTTACTTAAAACTATAGCATTAACAACAGAATTTAAGTCAGGTTTCATCAATACTATATCTGCCGCATCGATTGCTACATCTGTTCCTGTTCCTACTGCTATTCCGACTTCTGCTTGTACTAGTGCTGGTGCATCATTAATACCATCACCGACCATTGCTACCTTTTTACCTTGAGCTTGAAGTTTTTTGATTTCATTTGCTTTATCTTCTGGTAAAACTTCACTAACAACTTTGTCTATCGATAATTGTTCTGCAATTACCTCAGCAGTTTTTTTATTGTCACCAGTCAACATAACTACCTCTAACCCTAAAGCTATGTAATTTTTCAACAGTTTCTAGACTACTTGCTTTTATTTGATCGGCAACAGCTATAATTCCAGCTAGTTCAGAGTCTACAGCTATGAATAATGGTGTTTTCCCTTCTGAAGCATATTTCTCTGCTTTTTCAACTGAATCTTTTGTAACAATATTATTTTCCAACATTAGTTTTTCATTACCGATAAGTACTGACTTTCCATCAACCATTGATGAAATACCTAATCCTGTTAATGAACTAAAATCTTTAACTTCTAACAGCTCTAAATTTCTATTTTTAGCTTCATCTACTATAGCTAGACCTAATGGGTGTTCTGAAAGATATTCTACACTCGCTGCAAGTTGCAAGAGAACTTCTTCAGATAAATTATTAAATGTCATTATATCAGTTACTGAAATTTTACCTTCTGTCAATGTTCCAGTCTTATCAAAAACAACAGTATCAACTTCTTTAGCTAACTGCAAAGCTTCTGAACTTTTTATTAAAATACCGTGTTCAGCTCCCTTACCTGTACCTACCATTATAGCTGTCGGTGTAGCTAAACCTAAGGCACAAGGACAAGCAATAACAAGCACTGCGATAATAATTTTTAGAGAAAAACTCCAAGATGCATCTCCAACAAAGTACCATAAAATTCCAGCTATTAGTGCTAAAACAATAACAATAGGAACAAATACTCCTGAAATTTTATCAGCAAGTTTTGCGATCGGAGCTTTAGAATTTTGAGCATCTTCAACAAGTTTAATAATCTGTGATAAAGTAGTGTCTTTACCCACTTTAGTAACTTTCATTTTAAAAACACCTGTTTTATTAATACTAGCTCCAACAACTTTACTATTAATATCTTTTTCTACTGGGATACTTTCCCCTGTTAACATCGATTCATCTACAGTCGAACGACCTTCAATCACGACTCCATCAAGAGGTACTTTTTCACCAGGACGAACAAGTAGTATATCACCTGTAGATATTTCATCTACGGCTACTACATGTTCTTCACCATCTTTTATTAAATTAGCTGTTTTCGGTACTAATCCAACCAATTTACTTATAGCATTTGTAGTACGACTTTTAGATACTCCTTCAAAGTATTTACCTAGTGTAATTAGCGTTAAGATCACCGCTGCAGATTCATAATACAAATTCATAGCTGCATGTTCATCACCTAAATATACCAATACGGTTGAATAAACACTATATAAGAATGCTGCCCCTGCTCCTAACGCTACTAAAGAATCCATATTAGGTTTTCTTCTAAGAATAGCTCTAATTCCTACACTGAAGAATTTTCTACCAAAATACAAAACAGGTAACACCAGAATAAACTGTACAGTTGAAAATAACTTTGGATTTCCCATTGGACTTAAACTTTCCAACATAGGTAATCCTACCATCTCAGCCATCGCTATATACAACACAGGCACTGTAAATATAGCTGAATAAATAAATCTTTTCCAAATACCATCAATTTCTTGTTGTTTTTTCTCAGCTTGATCATCAACAAAATCATCTATTTCTAATCTTGCTTTATAGCCCGCTTCTTCTACTTTTTTCTCAATCTCAGCTACACTTAATTTTTCTTTATCGAATTTTACTACCATCTTCTCAGTAGCGAAATTTACAATGGCTTTTTCTGTTCCATCTAAAGATGAAATCGTATCTTCTATATTTTTCGCGTACGTTGCACAGCTCATTCCTTCTAATATAAATGTTCTCTCTTCAATACTAGAAACATAAGTAAGCTTATACCCCATTTTTTCTACAATCTTTTCTACTTCAGTTCTATCTATTCCTTCTCCTCTAGAAAGAGTAAGTTTACTTGTTGCAAAGTTTACATTGACATCTGATAAATTATCAACTTGTTTTAAACTCTCTTCAATATGCGCTGCACAAGAAGCACAGCTCATCCCTTCAATTAAATATGTTTCATTTTTTACCATATATTAATCACACCTATCTTGTAAATATTTTTTTATTTGTCTACATTTGTAGTCTTTTGTTATAAATTAAGTATACTACCATCTAAAATTATAGTCAACAATATTTTTAAATAATCAATAACAGCTATCATTATGATATAGGGAGTGACTCAAAAATCATGATTTCGTAGAAATCGATTTTGTCGAGTCACCTCCGTACAGTTTATTAGATATCTAAAAAGCTTTTATAAAGCGAATTTAGATATCAATAAACCACTGCGACTATGAGTTCTCATATGAACTTTCGACAAATTTTAGGACCTTTTTGTCAACCTCAGCTGATTTTTCTAGGATTTAATTTAAAATTTAAAGCTGTAGATTTATTAAAACCTACAGCTTCTTACAATATTAATTTTTACTATCTAACTTTCCATTCATCTGACGACGTAATTTTGAAAAATCTTCTTTTACTACTACAGTATCAGCAATAAAGTCATGAAGTCCTTTTTTCTTATTTGTAAAAGCTACTGCTAAATACGGTAAATAAGCTAAGAATATCGTTAATAATCTACCTACTAGCTCACGATAAACTACATCAGCAAAACTTAACTTTTCCCTTTATTTAGTCTCTACTTTTTATCTTCATAATCATCTTACCTAAGGTTTGAGAGAAGAAATACGTCATCGCTATAAAATACGTAAACATAACAATAACATAACTTAAAGACTCTTCTCCTAAAATAGGAAAATCAAGTACCTTATTTAATAACCCAAAGCTAATAGTATTTAATAAACTAGATATAGCATAAATAACTATCATATCGATTAAATATGAAACAAATCTAGTCCAAAAGCCTGCATAGAAATTTTTAGAAAGTACTAAATAATCTTCTAATGAAGTTGGCAATGAAAAATCTTTTTCTAATTTTTCTTGTGCTTCTTTAGTATCTTCATACTCTTTAACAAGTTCTTCATTTTGTAAAATTTCATTCAGTACTACTGTAGTACCCCCATTAAGAAACGGATCATATGAAGGTGCATTATTATTTAAATCGTTGTTCATTTAAATCCCCCCTATCCTAAGTAGCTACGCTCAACTTTGTTTGAATTTACTTCGCTATTTAATTCAGAGATGAAACTTTTTGTTGTTGCTTTTACAAATCTAGAAATTAAACTTTCTGCAGTTTTATCAGCTCTTAACTCAATTACAGTTGGATTAGATAGTCCTTTTTCTTCTTTTATTAAATCAATAAGCTCATCTTCAGTACCTAATTTATCAGCTAATTTGTTCGCTACAGCCTGAGTACCAGTGTAAGTTCTACCGTCAGCAAGTTTCTTAACTTCATCTTCACTTAGGTGTCTACCTTCTGCTATAGCTTTTACAAATCTTTCATACGCTTCTTTGTTTTGCTCTTGTAATATTTTTCTAGTTGATTCTGGTAAGTCCTCTGTTAAACCACCTACTGCTTTTTGTTCTCCAGAACGGATAGTTTCTTGTTTAATTCCGTGATCGTTTAAAAATTTTTGAGCAGAAACATAACTCATAATTACTCCCAAAGAACCAGTAGTAGTTTCAGTATTTACAAAAATTTTCTTAGCTGGCGTAGATACATAATATCCACCCGAAGCAGCTGTTTTCTTCATTGACACATAAACATCTTTACCACTATTTTTTAAAGCATTATATAATTCAGCAGTTTCATAAACTCCCCCACCTGGTGAGTTTACTGATAATAGTATAGCTTTAATATTAGGATTATTTTTAGCTTCTTTGATTTGATTTAACACAGATCCTCTTGAATAAGTGTTCGTCATCTCAGCATTAATTTCACCATCTATAGAAATTTTCTGAATAATTTCACTACTATCACCTTTTTTCAAAGTTAATTTAGTAACACTTTGCTCCTGTAGAAAACTCTGTTAAGTACCCATTTAATTCTGCATCATCTTTTTTTATTGTTGTTACTTGATGTGATAGTTCCTTTAATTAACGAAAATACCACTAGAACCACTACAATCACAGTTGATATCAATCTTTTTATTCTTAAAATTCATAATTTTTCCTCCAAAACTTTATTATAATATTTTTGTAAAAAGCTAGCAACAAACAACACTTTAACCATCTGTACCTAGCTTTTAATTTACTCACCTTTAACTATTTTCCTCTATTTTTGTAAACAAATACTTTATTTTTATTGAGATATAATAATTAATTTTTTTGAATCAACTAGCAATTCATTACCCTCCACAGATTCCCTATATTTATCACAGTATCCAGTTATAACAAAGAGAAAAAAATTTGTATCATAGTAACCAATTGGCGTTAATTAACCCTAATATAATCAATAGAAACAGAATCCTCCATCTTATCAACTTCATCACCTTAATTATTATCTCTACTTTTCATAACTCACTCTCCTATTCTGCATAAGTTTTAGATACAAACTTATTATATCGTTTCATAAATGCAAGTTCTGCAGTTCCTGTTTGCCCATGCCTATTTTTTTAGCAATAATTACCTCAATAGTAGATACATCACTTGTTTCTTGAACTTCATTTTTCATCAGCATCTTCACTTCTATAGTAATCACCCACGATATAAGAATGAAACTATATCAGCATCTTGCTCAATACTTCCCGATTCCCTAAGGTCACTCATCATAGGTCGTTTATCTTGTCTAGATTCAACACTACGCGATAACTGAGATAATGCAATTACAGGACACTCTAGTTCCCTTGCCATCTGTTTTAAACTACGAGATATTTCAGATACTTCTTGTTGCCTATTATCTGTTCTCTTACTTCCCTGCAGAAGTTGTAGATAATCGATAACAACTAAATCTAAACCATGTTCAGCTTTTAATAGCTTGCATTTTGCCTTTACTTCATTTACTTTAATAAAGGCACTGTCCTCAATAAAGACATTCTTCTGATTTAGGAAATGAACTGCTGTTTCTAGTTTCATAAGGTCATCATTATCAAGATTCCCACGTTTAATTTTTTCAGAATCTATCATTCCTTCACTACAAATCATCCTAGATACAAGCTGATCCGCCCCCATTTCTAATGAGAATAATGCTACTGTTCTTTTCTCTTCTTCAGATCGAGGATTTTTTCCAGCAATATTTAACGCAATATTTAGCGCAAATGCTGTTTTACCCATCGCAGGACGAGCTGCAAGGATAATTAAATCTCCCTTACCAAAACCCACAAGCTTATCTAACGCTCCGTATCCAGTTGGAACAGCTACATTCTCACCTTCTCCTGCCATACGAGCTAAAATCTCTTTAAATACTTCTTCAGTAACATCTTTCATGTTTTTAAACTGTGATGTTTTGGCGCGCTCCATGGCACGTTCTACTTGATCGAATAAGGTTGCAGTTAAAGAATCAATATCGGCATTTCCTTGATTCATCTCTTCAGTACTACTTAACAATGCAGCACGAATTTCTCTGTAAATAGAATATCTTTTTACTAAATTCGCATAATGCATAATATTACGAGAACTCGGGTAATATCATATAAGTCCACTATATATAATGAGACATCCACATTTCTGAATGCCCCACTATTATTTGTTTCTTCAAAAATTGTAGTGGTGTCAGGTATTATTTCCATTTCATCTAAACGTAAAATAGCACTGTAAATATCTTTATTTCGTTCATCATAGAAATCTTCAGGATCGATTGTCGCCTTGACTTCTACTAATTTTTTTCAGGCTCTTGCATTAGAGCCCTAATAACGATTGTTCCGCCATAACGACAGAATCTATATGATATTTCATATTATCACCTTCGACTTATTTACTATTGTTCCACCACGTGAACTTTAATTGTTCCTTCTACTTGAGAGTGTAGTTTAATCTTAACATTTGTATATCCTAAAGATTGAATACCGTGTGGTAAATCAATTTTCTTTTTATCAACTTTAAGATCATGTTGTTTCTTAAGTTCTTCAACAATTTGTTTAGAAGACACTGAACCAAACAGCCTTCCACCTTCTCCAGATTTAACTTTAATTGTTACTTCAAGTCCTTCTAGTTGTTTTGCAAGTAGGTTAGCTTGAACTAATTCTTCTTGTTTATCTTTTTCAACACGTTTTTGTTGTCCTTTTAGTGTTGCCATATTAGCATTTGTTGCCGCTACAGCTTTTTTATTAGTTATTAAAAATTTTGCATATCCATCAGCAATCTCCTTAACATCTCCTTTTTTACCTTTTCCTTTTACATCTTCTAAAAATATAACTTTCATTACAATTTCTCCTTTTATCTATTATTTATATTTATGATATTATTTTATCAATAGCATCATTTAGACGATCTAACGCTTCGTCTAAACTAACCCCCTCAATCTGAGTTGCTGCATTAGCAAGATGGCCTCCGCCACCAAGTTCTTCCATGATAAGTTGAACATTAATATTACCTAATGATCTTGCTGAAATACCTACTCTACCTTCTTCTAGATATCCTATAGCAAAACTACATTCAATACCTTTTAGAGTTAGAAGTAAATCTGCACTTTGAGCAAGCATAACATTTGTATAATATTTATCTTCAGGGGCTTTTTGCCATAATAATCTCTGAGGGATTTCTGAATAGAATTATTAATTATTTCTACCCTATTCATAAAATTCTCAAATGGTTCTTTTAGAATTGTTTTAACTCTTATTGGATCTGCACCATTACTACGTAGATATGCAGCTGCATCAAAAGTTCTAGATCCTGTTCTTACAGAAAAATTCTGAGTATCTACTACTATTCCTCCAAGCATGATTGTTGCAGCAATAGGCGAAATTTTTTCTATCTTAGTCTGATACTCAATTAATTCTGCGATTAATTCGGATGCTGATGAAGCATACGGCTCAATATAAGTTAACAATGGATTTGTTATTATATCTTCACCACGTCTATGATGATCGATTATAACTTTTCTATTAGCTTTAGATAATATTGCTGCATCTATTACACGTGAGGCATCTGAAGTGTCTACAACAATTAAAGTTGTCTGAGGAGTCATAAGCTCCCATGCTTCATCACTGTCTACAAATACTCTTGATAATTGTTCATCATGACTATCTATTTCAAACATAACTTTTTTAATAGTTTCATCACGATCACTCTCATTTAAGATAATATAACACTCTTTACCTAAAAACTTAGAGAAAGTATAAATACCCACACATGCTCCAATCGCATCAAAATCAGGACGTTTATGTCCCATTACTATCACTTTATCACTATCATTTACTATATCGGCCAATGCATTAGAAACAACACGTGCTTTGATTCTAGTACGTTTTTCCTGTGGGTTAGTTTTACCACCATAGAATCTAATCGTGCCATCAACATCTTTCATGGCTACCTGATCTCCTCCACGCCCTAAGGCTAAATCTAATGAACTCTTAGCAAGTTCTCCAAGTTCTGGTAAGAAGTCAGTTCCCATCCCAACACCTATACTCAAAGTAATTGGTGCATCAAATTCTTCTTTTAGATTTCTAATAGTATCTAAAATTTGGAATTTTTCTTTTTCTATTTTTTTTAAGTCTTTTACATTTAACAATCCGATGAATCTATCATCGTCTATTCTTTTTAGATAAATACTATTTTTCTTAGCCCAATCTGTTAAAAGTAATAACAACAGTAGCATCCAGTCTACTCGCAACTTCATCTTCCAGTGAATCGTAAACATCTTCATAATTATCAAGACTCAAATTAAGAATAATTGGTCGCGTATCTCTAAATCTTTGCATCACTACTTTACTTTCTGTAATATCGAAGAAATAAATATATCCGCTATCTTTTTGGTAATTAACTTTATAATACTTCCCAAAAATCTCAAATTGATTATCCACTGGTGTCTCAAGATCGAAATAGTTCTTCAATCTCCAGCATCAGTTCTAAAATATTTAGACCTTTTAGGTCTTCAACTTTAATATTTTTATATAAAAATTATTTTGCCCATTCTATATTCTTATTTTCATCAATTACGACTATTCCTATAGGGAATTTATTAACACCTTTTTCTGATGAATCTTTAATTCTATTTGTTAATTTACTGATATACTCTCCGTATGTTCAGCTATCCCTTTGTATATTATAAAGGGAGAAAATAAAGCAATCCAAACCAATAAGTAAATTACTAAGCTATAAATATTAAATACACCACTTAGTATTGCACCTATTAAAAATAACAATAATAATTAATTCATATTTTTCTCATCATTCATACTTATCTCCCCCTCTTCATAATAATGTACCCTTCTCTCAACTTGAATACACTGTCAATAAATCCAAGTAACTCGAAGATGGGACTAAAAATCAACATTAAGACAAATACAATAGGCTTACCAATATTTGATTTCATCTTTTGTTCAATAAAAAGAATGCAGTAAAACAATCCATTTAATATGAATGCAAGCGATAAAACTCCTGTTATATTTTTGGAATAAAATATTCCAAAAACTATAAGTATTACTCCCCGTCTCTATTTCAACTAAAAGAGACTATAGTAACCACAATATAAATATATGCACTTTTCGGACTCAACATTATTCGACTAAACTTCGGAAATGCTGGAATAATGACATATTCTCTAGCTAATAACGATAATGTATACTGTACCAATATTAAGCTATATATAAATAACATTATAAATAATGTAACAGGGAACGATTTTTGTAAGTTAGAAAAACTTTTCTAATACTAAGTTCTTATCGACCCCTTGATTCATCTCAACCATAGAATTCTACATAATTGTTTATAAATTCTAGCATCTGCTTACTGTCGATAGTTATCTTCCCAATTTTTATTGATATAAATATATATATTGCTATACCTAAGTATATTACTGTATTAACAGCTACAACTAGAAATAATTTCGAAGCGCGCAAAAGATAGTTTTATATATTATATATGCTATTAGCATATGTATAGCAAAACCAAACTGTCATAATAGGAGATGCTATAGCTAATGAAAACTCCCTGCACCACCAAGTATTAATGAAATATAATATCTTAACCCTTTCGCTCCCAATACGTATGTAAGTGGAAATACTCGAAAGAAATGCTGCTACAATTTCAATATTCAATAACAATCCTATTAATATTAATAATAAATAACTGACTGAATAAGCTAAAATTTTTGAATTACTAGAGCATTCAAAAGAAAAATTTATTCTTCATTAATTTTTCAATTTCTTTTGCCCTAAGGCATCTGAAAATGTTATTATCCAAATTAACACTCCTTTATTATTTTAATAATCTCCATATAAAGTAATTTTTAACTATATAGGTATCTTTTATTATTATACCAAACTTCAAGATTTTTTAAAAAGGAAAATAAAGGATATAAACACAATACTAACTACAAATTAAAAATACTCTTTATATGAATTCATACTCAAATACCATATAATCTAAACTCTTTCTAACACTTTTAATTATTTCTCTCTTTATCAGCTATTATTTTATCTCCCTCTACAAATTATTGTCCATTAATATTCTTATTATACTCAATACCCTTTATCTTATAACCAGTTAATATCCTTAAATCGAAAATATGTTGAGTAGTAACTATTCATTCAAACTATTGATAAATAATACAAAAATCTACTAAATCTATTTATAATTTCCCTCGATTATCCTTTTATAATATAATTGACAAAATTTTTATTCAACTTATGATATTTTAATATGAGCTATACTTTTACTCAAAATTTTGTATTAATCTCTATAAAATACACTCACAATTTCAAAAGAAAGGAATTTTTGATGAAAAAATATATCATTACTATTATTACAGTCACTTTGGTAGTTTTAACTGTAGCTCTAACTGGATTTTTATTATTTAACAAAAGATGATAAAACACCCTACCTCTGACTCTACCACTTACAATTCAAAGTCCCCTATTAATAAAGAAGAATCTAAAGCTAATAATAATGAGAACACTCCTACTACCAACGAAAAACTCCCGAAACTACTTCTCAACCTACTATAATCAATGGTATTATTTTAGCAAACAAAAACACTCTCTTCCTGCAAATTACAATCCAGGTGGAAATCCTACAGCCAGACAAAAATTAATAAATTAATTAACGATGCTCAAGCATTAGGTTTAAATGTTTCTAATCAAGTATCTGGTTTTAGGGCACTACAACACTCAAGTAGGGATTATACAATAACTATGTTACTTCACACGGAAAACAAAGAAGCTGATAGGATTCTCATCTCGCCCTAGGATACAGCGAACATCAAACTGGTTTAGCATTTGATCTCATAGATAACGAGGACAATTATTAGGAGCAGAAGGAACTAGCGACAGTAGTAAAAAGCTTCAGCTTGGTTAGAAAAATGCTCACAATTATGGATTTATCGTTCGTTATAAACCTGAGTTTGTAGAAAACAGGTTACATGGAAGAAAGCTGGCATATTCGTTACGTCGGTGAAGATACAGCTAAAACAATCCATGAAAAATATTTCACTAGAGGAGTACCTTAACGCTCCGGATGGAGATTATGTAAATTAATATTTTATTGATAAAAGGAGAATTTAATGAATAATAATAATTTAGACCCTAACAATCTAGGTCCAACAACCTCAGCATCAAATAATCAAAACTATAACAGTACTCAACACAATAATCAAAAATTCAGAACAACAAAACTGTACTGTTCCACCTAACAATACTATTCCACCAGTATACAAAAAGAGCCGAAAAAAATAATAAAAAGTATTTACCTATTGTATTAACAGCAATCATTACATTTATAGTGCTAGTAGGAGCATTATACTTCGGATATAATAAATTTTTGAAAAAGAAAATGTTATCAACCTAGCTACTTACGAAGTTAATTTCGTAACATACGGAACTGAAGGAGAAGGAAAACCTGAGGTTGATATATATCCTGAAGTTGCAAATTCTAGCGCGGAAATTTCTAACTTTTATCAAACCCTGATATTTCATTTTAATAAACAAAAGCAATTTAAAAATGGAGATAAAGTTGAAGTTACTATAACTTTAAATAAGAACACTTCTAATAAACTAAAACTAAAAACAACAGGAAAATTCAGACAAACATTCACAGTTAATGGACTAAATGAAAAAGCTAAAGAAAAGGAAACTATTATCGTAAAAGAAGGAGCATCTAATTCTTCAAATCCTTCTGATTCTGCTAGTTCATCAAATGAAGTAAGACATAGTGTTAGCGGACGTACAGCTTATGTAAAACCATCTGTTGGGGTTAACCTAAGAAGCGATAAAAATGATACTAGTAAAATCTTAACATCAATAAAAGGTTGAGCCTCTGTTACAATAAGAACACTTGAAACTAACTCATCTGGGGAAAGTTGGGCATATGTTTTATTACGAGTCACACTGGATATATTCGTGCAGATTTACTAGGCGGATTCTAATAAACATTTTATAATTAAAAAGTTGATTCACAAAATTGTGAATCAACTTTTAATATCTCTAACTTTTACCTTAACCATAAGCATACTTATTAAAGTTATACATATAACAATAAGGAAAAATAGATTTACTTTGCGTAAAACCAAGTAAACCATTTTTTTAATATGTTTACCTATCCAAACATGAACCTAATCTCCATAATAGATACCTAATGCGAAGAATAGCTTGATATATTCCCATACTAACATTACGATATTCTCTATCGAAATATTGCATAGCAGAGAAATCAGTGCATTATAAGCACCTCCATATCCTAATCATTTAGAACCTCTTAAAATAAATAACATACGGGTTATTAACATATAACGCTATAATATAGAATGCTAATGAACAGCCCTAGTAAGAATAATAGAGTTTTTGAATACCCGCATTTTCTCGTAAAGTACACTCCCCACAAGAACTCCAGCAATCAACTGAGGTACTGCAAATACTGCATCCATATACGCAAGCATTAGCGGCGTCATATTCAACTCTGTTTTTACCGTAAGTAATCATGTTGGCTCCACTTGTAGAAAACTTAATAAATGAAAGTAATAATGCTATTAGACAAAATATAGATAAAACTCTTATGTTTAATTACTACCTTCACCTTATCAAATGAGAAACCACTATCAACAGGGCGATAATCTTTCATCATAAATGATAATACAAACGTTATTACCGCAATAACACCTGCTACTATCCACATATAGTCAAAATGTTTTATATGTATTCATAGTAAAGAACATATTGTATAGGTGCTGCGATAAATTCAGCTAGTAACGGTGCAACAGATAGTATCGATACTGACACTGCTGCCTTATCTTTAGAAAAAGTTTCTGAAAAATAACATTGAACAAAGCAAGCATTGTAGCACTTATCCCCAATGATAAAGAAGATAAGTATAAGGTTATATAGCTACCGTTAAATGCTACTAAAAATGAAGTCACTATTAATAAAAATAGAGAAATTTGAACGAATATTTTTACGTTTTGAAAACATCGCTCGCTAAAAACATCAGCAACCTTACTGTAAACTCATAAGTCCATATCCGGCTGCTATTTGAGCTGCAGTACCGGTGTTAAAGAAAGTCCACCTTGTTCTATCGGTGTAATGCGTATAACTTCCTGTAGGCACGTATAATACTTATCGCAGACCAGAATAAAACTAATATCCAAAAATATAATAATTTGATCGCTTATTCAATTCGAATTTTTTAGATAAAAGATTACCAAAATTAGAATTAATGCGATCGTTATAAGTGAAAAATAAAATTTTGTTTTAACCATCTCCTAACTATATAATTTCTATAAATTTTTAAAAATATCGAATCCAAAAGTAGTGTAACTATGTTTAAAATTCAACTTTAACATTATACCACAAAAATCATATGTTGTTAAAGAAAAATACTCAGATTATCTGTTATATTACTTTTGATAACGTTAAAAACTTATTTTTATATTTGGATGAGGCTTCTTTTTATAGTTTTAGCACATCCTAATAAAGTATTTCACTCGTATATATATCATCTATTATCAAAACAGATTCAACACTTCCTAGAGTCATTTCATCGCATAAAAAGATGATACCTGTTCTCCTTTCTTCCTTTATGAAGTTTAGATTGTTTCTTTCTATAATCACAATTAAGAATTTTCTTATAGTCCACATCACATAACTTACAAACTTGTTCAACTATGATCGAACCTCGAATAATCTCCCGAATCTCGTTTGCTGGAACAATCGTCACTAAATCAAAATTATTTAAAGACTTATCTAAAAAGATTTTTAAATTTTGCTGAGCAAACCACATCTCCAGAAATATTTTATAGAATAGATTTCATCTTTTAAAAATTCATAATCAACTAAAATAATACAAAGTATATTCTCCAACTTCGAGGACATTATATCAATATGTTCCCTACAACTATTACAAAGATAAAAATCCTCTTTTTTTACAAATAATGTATCAAATCCCAACTTTTTCTTTGTTTCCAAATTACAAAAACTACACTTCATATCTTACCTCCTGTTCAACTTTCTATATTTCATAAGATTATTCATATACTCAATCTCTTTAATAGCAGCTTTTCATATCCCTACTTATATTATCCGCTAAAAATACAACATCACCTGAATTATCATAGTCCTTTCTACCTACCCTACCTGAAATTTGAATTAGTACCGACTTTGTAAAATTTATATGCTTTGCATCAAAAACCACGACATCTAAATAATCAAAAGTCACACCACGTTCTAATATCGTAGTTGTAATAAGGACATCTATTTCTCTATTATAAAATTTCTGGATTTTTCTACTTCTATTTTTATCACTACTATAGACAAAAATCTACAATTATTTCCTCGAAAATACATTTTTTAAAATATAGACAGCCATCTCACATGCCTATTTCAGGAACAAATATTAAGATTCGTCTATCCTTTTTCCAATTTTTCTTTAGTAGTTTCTCTAGAAATCGTGATTTTCTAGAAAAATCAAAACACTTGAGGCTTTTCAATTTTTATTTTCGGAACAGTGTGATAGTATCTGTGATACCTTATAGGGATTTTTATAACTTCATCAACACTAGATTTTTACTACTTCAGATGGTGTTGCCGAAAGGAATCTAAGAACACCATCATCTTTCAAACTCGTTTTGGCGCCATTTTCTAAACATTCATCACCAGAATACGGGAAAGCATCCACTTCATCAATAATAACAATATCAAAGTAGTTGTAATACTTAACTAGTTGATGAGTAGTCATAATATAGAAATTCGAATCTCCAAAAGTCTTTTCCTCACCATGCAAAACACTCATTGAATAGCCACTAAAATCGCGAGCAAACCTTTCGGATAATTCTTTGACTACATCTCTTCTTGGAATTGCCAAGCATATGTTTTTATTATCCAAGATTGCATGATATATAGCATCATAAACTATTTCTGTCTTACCCGCCCCGCAAACAGCCCAGATTAAAGTACTCTTTGCGCTTTCTATGTTCTCCACTAAAGTCTTACTTGCCACTTCCTGAACATCGCTTAACTCTACACTAGGTTTTTCTAGTGCTTTTAAATCTAATATTGGTATATTTATATGAAACTTTATAAAATAATCATCACTTCTTCCAAAATCTATACATCTTCTACAATATGTAACTTCCTGATTTTTTATTACTAAAGTCGTGAAAAATGTTGCTGATCTTTATTATCACATTGTAAACAGTGAAACTTACCTTGATCTTTCCATTTTACTGAAATTTACAATTTACTTATATATTGACAATTATCTAAATAATGAAGTTTAATATTCATTTTTAGCTAATTTAGATATGGATAAAAAGCAGTCCATTATACCTCCTTAAAAAGTTAAATCACTCTCTTTTTAGAGTATAGACTGCCCCTGTCGTTGTTCATTATATATTTCATCAAAATCAGAATTGATTTCTCCAAAATCATCATAGCTCTTTTTAATTTTTCTATAATTTATACTTTTTGTCATTATTATTCATTTTTGAATAATAAACTATATAAATCGCCTCTATAAATTCACAGTATTCCTAAAAACATTTTCTATTACCCCTTATCTGTAAATTTTTATCAAAAATATTTTCAGTAAATTTCCTCATTTAGTTAACATTTTAAGTTTCTAATATTCCTAGTTAACCACATAACATCTATATTTAATTTTATTTTAACAAAAAAATATTTATAAAAGCAAAATAAATGTACATTTTATAAAGTGACATTACATGCAAACTATATTGCTAACGTTATCAAAAAGTGGTATAATAAAACTATAAAAAGGAAACCCTATAAAGTAGCTAAGCTGCTTTATGAAAGAGTGCTTTAAAATGTTAAGATATCAAGTACGAGGAGAAAATTTAGAAATTACCCAAGCAATCAGAGAGTATGTTGAAAGTAAAGTTTCTAAATTAGAAAAATACTTTGCTGACAGTTTAGAAGCAAACGTTTACGCTAATGCTAAAGTATACAAAAATAATAAGAAAAATCGAAATCACTGTACCACTTAAAAGGTGTAACACTTCGAGCTGAAGAAACAAACGAAGATTTATACGCTGCTGTTGATTTAGTTGTTGACAAACTTGAACGTCAAATGAGAAAACACAAAACTAAAATCAATAGAAAAGGTCGTGAAAAAGGATTTGCTGAAGAAAATATTCTTACTAGTGAGTTAGAAGAAGCTGAAGAAACTACTTTTAGATCTTGGCATAAAGTTAAACAACTTAAAAAGTTGAAGCAATGACAAGAGAAGAAGCTGTATTCCAAATGGAACTTCTAGGACGATTTTCTTCGCATTCTTAGATAACACTACAAATGAAATTTCTGTAGTATATAAACGCCGTGACACTGGATACGGAGTATTAGAAATTTCTAAATAATTAATATTGAGTTTAAACACAATCAACCATCTTCCGTGGGTGGTTGATTTTTCTTCTAAATACAATAAAATTAAAATAAAGAAATAAAAATAGGTATAGAATTGTACCGACCCCAAAAAGTTAGACCAAAAATCTAACTTTTTGAGGTCACGTATTTTTATAAACTAAATATAATTTTGAATTTAAAAAGAAAGTCGTACTAGAGTATATAAATGAAAACATAAGCATAAGATCGTTAGCGAAAAAGCATGCTATAAAAATCTCATAATAATATTGAAATTTGGGTTTGCCAAATATAAGAAATATGGAGATGAAGGATTATATCGTTCAAGAAAAATGAAGAATATCCTTTCGAAAAGATATATGTTGTAGAATTATACTTAACAAAGTGAACTCTCATACAATGACTTAGCTTTACAAGAAGGTATAAATAATCCAGCACTTATTTGTAACTGGGTTAATCGCTTTAGAGTAGCTGGTCCTGATGCATTGAGAGAACGAAGGAAAGGTCGGAAAAATCTTAATAGCTAAATCAACTAAAAAGTTAAGTAGAAACAACAAGTCAAACCACAAATGATAATATATCTAAAGAATATGTAAAAAGAAATTAGAAAGATAAATTACTACAACTAAGGATAGAAAATGCATTTTTAAAAAGAAGCGAGGAGACTGCGTTTTAGCGGAAGAAGCAGAAATGAAAAGAAGGCGCGAATTATAAGCAGTCTCCGAGGAGAATTCATACTTAAAGACCTTCTTTTATATGCGAAAATGCCAAAAAGCAACATATATGTACTGGCAGAAGAGATTTGATAGAGTTAATCCAGATAAAAGAAATTGAAGAGAAAATATTAGAAATAAGAAAGAATAATAAAAGATTATGGTTATAGACGTATATATGGTGCGTTACGTAATTCAGGATATATAATAAACAAAAAGAAAGTTCAAAGAATTATACAAAAATTGAAAACTTACAGGTTACATCATTTACTAGAAAAAGTAGAAAAATACAATTCATATAAAGGAAAAATTGGGAAAACAGCTAAGAATAGAATTAGAAGACGATTCAATACTAATATTCCACATCAAAAATCACTACAGACACAACTGAATTTAAATATTATGAAGTTAATGAGAGAGGTAAATTAGTAGTAAAGAAACTTTATTGGATCATTTATGGATATGTATAATGAGTGAGATAATAAGCTATAGTATAAGTGAGAGTCCATCAGCTAAAAATATAATGGATGCACTAGAAAAAGCTATTAAAAGTCACAGCTAAATCCCTTATGGGAGAACTTTCCACTCTGATCGAGGATGGGCTTATCAAATGAAGACCTCTCGAAAAGGTTAAAAAGAAGAACGTATTTACCAAAGTATGTCTAGAAAAGCAAATTGTTTGGATAATTCAGTAATGGAGAATTTCTTCGGAATATTAAAACAAGAGATATACTATGGAACAACATATAATAGTTATAGGGAGCTGAAATTAGCTATTGAAAATATATAAAATACTATAATGAAGAAAGAATAAAAGAAAACTAGGATGCTTAAGTCCTAAGCAATATAGAATAAAAACATATGACTGTATAAATATAAAAAGATAGCGTAGCAGTCATTATAACTACTACGCTATTCTAAGTCTAACTTTTTGGGGTCGAGTCAATTTCTCTTGTATTTTTTATACTCTTATAGTGGTGAAGGGCGCTTTCCGACTAATTTTTATATGATACCACATAAAAATGGATTCTCCAGCTAGTAAATGAGCCTATAATCTCATTTACTCCTTACAAAAGTGCTATGCAGATTTTGGATCTCCTACTATAGAGTATTCTAGAAAAATATTTAAAGAATAAACTAATTTTTATTGTATCCAATTAGTTTCTATAACTATATACAATACCCATTAGGAGGATTTTTATGACTAAAAAGTAGCCTTATTCGTTGAAAATGGAGTGAAGAATTAGAGTTAATTGCACCCCTAAGATATGCTGCGTCGTGCAAATATTCACGTTGATCTAATCTCTGCAAACAACGAAGATTATATAACTAGCTCACATGACGTAAAAATAATAGTAGATAAAAAAATTGATGACATCGACAATATTCTTGATTATGATGCAATAGTAATCCCAGGTGGAATGCCCGGAAGCACATTACTTCGTGATAACGACAAAATTATCAAATTCTATCAAGAAATGTATAATGCCGGTAAATTGGTTGCTGCCATCTGTGCTGCACCTATCGTACTAAGTAAAGCAGGCATCCTTGAAGATAAAGAAGTCACTTCTTACCCAACTTTTGAAAAGGAACTTAATTGTAAAAATTATAACAATAAAAAAGCTGTAGTTGTTGATAAAAATGTAATCACTGCTCAAGGCGCAGCTGTAGCTACTCTATTTGGTTATGAAATTGTTAATTACTTGCTTCAAGATAACACAGCACAAAACATCAGTGATGCTATGTTAGTCCCAATATTAAAAAATAACTATAAAATACAAAACTTAAGACCTCAGATTAAAATATCCGAGGTCTTTCGTATTATTATTTCGTCAATTCTTCTAATTCTTTCATCGCAGCTACTACAACTTCCGGTGTACAAACATCAACCGCAAGTTTAAATGTTTCTTTTTCACTAGCCGCAAATTCAGCAATTTTTTGCATTTTTTCTTCAACATCTTCTGTTACATTAACACAAGCTAAATTATAAGCTAAATCATTAGCTTTATAGAATGGCACAAGTTTCTCAACTTCTTCTCTCTTACCTTCAGCAAGTAATTGAACTAAGATACCATAAGATACTTTTGTTCCGTGTAATACAGAATGTGTTTCTTTAACTAAACTCATACCATTGTGTACTGCATGAGCTCCTGCCATACGTCCATAGTGAACCCCGAAACATCCAACACATCCTGAGATAGCAAAGACTGTGTCTACAGCATTTTTGAAACTTTCAGTAACTTCACCTTTTTCCATAGCTTCTAGCGCACCGTTAGCATCGCGAAGAAGAACATCACGAGTGATTTTGGCTGCTTCTAATCCCATTCTTACAAAAGGATCGTTGAATTTATTATTTCTCTCTACTAATACTACTGCTTCATACCATTTAGCTAAAGTATCACCAATTCCCGCTACAAAATATTCTTTTGGTGATTCTAATAATAAATCTAAGTCTGCAATACAAGCGTATGCTGTACGTTTAAAATAAGCAACCTCTCTAAATGTGTGATCTGGATGATAAACTGCAGCTACAGGTGCATAAGGTGCGCAAGTTGCGATTACTGTCGGCACTGTCATATACTCAACATTTAAGTTTTGCGCTACACCTTTGGCAGTGTCGATAACACGCCCTCCTCCTACTCCAAGTACTATGTCAACACCTTCACCGTATTCATCGGCGATACGTTGCATGTCTTCAAAAGATGCAGAACCATCATATTTCGCTACTCTAAACTCTCTATTTCCTTTATAAAATTTTGTAAATGCTGCGTAAGATTTTTCTCCAGTAACAATCAAAGGAGTCTTAAATCCTTCTAATCTATTATCAAGTGCAGACAATGCCCCACTTCCTGAAATATATTCACTTACCCCTGGTCTTGCTACATTTGCTAATTCAAACATTTTACATCTCTCCTTTGTTGTTAACTTTATAATTTTATTGTTTAAATAAAATTATATCATTTCAGAAAATTAAAATCAATAGTAAATTAAAATCTTTTTATTTTTCTGATAATTTAAAGATATATACTCTAGAGCAATTTATAAACAACTAAACTTAAAAATAAAGGTAATCGATAAAGTAAATTATTACCATATCAATTACCTTGATCTTTTAGGTTATTTCGGGAAAAATATAGTCCCCTCTTTTTTAGTCTGACCTTTAGTTATAGATTCCACTATAGTACTAGCTTTTTCTAATGCCACTATATCACCATTTAATTTTTCAATTAGTATCTTTCTGCCTTTATACGGACTATAAACACTAGCTTCTATATTCTCAATCCTTAAATAATAACGCTCATCTAAACAACTTTCCTTAAGCATATTTTTATCTGAGCTAAAATTTTCTTCTTTATAATCTACATACTCAAATAAATTTCTGTTTTGTAATCTTTTTGCTAAATCAGCAGCAATTTTATCTTCTTTATCTTGAATAAGAGAACAACAATATAATAGTGAATTTTCATCTAGTTTAAAATATTCGTCTACACTCACTTCAGATTTCCCTAAAAATGGAATCAACACCTTCATATCTTCAAAATAATCTTTATCACCTTTAAAAATATCCTTCAATCTATTAAATAGTTGAATAAATACCGCCTCATAACTTCTAGCTACAGGATGATAATAAACCTGCCAGTACATCTGATATCTCGCCATAATATAGTCTTCTACACTATGAATACCAGTATATTTAACGACAATTACCTTTCTTCCCTCAGCAGTTTTTCTTACGCGCATTGTACGTAATATTCTTTCAAGGTCAAACTGTCCATAACTTGTCGCTGTAAAATAAGAATCACGTAATAAATAATCCATTCTATCGGCATCTAGTTGACCTGAAACAATCTGATTCAGTATGTCATTTTCATGAGTATGTTGAATAATAGAGACTATATCTTGTGGCAATTTTTCTGAAACAACTCTTAAAATAGAATTAAGCTCAGTATTTCCTAATATTATTTTTGCTGTATATTCCTCATGACTATGATTAGTAACATGCTCAAATGCATGAGAAAACGGTCCATGACCTACATCATGTAAAAGTCCCGCAAGCATCACGCAAACTTTTTCATATTCTGTTAATTCAACACAAAGTGATTTAACCTCAGTAACCATTCTTCTAACTATTTCATAAACTCCTAGAGAATGAGAAAATCTAGAATGTTCCGCAGTTGGATAAACTTGAAAATCTCCTCCTAATTGTCTTATACGGCGTAATCTTTGAAACTCCTTACTATCAAGACAATTCCAAATTACTTCATAGTGAATATGAATATAACTATGCACTGGATCCTTTAATACTTTTGTTTCGTCTAATCTCTTTAATTCCATCACTTTTCCCCCTGTCATAAGCGATATTTCTTACTATATTTCTCTCTTATTATATCAAAGCACAAAAAAAAGACAAGCCTAAGCTCATCTTTTTCACTTTTATTCTTATTTTTCGTCTACTACGTATGGTAAAAGTGCCATGTGTCTAGCTCTTTTAATTGCTGTAGTTAACATTCTTTGGTACTTAGCTGAAGTACCTGTTACACGACGTGGTAAGATTTTTCCACGTTCAGAAATGAATTTTTTAAGTAATTCTACATCTTTGTAGTCGATAAATTCTACGTTATTTTTAGTGAAATAACATACTTTTTTACGACGACGCATGTTGTTACGACGATTGTTAGTTACTGCCATTGTGCATGTCCTCCTATGTAATTTTAGTCTTCTTTAAACGGATTTACTACATCCTGCATGAAGTCATCATCTAGATTACTTGGGAAGTTTTCCCCAAAATCAGAGAATGATGAACTATCATTAATAAAATCTTGCATAGCTGAATTAGCTTGTCCAAAGTTTTGATTAGTATTGTTATAATGATTTTGATTATTATTATACGCTGGTTGTGATTGAGGTTGATTAAAACTCATTGAGTCAAAACCATTGTTTTGTCTATTAGAACTAGACTTAGATTCAAGGAACTGAATTCTATCAGCTACTACTTCAGTAACATAAACAGTATTCCCGTCTTTACCTTGATAATTTCTAGTCTGAATTCTACCTTCCACTCCAATCAGACTACCACGTCCTAAAAAACGCGCCATATTTTCTGCTTGCTTTCTAAAAGCTACACATCCAATAAAGTCTGCTTGTCTTTGACCATTTTGATCAGCAAATGTTCTATTTACAGCCACTGTAAAATAAACCATTGGAATATTCGAATTAGAATACCTTAATTCTGGATCTTTAGTTAATCTTCCTACTAATACTACGTTATTAATCATAGTAAATCACCCCTTATTTTTCTAATCTTACTACCATGTGACGGATGATGTCATCGCTAATTTTTGCTAAACGATCGAATTCTTTTGTAGACGCATCTGTTGCTGAAGTTAATTCTACTACATAGTAGTAAGCATCACTGAAGTCTTCGATTTCATAAGCAAGGCGTTTTTTACCTAAATCTTTAACTTCTACTGCTTCTGCACCTTCTGAAAGAATATTTACGAATCTATCAACCACAGCTTTTTTAGCTTCTTCATCGATACGTGGTTGAACAGCAAACATTACTTCATATTTTCTCATGTGTGTGTTACCTCCTTTTGGTCTTTGCGACTCTCTAATTTATTAGAGAGTAAGGAGTAATAAAATTACTCTAGCGACTATTATATCAAGTATAAAAATAAAAAAAGCAACTAATAACTATATATTTTTACCATAATTTTTTATTAATATATTTATTATCTCTCTTAGTAATCAAACAACAATACTCTTTAACATTTTATATCATTTCGCTAACAGTTACTTGTTAATATTTTAATCGAATTCCCATCCTTAATCTAATCTATAAATAGTTTTCTATCTATACTAAAAATTTCTTCTATTATATAATACGAATCACAAAAATTTTTATCGATAATCATTATCAGCCGTTTTTATTTTTATTTTTTTAACATTATATTTCACTTTCCATACAAGTGTTAAACAAAAGAATTCTGTTATATATCAATTATTACATATTTTTATAATAAATTTTAAAAATACCTTTATTATAATATATTTAATTTATATAACAGCTAATAATTTTTAAAAAAATATACATAAAATTGAAAAACGGATTCTTATTTTTATACCGATGAAAAATATACGTTTTTATATAGCTTTCTAGTTATATAACAGATATTTACATGTTTATAGATAGGGTGATAAAAATATAGTTGTAATCAAATAAAAGATGTTTATAACAATAGATAAGAGTTTGATGTAGCGAATTTTTATCCTATTATAATATAAACTGAGCATCAAAGGAGTTAAATATCATGGCAAAAGAAAAATTACAAACTGTAGATCCAGTTGAAGAAGTAAACACATTAGTATCTAAAGCGCTAGTTGCTTTGGATGAGTTCAAAAAAATTGAAGATCAAGAGAAAATTGACAAAATAGTTCAAGCAGCCGCTGTAGCAGCTCTTGAAGCTCACGGTCCATTAGCTGTCGCAGCAGTAGAGGAAACTGGGCGCGGTATTATTGAAGACAAAGCTATTAAAAACCTTTACGCATGTGAATACATAGTAAATTATATGCGCAATCTTAAAACTGTAGGAGTAATCGATAAAGATGATGTTGACGGCCTTACTGCAATAGCTGAACCAGTTGGAGTTGTTTGTGGGGTTGTTCCAACAACTAACCCAACATCAACAACAGTGTTCAAATCTCTAATCTGTTTAAAAACTCGTAATCCAATCATATTTAGTTTCCACCCATCTGCTAATGAATGTTCTAAACAAGCAGCACGTATCGTTCGTGATGCAGCAGTTAAAGCAGGTGCTCCTGAAAACTGTATCCAATTTATTGAAAAACCTTCAATGGAAGGTACTCATGCACTTATGAATCACGATGGAGTAGCTACAATTCTTGCTACTGGTGGTAATGCGATGGTTCGTGCAGCATACTCTTGCGGAAAACCCGCTCTAGGTGTTGGGGCTGGTAACGTACCTGCTTATGTACACAAAGACGCTAAACTTAAACAAGCTGTTAATGACATCGTATTAAGTAAGGCATTTGACAACGGTATGATTTGCGCCAGTGAACAAGCTGCAATCGTTGATAAAGAACTATACGATGAATTCGTTAAAATCATGAAATCTCATAGAGTTCACTTCGTAAATAAAGAAGAAAAAGCTAAATTAGAAAACTTACTATTCGGTGTAGAAGCAAACTCAGAAAACTGTGGTGGAGCTAAATTAAACTCTGTAATTGTTGGTAAACCAGCTACAGAAATCGCTAGATTAGCCGGATTCGAAGTACCAAAAGGAACTGTAATCTTAGCTGCTGAATGTAGTGAAGTTGGCGTTAAAGAACCACTTACACGTGAAAAACTATCTCCAGTTCTAGCTGTATTAAAATCTACTAGCACTGAAGATGGTATAGAAAAAGCTAGACAAATGGTTGAATTCAACGGTTTAGGACACACTGCAGCAATTCACACTCAAGATGAAGAAGTTGCTGAAGAATTCGGTAAAGTTGTTCGCGCTTGTCGTGTAGTTTGGAACTCTCCATCTACATTTGGAGGAATTGGTGATGTTTCAACGCATTTATTCCATCTCTAACTCTTGGATGTGGTAGTTATGGACGTAACTCAGTATCTGGAAATGTTAATGCAATTAACTTACTTAACATCAAATTAATCGGACGTAGAAATAACAATATGCAATGGTTTAAATTGCCTCCAAAAGTTTACTTTGAACCTAACGCTATCAAATATCTAAGCGAAATGGAGGGTTTAGAGAGAGTAATGATCGTAACTGATGAATCTATGGTTAAACTTGGATTTGCAGGACGTATCATCGATCAACTAAATCGTCGTAAAAACAAAGTTCAATACGAGGTATTTGCAGGAGTAGAGCCTAACCCAGATATCACAACAGTAAAACGTGGATTGGAAATCATGAATACTTTCAAACCTAACGCTATCGTAGCACTAGGTGGTGGTTCTCCAATGGACGCTGCAAAAATCATGTGGTTATTCTACGAAAGACCAGATGCTGATTTTACAGAACTTGTTCAAAAATTTGCAGATATCAGAAAACGTACTGTTAAATATCCACACTTAGGTCAAAAAGCTACATTTATAGCTGTACCAACTACTTCAGGTACAGGTAGTGAGGTTACACCGTTCGCAGTAATCTCTGATAAAGAAAATGATAAAAAATATCCGTTAGCAGACTATGCTATTACTCCCACACGTTGCTATCGTTGATCCAGTACTAGTTCAAACAGTACCAGCTAGACCAACAGCTGCAACAGGTATGGACGTATTAACACACGCAACTGAAGCATATACTTCTATCCTTGCTAATGACTATACTGATGGATTAGCACTTCGTGCAATCAAACTTGTATTTGAAAACTTAGAAAAATCTGTTAAAGAATTCGATAAAGAAGCTAGAGAAAAAATGCACAATGCATCTTGTTTAGCTGGTATGGCGTTCGCCAACGCATTCTTAGGAATTTCTCACTCAATGGCACACAAAATTGGTGGTAAATTCCACACTGTCCACGGTGAAACTAACGCAACATTATTACCATACGTAATCAAATATAATGGTACTCGTCCAGGTAAAGTAGCTCTATGGCCTAAATACGAACACTATCAAGCCGATGAAAGATTCCAAGATATCGCTCGTATGCTAGGACTAAAAGCTGATACTCCTGAACAAGCAGTTGATTCTTACGCTCAAGCTGTATTCGAATTAGGAAAACGTGTAGGAACTCCAATGTGCTTCAAAGACCATGGTGTAGACTACGAAGCATTCAAAGCTGCTCTACCTACTCTAGCTATGGATGCATACGAGGATCAATGTACTCCAGCCAACCCAAGATTAGCTCTAATCAAGGATATGGAAGGTATCATGGAAGCTGCTTGGTTCGGATTCGATGAGAAAAAATTCGTAGAAAATCAATAAGCTATTCATTAAAATATAGAAACATTAAACTCATACTTCCTTTCATCCGAGAAGTAATGAATAGAATTATCCCTTAGAAAAATCTAAGGGGATTTTTTTAATACTCTTTAACTACAAATGAATATACTAAAACTAAAATTAATAATATTAACAAGCTATATAGTGCAAACGATGCACTAATAGCATTAGCGAAAAATAATATTACTGTTGTTCCTATTGGGACGGAAATAGTAATTATCGTACTAAAAATACTATATATCGACGTTTGTTTTTCCTCAGGCACTGATTGTAAAATCAATGCATCCAGTTTTTGGATTCGATATTCCTGCGAAGTAACCTATTATTACAGTTAAAAATCACGAGTATAAACCTATTTTGCAGTAGCAATAGATTTCCTACATACATAATGAATAAAATTATTTCTAATATGGCATTATTTCTTAAACTCATATTTTTATAAAAACTAATTTGGTAGACACCTCCGGCAATTGTACTAAGTACTTCCACGATTTCTAATAAAGTAATAGTATAAGCTACATTTCCAAACAATAAGCTATCATTTTTTTACTAAAATCACTAAAAGTAAGGCGAACATCGTAGAGGAATAGAAATTCATCCCTAAAAAAATAGTATAACAAAATTATATTTTTCTTAATCTCACGAAGTATTTTTAAAATTTTTCAATAGTGTCCTTTAAAAATATTTTAGTACTTACCTTCTCTGTATTCTTAACTTTAAAACTGCCAATCTCTGCTTTTATCGTATTTTTATATTTTGCCAGTATTAAAAATGCTATTAAGAATAGTGCTGCATTCAACATTCCAAAATATGAATAGTTATAGCTTAAAAGACCTAAAACGAATACTCCTACAGCCTTCCCTCCAAGTGAGATTGTATTATTTATAGAACTGATAAATGCCAATGCTTCACTAAGTTGTTCTTTACTCACTAACCTAGTATTTATCGACATTGATAAATAGCTATTATACCCACCTAGAATATCTGCAACAACATTTACAAATACTAATACAATAAAAATCCACCATTGTATTCCATAAATACACACCAAGGCGAATAATGAAAATAATAAAAACTGATAAAATCTTGTCGATAGTATTCTGTTGTACTTATCTTTCGTCTGATCCGCAAAATATCCTAGGATAAACGAGATAATATAAGGTAATGACGTGGCTATCGAAACTATACTTACGGCTAATTCTGGATTCGGTAAACTCGTCGCATAAATAATAAACGCAATATCAAATAGTGTCCTACCTGCATTTCCAAAAGCCAATGAAACAGTGAATAGCCTATAGAGTTTGTTTTTCAAAAAAATATTCATAAAATATCACCTCCTGTATTAGCTCTATTTTACATTGATACGGTTGAATTTTTCAATATATTATACAGTTTTTTTCTGAGAATTTAAAACATTTATCATTCAACTTCAACATCCTCTCCATCTACAAAAAGAGTAACTATTCAGCATTCTGATTTTTTTAAAATCAAACCCTTTTTAGTTACTCTCTATTTATATATATTTCTTATATCCTATCCCTCGTGAAATATTCGTACATATCTTCACGAATTGGAGTCTGTATTTTATAGAAAAATTGGATTACAGTATCTCCGCTTCTTTCTCTAGCTACCAGCTTAGGCTCACCCGTTGTCTTCATCTCACCTAGAAAATAAAATATTCGTGCTCCATCTTTATCATCTTTATTTTTTCTCATAAATAGATAGATTTTCGTATCGTTATTATAGAAATAATCGCACTCTTTCGATTCTAAATTCCTTCTCGGCTTCGACATCGAAGTAAATCCATTATCCGGTAAAAATCCATGTGTATAATCACGGTTAAATGAATTTTCATCAATATCGTAGTTAATAAATACAGGCAAAGTCTTCGTTCTTTCATCGTACTTATAACCACCTATAGCAAGTGGCACATAATTTATGCTCCATGAGAATAATTTACATATATCCTCAAAACTATATTTCTCATACAATACAAAATTAGTATCTTTTGTATAAATTATCTTTTGTAATATTTATTATATCTATAAATTCCATAGTCAACTATATCTAATAATAATTCCTAAAGATCTCTGATTGTAACTGTTCTTCAAACTCCTTAGATATTTTTATCTCAGCTACATTCTCATCTAAAAATATACAATCATGAAACTTCTTCTTGGTAACACTGCTAGTTACGAAATTGTTAGTAAGTATCTTTCTACTGACATCCAATTCATAGTCAGCGATAAACTTATTATAGTCTTTCAACATAATTTCTTCAAAAGCTACAAGGATATTACGCTTCTTATCATCTAATAACAAACGTAGAATTACAAGTTCTTCTATTTTTTTACTTAAGATTAAATTAGTAGAAACAAAATTCAGCATATTCTCTGCTGTCTTCGTCAGCTTTCCGCTATATTCAAACTGTTTTTCCTTCTTAGATAAAAATGAATAATAACTTCCAGCTACTTCGAAAATCTTTCTAATATCTATAGCATCATAGTCCTCAAAGTCTAAATACGTAGGTATTCTTCCTAGTTTATTTTTAAGCTTATTATACTCATCAGTAACGAATAGCCACGTGTTTAACTTCACATTGTCTATCGCACTGTAAATTCTCTGTTTAGAGATTTCATCAAAGTGAATAGTTGACGTCCCAGGAATATACCTAGTCCCTTGAGATAAAAACTTCCTTACGGTATCTTTGTCATAACTATTATCTCCAGATAAAGCTACAGGAATTAAAAAGTTATTTTTGTAATTCGCGATAAAATCTATTATTACGACAAAGTCCTTATTCGCAGATTTTCGCAAACCACGACCTAACTGTTGAATAAAGATAATAGAACTTTGAGTAGGTCTTAACATAATTACCTGATTAACCTCAGGAATATCTACACCTTCATTGAAAATGTCTACGGTAAATATATAATCTAGCTGCTCTCCATCATTCGCAACTAACTTAGCAATCTCCTGTTTGCGTCGTTCCTGACTATCTTCACCTGTTAAGCTAGTAGTCTTATATCCACGCGCATTGAACTCCTCGCTAAGCACCTTGGCTTCTTGTTTCGATGAACAGAAAACTAGACCCTTTACCCTATCTCCTGAATAACCATAATAATTGATTTTACTTATAATATGCTCGACACGTTCATTAGACACTAGATTTGAAAACTCGCTCAGTTCGTCAATAACCTTACCATCAACTTCTAGATCACTAATCCCGAAATAATGAAACGGACATAATAATGAATTTTCCATCGCTTCTTTTAAGCGAACTTCATAAACAATATTGCTATTAAATAATTCATAAATATTAAAACTATCTGTTCTATCAGGGCTTGCCGTCATCCCTAGATAAAATATCGGTTTGAAATAATCCATCAATCTAAGATAACTGTCAGCTCCTGCTCTATGCACCTCATCTATTATAATTTCATCAAAATGAGTATTATTAAAACTCTTAAAAACATCTTCTTTAGACATAGTTTGAACAGTAGAAAAAATAAAATCCGCTTCTATATTTTTCTCTTTACCTGTAAGTAAACCATAGCTACGGCTAGTTCCAAAAATAGTTTTGAATGTCTCCAGTGCCTGACGAGCAATTTGTTCTCTATGGACTATAAACAACAATCTCTTAGCACCTATACTCTTCATCGCAAAAGCAGCCGCAAATGTCTTACCAGTTCCTGTCGCGGAAATAAGAATCCCCTTATTATCTTGATTACGAAGTTTTTCGAAGTTTTCTATAAAACTCCTTTGCATCTTATTCGGTTTAATTTCCTCGGAAATAATTTTCTTAGTAACAGTCTCAATCTTGTTACTAGCGAATTCTTCGACATACTTATCTTTTATTTCAGAGTAAAACTTGGCTTTCTTCCATAAGCTATTAAACTCATATAGAATGTTATCCGTTAGAACCCTATCACCCTCAACAAAAGTATTCCATTCTTTATTTATCGTAAGTGCAGCACTCGTTAAGTTCGAACTTCCCATCAATACTTTCCATGAGTCTCCTTGTCTAAACAAATAACCTTTAGTGTGGAATCCATGTTTATTTTCTACACAATCATAAATTTTTAGAGATATTTTTAAAAATTAGACAATTTCTCTAACACTTTAGGAGTATTAAAATATAAATAATTCGTCGTTAAAATTTTTCCACGGATGTTTTTCTCTTCTAAATTCTTCAAAGTCTGAAGTAAACTAGTCAACCCACTTTCTGAAATAAACGCTACGCTAAAAATAAATTCACCGCACATTTCTAATTCACTCTCAAGCGTACTAAGAACTTTCTTCGCTTCTACATGATTATTATAAACAAATGTATTCTTCATTTTAACCTCCTTCTGTTAGATTATCCATTGATTATTTCATAAGTTATTAGGGCTTCTTTCATAACTTTTACATTATGAACACGTACCATTCTAGCTCCTCGTTTCACCGCTTCTAATGATAAAGTAGCACTTACTATATCTCTATCCTTCGGATTACTATTACCACCTAGCACATAATCTGTAGTTCTCTTTCTACTTACCGCATATAAGATTTCACACCCTAATGAATTAAGTAGTTCTAATTTTCGTGTTATTTCTAAATTAGCCTCTGCAGTTTTACCGAATCCCATTCCAGGATCGACGATTATGTTTTCTTTCTTCACACCTGCATTTAGACAAATATCAACGCTCTCGCCTAATTCACGTACAACTTGTTCAATCTCTTGCCCTTCTTCTACACCACCATTGTGCATAATAAAGATAGGAATATCATGTTTAGCAGCGACATCAGCCATACTACTTCCTTTAGCACCATTTACGTCATTTAGTACATCTACTCCTACTTCAATCATGTATTCAGCTACATTAGGCTTATACGTATCAACGCTAAAGCACACATCAGGGAATGTTTTTCTTAATGTTGGAAATACACTTTGTAATCTAGCAAGTTCATCCTTCTCGCTAACTACAGTAGAACCTGGACCAGTCGATTCGGCACCGATATCAATAATATCCGCACCTTCAGCTACCATCTTACGAACACCTTCTATCGCAGCTTCCACATCATAAAAATCTCCTCCATCCGAAAAAGAATCCGGAGTAAAGTTCAATATTCCCATAATTAAATATTTTTTTTCATTTAATAATTTTTTTAATTTATTCATTCTATCACCTTATAGTTTTATTTTACATACCCTACTATTATATCACGTGAGTATGGGGTTTGCAGTAAAAAAAGATAAAAGCCCATCGCCAATTCGATGAGCTTTTATAATTAGTAATAAAGAACTGAAGTATTGTAAATATAAACCTAATTAATCTACAATATCTTCACTATATTTTTAGTTTATCTTCCGCTACTTCTCTTACTTCTTTTTCTCTTTTAGAATTTTTATTATTTCTTAATGAATGCTCCGAAAAATTCTCAACTTGTTCCATTACTTTTATTGAAAACTTCATTATCATATTTTTGGTGGATATCCATTTTTAGCTAAACAGATTTTTTTATAGATAGTTGCAATTCATTTCTAACATTCTGATTATTTAACCAATCAGCAAAAAGAAGATTTTTGTATCTATTTTCCTCTTTAATTTTTCTTAGATAACTCTTTACATTTCTCATTAATTACTACACCCTCTATAACAACGTCCTTTCCATAATCGAAATTATATTTATCTCGCATGGCTATTAAAATATCATAAAATGCTTTTTCCTCAAAAGTTAATCCTAATTTTCTGAAACTTTCTCGACTCTTCTTCATTTTCTCTAATATTTCTAAAGCCTGTTTTGTAGGCATTGTTATAATATCTTGAGACGTCAATTCCTGAATCTCTCCTACCTCTTCTTCTCCATTTTCTAATATACTTTCTACTTCATTATATTTTAAAACTTCCTCGATCATTTTTGACACATCTCTATTCATAGAATCTGCATCTATATCACTTGTACCACTCATCTTACGAACAAATCCTGCTATAGCCATAAAACACCGAACTAAAGCCATATCTTTTTCATTTAATTCTCCAGATGGTTGACAAATATCATAAGCTGCTTTCATTCTTTTTACTGTCTTCAAAAAATATGTTTTAAACAATACCCCCCTTATCTTTCCACTAGATTCAATATTTAATTTTTCTAGAGATGAGAATACATATTCAGCTGCTGAAGCTAATAATGTATACCTTTCTATCGGATTATACTCAGCACTTATGAACGGTGACAAATCATAATTAGAAAACAATCTCTTCAAAATTTCTAGTTCTTCTATAAATGCACCCTTAGCCTGATAAACATCGTCCTTTGTAGGTGCAATAGATGTGTCTCCACCATAAGTTTTTAGGGCTTCTCTCATATTTTTTCGTATTCCTATATAATCTATAATTAATCCATATTCTTTATCTGGATATTTTCTATTAACTCTACTTATAGTTTGGATTAAAAGATGTTTCTTTAAAGGTTTGTCATTATATAGGTATGTTAGTGTAGGAACATCAAATCCAGTTATCCACATATTTACAACGATAACTACTCTGAAATTTGACTTATCATGCTTAAATATAATATCTAGTTCTTCAGAACGACTATCATTTTTTCCTCCCCCCCAGATAATTATACATTTCTTCACGGTCGATTTTCCCTACACTTGCCACAATAGCAATAGTCGGCATTGGTTTTATTTTTTTCAATTCCTCAGATGTTACTTCTATCCCCTCTGGAACTTTTTTCTTTTCAAACCATGTAGGATACAATTGTTCAAATTTCTTCAGTAAGTTAAATGCAATTTCTCTATTAGAACAAACTACCATTGCTTTTTGAATTCTGTCTGGATTATTTTCACAAGAAGAAGTATAATGCTCATAAATATCTTTGGCTAATCTTTCTAAACGAGAATCTTCTCCTAAAATGATTTCCATTGAACTCATAGCTCGTTTACTAGCTTCAATATCTTCTTTTGTAGCACCCTCTTCAGCACATTTTTCATAATAAGATTCTATTTGTTTTACTTTATTTTCATCTAACAATACTTTTGCTATTCTAGGGTGATATTTAATTGGCACTGTTAAACCATCAGCTACCGCCTGATCCATCGTATATCTAAAAATCTTATATTTTATATTATGAAGAATCTAGCTAAAACATTATCTTTTAAAGATATATCTGAATTAAGTAATGTATCAGTATCTACAGTAGTATCATGAAGAGAAGTATTAGGAATTAAGACTCATTCAAACTTACCAAAAGCACCTATGTTTCGATGAAATAAAATCTACTAAAAAAATAGTAAAAATGGAATAAGCCTCGTATTCTTAGGTGCTAAAATACATGATTTTTATAGATATAGTAGATGGAAGAACACAACATATATTAAAAACAATACTTTATGAGATATCCAAGAAAAGTAAGAAAGAAAGTTAAAACGATCTGTATAGATATTTACCCTCCTTATATGAATATGATTAGAGAGATGTTTCCTAACGCTGAAATAATAATAGACAGATTCCATATGGTTCAAAAATATTAATAGAGAATTAAACAAAGCTAGAGTAAAACTAATGAATCAATATAAAAAAATAAAAAAAGGCTCTACTTACACTATTCTAAAGAATTTTTTTGGAAAGTAATATTAGAAGATAGAGACAAAGTGAATTCAACAAAAACATTCTATTCTAGAAGCTTTTAAACGCTATGTAACTAGAAAAGAAGTATTAGATTATATATTAGCTATAGATGCTGAATTTACAGCTAGCTATGAGAGAGTACATGAGATAAGAGAAGCTATTAAGACTAAAGATTCTGCAGAATTAGAGAAGTATATAGATATGGATACTAGAGGATTATCTAGAGGTGTATCTAAAGCTATAAATACTATGAAAAAGCACAAAGAGTATATGCTTAACGCTGTAAAATATGAGTATTCTAATGGTCCATTAGAAGGAGTTAATAATAAAAATAAAACTACTAAAGAGAGTATGTTATGGATATTCTAGCTTTTAGTAATTTCAGATTACACATTTTAATTATGTCTAGATTATTTGTTTCTGAGTATAAAAATAATATCAAACTTAAAGAAAATAAGAAAAAAATCTAAGTAGTAAAATGCTGCCTAGATTTCTAGAGTGAATTTTTTTCCCATGCCCCTGAACTTGACAAAGAGCCAGAATAAAAAGGAGGACTTCTACACTTTGGCGTAAAAAGTCCTCTTTTTAGAAATGTATTCTTTTTCTATTATATTATTTAATAACGCATAAAAATTTTTCCTAAACAAAATATCTTACTTTCACACGATAAAAAGAAATTCACATACACTTATATTTTTCTATTATCATATCATGATATTTCATATTTTTATCTCCTTACATCTTTAAATCTCCTTTATTTTGATTTTTTTCAAATATGAGTATCTCTATGGATATTTACAAATATATAACATTGTCAGCTATCGAATTTAAAAATTCTTGGTCATGTGAAACAATAAATATTATTTTCTTATCACTTTTACATTCGTTGATTAGATGGGATATGTTCATCATATTGCAATAATCCATTCCACTGGTAGGTTCATCAAAAAACATAAGTTTAGATTTTTTACATAGTACAGATGCAATTGCTACCCTTTGCTTTTTTGTCCACCTGACAAGCTCATTGGATGACGATCTTTTGATTCATATAAATCAAGTTTTTTCAGAATATTTTCAACATAACTACTTTCAATATTTTTTATTCCAAGACTTACTTCACTTGCAATAGAATCGGTAAAAAGCTGATAATTAACATCCTGCATTACAAGGGATGATATTTTTAGCCTATCTGATTTTGAAAGTCTTTTGCCGTCCAAATAGATTTCATCCTTCGATTTTCTTTCTAAGCCTATAAGGCATCTGAGCAAAGTGGATTTACCAAGTCCGTTTGTTCCTACTATGCCGTAAATTTTTTTCCCATTTCAAAAGAGGTCTTTTAAATGCAATTTTTTTATCTATGCCATTAAACTTAAATTCAATGTTTTTTTACTTCTAAATTTCCCTTATTTTTGATTTTTCGGGTACTGTAAGTTTTTACTCTATTCTTATTTCTTAAACCTAACTTCTTTAGCTTTTCAGACGGTATTTTCATAAAATCTATTTGAGTATATTCCTTTTGTATTTCCCCATCTTTAATCAAAAAAACTCTATCTACAATATCCATTAGATAAAATATTCTATGTTCTGAGATTATAAGAGTTTTTCCCCTTATCTTTAAGTTTTATAAGCATTTCTTTTTATGATTAGAATGTTTTTCTTCATCAAGATTTGATGAAGGCTCATCTAAAACAATGATTTCCGTTCCAGATATATAACTTGCAGCAATACATAAAATCTGCTTTTCTCCACCCGAAAGCTTAAAAATATCTCTATTTAAAAGATGTTCTATCGGAAACAAATCCAACATATCATTTAGTCTTTCATCCATTTGTTTTTTTGAAAGCCCTATATTCTCCAAATAGAAAAAGTAATTCAAGAGTAGTATTTATATTGAAAAAGTGTGTCTTTGGATTTTGAAATACATTTGATACTAAGAGCGATATTTCGTATAATTCGAGGTTTTTAATATCTTTATTATCAATCCTGATGGTTCCACCCATAGAAGCTCCATCATATCGTACAGCTAACCCATTGATAGAATTTATAATTGAAGATTTTCCGCTACCACTTTTCCCAGTAAATAATACACATTCGCCTTTTTTTACATCTAAAGAAATGTTTTTTAACACTTTAGGAGAATTTCCATAAGATAGAGATAAATTTTCAATTTCTACCATAAAGCTCCTCCTATAACCATAATCAATATTGAAAGCACATAAACAAAATCAACTATTTTCGTTTTGACGGATATGTACCTTGTCTTTTTAACAGGATTTTCAATACATTTTGTTTCTGCTGCCTTTGCAATATCATCAGAAATATTAGAAGATATAACAAGTAAAGGCACAATTACATACTCGATGTATAAAATTGGATTTTTAAATGTAATACCTCTTATTTTCATAGCAAGTTTTATATTGTGACTTTCTTCCCTAAATGAAGGAAAAAACCTAAACATTACAGCAATTGGTATAGAAACAGTACGAGGCAAATTCATTTTATCCATTGAGGATATTACACTTCCTACATCCGATGTTTTTAATAAAAAACTTCCCGCACTAAATGGAAGATAAAACATCTTACATACAGCAAATAGCATAAAAAACATCATTAAAATCGCATTCATATTTCTAATTACATCAAGATTAGGTATCAAAGAAAGAACCCCAAAAAATGATATATTTTTTAAGGCTTCTTTCTTAAATCCATTCACTAAAAAAAGAAATGAAATAAGAAGCACAATTCCCCATTCAAAATAGGTATTTACTTTATAAAATACAGCAAATCCAAGTGAAAAACTTACTAAAATTTTACTAATTGGATTGGGATTATATGGATTGTCTAAAGAAACGGGCATTATACAATACCCGCTTTTTCGAAATGCTTTTTCAAAAAGACTTTACCGATATATGCGCCGAGTATCCCGCCGACAACAGCACCGATATATACCAATACCATACTGCGATAATTCAAAAGTGCTATGAGCTTCATTATATAATCGTGACCCATACCGCCTGTTTCAGCCAGTTTAATAACCTTGTCTTTAGCCAACAAAACTTGCATAAGGAAACCACAAATCCAAGTGTTGAATACGGCAAATGAGAGCATATTAAATTTAAATGATTTATATTCTCCTTTTTTTCTTAAAAGTTCCGCAATTGCCATACTGATTACAGCATGTATCAATATTACATATGTATTTCCCATTGCAATTACTACAAGACTACAAATCAACCCAAGTATAAATAATCCCCATGATTTTTGAACTTTTGTCATAAAGAGCATTATAACTATTCCTGTTATAATGCCTGCCAGTGTAGGGTATGCCAAGTATAAAATCGGTACAATACCAATCATTCCCGAAGCAAACATAAGTACAAAATATATTACTGTAAATACACCTATCGTAACTAAATCTTTAATTCTTAATTTTTCCATTTTTATATTTTCCTTCTAAATAAGTTTTCACTGAATATTTGATTTTCTAAGCATTGCTTTATAAAATTCCGAGCTTTTACAAAGTTCTTCATCTGTCCCTATCGCTTCTATTTTTCCGGCATTTAATAAAACGATTTTGTTTGCATTTCTTATTGTTCTTAATCTATGAGCAATAACAATTGCCGTTTTTTCTTTTATAAGTTCAGATAAAGCCTCTTGAATTAGACTTTCATTTTCAACATCCAGAGATGCTGTAGCCTCATCAAGCAATATGATTGGTGCGTCTTTTAGTATTGCCCTTGCTATTGAGATTCTTTGTCTTTCTCCGCCTGAAAGTCTTTGTCCGTTTTCACCTATTACTGTATCTATTCCATCCGGCATTTTGTCTATAAATTCATAACATCTTGCTATTTTAGCCGCTCTTATAATCTCTTCATCTGTAGCATCTTTTTTACCGATTTTTATATTATCTTTTATGCTTGAATTAAAAAGAATAACATCTTGGAAAACGATAGAGAAATTTTTAAGGAGTGTTTCCGGATCAATTTTACCGATGTCCTCTCCTCCTATCAAAATCTTTCCTTTATCTATATCCCAAAATCTTGCAGCAAGCTTGGTGAGAGTTGTTTTTCCGCTTCCACTTGAACCGATTAGTGCAGTGATTTCACCCTGCTTTGCAGTAAAGCTCACACCATTTATTACAGAATAATCATCATATCCGAAATAAACATCCTTGAACTCAATATCGTAATTTTTAATGTCAATATCTTTTTCCTTCTTGAACAGGCATGGTCTTTATTTCCTTTATTCTCCCTACAACCGCATCAAGCATAACTATCATTGACATAAAGGTGATTATTCCTTCTATAGGAAGATAAATACTTGCTGTAAGCATTAAGAATGCGATATAAACCAGCACACTTACCTCCCCTGCCATAAGCATGTTGACGCCGATAACGGCAACACTTATAATTCCAAGCTTTAAAATTGCAGTAGCTATTCCTGTAAGTGTTCCGGCAACAACTTCACCTTTCGTCTTCTGTTTTGTGGATGCATTTAATTTTTCAAAAAAATCATTTAACATCCTATCTTCTAAGTTGTAAGATTTTATTTGCTCTATCTGCTCTATATTTTCCTGTAGATTATCAAAAACCTTACGATTATCATCTATCCAGCCTTGTACTATTTTTTTCTGACTTTTCTTTGATAAAAATATAATCAAAATAGAAATTGGAATTACCCAAAGGGCTGCAAGTGCAAGTTTCCAATTATAGAAGATAAGCATTAAAAGCAATAATACTTGTGGATATAGCCGTTGAATATATATGAGGTACAGCATGAGAAAAAATTGTTTCATATAAGTTCATGTCATTCATCATGGTTTCCGCAAGGTCTGCCAAATCTCTTTTACCAAAATAAGAAAGAGGTAATTTCTTTAACCTTTCCGCTAACTCAATTCTTGAATTTGCACTCTCGTTGTACACATTGGTGTAAAGTCTTACATAATCCCACCTCGCTATTAAGAACATCACAATCATCATTACTACAATTAGTGCAATGTAATGAACAGAAGTAAAATTGTAGCTCTCAATACTTTTTAAAATGCCTATATACTGAAACAGAAACATAAAAGCGATCATTGGTGCGAACAATTTAGTTAAATTAACAAGCGTGTGTGAAAATATGGCTTTTTTTAAGTTAAGAGCGCCTTTTTCTGACATCGCATATTTTTTCATAAAATAAGAAACCATATGTTTAACCTCCTATCTTCCAATTTACGGATTTTTGATATTCTTCCCAAAGTTTTTTGTAATGCCCATTCATACCTATTAAATCTGAATGCTTGCCTTCTTCTACAATTTTCCCCTTATCAATAACAAGAATTTTATCCGCATCTACTACTGTAGATAATCTATGAGCAATCATCAATGTTGTCTTGCTTTTTTTGATAGTTTCTTAAAAGACTCTTGAATCAAATGTTCATTTTCAGGATCTGCAAAGGCTGTAGCTTCATCTAAAATGATAATATCTGCATCTTTCAGAAAAGCTCTCGCTATAGAAATCCTTTGAGCTTCTCCTCCTGAAAAATATGTGCCTTTAGTTCCGTAAACAGTATCAAGTCCTTTATCTAAATTTTTTTAATAATATCTTTAGACCCTGAATTGATTAAAGGCAGTGTCAATTTCTTCATTAGTTGCATCAGGCTTTCCGATTAAAAGATTATCTCTTAAACTCATTTTTAAATAGTTTAGAGTTTTTGAAAAAAACAAAAAGCAATTTTTTTCTCATTAAAGCCTCTTTTTCAAAAATCTTTTATATTAATTCCTCCAATATAAATTTCACCTGTTTTAATATCGTAAAATCGTGCAGCAAGCCTTGCTATAGTAGTTTTACCACTGCCTGATGATCCGACTAAAAGCAACTCGTTCTCCTTTATTCACCTTAAATGAAATATCGTCTAATACATTTTCATCTTCATAAGAAAAAGCTTACATTTTTTTAAACTCTATCCCAACATCAGAACTTGTTTTATTTCCATAAACAAAATCATCAAACTCAAGTATATTTTCAATTTTTATCTAAAGCAAGTTCCGCAAAAATAACTGTATTGCGTAATCGTCGCTGTTCTCATAATAAAAAGTAGCAAATGCCGGTCCTATTAGGAAGTAAATAACAGAATCTGCAACTACATTAGATAAGTTTCCATTAAATTTTATTAAGAGTAATGCCACAGGTACCAAGAAAAAAATGCCGTCGATGTAGAAACGGTTTCAAACCATGACATTTTTATTCGTATAACTCATAGTAAGCTTAAGTACATTGTCTTTTTGTTTTTATGATTAACGAATATAACTTATCAAAAGCTCTCAACACTTTGTGCAAATGTTTTTAACAACAGGAATTCCTCGAACATATTCCACTGTCTGAGAAGATAAATTGGAAAGTCCTGCATAATACTCATCCTTTCATTTTTGTTTCGGATGTCATCATAGATGACATCAATGTCATACCGATAATCATCGGTATCATACTGGCAAGTCCTAACTTCCAGTTAAACACGAAGAAAAATACAAGCAGAACGATTGGCGATATAATGGTCATCGCCATATCAGGAAGTTGATGCGCTAAAAAAGAATGGGTTTCAGACGCTCCGGACACAATTACATTTCTTATCCTTCCGCTTTCTTTGTCATCGAAATACCCAAGCGGTTTGTTTATTAGTTTTTGTTACGGAAGTCTTAATAATGTTATCTTCCACTTCAAATGCAAAAATATGGGATAAAATTAAACCTATTAGGTATATAAAAAGCCCCAGAACGGCAAAGACTGCTGCATAAATTGAATTTTCCTTTACATAATCAAAATTCACCATCCCATTTAAAATTAAGTTATTTACAATTCTATGAATATATACCATAGGCATCAAAACCATGACACCTGATACAGCAGACATAACCATAGCAATATAGAGTAAAAAACATTTTTTACCACCGTAAGGCATTAGTCTTTTCAGTATTGATTTCTTCTTATTCTTCACTGAACAACTCCTCCTTTTTTTAAAATTAGCAAACCCTATAAATAGCCTTTTTAGACTGATTTTAGAGGCTTGTTTTCAAACTCTTTTGCAATACGCATAGTTTTTTCTTGTTTTTATCTGTTATTTATTTTAAAATAAATGAGGATTTCAATCAATTAGATATGGCTAACTAAGTCTATTCGGGATAATGTCTATTCGGGATAAAATATAAAGACGGAGGTATAATATGAGTGATTTTTATAACTTTGTTAAAAACTTTTTTTCTACAGATGAATCTATCGATAATACAAAATACTCCACTGTAGGACATGAATTCCGTTTTAGCACGGATAATGCAGAAGGCATATATTGGTTTTACGAGGGCGATAATTTCACTATTGATATTTATGATGTTTTCATAAAAAAAGAAATTATCCATACAAGTTTGTCTGGTTTGGATAATTTCTATTCCCTTTATTCATCTTATTTAGTTACAGCAAACGGTGAATGTTTTAATCCTTATCAAAATCTTTCTTCAAATTCACTTTATATTATAAATACAAAAAATTCTAAAGACTATAGGTTTATACTTCACAAAAACTCTCCTTATTTAGGAATCGGTATAAATTTCAATCAGTCCATGATAGAGCAATGCCTGTCCTCTTATAAGAATAAAGTCTGTAACTATGAAGATTTATTTTTTAATACCAGCATTATAATAAACAAGCCTTTAGAAAGAATCGCAAAAGATATCCTTAATTGCAAGATGGCATCTCCTGCTGCTGAAATCTTTTTTGAGTCAAAGGCAAAGGAATGGTTAAGTATTACAATAGACTCTTTTTTAAATAAGTACAGCAATCCACTATCTATTGCCGATGATGAGGCTTTGAAAAATGTCGCCAATTATATAGACGATCATTATGCAACATCTATCTCACAGGATACTTTAGAAAAAATATCCACTATGAGCGGCACAAAACTAAAAAAATTATTTAAGCAAAAATATCAATGTACAATTACAGAATATACTCAAAGACGGCGAATGAATATGGCGGAATTACTCCTACTGAACTCTACCCTTAAAATTCAGGATATAGCAGAGGCTGTAGGATATTCCTCTCACAGTAAATTTAGTACATGCTTCAAAAAAATATAAAGGGATTTTTATCCCAAAGATATAAAAAAAATATGCGAAAAAAATAATCTTTCTGATTAAATACATAAAGAAGCCTAATTGAGGGCTTCTTTTGTATTTAACTCTTTATACTCACTTAAAGGTATCCCAACTCTTTTCAAAACCTTTATTTTCTCCCGTTTCTTCTGCTCTCTTCTTGCCTTATATTTATCCTCATACTCTTTCTGTTTTCCGCTTGCTTTTTCATTTCAGGTAATTTTGGTGTAGCTTGTCTTTTTCTTTCTTCGATTTTTTTCTTTCTTCTTCCTCAAGTTTTTTTGTTTTTTTCTTCTTCGCTTAACTCCGCCTGTGGCAGTTCATAATTTCCTATGAAATTAAAGTAAATTTCTATCTTTTGCTTTGATGTCTGACTTCCTTTTCTGTCTCTTTCATGTACGATAATTTTTTCTACAAACTCATTTACCATTGTGGTTGTAAGTTCTTCAAAGTTTTCATAACGACTGATAAGAGATATAAATTTTCTTGCTCTGTCTGTTTCTTTTTTTCATATCTTGATATTGCATAGCTCTAAAAGCTTTAATCTCTTTGCTTAAAGTTATCTGTTCCGTTTCATATTGATTATTAACGATTTTCATAGCGATTATTCGGTATTTTTATTCAGGATCATATCTTCGTAAATTCTGCACATCAGTCGTTCAAGTTCCTGAAGTCTGTTTTTGGCTTTCCGTTAATCTTATCTTTTTTTCTTTTCTATCTCTATTTTTTTCCTTTTTCTTTCCATTTCATTTTTGAATGGAACGGATAAAGGCTTCATTATCTTCATCAAGGTGTTTTTTAATGTCTTTCAGTGTTTCTTGTATTAGATTTAAAACTGCTTCTGCTTTTATTCTGTGTGCTGATGGACAAAGTGTGCCACAAGGTGTTTTGGTATAGGCACTGCAAGTGTAATATGGGAATATTCTTATAATTGCTTGTTCTATGAACATACATCTTGCTCCCACAATCTGCACAATACATCAGTCCTGTGAGTGGGTGATATTCTCCCCAACCGTCGGGATACCTTTTTACATTTCCCCTTATCCTTTGCACATTATCAAAGGTTTCTTGATCTATAATTGGCTCGTGTGTATTTTCAAAAATAAGCCAGTTATCTTTCCGATACATATTTACTTTTTCTTGTCCTTGAAATGCTTTCTTGTCTTGAAATTGACTGTATGCCCCAAGTATTCTTGTTTCTTTAGAATACTTGCTATGGTTGAGCTGCACCAACGATAGGGATGTTCAAAGTTTTTACTTTGATATAGCCCATAGCCCTAATTTCTGTTGATGATAGGCGGGTATATCTACTTTTTCACTCTCCAATATCTTTTGCTATTCGATACGGACCATTGCCTTGCATGGTCAGGTTAAATATTCGCCTTACTATCTCTGCTGCTTTTTTTCATCTACTATCCATTTGTTTTTTTATCTCTTTTCATCTTTGATATAGCCATAAGGCGGTGTACTTGCAGTATGTTTCCCACTTTCGCCTTTTTGACCTGAAAGTCGATTGTATTTTTTTCTTGAGGTATCTCTTACATACCATTCGTTCATGATATTTCTAAAAGGGAATAAAATAATCTTCTCTGTAAAAACTATCTACATTATCATTGATAGCGATTAATCTTATGCCCTTTTTGTCTTAGTATCTCCATACATTGACCGATTTTGAGATAATCTCTGCCAAGTCTGCTCATATCTTTTTACAATGATACAACCGATATTGCCTTGATTGACTCCGTTCATCATTGCCATAAATCCCGGTCTGTCAAACTGTGTTCCGCTGATTCCGTCATCTGTAAAAGTGAATGATGTTCTGACAAATTATTTTTTTCTTTGCGTATTCTTCCAAGATTATTTCTTCTGATTGACAATCAATTGCTCTCGCCTTGTAGTTCATCGTCTCGGCTAACCTTTCATACAAGGCGGTTATTTTCTCGTAGTTTTTCACGATACCCTCCTTTCGCCGGGATTCTTAATACCAAGTATAGGAATAGGTATAGTGATACCATTCTTCATTTTTCAGCCTTACACAAACAACTCCTTTTTCCAACCATACCTTTACAATGCTGATTCCATCTTTGTAATCATTACCGACTGCATTTTTATGGAGTTTATTAGTTTTGAATAGGATTTCTTTTTGTCTGTCATTTAGTTTTTCCAAGCCTTTTATCATAAATCACTCCTTTCAAACAATAAAAAAAGAATTAAGCAAAACATCTTTCACTCAAATAGTGATGAAGTGTTCTTCTTAATTCTATAACTCCAGCAGCAAGTTTGTACTTTTTATATTGCTTAACTGCAAAATGTGTAGGCTCTTTCTTTTCCAAAGCTTCAAACAGTCTATCAATGGGATTCATATATGTTTCATCATCTTCCCTGACTTCCGAAGCATCTATCATATCCAGTAGTGTCGCAAAGTTCTTTTCTTCTCTTGGAGCTTCATAGAAGATATATCCAATAAGAGCTGTATAGTAGAGTTTTTCGGCTTTGACCCAAAAATCCTCACCTGCTTTTCCCCCTTCATCCTTAGTGTTTGCAATAATTGTCTGCACTAATTTAAGTATATCTTTTTCACTTCTAAGGTAATATATTTTTCTAATCATGAAGTACAAAAAGAAGCAACCCTAAAATTATGATTTTAGAATTACTTCTTTATTTTGTTAATTGGGTACTACTCCCAACTTTCTACTCACTCTTTTTCTTCAACGAACGAATAACTGGTTCTTTCCTAAATGCATAATACAATTGAGCTGCCATTACAACCCATAGAATAGGTTCTACAAATATTACTCCTAAATATCCTGCACTTGGAATAATAAATATTACAAATAATATTTTCCCTAGCATTTCTATAATACTTGAAACTAGTGGCATCATCTTTTGTCCTAATCCTTGCAGAGCATTTCTCAATACTAAAAGTATGGCTAAAAATGGATAGAATGCAGAACTAATCTTAAGATATAATGAAGCCTGGTAAATTAATTCTTCATCATTACTTCCTGTAATAAGTTCATTTAAATATGGACTTGCGAAAAACAGCGTAATACAGATTAAGACTGACCAAATTATCGTAACAAGCGCACCCTTACGTAATCCTTCAACTATTCGATTATATTGTCTTGCTCCGAAGTTTTGCGATGTAAAAGTCGTTATAGTCGCACTCATAGATCCCACAGGAAGCAGTGCGAACATCATTATTCTTCTAGCACTTGTCTGAGCACTGATAATTACTGGACCTAAAGCATTAATCGATGTTTGTAAGATTACTGTCCCAATTGAAACAACAGAAAACATAAGTCCCATCGCCAAACCTTGGCTAAATAAATCAGAATAAAGTTTTTTATTCCATGTAAAATGTTTTTTTGTTGGAATTAGAAATGGTGTTTTTCTACGAATATAGTTAAAACATAATACTGCAGAAATACCTTGTGAAATAATTGTTGCAACTCCAGCCGAACGTACACCCATATGTAAGTATGCTATGAAATATATATCTAATACAGTGTTAATAATTGCTGAAAAAATTAAGAAATATAATGCAGCCCTACTATCTCCAACTGCTCGAAGTAGTCCCGCACACAAATTATACGCAAGAGTAACACCTACAAATACTACTATAAGATAACTATACTCATAAGATTGATCAATAATATTACTTGGTGTCCCTAGTAATTTCAGTAATGGATATAAAGTAAAATTACCTAATACGGCAATCACAATACTCAGAACTCCACCTATAACAAATGTGGCAGCTACAGCGCTCTTTAACTTTTCATAATTTCCTGCACCGTAATGACGAGCAATAACTATACCCATACCATTTCCTATACCTAATGCAAAACCAACTACAAGCTCAAATATCGCAGCAGTAGCTCCAACAGCAGCAAGGGATTCTTCTCCAAGGAATCTACCAACAATCATAATATCTACTGTATTATAAAGTTGCTGAAAAATATTTGCTATCATAATCGGTATCGCAAAAGCAATCATCGCCCGTAAAATCGGACCTTCTAATAAATTTACTGATGTTTTTTTCATAAATAATATTATAGCACTTTGAAATAAAGTTTCAAGAAAAAACCTGAAAACTATTCTGAAAATAGAGAAAGGCTCATCTTTCGATGAGCCATATATTATACTGATTCGAAACTAAGAATTTTTCTCGTCCTTCCGTCCTAAAAATTCTAGTTTCTGTAGCATATGTTATTCGTACATTCTATCTGCTTCCTTTGGACTTGATAGAATTACGACTAACCGATGAAAAATATCTATTATCTAAATATTTCAAACTCAAAATCAAAAATTACCTATAAAATGGAGAAAGGCTCATCTTTCGATGAGCCATATATTATGAAAAATATTATTAAGTTTTGTTATGTTTATATTATATCCCACTTACCTTACGTGAACTTTAGACTATAATTAAAATGAAAACTAAAATTGAAAAAAATTTTTGAAAATAAGCCCCTAAAATGGAGAAAGGCCCATCTTTCGATGAGCCATTTATATTATGAAAAATATTATTAAGTTTTTGGTATGTTTATATTATATCCCACTTACCTTACATGAACTTTAGACTATAATTAAAATGTAATTAAAGTTGTTAATTTTCATATTTAATTTCAATAATACTGTATAAAATTTAAAATCAATATAACAATAACTAATTTATAAGAATTAATTACAGTTAATTTTTGTTTTAATTCAAACCCTCTCCTGTAAATTCACCAAAAATTATATCCTTTACAATTCATCTTTATCATTATAAAATTAAGTGTATATTATTAGAAATGTTGGTGTTTATTATGAATTTGAATTGCAAAATAAAATTTGAGAAATATTTAAAAGAAAATAATTTAGAAGATAAAAAAATAACTTATTAGAGCTTTTCAGTCAGTTAACTATAGAACAACTTGCTGAAAAACTTCTAACTTTAGATGAAGATGAAATTGTAAACTACGCAATTGAGTGTGTTTGTGAAGAACTTCTTATTACTTCATCTTATAAAATAGAACGTACAGGGATGAAACTAGGGCTACACAGAATGGAGCATATCCTTGAACTTTTCAATCATCCTGAAAAAGATCTTAAAGTAATCCATGTTGCTGGTACTAACGGTAAGGGATCTACTTGTTCTTATTTGAAAGATGTCTTAAAAACTAAGTATAGAGTTGGATTATACACAAGTCCAGGTATGCTAAGTTTTAACGATAGAATTCGTGTTAACGATGATTTTATTTCATATAAGGAAGCTTATCGTTTATTCAAACTAGTTCAAGAAATTTATGACCAAAATAATCCAGATTCAAGTGATAAACTATCATTCTTTGAAATTATCACTGGTGTAGCTCTGTTATACTTTAGAGAGCAAAAAACAGACTTCGTAATTATGGAAGTTGGTCTTGGTGGAAGATATGATGGAACAAATATTTTTAAAGAAAAAGTATTATCTATCATTACAAAAATTGGTCTAGATCACACCGCTATTCTTGGAGATACTCTTGAAAAAATTGCATATGAAAAAGGTGGAATTATCCAAGAAAATGATAATGTTCTAATTTACCCTGCTTGTGAAGGTGTAGTAAATGTAATAAAAGACATATGTGAAGAAAAAAATGCTAACTTAAGTATTTTAAATGAAAAAGATATTGTTGTGAATAAGGTCGAAGCTAAAGGCAATGAATTTTCATATAAAGGTATAGATTATTCTACAAAAATGGTCGGTGCTCACCAAGCTTTTAACGCATCTCTAGCTTTAGAAGCATTAGCTAATCTGAAAAAACGTGGTATTATTGATATAGAAGATAGTGTTATAAAAGAAGCTCTAAGTAAATCAGTTTGGGTAGGTCGTTTAGAATGGATTCGTGAAAATATCCTTCTAGACGGGGCACATAATAATGATGGAATAGATAGTTTAGTAGCCTACCTAGATAAGCAAAAATTCCCTAAATTGAAAATTCTACTTGGTATTCTTGAAGACAAAGACTATAAAGATATGATTGAAAAATTAAAAACTATTCCTGCTGAATTCTCAGCAACTAAAGTTCCAATCGAGATTAAAGAATCAAATCTTGATAATCTAGTTCAAAGTTTTGGCGATACTCATGTCACTAAATATGAGAATTATGAAGTTGCTTTAAACAATATTATTCCAAATCTAAAAGATGATGAAACTCTTCTAATTACAGGTTCACTTTATCTTATCTCAGCGGTAAGAGGTGAAATATTGGAGAAATACTAAAAATTAAAAATCCAGAAGGTAACTAAAAAGTTAGCTCTGGATTTTTATTATATCTAGAAAAACTATAATCTAACAAAAAAATAGCATGTACAGTAATTATAAGAAAATTATTTCTTCCAAATTTTCTTCAATACAGTAATTTCAACAAAAAAATTTAATCATAATTTTTGTAGCAAATTTCTAAAAATTACTCTGTGTCTTCTAATTCACTATTTTTCTTCAATAATCTTTTTTTAACATATTTAATCGCTGATTTTTTTCTCTATTTTTTTGATTCATCGATTATTACCTGTATTTTTCTTATTTTTCTTCACTAACTTCTAAGATCTTTTATATTTTTCATAAATGCCATGCCTGCCATATCCAATTATAATTTTTAGTTGACAATTCCGCTAACTTACTATAATATTTAGTGAGATATTTCTATTTTAGAATTTTTTTCAATATATTCCTTTTCTTAAATCCTCTATTGAAAAATTGTCCCTTATTATTCTCCTTTTCTTCAATTTCAATTTGTTTTCAAAAAAATCTTTGTCTTTTTATATACTGTTCCTTTCTCCATAAATCATAGCCTTTCAAAAATTTTTCTCGCCATTTATTATCAACTCATTTCGAAAAAAACCTCATGTTCCCTTATTTCCTCAATCTCTTTTTTTCAAAATCTATATTCTTTATATACATATCTGCCATGCTATATTTAGATAATTTAGAGCATACCGTCGATACCTTCTCGTTTATAATTTTTGAAGTTTATTATCTAGTAACTTTAATACTCCCTCTTTATACTTAAATTCCTCACAAAATACAACTAGCTGTTTCAGATAAATTAAATTACTTAAATCTATTTTCACTTCACTCTTATAATCATAAATGTATACTTGCTCTATATTAGTACACTTACTAATAAATGAATAATTATTAAGGCTGGAGTTAATCACAGTAATTCCTTTAATCTCCAAAAATCCTCTTTTTTTAAAAAAATCAAGAAATTCTTTTGTTGTATATTTTTCTATCCTCTTTTTTTGTAATTAAAGAATGCTGCACCATCCCAAGGTAATGGCACCCAAGTTTTTTTCTATATCACTAACTAATATATACATTAATATCTTCTCCTTTTACTTTTAAAAATGTATAAGGCTAATTCAAAAATCCTAAATTTTTAAAAAAATTCATATAAAAAAACCTAAAGACGAAATAGTTTATTGATATCTAAATTCATTTTTATAAAATTTACTTAGATATCTAATAAATCATTGCAGTAAGTAACTCGACAAAAATTGCTTTCTCCGAAATCACGATTTTTTTGAGTTACTCCCATATCACAATTATTTAATCTATCACATAATTCAGCCATTAACAGTTTATATTTATAATAATTCTAATAGGAATATTCCTCTTTCTTTTTTTATTTTCATCCTTTTCTTACCGTCTAGATGTACTTTTCTCAATTTCCAAAAATCTAATACAAAATTTATGTACTCGCAAACTCTATCTACTGTATCTATTGTTTTCGAGCCAGAATATATCAATCTATTTATAAAGTCTCTATTATCAATATTATAAAAAAATCTTCACAGTATTTGTAGATACTCTCCGAAGGATTACCCTTATCTATAAAAGAGTTTAAAAACTGTCTTAAATAATATACATTTTCAGCGGTTGATTCATTAAGTATTAGTTCACTTTTCCCGATAAAATACTGATTCAACGCCCACATAAACGTATCACCTCTATCATTTCCTATATTATTTTTCAGCTGTTGCAATCTTCCTGTAGAAATAAGTAATGAGCAATTTTCTTTACTAAAATGATTTTTCACAATATTCAAGCTTTTTTTAATATGGTTCTTTATTTTCTCTTTATCACTTTCAGAAGCTGTTTTTTTAAACCTGTTTCTAAAATTTTTTTGCATTTTTGATATGCCACTGATTTGAAATTAAATATTATATCTCCACTGATTTGTATTTTTTTCTGCTTCCTTATCTATTTTATAGTACTCATATCCCTCTTTATTAAGTTTAGCGAATTTCCTACCTTTATCTGGATTATTTTTTTGATTTTCAAAATCCCAATATTTAGACCATTTATAAATTCTCTTATACATCTCCCATATTTTATAAGATGTATCAAAATTTTCACAATTTTCATCGATTGTCATTGTAATTCACTTCCTAATATTATATTTTAAATTTAATAGTTTCGTCGTTTATTTATATACACTGCGGCACGATTACCTGTAGTCCTTTTAGGACGCCCATTAGGTAAAAACACCTGTTCTACATTGAAAGATCCCTCTCCGACTTTCTTAGCAAATACTTTACCTATTCTTGCTCGAAGAGGATTAGGTTTCCCAGAGCAAACCATACTAATTTCCCTATATGTCTTAGAAACGCTTATAGAAAACTCTATATCTACATTCTGCGGATTAGCTACATATTGCTCAATCTCATTCATCACCATTTGTTCTATTTGCAATTCTGATAATGAAGAAGTGATTCCAAAGTATTCATTCAGTACATCAACAACAAGTGTGCTCAAAGATACTCCAAGTTCTTTAGATTTTTTACTAAGAATTTTTTCTAAATCTGTATTTGGATAAAACTGAATTCTCATCTGACTTCCTCCTATATACCCCCAGTGTATCATAATTAATTTAAGAGCGTAAGAGTTATCACTCACAATATAACTCTAATCACATTAAATTTTACTGATATTTTTTACTCTCGTTCAAAACTAAACATACTATTTTAAATTATAGAAAAAAGAACCAGCATTTCTGCCGGTTTTTTTTACTATTCATAGTTTTTAATAAAGTGTTTTATCGCCGCTGCAAAATCTTCTACTACATGTGTAGCTTGGTCTTTTACTTCTTGTGGCGCTCGATTCATACAGTATGAAATATCTGCTACTTTAAACATATCCACGTCATTCCCTGAGTCTCCTAAAGCTATTACTCTATCATACCCTGACTTGATAGCTTCTATACCACTAGCTTTAGAAATATTTTTTGCTGTGATTTCCATACGTGTTGAACCTGATTTATAAATCTCTACTTCTGGAAATTTCTCTTTTATTATATCGTAATGATAATCTAATTGTTCTTTTGTTGGTCTTACGTTAATCTTATAAATTACTTTTCCTTCCAATATTTCAAAAGGATTTTCGACACAAACAAGTTCCATGTTCCATAATCTATCTTTTTTCTCATGATCAAAATTACCGATACGTTGTTTTCCATCTAAAGCATCAAATATTAATTTACTTTCCTTTAGATATTCGAATATTCCAGTTAAATCTTTAGTAGGAATATATTTTTCAAAAAGAACTTTATCTTGTCTTGTTACGACCGCTCCGTTAAACCCTATCATGTGTGTAACATCCATATCATTGCCTTCTGCAATATATTTGATTTCTTCAACAGAACGCCCAGTCGCAACTGAGAAATCCCCGTAATTTTTAGCATCATGATACGCTTTTAAATCTTCTTTTTCGACGAATACTGAATTTTTTACAAATGTTCCGTCTAAGTCTGTAACAAACAAATTCTTCATGAAACTATTCCTCCATACCAAGCATATCTTGGATTTCCATTTTTAATACATTAGCATGAGATCCGTAAATTGATTGCATTTGCATATCACTTTCTGCAAATCCCATAGCTCCAAGTTTCGTTGTAATACGCTCTTGATCTACTACGCTCTTATCTTTTACATTAATTCTTAAACGAGTTATACAAGCATCTACAGCTTCAATGTTATCTGGACCACCATGTGCTTTAATTAACTCAATAGCTTGTTTCTAATTCCTTCTGGTGTTTTTTGTACTGTTTCCATTACCTCATCATCACCATCAACTTTTATATCAGTTTCTTTTGGTTCTTCTTTACCAATTGTAGCAATTTCTACACCAAGTTTAGCACGAGCTTCATTTTTATTAGATAATTTAACTTCATCACCATCTTCACGACCAGGTGTTTTAAGGTCAAATTTAACAATCATAAATCTGAATACGATATAGTAAATAAAGAAGTAAACTATACCTACGATTGGTACTAACCACCAAGATGTTTTAGGACCTTGAAGTACTCCATAGATTACCCAGTTAATGAATCCGTGTCCAGTTGGAGTAGCAACTCCTGCTCCTAGCATGTGCATTACGAATAATGCTGAACCTGCTAAAAATGCGTGTACTACATAAAGAATTGGTGCTACGAATAAGAATGTAAATTCGATTGGTTCTGTGATACCTGTTAAGAATGAAGTACCAGCAGCTGCGAATAATAATGAACCTACAACTTTACGTTTTTTCTCATCAGCTGTTTTGTACATTGCATAAGCTGCACCAGAAAGACCGAACATGAAGTAAACGAATTTACCACCGTTAAATCTTGTAATACTTGGATCTACGTGCTGAACATTTGGATCAGCTAATGAAGCTAAGTAAGCGTTGATTGTACCAACTACACGTTGTCCACCAATTTCCCAAGCCCCACCTAATTCTGTTGTACGAACCGGCCAGTTTAAACCGTGGTGAAGACCGAATGGTAATAATGCTCTTTCTACTAAACCATATAGGAACGTTCCAATAGGTCCTGATTTAAGGATAAAGATTGATAATACACTGATACCTTTTTGTACTGGAGGCCAAACGAAGAATAATCCAGTAGCTACTGCTGACATAATTACGATAGTTGCGATAGGTACGAAACGTGGTCCACTGAAGAATCCAATTACTGTTGGTAATTGAACTTTAACAGCCCACTTATGAACGAAGTATACCACTATACCTACGATAATACCACCAAATACACTAAGGTCCATTGTTTGGATACCAAGTACTTTTGTCTGCATTGCATTAGATAATGCTAATTTTGCTTCGTTACTTGATAATTTACTAGTGTCTACTAATTTGTGACTTTGTACTAATAGGAAGTTAAGTACGTAATGTAATACGATAAATCCTAGTAGACCAGAAAGTGCAGCAGAACCTTTTTCACGTTTTGCTAAACCTACAGCAACCCCAACCGCAAAAATAATCGGTAAGTTATTGAATGCTGTATCCCCTAATACAATTAGGAATTTCATAATAAATTGAATAATGTCATTTTTTAACATTGGGAACATTTTTAGTGTGTTTGAATTACTGAAGGCTGTCCCGATTCCTTTAATAATACCTGCACCAGGAAGTACAGATACTGGTAATAAGAACGAACGTCCGAATTGCTCAAAAGCAGAGACGAATTTATTTTTTTTCTTTGCCATTACCTTTTTCTCCTTTTATTATTTTTTATAGCCATATTATATCAGATTTGAAAACGTTTTTTATATTTCGCCTAAAAATTTCTTTTATTTGTAATTAATTACTAATTTAGTAAAATTTTACTAGACTATGTAAACCGCTTTAAAAAAATAGCTTTTATTTTCTAATTTTTTTATGTTATGATACATAATACTGACTAAAGAAAAGAAAAATCTACTAGTAAATTTTTACTCTTGGAGGAAACTTTATGTTTTTTTGATAACTTAAAAAAATAACTATGACAAACTATCTATTTCAGAACAACAGGCTATCGATTATTTAATGAAACAAGATAATATCGAACATACCACCTTAAAAGAAATTAAACAAGCTGTTCTTGTTTCATCTTCTACCGTAATTCGAGCTTGTAAAAAATTAGGTTATAATACCTTTATCGATTTAAAATACGATTTAAAAAAATAAGTAAGGAGCTAGCTAAAAATAATAAAAACTCAACATCCTCTACTTTCCTTTCTTTAAAAAGAACAGCTTAGCGTTGAATTTTCTAGAACAATGTCTATACTTAATCAAGAGGATTTTCGATATTTTTCGCAGAAAAAAATTATTAATGCTCGTCGTATTTTTTTGTATTGGTAGTGGCTCTAGCTACATGGTTATGAGTGATTTTAATAGAAAACTAAAACTTATTAATCTTTGGTCAAACGATTATTTTGAACACTATTCTATTAAAAAGAATTCCTGATATTTCTACAAAAAATGATGTTATATTAGTATTTTTCTCTAAGCGGTGATACTAATGTTATTAACGATTGCGTTCTTGAAGCTAAACAAAATGGAACTACTATTTTATCAATCACAAGTCTTACCAATAGTCCTCTTGCAAAAATGAGTGATCGTTTAATTAAAGTCTATGATGCACCAAAAAATAGAAAAAAAATCCGCTCTCGTCTAATGCTGAGTGTTGTTGGAATTATTTTTATTTGAAACTATCGTTAACACTATCAGTCCTGGAGAATATGTAATCGATTAATAAAAAAATACTTCCATGTATTGTATTTCCCTGAATTTTCTTTATTTAATTAAATCTATTTTTTTCATCTAAATTTCACAAAAAATAAAAGGGAGTGACTCAAAAATCGTGATTTCGAAGAAATCGATTTTGTCGAGTCACCCCCGCACAGTTTATTAGATATATAAAAAGCTTTTTCTAAAAGCGATTTTTAGATATCAATAAACCACTGCGTCTATGAGTTCTCATATATACTTCGTTAAATTTTAGGACTTTTGGGTCAGCACCTTTTCTTTTATATTAATTAACTACTTCTTTTTATTTTTCACCTTGTTTTTAGGAACACGCTTCGCAGAGCCAATATTCCAAACAGTTTCTTCCTGTGTAGCTATTTCTTTATAGATATTAGCATTTTTCACAACAGTATCTAGTTCTTTAGATTCTATCTTTTTTTTTTCTTCTTTTTTTACTTCTGGAGTAGTTTTTTTAATAGGATCATTTATTGAAAGTCCTGTAGTTGAAATACCAACTTGCTTTTTAGGATTTTCTGATGTGTTACGTGAAGCTAGTCCATATACAGATGAATATACTGGTGAAGGTTTAAATTTACCTACATTTCGTGGTTTTGGCGTAATTGTATTTGAACTCATCATTTGACCAGTTACTGACTTAGTTGATGTTGATATTCCTGATGAAGAATATTTTTCGAAAATTGCATCTAATATTTTTTGATTATTCTCAATTTTTTCCTTACTTACAGGTCTATAACCATGATCAATTGTTTTATATTCTCCTAATTTTGTTCCTTTTCCTTTATCAAAATACTCTAAAACATCATTAGTATATAATTTTTCAGTATAATCAATTCCTCGCTCTACTTCTTCTTCATTTTCTTCTAAATAAGATTTAGCTTCTTCTATTCTCTTCTGGACAACCTCTTTTTGGAACAACTTTCTCATCAGTAAACTTATCTACATCATTTGCAATTTTAATGTTTTTAGTATTTGGTGATACTTCTCTTATTAGACTATCAATATCTACTGAATCTGTAGTCTCTTCAAAAATAATTTTGTTCTTCTAACTCTTCAATTTCTTCTTCATCTAGATGATAATCACTATATCCTGATAATCTATCTTTTTTTAACGTCTTTAAATTCTTCATAGTCTTGAACTTCAATATCTTCTATTTCATCCGCTTCTTCTACTAAATCAATATAAGACTCTTTTTTTCTTATCTTTTCTTAAATCTTCTAGATTTTTCATTCAATTCTTCAATTTCTGGTAAAGTTTTTTTCTTTCTTAGGTAAAATATCAATCTTCTCAATCTCGATTAATTCATCTAACTCAGTTTTTTTCTTTTTGAACCGATTGGTTTTTTTACCTTCACGTAATTCTTTTCTAAAGTTTTCTACTTCTGCTACAACTTCTTGACTTTCTTCAAATCTGTTACCGACCAATTTTTTACTAACTTTATCGATATCGTCTTCAAATAAATCTGATGCACCTTCTAGAACATCATGAACAGAAGTATATTTAAGTTTATCACGACGACTTCCCTCAGCTTCAAGTTCTTTTACCTCAAGTTTTGGAGTTTTCTTTTCATGAGTTTTACTTTCTTTCTCACGTATTTCTTCGAAAATATCATCTAATTTTTCATTTTTCTTAACGTATAACGGATTATCTTTTTCTATTTTTATCATTTTTTTCTCTCAAGAACATTAAAATTTTCTTCAAATTCTTTTCTTGCTTCTTTATTTTTTGTAACTCTTTCTTCTTCAACTACACTTTTTTCTTCAGCTTTCACTTTGAATGAGCTAGCAACTTCCTCTTTCAGTTCTCTACTATCTTTCCCTAATACCACACTATCCCCAAGGGTATCGATTTTATAATCTTGTTTTAATCTCTTAGTTCTTACGGCTGCTAGTGTTGGGTGTGTTCTTCTTGGTGGATTTTCATCAAAAATATCCACATCACGTATTTCAGAACTTTTTACTCCTAGTTTTTTTAAAGCATTCCCTAAGTCTGTTACTTCAGTTGTTGATACTTCTTCTTTCTCATCTTTTTCTTCATATTTTGTAATATCAATTTCCTCAAATAAAAGAAGTTTCTTTTTGCCCTTCTTCTACAAATTCGATTTCTAGTTCGTCTTCTATTATTTCTTCTTTTTCTTCTTTAAATTGAGATTTTTTTCTTATCAAATTTTTTTCTTTTTCTTCTAATTCTTCTTCAAAATCATCTAATACTGCATCTAATTCTTCTTGATCGATCTCGTCATCACTTACATTAAATAATTTATCTTTTTAATCTTGAGAAGAAGCCTTCTTTCTTCTCAGATTCTTCTTCATTTTTATATTCAGACTCATCATCGTAGTCTTCTTCAACCACTCTAGAATTTTTGTCTTTGTTCACGTTTTTTTGACGTTCTAAATATGTTTTATAATCCTCAGCTTCATCTTCTTCATCTAAATATTCATCATCTAAGAACTCTTCATCTTCTTTTTTTATTAGAACTGAATAATCCTTTAAATTTAGAAATAAAGCCATTTTCTTTTTTTGACTTTTTTTCGCTTGTTCTAATTCTTCTTCGTAGTCATCTTCGTAATCTTCAAAGTCATCGTAATTATCTACTTCGAAATCATCAAGATTAACTTCTTCATAATCGTCATATTTTTTTCTGATTCTTTCTCATTACTTTTTTCTAGTACTACGTTGTGGACTAAATTCATCCTCATCAAATGATTTTTTAGTCTTATTAGAACTGAAATCTATTTCAAAATCCTCATCTTCATCAAGATAAACTCTCTCTTTTCTTCTATTTTCAGCTCTTTTTTCCCTACGTTCAGCTAAATCATCTTTTTTTCTCTTTTTTTCAGCTGTATTTTTCTTCATATATTTCATCTTCATCGTCTTCTAAAAACCACTTTTTCCAATTCACCATATTTTACACCTCCTAATTAGATTTTATTTAAGATTTAAATCTTTCACAAGAGTTCCTACTTTAGTATCTGCATCTAATACTAAAATACCTCTTGCTTCTTCTTGCGGTAAACCCTAGTTCACGTTTTTGAACACAGCATACCATTTGATTCTACTCCACGTAGTTTTGATTTTTTTAATTAATAGACCACTTGGCATCATTGCTCCGCTTAGAGCTACTACTACCTTTTGTCCTGCTTCTACATTTGGAGCTCCACATACGATTTGTAGCGTTTCTTCTTCATTAACTTTTACTTCTGTTACTTTTTAATTTATCTGCGTCTGGGTGTTTTTCACAGCTTAAAACTTCCCCTAACTACGAAGAACTCATCATTATTACCTTCTAGATCAATTTTTGATTCCATTTTTTTCTAATCGTTTTTTGAAGAATCTCTTTTTGATCTTCTGTTAAATCGATACTACCTTCTCCATCTAATTTTTAAATTCTCAACATTAAAAATATTTAATCCTACTAAAGCACCATTTTTCATCTTTAATTAGTGTAATATTTTTTTCTTATCTTCGTATGTTACCTCTTCTTTACTTTGAATAGTAATTAATAATGTTTCTCCTAACATCTTCTTATTGTAAAAAAATAACATGAATCTCTCTCCTATAATAAATTTTTAATTTTTAAAGTTATTCTACAAAAATAAAATAACTCTCTAGTTTTTTTCCATCGTATTTAAACGTTATTGTCGTTATCGGTACCAGACCTTCTGTGAAAAAAATGCACCATCATTTTTTTGTAGAATTTCTAGTCCTTGTTTATTCTGTACATCTGCAATTATCAATGTATCTTGATGAGGTAAACCTACATAAAAGGAACCACCTATTTTATCATAAAAATGATTCAAAACATTCTTGTCGATTATTCTAGTCCCATCATAACCATCTTTCGCATTTAGGAAATAGAATTTATTTCCTACAACTTCATCCACATTATACTTAAGCGGTAGTTTTTTTAAATTGTCTTTAGCAAATTCTAAAAAAATTCTTCTTCAGTTTTAGAAAATCTACTTAAAAAAACTACCATCTAATAATTTATAACCACCTTTAAAGTCATAAGCTAAATATATTCTAGTTTCATTTGTATGATCAAAGCTAACAAGATTTTTTTCATTGTCTTTGTTAAAACTACTAGCTCGAACCACTGGAAAAAAATATTTTCTAATAATTCATTCTCAGTTATATCATCTATAGAAAGTTCTTTTTTTGCGCATTGAAGTTCCCTACTATATAGTAAACAAATTCTTCTATCTTCTTATCACTTTCGCTAGTTTTTCTTATCTCCCTAACTTCCTTACAAAACTATCTATATCAACTTTAGCACGGCGATTTTTCATATTCTAAAATAAAAAAACACTGCTTTCTTTTTCTCGCCTCTCATGAATTTTTTTAAGGTAGGTAGTTTTTTTCTATTATTTTTTTCAAATATATAATCTCTTGAATAAGACATAATACCTCCTATTTTTGTGTATAATATGGCAACTTAATTATACCATATTTATTTGTATTCAATCAACATAATTAAGCAATATATACAAATATTATTCACTTTTTCACACTATATATATTTTTATTGCACCTTTACTTTTTATTTTTGTTATAATTTTTATATATACTTCGGAGGATTTTTTTATATGGATATAGAAATTAAAAGAGCCGAATTACATACAAAAATACAATAACTGGATTAAAAAGAATACTCGAAGATTAGTAGTTGCTTTTTATAACTTATATAGTAATTATCTTAATAAATTTTTTTACTATTAAAAAAACTCTAAGATTACTCTATTTTCTAGCTTTTTATTTTTTTACATATACGGTTTTATGTAGTATCATTAATTTGGTTTATAAAAAAATAAATTAATCGCAAATATCGATTCTATCGATTTTTAAAACAAAAATAAAACTGACTTAAGAATATCTTTACGATTTCTCTTAAGTCAGTTTTACTATCTAACATTAAACTTTTTAAATTACTAACTCTTCTTCATCTTCTTTTCCAATTTTATTAAGAGCCATAAGGTTTTCAAGAGGTTTACCTATAATAAACAGTATTACTCCCAATACTCCCATGATTATTGCAATTATAGTTAATACTTTTTCATAACCCCATGTTTCAGTCCAACCTACTGTTTTACCAGTAATCCATGAAGATACCACATACGTAAAATACCACATTGCCATTGACATAGCCGCGAATTTTTTAGGTAATAACTTGCTGAATAATGCCATTCCTATTGGTGATACTAATAACTCTCCTACTGTTAATACGAAATATCCCCCTAATACATACCATATACTCATTTTTATTGAACCATCTACTTTTCCTCCTAATGATTGGAGTCCTAGCACAAAGCATACAAATCCTAATCCAGTTAGCAACATTCCCCAACCCATTTTTGTAGCAACTTTCCAGTCATTATTTTTTTCTGCTTTCTTCATCCAAAACCATCCAAATAATGGTGCTAGTACTATACATAAGAATCCATTAAATGATACTAACCATGTAATAGGCATATTAAATCCAAACACATTTAAATTTACAAGTTCATCTGTCATAAGCGTTATTGTTGTTTGTGTTTGGAAATATGCAGACCAGAATATTGTAGAGAATACAAAGATTATAATAGCTGCATATAGACGTCCTTTGTCATATTTTGTTCCTTTCAGGTCAGCTCTATTCTCTTCTGCTGATTCATGTTTATTTTTACCTACTGGATATCTTCCAGCATCTCCTAATAATTTATTTTTACCAAATGTGAATAATAAAAATGTTATAAATAAACAAATTGAAACCATTAAGAATGCGGGTGTAAATCCATACACTGCAATTTTTCCATCTGCTCCTTTTGTAGCTCCCCAATCTTGATAGATAAGCCCACCAATAATAGGACCAAGTAAACTTCCTATATTTACAAATGTGTAAAAAATACTATATGCAGCGTCTTTCATCGACACTTGTTTTTCATCATATAATTCCCCTACAATCGCTGATAAATTACCACGGAAGAATGCTCCAGCAATTGAATTTATAATTACACCAACTAAAAAAACATAAAATCTTCCATGTGCAAATGCTGTAAATAGTGTTCCTATAGCATTAAATAAAATACCAAACTGAATAGCACGTTGCATACCAATATATCTGTCAGTTAAATATGCTCCAAGAAGTGGCAAGAGTGATCCAATTGTTCCAAGATATGCCATTACATCTCCTGCAAATGTCTTATCTAAACCTAATCCACCCTGTTCAACCGAATAAGTATAAAATAATATAAGGAAACCTGATGTAGCATATGAAGCATAACTCTGAATAGCTATCATTACATTAACAAGCCACAAACCCGACGGATGCTTAAACTTTTCTGAATTTTTTTTCATCTTTATATATTCCTTTCTCTTTATACTTATATTTTAACAGATGTACATCTATTATACAACAGTTTCAGAGAGGATTAATTTTTTTATTATACTATTTTATAACTAAATACAAAATAATATTTTTTTAAATATAATTTTAATATATTTACTGTTAACTTACTTAATTATTTATAAAAAAAGAAAAATAGTAAAATATTTTTCAATTCCAATTATCGATGATATCTTTTTGTATCTATAAAAATACTCAATTAAATAAAAACTTACGAAAAAAATTTATTTATGCTATAATCTGTTAATATTGCTTAAATAATCGAAAGGAGTCAATATGACATTAAAAAGAAATTCTAAATTGTTTCTAGTTCTCTTTCTAGGAACCCTATCGGCCTTTGGTCCTTTTGTTACAGATTTATATTTACCCGCATTACCTTATATGAGTGAATTTTTTAGTGCTAGTACTTCTACTATTCAACTTACTCTAACAGGTAGTATGGTCGGACTTGCATTAGGACAATTACTTATCGGACCTATTAGCGATAAATACGGTCGTAAAAATCCATTAATAATCAGCTTAATAGTTTACTTACTAAGTACTATTGCTATCATCATTTCCTAATGTATATGCAATGATAGTTTTACGATTTATCCAAGGTGTGTCTTCTGCAGGAGCTGTAGTTATTTCTCGTGCTATTTCTACAGACTTATATAATGGACGCGAATTAGCTCCTTTCTTTGCGTTACTAATGGCTGTTAACGGCTTAGCACCTATTCTTTCTCCTATTCTAGGAAGTTTATTACTACAACTTACAGACTGGAGAGGAATATTCGTTACACTTGCTCTAATCGGTGTAATTTTATTAGCTGTAAGCTTTAAATTTAATGAATCATTAGCCGTTGAAAAACGTTTAGACCTTCCAATAACTAAGACATATTATTCTATTGTACATGTTACAAAAAATAGACTATTCTTTGCTCTTGTTATTATTCAAGGATTTGCCTTAGCTGCTATGTTCGCCTATATTGCAGCATCACCCTTCATCCTACAAACTCACTATAACTTAAGTCCATTAATGTATAGCTTATGCTTTGGTCTAAACGGTTTTGCTATATAGTTTTAGGAAGCAAGAATTCTGGTAATTTCAAAGAGAAAGTTAGTATAAAACTAGGGTTATCACTTATGTTATTAGTTAGTATCTATCTTGCAGTTGCACTAACTCTTACACTGCCTTTCCTATTTATCGAAGCAGGATTCTTCCTTCTTTTACTAGGATTAGGATTTATTTTACCTGCTGGTTCTGCTATCGCTATGAGTTTAGAGCGTGAGCGTGCTGGAAGTGCCTCAGCTTTCTTTGGATTTGTACCATTCTTCTTAGGTGGTGTTGTTTCACCATTAGTCGGAATTAGAAATATCTTCCACTCTAGTGCAATAGCAATCGTAGTTTGCTCAGTTATATCATTCATAACATTCAAACTAGTAGAAAAGAAAATATAAAATAAAAAATCTAAGTTATAACTTTGAATTCACTAAAAACATCTACTTTAAAGATGTGTTTATCAATATAACTTAGATTTTTCTTCTTTATTTAAACACGTTATAAAATTTATTATATCATATATTCCTAATTATTATAAGAATTGTTTTATCCCTTTATTTATGATAAGTTGAAAGTGAAAAATTAATAGTAGATGTTTTTAAAGAGTAACTCAAAAAAATTGTGATTTCAAAAAGTCAATTTTGTTGAGCCAAACTAAATAAAAGGGGAGCATAAAAAAATGTATATTCCAACAATAGTAATAATTTGTATAGTATGTGGCACTATAGGTGGAACTCTGGGTTATTATATTTCAAACAAAAATAAGAAAAGAATAAAATAAAGAAGACGAATTTTCGTCTTCTTTATTTTATTTATCTCATTCCCCAAGCTGATAAACCTTGTGCTTTATATGCACGAGTAGCTGCGTTGATTTGATCTTGAACTGTTGCTGTAGATCCCCATCCTGGCATAGTTTGGAATAATCCACTAGCTCCTGAAGCGTTTCTAGCATTCACTTGTCCATTTGATTCACGTGCAATAATATGTTCCCAAGTAGAAGCTGAAACTCCTGTACGACGAGCCATCTCTTGAGCTGCAGCAGCTCCTTCTGCTCCTGCTGTGTTACCATTTGATAACCTTACTGAACCACCAGCTGATGAATATGATTGTGCAGGTGCTGAATATGATTGTTGAACTACTACTTCTTGCTGTTGAGCCACTGAACGTTGTTTAGTTCCCACTACAACAACTTCAGCTGTAGCTTCAGTAGTTACTTTCTCAGATGCAACTTCTCTAGATACTTCTTTACCTTTTTCTCTCACAACGTTGTAAGTAACTTCTTTCTCACCATTTTTACCTTCAACTTTTGTAACTTTTTCATCTACATATTTAGAATCATCTTTTTCTACTTTTGTTTCATATTTAATTATTTCTTTTTTTACTTCAGTAGTTTTTCCACTTCTTGCAATTTTAATTGTATCGACTGTAGCTACTTCACTATTTAGTGCTGGTGTAACTTCATCTTTCTCACCAACAGTAATATTTAATTCATTTAAAATATCTTCAACTTTTTTGTAAGTAGTTTTTCTTACTGTAGTCGTATCACCATCAACAATTGTAACTTCGTGAGCTTTATAGATATTAATAATTTCTCCACCATTTACTTTTGTGTCTAATCCTGGTTCTACTCTATCATCAGCACTAAAAGGAATATCATTAGCAATAAGAACTTCTCTTACTGTCCCTTTTTTAGCTTTTAATTCTATTTTACTACCATTATCTAAATTTACAGCGAAAACATTGTGTCCTGTGTATTCTTCCGCTACTACAAAAGCTCCTGATAATAATAATCCTGATGTTGCTGCTGCTGCAATAATTCTACCTAATTTCATTCTATTAATCAATCTCCTTTTTCTCTTCTAATCCAAACAACGTACATGCATTATTAAATGTTTGTTTTGTTAGTTGTTCGTAAGACATTTCTTTAATATCTGCAATTTCCTGTGCTACATAATGCACATATGCAGGTTCATTTCTTTTTCCTCTATATGGTGTTGGTGTTAAATACGGACAATCCGTTTCAATTAACAACTTATCTAATGGACAAGCTTTTGCTACTTCTTTAGGTGTTTTTGCATTTTTAAATGTTACAGGTCCACCTAATGAAATATAGAAGTTCTCTTTTAGCATAATATTCATGCTTTCTACAGAACCAGAAAAACTGTGCATTATTCCACCGATTTCACTAGCTTTTTCTTCTTGAAGAATTTGTATTGTATCTGCCATAGCATCACGTGTGTGAATTACTATTGGTTTATTTACTTCTTTTGCTAGTTGAATTTGTCTTCTAAATACTTCTTTTTGAACATCTTTTGGACTTTTATCCCAGTGATAATCTAAGCCAATCTCTCCGATAGCTACTACTTTATCATTAGTTAAAGCAATTTTTTTTATCATTTCATATTTTTCTTCTGTAAAGTCAATTGCTTCTACCGGGTGCCAACCTACTGTTAAATATAAAAAGTCATATTTATCTGTGATTTCCAGTGCTTTTTCTATACTTTTATCATCGAAACCAACTATATTTATTAATTTTACTCCCGCTTCTTTCGCACGAGCAATAGTTTCTTCTAAGTCTTCTAAATAAGCATCATCATTTAGATGCGCATGTGTATCAAATAACATACCACGCCTCCTTACTCTTAAGATTATATCAAAACAACGTTTCATTAGAATATCTAAAGTATTTCAATTATGTTACAATACATTTTCAATTAACATAAATATTGTTACTTTATATGTTTTCAACAATATTTAGAGAGAATTATTGTCTTTTTTTCAACAATTATTTCTAACTATTTAAGGAATTGACTAAAAAGATGCCTTAGAGCATTTAAACGCTCTAAGACACCTTTATTAAATAAGTTTATTATATTTAATTTAGTTCCCCATGATACCAAACACGTACTTTACCATTTCCTATTGGATATATATCGCTAAAGTATAATGTACCTGAAGCGCAACCACGCGCATCATAAAATTGACTATAATTTACACTTGTTGGATACGCTGAACCTACGGGATAGTCATAAGAAATACTTTTAGAGATTTTGTCTACAGTATTCTCAGTAGTAATCACACTTAGACTTTTATCAGCTACAACATTATTATCTTGGTATGTTGCATTTTCTTCATTCACATTAGTATTTCCACCCGATGAAGAATAGACTGTACCAATTCCTAAGCTTCCTGGAAATAGCACTAATAATAAACTCATCGCTCCTATTTTAATACTTTTTTTCATAAGTATTGATCTCCCTATCTACTTATTTTACTAATATTATACTCTTTTTTTTTTACATTGCAAACCTCTTTATGATGATTATATAAAAAACGACTTTAAATATAAATCTGCTCTAAATTTTAGAAAGCACATCATTATTTAAGTCGTTCTTCTTATATTATTCAGCTTTGAAGTCTACTACTTGAGCACCGATAAGTTGCTCTAAAACTTCTGGTTTTACTTCTACTTGATGACCTACTTTACCTGCAGAAATAATAATCGTTTCAACTTCACGGCATTTCTCATCTACAAAAGTTGGGAATAATTTTTTCATCGCGAATGGTGAGCATCCACCTTTTACATACCCTGTTATTTTTGTTAAATCTTTAAGTGGTAACATTGATAAACTTTTTACTCCTGCTGCTTTGGCAAGCTTCTTGAAGTTTATGCTATCTTCACTCATCAGCACTCCCACAACATAGTTACCTTTACCATCCGTAGTCATAATTGTTTTAAATACTTGGTTATGGTCGCGTCCGATAATATCAGCTACTCCTACACCAGTTTTCGCAGCATCACTTTCTGCATCAAATTCAAAGTGATTGTACTCTACACCATTTTCATCTAAAAATCGCATAGCATTTGTTTTTAATTCTTTTTTCTTAGCCATATTTGCACCTCATTATTTAATTTCTTCATAGGGTTGACCCAAAAGTCCTAGATTAAAAAAAGTTTTCAAGAAAACACATAGACGCAGTGGTTTATTGATATCTAATAAACTTTGCGGGGGGGACTCGATAGAATCGATTTCTACGAAATCACGATTTTTGAGTCACTCCCTTATTTTACTCCAAAGTTTGCCTACTGTCAAAATCTGTTTTAAATATTTTTGTAAAAATACCAATCTCAAGAACTATATTTTCTGATCTTTGAGATTGGCATTCAAATTATTATTTTAAAACAAAGTGTCCTTCTTCAACTTCTTCGAATTTTTCTGTGCCAGTTATTACTATTTCCTCTGCACTAACTTCGAATTCTTCGAACATCTTTCTTGCTCTTACCGGATCAATAATCGGCATAGAGTTTAAAAGACGTTTTGTATAAACGTGCTGTGGATTTTTCATAATCTGTTCTGTTGTTCCTAATTCTACTAGATTACCTCTATACATTACAGCTATTCTATCTGCGATATACTCTACTACACCTAAGTTATGTGAGATGAATAAATATGTTAGAGAAAATTTTTCTTGTAAATCTTTTAATAAATTAATTACCTGTGCTTGTGTTGAAGCATCTAAGGCAGAAGTTGGTTCATCACATAGAATGAAGTCTGGTTTTGTTACAACTGCTCGAGCAATACCAATACGTTGTCGTTGCCCTCCACTAAAAGCATTTGATAATTTTAGCGCATCCTCGTTAGAAATTCCAACAAACTCTAAAATTTCTAACGCCTTTTTCTTCGCAGTTTCTTTATCCTCTTTGTGTAAAGCTTCCATAACTATATCTAAAGCACTCATTCGTGGATTTAATGATGAATATGGGTCTTGGAAAATAATTTGCATCTTGCTATAAACTTCTGCAAGTTCTTTTTCGACATTTTTGTTAAAGATTTTTCATTACCTTCTACAAAAACATCACCTGATATGAATGGATCTATATTTAAAATCCCTTTACCTAGGGTAGTCTTTCCACTTCCAGATTCGCCTACTACAGCTAAAGTCTCTGCTTTATAAATATCTAAACTAATGTCATTAACAGCTATAGTTTCTTTGACTTCTTTGCCCATTCCTTTAGACTTATAAACTTTTCGTACATTTTTAAGTTTTAAATACTCTTTACTCATTACTCCACCTCTTTCAGATACTCATGAGTATCGCTAAGTTTTTGCCAAGTATAGTGTTTGCCATCTTCCTTATAATCAACAGTCAGAAGCTCTTTATTAGTGTTTTCTAATCTTGCCGCTGCAAGAAGTTGTTTTGTATATGGGTGTTGTGCACTGCTAAAGATTTCTTCAACATTTCCTTTTTCCACAACTCTACCTCTATACATAATATACACATAGTCACACATTCCAGCTATTACACCGAAATCGTGGCTGACTAGTGCTACACTAAGTTCTGTTTCTTTTTGTAATTTCTTAATAAGAGATAAAATCTGTGCTTGAACCGTAACGTCTAGAGCAGTTGTAGGTTCATCCGCTACCAATAACTTAGGATTAGCAAGTAATGCCATAGCAATTAATATTCTTTGACGCATACCACCAGATAATTCGTGTGGATATTGTTCCATTCTAAGAGGCGCATTAAGAATTCCTACTTTTTCAAGTTGCTCTATAGCTAATTTTTTCGCATCTTCTTTAGATTTATTTTGAAATCTTTCTATTACTTCTATTAAGTGAAAACCAATAGTTCTAACTGGATCTAGTGAAGTCATAGGATTTTGGAAAATCATAGAGATTGGTAATTTTTCACCCTTCTTAACTTCCTTTCCATCAAAGAAAAACTTATCATTTTTATCAAAAATATTATTAGGAAGAATAGACATTATGCTACGCATCAAGATACTTTTTCCACTTCCTGATTCACCAATAACTCCTGTGATATGACCTTTTCTAAAATTAATATCAATGCCGTGTATTAATTCTTTGTCTACTTCTTTATTAGGTTTATAATTAACCGTTAAATTTTTAATTCTACTATGTTTGTCATATTATTCTCCCTCCTTTTGAATATATTTTTGTAAATAAGTTACCAATATTATTAAATGAATAAATTGTTAACATTACAAATAATCCAGGGATAATTGCCATATGAGGTGCACGTTGTAAGCTTTGTTGTGCATTTTGCAGAAGTGTTCCCCAAGAAGTCATAGGTTGTTGAATACCAAGTCCTAAGAAACTAAGCGCCGCTTCTGTCATTATTGCATTTGCTATTGAAGCACTTGCTGCTACTACTAAAGTTGGTATTATAGCTGGAATAATATGTTTCTTTAATATAGAGATAGTTTTTACACCGCTAAATCTACTGTATACTACGTAGTCGTATTCTTTTGCTGATAAAGTTTCTGCACGAACTAACCTCGCAAGACGCATCCAAGAAAAACATCCTATTACTATAATTATTGAACCAATTCCTGGTTTTAAAAATACACTAAGTACAATTACTAATACTAACCATGGAATAGATGATAATACATCAACTAAACGCATAAGTAAACTATCAACAACTCCACCAACATAACCTGCAATAAGTCCTACTATCGTTCCGATTGTTACGGCAGTCACCATCGCTAGTAGTCCTACTATAAGAGAAATACGACCACCATAGATTACACGAATAAAGTAATCACGACCTACCTCATCAGTCCCAAATAAATGTTGTAGGCTCGGTGATTGAGATAGATTTGCTACATCAGTAGCCGCTGGATCAATAGGAAGTAAAGGTGCTATTAATGATACAAACACTAATATCGCTATAAAAATAAGTGAAAAAATATAAATTTTTGAACTTTTAGCTATTTTAATAAATCTTTTCATCTTATTTACCTCCTCTTCTAATTCTAGGATCTACTATTGAATACAGTATGTCTGAAATTAAATTACCTACTATTACTAGTGTAGCTGATAATAACATTACTGCCATTATAATAGGATAATCTAACGCTCTAGTTGCTTGTGTAATATAAGGTCCAATTCCCGGCCAACTGAATACTGTTTCTGTAATAATTGCTCCAGTTACTAACATCGGTAGTGACATACCTACTTGTGTAATTACCGGTATTAGCACATTTTTTATAATGTGTCTTGTGAAAATTTGAGTTTTTGTCGCTTGAAAAGCTTGTTGAACTACTACATACTCTTCATTTGTTTGACTTAAAGCTGAAGATCTTACATAACGTGTAAGTTCTGCGAAGAATACGATTGTTAAAGTTAGATAAGGCATAATAAAGTGCGATAAGAAATCACCAAAATCGCCTTCTTTACCAATTGTGTGCATCCCTATTATTGGGAATAAGTTTAATTGATATCCTAAAACATAAATGAATATCATCGCTATCCAAAATGATGGGGTAGCTATTCCAAGTGAAGCTACAGCATCGATGAATTTATCTTGCCATTTACCTTTGTTTGCAGCAGCTAGTAATCCAAGTACTATTGCAATTATTAGTGCTGTTATGTAGGCTGGTAATACTAATGATATTGTATTAGGTATTTTCGCTAGGATTTCTTCTCCTACACTATTGTGAGTTACTAATGAGTGCCCGAAGTTTCCACTTAATATTTGCCCTAACCAATCCACATACTGAATTAAGAATGGTTTATTAAGCCCACTTTGCTCACGAAGAATATTAATTTCTTCTTGTGACATATTCGACGTTATCTGTGCATCGATAGCATCATATGGTGCTAAATGTATTAAAGTAAATACTATAAACGATATTACTAAAAGTAATGGTACTGCTTGTAATATACGTTTCAAAAATATATCGAATCATACAATCTCCTTTAAATTTTAATTACTATATTTTTTTATGAAATTCATTTTATAATTTATCACAAATCTTTTTGATATAAATTATAAATAAACATTCCCCATAAAAACTAATAAAAAGCGAGGGAGATACTATAAAAATCTTATTATAAATAGGATTTTATCGTACTCCCCTCACACTATATTTTATTTTTCCACTACTATTACTATTTAAGAGTAATTTTTGATAAATCATCAAATGTGTAGATTGGTACTAACTTAGCATCGTTAACATTTCCAACACGTTTGTTAACCGCTAAGATTTTTTGGTTATCTACGATTGGGTATAGGTATGCTTGGTTAGCAATTTCTTGTTGAAGGTTTTTGTACACTTCTTTACGTTTAGTTTCATCTAATTCAGCTGCACCTTGTTTGAACAATCCATCAACTTTTTCACTTCTGTATTGGAAGTAATTTGAAGTACCATTTGATCCAAATAGCTTAGAGTATAAATCAGGATCGTTACCCATGATATATCCACCTAAGAATAGGTTGTAAGCTTTAGAACCAGGTTTTCTTAACTCTGTAAAGATAGCTGTTTCATCTCCACCACGAAGCTCTACATTGATTCCTACTGCTTGTAATTGTTGTTGGATGAATGTTGCTTGGATAGTATTTGCAGCATCGTTACTTGCATATCCTAAGTTAAGTTTCAAGTTAGAAACTCCAGCTTCTTTTAATAGTGATTTTGCTTTTTCAATATTTTGAGTATATTTCTCTACATCATCAGTATGGAATGGATTCTTCGGTGGTAAGAATGAATAAGGATTTTGGTAGTATTTACTGTCTAAATAAGCTGCTTTATTCATATCTTCTTTGTTTAATGCGTATAAAATAGCTTGTCTAACTTTAACATCTTTTAATTCATCTGTGTTTGTGTTTAGTCCTAAGTATCCGATACGGTTTTCACTGTAAGGATAAGTATCGATGTTTTTAGAATCTAAATCTTTAATTGCAGCAGGTAATACATATGCTGCATCTACCTCACCTTTTTGTAATGCTACTTTTGTAGTATCAGCACTTTTAATAATACGTAGTACTACATTTTTAACTTTTGGCTTACCATTGTAATAGTTTTCATTCGCTTCAAATTTAATGTATTCTCCACGTTTGTTTTCTACTAGTTTGTATGGTCCAGTTCCTACTGGTGTTTCTTTTAATTCTTTAACTGAGAAATCTGATACATTTCCATAAACGTGTTTTGGAATAATGTAAGTTTCATTCGCAATGTTATTTGCCGCAGCTGCGCTTGGTTCTGGGAACTTAAATACTACAGTGTAGTCATCTACTTTCTCAATAGTTATCGGTTTATCACCAATCCATAAGTTTTTGAAGTTTCCATTTTCTTTTTTAGCTTTTGTTTGATAAGTGAAAACTACATCGTCAGCTGTGAATTTTTTTGTCCATCAGACCATTTTACATCTTTTTCTTAAGTTAACTTTTTAAGCTAAGACCATCTTTTGCAAGTTCAGTAGATTCTGCTAAGGCATATTCTTTTGAACCATCTCCATTAACTTTGATTAATGGTGAGTAGATAATATTAGTCATTGTTAATCCCCAACGGTCACTAACCTTGATTGGGTTAGTTGATGATGGATCATCACTAATAGCATACGTGAAAGTATCTTTTATCTTGAGAAGTGGTAATTGTGTTTTGCGTTTTTTTGAACTACATGCTGTTACAACACTCATTACTAACGCTAGTGCTCCTATAAACAATTTGTTCTTTTTCATTCTTTTTTCCTCCTTGATTTTTAAGTCCTATTTTTTTCTAACTACAAATTATTTTGGTTTCCCCTATTTAATAATGGTTAAATACATTTGTCTATTCGACAGTGAGAGACTTACATTGCTACTCATGTATTAATTAAATAGACTATATTTCATAATAAGAATAATAAAACCAGATATTATTTAACATTGAACGAATGAAATCAATGCTAGTTTAGTTTACTGTATTATATATAAATATGTCAATTTATGTGCTTGCTTTTTATCATTTACTTTAATTATATAATTCTTTTAATTTAGTATACTCGAATAAATATTAAAATATTATTATTCTTCTGATCCCCAAACTTCTTCTACGATTTCTTTTATTAGGGCGATTTTTTTCCATTGATCTTCTTCTGTAATTACATTTCCTTCTTCTGTAGAAGCAAAACCACATTGTGTACTTAAGTAAATATTTTCTAATGGTACGTATTCGCTAGCCTCTTTAATTCTTGCGATTACTTCTTGTTTATCTTCTAAATCTGCAAATTTAGATGTAATTAATCCTAAAACAACTTTTTTATCTTTTCCAACTTTTGCTAGTGGCTTGAAATCTCCTGCACGATCTGTATCGTATTCTAAGTAGTATGCATTTACGTTTTCTCCAGCAAGTAGCTCGTCTTCAACATTTTGGTATCCTCCTTGAGAAATCCATTTAGAAGCGAAGTTACCACGACAAACGTGTGTATTGATTGCTAAGTCCCCTGGTTTTCCTTCAATAACCTCGTTATTTAATGCTAAACAACGTGCTGCATATTCTCTACGAACTTCTTCTAAAGGACGTGCGTCGCGGAAACGGTTCGCAAATCCGTCATCAGCTAATGCTCCCCATGTACAATCATCAAATTGTAATACACGTAGTCCTTCGTTGTAAAGGTCTGCGATTACTTGTTTATAAGCTGCTACAATCGCATCTTTTAATTCTTCGAATGTTGGGTAGAATTTTTCGTATCCTTTGATGTGATCTTCTGTACGAATTAACTCGAAGTATAGTTGTGATGGTGATGGAATTGTTAATTTTACAGTTACACCTTCTTTATCAGCTACTAGGTCTCTTAAGAATTTGTAGTGTGCTACAAATGGGTGATTTTCTCCGCTAATTTTTCCTGATACTTTTGCTGTATCTGGTTTAGTTTCAATACCTTTGAATGGGTACCCTTTTTCTCCTTGAACGTGTTCTACACCGTTAAGTCCCCAGAAAAAGTCTAGGTGCCAGTATGCACGACGGAACTCTCCATCTGTTACTCCTTTTAGTCCATTTGCTATTTGTTTTTCAACTAATTCAGTAATTACTTTGTCTTCTACTTTTGTTAATTCTTCTTGTGATAGTTCTCCTTTTGAGAATTTTTCACGAGCTTCTACTAACTCCTTAGGTCTTAAGAATGACCCCACGTGATCTACTCTATACGCTGCTCTTTCTACTACTTTATTTTGACATCCTTGACACATAATATTTTTTCTCCTTTTGTTTAACTAATTTATTTTCTCTTTTTGTTTTACTCTTCTGACTTTATTATTTTGACCTTATTATAAACTTCTAGTTACTTTTTTCTCTTCAAACTTTTCTTCTTTTCTAATATCTATTTTTTTCATAAACTCAAACTTTTTTATAAAGACCGTACTATTCGTCTTCTGGTAATATCGCTACTACTCTTACTGGAGATCCAGTTGCTTCTGTCCAGTTTGGATAAGCAATTGAGATTAATGCTCCAGTCGCTGGTACTTGATCAAGATTTGCTAAAACTTCGATTTGATAAATATCTTGTTCTAGTAAGTAGTACTCTTGAATAAGCCCTTCTGCAGCTGCTGTAACTCCTGAGTCAGTATCTAATGTTTCATGACCTACAGCTTTAACTTTTCTTTCTTTAATTAAGAATTCTAGTGCATCTCTTCCCCATCCTGGAGTGTGCTGAACTTCATTTTCATCTAGATTTCTAATTTCATCATAACTTGGCCAACGCTTAGACCAATCACTTCTGAATGCTACGAATGATTCTGGTAATATTTCACCATGTTGAGCTTCAAAATCAAGAATATCTTGTTTAGAAATTACATAGTCATTATTCTCCGCTACTTCTTTACTTTTATCAATTACGTATAAAGGTAATAGTAAATCTTTAAGTTCAATTTCATCTAACCAACGTCCACCTTCAACGAAGTGAATTGGCGCATCGATGTGTGTTCCATATTGTCCAACAACTGAGAATTTTTGAACATAGAATCCATCTTTTAAAGTAAAGACATTTTCTTTTTCTAACGCAGGTAGCGCTGGGAACTTAGGTGAATTTTCATCAATTTTGTGGCTTAAGTTAACCCATTTTTTGTTTTTTAAAGTTTTATAAATATTTAGTAATTCTGACATGTTTCTTTCCTCCGAAATGTTTATATTATTTCTTTAAGTTAAGAATTCTTGTGATTATTTTGAGAAATAAAAAGTCCTCACAGAAGCTTTTTGCTTCTGCAAGGACGTCTAATAATTTACGTGTTACCACCTTACTTTTATGATATTCTCACAAATATCAACTCAAAAAGTACGCACCAAAAATAGAATGATGTTATACCCTGAAGCTATAACGGGCTCACCCGTAAAGGTCTAATTATTCGACCATTAACACTCAAAGACCATTTTCAAAGTTTCCAATACGATCTCTTTTCACCAACCGAGACTCTCTTTACCATCTTTCACTTTTTACTTATCTTATCAACGTGTGAATCATTAACTTGTGATTAAGTATAACAAGTTATTTTTTTATCTGTCAATAGTTTTTTTGAAAAAAATTTATATGTATTTATTACGACTTACTTGAACATACTAGTTATAGTACGGGCAATTTACATACTATATTTTTATTAAGCTGTATAATTTATCCTTATCTTCCATGAAAATCCGAATATTATTCCATTATCAACATGTATATTACGAATAATTTATTAATATATTTTTATGTAAATTTTGTAAAATTATATTTATATAATAAGGAGAAATACTAATATTCCAATATATATTACTTCCCTTAAATATCTTAATTTATCTTTTTCTGTAATAAAAGGATTCAATACGACCCTAAATATTGAATCAGCTATTATTATACCAACCGCTAATCCTACTGCCCCATAAAAACTATTTAAAAATATTTTTCCGGAATTTCCATATTCATCTAATAATAGTGTTCTAAATGCATCGTAAATAGTTACTCCTGGAACAACCGGTACTAATCCAGGCACAAAATAAACTGTTAGTGGGTTTTTAAACTTAATAGCACAAATTTGACTTATATTTGCTAAAAGTAATGAACAAACCAAACTAGACATAAAGACACTTTGCCCATGACTCCACATTTCCCAGTATCCACACCATCCTATTGCTCCAATTACTCCTCCTGTTACTAAAGTTTTTTTAGGAACATCACAAATAATCGCAAATGATACCGATGATATAAAACTAAAAACAAAATGATATAGTAATAATAAACTATGACTTAATAGTGTAATCATTATAATGCACCTCCTAATAGACGAACTATATAATAAACTGTTACAATACCCGCTCCGAGTGCAAACGCAACACAAAAAGTCTCAATAAATCTAATACTTCCAGAAATAAACTGCTTAGCTATAATATCCCTCATTGAATTAGTTATTGTAATACCAGGAACTAAAGGAACTACTGCCCCAATCATAGCAAGCCTTAGTGATTGACCATTTAAAAGAATATATCCTAAATATCCTGCTACTCCACCTACAAATGTGCTAATATACTCAGATATAAACGGTGCCTTTAAATATCCTATAACTTTCACATAAACATAGAATGCAACTGCGCCTGCTATGCTTCCTGGTATTACATCCCAAAAACTACCATCAAAGATTAGTACAATACTACCACTAAGAACTCCTGAACACAATACCTTAAACCAATCTTTTATAGGACTTTTCTGCGCCTGAACTCTTTTTAAAGCATCATACATATCCAATAAACTAATTTGCCCAGAGGTATATGCTCTTGATAATGTATTAACTGCTGTCGTTTTCGTTAAATTATAAGTCCTATCTCCAACTCTTCTAAAATCCGTTCCAATATTTTCTATGCGAATAAATATACCTGTTAATGTTACATGGGTATAATATTCATCTGTCCTTTCATCCCCTACTCCTTTTCTTATTATTCTCTCAAGTGTATCTTCAGTTCGATAAACTTCAGCACCATTTTCCATTAAAATTTTTCCTGCAAGTAACGCTGTTTTCATCAATAATTTTTTTCATACATTACCTTTCCCAATTAAGATCGAGATACAAAAATTCAAATAAAATAAAAACTATATATAATTACACAGTCTCAAAATTCATAACTTTAAAAATTAATTTCTCTATCTTCTATCTAATCTTCTAACCTTTCTTAAATCATTTTCCAAAGTTATTATAACATAAAACTTTTAATAAAAACACCTTTTTCTCACCTATTTAAAAATAATAATAATTACAACTATATTATTAATATTTTTGCCACTCATAATCTTATAGTAATTATGAAAATAATTTTTTTATTAAATAATTAATATTTTTTTATCACTTCATTTTATAATATTATAATTTCATCAATTAAATACTTATACAAATTATTATTATAAAATATTTTTGCAGCTGGTATTCTTTCAATAAAAACTATTAATTAATCTATAAATAGGTTTAAAATTCACTTCCAGTTACTCTAAATTTCATACAATCTAATACTTAAAATTATTATAAAAATAGAATGTGATTTTTAATCAAATCACACTCCATTCTCTTATTATTCATTAATTCTAACAATTATAATTTTTACATTTAACTTTCTATATCTTTTTTTAATTTTTTTCATATGATGAAAAATTTTTTTCTGTATCAATATTTTTTTACTATTCCATCTTTGGTTACTATTACTTTTTGTAGGAATAGTATTAATTTTTTTAATAAATCAATCGCATTTTCTGTAGCTGAATAATAGTTGAAATCGTATTTTTTTGTCTTTTTAAGTATGAAAGAGCCTTATCTTGTGTCTCTCTCTCTCCATCAGCAATATTTATCAAAAATAAATTCTATTCTATCTTTGTATTCATCATATAATTTTTTTAATAATTGGTAACTGTTTTTTGGCAGTCAGGACACTAACTTGCCCAATACATTATAAAGACTGGCTTACCTGAAGTTATTGATTCTATTGAAATTTCCTTATTTTTCCTTATTATACACTGTGATATTCGGTAATTTCTTATCAACAACTTTTTGATAATTACTTGATATATTATTACTACCAGAATTTTTGAGTCTTATTCTCATTCACAAATATAAATACTGCTACTACCAATATAGATATAAATATACTTGTTATTATTATAATACTTTTCTTCATTCTATAATCCTCCCTCTCTTATTTATTAGTTTTTTTATATTTTTTTATGCAAAAAAATATCACATTTACTATAATTATATAATATGCACTTGATTTATTTCAAATCAAGTGCATATATATATTTATCTTTTTCTATTTCTTCTTACAAATAGTAAAAGCTATTAATCCTAATACTCCTAACCATCCTGTACTTGTTGTTGTACTTCCTGTTTTCACCAATGGTTTCTCCACTTTAGGCGTTGGATTTGGAGTTTTTGGTGTTGGTGTTGTTGGAGTTTTTGGTATTGGTTTCTTAGGTTTTGGTTCTTTTGGAATCTCAGGAGTTGGTGGAACCTCTCCTGGAGGTGGTGTCGGATTTTTAGGTTTTGGTACTACATATACCTTATTAGTAGTTTTTGGTTTATGATCAAAAATTATCTTAGCTTCATTAGGTACATTTATCACATTTCCATCTTTATATTTAGATAAATCTGCATTATCTTTTATCTTAGCATAAATTGATAATGTAACTTCTCTACCCTCTAATAATCGTAAGATATCTTTATCTGTAACCTCAAATACTACCGTATTATCTCTAATTACTAAATCTCCGATTTTTTTCAACACTTCTTTATCTATAGTATTCTTATCATTTTCTTGTAGATAATGCATTATTTAGAAGTTCAATTGCTTTAATCTTATCTGATTCTTTTATAATCTTTAATTTGTTTTTTTGTAAATCACGAACAGCTTTCTCTAGTTTTTTTCTTTATCCACACTAGTATTTTTTTGGCTGTATTTTTGTTTTTTTCAGATAATTTACCAGTTAATGTTGCTATATCTTTTTCAAAAGTGCTTGTTCTTTATTAAGTTCAACAACTTTTTTTCTTTAGTTTTTTTCAGATTTCAGCTTAGCTTTTTACTGTTTCCAACTGTTGTTTTTACCTGATAATTTAACTTCTAAATTACTTTCATCTTTACTTACTGTAGATTTCCCTTCAACTTGTTGAAGTTTGTTTTGAACTTTTAGCTAGTTCATCATTTAATTTAGCTAATTCTTTATCTACAGCTATAGTATCGATTTTTTTCACCATCGATTCGAACCTCAGCTTTAAGAATATCTAGTACTTTTTCTAAATCATCACTAATAGCGAATTGTTTGTAGTCTTGATTAATTCCTAAGCGCTCTTTAATGTCGTATCTAAATACTTCATTATTTACTTTTTAATTCTCTAAGAGTTTCATTCTCCTCACCATTTTTCTGAGTTAATTGATTTTTTTACCTGATTTTTGGTGGTACTATCTTAGTTGGTGGTGGTGTGACAAATACTGGTGGCGTTTTTTTCCAGTAATTTTTTGGATTATTATTTACAATATAGCGAGCTTCATTTGGTACCGCATATCCTAAATCTTCATATCTTGATAAGTCTGCATCTTTAGTGATTTTAGCTTTAAATTCTATATCAATAGATTTTTCCACCATTTTGTTTAACAAAATCACCTTTAAATTCTACATTTAATTCTCCATTATCTTGAGTAATTTGTGCATCAACTTTCTTACCATTCACTCTGACTTCAGCTTTACCGCTAAATTCTAGAACACTTTCTAGTTTATCTAATATGTTAAACTGTTCAGCATTTTCTGGCATTGTTGTAGAAATTCTGTATACAAATTCTTCATCAATTTTTCTCAATACTTGTTGTTGTTTATTATTAACAGTTTTAACAATATTAGGTTTTGTTGGCTCAGATGGTGGTGGTGTTACTGGTACTACGTTTGAGTCTTTTGTTACACCTGGTTTGTTTGGAAGGTCTACTCTGTATTGTGCTTTGTTTGGTACTTGAACCTTGTCTTCTTTCACATATCCAGATAGGTTTGCTCCTTCTCTTATTTTGGCTTTGAAGCTTAGTTTCACTTCTTTTCCGCCATTTGCTTTTACTTCGTTTTCTGTTAGAGTTACTTTGATTGTTTGTCCATCTACTGTAATTCTTTCAGCGGCTAAGTCTTTTCCGTTTAGTGTTGCTTTCGCTCCACCTTTTTCTCCTGAGAATTCTAATACTCCTTCGATTGTATCGTGTACTTCGAATGCTGTTGCATCTTCTGGTACTTTTGTTGTTACGTTGTATGTGAATTCTTCATCTCGATTTTGTAGTGTTTCACTTGCTTTTTCCATTTACATCTTTTATGATCTCTGGTCTCGCCTGGTGTTGGTGGTGTTACTGGTACTACGTTTGAGTCTTTTTGTTACACCTGGTTTTGTTTGGAAGGTCTACTCTGTATTGTGCTTTGTTTGGTGCTTGAACCTTGTCTTCTTTCACATATCCAGATAGGTTTGCTCCTTCTCTTATTTTTGGCTTTAAGCTTTAGTTTCCTTCTTTTTCCGCCATTTGCTTTTACTTCGTCTTCTGTTAGAGTTACTTTGATTGTTTGTCCATCTACTGTAATTCTTTCAGCGGCTAAGTCTTTTTCCGTTTAGTGTTGCTTTCGCTCCACCTTTTATCTCCTGAGAATTCTAATACTCCTTCGATTGTATCGTGTACTTCGAATGCTGTTGCATCTTCTGGTACTTTTGTTGTTACGTTGTATGTGAATTCTTCATCTCGATTTTTGTAGTGTTTCACTTGCTTTTTCCATTTACATCTTTTTATGATCTCTGGTTCGCCTGGTGTTGGTGGTGTTACTGGTACTACATTTGAGTCTTTTGTTACACCTGGTTTGTTTGGAAGGTCTACTCTGTATTGTGCTTTGTTTGGTACTTGAACCTTGTCTTCTTTCACATATCCAGATAGGTTTGCTCCTTCTCTTATTTTGGCTTTGAAGCTTAGTTTCACTTCTTTTCCGCCATTTGCTTTTACTTCGTCTTCTGTTAGAGTTACTTTGATTGTTTGTCCATCTACTGTAATTCTTTCAGCGGCTAAGTCTTTTCCGTTTAGTGTTGCTTTCGCTCCACCTTTATCTCTTGAGAATTCTAATACTCCTTCGATTGTATCGTGTACTTCGAATGCTGTTGCATCTTCTGGTACTTTTGTTGTTACGTTGTATGTGAATTCTTCATCTCGATTTTGTAGTGTTTCACTTGCTTTTCCATTTACATCTTTTATGATCTCTGGTTCGCCTGGTGTTGGTGGTGTTACTGGTACTACATTTGAGTCTTTTGTTACACCTGGTTTGTTTGGAAGGTCTACTCTGTATTGTGCTTTGTTTGGTACTTGAACCTTGTCTTCTTTCACATATCCAGATAGGTTTGCTCCTTCTCTTATTTTTGGCTTTGAAGCTTAGTTTCACTTCTTTTCCGCCATTTGCTTTTACTTCGTCTTCTGTTAGAGTTACTTTGATTGTTTGTCCATCTACTGTAATTCTTTCAGCGGCTAAGTCTTTTCCGTTTAGTGTTGCTTTCGCTCCACCTTTATCTCCTGAGAATTCTAATACTCCTTCGATTGTATCGTGTACTTCAAATGCTGTTGCATCTTCTGGTACTTTTGTTGTTACGTTGTATGTAATTCTTCATCTCGATTTTGTAGTGTTTCACTTGCTTTTCCATTTACATCTTTTATGATCTCTGGTTCGCCTGGTGTTGGTGGTGTTACTGGTACTACATTTGAGTCTTTTGTTACACCTGGTTTGTTTGGAAGGTCTACTCTGTATTGTGCTTTGTTTGGTACTTGAACCTTGTCTTCTTTCACATATCCAGATAGGTTTGCTCCTTCTCTTATTTTGGCTTTGAAGCTTAGTTTCACTTCTTTTTCCGCCATTTGCTTTTACTTCGTCTTCTGTTAGAGTTACTTTGATTGTTTGTCCATCTACTGTAATTCTTTCAGCAGCTAAGTCTTTTCCGTTTAGTGTTGCTTTCGCTCCACCTTTTATCTCCTGAGAATTCTAATACTCCTTCGATTGTATCGTGTACTTCGAATGCTGTTGCATCTTCTGGTACTTTTTGTTGTTACGTTGTATGTAATTCTTCATCTCGATTTTTTGTAGTGTTTCACTTGCTTTTTCCATTTACATCTTTTTATGATCTCTGGTTCGCCTGGTGTTGGTGGTGTTACTGGTACTACGTTTGAGTCTTTTTGTTACACCTGGTTTTGTTTGGAAGGTCTACTCTGTATTGTGCTTTGTTTGGTACTTGAACCTTGTCTTCTTTCACATATCCAGATAGGTTTGCTCCTTCTCTTATTTTTGGCTTTGAAGCTTAGTTTCACTTCTTTTTCCGCCATTTGCTTTTACTTCGTCTTCTGTTAGAGTTACTTTGATTGTTTGTCCATCTACTGTAATTCTTTTCAGCGGCTAAGTCTTTTTCCGTTTAGTGTTGCTTTCGCTCCACCTTTTTCTCCTGAGAATTCTAATACTCCTTCGATTGTATCGTGTACTTCGAATGCTGTTGCATCTTCTGGTACTTTTGTTGTTACGTTGTATGTGAATTCTTCATCTCGATTTTGTAGTGTTTCACTTGCTTTTCCATTTACATCTTTTATGATCTCTGGTTCGCCTGGTGTTGGTGGTGTTACTGGTACTACGTTTGAGTCTTTTGTTACACCTGGTTTGTTTGGAAGGTCTACTCTGTATTGTGCTTTGTTTGGTACTTGAACCTTGTCTTCTTTCACATATCCAGATAGGTTTGCTCCTTCTCTTATTTTGGCTTTGAAGCTTAGTTTCACTTCTTTTCCGCCATTTGCTTTTACTTCGTCTTCTGTTAGAGTTACTTTGATTGTTTGTCCATCTACTGTAATTCTTTCAGCGGCTAAGTCTTTTCCGTTTAGTGTTGCTTTCGCTCCACCTTTATCTCCTGAGAATTCTAATACTCCTTCGATTGTATCGTGTACTTCGAATGCTGTTGCATCTTCTGGTACTTTTGTTGTTACGTTGTATGTGAATTCTTCATCTCGATTTTGTAGTGTTTCACTTGCTTTTCCATTTACATCTTTTATGATCTCTGGTTCGCCTGGTGTTGGTGGTGTTACTGGTACTACATTTGAGTCTTTTGTTACACCTGGTTTGTTTGGAAGGTCTACTCTGTATTGTGCTTTGTTTGGTACTTGAACCTTGTCTTCTTTCACATATCCAGATAGGTTTGCTCCTTCTCTTATTTTGGCTTTGAAGCTTAGTTTCACTTCTTTTCCGCCATTTGCTTTTACTTCGTCTTCTGTTAGAGTTACTTTGATTGTTTGTCCATCTACTGTAATTCTTTCAGCGGCTAAGTCTTTTCCGTTTAGTGTTGCTTTCGCTCCACCTTTATCTCCTGAGAATTCTAATACTCCTTCGATTGTATCGTGTACTTCGAATGCTGTTGCATCTTCTGGTACTTTTGTTGTTACGTTGTATGTGAATTCTTCATCTCGATTTTGTAGTGTTTCACTTGCTTTTCCATTTACATCTTTTATGATCTCTGGTTCGCCTGGTGTTGGTGGTGTTACTGGTACTACGTTTGAGTCTTTTGTTACACCTGGTTTGTTTGGAAGGTCTACTCTGTATTGTGCTTTGTTTGGTACTTGAACCTTGTCTTCTTTCACATATCCAGATAGGTTTGCTCCTTCTCTTATTTTGGCTTTGAAGCTTAGTTTCACTTCTTTTTCCGCCATTTGCTTTTACTTCGTCTTCTGTTAGAGTTACTTTGATTGTTTGTCCATCTACTGTAATTCTTTCAGCGGCTAAGTCTTTTCCGTTTAGTGTTGCTTTCGCTCCACCTTTATCTCCTGAGAATTCTAATACTCCTTCGATTGTATCGTGTACTTCGAATGCTGTTGCATCTTCTGGTACTTTTGTTGTTACGTTGTATGTGAATTCTTCATCTCGATTTTGTAGTGTTTCACTTGCTTTTCCATTTACATCTTTTATGATCTCTGGTTCGCCTGGTGTTGGTGGTGTTACTGGTACTACATTTGAGTCTTTTGTTACACCTGGTTTGTTTGGAAGGTCTACTCTGTATTGTGCTTTGTTTGGTACTTGAACCTTGTCTTCTTTCACATATCCAGATAGGTTTGCTCCTTCTCTTATTTTGGCTTTGAAGCTTAGTTTCACTTCTTTTCCGCCATTTGCTTTTACTTCGTCTTCTGTTAGAGTTACTTTGATTGTTTGTCCATCTACTGTAATTCTTTCAGCGGCTAAGTCTTTTCCGTTTAGTGTTGCTTTCGCTCCACCTTTATCTCCTGAGAATTCTAATACTCCTTCGATTGTATCGTGTACTTCGAATGCTGTTGCATCTTCTGGTACTTTTGTTGTTACGTTGTATGTGAATTCTTCATCTCGATTTTGTAGTGTTTCACTTGCTTTTCCATTTACATCTTTTTTGATCTCTGGTTCGCTTGGTGTTGGTGGTGTTACTGGTACTACATTGGAATCTTTATGATATTTTGGATCATTGTTAATATCATATGAAGCTTTGTTTGGTACTTGTATTTTATCTCCAGTTATATAGTTAGATAGGTTTGCACCCTCTCTAATCTTAGCTTTGAATGTTACTTCAATTACTTTTCCTGCATCCCCTTTTACAGATTCCTCTGTAAATGAAACTAACAGTTTTTGACCATTTATATTTATAGTCGCTTTATTTCCAGCATCTTTACCATCAATTTTTACTACTACATTACCTTTTTCTCCTACAAATTGTAATACTTCTTTTAATTCATCCGTAATTTCAAATATGTTAGCATTATTAGGCATTTGCGTAGTTATTGTATATGTAAACTCATCATTACGGTTTGGTAAGTCATAATGATTTGCTTCATTAACTTTTTTAGAAATTTCCGGTTTACTTGGTGGTGGGGTTACTGTTACTGTATTTGAATCTTTATTGAATTTATTATCAATATGATATGTTGCCTTATTAGGAACTTTTTTTCTCTGTATATTTAGAGATATTAGCTCCTTGTTTTACTTTAGCAACAAATTCTACTACTACTGCTTTTCCACCTTTTGTTCGAACTTGTTCATCTGATAATTTAACCGTTAATGTTTGTCCTTTTATAGTAATATTACTATTTTCTATAAAATCATTTTTCTACTTTTGCTGAAACTGGAGTACCATTATTTCCGAATTCTAATTCATCTACTAATGTATCTGTGATAGAAAATTCAGTTGCATTCATTGGAACTGTTGTTTCAATTTTATAAGTAAACACTTCTTCTGGCTCAGTCAAGTTCACATGATCTTGATTATTTACTTTTTTAGTAATACCTGGTTCATTTGGTTTTGGTGGCGTTACTGTTACTGGCTCCGATTCTTTATTGAACTTCGGTTCATCACTTAAATTAATTTTATATTTTGCTGTATTCGGTACTTTTACTACATCTGCTGTTGTAAATTCTTTTAATTCTTCTGCTGTTATATTAGCTTTCAGTTTTGCTGTGAATTTAACTACTACATTTTTACCTGCTTTGTTTTTTACTTGCTCTGCTGATAATTTAACTGTTAGTTTTTTCCCTTCAGTCTTAACATCGGTAATCTTTTCTCCATCTACAGTTGCTTCTATATCTGCTGCACCTTTAAACTCTAACACATCTTTTATAGTGTCTGTTACTTCGAACGCTGTCGCATGTTTTGGAACTTGTGTTTCAATTTTATAAACAAATTCTTGTGTTAACGATGTTAAATCCTCATGAGTTTTATCATTTACTGTTTTTGTAATTGGTGGCTCACTTGGTGGCGGTGGCGTTACTGTTACAGGTGGTGTTTTTGGTGTTTCTTTTGGTTCACCATTAGCATCTGTTTGATTGAAAATTACTGTTGCTTCATTAGGTATTTTTTTCTCTGTTACTCCATCTTTTATTTTTGCTGGAATTTCTAATTCTACTTCTGCAACACCTTTTAGATTTCCAAAATGACCTTCTTTTACTTTTGCTACTATTGTATTAGTTGATTTATCATAAATTACATCAAAATGTTTTGCATTTTCACCTTTTATAGATGCTTGCTTACCTTCTTGTAATTCTAATCTATCATCTAATTTATCTTTAATACCATACTGTTTATAATCAGCTATATTACCTGGTAACTTACTTTTTATATTATAGTTATAGGCATTTTCATTTGCTGAGTTTATTACTAAATCATCTAATGTTCCATTGATTTTCTTAGTTGGTGCGCTTGGTGGTGGTGTTACTGTTACAGGTGGCGTTTCTAATTTTTTAGGTTCACCTGTTGCATTTGTTGTATTGTAAAATACTTTAGCTATATTAGGTATTTTTTCGCGAGAAATTCCATCTTTTATTTTTGCTGGAATTTCTAACTCTATAATACTCTTACCTGTCAATTGATTGAAATGACCATCTTTTACTTTGGCAGTCACTGTTCTAGTTGTACTGTCATAACTTACGTCAAAGTGTTCTGCAACTTCACCTTTAATAATTGGATTTTTACCTTCTTGTAATTCTAAATCCTGATCTAAAACATCTTCAATCCTATATATATTATAATCATTTATATTACCTGGTAATGTAGTTTTAATATTATAATTATAAGCGTTGTCTTGTTTATCCCATGATGGAATATTTAAATGATCTAGGTGTTATTAATTTTTTTCGTTACAGCTGGTTCATCTGGTGTTACATAAACTGTTTGAGACTGAATTGGTTGATTATTTAGTTTTACAGTAGCCTTATTAGGTACCTTAATAACTCCGTTATCATCTTTAAATTTATCTACATTTGCACCTTCTTTAATTTTTCGCTTTAATTTCTATATGAATTTGAGCTGGCCCATTATTATCTTTATTAGCTCTTTGAATAGCTCTATTCAACTTAGGTGTGATATCACTCTTTCCAGTGATAATTTTACTAAGTTATTTTCTACAGTAATATGATTTTTCAACTCTTTAATTTCTGTATTATTAACCATTACCTTAATATCAGCTTTATTGACTTCTAATTCAGGTTCGAGTTGGTCTTCAATAGAATAGCTATCCATTAATCCTGGCCATGAAGATTTAATATCATAGATAAACTTATCATAACGCTGTGGTAAGTAATAATGTTCTCTTCCTTGATCTACCGTTTCTCTTTCACCACGTACTTTTTTATCTATATCTGTTTTTACCGGAGGTACAACAAACACGTTATTTGAACGTCTTACTTGAGCTGTATCATCGTTTGGATTATCTGTTTCTCCATTCCATTTTATAGAAGCTTGGTTTCTTAATCCATATCCATCATTTTCTTGAAGAATTTTAATGTAGTCTTTTTGACTCTTTTCATACGGATATTCATCTTTTATTTTAACTTTCACATGTAATGTATATTTTTTAAACTTATGTCCTCCATAGTTTCCTTCATCTACACTGTCTGTTTTTGTTCCCGGTTTTTGAGGAATATCAGCTACTACAACAGTTCGTTCTTTATTGGTAACAGAATCTGTTTCATTAACTTTTCTAATTGTAAAATTTGTTAATTTTTGAGTTGAGCCCGTTTCAGTTACATATGCATCAATTACATCAAGTCGATAATCTATTGGATCTATAAGCATAGCATTTTTTTCAAAATTAAGCGGAATATGATTCATTCTGTAATCAACTGTATAATCAAATTCTTCTCGAACATCATCTAGTACTGCTCCATATGCTTTTTTCCCATCTAAAATAGGATCATTAATATTTACTTTGTCATTAGCAGTATTTTTATCTTCTATTGATTTTTTGACATTAGGATAACAATATTTTAATGAATTAACTTTTACTGTTCGTTCTTCTTTTGAACCAATTAAATCTGTTTTGTATTTTCCTACATGAAAATGTCCCACTAGCTCCCCAACTTTTTTATCCTCCGTTGTAGGAGTATAATCATCAGTTGGTGCTACTTCATCATCTTCACTTAAATTAGGTTGTTCTACAGTATTTACTAACTCATAATCAAATTTATTTTCTCCTGGATTAAATGCTGCATCAGGTACAGAAATCGTTACTTTATTACCATCTTGTTTTATAGTTCCACGGATTTCATGCTCTTTATCAATAGTTTCCTTATCGACTACTTTCTTATGGTTGATACTCACTGATTTTACTCTATAACCTTCTGTTACTGTAAAATCCCCTTGAACATTTTCTTTAATCAACGCATTACCTACAGAGGCTAATACTTTATCAGAAAACGCTTGAATATCATTCTGTTCATTAACATAAAATGTTGCATTTTTCCCGTTAATTACTTTATCAGGAGAAGCTAAACTTCTAAGTGCTGTTGAGAATATTTCACGAACAGATCTATTATCACCAAAATTTATTCCAGTGTCTCTAAAACCATTATCATAAATATTATAATATTGTCCATATGTAGTTAGTTTATTTAAATCTTCCCAGAAACCTACTACAACAGAACCTTTTTCTCCTACGGCTTGTTTAAGTTTGGCACCTACTTTAGTAAGTTCATCAGCTCTTGCTAGGATATTTGAAGATCCTTCCATTTGTTGATATTCTAGTGGATTAAGACCATATTTTTCTAATAATTTATCGCTTCTCTTACCAGAATATTCAATAACAACTTTACCATCTTTACGAACACCATTAGCTACTCCATCTGTAATAAGAAGAAATACTGTTTTTCTATCATTATTCATATTCCCTTTTACGCTATTGTACTTATCTATTATATCCTCAATAGCTGGAACAGTTGGTGTTCCTCCATTCGTTTGAATAGAATTAATAAAATTATCTATAGCAGTTTTATCGTTTGTTAAATCACTAGAATTTAAAGTATACTTACTTCCATCCCATGTACCTTCTCGATAATCCCCAGTAAAATTAGTATCAGTTTCGTATTTAGTTACCCAGTTATTTATAGAGTTATCCCACCAATAAATATTATTTCCTGAATAATAATACCAAGTTCCTTTTTCTGGATCATAATTTCTTCCACTAGTATCTACATATGAGCTAGCTGATGGTTGCTGTTGTTTATCATAAAGTCTGTAGCCATCTAAATCTTGGAAACTCGCTACCATTACACGGTCAGTAGTATCTGGATCACCTGTAAACACTAAACGAGGTTTATCAGGATCATAATTAATTGCATCTACTGGAGTTGTTAATTGAGAAAGTGCAGATTTAACATTTCCAATTGTTTTATCAAATGATCCACTAGCATCTTGTAGAATAACAAGATCTATCGGTTTTCTCGGGACCGCCCAGTGAGTTTTGTCTTTTTTCTTAACTACAATATCACACCCTTTTTGTGATACTGTAACATCATCTCCTAGAGATCGAATATTATGTATTAAATCGTCATTTGCAGCTCGTGCTATATGTTGTGTTGTCTTTAGCCACGGAGAAAACAACGTAAATATTACAGATAATGCTAAGAAAACTTTAAACAGTTTTCTTAAATCTTTTCTTTTAAAAATATACCTTTCCTTCGACATACCTACTCCTCTATTCTATCTTTTTTTTCGTTTGAATATTGTAAGTACACCTGCTATTATAAATGCAAATACACCTGCAATGAATGTATTAATTTGTGAAATACCTGTTGATGGTAATTTACCTTTAATACTTTCAGTTTTTTCCATCTTTATTGATATCTTTAACTTTTTGAATTTTTCTTCATTACGAGTTGTATTTGATTTTGGAACTAACGTTCCAATTTCTAAAAATTTGATTTTTAGCCTCTTTTTTTCAATTTCAGTAGATACAACTGTTGTTATTTCTTTCCCATCAATTATTTCTACTTTAGAAAATACTTTTCGTTTTCCTTTTTCTCCAGAAGCAATTTCTCTTTGTACACCTTTTTTTCTAATTTATTATTATATCTTTTTTTCTACAGAAAATTGAATTTCTTCTGTAGTGATATTTAATGTTGGCTTTCCTTCTACCAGAATTTTGTACTCCTTCTTCAGGTATTACACTGAATTTCTCCCTTGGTACTGGTTTAAAATCTGGTGTTGGAGTCGGTGTTACTCCTGTTCCCCCTGGAACAATAGTTTTTTCTTTTGTTCCTACTAGAACTACTTTATTTACTGGTTGTTTTGTTACTTCTTCTTTTACTTTCGTTCTAGTATTTTCTACTTCTTTTCCATCTTTAAATTTGGCTTTGTAAGTTATTGTTTTTTCTCCAGCTTCTCCTGCTGTTTTTTCTTTTTCTACACCTTTGTCTAAAGTTGCGTCTTCTTCTTTAACAGTTTCGAATGGTACAGCTTCTGTTTCTGTGAATTCTTTTTCTACCTCTGTCACCACTGGTTTTGTTCCTACTAGGACTACTTTGTTTACTGGTTGTTTTGTTACTTCTTCTTTTACTTTCGTTCTAGTATTTTCTACTTCTTTTCCATCTTTAAATTTGGCTTTGTAAGTTATTGTTTTTTTCTCCAGCTTCTCCTGCTGTTTTTTTCTTTTTCTACACCTTTGTCTAAAGTTGCGTCTTCTTCCTTAACAGTTTCGAATGGTACAGCTTCTGTTTCTGTGAATTCTTTTTCTACCTCTGTCACCACTGGTTTTCGTTCCTACTAGGACTACTTTGTTTACTGGTTGTTTTGTTACTTCTTCTTTTTACTTTCGTTCTAGTATTTTCTACTTCTTTTCCATCTTTAAATTTGGCTTTGTACGTTATTGTTTTTTTCTCCAGCTTCTCCTGCTGTTTTTTTCTTTTCTCTACACCTTTGTCTAAAGTTGCGTCTTCTTCTTTGGTCGTTTCAAATGGAATTGGTTGTGTTTCTGTAAATTCTTTTTCTACTTCTGTCACCACTGGTTTCGTTCCTACTAGAACTACTTTGTTTACTGGTTGTTTTGTTACTTCTTCTTTTACTTTCATTCTAGTATTCGCTACTTCTTTATTTTCTTTGAAATTTAGCTTTATAAGTAATGGTTTTTACTCCCTCTACTCCTGCTGTTTTTTTCTTTTCTCTACACCTTTGTCTAAAGTTGCATCATCCTGTTTAACAGTTTCAAATGGAATTGGTTGTGTTTCTGTGAATTCTTTTTCTACTTCCGTCACCACTGGTTTTTGTTCCTACTAGAACTACTTTGTTTACTGGTTGTTTTCGTTACTTCTTCTTTTACTTTCGTTCTAGTATTCGCTACTTCTTTATTTTTCTTTGAAATTTAGCTTTATAAGTAATGGTTTTTTACTCCCTCTACTCCTGCTGTTTTTTCTTTCTCTACACCTTTGTCTAAAGTTGCATCATCCTGTTTAACAGTTTCAAATGGAATTGGTTGTGTTTCTGTGAATTCTTTTTCTACTTCCGTCACCACTGGTTTTGTTCCTACTAGAACTACTTTGTTTTACTGGTTGTTTTCGTTACTTCTTCTTTTACTTTCGTTCTAGTATTCGCTACTTCTTTATTTTTCTTTGAAATTTAGCTTTATAAGTAATGGTTTTTACTCCCTCTACTCCTGCTGTTTTTTCTTTCTCTACACCTTTGTCTAAAGTTGCATCGTCCTGTTTAACAGTTTCAAATGGAATTGGTTGTGTTTCTGTGAATTCTTTTTCTACTTCCGTCACCACTGGTTTTGTTCCTACTAGAACTACTTTGTTTACTGGTTGTTTCGTTACTTCTTCTTTTACTTTCGTTCTAGTATTCGCTACTTCTTTATTTTCTTTAAATTTAGCTTTATAAGTGATAGTTTTTACTCCCTCTACTCCTGCTGTTTTTTCTTTCTCTACACCTTTGTCTAAAGTTGCATCGTCCTGTTTAACAGTTTTGAATGGAATTGGTTGAGTTTCCGTAAATTCTTTTTCTACTTCTTTCGCTACTGGAGGGATAGGTTTATTTTCTTCACCTCCTACTAGTGGAACTTTTTCAGATGATCTTCCAGCAAATTCTAAAACTTTATTATAACGATTAATTAATACATTCTTTTGAGCCTTATATTCATCTTTAATAGAAGTCACTAAATTCCTAAGAGTCTCAGCTTCTTCTTCAAAGAATGGATCAAAACTGTCATGATCATTATCATTAATATATTCGTCAGCTTCATCTAGTAATTTTTTAAGCTGTTTTTGATATCCCAACTGTTCAGCATCTGGAATCTCTTCATCTTCAGGTGGTATTTCGTTTTCAGCTTCAGCTGCTATTACAGTAGAATTACTTGACATACTAGGAACATTTAACGAAATGAACACTCCATTAAATAATAATAAAGAACCTGCGAATACCGCAATGTATTTCTTTTTATCCATACTACTTCTCCTTTAATTTATACTAATTTTCATATTTTATATAGAAACGACCACGTTCATTATAATATACAACAATACCCCTTTCAATAAAATAGCTAGGTATTTAATAAACGTTTTTTTAATATTTTTTTATAATAGATATAATATTTTGATATTAACTATTATTTTTAAATACTCTGAAAACTTAATAATGCTAACGCTTAAAATAGATTCTCTTTTATTTCTCACTCTATTCATCTTTATAAGAATAAAGCTTAAATATTATACAATTTATAGAGAATAAAAACTTATAATTCATATAAGTATTAAAAAAATATAATTGATAACTAGTATCATTTAGTATTTCTATTAATTGAGTAAGAATACTTGACTATACCTTTAAGATGATTTTTTTGTTAATTTAACATATAATAAGATTATAATCTTTCAAATCATTAAATATCCTCATTTTTTTATCCGATATTTATTATTTTTTTCATTAAAGTTTATAAATCTATCTATAAACTAAGAGGAGATATGCTGATTTTTTTCACTGCATATCTCCTCTTTTTATTTAACTAGTTATCTAATCCTAAAAAAATTTTTAATTTTTAAAGTTATTTTTCTTTTTATCTTTTAAAATATACTCTAATAAAAAAATACTAAACAAATATCTAATATATCTAGAATACTAATATCTCAAGTATTTTCTCCGTTTTTTGTTAATACCTTCCTTATTTTTTCATACTATCGTCTTCTTTTGATAATTCTTGCTTAAAACTCATAATACTCTGTTTAAAAATTTCTGGGTTTCCCCCTTTTTCTTTTGCTTTCTAGTGTACGTCGTACCTCTAAGTTTCTTTTAATACCATGTCACACTTTGCAGTAGATGTATTTTAATCAACTTCATTACTTCTTGGTACGTCCTTGCGTACTCTGTACCTAACGTTTATATTCCCTGGTTTATACAGATCAAAATTTGCCACTTCTCAGTTGAAACTAAAAATTTCTTTCGTCTCTTCGTTCCTCTAAAAGTAAGTCTTCGTTGCGTACGTTGTACGTAAGGATTTCGGCGTGCCTTTGGCACTAGAAATCCAAACGTACAACGCAAAAAAAGACTACCTTGCCTGGTAATCTTTTAAAGTATAATTAGATTTAATTTTTAAAGGGACAAAAGGGTATCCTAGCGAGAAGCTAGGATACGTTAGAGCTAGACGACGTAGCCTTTTCCTACGCATTTCAAGCACTCTTTTGCCAAAAAAATTAGTTTAAATTCTTGTTGTATGTGTTGTTTAGTTGTGTGTGTATGTAGTATGTTATTGTTGTATGAAAAATTTTTATTAAACTAATTCTATAATAGCTGTTTCTGCACCATCACCTTTACGTGGTCCAACACGTAAAATACGAGTGTATCCACCGTTACGGTCAGCATATTTAGGTGCTACTTCTTCAAATAATTTTTTAAGAGCTAATTGACTCTTACCTTCTTCAGTTGCTACTGCAACAGGTTGGATGAATTTAGCTGCATTACGTCTTGCTGCTAGATCACCTTTTTTACCTAATGTAATCATTTTTTCTGCTAATGAACGAACTTCTTTCGCTCTTGTAACAGTTGTTTCAATTCTACCGTGTACTAGTAGAGCAGTTACTAAGTTTCTTAACATCGCTTTACGGTGAGCTGATGTACGTCCTAATTTTCTGTAACCCATTAGTGTGCCTCCTTGTTAGTATTATTCTTCTTTGAATCCTAGTTCTAACTCTTGAAGTTTAATTTTAACTTCTTCTAGAGATTTACGACCTAAGTTTCTTACTTTAATCATTTCTTGTTCTGTTTTGTTAGCTAATTCTTGTACTGTGTTAATTCCTGCACGTTTTAAGCAGTTGTAACTACGTACTGATAAGTCTAATTCTTCAATTGTCATTTCTAACATTTGAACTTTGTTATCTTCTTCTTTAGCTATCAATATTTCAGCAGCTTTTGCTTCTTCTGACATTTCCATAAATAACTCTAAGTGCGAGATTAGAATTTTAGATGCTAATGCTAAAGCGTCGTTAGCTGTAATTGAACCATTAGTAGTAACGTCTAAGATAAGTTTATCAAAGTCAGTGCTTTGTCCTACCCTAGTTTTTTCTACTGTATAGTTAACTTTTGATACTGGTGTGTAAATTGAATCGATTGGAATAACTCCGATTGGTAAGTCACGTTTTTTGTTTCCATCAGCTGGTACAAATCCACGTCCTTTTCCAACGTAAATAATCATTTCAAATTGTCCACCTTCAGATACTGTTGCAATGTGTTGATCAGTATTTACTACTTCGATATCAGAATCGATAGCGATGTCTGCTGCTGTAACAACTGCAGGACCTTTAACACTGATTGAAACTTGTTTTTCTTCTTCAGAATGAACTACAAACGCGATGTTTTTAACGTTCATAATAATTTCAGTAACATCTTCTACAACACCTTTAATTGCTTGGAATTCGTGTTGAACTCCTTCAATATCGATGCTTCTTGCTGCTGCTCCTGGTAATGATGAGATTAACATTCTTCTCAATGAATTACCTAATGTAGTTCCATAACCACGTTCAAGTGGTTCAACTACAAAGCGACCAAATCTTTTATCTGATGATTCTTCAATGATTTGAATTTTTGGTTTTTCTATTGCTAACATTATGTTAAACCTCCTAAATTTTGTCTATGTTATTATTATACACGACGACGTTTAGGTGGGCGACATCCATTGTGAGGAACTGGAGTTACGTCTTTGATTGATGTAACTTCTAATCCAGCAGATTGTAATGCACGAATAGCTGCTTCACGTCCTGCACCTGGACCTTTAACTGTTACATCTACATATTTCATTCCGTGTTCCATAGCTTGTTTAGCTGCTGCTTCACTTGCCATTTGTGCTGCGAATGGAGTAGATTTTCTAGAACCTTTGAATCCTAGTGCTCCTGCACTTGACCATGATACTGCATTACCATGTTCATCTGTAATTGTTACGATTGAGTTGTTGAATGTAGAACGAATGTGTGCAACACCATTTTTGTATATCACACGACGTTTACGTGATTGTTGTTTACGAGCCATAGTTGTGTTTCTCCTCCTATCCTAATTATTTTTTCTTGTTCGCAACTGTTTTCTTAGGACCTTTACGAGTACGAGAGTTGTTCTTAGTGTTTTGCCCTCTTACTGGAAGTCCACGACGGTGACGAATTCCTCTGTAACATCCGATTTCCATTAGACGTTTGATGTTTAATGAAACTTCACGACGTAAGTCACCTTCTGTTTTGTAGTTATCTACGATTTCACGAATTTTATCTAATTGATCTTCTGATAAGTCTTTAACTCTCACATCTTCAGAAACTCCAGCTTCTTTTAAGATTTTTTGAGAAGTTTTTAAACCTATACCATATACATAAGTTAGAGATATAACAACGCGTTTTTCACGTGGAATATCTACTCCTGCTATACGTGCCATTAAGTTTGCACCTCCTAATTAATTATCCTTGTTTTTGTTTATGTTTTGCGTTTTCGCAAATCACTAATACTTTACCACCACGACGAATTACTTTACATTTGTCACAGATTTTTTTTACTGATGGTCTTACTTTCATCGTTATTTCCTCCTTGAGTTTATAACTTACTTGAATCTATAAGTTATTCTACCTTTTGTCAGGTCATACGGACTCATTTCTACTGTAACTTTATCACCTGGTAAAATTCTTATATAATTCATTCTTATTTTTCCAGAAACATGAGCTAAAATAATATGACCATTTTCTAATTCTACTTTAAACATTGCATTCGGCAAGTTTTCTACTACTAAACCTTCTACTTCAATGACATCTTTTGCCATACTTTTCCTCCCTGACTATTTCAGTTTGTCTAATATATTTTGTACGTCTTGGAAAACTACTTTGATGTCTTGGTCACCATTAATATTTTCAACTACTCCTTCTTTTTGACTGTAAAAGTCTAAAAGAGGTTTTGTTTGTTTAATGTTAACTTCTAAGCGATTAGCAACTGTTTCTTCGTTGTCATCACTTCTTTGGTAAAGTTCACCACCATCATTATCACAAACACCTTCTACTTTTGTAGGGTTGAAAATCATGTGATAAGTGTTTCCACATTGTTTACAGATTCTTCTACCTGTTAAACGAGGTAACAGAATAGCTGGATCTACATCGATATTTAGTACTTTATCGATTTTTCTATTAGTTTTTGCTAAAATTTGATCAAGGGCTTCAGCTTGTTCTACTGTTCTTGGAAAACCGTCAAGTAAAAAGCCTTCTTTTGCATCTTCTTGATTCAATCTTTCTTCAACTAATCCTATAGTTACACTGTCAGGAACAAGTTGTCCTTTATCAATATAACTTTTTGCTTCTTTTCCAAGCGGAGTCTCATTTTTAATAGCAGCTCTAAACATATCTCCAGTTGAAATATGCGGAATTGGATAATTCGCTTTAATTTGTTCTGCTTGAGTACCTTTACCCGCTCCTGGTAATCCCATTAAAATAATATTCATCATAATCTATTTACCACCTTTTCGTCCTGTAATAAAACTTCTATAGTTCTTCTCTGTTAATTGAGTATTAAGTTGTTTAACTGTCTCTAGTGCTACACTGACAACAATTATTAAACTTGTACCACCAATTTGTACAGATGCTGGTAATTTAGCAATGCTTGTGAATATTGTTGGAAGAACCGAAACAGCTGCTAGGAATATTGAACCTACAAACGTTAGTCTGTATAAAATACCTGTAATGTATTGTTCAGTTTTTTTACCTGGTCTAACCCCTGGAACAAAACTTCCTTGTTTTCTTAAATTATCAGCCATTTTTTCTGGGTTAACTTGCACCATTACATAGAAGTAACAGAACGCAATAATTAATACTACGTATAATGTTAATCCTAGAACATGACTGAAATCGAAATATGATACAATTTTTTGTAACTTTTCGTTATTAGGTGCGAATATCGCAATAGTTCTAGGTAATTGTAAGAATGCGATAGCGAAGATTACTGGGATAACCCCGGCACTGTTCACTTTAAGAGGCAAGTAAGTTGATCTTGCTCCTAACATTCTACGACCTGCTCTCGCTTGAGAGTATTGAATAGGAATTTTACGAATCGCTTCTTGCATGTAAACAACAGCAGCGACAATTCCTATAACAATGATTGCTACAATAACAATTTTTAAAATTGCTAATGTAAGATTTTCAGCATCTTTAATTTGAGATTCATAAACTTGTATGAATTCCATCGGTAAACGAGCGATAATACCCGCTAAGATAATGATAGAAACACCATTACCTACACCATATTGTGATATCTGATCCCCTAGCCATAGTAATAATGCTGTACCAGCAGTTAATACTAAAGCTACTGTAATGAATCCTATAACTGATGTATCTTTAATTAATCCATGGTATGCATTATTAAATCCATAAGACATAATAAGCGATTGGATAAATGCTAAGATAATTGCTAAGACTCTTGTTAATTTTTGTGTTTTCTTTTGACCTACTTCACCTTGTTTTGACCACTCAGTTAATGTAGGAATAACATCCATTTGCATAAGTTGAATTACGATAGATGCTGTAATGTATGGCATAATCCCCATAGCAAATACAGAAAACTGTTGTAAAGCCCCTCCTGCAAATGTATTAAATATTCCGAATAATCCAGATGCATCTTGACTTTTAAGAACATCCGCATCTACTCCGGGTATCGGTAAATAAGAACCGATACGGAATAGGAATATACCAAATAAGGTAAATAAAATTTTATTACGAGTTTCTTTAACTTTAAATAAATTTAGTGATGCACTAAACATATATTATAGCACCTCGCAAACTCCTCCAGCTGCTTCGATAGCTTCTTTTGCTGAAGATGAAAATTTGTGAGCTTGTACAGTTAATTTTTTCTCTAATTTACCGTTAGCTAATACTTTAACACCTGAAAGTCCTTTTTTAATAACTTTAGTTTCTAATAATAGAGCAGGTGATACTACAGTACCATCTTCAAATTTGTTTAAGTCGTTAAGATTTACAACTGCAAATTCTTTTCTGTTTACATTGTTAAATCCACGTTTTGGAATACGTCTGAATAATGGGTTTTGTCCACCTTCAAATCCTGGGCGAACTCCACCTCCACTACGTGCTTTTTGTCCTTTTTGACCACGTCCTGAAGTTTTACCATTTCCTGATCCAATCCCACGACCTACTCTGTTACGCTCTTTACGAGAACCTTCAACTGGTTGTAATTCATGTAATTTCATTTAGACTAGCACCTCCTTGTATTAATAATTCTTATTTTTCTTCTACTGTTACTAAGTGTGAAACTTTGTTGATCATTCCACGAATCGCAGCGTTATCTTTGTGTTCTACTGTTTGGTGCATTTTTTTAGACCAAGAGCTTCAACAACTTTTTCTTTGATTCTTTGGACGACCAATAGTACTACGAGTTAGGGTTACTTTTTAATGTCATGTTCTTTTTCCCTCCTCTTATCCTAATAATTCTTCCACAGATTTACCACGTAAAGCTGCTACGTGTTCTACTGTTTGTAATCTTGTTAATCCTTCGATTGTAGCACGAACCATGTTTAACTGGTGTGTTTGAACCTAGAGATTTTGATAAGATATTTGAAATACCTGATAATTCTAATACGGCACGAACTGGTCCACCAGCGATAACCCCTGTACCAGGTGCAGCTGGTTTAATTAGTACTGAACCTGCTCCAAATTGTCCGATGATTTCGTGAGGTATTGTTCCATTAACTACTGGTACAGTAATTAAGTTATGTTTAGCAGCTTCAACTGCTTTTCTGATTGCATCTGGTACTTCTTGAGCTTTACCTGTACCAAATCCTACGCGACCATTTTTGTCACCAACTACTACTAAAGCAGAGAAACGGAAACGACGTCCACCTTTAACAACTTTAGCTACACGGCGAATGGCAACTACGCGTTCTTCAAATTCTTTTTTGATTTCTTCTTGACGCATCTACTTATTTCCCTCCTTATTAGAATACAAGTCCGTTTTCACGTGCTGCTTCAGCTAATGCTTTAACACGTCCGTGATATAGGTATCCTCCACGGTCGAAAACAACTTTTTCAATTCCTTTAGTTTTAGCTACTTCTGCGATTAATTTTCCAACTTCTTTAGCAGCTTCTACACTTGATTTAGAAACGTTCTCAAGTTTTAATGAAGAAGCTTGTGCTAATGTAACACCTTTAGTGTCATCAATAATTTGTGCGTAAATGTTTGTGTTTGAACGGTATACGTTTAAACGTGGAACTTCTGAAGTCCCTTGAACTTTAACACGTACTCTTGCGTGTCTTTTTTTACGAACTTTATTTTTGTCAAGTTTCGTAATCATATTTGAAACACTCCTTTCTGTTATCTATTATTTACCAGTTTTTCCTTCTTTACGGCGAACATATTCACCAACGTAGCGAATACCTTTACCTTTATAAGGTTCTGGAGGACGTACTGCACGAACTTTAGCTGCGTATTGTCCTACTACTTCTTTGTTAATACCTTCGATACTAACTTTAGTGTTTCCTTCAACACCTAATTTAATTCCATCAATTTCTTCGAATTCAACTGGGTGAGAGTATCCAACACTTAGTACTAATTTTTTACCTTGCATTTGAGCACGGTATCCAACCCCGATTAATTCAAGTTCTTTTTTGAATCCAGCAGATACACCTTCAACCATGTTAGCTAAGATAGCACGAGTTGTTCCGTGTACTGTACGGTGACGTTTAGAGTCAGATGGACGTACTACTGTGATTTCACTTCCTTCAATGTTGAAAGTCATGTCTTTATCAAATTGTTGTTTTAATTCACCTTTAGGTCCTTTAACTGTTGCGAAGTTATCAACGATGTTAACTTCAACCCCTGCAGGTACTGTAATAACTTTATTACCTATACGTGACATTTAATTGGCACCTCCTTATAATATTACCAGATGTAAGCTAATACTTCTCCACCTGTGTTATTTTTACGAGCAACTTTGTCAGTTACAACTCCATTTGAAGTTGATACGATTGCTATTCCTAGTCCGTTTAATACTCTTGGCAGTTCATCTGCTTTAGCGTATACACGTAAACCAGGTTTTGAAATTCTTTTAATTCCTTTAATTACTCTTTCACCTTTTGAGTATTTAAGAGTAAGTTTAAGTTTTCCTTGTTTGTTATCTTCTATGTATTCTACATCATTGATGAAACCTTCTTGTTTTAAGATTTCTGCAATTTGCTTTTTAATATTTGACGCAGGTAATTCTAATGTTTCGTGTTTAACCATGTTAGCATTACGAATACGTGTTAGCATATCTGCGATAGGATCTGTCATTGTCATTAGGATAAATCCTCCTTTCTTCTACTAATATATTACCAACTTGCTTTTTTAACTCCAGGAATTTGTCCTTTGTAAGCTAATTCACGGAATTTAATACGGCTGATTCCAAATTTTCCAATGTATCCGTGAGGACGTCCAGTTATGCTACAACGATTGTGTAGACGAGCTGGAGCTGAGTTTTTTGGAAGTTTGCTAAGTCCGATGTAATCACCTTTAGCTTTTAATTCCGCTCTTTTAGCTGCATACTTGTCAACTAATTTTTGGCGTTTTAATTCACGCTCTACCATTGCTTTTTTAGCCATGTGTCTTTTACCTCACCTTTCTTATTTTGCGAATGGCATTCCACATTGTGTTAATAACTCACGAGCTTCTTCATCTGTGTTAGCTGTTGTTACTATAACGATGTCCATACCACGTACTTTACTTACTTTATCGTAATCAATTTCAGGGAAAATTAATTGTTCTTTAACACCTAGTGTGTAGTTACCACGACCATCGAATGCTTTTTTAGAAACACCGTGGAAGTCACGTACACGTGGAAGTGCTACAGTTACTAATTTGTCGAAGAATTCATACATTCTTTCTCCACGTAAAGTAACTTTAGCCCCGATAGGCATACCTTCACGAAGTCTGTAAGTAGCGATTGATTTTTTAGCTCTTGTTACTAATGGTTTTTGACCAGAAATTAAAGCTAATTCTGCTACTGCGTTGTCTAGGGCTTTAGAGTTTTGCACAGCATCACCTACACCCATGTTAATTACGATTTTTTCAATTTTTGGTACTTGCATTACACTGCTGTACTCAAATTTTGTCATTAATTCTTTTTGTTATCTCAGATTTAAATTTATCTTCTAAACGAGCCATCTAAAAATAGTGCCTCCTTTCTTCAACTATTATTATATTTCTTTTTCCTGATTTTTACTGCGATACGTACTTTCTTACCATCTTTTGTTTCGAAACGTACTCTTGTCGCTTTTCCAGTTTCAGGATCTTGTAACATTACGTTTGATACGTGAATTGCTGCTTCTTTTTCAACGATTCCACCTTGAGGTGCATCTTGAGAATTCTTAACGTGTTTTTTAATGATGTTAACACCTTCTACAACAACACGATCTTTTTTAGGTTGAGCTTCGATTACTGTACCAACTTTACCTTTGTCTTTACCAGTAATTACTACAACTTTATCACCTTTTTTAATGAACATTTCTTGTTAACCTCCTTCTTTACTGTACTTTTTTATATTATAATACTTCTGGAGCTAGTGATACGATTTTCATGTAGTTACCGTCTCTTAATTCACGAGCAACTGGTCCGAAAATACGTGTACCACGTGGGCTCTTATCATCACGGATAATTACACAAGCATTTTCATCAAATTTAATATATGAACCGTCATTACGACGAGCTCCTGTTTTTGTACGAACGATTACGGCTTTAACTACTTCACCTTTTTTAACAACTCCACCTGGTGTTGCTTTTTTAACAGAACATACAATTACGTCACCAATGTTAGCAACTTTACGTCCTGAACCACCTAGAACTTTGATTGTTAAAACTTCTTTTGCTCCTGAGTTATCAGCCACTTTTAAGCGTGTTTCTTGTTGAATCATGCGCTTTTTGCCTCCTTCTTAGGGTTTATCCTAGTTTTATTAGATTATAACTGCTTCTTCTACTACTTCTACTAAACGGAAGTTTTTAGTTGCAGATAATGGACGAGTTTCCATTATTTTAACGATATCATTTAATTTAGCAACATTGTTTTCATCATGTGCTTTGAATTTTTTAGAATATTTAACACGTTTACCGTATAGAGGGTGTTTTTTGTAAGTTTCTACTAAAACTGTGATTGTTTTTGTCCATTTTATCAGAAACTACTTTTTCCAACGTAAACTTTTTCTATCATTTCTCTCAGTCATGTTTGCCTCCCTATATTATTTATTCGCTAATTCTCTTTCGCGAATAACAGTTTTCATACGAGCGATTGATTTTTCTAACTTGACTAATACGAGCTGTATTTTTCTAATTGACCAGTTGCCAATTGGAAGCGTAAGTTGAAAAAGCTCTTCTTTTAATTCTTTGATTTTTTTGTTTCTAACTCTTGTGAAGTTAATTCTCTAATCATTGATTTGAATTCATTTGTTTTCATTATGCTTCACCACCTGTTTCTTCACGTTTTACAAATTTACATTTAACAGGTAACTTGTGAGATGCAAGTCTTAGAGCTTCACGTGCAACTTCTTCACTTACTCCAGCAACTTCGAACATCACTCTACCTGGTTTAACGATTGCAACCCATCCTTCTACTGCACCTTTACCAGATCCCATACGTACTTCTAATGGTTTTTTAGTGTAAGGCATGTGAGGGAAGATTTTAATCCAAACTTTACCACCACGTTTCATATAACGAGTCATCGCTATACGAGCAGCTTCTATTTGACGAGAAGTAACTCTTGCTGCAGTAGTAGCTTGTAATCCATATTCACCGAAATCTACTACGTTTCCGCCTTTAGATTTACCTTTTGTTGATTGTCTGTGTTGACGACGATATTTAACACGTTTAGGCATTAACATAAATTAGTTACCTCCTTTTTCAGATTTTCTAGTTGGTAATACTTCACCACGGTTAATCCAAACTTTAACTCCAAGTTTACCATAAGTTGTATCTGCTTCTTCGTGAGCGTAGTCGATGTCTGCTCTTAATGTGTGTAGTGGCACTGAACCTTCTGAGTAGTGTTCTGCACGAGCGATATCTGCTCCACCAAGACGTCCTGATACTTGAGTTTTAATTCCTTTAGCTCCTGCTCTCATAGCTCTTTGGATAGCTTGTTTTTGAGCACGACGGAATGATACACGAGCTTCTAATTGACGAGCAATGTTTTCAGCTACTAATTTAGCGTCGATATCAACTTTTTTGATTTCAACTACATTAATGTGTACTCTTTTTCCAGTTAATTTGTTTAATTCTAATCTTAATTTATCGATTTCAGAACCACCTTTACCGATAACCATACCTGGTTTACCAGTGTGTACTGAAATGTTTACTTTCTTATCAAATCTTTCAATTTCTACTTTAGAAACTGAAGCGTCTTTTAATTGTTTACTGATGAACTCACGGATTTTGAAATCTTCGTGTAAGTTAGCAGCGAAATCTTTTTCCGCATACCATTTTGAATCCCAATCACGAATAACTCCAACACGTAAGCCTATTGGATGTACTTTTTGACCCACAGTTTGTAGCCTCCTTTAACTAGTTTAGCTTTTTATAATTTCTTAATTTTTATTATTTGTTGTCACTTAAAACGATAGTGATGTGACTTGTTCTTTTGTTAATTGAACTTGCAGCACCTTTTGCTCTTGGACGGAATCTTTTAAGAGTTGGTCCTTCATTTGCAAATGCTTGTGATACTACTAAGTCTTCTACATTCATTCCATAGTTGTGTTCAGCGTTAGCAGCAGCTGATTTAATAACTTTAGCTACTGGTAAAGAAGCTGATTTAGTTGTGAATTCTAAAATTCCTAATGCTTCGCCCACTTTTTTTCCACGTACTAAGTCTAATACTAGTCTTACTTTACGAGGAGCGATGCGGACTGTCTTAGCGATTGCTTTTGACTCCATGAATGTGCCTCCTTGATTTTACTAATTTCTAAATTATCTTCTTGTTTTTCTGTCGTCTGCAACGTGACCTTTGTAAGTTCTTGTTGGTGCAAACTCACCTAATTTGTGTCCTACCATATCTTCAGTCACATATACAGGTACATGTTTTCTTCCGTCATATACTGCAAAAGTAAGTCCTATGAATGTTGGGAAGATTGTTGAACGACGAGACCAAGTTTTAATTACTTGTTTCTTTTCTTGTTCGTTCATTTTTTCAACTTTTGCTAATAAGTGGTGATCAGCGAATGGTCCTTTTTTTAAACTACGAGCCATTGTGTTATCTCCTTTCCGATACTTTGCATACTTAAGGCTTTGGTAAAGAGCACTTGCTCCTCACCAACTAACCTTTGTTTAATTTTATTATTTAGTTCTAGCACGTACGATAAATTTGTTTGAACGAGCTTTTTTAGAACGAGTTTTCTTACCAAGAGTAGGTTTACCCCATGGTGACATTGGTGATTTACGTCCGATTGAAGTACGTCCTTCACCACCACCGTGTGGGTGATCGTTCGGGTTCATAACAGATCCACGTACAGTTGGTCTTTTACCTAACCAACGAGTTCTACCGGCTTTACCGATATTTACTAGTCCGTGTTGTTCGTTACCAACTTCACCGATTGTAGCACGGCAAGTTGCTAAGATCATTCTTACTTCTCCTGATTTAAGACGTACTAATACGTATTTACCTTCTTTACCAAGTACTTGAGCACTTGCTCCAGCAGAACGTACTAATTGTCCACCTTTACCAGGTTTAAGTTCGATGTTGTGAATTAATGTCCCTACAGGGATGTTTGCTAGTGGTAATGCATTACCAACTTTAATATCAGCAGTTTCACCAGATACGATAATTTGTCCTACTTTAAGTTCTTTAGGAGCGATGATGTATCTTTTTTCTCCATCTACATAGTGTAATAGAGCGATGTTCGCTGAACGGTTTGGATCGTACTCGATAGTAGCAACTTTTGCTGGTACGTTGTCTTTATTTCTCTTGAAGTCAATAATACGGTATTGTTTCTTGTGTCCTCCACCGTGGTGACGAACAGTGATTTTACCTTGGTTATTTCTTCCCGCTTTTTTCGGTAGCGGCGCTAATAATGACTTTTCTGGTTTGTTAGTTGTAATTTCAGCGAAATCTAATGATGTCATGTTACGACGACCGTTAGTTATAGCTTTATATACTTTAATTGCCATTTGTCATTTTTCCTCCTTAATGGTATTTGTTATTCTTAAGCGAATAATCCTTCGATTGTTTGTCCTTCTGCTAACTTAACGATAGCTTTTCTACGTTTGTTAGTGTAACCACCGTATCTTCCAACACGACGGAATTTTGGTTTGTAGTTCATTACGTTTACTTTCTCAACTTTAACTCCGAAGATTTCTTCAATAGCTTGTTTAATTTGAGTTTTGTGAGCGCGTGTGTCTACTAGGAAAGTGTATTTATTTTCTTGCATTAATAAATAACTTTTTTCAGTTAGTACTGGGCGTTTGATAATATCGCGTGCTTCCATTATGCTAATACCTCCCCAACTTTTTTTCTACTGCATCTTTAGTGAATACAACTTTGTTGCTTCCCTAAGATGTCTAATACGTTAAGACCAGTTGTTTCAACGAATTCAACTCCTGGAATATTTCTTCCTGATAAAACAGTATTTTTCTTCTAGTTCAGTAACTACGAATAATACTTTTTTTCTCTAGGCTAAGGTTTGATAACATTTCTTTAAAGTTTTTTTAGTTTTTAATTGTATCAAATGATAAAGCTTTCTAATGCAAATACTTCGTTAGCTGCTACTTTAGAAGATAAAGCAGAACGTAGTGCTAAACGACGCATTTTACGAGGCATTTTGAAGCTGTAGCTACGTGGTGTAGGCCCGAATACAATTCCACCTCCACGCCATTGTGGTGAACGGATAGATCCTGACGAGCACGACCTGTTCCTTTTTGACGCCATGGTTTTGCGACCACCACCTGAAACTTCAGAACGTCCTTTTTGTTTTTGTGTACCTTGACGAAGTGATGCTCTTTGTAAAGTTACAGCTTGGAATAAAACGTGTTGATTTGGTTCGATTCCGAATACTGCTTCACTAGCTTCAACTGCACCAACTTTAGTACCGTCTTGTTTAAATAAATCTAATTGTGGCATTATCTAATTTCCTCCTTCCGTATATTTTTCCGATTATTTACCAGATTTAACTGCTGATTGGATTTTTTTACGAAGCTTTTTTTAGATCCTGGAATACATCCTTTAACTAGGATTAATCCATTTTCTACATCTACGCTTACGATTTCTAAGTTTTTGAGTAGTAACTGTAACTCCACCCATTTGACCTGGTAATGCTTTACCTTTGAATACACGGTTAGGTGCTACAGGTCCCATTGACCCAGGACGACGGTGGTAACGAGAACCGTGAGCCATTGGTCCGCGGCTTTGTCCATGACGCTTGATAGCCCCTTGGAATCCTTTACCTTTACTTACTCCTGTTACATCAACTAAGTCCCCTGCTGCAAAAAAATATCAACTTGGACTTCTTGACCTACTTCATAATTAGCAACTTCTGCATCTCTGATTTCGCGTACGAAACGTTTTGGAGCAGTGTTAGCTTTATCTGCGTGACCTTGTTCAGGTTTGTTCGCAACTTTTACTAAACGGTCTTTACGCTCTTTGTCGTAAGGACGTTTGTCGTCGAATCCTAATTGGATTGCGTTGTATCCTTCAACTTCTTCTGTTTTCTTTTGTAATACGACGTTACCTTTCGCTTCAACTACTGTTACTGGAATTAATTCTCCATTTTTCAGCGAAGATTTGAGTCATACCTACTTTTTCTTCCTAAGATACCTTTTGGTCATCGAAAGTCACCTCCTATAATTATAATTTTTAATTCGATGTCAACACCTGATGGTAAGTTTAAGCTGATTAAAGCGTCAACTGTTTTTTGTGTTGGTTCAATAATATCGATTAGGCGTTTGTGTGTACGTTGTTCGAATTGTTCACGGCTATCTTTGTAAATGTGAACTGAACGTAAGATTGTGTATACTGCTTTTTCCGTTGGTAATGGAATTGGTCCAGAAACTTTTGCTCCAGAACGTTTTGCAGTTTCAACAATTTTCTCTGCACTTTGATCTACTAATCTGTGATCATATCCTTTAAGACGAATACGAATTTTTTTGTTTTTGCCATCATTTCTCCTCCTATACATTTATTCGCCGCTATCTAGTAGCGACTTCTCCACGAAAGTTCTCCAGCACGCCATGCCATGGCAAAGCGGCCGGGCGTGTCAGTAACCTTTCGCTTCAACGCAAGTCTTTTTGCAAGACCAACATTTATTATTATACATGGTAAAAGCATATAATGCAAGAGTTTTTGACGAAAAAAATTTTAAAAAAATTTTATGAATATGTTTTCTATTTTTTTATTCTTTTTTTCTTTCACCAAAATAATGATTATTATATAGAAGAAAAAAACTTTTTTTCTCCTCTGGAAAAATAAAAAAACTTAGAGCTTTTTGCACCCTAAGTTTTTTTCGTTTATTTATTTTTATTTTTAACGGTAAAATATTATATTGAATTTCTAAATCAGAAGATAATAAATGAGATACTTTACAGCGCAGTTTAATATTATCTAGTACACCTTGTCTATCTCCAGCAGCTAGTTGCTCTTCTGTTCTATCTACATGAACATTAGCTACAATTTTTTTATTATCATAGTCCACAACCAACTCAGTTTCAATTACTAAATCTACTAATTCGTATGCTCTGAAGAAATATCCTTTTGCACACATACTTACACATCCATTGTATGCTGTGGCAAATAGATCCATTGGACCATCTTTACTTTCTTCTATAAACATTTTATATTCTCCACCAAGTGGTGTTGTTGCATGTGAAGTAAATCCTTCTTTAATTTTTAAATTAGACGTATACATAACAGTCTCCCTTTGTATATTCGATTTTAAGATTACTCTTAATAATTTTATTATACTCCTCTGATTAGTTTTTGTATACTATTTATTCTCAACAATTTCTTTAATTATTTCAACTAAATCTACATCTTTATATTTATAATCCACTCCTGTGAAGTCCATATGTTTTGTAATATCATTCGTTTGCAGTATTAACGTCGCTCCCGATGCTACTGCTCCTAACGCCCCTGGGCGCGAGTCTTCTATAGCTATAGAATTATTTATATTTACCCCTAACTTCTCAGCAACTAACAAATAAATATCCGGAGCAGGTTTTGGATTACTTACTTCCGCTTTTGTTGCAATAGCAGAAATATATTTCTCAAACCCTTTTCTCTGTAGCCCAGTTTCTATATGCTCTCTCTTTCCATTTGATGCAACTGCCATTTTAATTCCTTTGTTATACAGATATTCCATAAGTTCTGCAATCCCTGGTAATACTGGAGCATTATGATAATTATCTAGAATACGCTTTGTAATCTCCGCTTCGAATTCATCATAATCTTCACTTGACATACCATATCTTTCTTTATAGTATCTTTTACTTGTTTCTTCATTCGTTCCAGAAACATTTTGAATATAATCCATCTTATCAAGTTTTTGACCTAATACCTCTTTAGTTAGATCTCTCATATTTTCATAGTATACTTTCTCTGTATCTACAATAGTTCCATCAAAATCAAATATTACCGCCTCTAATTTTTTCACTTTATTTCTCCTTTTTTATACATATATTTACTATTTTATAATGTATTTTCTAAAAATTCAAAAATAATTTGAACGAAATAAAGAGCAACTTTGAAACTGAAACTTCAATTTCATCTAGTTGCTCCCTTTTTATATTTTTTCAATATTTATAGCAAAAGTACTATTATATTATTCAAATCTCACTAATTTTTTTCAGCTTTAATTCTTACAGACGGTCTTCCATCTTTTTCTTTTTTACCTATTGCGATTAACATTACAGGTACTAGGTTTTCCTCTAACTCAAATAACTCTGCTACTTTATCTCTCATAAATCCACCAATAATATTAGTGTCATATCCTTTAGCATAAGCTATATTAGTAAATTGCATCGTCCATAGTCCACAGTCAAAGTAAACACCTTCTCTATTTTTATCAACCGGGATTTTTTCTAATTGAGGAACCATACCTTCTTCAAAGCCATCTTTGACTTCTTGAGTCATATAACCTTTTTCTACTGCCTCACCATATATTTCATCAAACTTATTATAATAATTTAAATCTCCTAGTACGATAATCATCGCTGCAGAAGTATCATTTTGAATTTTATTATAGTTAACACTACCTAACTTCTCTTTTCCTTTCGGAGTATCTACAACAATATATCTCCAAGGTTGTAAGTTACAAGATGAAGGAGCAATATTCGCTTCATCTAACATTTCTATAATTTCTTCACGTTTAATTTTAACATCAGCATCAAAATACTTAACTGATTTTCTTCCTTTTATCACTTCAAAAAAACTCTGGACTTTTTCTTTCCGAACAGTGAATTTAAAAAAAGTTTTTTTCACTAGTTTTCCTCCTTCTTTAAATAATTAACTCAATAATTTTTACTATACTTGAGAGCTATTATCAAATAAAAGAGCTTCTGAAATATTCACCCAGAATATTCACTTAGATATCACTATTAATTCTTTACCATTTTAAATCAACAAGTTCCATTATTTCTTTATACGAGGCATCTACTTTATCTTTCATCTTCTCATCTAGTTTATCACGATGTTTTCCACCTTCGATAAAATCCTCTAATACCATAATCTTATAATCATATAGTTCCTGTCCATTCATGACTCTATTATTAGGTTTTGAATAAACTAAAGTAGGATGAGCTTTGACAGTTTTTACTATCGTTTTATCTTTATCTTTTTCGAATGTAACATCCATTAGCAAGCCCCTCTCCGTCCATTTATTCCCTAATCTTTCTAGTCGTTGATCAGAAATAAAGTTACCCATCGAGTAAATTATGAACTTTTTATCACCATCTTTTTCTATAGTCTCAGCGGGTTCTATAACATGAGGATGTCCTCCAAAGATAACATCAGCTCCCCAATCAATCATCTTATGATAAAGCGCCTTTTGTTGTTCTGTAGGTTCTAGCTTATACTCTACCCCCATCTGCGGCATTACTACAGTAACATCTGCTTCTTTTTCAGCCCTTTGTATCTCCTCTTTCATCTTTTCTTCGTCAAGATCTGATAGATAATTATCATATTGCTCTGGCGTCAGATTAACATCCATACCATTAAATCCGTAAGTATAAGCCAGAATTGCTATCTTAATTCCATTAACCTCTTTTATAAGGAACTTATCTTCTGAACGCTTCTTCTCAGTATGAACCCCTATAGTATCTATTCCTCTATCTTTAAAAGCCTTATCCGTATTTTTCAACCCATACAAACCTGTATCCAATATATGATTATGGGCTAAATCAACAACATCATACCCAGAATCTTTTATTGCATCTGCAATCTCACTAGGTGCATTGAACATAGGATACCCCCCAATCGGATGACGATCGTTTATAGTACCTTCATAATCTCCTATCGCTAAATCAGCACCTTCTATCCAAGGCTTAACATACTCAAAATAAGGATTAAAGTCATACCTTCCATCATCCTGTTTAGCCGTATAGAACAATGCAGCATGTACTAGAATATCTCCATTAGCAACTACTCTCGCCGTCTTTACACCTGCATCTTTCTTTAGAAAATCCCCTTCTTTATCAAATAATGTTAAATAATAAATACCAATAAATATCCCACAAAAACTTAATACTCCCAATAAATACACTATTATTTTCCTCAATACTTCACTTCCTCCAAACTAAATTAAAATTGTCCCTTACATAACAACAAGTAGCTAATAGTATTTCAATCAGCTACTTGCTTTTAATCAATAATTTTATATCTCAATGATAATATGTTCCTTCTGCACATTATCGAATTTTTCCATTATAAAATTTATCATAATTCTCTATTTCCCTAATAATATATCCAAGATCATCTGTGGTTTAGTTACCATAAGAAGATGATCTGACTCCTCTATTTGTGTATAATTCATCCCTATTAACTTGAAGTAAGAGAAAACCGAAACTTTATTAAATACATTCCTACTTCTTTTTAATAGTTCTAAATTATCTACCCCCGCATACAAAGATAAATAATCATACTCTGTTTGCGAGTTCGGTCTCACCATATATTCACTACCTTCTTTTATGAGTTTTTTAAGAATTAACTCCACTAAAAACTCATCCCTCATCTCTTCTACACTAAGTGTCTTTGATAGATATTCTTCTTTACTAGTGAACTTTATCTCTGGTTCAAAATATGTTTTTAACACCGATTCAGGAGGTATAGGTTCTAAGCCCTCAATGATAATTAAATTAACACCATCGAGGTATTCACTAAAAATCTCTAAACCGTTAAGTAAAACGACCGTACCATAAGAAGCAGTTACAATATAACCTCCTCTTTTTACTTGTGTCATTTTATTTAAAAGTACCTGCTCAATTTCTTTTTTTGATATAGATTTAAAACTCTCTTCGGTAAATTCAATAAAATCAAAGGTTTGGTCTGGCATATTTTCTAAGACTCTCGCCCAAATATATCTATCCCAACCTAGTGGATTAATAAACAAGATATCTGTCATAATAATCATCCTTTCAAATATCTATACTAAAATCCTAATTCATCACCAAAATCCTCTAATTTATTTACAAGTATCGCCCCCTCTTTAATGTACTCATTCATTGCATAACTCATCTTATCGTCAAATTTCCCCGGTAGGCAGAATACATCAGAACCTACATCTAAGGCGAAATCCACCGTTCTCTGTGTACCACTCCTTTTAGCTGCTTCAGTTACCAAAAGAGCACTAGAAAGACCAGCAACAAGCCTATTTCGTTCTAAAAATTTATATTTCCTTATAGGCGAAGTCGGAAAATACTCAGATATAATAAGATGGTTTCGTTCTAGCTCCTTATAGAGCTTATAACTTTGTTCCGGATAAATAATGTTGTGCCCATGAGCTATTACACCAATAGTGTACCCTTTACTTTTTAAAGCTCCCTCATGAGCAAGGCTATCAACACCTGTAGCAAGACCACTTACTATCACAAAATTATTCATCGTTAAATACGGTACTATACTCTCGAGAGCTTCTTTTGAATATGAAGTATTATTTCTACTACCTACTATAGAAATCTTTCTTCTAAATAGGAGTAAATCTCTATTACCTCTGTAAAAATAACATACGGATAATCATAAACTCTAAAAAGTTCCTTAGGATAATAAACATCATCACAAAACATATACTTCACATTATAAAATTCAAAATAACTCTCGAAATCAAACTCCATATTATTATGAAGTTTGGTATAGATTTCCTCAGCATTACTTCCAAAATATATAACTAACTCTGGTATAGATAAATCCAAAATCTTCTCTATACCATTTAAATCATTAAATACTCTATGTAATTTTAAGAGTAGTAACTTTCTCAATTGCTATTAATGAAAGTAACACTCTTTTTTTGTTCTTCTGTAAAATTTCCACTATACTCCCACATAGCTTTTATCCTCTTACTTGTCATTTTCTACTAACAAAGCATAATATGTTTTAAATACTTTTTAAGAAAAATTTCCCCTTGTTGAATATTATTTATATAAATACTATCTTTAAATTCTATAATATTACTCATTATTCTTATGAGTTCAGAGTAACTTTTACCTTCTTTATAAAATCTATACATTAATCCTTGCCAATAGACAAGCGGCGTTCTAATAAGCACCTGTTCTAGCATGTTAACACCAATAACTTTAGGAATATTATTCAACTCTATATGTTGATTATAAAACATGCTTAAAACCTTATTTTTCACAGTCTTATCGAACTTTAATTTGTTCGTAGACATAATTTTCAACATCTGACGGATATAATTTCGACGTTAAATCTTTGTCCAGTAGTTTTAAATCGAGTGGTACATCAAACTCATCAATACTTAATGAAGTTTTTATACAAACAGCATTTCGTTTTTTTAAATTATGAGCCCAGATTTGATAGAATTCAAATTTTTTGTTTATATTATCCCAACCATAGAAGAATACTTTCCCTTGATAATAATTCAAAAAAATTATCCACAAATGGAGCATATCTAATATAACTTATACCATCATAACTTTTTTTAATTCTTTTTATAAATTTGTTTGTATCAATTAACCAAATTAGTTTCAAGCCAGCCCTCATATACCCTCGTGTCCTAGCTTTAATAAGGTCAAAAGGAATAACTGATCTTTGATACTCAAAAGCAATACTATTATCTTTAATAAACACATCAGCTATTTGAATATCATTTTTTTCCCCTGTTTTAAAAATATGTTCGACTTCCACATTACGATATTTTTTTCTAAAATGTTCGTAAAGATCTTTTTTCGCTTCTAGATGCTCACTACTCTCTTTCTTATATGTTTCAAACTCACAAGAACAATTTTTAGCATGAGCAAAATGTGATTGAATTTTTACTCCCTTTTTAAAAATTACTTTCCCCCCACATATCGGACAGTGATATTCCATATTCTTTTGTATATCTTTGTCCAATGCATTAAAAACCCCATCTTTATTATCGTATGCCACGTACATAATATTTCTCCTCTTTTTTCTGTACTACACTTCCAAACTACTTCTAACGACTCTTATTTAATTGTCAATTTACTTTAGATACCTATACTTTCTATAAATAAATCCATCTAATTCTATCTCTATAAAATTCATGAGATTTACCCAAGATATCTCATTTACCTCGTTATCACTATCTACCAAGTATATTTTCCCATCTTTTTCACAAAGATAATAATTTGTCTGACGAATACTCGCCTCTCTCATAAGATACATATCATTTTCTCTTATTGAAAAATCAAGGCATCTTTTGTACCATGGGACTTTTTCGTATTTTTTTACCTCCACAACACAATTATATTTTGTTGTATTCATAACCTAACCTCCTTCATAAGTTCTTCCTTTCTTTGATATACGGTGTTTTCAAGGTATTTCACTTTTTACACACTAAAATCTCTAAGTCTATAGTTATCTCTTTCAAACTATCTACATCAACAGCAGTAATATTTTTAGAAAATGTTAAAGGGGTCATCTTAAGAAAATTCTCAGCTTGCACCTTATCTAATCGAAATGTATCCCTTACCGTTATCCTCTCTACGATAGTACAATTCTCCTCGATTAGACTTACAGTATCACTATTAGTATACTCCTTTCCTCCGATTAATTCTCTAATTTCTCTTAAATACCTAGCATTCGGAATAACCTTAATTAAATACCCCGCATCTCCAAGCACTCTAAAAAATTCTTCATAATTTGCAGGTGTCAATATATTTAAAATGCACGATACACTATTATCTCTAAATGGTAAATTAGCCAAATTAGCAACCATGTAAGGATTTAACTTATCTTCTTTCACAGCTAATTCTATAGCATCTTTACTATTATCCAAACCATAAAAATATTTCTCAGGAAATGCTGTCTTCAACTTTCTAATGTAATAACCTTCTCCACAACCAATATCTAACACCACTTCTTTAGCATATTTTTCAATCAAATTTTGAATATTTTTTAGTACATTCACATAAAAATCATTACTAAAAATTTCGCCACGTGCTTTAAATAATTCCTCATTATATTTTGTTGGTTTATAATTATTTATTAAATGAATATAACCCTTTTTTTCGAAAAAAATCATACCGATGGTTATTACCACAAACTAAGCTTATATTTTCTATCCGTGATTCAGACAAACACTTCGGACAACTATATATTTCTTCAGAATTAAATTTCTTTATTACATTCTCTATTTTTCATTAAAACGCCTCTATACTTTCTAAGTTTATTGTATCAAATTTTCATTTAAGAATGGTAGCAAAAAAACAACTTAAAAAAATTAGAAATTTTTCAACTTTTTTTCAGTTTTTTTCTAAACTTTATTTTTTTATTAAGTAAATACCTACATTATCCCCTTATTACAAAACAAAAAAACGACGATATATTTACTAGAAATATTTTTTTATCGTCATTATATTTATATATTATTATTTTTCATTATTTTCATATGGGAGGGAATCAGAAATCATAATCTCGAAGAAATTGATTTCGTCAAGTCACTTCTCGAAGTTCTAAAAAAAGCTTTTATAAAGCCAATTTAGATATCAATAAATCACTGTGCCTATAGATTTCCATATAAACTTTAAAAAATTTAAGAACTTTGCATTAACCCTAATATATTAAATTTCTATTTCTTTTTTTCTCTTAACTCTTTAAAAAAATTCTTCATCAACGTCGAACACTCTTCTTCGAGCACCCCAGAGATGACCTTAGCTTGATGGTTAAATTTATTCTCACCTACTAAATCAATACAGCTTCCACAACAACCATATTTAGGATCACTTGCTCCATAGATAACATTTTCTATTCTAGCTTGGACAATAGCTCCACTACACATAACACAAGGCTCCACAGTGGTATATAAATAACTATTATCAAGTCTCCAAAATCCTTGTTTCTCACAACCCTCTTTAATAACTAGCATCTCAGCATGATTCAATGCTTGTTGATTTTCTTCACGAGTATTATGAGCTTTCGCAATAACCTTATCATCAACAACTAGCACAGCTCCAATCGGAACTTCTCCTTTAGCGTACGCTCTCCGCGCTTCTTCTAACGCCAACTCCATATAATAAGAATGATCTTTCACAACACTATATCCTTCCACAAATACTTTTTTCATTTTATTATATCATATTTAGAAATCATTAGGGATGGTAAGTTGTAAAATTGTATATAGCAATCAGATAAAAAAAGACTTAACAAAAACAATTTTAAAACTGATTTTGTTAAGTTTATTATCTTAAATTCTAGCGATAATTAATCCAATAATATACTTCAACAAATATTATTGCAACTATAAATAAAGATGTAAGCACACCTAAAACTACTACATGTACTTTTCTTTTGAAATATAGATATCCTATAAATTCTCTAATAAAAGCATTAAGGCTGAAATAGAACTTTGTGGGCGCTCCATAACCAATACATCTAAAACCTAGAGTTCGTGCTTGTACTAACGCTCGGTAAACGTGGTAATAATTCGTCACCACAGCAAAACTTTTATCGGCTGGAATAAATTTCTTTGAAAAAATAATATTTTCTTCAGTAGAAGTTGATTTATCTTCTAAGATTATATATTTTTCATCAACACCTTGCTCAAGAGCATAGTTTTTCATCGCAAAGGCTTCAGATACTACTTCATCAGGGCCTTGACCTCCGGACATAATTAGTTTACTTCCAGGATTGTCTTTATAAACTTTTATCCCTTTTTTAATTCTGCTAGCAAGAAGTGGAGTTACTCTCTCACCAATCAACCCTGCACCTAAAACAACAACATAATCAATCTTCCTCGGTAGAATATTAATGAAGTTTAAGACACTAGATACTAAATAAGACATCGCTATACATAGAAAATATAAAACTACTAAACTAACATAAACATAAATTGTATTTAACAGAATATTGTCATGTGTATAAGTAGCAACACGAGGCCAATAAAATATATAACCTACAAGTAAGAAAAACGTAGCCAGACTCAATAAGTTACCTACTCTTAAAGCCTTCCCTTTTTAATAAGTATAAATGAATTGTATAGAAACATTATTACTACTACAATCGACAGCAGGGTGAATATTACTATCGCTATGACAAGTAATACTACACCTAAATTATAGAAACTAACTTATTATCTTGTGCATGATTAGTAATAAAGGACATTACATAAAAAAATAAAACTTAAACCTGTGGCTATAAAAGAATATTCCTAAAAAAATAGATTTCTTCTATCAAAATATAAAACAAATAAAAAAACAGCAACAGAAATACTACAAAAAAACTATAAAAGAACCTATTACCATAAAAAAACCTCCTTCTTACATATGTATATTATAGATTATATTGCAAAATTAGTATAAGTGTCAATCATGTCTAGAAATAACCTACATCTTCCTCCCGCAGTTACCTTCACATTAAATATAAAAACGAGGAATACTAGATTCATTATAATAACCAAAAGTTACATTATTTCGCAACTTTCTGATTATAACACAATCTACTATTCCTCATATTATTTGTTATTCAGTTCTCAATGCTTCGACTGGATTTTTCTTCGCAGCTATTCTCGATGGAATAATACTAGCAATAAGCGTTAATACTAAACTAAGAGCTATTAATCCAATTGATGCCTGAGCACTTAATGACGCTGTGAAACTCTCCACTTCTAATCCCTTAGCAACTGCTCTACTAATAGGAATAGATAGAAGCATAGTCACCACTACACCTACAGCACCAGAAATAAATCCGATTAACCCTGCTTCTGCGATAAAGATTCTTGTGATATCTTTTTTACGAGCACCAATCGCACGTAGAATACCAATTTCCTTCGTTCTTTCTACTACAGATACATACGTTAGTATCCCAATCATAATAGATGATACTATCAATGAGATTCCCGCAAATGCTGATAAGATTAATGAAATTGTATTAATCATCTGTGACATAATCGTTGTCATCTGCTTCGCCATATCTGCATATGTGATGTTATATTTGTGATAATCTGCACTGTCTGAACCATATTTTTCAGCCACTTTTTTGTTAAAATTATTAATAACTTCTGCTATTTTGTCACGGTCATTGAAAGATTTCGGATAAATATTAATTGCACTCGGTGTAGATTTTCCACCTATTGTGGCAATAATCTGATCAGCCATGTCCGCATCAATCTTCTGACGCGTCGCCACATTTACAGTTTTGTCCTTTTCTTGCGCAACAACAATATCAGATTTAGCCTCTTTTTCCAACATAGTATCTTGTAATGATTTTGTATATCCGATTGTCATCTGAGGTCTAGTGAAACTATCTTTAGCTTTTAATATAGCCACTAACTTAACCTTAGTTCCCGAATCATACATCTTAGTATCAATATCACGCGGAACAAAACCATCACCGATTTTTCTATAATAGTTATTATTATCTATAACGCTAAATTCTTTTCCAATAATATCTTCATACTTAACTTTTGAATTTTCATCAAAACCTAATGCTTTTAGTGTTGCTTTGTCGATTTCGTTATTTTTCGCAGTAAATAACACGACTTCATTATCACTAGGATATTCAAAATTATCTTTAGATGACTTCACCACTTCGTATTGATTCATAATCATATTCTTATCTTCTGGTAATACTCCAAAAATACTATCACCAAACGCATCTTGATCTTGTTTTACAGCAATTACATCACCTTTTGCATTTTTAGTCAACGCCTGAATAGTATATCCTTGAGTAAATTCAATCGCAGAATAATAATCCTTCGCATTATTTTGAATATAGTTTATAAATGTTTCTCCATTTCCTAATGCATCGACAGAATATAAGTTTCTATGTACATCACGACTAGACTTAGGCACTAACTCTGAACCATTAGAATCTTTTTCTGAATTGTCATCATCAACACTAAGCCCAAAGTTTACCTGATTCGCACTAATCATAATCGGCATAGACGATAAATTCTCATTTTGCATCGTTTGAATATACTTATCCATACCAGATGAAATAGACAATACTAAACCTATACTAATGATACCTATGCTGCTAGCAGCAACCGTCATAAATGTACGAAATTTTTTCGTAAGAAGGTTTTTAAAACTTGATTTAATCGCACTGCTAAATGCCATCGCAGTTTTCTTCAAAGCAAATCCATTATCAGCAACCTCTTCAGCTACGTAAGAATTTGTATCTTCTTGAATCTCACCATCTTTAACTCGTACTATTCTATCACTATATTTTTTCGCTAGTTCTGGATTGTGCGTTACCATTATAACTAACTTCGTCTTACTTATTTCTTTAATAAGTTCCATAATTTGAACACTAGTCTTACTATCTAACGCTCCTGTTGGTTCATCAGCAAGAATAATCTTTGGATCAGTTACTAATGCGCGGGCAATCGCCACCCTTTGCATCTGACCTCCAGAAAGTTGATTAGGTTTTTTATAAAGATGCTCCGCTAAGCCAACATCTTCTAATACTTTCTTAGCTTTTTCATGATTTTCTGAATTAGAATGCCCTGAAATAGACAAAGCTAATTTTACATTTTCAATAACACTTAAGTGAGATATTAAATTATAACTTTGAAAGACAAAACCTATAGTCCCATTCCTATAACTATCCCAATCTCTATCTTTAAACTCTTTAGTAGAACGCCCCATAAGAGCCATATCACCAGATGTGTATTTATCTAAACCACCTATAATATTTAATAGCGTTGTTTTTCCACTTCCACTTGCTCCTAAAATCGAGACAAATTCATTTCCTCTAAAATGAATATTTACAGATTTTAGTACTTCTACTTCACTACCACCAGTATTATACTTCTTAACTATATTTTTTTAAGTTCTAACACCCTATATCCTCCTAATCTAATTTTTATTAAAAAAATGATAATTAGCTTACATAAATCACTTTCATAGTTTCAATTATAACACAAACTTCTAATCCCTAAAAAAATAATATCCTAAGTGCCTAAACATAAAATAAATTTTTAAGTTAATCCTTAGAAGAAAGGAGTGACTCAAAAATCGTGATTTCGTAGAAATCGGTTTTAACGAGTCACTCCCACAAAACTTGTTAAATATTTTTAAAAACTTTTATAAAACGAATTTAAGTATCAATAAACGACTACGTTTACAAATCTTCATGAAAACTTTTTTTGAAATTTAAAACTTTTAGGTCTGCTATTATAACCTAAGAATAATTTTTCAGTTGTAATCTACTTTCAGAGTCTGAAATAGAATGAGAGTGACTCAAAAAAATCGTAATTTCTCAAAAAAATCGATTTTTATCGAGTCACTCCCGCACAATCTATTAGATATCTAAAAAGATTTCATAAAGCGAATTTAGATATTAATAAACCACTGCGTCTATAAGTTTTCTTGTAAACTTTTTTTAAAAATCTAGGACTTTTGGGTCAACCCTTTATATTTTTTAACCAAGTAAAAAGGTAAAACTGTAGAGAAAATTGCAATAACAACTATTAGAACTAGCGCTACTGTTGAACTAAAGAATCCACTAATAAATATAGCAACTCCACTAAAAGTCATATATAACGCATAATCTCTAATTACTTTTTGCTCATTGACACCTTTTTCCAAACCAAAAAGGTTAAAATTGTATTTTCCCCAAAATTCTTTTTTAGGCAGATAGTTACCAAGTACAATAAACAATATCCCGATAACAAACGCTGTTAATTGTGGTACATTAAAATTATTATCTAAGGCATAAGCTATTAGACCACCTTGAACTAGGACACTTATTATAGGGATAATCCCCTTAATTATTAGCGCACCTTTTTTCGGAGTTTTATCAAAATCAACTACTAGCGAAATTATGACCTGAACTATAGCAAAGAATATAGGAAGATCGATAATCGCACGAGTTTTACTCACAAAATTATCAGGCTCTCCGCTAACATTGAAGTGCACAGCTATTTGTTCAGGTAATACATCATAATAATAAACTCCAATCAATATCGGCAATAAACAAATAGCAACACTTAGAAACAAACTTTTTTTATCTACTTTCATCATCTTTTCCTCCTAAACCATAAATCCATACTAGAACTTCTTCGAATACACTAGCATTCAATTCATAATATATAAAATTCTTATGCTTACTTTCTAATATCAAGCCCGCTTTTTTTAATTGTGTTAGATGATACGATACAGTAGCTCCAGATAGATTAAATTCCGAAGCTAATTCTCCAGCGCTTTTTCTTCTCTTCTTTTAATAATTCTAAAAATATTTCTTCTTACTGGATCGAGATATCGCTTTTTAAAGTTTCACTCATCCCATTTTTATCACCCCTTTTAGAAAATCTGAACTGCAATTCTATTTAGATATCTTTCTAAATAGATTATAACTCTATCATATATTAAAGTCAAGAACTATTTAGAAAAAAATTTCTAAATAGTTCTTAGAATTTGTTTAAAATATTCTACCAACTGTAATACAAAAAAATATTATTACAGTAATAAACTACTAGAAGATAGTCTTGATTTATATAAAAACCGAAAGGAAATTACGTTCCTAAAGTTTTTCTCAAATAAAGAGTTCAATGCTAAATTGATTCAGGAATTAATCGATAAAGATAACATTATATACATACTCCTCACACTACATTTTTTTCACAATGAAAGCAATTAAAAAAATCTTGCAGTAGAAGCTTTAAATATTACAGTAGATGTGATAACTACTGGAGATTCTCCCTAATGTAGTGAATAAATAAACTCTATTAAAAATAACATACGGATAATTAATCTATATTTATTCTAATTATCCCAATGATTTTGTTAATCTCTAAACATATTATCTACCAACAAAGGAGCAACTTAATGAAATCGATTATTAAATATAGTCTCTCCTTTTTTTATAATTTTTATTATTCAATAAATAATATTATCTATAAGTTTGCATATTTGTAATACTTTTAACACTAACCGCTAAAATTTATCATTTTATCCTTGCATATACAACAAAAGATATGATAAAAATATTTATTTTAACATTTTTAAATTCCTTCTTTTTTGTTTGACAACCTCGTATATTTTGCTACAATTAGAATGTAAGCAGTTAGTAAGATAACTTTATCATTAAAATATTTTTAGTATAATTAATATTAATTAATCTTTTTCGATTATACTATTTGTTGCATATTATTAATTATTACTAGAATATCTATATTGTAGAGAATAATTCAATATCATCATAACAAGAATTAACCATTTTTCCACTTCAATATATGATACTTTTTACACGGGTCAATAGATAAAGGATGTATATACATATATCATACAATTCACAGAATTGTTCTTAAAACTGTGGAAGATATTTTAACTTCCATTCTAATGACTATATTTATTGTAGTCACTAATTTCCTTTCGGTTGTTAAATTTTATTTAACAATAAACTTTTAATTTAATATCGGAAGCCATTCCGATCGATACTACAAAAATAACAATTTACCCTAAATTTTTATTTTGTGTTCATATAACGAAAAAGTGGTCCTTAGAGGCCACTTTTTGTTTTATCAATACTTAAGGAAAATAAAAAAGAAGCAAGGTTAAAACCTCACTTCTTTTTATTTTATATTAGTCAATTACAGAAACTTTTAAGAAGTTTGTTGTTCCAGCATTACTTACTGAAGTGTTGATACCACCAGTGATTACGATAGCATCTCCAACTTTAGCATATCCTGAAGATTTAGCAATTTTCGCTGCTGTTACTAACATTTCATCTGTAGATTTAGCTTGTTCTGAGATTTGAGCATCAACTCCCCATACTAAGCTTAATCCACGAGCAACTTTAGCACTTGGAGTTACAGCTAAAATAGACGCGTTTGGACGATATTTAGAAATTAATCTAGCTGTTTTTCCTAATTCAGTGTATGTTACGATTGTGTGTAAATCTAAGTTTAGAGCTGTATATCCTACAGATACCCCAATTGCATTTGTAATATCTTTAGATACAACTTTTTTAGAACGTTCTTTTAAGATACGAGAGTAGTCTTGCATTTCTTCAGTACGTTTAGCGATTGTAGCCATTGTACAAACTGATTCGATTGGGTAAGCACCCGCTGCAGATTCTCCTGATAACATGATTGCATCAGTTCCGTCGTAAATTGCGTTAGCTACGTCAGATACTTCAGCACGTGTTGGACGTGGATTTTTTTGCATTGAGTCTAACATTTGAGTAGCTGTGATTACGAATTTACCAGCTTCGTTACATTTAGCAATGATATCTTTTTGCATAATTGGTACTTCTTCAGCTGGTACTTCAACCCCAAGGTCTCCACGAGCGATCATAATACCATCAGATACTTCGATAATTTCATCGATATTATCGATAGCTTCTTGACATTCGATTTTAGGGATGATTTGAACATGTTCACATCCTTCTTCTTTAAGGATACGTCTAACTTCTAGTACGTTTTCTTTTGTACGAACGAATGAAGCAGCAACGAAGTCGATATCTTGTTTACATCCGAAACGAATGTCTTCTTCATCTTTTGGAGTAATACCTGGTAATTTTGTAGATACACCTGGTACGTTAACTCCTTTTTTATTTTTAAGTACTCCACCGTTTTGAATAGTAGTGTAGATTAATCCACCTTCAGCATCTACTTTGTTTACTGTTAGTCCGATTAATCCATCGTCAAGTAGGATTGTATCTCCAGCTTTAACATCGTGTACTAATTCACCGTAAGTGATTGAGAATTTTTCAGTTGTTCCAAGAACTTCTGTCATAGAAACGATAACGTCTTTACCAGTTTCTAACATAATTGCATCATTTTCCATGTTGTGAGTTCTAATTTCAGGACCTTTAGTATCTAAAAGAATAGCTAAGTTTGTTCCTGTAGCTTCTCTAACTTCTTTAATTGTTTGAATTCTTGCACCATGCTCTGCGTAGTCACCGTGTGAAAAGTTAAGACGACAAACGTTCATTCCTAACTCTACCATTTGAGTTAATGTTTCTTTAGCCTCAGACTTAGGTCCAATTGTACAAATAATTTTAGTTTTTTTCTGTATCATAATATACCTCTTAAATTTTAATCTTCTATTATTTTTAACTTATTTTTCAACTTATTTTCAAATATTTTTCCTAAACAACAGTTGTTTTTAATAAAGAAAACCTTTTCGAAATTAATAATTAGATTGAAAGTTGTTTCGACACATCGTAGATAGATAAATCTACATTGTGAACATCCCCAAATACATCTTCAAATTTAGTACTTACAAGTTTGTTATTTTGAATACCTACTGCACGACCTGATTTACCAGCTAATAATAATTGGACAGCGTAGTTTCCTAATCTTGAAGCTAATACTCTGTCTTGAGCTGATGGAGTTCCACCACGTTGGATGTGTCCTAAGATTGTAGCTCTTACTTCTTCTCCAGTACGTTCTTTTAATTCTTTAGCTAGTTCTTGTCCACCCATAACACCTTCTGCTAAAACGATGATTGAGTGTTTTTTACCACGATCTTCCCCTGCTTTTATACGAGCAACTACTTCTTCGATATCTTCTTTTTTCTCAGGAATTAGAAGACTTTCACTTCCTCCAGCGATACCAGCAAATAATGCTAAGTCTCCTGCGTTACGTCCCATAACTTCAATAATAAATGCACGCTCGTGACTTGATGCAGTATCACGAACTTTATCGATTGCATCTACGATAGTGTTAAGTGCCGTATCAAATCCGATTGTGAAGTCAGTACAACAGATATCGTTATCGATTGTTCCTGGTACACCGATAGTTTTAATGTTCATTTCATTACTTAAAGCCATAGCTCCACGGTAAGAACCGTCTCCACCGATTACTACTAATCCATCAATTCCTAAAGCTTCTAAGTTCTTGATGGCACCTTTTCTAACTTCTGGGTTAGCAAATTCTGGTAGACGTGCTGAGTAAAGCATTGTACCACCACGGTTAATGATGTTACCAACATCTCCTACTTCAAGTTTTTTAATGTTGTTTTCAACTAATCCTTTGTATCCTTGATATACTCCATAAACTTCTAATCCATTATAGATTGCTGTTCTTACAACGGCACGCACAGCTGCGTTCATTCCTGGTGCATCCCCACCACTTGTTAAAACTGCGATTTTTTTCATGTAGTCTTACCTTCCTCATAATTTTATTAATTATTTTTAAATTTACCTATCAACAATATCATATTTCTGAGATTTTTTTCTAGTAAAAACAGAATTTTGTTTTTATTTTTTTGTTCGATTATTTTTTTGTTTTTACTTATATGTGATTTTGATACGTTTTCCAGGGAACTTTTCCAAAAATTTCTGAACAAATTCATGTTCGTTATTAATTGTTATTGTCTTTCCCTTTGTAGAATCATTATCAAGCAAGGCTATTACCTTAATTTCTCCCGTATCAGTCTTGTATTCACTTAAAAGCTCTATTATTTCTTTATCAATAATTGTATAGATAGTTTTTTTATGTTAGTTAGGCAGTATTCTCTATAATTTCTTAAACTAGCAATTTTTTCTAAAATGTACTGTTCTCTACCATTACGGAGTTGTTTTTTCAAAGTCATAACAGCGAAACTTCCTGCTTTTATAAATACATTAGCATACTTAAATACACTTGGAAAAACAGTAACATCATAATCATTTTTCCCATCGTTAACTGTTAAAAATGCCATGTAATCACCATTTTTAGTTCGTATCTCTTTTCTCGTTATGATTTCTACATAACTATCGCTAACTTCACCACCAATATACTGCAACGGTAAATATGCATACTTCTCTTTTTCTACTTGGACTGGGTGTTTTAAGAAATATGTCCCTGTAACTTCTTTTTCCATTTGAATTTTTTCCGTAATAGAATAGTCCTCTACTTCTTCTACTTTAAGTGTTAGACCACTTTCTGCAGATAATGCTACTCGTACATTATTTATGAATTGCCTATTATCTGCATAATAATCATTTACCTTTTTCATTAAAGTAGCCCTATTATATCCGAAAGTATCTAAAGCTCCAGCCTTAACCAGTGAAGCTGCAGCTTGATAATCAACCTTTTTATTCATACGTTTTAAGAAATCATCTATATCTAGATAAGGTCCAAAATTAATTCTGTCTTGAACTATTTCATAACCACTTCTATAACCAACATTTTTTATCGCAGTTAAGGCAAATACGATATCATTTTTAAAAACTCTAAAATTTGATAAACTTCTGTTTACATCAGGTTTTACAAGATTGATTCCTAGATTTGTAAGTTCTTGTTTATACTCATTAATCTTCTTCTCACTGCTTATTACGTTATTTAATAAGGCTGTCATAAAGTACTTAGTATAATACACTTTTAAATATGCTAATCGATACGCTAGCATACTATAAACTACCGCATGACTCTTATTAAAACCATAATTCGCAAAGGTAACGATAAGATCAAAAAGATTCTTCGCAACTTTTATATCATAACCAGCAGCAACACTCTTCTCTACGAATATACGTCCATAGTATTCCAAATCTTCTTTTTTCTTCTTACTTACCGCTCTTCTCATATTATCCGCTTCATTAAGACTCATATGAGCAAAGTTCACCGCAATTAGCATAATTTGCTCTTGATAAACTATTACTCCATAAGTATCCTTTAGTATTTTTTCTAAATGTGGATGTGGATATACTACTTGCTCTTCTTTATTTTTTCTACGTACATAGACTTCTATCTGAGCCATCGGCCCTGGTCTATAAAGAGCATTCATCGCAACAATATCATTAAATTCAGTAGGTTTTAAGAGATTTAGTTTCTCCTTCATCCCACTTGATTCAAACTGGAAGATACCTTCTGTCTTACCTTTTGCAAATAATTCATAGACCTTCGGATCTTGATAATTTATCTTTGTTATATCGAATGTCGGATTCTCTTTTCTAATTTCTTCGACAATACTCGATACCATCGTTAGATATCTAATACCTAAGAAATCTATTTTTAATAAACCAACACTCTCAATATCATCCATCGTCCATTGTGTTAAGTACTTCGTCATATTAGATTCAGCAAGCGGAGCATAATTAACGAGTGGTTTATCATCACTTATTACTATACCAGCTGCATGAACTGATGGATTCTTAGGTAGATTCTCTAAACTTAGCGCTATACTAAACCAACGCTTATTAATATTACTCTGATTAATAAACGTTCTTAATTCTTCTGATATTTCATAACATTCTTTTAATGTTCTTGTCGAGCTAATATTACTACTAATAAACTTCAGAGTTTGTTCATCAAACTGCAATATTCTCGCCGATTCTCTAGCAGCACTTTTCGATTGGAATGTTGTAAAAGTAATAATCTGTGCGACTTTATCAGAACCGTACTTTTCTTCTACATATTTTATAACTTCATCACGTCTAGTATCTTGGAAGTCTATATCAATATCAGGCATAGATATACGTTCTTTATTTAAAAATCTTTCAAACAGTAGATTATATTCCAATGGATCCGCTTCTGTTATATCTAGTAAGTAACATACTAAACTTCCGGCAGCACTACCACGTCCTGCACCTACTAAGATTCCATTATTTTTAGCATATTTTACAAAATCATGTACTATTAAAAAATAATCATTAAAACCCATTTCATCAATAATCTTCAGCTCATAGCTATAACGTTTTTGATACTGATATACATCTTTGCCTACTAACTTTTCCTTAACACCTTTTTGAACTAAGTAATGCAAGTACTCTTTAGAAGATAACTTTTCGAATATTTCTTCTTTTTCTCCGTAAATATACTTAGGCAAATGATATCCCGAAAAATTCAATTCATATTTACAACTATCTATTATTAGTTTTTTTGACTAGCAAATGATTTTTCAAAAAAATAGCATATAACTCTTCGTCTCCTAGAGCTAAGATTTCTTCAAAATCCTTTTTGTTCTCTGACAAAGTCTTCTCCTGAGATAGTCGTAAGTTCCTGTATATTAAGCTTTTTATTATCGCGAATAGCACGACTAACAATGACTTGCTGGTAGTGCTCTTTATTTAAATAATAACTTGGTTTTGTATAAACAATATTATCATAATCACTATAAAGACCTACCTGGAAACTCTCATTAAAAACCAAAATAAAAAAATCATACTTACTTAGTAAATTTTTTTAAATAAGAGAATTCCATACTATCCCTAAGTTCATCTACAACAATCAAGACAAAGTCTTCTCTGTAATCAATCATATCACTAGAAAAAAATCTTCTACAGTCCACTCTTCTCCATTCATAAACTTCGTAGAAATCTCTAATAGTTTATAAAACATCTTCTCTGTTTTACAAAGTAAATTGAATTTTTAAAAGCCCTATGCCGTAGCCTAAGTTAACTTCTAAACCTTGAATTAAGTTTATTCCTACTTTTTTTAGAAGCTTTATACGCCTTAATAGCACCGTACATATTTGGATCTACTATAACAACTGATTTCTGATTATCTTTTGCTAACTTCAAAAATAAACTTTCATACTTTATAGTACTATTCAATAAATCATATGCACTATGTACTTGCATATTGTAATACATACTAATATCCTCCTTTCTTCGTTATTTTATATTATCGATATGATATTATCCGCAAAGTGGGTTATACTCATCTTCTTCTGAGGAACACCCCATATTTTCTCCATGGTTCTTACTTGCTTCATTGAAATAACGATATACTCTCTTGTTATCGTCACCCATAAAGTAAATTGGATTAAACTGTGTATATTTCATATTTCCATCTTCATCTAAAAGATTCTCACAGACAACTCTACGTTTTATAGATGCTACAAAATTTGTATATTTTCCGTACTCTGAGATACTTTCAACTTTACATTCAAGCGACAATATACATTCATCCATAATCGGAGCATCGATATATTCAGCTGGATCATACGTCATATCTGCCATACCTATTTTATTTTGACCTGAATGAAATCCAGCAATCTCTACCTTACTAAGTATTTGCTGACATGGAACGTTAACTGTGAATTCCCGATATTCTTTAATGTTGTCTACTGCATTACTATTTGTTGTAAGTCCAACTGTAATCATATCACCTAATGAATATGATGAACTACAAGCCGTCACATTATATTTCCATTTTTTATCCTTATAACCTATTAATATTACAGGAAACCCGTAATATAACTTACTGGTTTTAGTTTCTAATTTCATCTTCTTCTGTCCTTTTTCTTATTTTTCCTTTTTATACATAAACATCACGATTCTTTATCTTTTTCGCTATAAAAGCCAATATTTTTTCATTCGACTGCTCTTCATTATATTCAAAACCATCGAATTTAATTTTTTTCATTTCATTTACCGAAGAAACTTTGTTTTTTACAAGTTCAGTTAAAAACCTACCTCTAGCTTTTTTTCGATATTGTAGAGTGAACTTTTAATACTCCTTCTTTTTTTCTTCCATAAAGCCAATTCTAATAAACCTATCCCTTTGTTCTTTTTGAAAATACCTCTTCAAATTCACTAGATAATAATGACACGACTAATTCTTCGTCCTTAATACTCTTATCATAGTCTTCACGCCAGAAGTTTTTCAAAGACTGGCTTGATATTTTTATATTTTGTAAAAAGTCTAATCTATGCTCTTGAATTAAATCATAAGCACCTATTACACCATATAATGACGTTGTAATAAATACATTTTTCTCTTATATATTTTTTTATCAGTTTCATCAAAATTATCACGAGCTATATTTCTATACATTAATCCATTGAATAACTCCAATGCTTTATAACTCTTCGCCATGTTATTTTTAATATCTTCCCAACGAGAAAATTCTTCCATAGCCTTCTCATCTTTGATTTTGTAGGCCTTTGCCAAGTCTTCTACACTCATTTTAACTATCTCACTTACTATCTCAGTACTTTTTTCACTTAGACTTACTGTTTCATGTGGGATAGCCTTCTTATTTAATTCTTTGGCTGTTGGTATTAAAATTTTCATTATTATTCCTCTTCTTCAGGTAATTCTAAGAAGCTATTTTCGATTAAACTATCTACTTCCATTAGTACGAAGTTATACTCTGTTGCTTCTATTGCTGGATTAATAATTAAAGTATTGAAGTAACCTACTACAAAGTCACGATTGGCAACTTCTAGTTTAAACATATATTCACTAATTTCATCAACTAAGAACGCTGTTTCTTTAAGTATTTTGTCCTCATATGTATTCGCATAATGTACTTTTTCTAGCAGTCTACGAATTTCTAAATCTGCATGTTCTTTAGCAAAACGATCACGAATGTGTTTTGCTAGTTCCTCAACTTTAAGGTCTTCTGTGTTAATATTTTCTTTTTAGTACTTCTTTTTCTTCTAATTTTTGCTAATAATGCTGTTAAAGATTTGTGTAAACTATTCATTAAATTTCTCCTTTATATTTCAATAAATTTTTCTAAAAACTATCACTATATATTTTATAAAAACAAAAAAACGCTAATAATACGCAAGATGTTAATCTAATCATATTACACTATAGTTCTAATAAATATCCATACAATTCTCCTCAACCTTCAACTTTTTAATCATTATTAGAAAAATGTTATAATAACATTGATATAAATATTTTGAGGTATAATATGGAAAAATATATAATGGCAATAGATCAAGGTACTACTAGTTCTAGAGCGATAATATTCAATAAAAAAGCAGAAATAATAACAAGTAGCCAAAAAGAATTTCCCCAAATTTTCCCTAAGTCTGGTTGGGTTGAACACGATGCTAATGCAATTTGGAATTCAGTACAGTCGGTCATTGCAGAAGCATTTATCGAAAGTGGTATAAAACCGAATCAAATCGATAGTATTGGAATTACAAACCAGCGTGAAACTACCGTTATTTGGGATAAAGAAACTGGACTCCCTATTTACAATGCAATAGTATGGCAAAGTAGACAGAGTGCCGATATAGCTAATAAACTAGTTAGTGATGGTCATAAAGATATGATCCATCAGAAAACTGGTTTAGTCGTTGATGCATATTTTTCTGCTACTAAAATACGTTGGATATTAGATAATGTACCTGGAGCTCAACAACGCGCCGAAAATGGTGAGCTACTATTTGGAACTATCGATACATGGCTAGTTTGGAAGCTTACAGGTGGAAAAACACACGTTACCGACTATACAAACGCAGCAAGAACAATGTTATTTAATATTAAAGATTTAACTTGGGACAAAGAAATATTAGAAATTCTAAATATTCCAGAATCCTTATTACCAGAAGTTAAATCAAACTCAGAAATATACGGAAAAACTACAGACTATCATTTTTATGGTGGCGAAGTTACAATAAGTGGACTAGCTGGAGATCAACAAGCTGCTCTTTTTGGACAACTTGCCTTCGATAAAGGAATGATAAAAAACACATACGGCACAGGTTCGTTTATTATTATGAACACAGGCGAAACTATGGAACTTTCAAAAAATAATCTATTAACTACTATAGGTTTTGGAATTAATGGAAAAATTTATTATGCTTTAGAAGGTTCAATTTTCATCGCTGGCAGTGCAGTTCAATGGTTAAGAGATGGATTACGTCTAATTAAAAAGTCATCTGAAACACAGGCGTTAGCCTACAACTCTAAAAACAATAATGAGGTATATCTAGTACCCGCCTTTACAGGACTAGGTGCCCCATATTGGAATCCAGATGCTCGTGGAACTATCTTCGGCTTAACACGTGCTACTACTAAAGAAGATCTAGTGAAGGCTACACTACAGTCAATCGCCTACCAAGTACGTGATATTATCGATACTATGCAAATCGATGCTAAAGTAGAAATCCCCCTTCTTAAAGTCGATGGAGGTGCTGCAAACAACGATTATCTTCTAGAATTCCAAGCAAACATCCTAGGTGTTAAAGTCGCTCGTGCTGAAAATCTAGAAACTACAGCTCTAGGTGCTGCATTCCTTGCAGGACTAGCTACTGGATACTGGGAAAGTTTAGATGAGCTTAAGAACCTAAATACTACAGGCAAACTATTCGTTCCTACTATGGAAAAAGAAGAACGAGAAAAACTTTATAAAGGATGGAAACGTGCAGTAAGAGCTACACAGATTTTTTCTGAAGAATAGAAATATAAAAAGGAGTAAATCGGAAATAAGATTCTTTAAATCACTATTTTCGATTCACTCTTTTTAATTCAATAGCAAACTATTTTCTAGAAAAAAATATCTTCGTATAACTTTCTATCTAAATCTTTAAACACATTGAATACTACTTTTAGATCAGCATTAGGGTTTTCACTCAAAAATTTCTTAACCTCAGCTACCGCTATTTCAGCAGCAAGATTATTTGGGAATCTAAATTCTCCCGTACTTAAACAGCAAAAAGCAATACTCTTAAGATTATTATCTAAAGCTAATTTTAAACAATTTCTATAGGATGATGCAAGTAGTTCCTTATCATCGTCTTCAACAACACGATATATTATTGGTCCAACTGTATGAATAACATGTTTAGCTGGTAAGTTATAGCCAGCTGTTATCTTAGCTTGCCCTGTTTTTTCAAAACTTCCTTGCTTTTTCATTATTTCATCACATTCTTTTCTAAGTTGCAGTCCTGCTTGCGTGTGAATAGCATTATCGATGCATCTGTGTAGAGGAATTAAACATCCTAATAGTGCCTTGTTCGCCGCATTAACTATAGCATCTACTTCTAATGTAGTAATATCCCCTTGCCATAGATAAATATTCTTATCGATTTCAGTTAAATCCTCTAGTCTTGTTATTCCTTTAGCACTTAGAATCTCTTGCAGATATTCATCTTGAACTCCATAAAATTCACTCGGCAACTCCGAAACTTTCCACGTATTCATTAATGATCTAAATAAATCTTTCTTTTCTTGTTCTCCATTCGGGATTTCTATTTCTGAATTTAGTGTTTTTATTAAATAATCTAGTTTTTCCATAATTTAAATACTTCCTCCATGTCACTTGTTATTATTATATACCTTCCTTAAACATGTGTCTATAATTGAGACATCTATAACTTTTTCAGAGGTTAATGAAAAAGCACTAAATTTTAAAATAGTTTGTATGAAAACTCATAAATTCAGTGATTTATTAATAAAAATACGACTTCAAAAATTAGAGAATAAACTCTAACTTTTTGAAGTCGATATATTTTATCTTATTTTTTTGTCTACGACGTTTTACGTAAACAGTTAGCCCTACTAAAGCTAGTACTGCAATTCCAGCATAAGCTGTCGCATTATTATCTAATCCCGTTTTTTTGGTAATAATGAATTAGATTTTTGAAACTTTTCCGAAATCTTCGTCTACATTAAATATATTTTCTTTCTTATTTTTCTTTTCCAACGAAAACCACCTAGGATATCTTTGATTGATTTTTTAGAAACTTTTTTCTCCGCTTCTTTTAATGCTTCTAATACTTTATCTACTTCTTCTTGAGTAGCCGTTGCTGAAGCTAATAGTTCTTGTGCTTTTTGAACTGCATCTAGATAAGCTTTCTTATCTTCTGCACTTGCACTTTCAAAACTATCTTTCTCTTTGACTTCTGCTAAATGACTTAGTTGTTCATTTAGTTTTTTCTTGTCTACTTTTGGTGTTTCAGGTTGCGGTTTGTTTCCTTCTTCTTTCTTAGGTTCTTCAGTTGTTGGTTTCGGCTCTTCTTTTGGAGTCTCAGTTACCGGCTTAGGCTCCTCTTTCTTCGGAGCTTCTACTTCTTTACCATCAAGAGTATTTTCAGCTTGTTGTAATTTTTCTAACACAGCTGTAACTTCTTCTACAGTTGCATCTTTGTTATCAAGAACTGCTGTCGCTTCTTTTATAGTATTTACGAAGTTATCTTTTTTATCTTGTCCTGAATTTTTGAATTTAACCTCAGTTTGAAGTTTTTCAGTTTCTTTTAATTTTTCAATTAATTTAGCTTTGTCTACTTCTTTTTTCACTTCTGGTTGTTGTAAATTAGCTAATGCTACTTTAGCTTTATTTAGACTCGCTACCGCACTGTTTACTTCTTCTTGAGTTGCATTTTCGTTTTCAAGAACTTTCTTAGCTGCCTCTAATGCTTTGTTATATGCATCTTTAGCTTCGATAGTTGCATTTTTGTACTCTTTAGTTTCATCTAATGCTTTATCCGCTTCTATTGCGTTTTGAAGCTCTACTTTATTCACTTCTGCTTTTTTCTCTACTGGAGCATCTTTTGGAGTTAATGCTACGAAGTTACTGAAGCTATCAGTAGTAAATGTTAGCTTACCATCTGCATAATTAACACTGCTTACAGCTGTTAATTTTCCATCTTTTTCGTGGAAGAAGCGCTCTGGAGCTTTCGCTAAATCTAAAGTTACACTTCTATCACCAGGAACTTTAACTTCTTTTCCTGCCGCATCTGCAATATGAATGTTAAAGTATTCAACATCATATTTGCTTAAATCTACATTACCTTCTGTTAATTGTTTTTGAATATTTGTTTTCTCTTCTGCAGTTGGTTCTGTTACAACAAGTTTGTAATTATTATAAAGTTTTTTCTCCGTAAAATCTACTGTACCTTGTGCTTTAGAGTTCTCTGTAGTTCCTACACTTGCTACTTTTTCTGCAACATTCAGGACAACTTGTTTCTTATTGTGCCCATCTTTTACTACTAATTCAAAATTATTTTCCGCTGGAGTATATCCTTCAGGTGTCTCTATTTGAATTGTATATGTTCCATTTTCTAAGTTTTTCTGGAAGGCATTTTTTCCGTATAAACTTGTTGGAAGTGATACTTTAGTACCATCTTGAGCTACTGCGTAAACTTTTGTTCCTGCTGGAACTGGCTTATCAAAGCTGATTTCTGTAGCATTTCTGCTAATTTCATCTACTCTAAATTCAACCTCTTTTGTCGGTTTATCTTTTGTTATTTCGAAATCAACTTTTGATGGTGTAAGTAGTTTGTACTCTCCATCTACCATTACTACTTCAACAGTGTATTTTCCGAATGGTAATGCTTGGTATGTACGTTTATTTCTAGAGAAGTCTTCCCCTACGATTTCACCTTTTTCATTAGTGATCTTGTAACGCAAGCGACGTGAATTGTTTCCAGTTCCATCACCTTTCTTAACTTCTACTTCTAAACTTCCTTTACCATTTCCTTCAACATTTGATAAGTTAATACTATCTTTGTTGTTTGCAAAGTCTTTTACTTCAAAAGTAAGATCTTTTAATTCTACACCTTCTGGAATTGTGTAACTTCCATCCTCATTTGCCGTAATAGTGTTTTTACCATAGCTTAATTTCTTATAGAATACTCCACTTCCATCTTCTAATACTGGATATGGGTGAATTTACGAGTTGCTTCATCGTAGTAACCACCGTTAGCACCTGTAATTTTCGGAGCTTTTCTATCGATTACTACATTGAATGTTGTTTCTTGCATATCTGCACCACTTACTGCTGCACTATAAGAAACTACATATTGATACTCTCCATCTGGAAGAGGGTTACCGTTATTGTCAACACCTTTCCAGTTTGTCATAGTTAATGATGTGTATTTTTTTACTTGTGTTGTTGTAGAAGTTCTTGTTACCAGAACCATTACCATTTTTGGTAAAAGTGGGTTCTTACGTTCTACATCGTCTTTAGCATATACTGAAAGTTTTAGGTTTTCAAAGTTACGGTAGAATACCCTCTCATACCTATTTCATCATAAATCTCATCACCATTTGGCGAGAAGAAAATTTTTATCAGTAAAGAATCTTGCGCCTGTAACAGGATTTATATATGCTCCTGCTAGTGTTCTCTTATCTTTTTTTATCTTCTTTATAAGTTGTTAACACTCCTGTAAAGTTCATTTCTGTTAATGAATCCCAGTTATTAGGGTTAGAAGTATAACCATATTCATATGTTGGTTTTTCTCCATTTTTCATAGAATAAATTGGTTTTTCTAATACTGGTAGATTTTGGAACTGACCTTTAAATCCTACGAATGGAATATTAGCTTTTAATGCACTTTCTTCATCATAGAAAGTTACAAACCCTTCTAGATAATAGCCATTAGTAAATACTTTTTTTAATTCTTCTTTGAAGTTTGTAGCATCAACTGTAATTTCTACTTCTTTTTCACCTTTTGCAGGAACTTCAACTGAAGCCCAATCAGTCGTCAATAACTTCTTAGGTGTCATCGTCAGTCTTCCACTCCAGTCAGCACCAGCATCTTCACCATAATAGTTATCTGTAGTAAGATGAGCTGCATATTGTAAGTTTTGAGCTTTGTCTGATAGATTGTGTAATACTAATTTAAAAGTAAATTTATCTCCAACATTTCCTAAAGAAACACTTCCGTAGTTGTTTTCTCCAGTTACATAAAGATCTCCATATGCTGCTTTATTAGCATCGATTAGACCTGCACCTTGAAGACGTGGTGATCTATATGCTGTTGTGTAGCTATCAGAATATACCTGTGGATTTGCCGTACTCATGATTAATCTCTTCGCTAAACCTTGGATCTCTTCAGCACTCAAGTTCGGGAATCTTTCTGATAATACTTGTTTCACAAGAGTTATAGCTCCCGCAACGTGTGGTGAAGCCATACTTGTTCCACTATCTAGACCGTATCTTCCATCATTATAAGATGATAAGATATCTCCTCCTGGTGCTGTTACGTCAGGTTTTAAGTATCCATCAACACTCATTCCCCAACCAGTAGATTCATCGAATTCACCTTTTTTAGGATTATCTTGTTTATCCCAAGTACCATTAAATGTTATTTTATATTCCCCTTCATGAGCAGAAAGTTCATTACCAAATTTGTAGTAAGTTGTTACTACAGGGAAATCTTTATCTTGGCCATTTAATGTCAGGTTGTAAATAGTATCTCCTTCATTAAAGTAGATTACCGCTCCAGCTGCCCCGTATTGTTTAGCTAGTTTAACTTTTTCTTCAAAGCTATTACCACCACGTTGGATAAGGGCGATCTTTCCAGTTAAATCTTTATCAGCGTAGTTTTCAGCTTTACCAACTCCTACATACACATAGTCATATGCTCTCTTCTCGAATTGTTTAGTATAGCTAAAAATTGGCATTTTTCCATTATCAAAGTCAGCATTGTCTTTAAGCTGCTCGATATTCGCCACTTCTCTGTTAAGAACGCTGTTGCTTATGTTCGCTACAGAAATTGCATCTTCAGAAACCGATGGCCTTCCTACAGTCCCGTAATCTGGGTTAGCTGCACTTGGGTTTGTTTGTCCACTAGCGAAGAATGCATTGTTCCCAGCTGCTGCAACTATATTAACACCAGCTTTTTTCGCAACATCCATAGCACGAACTAAACCGTCTCCTACTTCTACTACTGAACCAGCTGGCGAACCTAAACTTAGGTTTATCGTATCTGCGCCTAGTTTAATCGCATCTTCTATAGCTTTTGTATAAATATAAGATTCTGTTCCTGCATTTTTAGTATCTGAGAATACACGCATGAAAATTAACTGCGCTTCTGGTGCTATACCTGTTACGTAATCACCATTTGTAAATTTCTCCTTAGGATTACCTACTGCAGTCCCGGCAACGTGCATACCGTGTGATTTATAAGCACTTTGTTTTAATATCATTATTCCAGTCATTATAGTTGAATGCAAATGGTAATTTTTCACTATACCACTTACCGTAGTCTATACCTGCTTCTTTTTTTATTTTTCAATTTCATCTTTAGATTTTATATTTAGATTTTTGAATTATCTGATAATCTAAGTACTGGATGATTAGGATCGAGCCCTGAATCTAATACTGCAACAACTTTTCCCTGCCCTCTATATCCTTTATTCCAAAGAGGTTGTATATTAATAAGATTATAACTGTCTAAAGCTTTAGAAAAATCATTAGCTTCAGTGCTTTCTTTTTTCTCTTCTTCGCTCGCTACATTTTCTGGTTTATTGTAGCTAACACTCATTTCAACAGTGTCTACAAAGTCTAACTCTTGAATTTTTTTAGCATTTGAGAATGTAGTTTCTAAGGCAAAACCATTCATCAATGTATCATATTCAAACAGTTTTTCATAATCGATACCTCTATCTTTAATCTCTTTTAATGCCTTTTCCCTAGGTGCTTTTTGTTGATTCCGTAACTTCTTTAATTCCTTCTTTTGTTTTTAACTTATTAGGGTCAACATCACCTTTTAATTTAACAATAACTTTTACCTTATCATCATTTTGAAACTTATGTTCTTCACTTTTTGAAACATTTGATAACTCATCTTTTTTTTCTTCGTGAGCTAATGTTATTTTTGATGATACTCCATAATTAAACGTACTGATATTTCCTAGTAGTAATGCTGCACTTAGCACACTTACGACTGTCTTTTTTTAGTCAGTGTCATTCCTTCATCTCCTATCTTTTTAAGTGTATTTAAAGTATATTTCTATATTTTTAACATATATTATCTGAAAAAAACAAAGATAATTTTTCAGATATAATGTTTTTTTATAAGTCTAAATGAATTTTTATTATTTAGTATTTCATACAAAATTTATAAGAAAAAAATTAAAAACCAAGCACAGCTTTTGTACCTGGTTTTTATAATAAAAAGTTAATAAACGACTTAAAAATGCAATCTTTTAGCTCTTTTATACACTAATCGACTAAATTTTTGTCGTTTAAAGTGTAACTATATTAATTAATATTAACTATATATACATCTTAATTATTTCATACTATTTATACTTTGTCAAAAAGCTAATCAAACTCCAATATTTAATTTATACTCTCATAAAAAAATAAATATAAATTGAATTGTTATCTTTAATTTACTTACCTTAACAAAAGGAATTATCTCTCTATATTTTTCACATATTTTCGATAACAATTCTTCGCATGAAAATACAACGATATTATTTTTTTAAAGGGGCTGACCCAAAAGTCCTAAAATTTCAACAAAATGTATTTGATAATTCATAGACGCAGTAGTTTATTGATATCTAAATTCGCTTTATTAAAAGCTTTTTAGATATCTAATAAACTAATGCGGGAGATGACTCGACAAAATCTTGTTTCTCCGAAATCACGATTTTTGAGTCACTCCCTCCTAGGAAATTAACTATACTTTATTTTTCCAAACTATACTAAAGTATGTTAAAATAAATACTAATTAAAAAAATATAGTTATGGCGGAGGTAAAATGAAATATTTAACTAATGAAGAAGTAACTAAATCGATATTAGTGAAATAAAACCTTATAAGACTACTAAAGAGATTATCTTTTCTAATATTTTTTTACTTTTTCAATGCTATGAACTTAGTCTTAGCAGCATTTATAGCTACAACACTTAGATTTGAAAATATGTTGTTTTTAGGTGTAATTACTATAAATACTGCAATTGGTATTTTTCAAGAAGTTCGTTCAAAAAATGCCCTTGAAAAGTTGAGTTTACTAGGTAGAAGTAAATACCGAGTAAACCGTGATAATGAAATAATAAATATAGATTCTGAAGACATCGTCCTTGGAGAATATCTACACTTAAATCTTGGTGATCAGGTTCCCGTTGATGCTGAAATCATTAAAGGTAGTATCGAAGTCGATGAATCACTATTAACTGGTGAAAGTGATAATATCTTTAAGACTACTGGCGATAAAGTAATGAGTGGTAGTAACGTAGTTAGTGGTAGTTGTTTAGTAAAAGCTGTTGCTGTCGGAGAAGATAGCTATATTAACAAGCTTGCTAAAAGTACTAAAGAATTCAAGAAATATCCATCTAAACTTCGTGACTACATGGATAAAATCTTAAAAGTTATATCTATTCTATTAGTTCCTGTCGCAATTATGCTATACATCCGTGGCGCTAGTCTGGGACGTGGTTATGTAGAAATAGTTCTCCGTAGTGCTGGAGCTTAGTAGGCATGATTCCAGAAGGGCTAATCCTTCTTGTCAGCGTCTCTCTTGCGGTTGCTGCGATGAAACTTGCTAAGAAGAAAGTTCTAGTTCAAGAATTATACTGCGTAGATACTCTTGCTAGAGTAGATGTCCTTTGTTTCGATAAAACTGGAACTATCACTACAGGTAATATGAACGTTGTAGAAATTGATTATGAAGTTGCAGAGAAATTATCAAGTTACCTTGCATATTTCGATGATGAAAATGCGACATCTAGAGCTTTAAAAAATCATCTAACATGTGAAAAACAATGGGATGTAGAAGAATTAGGAGCTTTTTCTAGTAAAAATAAATACTCATTTATAAAGCTAAAAAACGGTGGAACATATTTCTTCGGGGCATATGAATTTCTAGGCTTCTCTGCTGAAATGGATGAGTATTCCGAGAATCTAAAAAAAGAAGGTTATCGAATACTATCATTAGCCTATACTGAAGACAATACAAACCTCCCTACTAATATGAAACTAGTAGGACATGTAGTTCTATCGGATGAAATAAAAGAAAATACAAAAGAAACATTCAAATACTTCGAATCACAAGGTGTTGAAGTAAAAATAATCAGTGGAGATAACCATATAGCCGTATACGGTGTCGCTAAAAAAGCTGGTTTCAAAGAAGATGCTAAGGCTATTGATATGACTAAAGTGACTGATGAAGAGTTTGAAAAAACTGTTCTTGAAAATGATATTTTCGGACGTGTTACCCCTGAACAAAAACAAAAAATGGTAGCCGTACTGCAAAAAGCTGGTAAGACTGTCGCTATGAGCGGTGACGGTGTTAACGATGTTCTTGCTTTGAAAAAAAGCCGATATTAGTTTTGCTATGAATGGTGCTACTAGTGCCGCAAAAAGTGTATCGAACATCGTATTCTTAACAGATGATTTCGGAGTATTCTACGATATACTTATGGAAGGTCGTCGTGTTATAAATAACATTCAAAAGGTAGCTTCACTATTCTTAACAAAGACATTCTTCTCGATTGTCTTCTCAATACTTAGTGTAATCTTCGCCTTGGAGTTTGCGTTTATACCGATTCAATTTACGATAATTTCAGCAATAACAATCGGTATTCCATCCTTCTTCCTAACTTTCGAAGCGAATAAGGAAAAAGTAAGTAATAACTTCATGAAGGACATATTGACAAATGCTGCAATCGGTGGTGGTATTTTAGTAGCTACAGTACTACTGACAAACTTTGCTATCACAGACAATTCGCAAGCGAAATTCATCTGTTTCCTTCTTGCGTTAATAAATGGATTATGTATGGTGGCTAAAGTCAGCTTACCTCTGAATAAATACAAGATTGCACTAGTTTCTATGTTAAGTATAGCTGCAATTATAGGTGTGGGAGTTAATATATTCATCTTGAAAAATCACTTTACACCATTAGTATTTTTCTCAAGTGATTTATATAATTATTCTTGGATTAGTAATTTCAACAGTGCACTTCTTTACGAGAAGAAAGCTGGGATAATAAAAATTTATCGCTCACTTTAGATTATGAATATCATATATAAACACTGATATAATGACACTTCAAAAGAATACAACAAAACCCTAGACTTGGTTAATTCCAAATCTAGGGTTTATTTTTTATTCTTCGTCAGAAGGTTTATCTTCTGATTTTTCGTCTTCTAGGTCTTTTTCTTCAACCTTTTCAACTTTATCTTCTTCGTTTTTAGCCTCTTCTTGAGCTTTTTTCTCAGCTTCTTCTTTGGCTTTACGAGCTTCTTCTTCGTAATATTTCTTATTCACTACTTTATCTAGTTGTTCTGCTTCTCTTTCGTCTAAGTCTTTTGGCATTTTTCCAAATTGGTAAAGAGCAACGATTTCTTTTCTATCGATTGTTTCAACTTCGATAAGTGTTTGTGCAATAAGTTCTAATTGATCTCTGTGAGTTTCAATGATGTGAAGAACTTTAGCGTAACATTCGTTAATAATCTTACGAACTTCGATATCGATTTCTTTCAGCATTTCTTCTGAGTAGTTACCGATACTTGAAAGTTGACGTCCACCGTATGGATCGTGGAATGGAGCTTGCATTGGCCCTACAGCATCACTCATACCGTATTCTGTAACCATCGCACGAGCAATAGCCGTTACTCGTTCGAAGTCATTGTGAGCTCCTGTAGATACTTCGTTAAAGAAGATTTGCTCAGCAGCGCGTCCACCAAGTAATCCACAGATTTTGTCAATTAAATCTGTACGAGTTTGGAAGTATTTTTCTTCTTCCGGAATCATAAGGTTATATCCACCAGCATCACCACGTGGGATAATAGTAACTTTTTGTACTTTATCAGCACTATCAAGTACCATACCTACGATTGCATGACCTGCTTCATGGTAAGCTACTAAACGTTTTTCTTTTGGAGTGTATACTCTGCTACGTTTAGCTGGACCACCGATTACTCTGTCCATAGCCTCATCTAAATCTTCTTTTTCAATACTAGATTTATTTTCACGAGCTGCTAATAATGCCGCTTCGTTAAGAATGTTAGCAAGATCCGCACCAGAGAATCCTGGAGTTTTTTCTGCTAATGAACGAAGGTCAACACCTTTAGCAAGTGGTTTGTTTTTAGCGTGTACTTTAAGAATAGCTTCACGACCTTTTACATCAGGTGTAGAAACTTTAATTTGTCTGTCGAAACGACCTGGTCTTCTAAGAGCGTTATCTAATACGTCAGCACGGTTAGTAGCTGCAATTACGATAATACCTTTTTCACCATCGAATCCATCCATTTCAACAAGAAGTTGGTTAAGAGTTTGTTCACGTTCGTCATTTCCTCCACCTACTCCGCTTCCACGTTTACGTCCTACAGCATCAATCTCATCGATGAAAATGATACATGGCGCATTCTTTTCAGCTTCTTTGAATAGGTCACGAACACGACTTGCCCCAACCCCTACGAACATCTCAACGAAATCAGATCCTGAGATTGAGAAGAATGGTACTTTTGCCTCACCAGCTACAGCACGAGCTAGTAAAGTTTTACCAGTCCCTGGAGGCCCCTCTAGTAGGACACCTTTAGGGATTCTAGCACCCATCTTAGTGAATTTACGGTGATCTTTTAAGAACTCAACCATTTCTGCAAGTTCTTGTTTTTCTTCATCAGCTCCAGCTACATCAGCGAATGTAACTTTCGCTTCTCCTCCATCGATTTTTTTAGCTTTAGATTTTTGGAAGCTCATTACTTTACCTCCACCGCCACCTTGCATTTGTGACATAAAGAAAACTAAAAGACCCATCATTAAGATAAATGGAATAATGTTACCTAAGAATGATAAGATTGCTCCTGTTTTTTCAGCTGGTTTGTATTCTACTACATTTAATTTTCCATCTTTAGCTTTTTCATTAATTTGTTTTTGTACTTCAGAATCAGATGCTGCAACTACACTCTCAAAGTTCTTATTACCATCTGTGTAAGTACCTTTAACATTGTAGTTTTCATCTTTTCTTTGTAGACTTATTTCTTTAACTTTGTCATCCTTAATAGTCTGAACAAGTTTAGCATAGTCTATTTTTTCAGTTGTCCCAGGTAAATCTTGCTGCCAATATGCAAATAATCCAATCGCAATAACGATTAACGCAAGCATACCAAGGATAGGGTTTTGCCTTTTTTTGTTATTCATATAGACAATCTTCCTCCTATCATTTTTCTAAACATAATTTATTTTTACCATATGTAACTAAAGTTTGACTAATATTTTTGACCTTTTTTTGATTAAAAATATTATTATGAGTAAATCTCTTCTTTTAGAATACCGATATAAGGTAAGTTTCTATATCTTTCATCATAGTCTAAACCAAATCCTACTAAGAATTCATTTGGTGAAACTATTCCGATGTAGTCAGCTTCAACATCAACTACACGAGTCTCAGGTTTATCTACTAATGAAGCACATGCTACAGAAGCAACATTTCTTCCTTTTAGGTTTTCAATAAGAGCTTTAAGGGTTCTTCCTGTATCTACTATGTCTTCAACGATAATTACGTGACGACCTTCGATATCCATTCCACAATCTTTTTTGATTTTAATTATACCAGAAGATTCAGTTCCTCCGTGATAACTAGATACGTCCATAAAGTCAGTAACTACATGAATATCAATATGTTTTAAAAGCTCTGCCATAAAAGGTAATGCCCCTTTTAATGTACAAATTAGAACAGGACATTTATCTCTATAATCCTCTTCAATTTGCTTGGCGATTCTCTTACTAGCAACTACGATTTCCTCATGTGTAAATAGAACTTTCTCGATATCTTTTAATAAATTTTCCACTGTTTTATCCTTTCATGTTTATATAATAATCATATTTTTTTATTTTTTGTTGACTTTAGTATTTATTCCTAAAACTCCTAAAATCCCATCTTTGTTGCGAATTATCGGAAGTTTGTCTCTAAGTTCCTTGGGAATCTTTTCATCGATAAAAAGACGTGAAAGTTTTTTTACTAACCTTACCTCTTTGAATCCTATCTCCATCTCTCTTAGTCGTAACTACGAGCGGCAAGTCTTCCTTGTTAAATCCTACTTCTGATGAGTTATTAGTTGTCGTTATTAGAAAATTACTCTGATGAAATGTATAAACTTTATTAATATCTACTTCATCTATTATTAATTCTATCTTATCATTATACCATTTTTTCGATTTTATGAACATAAATACTATTATATTCGCTAATTATTTTTTTAAATTATTTTTAAATCATAACTTTTTGTTATTATTTCTGCTTTTTAAGTCTTCTATTATTGCAAATAGCGCTCTTTGTTTTTACATCAAAAATACCAAAAATTATTTGCTAATATGTCTCTTAGCAAAAACAAATCTCTTCTTTAGTATTTTTAATAATTTTTCTTTATCTAGCTCAACCTTACCATCTTTTGTTGAAATTACATAATCATTTTTGTCTTCTAATACTTTATTTTTCAATTCAGTATTAATATTTTGATAATAGCTAGAAAAATTTATCAAATTATCAAAACTTGCAGCATTTACATCATTTAACAACGGTACAATATTATGCCTTATATTATTTCTTGTATAATCAGTATCGAAGTTTGTTAAATCTACATAGTATTTTAAGTCATTTTTATCAGCATACTGCTCAAGGTCTGCTTTTAAGATATTTAATAATGGACGATAAACTGCTAGTTTTCCAATAGTCGTCTTTTCTTCTATCATCAAGTTATAATCCATACTACGTCCACTAAGTAGTCTCATAAGGATATTTTCTACCTGATCATTTTTGTGATGCGCAGTTATTAACTTCACGCCGCCTTCTAATGAAGACATCTCCTCAAAAGCATCGTAACGTAGTTTTCTTGCGAGCATTTCCTCTGATGTATGACTATCTCTTACTAAATCTTTCATGTTTAGCTCTTTTTTGTAGAACTTAACATTGTAGTTTTTGACAAAATTCTCTACGAACTCTGCTTCTTCATAAGACTGTTCTCTTAGACCATGGTTTATATGAAACGCTACTAATTCTTTATAACTATCTTTGTACTTTGTAACAAGCAGATGAAATAAAGCTATAGAATCCACTCCTCCTGACAGACCTAGTGCTATTTTATCAGTTTTTTGCCATAAAATATTAATGTCCATCTAGATAACCTCTTTCTTGAAGTTCTTTCTTAATTTTTTTGAACTTACCTTCAGCTTGCCTTGTAGTCGCAACTATATCTTCTAGCAATCCTTCTGGTGCTGGAGGAATTTCTTTTTTCTCTTCTTTCTCCTCAGATAGCTCAGTAATATTACTCTTCTTACCTTTCCCTACTGAAATCTTCATATTTCCTATAAATTGAAGTTTTTTCAAGTCTTTTAGAGTTTTTCTCTCCTGTTTAGGCTCCTGATTGTCTTCCTGCACTTCTTGTTTTTTCTGGACTTCAGGCTGTTCTTTAGCTTCTTTTTTAATCGGAGACTTCAGTTTATTTTTCTTCTTATTCTGTTTTTCCTTAGAGTTTTTCTCTACTTTTTTCTTCTCACCTTCTGCTTGTTTCAACTCTTTTTGTGTAAAATCACTAAAGACTCCTTTGTATTTTTCTCCTCAGCTTTAATAACAAAACCAACAGAAAAAATCTCTTCTAGCTTCTTCTTTTTACCTATAAACATATTTTCCTTTGGTAAAAATGCATCTTTGCCATTTTCTAGTTTGATATATAATCCTTTGCTTTCAACTTTCGTTACCTTACCTGCAACTTTACTCATTTAATCACCTCACTATCAATTAGATAGGGAGTGACTCAAAAATCGTGATTTCGGAGAAATTGATTTTTCGAGTCAGCCCCTACCTCTTAAATTTTTTCCTATTTATTTTTACTTAAATATTATACCACACTATATTCATCTATTGAAATATCAAAGATAATTCGATGTAATAATATACCAACAACCTAATCCCGATAACTAAAAACACCAACTTCAAAAAGTTATTCTTCTGAAATCAGCGCTCAATTATTAAATCTTCTTCTAAATAATGTTATGTTAACTATCATTAGTAAAAAAATACTACTAATCTTTATTATATCATAAAAATAAACATTTTATCAGTCTTTAATTTTTTTAAAATTTTTATGCTATGTTAAAGATACCGAAGGTATATGTTTCATATCATATATACTTATTTCATAGTAAATATGCAATACGCGATTTCAGGGAGGTTTCTTATGTTAAACACGAAAAATTAAAAAGATATTTTATATTTCTAGTATTCTATATTTTTATTTGGTATCGCACTATTATCAATATTAGATAGAGAACTTAGTTCAGATTTTTAAACAAAAATACAAAATCATATTATTTGTGATTGAAGTTTTTATGAACTTACCTATGTTGTTAGCTTTGGTTATAAATAACTATATAGATAAAAACTAAAACCGTAGAAAAATAAGACACTCTCTAAAACTAGCTATACTAAAGTTCCTTATGTAGCTAGAAAGAGCGATTCAAAAATTACTTTTGAATCGCCCTTCTTCTATCCGTTATAACAATTTATTATTTCAAATAGCTTGCTACGAATTTCTTCATTTGTTGAATGTCCCTAACATTGATTTCAACTCTACCAGTTTTTTGTCTAGTTCTTCTACATCAATGTCTAAGGTTGTATTTTTATAAATCATTTGGTTATCAGTCTTTTCACTACTTTCGTAATCAAGAGATAACTCTTCATACATTTTCTCACCAGGTCTTAGACCAATTTCTTCGATATCTATATCTTTATACGGTTCTAATCCAGATAATTTAATTAAGTTTGTCACTAAAGATACATAATCTTCACAGGTTCTCCCATATCTAATAGGAAGATTTCCCTTCACTTGCATAATATCCTGCTTGTAGTACTAATTGCGCCGCTTCCGGAATCGTCATAAAGTAACGAATAATATTCCTATGTGTAATTGTGATAGTCCACCTTTTTTAATTTGTTCTTTAAAAATAGGAATAACTGAACCATTTGAACCTAATACATTACCAAATCTAACTGCAGCAAATTTCGTTTTATACTTATTACCTTTTGATTGTAAAATAATCTCTGTTAAACGTTTCGAAGCTCCCATCGCATTCGTAGGGTTTACCGCCTTGTCAGTAGAAATCATAATAAATCTCTCTACTTCTTTTTCGATAGCTACATCCATAACGTTCTTTGTCCCAAAGACATTATTTTTTATCGCTTCTTGTGGACGACGTTCCATTAAAGGTACGTGTTTATGAGCTGCAGCATGGAAGACAACGCTCGGTTTATACTTATCAAATACCTCAGCTAAAGCATCTTTTTCACGGATACTTACTATTTCGGAAATATAATTTATATTATCATACTCCTTACTGTGTGACTTTTCAAAATCTAAATCACGCTCTAGCATGTATAATGCATTCTCGTTAACATCTACTAAGACAAGTTGAGTTGGTTTAAATTTGAATATTTCTCTTACAATTTGACTTCCAATCGAACCACCGGCACCAGTAACAAGAATACTCTTTCCTTCAATATAAGAACGAATCTCTCCTTGAGAAAGTTTTACTTCTCCTCGTCCTAGTAAATCTTCTATAGATACATCCTTCAAATGCTTAGTAATACTTTCCCCATCCTCTACTGCAATACCAGAATTCATTACCTTAACACTAACATTAGCTTCTTTCAGAACATTTAATATTCTGTTTTTATTATAAGCACTAATTGAAGGGATAGCTAAGAAAACTTGCTCTACTTCATATGTAGGAATAAGTTTCAATAATTCATAAGTTGTTCCAACTACAGTAACTCCACTAATTACAGAATTTTTTTCGATTATCATCTATAAGTCCAACTACATTAGCACGAAAAATATTATTTTTAGATAACTCTTTTAATAATATGTATCCCGCATCTCCTGCACCGATAATAAATGTATTTTTATAAGTGCTAGCACCATACTTACCAGCTTCTCTCTCACGTAAGGCACGATATAACATCCTTGTAAACATCATACCCGCTATTATTAATAAAGGTGAGAAAATAGCAAATCTAACATTTGAGAATGTATCAGGTAACATATATTGATAAAGAATACTTGTAATCAAGTCACCTAAAACTACAGAAATACAAATATTTACTATCTCATTAACACCTAAGTAAGACCATAATGATTTATTAGTACCAAATAAATAAAAACTAATTGCATATACAACCAATGAAATCACTAAAAATTCTAATATTTCATTAAAATGATCGTTTAACATAGCAAATGGATTTGATGCTTTTACCTAAAAATATTGACATTACTACACCTAACGCAACCGTCAATAAGTCTAGTAACATAATGAGTTTAAATCTATGATTTATATATATTTTTGATGAAAAAGTTTATTCATAATATCTCCTATAAATTTATCAAAGGGGTAAAAGTTTAATCAAAAAGTATGACAAACAAGCATACAATACTTAAATGATAATTTATCAATCAATAAATATCTATACAATCCTTTTTGAAATTATATAAACTGTATAGAAAAAGACTAAAAATAAAATTTTTCATCTAATGATATTTCTAATCTTTTTCTCAGTCCCCTCTACACATTTTAAAACAATCTATAACCAAAGTACACTGTTGCAACAATAATAATACACAATATTACAATGCTGACTTTTCTTGTTTCTCTGATTACTCTTATTTCTACTATCTTTTGAACTATCAATATAGTTATAGCTACGAAAATCGCAGTGGTTTTAACCCTTTGATTTTCTATGAACATCGTAGCGATTATTATAGCTAAACTAAAAACTGTAATAAGCATATTAACAGCCAAAAATATTAATTTTTTATCCGCCATAATTATTTTTTCCTCATCTTGATTGTTACTTTAACAATCGGTGTATCTGTCGCAATTCTAATACTCTCCTTAGGATATATTTTCAAATTGCTACGTTCTTCTGTTTCTTCTTTAACATCACTTAAATCGACATCAACAAACATCTCTTGCACTCTAGCTAAACTAGCTGCATCTTCCGCTCTTATAGTTACTTTGGAAACATCTGCAGTCGCACTAATTAATTCAAATCCGGAAGGAAGATTTCCTATAGTGTTTACCTCTAACGGAACCTCTTTTTCAATATTCTTCAATTCAATATTCATAACCGTTGAATTTGGCTCTATCTGGATATCCTCAATTTTATTGTAATCACTATCATAAGCTACTAACTTAGCCTCTTCTCTAGTATTTCTATTAATCTTTGTACGCACATCACTTTCAGCACGAACTTCATTAATTCTGTTGAGACTCTCTACCGCCCCAGAAATCTTAACAATTGGATTCGATACGCTAAGTTTATCTACCTCATACCCAATTAACAGACGTTCTTTTTTTACTATTGGTGTAACTTTGAACTCTTTTGTCGCTTTTTCTCTAATAGATATCGTTATTTAGTAGATGGTTCCATGGTTCCATCTACACCTTTTTCTAAACCTTCTATCTCGATTCTAACCTTCTGATCATCACCTATCTGGGCATTTCTAAGGTTCAATTTTGCCTTGAAATTTTTAGCAACACTTTCTTTTTGAACCTTCGTTTGCGTTCCAGATAATTTCACAGACACAGTATTAGGAATACCTACTACATAGAGTTTATCTCTATCATAGTCGACATCAAGTGAAACATCACTCACCCAAGCAGTTGCATTATCACTAGTAGTATCTCCAAGAACCGAAAAGTTTTTAAAATTCTCATTCACCGATAAGAACAATAGTATTGCTATTAAAAATGATATTAACTTTAACTTATTGTTTTCTTTTAGTTGCATAATATCACCTCTTATTTAATTATTTTTTCTTGCTGTTTCCAGTTTTTTGCCAAGTAATCTGTCAGTTCGTCTGTTGAATAATCCGAAGTTAAAATCCCATTATGACAAACACTAATCTTCCCAGTCTCTTCGGAAACAGCAATTATAATGGCATCTGTCACCTCAGATAATCCTAAAGCAGCACGGTGCCTTGTCCCATAACTACTAGCTATCGATCTATTATCCGACAAAGGAAGCACACAACTTGCTGCACGAATCTTATTTTCATCGATTATCATAGCGCCATCATGCAAAGGTGTATTTGGAATAAAAATATTAATTATAAGTTCATTGGTCACCTCAGCATTGACCGTAATACCACTTTCTACATACTCATCAAGACCAGTATTATTTTCTAGTACGATTAGTGCACCTATTCTTCGACGCGCCATATGTCTAGATGAATCAACAACAGCTTTTATAATATGTTCAGTAGAATTTTTCTGAACATCTTTATAATTTATATTGAAGATATTAGACAGCTGTACCCTTCAATATACTCAAGAGCTCGTCGTAATTCTGGTTTGGAATATAATCATTATTCCCAATACTCCCCAAGTTACTACTTGTTCAAATATGTATGTCATCGTTCTAAATCCAATAAAATTAAAGAATATTTTAAATCCAATAACAATTAAAATACCTTTAATAAGTTGCATACCACGAGTACCTTTTAATAAACTCAATAGTTTATAAACTAAAAACCAAACTAATAATATATCCAACAAAATGAATAATTAGTGTCAGTGTGCTCACTCCTGATAAGTATTCAGCTATCATAAATAATCTCCTTTTCTTTTACATAATATTGCTACCGTACATATATTGTTTGCAATTATATGTATAAAAATCCACATTTAATTATATCATAAAATGCAAGCGTTGTGCTATTTTTATAAAAAGAAAAAGGGAGCAACTCAAAAATCGTGATTTCGTAGAAAAATCGATTTTGTCGAGTCACCCGCAAAGTTTATTAGATATCTAAAAAGCTTTTATAAAGCTTATTTAGGTATCAATAAACCACTGCGATCTATGAGTTCTCATATACACTTTGTTAAAGATTTAGGCTTTTTGATCGGCCCTCAAAATATCTTCTATAATTCCTAGAATATACTACATTAAGTATCGTCTACAAAAATTATGTTAAACAACATAGACATTAAAACTCGTACCTACAAATCGTATTAATACCTAGCTAGTCAACTTTACTTACATATACAAAGTCTGTAGGTGGTACAGTACCTTTTCCTGTATCTGGTTGACCTGCAGTTATCAAGATAAGATCACCAACTTCCGCTAATCCAACTTTTTTAGAATATGAAGAGGCATTACTTAGCATCTCTTCCATACTTAACATCTTAGGTTCGATATACGATACTATTCCTCTAGTAATAACTAACTTTCTAGCACTTTCTCTATCAGGTAAAACGGCTAACACAGGCACATTTGGACGATATCTCGCGATGAAACGAGCTGTTGTTCCTGATTTCGTATAAGTTACAATACTTTTTACATCAACTACTTCTAAAAGATGTTTCGTCGTCATAGAGACAGCGTGAGAGATACTCATTTTATATCCTTCCACTTCGAATCTTTCAGCATCAACAGCATTATTTTTCTCAACAGTTCTTATAATTCTATCTAATGTTTCTAACGCTTCACACGGATAATCACCAATCGCAGTCTCCTCTGTTAACATTACCGCATCAACACCGTCGAAAATCGCATTCGCAACATCAGACACTTCGGCTCTAGTCGGTCTTGGATTGTAAACCATAGAATATAACATTTGAGTAGTTAAAATAACTACCTTCGCAGCTTCATTAGCTCTTCTTACTATTTCTTTTTGAATTCCAGGTAAATCTTCATACGAAATATCTACCCCAAGTTCGTCACGATTAATCATAATCGCATCCGCAATTTCTAGTATTCCATCAAGATTATCATAACCATCTTTACAATCTATCTTAACAATAATCCCTATATTTTTTCCATGTGACTTAATAATCTCTTTCACCTTCGTAATCTCTTCTAGGTTCCCAACAAAAGGACACGCAACGAAATCTACATCATTTGCACAGGCAAAGTCTACATTCTCTTCATCTATTTTTATAAGTTTATACTTATTTTTCGCATAAATATGATCAACATCATATATTATAGCTAAGTCTCTTCCCACTTCTTCTCTTAGAGATTTAACCTTCTCTATTCTTTCAATATTTTGTTCATTATTCCCATAATAAGAATCTATCAATACAGCGTCCGCTGCACCTTCCACTATTTTTCGTAATACTTTATCTGTAGCATCACCTATAGTAGCTATTATTTTAGAATTTCTAATCATAACTCTTCACCTATCCATATCTTTATTTCACATTTTATTATAGCACAGCAAATTATAACATACTATACTATACTTATTACAACAGTTTTTAACCTATATTATTAAGTAAATAAATATTATTATTAAATACAAATCACTCAATCATATCGAATCTCATCTATTTAGGGTGAATTCAATTCTTATTAACACATTAATTTAATATAAACTATAAAAAATATAACTACATATATCGTTTTTCAAAAACAATTCCATTTTATTAAATAAAAGGAAAAACTCTTACTCTGATTGTAAGGTTTTTCCTACAAATCAACTTACATTTGTAGTTGTTTTTATCGACAATTATGAAAAATATTTATAAAGTTTATTTGATTATAAGTGTTATTTAAAGAATAATAGTGGCACTTCTAAAAATTAGGGACTATAAAAATAATATTATATAATATATATACTATTGACAACCTCCCTTTCTGTAGTATATAATTTAACATGCTGATATAACACATAGTTTTTCAGTTATTAAAATTATATATAAATAATAATTTAGGAGGAACATTTTTATGTTATCATTTTTAAAACCTAAAAGCTAAATCACATACAGTTCCTGCCGATAAAAATTATGCCGACTTACAAGAAATTAAGATTTATTTCTTTCCTTGGGGTATTCCTTGGCATATGGTATTCTATATTGTTAGAAATAACATCAGTTTATCAGTAGTGATCTTAAAGCATCTTTAGGAATTTCTAAAACTCAAATGGGTGCAATCATGAGTTATATGTTACTTGCATATGGATTAAGTAAAGGATTCATGAGTAGTTTAGCTGATAAAGCCGATCCAAAAAAATATATGGCTCTTGGTCTTTTCCTTTGTGCATCTGTAAACTTAGCACTTGGAGTTAGTCACACTGTATTCTTAGTATCAATCTTAGTAATATTACTAGGTCTTTTCCAAGGTATGGGAGTTGGACCAGCATTCATCACACTTGCAAGCTGGTATCCTAAAAAAGAACGTGGTCGTATGACTGCTCTTTGGAACATTTCTCACAACGTTGGTGGAGGAATCGTAGCAAGTGTTGTTACATTAGGATTCTTCATCTTTGGTAAAGAACACTGGAAATTAGCATACTACGTATTCCCAGCGATTATCGCTATTATCTTCGTTATCATCATCCTTGTTTTAGTTAAAGGAAAACCAGAAAACGAAGGTTTACCAACTATGGAAGAAATCACTGGTGAAACACACAAAGTAGAAGTAAAACACGTACCAGAAGAAGCTGCAAACTTAAGTGCAGGACAAATTTTCGTAAATTACGTATTAAAAAACAAACACGCTTGGTATGTATCTTTAGTTGATACATTCGTATACTTAATCCGTTTCGGATTAATCTCTTGGCTTCCAATTTACTTATTAGAAAACTAAAAGGTTCACAAAAGGACAAATGGGTATCGCCTTCACATTATTCGAGTGGGCTGCTATTCCATCGACACTTCTTGCTGGATACCTATCTGATAAAGTATTCAAAGGTTACCGTATGCCTCCAGCAATCGGTGCAATGGTTATCATTTTCTTCTGTCTAATCGGATATTGGGAAAGTACTTCACTAGTATGGGTAATCGTATTTGCCAGCCTTTCTGGATGTCTAATCTATGTACCACAATTCTTAGCATCAGTTCAAACTATGGAAGTTGTTCCATCATTTGCTGTTGGTAACGCAGTTGGTCTAAGAGGATTCATGAGTTACATCGTGGGTGCTTCATTCGGTACTTGGTTCATCGGATTCGTTGTTGACCGTGTAGGATGGTCTGGAGGTCTTTACGTACTTCTAGCATCTGCAGTTCTTTGTATCGTATTCGCAGTACTAAGTCACCGTGGAGCCAAAGAATTAGCACACAAATAATTAACAATTGAAAATATTAAAAAGCACTGAACAAAATCGTTCAGTGCTTTTTAATTTTCCTACTTACATATTAATAGTTTGCAATATTATAATCTTGTGGATCTAGTTCTATATCATTACCTAAAATAATATTTGCTACACTATAACCAATTACTGGTCCTGTAGTTAAACCAGAAGAACCAAGACCACTAATCGCATATACATTTTTCAATGTTGGAACTTCGCCAAAAAACGGAGAATAATCACTAGTATAAGCCCTGATTCCAACACGTTCATTTATTATCTGTGCATTTTTTAATTCACCTAAGAAATTCTCCGCTTCTTCACCGAAAGTATCGAGTTGCTGTTTATCAACTATTAAATCAAAGCCCATATCATTTTCATGTGTCGCTCCAACACTAACAACACCTTTTTCAAATGGAATAATATCCAATTCACCCTAGGCATAATAACTGGATAAGATCCTGTATTTTCATCAGAAACTTTATAATCCCTTAGTTGGCCTTTTTGCGGACGAACATCAACATCAAATCCAAGAGGCTCTAGTATGTCTTTTAACCACGCACCAGTCGCAAGCACGACAGTATCAAAAGACTGTCCATTAATCTCATATTTATCTCTCACAACCTTTAGACTAACTTTTTCTTTAACAAGATTAGCTTTTGAAGCAGTAAGTAAAGTATTAACGAATCTCTCTCCTTCTACACGTCCGCCTCCACTCGCATATAGTACGTCTCCATTATTATCGAAGCTAGGAATGACCTTTTGCACCTCTTCTTTTGAGATTATCTCTAAATCTCCTATCATCGGCGATAATTCTCTACGACTTTCAGCAAGTTCTTTTAACTCAGGTAGCTTATCTTCATTTTTTTTCAATAAATATACTCCACATTGTGTGAATAAAAATCAGTATTATAACCATCAGCTTCTAAGTCTTTAACTAATTTCAAATAAAAATCAGCACCTAGTCTAGCCATCTTATACCAAGGTTTATTACGTCTTTTAGAAAACCATGGGCTTATTATCCCGGCTGAAGCTTTCGTAGCTTGACCCAACCCGTAATCAAAAACTACTATTTCATTTTTTTGTTCTTTTGACAAATAATAAGCACATGTAGCTCCTACTATTCCCCACCTACTACTGCTATTTTCATAAGATACCCTCACTTTTTAATAAATTTACTAATTAAAATTATAACCTATTTATAGAGTAAATACAGATATTATCCTCTCCACACTCATCTACTTAGGTACATTTTTCTATTTACTCTTACTTTCTTTATCCTGTTATCTTCCCTTGTCTGATAATAGTTCTGACAATTTTTCCAGATGTTAAAGATAGCTCTGTGCTCTAAAAGCTCCTCTTTTAGAATCTTTATATAGCTGTCTTAACTGTAAGATTTTCATCATCATTTATTATCAATTTTTATACTTATATCCTCTACTATACTTTTCACAGTATAACTATCATCTATTTTATAACTTTTTATTTTCCCTTCTTGTGTTAAAGCTTTTTATCCAGTAATCTTAGAATATGTTCTGTCTCTATTTTCACCTCTTGACTATGTACCATTTTTCTACTTGATGCGCATCCTTTTTCACTTGATATTTATCCAATATATTTTTTACCAACTATTAACATCGTTATTATTACTATTACCGATATTATACTTATCAATACCTTTTTCATTTTTCTATACTACTATTTCTTAAAATAATTATCTTTTATAATTGTGCGTGGAAATATATTTTATACTTCTCTCTATTATTCTTTTCTATTATATCATATTTGTCATCACAAATTTATCATCACAAAAATAGGCTCCAAATCTCCTCATTATTTGAAATTAGTATTCTATACACTATTACTATTCTGCTTGTATCTATAATTTCATGTGCCGTTCATCAACACTATGTTTAGTCTAATCTGAAATAAATAATTGGCTTTACCTATCCACTTTTATGTATTATAATTATGTATTAAGTTGCTCATAGGCAACTATCCAATCGATATAATTCGACTTAATTACACAGGTAGCTATGCTGACTGAAATGAAATTAATACCAAGAAATGAAGTCGAAGAAATATAGCTTGGGATATGACTCTTCTATACAAAACTGATGAAGATTTTTAAAAGCAGGCCTTGAGAATATTAAAAGAAATCTTAGATTTTAAGGCTGCTTACGAAGGAAAATTAGCGGATTACACTGCTTTAGATACTGCCGTTATACGAAGAGCTTTATGAAGAATACTATAAGCTATCTCACTACGCTGAGTTACCAATGGCGGTGGATAGATTTAATGACAATGTTGTACAAAAATGTAACACTATTTGAAGATATTTCTACTTTATGGGCGGGGAATTTAAGTTTCTTCGATACTGAACTTGTAGAACTAGATGAGACAATTCATTAAAAAGATTTCGTGAAAAATTATCGACCTGATTTAGAATACTACTTCGATCGTTCAGGACATACATTATCAAAAAGAAGCTGAGACAAGTAATCGCAAAACTATGAGAGTCTTCCCGGTTATTACAATCTATACAGGGTAACTAAGCACGAAGATATGCAATTCGACAGCTTCGAAGCAAATGGAAAAACTTTCGAAAACAGTTTTGTTTTATACGAAAACTTACACGAAATGGATAATGATACTGAAATTCGCCGTAATGCTGCGAAAAGTTTCTATAAAACATTAGATATTTATAAAAACACTTCAGCAAATGAATATATTTCACAAATCAAAAAGATGCTTGCTACAATGCGTGGTTATGATAGTGTTATCGACTACCTATTAGCCGAGCAAGATGGTAACCGAGGAATTATATGATGCGTCAAAATTCGTACTCTTATGACAGACTTAGCACCTCATATTCGACGTTACATTAAACTTCTAGCTCGCGAACATAAAATTGAAGATATATGCGGTTTGCAGACTGCAAAATCATGCCTTGATCCAGATTTCGAAGTTGATATGACTATCGACGAATCTCGTTCTTACCTCAAAAAGCGCTTGGTGTTCTTGGTGAAGACTACGTTAAAATGATTGATGAAAGTTATGACAAACGTTGGACTGACTTCCCTCAAAAACATCGGGAAAAAGTACTGGTGGATTCTGCGCAACAGTTCCTAATGTAGCTGGATTTATTCTGCTGCTTGGACTGGAAAAATGAATGAAGTTTTCGTTCTTGCTCACGAACTTGGACATGCATATCACTTCATGAGTACGGAAAAACACCAAACAATGTTAAACAACGATTGCCCACTTTACTTCGTTGAAGCTCCATCAACTGTAACAGGGTTATCGTATCTAACTACCTACTGAAAAACTAACACTGATGCTCGTTTCAAACGTTGGGTTATCAGCAACATGATTAGTAGAACATGACTTCCACAATATGGTAACACACTACTTAGAAGCTGTTTATCAAGACAGAATCTACAAAATGGTGAATAACAACGAAATGCTTAATGCTGATGTTCTTTCTAAAGTTAAACGTGATGTTATGGAAAGATTCTTCGGAGATAGTTTAGTAGTAAATGAAGGGGCAGAACTTACTTGGATGAGACAACCTCACTACTACATGGGACTATATCCATACACTTATTCTGCAGGATTAACAATCGGTACAGCTATCGCTAATAAAATCGATAATGATAGCTCTTATGCAGACACTTGGCTAAATGTTCTTACTAAAGAGTAGCATGTCAGCACTAGATGCTCTAAACTTGCAGGTTGTGATGCTAAGTACTGATGAGCCACTTAAAAGAAGCTATCGCTTATGTTGGTCACCTAGTAGATGAACTTTACAGCTTAACAGATGAATTAGATAAATAGAAACTAAAAGCTTCAGCCAGTCTCTTTGGTTGAAGCTTTTTAACTAGTTTTATTTCATTCTATCTAATTTATCAAAACAAGCTTTTTCAGACTCTATAACTGCACTGCGGAAATTCTTTTGTTCCAAAACTCTCACAGCTTCGATAGTACTTCCACTTGGTGAACATACATCATCTTTTAACTTACCTGGATGCTCTTTGGTTTCTAAGACCATTTTCGCAGCTCCCAAAACAGTGTTTTGCAGCAAGTCTATAAGCAACACTACGTTTTTAAACCATTTAGAACAGCGCCATCGGCTAATGCTTCTATAAATAAATATCCGTACGCAGGACCTGAACCACTAAAGCTGTTAAAGCTGCCATGTCTTTTTCCAATATTTCCTCGGCAATACCTAAATTACTTAATAAATCTAATACTATTATTTTATCTTCATCATTTTACAAAAAGAATTAAATACAACTCCTACAACTCCAGCACCTACTTTTTACAGGTGTATTCGGCATAATTCTAACTATTTTTAGTATTAGCGGTTTTTCTTTCTAAGTCTTTTTATTTCTACTGCCGCTGCCATCGAAATAACTATCTTATTTTTAAAATTATCTCCCACTTCATCTATTATTTCTCCCACTAGATATGGTTTCACTCCTAAAAAGATAATATCACTATTTTTCACTGTCTCTTCTAGATTTCTACAGAATACAGCATCCATCTCATTAACAACTCTACTAGTACTCTCATCTGAAGAATTTCTCACAAAAAAATATCTGAGTTACTAACTTTTCCACTTCAAGTAATCCTTCTAGAATAGATTTTCCCCATATTTCCAGCACCTATAAAACCCAATTTCATACATATTCCTCCTAGATATTCATTAATATAATTATATCATACTACTTATATTCTTGTTATAACCAAACAATTTCATTTCAGCTAGTTTTAATATACTTATAACTATGCTATACTTTAAAAGATTATATAAATATATTATTCAAAGGGTTTTATATGCATAACAGCTGGAATGAAGTATTCAAAAATTACCAAAAAAATAGATGAACTTAATAGTATGATATAAATGAACAACGTCTTACTACAGCAATCTATCCACCAAAAGAACAAGTTTTTTAGAGTTTTCGATCGGCGCTAGAAGATATCAAAAGTCGTAATTTTTAGGACAAGACCCTTATCATAATCCTGATCGAGCTTGTGGTTTAAGCTTTTCAGTCAACGATGGTGTCCACTTCCAAAAAGCTTAATAAATATCTACAAAGAGTTGTATAATGACTTAGGTATCAAACCCCGCCAACACAGGAAATCTCGAACCTTGGTTTTAAACAAAGGTGTATTCTTACTTAATGCGGTTCTAACTGTGAAAAGAATTCTCCAGCGAGTCATAGCAAAAATGGGCTGGGAAGATTTCACAGATTATATAATTGAAACTATCTCTGAAAAATGAAAATGTAGTTTTTGTTTTATGGGAAACTATGCACGAGGGAAAAAGAAACTTATCGATCCCTCAAAACATAAAGTTATAGAATCAGCCATCCAAGTCCACTATCAGCATACCGCGACTTTTTTTGGAAGCAAAATCTTTTCTCAAATCAATGATTATTTGGAGCTTCACAATAGAAAAAAACTATAAACTTTGAATTAAAAATGAAAACTCATGAAAAAAATTTCATTATTTTTAATTAATTTTAAGTATATTTAAAGTTTTCAGTATATAATGATTACCTAAACAAAAAGTAATGAAATTTCACACTTAACGACATTGTCGTTTCTCCCTTTAAGTTTGAAATTATTTTTGTTTAAACCAATATTTCAGTTAATTCTTTATGATATTAACAGATAATAAAACTTTTTAATTTTTCATAATGTGGCTTGTCGCTCCCTAGGCAAGCCATTCTCCCTTTAAAGAGTTAAAAAAACTCTTTTTGTTATTTGTATATAAGATTAGATATAAACAAGCAAGTAATTGCTTAGAACTTAATTTAGTTCAATAAAAACGTGTTCCCCAAACACGTTTTTTTATTTACTTTCAAATGAAATAAAAGACCTCAAACATTCCTAGTCTGAGATCTTTCATAACTACTACACAGCTCTTTTATATCCTGCTCTTTGAGCTTCTTCTTCTGAATTAAATACTAATAGATTTTTAGCTGCAACATTATTATAAGAAGGATGTGTTGGTGTATAATAATAGCCATTTTTCTTACTCGCTCTTACTATCACCTTTTTTGATTGTTGAGCTTGTTGATTTTGAGATACTTGAACAGTCTCACTCTTATCACCATCTCTTGAATCATTTTTTTTCTTAACAACAGATAAAGAAGAGACCTGTTGTTCTTTATTCTCCAGTTTATCATCTTCTGAAGACTGTTCTTCTAATTTTTTATCACGTTCTTCTTTTTTTTCTTGGAAAGTTTTTCTCTGTTCTTCTTTTCTAGCTTCACTAAAATGATTCGTCATTAACATTGTTAACATCATAACTAGTGCACTTACAACACCTAAAACAACTTTTTTCAAACGTGTTTTTCGCTGAATAAATCTTACAATAGGTGGACATAATAGTATGAAATTTAACACAAATACTATAATAGCGTATCTAACACCATGAGTAAATACCATACTAAGTGATATTATCATAAATACTAGAAAGATGAACCACAAAATAACTTGTCCATGTTCTTTCATGAATTTATTCACAATATTTCTCCTTAAAAATAATCACTTATCTATTTTAACACTTTCTTTATTAATAAACAATTATTTTTATAGGTGCAATTAATTTTTAGTTAAGTATACACATTTTTTTATAATATATATTTTTATAAAAATGTATCCTTATTTCCTAGAAATTACCATAGAGATACCTTGGCCTCCACCTATACAAAGAGAACATAGCCCTTTTTCTTTGTTATCTTTAATTAATGCATGCACTAATGTAACCAAAACACGACACCCGCTCGCTCCTATTGGATGTCCTAGTGCTATTGCACCGCCACGCGTATTAACTTTAGTCGTATCTAGATTTAATAAACGTGTTACGGCTATAGATTGCGCTGCGAAGGCTTCGTTCATTTCAAATAAATCAATGTCTTCAATATTTAGATTTAATTTTTCTAATACTTTTTGTGTTGCAGGTACCGGCCCTAGCCCCATTACCTTATTATCTAGACCTGCTGAAGCATAACCTTCAATATAACAAAGAACATCTATACCTAGCTCTTTGGCACGCTTTTCACTCATTAAAATAACACAAGCAGCTCCATCATTAATTCCTGAGGCATTCCCCGCTGTTACAGTTCCATCTTTTTTAAAAGCCGGACGCAATTTAGCTAAACTTTCTAATGTTGTATTCCCACGAACATATTCGTCTGTATCAAAAATAATTTCTTCACGCCTAGTTTTAATAGTTATCGGAGCAATTTCCTCAGAAAATAAATTATTCTCAATTGCTGAAGCCGCCTTTTTTTGACTCGCTAGAGCAAACTCATCTTGCTCTGCTCTTGTAATATTGTATTGCTCTGCGATATTTTCAGCAGTGATACCCATGTGATAATTCTCAAAAGCATCTGTCAGACCATCATTGATTATAGTATCTTCTAATTCAAAGCTACCAAGTTTTTGGCCAAAACGAGCATTTTTTGTATAATGCGGCGCTGCACTCATATTCTCTACTCCACCACAAACTACGATATCATTATCTCCTACCATAATAGATTGAACTCCAAGAACAACACTCTTTAACCCTGAACCACAAACTTTATTCACAACAAAGGCGCTTTTCTCTTTTGGAATACCTGCATTAACAGCAATTTGCCTCGCTACATTCTGCCCAAGACCAGTTTGCAATACATTTCCGAATATAATTTCATCAACAAGATTTGGATCAAGATTTACAGTTTCTAATGCTTGTTTTACAAGATCTCCACCAATTTTTGCAGCAGGAACATCTTTTAAACTTCCTCCAAAACTTCCTATAGCAGTTCTTTTAGCACTTACAATAGCAACTCTATTCATGTTTTTAATCTCCTAATTGAATTTTACTAGTATATTTTACTATAAATATTATGCTTATTCAAATAATCTATAAAACTCTATAATTTTTCAAAATATACCAATGTAATACTAAGTAAATATTTTCGTAATATAAATGTAATATTTTTGTAATAAAAAGGTTGTTTTTGTAATTTAAAGATGTATAATATAAGTGTAAAGAAGTTATATAAAAAAGAAGGTGGATAATATGAATAAACTTCTAAAAAAACAACAGGTATATTTATTCTAGGAATAGGACTTATGACTGGTTGTACAGATAAAAGTAGCCCAAAAAAATTGAAAATAAAAAAACAATGATAATATTACTAGTGAAGTAAAAACTACTGAAGAAACTCCTACTTCTTTAGATAACTTACAAAAGAAGTTGAACATATTAAACAAACAGATACTAACGTTAATACAAATATCGTTAATAACAAACTTACAACTCAGATAGCGACTCCTACTAGAAAAAATACTACAATTCAAAGTACTACTCAAACTCAAAAACATGACCTAGCTAAAGCCGGAGAAATTTTACAACCTATGGCATATAGCATGTTAAATCTACAAGGTAGTAGCACAGCTAACGTAATAAGATTCATCGCTAGTAACGATGGTAGCGATAATATAGTTAAACAAATAAACTTAACTAAAATATTAGACTTACTAAATACATACAATACACAAACATTCCATAAACAAGATGTACTACAAAGATTACAAAATGATAAAGATATAGAATTCATTCAATTAAATAATAAAGTTGCCGATTTTAGCAAGCAAAACTTAGAAAAATTGATGAATCATAAAAACAAAGTAGTATACTTCACAAAAGATCAAATATTCTTAGCTAAAAGCGACATAGGTTTACAGTGGAGCCACTGATGCAATCTTCATGCCAGTGGAAAAATGGAAAATTAAAGGAGATAGAGTTCTTATCCCATACGAAAAACATCGCTACTAGAAAACCCGTAGGTATGATGACACTTCGGCTTAAACAATAAAAACTACGAAAGCGGAGCAAATAGAACAATGTATTACGTAGAAAGATTCGAATTATATTAAAAGAACGGAACATCGTCATTTCACATGGCGATGTTTTTTTCGTTAATTTAAAATCGATATCCAGGGAACCTCTTTATTGAAATAATATAAAAAAATAGGTAACCGACTTAAGTTCTACTTCTGCCAGTTACCTATATAGATTCCTATTTAATATTACTGAGATTTTACTAGTTTTTCTAATAAAAGGATTTGATAAATAATAGTCTTATTATTTAACCATTTTCTTTACATCTTCAATAGCATCTTCTGCAGCTTCTTTTTACATCTTCCACCACTTCTTTTTACTTTTAGAAAACAGTTTTTCCAGCGAGATCCTTCTTCTTCAACAGCTTCTTTAGCATCTTCTACTTTATCTTCTACAGCATCTTTTACGTCTTCTGCTTTTGTCTGCTGCTTCATCTTTTACATCTTCTGCTACTTCTTTTTGCATCTTCTGCTTTGTCTGCTGCTGCGTCTTTTCACGTCTTCCGCTACTTCTTTTTGCGTCTTCTACTTTATCTTCTGCTACATCTTTTTACATCTTCTGCTTTGTCTGCTGCTTCGTCTTTCACGTCTTCCGCTACTTCTTTTGCGTCTTCTACTTTATCTTCTACAGCATCTTTTTACGTCTTCTGCTTTGTCTGCTGCTGCGTCTTTCACGTCTTCCGCTACTTCTTTTGCGTCTTCTACTTTATCTTCTACAGCATCTTTTACATCTTCTGCTTTGTCTGCTGCTGCGTCTTTCACGTCTTCCGCTACTTCTTTTGCGTCTTCTACTTTATCTTCTACAGCATCTTTTACGTCTTCTGCTTTATCTGCTGCTCCATCTTTTAATTCTGCTGCTTTTTCTACTACTGCATCTTTGACATCTGCCGCTTTATCCGCTACTACACTAGCTACATTTTTTACACCGTCAAATGCATCTTCTGCTGCTTCTTTTACTTTTGAAACTACTTTTTCTGCGAATCCTTCAGCTTGTAATTTATCGTTACCTGTTAATTTCCCTAATCCTTCTTTTACTGAACCTTTTAATTGATCAAATTTGTTTTCTAATGACATAATAGTGCCTCCTAAATATTATTCTTTATTTATTTTTATTTATCTTTTTTTACCATGTTTTTTACGCCGTCATAAGCATCTTCTACGGCATCTTTAGCATCCTCTGCAGCCTCTTTCACTTTTTGAAAATAGTTTCCCCATGAATCCTTTATCTGCTTTATCCGATGCTACTTCTTTCGCTTCTTCTACTTTTGCCTGCAGTTGCTTCTTTTTGCTTCTTCTGCTTTGTCTGCTGCTGCATCTTTTTGCTTCTGTTGCTACTTCTTTCCTTCTTCTACTTTTGCCTGCAGTTGCTTCTTTTACTTCTTCTGCTTTTTCTACTACTACTTCCTTAGCTTCTGATGCTACTTCTTTCGCTTCTTCTACTTTGTCTGCAGTTGCTTCTTTTGCTTCTTCTGCTTTGTCTGCTGCTGCATCTTTTGCTTCTGTTGCTACTTCTTTCGCTTCCTCTACTTTGTCTGCAGTTGCTTCTTTTGCTTCTTCTGCTTTTTCTACTACTGCTTCCTTAGCTTCTGATGCTACTTCTTTCACTTCTTCTACTTTGTCTGCAGCTGCTTCTTTTACATCTTCTGCTTTTTCTACTACAGCATCTTTTACATCTACAGCTTTATTTACAACTGCATCTTTTACATCTATAGCCTTATCTACAACTACTTCAGTTGCATCTCCAACTTTTTCTTTAACTGTTGAAAACCCATCACTTATACCTGCTTTAGCTGATGTAAAGGTATCAGATGCAAATTCTCCTGTTGATTCAACAACATTAGACACACGATCTTGTAAACTTACTGAATCTGCTTCATGTTGTTCCTTAGTTTTAATATCGATTACATTAACATTAACTTCTACAACTTCTAATCCAGTCATTTTGTTTATATCAGTTGTAATCACTCGTTTAATTTCCTCAAAAATTTCAGGAACACTTTTTTTATACTCGACTATGATATTTAAGTCAACAGCTACTTGTTCCTTACCGACTTCAATATTAACACCTGATGTAACATTATCAGTATTAATTAATTTATCTGTTAAATTTGAGAAAAAACCTCCATCAACTGCTAGCAATCCTGAAACATTTTCTAGAGCTTGACCGATAATTTTTTTAATTACATCATTATCAAATGTCAATTCTCCTCTTGCTTCACTATTACTTGTAGTTAATTCTTTTTGTTTCTACATTATTTTCATTTGGATTGAGACATATATCTTTTTCTCCTAATTACAAATTTTTTTATATTTTTATTCTTTTATATAATATCCTGTTACAATTCCTAGTGCAGTGAAAATCAAAACAAAAAAATAGTTTTTGAAAAAAACCCTAAGAACAGAATTAAACAAGCTAGAAATGCTCCCAATAATCCTGATACAACAGTGTATTGATGTTTTTAGCCATTCCATAATTTATGTCCTCACTTTTACACGACTTGTACTCTTTTTTAGTTACTTTTTTCTGAATATCAGAAACAGAAATCTTAAGTTTTACAGCTTTATCTATACCGAAAAAAACTCAACCAATCCATCTTTTTATTCCATCTCGAATCTGATCGCTCTTCTGAATAATATTCTCTGAAGAAGCTGATTCCCCTTTTACATTAATAAAAGCATTATTTTTTTCTACTATTTATTTTTTACCGATGGATTATTAATTAATCCTTGTTCAATCACTAAATTTTTAACAAATCCTTCAATAGCTGAATTTGTTAGTGATAATTTACCACCTTTATCAGATAGTTTTACTTCTAAATGTTGTTTTAGGATAAAATGCTATTACTAATATTGAAAAGAATTATCAATGTTGATAATACTAATGCTCCCCAGAAAATATATCTAGAAAGATAAAGTTCTAAAAAGAAAAATTGTTTCCAATCAAATAATTGTAAATCTAAAAAAATTGTGGATCTAATCCGCTAACATTATGATACTCTATCATAATAGGGAACCATAACTATTAAAGCTAATAGACAAACAATAATAGAAATTATTTTTGCTTTAGTCATTTTTAAACCTCCTTTCAAAAAAATTGACTATTCATTTATAGAAAAAAATGTTTTAAGATTTTTTTCCCAAAGAATATTGATACTATAGTTACTACAATTACCGCACCTAAGATAGAAGGAATTAACGCCATTCCACCTAGGCTTGGACCCCCAAGTTCCAAATAATGATTGTCCTACTGATGAACCTACTAAACCTGCGATAACATTAGAAATGATACCCCATGGCTCCGCCTTTTTTGTGATTCCGCCAGCTACAAACCCTATGAAACCACCTACTATAATTGACCAAACCATATTTATTTCCCCTTTCCTTAATTATTTCCTCTAAATATTTATATACTAATAATAAATATTTATTATAGATATGATATATCACTTTTTAATCTTAAATCAATATAACTGCTCATAAAATTTAAAAAAAGTTTTTATAATTTATGTTAAAACACTAATTTATATATAATTAAAAACAGTTTTTATCATAAATATATATTTTTAAAACATAATTTAAAATCCATTATAACAATAGAGTTTATATGTGTTTTTTTAACTATATTTTTTTAATATTTTAATCAGAAACAAATTATAAGACTCTCTATATAACAGTTTTACTAGTTTCAATTTATAAACATTTTTTAGAAACAATTGTAATTAAAGTAATTATTTATTACCCTTTAAAATTTGTTATAAAAAAATAGATGATTGACCAAGTTTTCTTTACTTCCGTCAATCACCTATAGTACAAAAATATTGAATCTCTTCCTTCGTTACTTCAATTTATCCATATCCTAACAAAAGAATTCAATAAACATTCGTCTTATTTTAATTTGTCTTTAACGCTGTCGATAGCGCCTTCTACTGCATCTTTAGCACCTTCTGCAGCTTCTTTTACTTTAGAAGCTACTTGTTCAGCTAACCCTTCAACCTCTATTGACTTATCTCCAGTTAATTTTCCTAAACCTTCTTTAACCGATCCTTTGATTTCATCGAATTTGCTTTCTAATGACATAATTTTGCCTCCTGTATACTACATATCAATTTTCCATTAATTGAAATTAAATATACTTTTTCTTTAAATATTTTTTTATAGATATTAATTTGTTAATTTCTATACTTTATATAATATATCATTTAAAATTATTAATCAATGAAACTGCTCACAAAAATTAAAAAAAGTTTTTATTATTTATCATAAAAACAGTGTAAAAGATATTAAGAACAGTATTTCAACCACATTTTTTATGATAATAAAAAAATCTTATAACAACAGTAATTTAGATTTCATTTTTTTAATATTTCTACTATAAATATAGAAACTTCTATTCTTATTAAACAGTTTTTTTCTAGATTAAATTTATTAACCTTTTTTAGATTTATACACAAATAAGATGAGATCTTTACTAGAATTATCAAATAAGAGAGACTAGGCATTCTAATCTCTCTTAACTTTATTTATTGTATTTCTCTACTATTTTCTTAGCACTAGCTAAGTTCATGTGTTTTTCTTTTCGTAGTTCTTCTACGATTAATTCAATATTATCATTAGTAGCTCCAGCTAAAATCGCTAATGATTTTGCGTGTAGTTTCATATGACCTTTTTGAATTCCATCTCCTACCAGCGCTTTTAGTGCTGCTAGATTCTGAGCTAATCCAACAGAGACAAGTACACTCGCTAAAGTTTTCGCATCAGGATTGTTTAATAATCCTCTGGCTACTTTTACAGTTGGATTGATTCCAATAGAACCACCTACACTAGCAACCGGCATAGGTAAGGTAATTTCACCTACAAGCACCTTAGCCTCTTCATCACAACGCCATGAAGATAACCCTTGATACTTACCATCTTTAGCTGCATAGCTTTGACATGCCGCTTCTATAGCCCGCCAGTCATTCCCACTCGCTATTACAACACTATCAATACCATTGAAGATACCCTTGTTGTGAGTTGCTGCTCGATAAACATCAGCTTTAGCAAATTTACTAGCTAGTTCGATTCTTTTCGCAAGATACTCTCCATTTTCTCCTAAGTTCTCGAATGGAATAGCACATTTTGCTGTAACTAGTGAACGTGTTGCATAATTCGATAAAATCGCCATTAGAGCTATACCCTCAATTAGTGATTCTAAGGAAACTTTAAATGCCTCTAGCATAGTATTTAACATATTTGCTCCCATCGCCTCTAAAGTGTCAACGATAAGGTAAACAACTACGAAATCTGTTCCATCTTCTGATAGAACTTTAACCTCTATATCACGAGCACCTCCACCACGAGCCACGATAGACGGATAAGCTTCATCCGCTGTTTTTAAAAGCAAATCTTTACTTTGTAAAATACGTTCTACTGCTTCATCAGTGTCAGCTATATTGTATAAAGCTACATGCCCTACCATCTTCCTATCTAGTACTTCTGTTTTGAAACCACCAGACTTCGCTACGATTTTCCCAGCATTACTACAAGCAGCAACTACCGATGGTTCTTCCGTAACGAATGGCACCACATACTCTTTATTATCAACGACAAAATTTGGCACAACGCTAAAAGGTAGCGAGAAAGTTCCTATTACATTCTCAACCATATTATTAGCCATATCAAAGTCTAAAACTTCATTATTTTTCAAAACAGAAAGAAATTCTTCACTTAAAATATCCGCTTGTTCAATAACATCTAAGCGTTCATTAATATTTTTTTATAAAATCCACTCCAAATTTTTTTCCCATGATTTCCCCTGTTAAAATTGTTTTTTTATACTCGCTTGTGATTTTCTATTTTCTCTAAGACAAATCTGCTTTCATCTTTAATATCAGAAATATCTAAGTTTCCTTCTTCGTCCACTGTAGTATCTCTGAAGAACATTTTTTTCATATTCATCTATTGAAATACGTGTTCTCTTATCGAAATCATCAAAACGATTATTTCTTAATTGATCTTTATAACCTTCTACTAGAGTTAAACTGAATATTTCCGCAACAGCTCCACTTCCATAACTATATAGAGCAATCTTGTTCCCTGCTTCTAATGTGTTATTATTCTCAAGTAGTGATAATAGTCCCAAGAATAAAGATCCAGTATAAATATTACCTACACGTTGGCTGTATAAAATAGATTCATTAAAACGAGTAAGTAATTCTTCTTTTTTATCTTCATCAGCTTGTTCTAATAACAAACTTAACCCTTTTTAATCCTAGTTTAGGATATGGTAGATGTAAACATACTGCTGAAAAAAATCACTAAGTTTTATTTTTGAGATTTTTTTCAACAAATCTACCCCAAGTAGTTGTTAAACAATCAAGGTATTGCTCAGTAGAAAATCTTCCTTCTACAAAAGCGTATTGTGAATAGTTCGGACGCCAGAAATCCATAACGTCACGAGTTAAACAAATATTATCATTGTTAAACTCTAAAATTCTCGGATTACTGCTAACTAACATAGCGCAACTTCCTGCACCTTGTGTAGATTCTCCAGAAGATTTAACACCATACTTCGCAATATCACTAGCGATAACAAGTACTTTTGATTCTGGATTATTCATAACATGATTTTTTTGCGAAATCTAATGCCGCAGTTGCTCCGTAACATGCTTCTTTAACTTCGATAGCACGTGCGAATGGTTGAATATCTAATAGACCGTGAATAAATACTGAAGAAGCCTTACTTTGGTCAACTCCAGACTCAGTCCCTACGATAATCATATCAATTTTTTCTAAATCATCTTTGTCTAGTATATCGTATGCAGCTTGTGCTCCAAGAGTTACTATATCTTGAGATACAGGAGGAATACTCATTTCTAATTGTAATAAACCTTTTTGTAAACTTATCAGGTTCAATTCCTCTAGCTGTCGCTAAATCACGAATATCTAAATAATAATTTGGCATCATAAAAACCAATCTTATCAATTCCTATTTTTCATTATCTAATTCCTTTCGATTAATTTCGAATTATTTATCTATACAAATTTCCAACTGTATTATACTATTAAACATTTAAAAATTAAAGTCTAATAACTATAAACTTTCTATCATGATTAAAATATTTCATGCAAATACTATTGTATAAAAATTTTTTTCAAATTAGTCCATAGATAGCCATTAAAAAAATTGAAACTCTTAATGATATCTATTATAAAATATTACATATAACATCAGATACAACTATTACATTAAGACACATATTTTTCAAAGTATTAATATAAGTAATTTCTCTTCCTGTTTAAAATTTTTAATACTAATTTCCTAATGTTTAGATAAGATGAAAAAAATAGTTTCTATAGAATAAAAAAAAATTTTTTTGTAAGCATTTTTTTGTTGTTTATTTTTTTAATATTTTTTTCTTATAATAGTAATATATTTATAAAAAAACCCCGGGAGGACAATTACTATGACATTTAAATTACCTGAATTACCTTATGGATTCGATTTCTTAGAACCAGTTATCGACGCTAAAACTATGGAAATTCACCACGATAAACACCACGCTGCTTACGTTAACAACTTAAACGCAGCTTTTAGAAAAAAACACCCAGAATTCGAAGCTAACTGCATCTGTGGTCTATTAAAAAACATCGATAGCGTACCTGCTGACATCCGTCAAGCTGTTATCAACAATGGTGGTGGACACCACAACCACAGCCTATTCTGGCAATCACTAACTAAAGCAGATTCTTCTGAATTCGCTGGATTAGTTAAAGAAAAAGTTGAAGCTGAACTTGGTGGATACGAAGAATTCGTTAAGAGCTTCTCAGCTGCAGCTGCTACAAGATTCGGTAGTGGTTGGGCATGGCTTGCTTTAGATAAAGAAGGTAAATTAGTTGTTACTTCAACAGCTAACCAAGACTCTCCATACTTAACAGGGCTTACTCCAATTCTTGGATTAGACGTTTGGGAGCACGCTTACTACCTAAACTACCAAAACCGTCGTCCAGACTACATTAAAGAATTCTTCCGTGTTGTAAACTGGAATTTCGTTAACGAACGCCTAGCTAAACACTTAGAAAAATTAGGTAAATAATTACATAGATAAAAAAGCATCTAGGAAATCTAATTTCCTGGATGCTTTTTATTCAACAGTTTCTAAAGTAAATTTTTCAATTTCAACATAATCACTTATAATCTTATTTATTTCAATCATAAGGTCTGTATTATCTACAGATATTCTTGTTTTCTTTATATACTTTGGCAACTCATTATAAACAGCTTATTATCTAAGTAACTTCCACCTACCTAATCAAAGTAAAAACTACTCTGAAATGATTTTTTACGTTGTAATTAAGTGTGAAACGTTTAAATTAGAAATAAGATCAACTATGATAAATCATAAATACCTTACCCTCTTATATCGTAATGATATCCAATTAGGCTTAGAACGCGATGAAACCTTCAAAGTTATTAGGCGAGCTATACTAAAAGACCTAACTACTGTTTCTAAAAAAATCAATCTAAAAAGACAAGGATTGAGGATATAGAATATCCTTAACCCTTGTCTGCTTCATTTTCTTTTACAATGTCTTTTTTTGTGAATCTTTTTTTCAGATAGTTTTTTTGATCGATATATTTATTAATAATTTCATAAAAATTCCTTGGTCGCTTCACTATCTAATTTTGTCGAATTCTGAACTTGATTAACTTTCAATTTAACAGATTGAATACCGTAAGAGGCTTGTTTTTGGTGAATTATTTCTAATTCTTCTTCTGAAATCGGGTCACCAACAATTGTCAAGATTAATTCATTGTCCCTTGACTTGTAGACTTGATTGATAACCGTATGATTGGCAAACTCTTTTCCTACAAACTGTTTGACACCTTCTTTTCGCGCTTGTTCTATAGTCAGAGTAACTGCCGAATAACCGGCTGGAACAACCAATAATACAATCAAAGATATCAAACCAATTTTCATTTTAATGCTTAGCTCTTTGAATGAAGTTAAGGGAGATTTTCTCATTAAAATTTTTGCTCCAACAATGTTGGCTAGCATTATAAAGACACAGTTAATCAAGAAAAGATAGAGAGCTCCAAATAAAAATCGTACATTTCCATTAGCTAAACCATAGCCGGCAGTGCAGATAGGCGGCATCAGCGCTGTAGCAATGGCTACTCCTGGCACAATATTATTTGCTTCTTTTTTCCTTGAACCGATCACACCAGCAATCCCACCGGCAATAGCAATTAGGACATCCCAAATCGTTGGAGAAGTTCGTGCAATCAACTCGCTACTTGCATAAGATAAGGGAGTAATCCAGAAATATAGAGTCGATACAAGTAAACTGACCAATACTTGAGTAAGTAAAACCCCTAGAGCTTGCTTGACTAAACGAGTGTCAAAAATAGCTAAACCTAATCCTAGTCCAACAATCGGTGTCATAAGAGGTGAAATTAACATGGCTCCTATAATAACAGCTGTTGAATTCATATTTAGTCCGATAGAGGCAATAAAAATTGCACACATCAAAATCGCTGTATCTCTCGATCTAACATGAAGATCATCGTATAATTTTTCACGGTATTCACGTGTTGAATAATTTCCAGGCATCTGTTTCTCCTTTTATTTAATTTATTTCTGTTTATCTATTGATGAGGATAGAGTGATTTTCTATCAAACATTACATATGTATTTAAATTTTTCTTAGTTCTCACCTGTAAGTCTTTTTAAAAAAAATATCTCTTTTTTTCTAGACAAATAAAAAAAGCATCTATCAGTTGATTCTTTATATTATATCAAAAAAATTTCACAGTCTTTCACTAAAGAACCCCCTCAGTTTAAAAAGATTTTTATATCCTTTCCAAGATAGAGAACTGACAAAATTCCAGTTTCCTTATTCTAAGAGCAAAGGTGCCACAGATAGATAAGGTTATGCTCAACATCATTTCAGCAGCAATGAAACCAATAACTTTTAAGATTAAGAAGTTACAACACTTAAAAGAATCACCCTATCTAACCTAATTTAATGACAATTTAAACTACATATTGTATAATGAAAAGCACTCTGTTTGAATATACAATATATTCTTTCATTTGTTAATAAATAGTTTGAAGGAGAATTAATATTGAATAATTGGAAATTTATCGCTGGTTTCATCGGAGTATTCGCAGTATATGAAATACTCGTATTTCTGATGTGGCTAGGTTTAAAATGGATGATTTCACCTTTTGTTCCCCCTAAGGTTAAATTAGCTATTGGTATCACGCTATTTATCATTGCTAACTTTTCTATTATAGCTTATATGCTAAGACTAGGCGCACCTTGGGTAAACTACGGAAACGTTTGGTACTTCTACTTCCTAAACGGTGCTGTCATAGGTATTATCTTATTAGTTGCTAAGTTATTACTGAAAATCTTTAAATTTAATCTTTCTCAAGGAATTAGTTTAAGTATAACTGTTCTATATTTATTGGGTATGACTGCTCTTGGATTATTTTGGGCATACTCACCTACTGTGATTAATAAAACAATTAAGGTAGATAAACACATTGAAAAATCTATTAAAATCGCCATGGTATCAGATCTTCATCTTGGAACATTTTTCTCAAATCCTCAACTTGAAAAACTAAACAAGATTGTTAATGAAGAGAAGCCAGATGCTGTAGTTATCGCAGGAGACCTTATGGACGATGATATGGTTATGTACAAAAAACGCAACATGCAAGAAAATCTAAGTAAGCTAAAAGCTCCACTAGGCGTTTATACTACGATGGGAAATCACGACCGTGACGCACAAGAAATAGTAAATGAGGTTAAAAAGACTGGAATAGTCCCACTATTTGATGAAAGCATCACACTTAATAACGATATAACTCTAGTCGGTCGTAAAGATAAGAGTGTCAGTCGCGATAGACTTGATACTGCCGACCTTCTTAAAAGCGCTGATTTAAACAAGACTATCGTTCTTGTCGATCATCAACCTGATGCTATTGATTATCATGCTACCTTACCTATAGATGTTCAGCTTTCTGGGCATACTCATCATGGACAACTATGGCCGTTAAACTTTATCACAGATATAGTCTATACTCTAGATCATGGCTACGCGAAGATTAATGGTAAACATTTCTTCACTTCTGCGGGTTATGGTTTCTGGGGACCACCATTCAAAACTTCAGCTCGTAGTGAAGTATGGATGATTACTATTGAAGGAAAATAATCAATTACTATAGAAGAAACTCAACAGTTCGATTCATAAAAATCAATTTGTTGAGTTTCTTTTTTCTATCTATTTTTTTTAAAAATCTCTATCAATTTTTTTGCATCTTTTCCATTTTAAAAAGTATGCTTTTTCTTAATGCCGCAATATTAAATGCATCGTCTTGGCTCAAGTTTATAACCTTTTTCTAACTCTTTTTTATAAGCTGGACTTTGTAGTCTTTCAAATGCTTCTTTACTCTTCTCATCACGCTTTTTTATCTTATCTCTTGTGCTAGCAATCATGGCATAAATAAAAATAAATCCAAGCATGATATATACTGTATTCATGTTCATCGCAATTACTTCCTTTATTTTTATTCTATATAAACATTATATAAGTTTTGTATGCGCTTGTAAATATTTTTAATTAAGTTATTGCTAACTTCCCAAAAGTAAGCTCAGTAAGAAATTAAAGTGTAATTAACTTATTTATCTCTCATTTCTTCTAAAAATTGATTTTTTTCTACTATAATTTGTTATGATAAAGTGTACTTTAGTTAAAGGATTATTGAATAATGAAATTTTTTTAACAAATATTAACGATGAAAAATATACTGAATTTATAAAAAATCATAAACATGGTAATATGATGCAAGCTATCGAATGGTCACACATTAAAAATACTTGGGGAGCTATAAGAGTAGCTGTCGCAGACGAAAATGACAATATTATAGCTGCTGTGCAAATACTAACTCGCCAAGGATTATGGTATGCTCCGCGTGGCCCAATTCTTGATTATACTAATACTGAACTACTGAATTTCTTTTTAACTAACCTTAAAAAATTCGCCAAAGACAAAGGTGCTAAAATGGTTAAATTAGATATCCCTACTGCGATAAAAGATGAGAAGTTAGCAGTATTTAAGGATGTTGAGGTAGATAGAGAGCACAACAATCTTATAAAAGTATTCAAGGATAATGGCTATAAACACAAAGGTTTCAGCCTTGACATGAGTAGTACTATTCAACCACGATTTAACACTGTTACGAAGCTTGAACAAGAAGTTCCTGATCTTTTCCCAAAAGATACACGTCGCTTAATTCGTGATGCAGAGAAGAAATTCGTTGAAGTTAGACGTTGTGGTAAAGAGAACCTTGATGACTTTCTTTTCGCCCTAGCTTGTACTGAAAAAAGAAAAAACATCTCTCTTCGTGGACGTGAGTATTTCGAAAACTTACTAGATACTTTTGGAGATAATGCTTTATTATACATTTCATATATAAATGTAGAAAAAGCTGTAAAAGAATGTCATTCTAGAAAAGAAGCTATTGAAGATGAAATTGAAGCTCTTGGAGAAAAATCACCGAAGAAAAAACGCACTCTTCTTGAACAAGTAGCTGGAATTGAAAAGCTAATCGTTTTATTTGATAGCTTAGAGATCGAAGATAAAAGCAAGGATCAGGTTATAAGTGCTGCGATTACTATCGCTTATGGTAACCATGCTGAAATTATTTACGCTGGTATGAATGAAGATTTCGCAAAACTTCCTGCCCAGTATAAAGTCTTTTCTGATACGATGAAAAAAGCCCAGGAAATGGGTGTTAAAGAAGTTTCTATGGGTGGCATCGAAGGAGATTTAAACGACAGTCTACTTGGTTTTAAATCAAAATTCGCTCCAAATATCGTAGAATATTACGGGGAGTTTGATTTAGTAATCTCTCACATATTCAATTTAATGTACAACTACGGTTTACCATTAAGAAGAAAAGTATTAAAACTAATAAAAAGATAAAAAACAAGTCTGTAAATCATTATGGTTTACAGACTGTTTGTTTTAATCTACTATTTTAATATATATAAAAAGAAAATTGTTATTATAATTTCCAAGTAATTTTGTTCATTATCCATCCAAATATAACTGAAACAGCTGCAATAATAAAGATTATATGTAATCCTTGATATGAGTGTTCTATACTGTTAATACCATTAACTTGGCTAGCATATACTAAACCATAAATTGATGCCATAAGAGTTTGGCCTAATGTTCTTAATAATAAGCTAAAAGTAGTTGCTATATTAAGTTGTTCTTTAGGTACAACTTCTTGAAATGCTACTTGTGCTGATGGGAAAATCAAACCATGGCCAAGTCCAAGGAAAGCACCACTAATCGAAATATAGTAATAAGAAACACCTATTGGAGCAAAGGCCATCATAAATACTGAAACAGACATCGCTATAAAACCTATATTTATAAGTTTTTCAAACGACCATTTACTTATAAATTTAGAAGAGAATCTCGTTGCTAACATAACTGCGATAGAACTAAAAATCTGTGTCCCACCTGCCATAGTTGCACTAGTTCCTAATACAACCTGCGCCCACATTGGAGCGTAAATACTATATCCTATGGCAAAAGCATAGACCAACACCATAATTAAGTTTTTCGTAATGTAAGACATATTCTTTAACAGACTGATTGGCAGAATCGGTTCTGTTTCCTTTATTTCCCACTTCCATAGCATATAACCACTAACAATAACAAACATTGCTAGTAAACTATTCATAAATATATTAAGCTTCGGAAGATTACTAATCCAATAAAGAATAACTCCCGAAATAATAACTAATAGTCCACTTCCAATGTAATCAACTCTAGGTTTTTGTGAAATTACAGTTTCCTTATAAAAAATTTGGATTAATACTAAAGAAACTACGGAAAATGGAACAAGGCTAAAAAATATCCAAGACCACCCTAATACATCAACCACAAAACCTCCAGCAATAGGTCCTAAGATACTTGCCACACCATAGAAGGCTGTTACCCATCCTAAGGCAACGGCTCTTTCTTTCGCGTCAGGAAAAAGCTTAGCATATATTACAAAAGGAATAGAAATCATTCCTCCTATACCAATACCCATTAACCCTCTAGCAAATACCATCATCCAGATATTTACAGAAAATCCTCCTAGTATAGAAGCTATTGTAAAGATTAATATCGATAATTGAAAAGCCTTTTTATTACCAATTACTTCTCCAAGCTTACCCCAAAGAACCGTTGTCATAGCTATAAAAAATAATAACATGGAAGTTAATAGACCTAATTGATTTATACCATTTAAATCCTTAATAATTTGCGGTAATGCAGTATTCAACATTGTTGTATCTAGTCCACCTATAAAATTAGCTAAAAGCAAAGCTATCATAGATAAACGTTTTTGAATTTTTCGTCATTGTATTTCCTTTCATTCTTTTTCAATTTATTTTTCAAGACATTTATTTATTATATACTATCTTCTCTATTTTCGGAAGATTAAGTACCAATATACAAATTAAAAAAGCTGAACTCCTTTGTGATTTCATTGAAATCATAACTACTGAGTCAGCTCTTTTTGTATTATATTTTTTTAACGAATTCAGATTTTAGTTTCATAGCTCCGAAACCATCAATTTTACAATCAATGTTGTGATCTCCATCAACTAATCTGATATTTTTAACACGAGTTCCTTGTTTTAATGTAGAAGAACTACCTTTAACTTTTAAATCTTTAATTACAGAAACTGTATCTCCATCTTGAAGTACATTTCCATTAGCATCGCGGTAAACTTTTTCCTCTTCTGCTGCACTAGTATCTTCTGGTGACCATTCGTGAGCACACATTGGACATACTAGCATATTTCCATCTTCATAAGTATATTCACTTTTACATTCTGGACAATTAGGTAATGTCATTTGTTTCCTCCATAAAATTTCATATTTGTACAAAGGATATTATACCATAATGAGAAGCAATATCAAAATAATATCAAAAATTATTTTCTTTAAAACGTTGATATTACAACGATTTTATCCAACAATATATTCATATCAAAAAAAATTTTTTTAAAAAATCGTCTACTTTTTGTAGGCAAAAGTACTTGAAATTTTTAAAAAAAGTAGGAGTAAAATATGAATTAAATAGTTTTCATTTATATTTATTGTACAGATATAAAAAAATAAACAATAAAAAAATTTAAAATAAAAAGAGGAATCAAATTATGGTTAAATATGATTTATTAGTAGTAGGATTCGGTAAAGCCGGAAAAACTTTAGCAGCAACATTTGCTAAAGAAGGAAAAAAAGTAGCAGTAGTTGAGGAAAGCAGTGCAATGTACGGTGGTACTTGTATCAATATCGGATGTATTCCAACTAAAACTTTAATCGTAGCTGCTGACAACAAAAAAGACTTCGCAGAAGCTAAAGCTACAAGAGATGCTGTTGTATCTAAACTTAACGCTAAAAACTTCGCTATGTTAGACAATAGTCCAAACGTTGATGTTTACACAGCTCACGCTAAATTCGTTTCTAACAAAGTAGTAGAAATTTCTGCTAACGGAGAAACTAAACAACTTGAAGGTGAAATCGTAGTAATTAACACTGGAGCTAAAAACAATGTATTACCAATTCCAGGATTAACAACATCTAAAAATGTTTATGATAGCACTGAATTCCAAAAATTAGAAAAAGCTCCTAAAACTCTAGGAATTATCGGTGGAGGTAACATCGGATTAGAATTCGCTAACCTATATGCTCGTCTTGGAGTTAAAGTTACAGTAATCGACTTCGCTCCTGGAATCTTAGGAAGAGAAGATAAAGATATCGCTGAACTTGCTCAAGGATACTTAGAAGAAGCTGGAATCGAGTTCAAATTAGGAACTGCAACTAAAGAAATCCGTAACAATGGAGAACTTGTAGTTGTTGATACAGAAAAATACGGTCCACTAGAATTCGAAGCAGTATTACACGCAACTGGACGTCGTGCTAACACTGAAGGATTAGGATTAGAAAATACTGACATCGAATTACGTCCAAACGGAACAATCGTAGTTGACGAATTCTGTCAAACAGCTGTAGAAAATGTATTCGCAGTTGGTGATGTTAACGGTGGATTACAATTCACTTACGTATCATTAGACGACTTCAGAGTAGTTAACGGATACTTACACGGTAACAAAGAGTACACAACTGCTGACCGTAAAAACGTACCTTACTCAACATTCATCTCTCCAGCATTATCTCACGTTGGATTACACAAAGAAGAAGCTGAAGCAGCATACCCTAACGTTGCAGTAGCATCATTACCAGTTGCTAACATGCCTAGAGGAGCTGTTAACCAAGATCCACGTGGATTATTCCGTGTAACTGTAGACAAAGACACTAACTTAATTCTTGGAGCTACTTTATTCGGTAAAAACTCAGAAGAAATTATCAACCTAATCAAAATGGCAATTGATAACAAAATTCCTTACACTTACATCAGAGATCAAATCTTCACTCACCCAACAATGGCTGAGAACTTAAATGATGTATTCAAATTAATCTAATAACTGCAAAAAGCTTAAAATCTCAATAATCATTTGAGGTTTTAAGCTTTTTTTATTTATTTCAATAGAATTTCTGCTATATAGATTTATAAAAGTTTTCAAATAATTAAAAAAATATGTCTATTCCCCTTTACAAATCAAGGCTTTTCTTGTATAATGTACACATGTCTTTTTTAAAAAAAATACAATAAATGAAAAAGGAGATCGAACAATGAGTTTATATAAAAGAATTCCATTAATAGCAAAACTTATTATCGCTGTAACATTAGGGATAGTTTTAGGAAGTACTCTACCAACGTCAATCATTAGAGTTTTCGTAACATTCTCATCTATTTTCAGCGCATTCTTAGGATTCACAATTCCACTTATTATCGTAGGATTTATCGTACCAGGTATCAGCCAAGTGTCAAACAACGCTGGAAAATTACTTGGTTTATCAACAGGAGTTGCTTATATTTCTACAATTATCGCAGGAACATTCGCATTCCTATCAGCTCAAGCAGTATTACCAAGTATACTAGCTAACGCTACATTACAATCATTCAAAAATCCAGAGGATTTATTATTAAAACCTTTCATCGAGTTTAAAATGGCTCCGATTTTTGATGTTACTACTGCTCTTATTATCTCATTCATCTTAGGAATCGGGATTTCAGCAACTCAATCAGAAGGACTTAAACAAGGATTTGCAGATTTCGGAGAAATTATTGAAAAATTACTTGCTACAGTAATTATCCCACTTCTTCCATTCTACATCCTAGGTGTATTTATGAACATCACAGCTTCTGGTGAAGTATTCAAGATTTTAAAAATCTTCGCTATGGTATTCGTAATTATCATTATTATGCACGTAATTATCATTATTATTCAATACTTCGTAGCTGGAACAATCAACGGAAGAAACCCATTCAAGATGCTTGTAAATATCTTACCAGCATACATGACTGCAATCGGTACTCAATCTTCAGCTGCTACTATCCCAGTAACACTAAGAAGTACTAAAAAAATGGGTGTTGATAAAAATATCGCAAACTTCACTATTCCATTATTTGCGACTATTCACTTATCAGGAAGTACAATCACATTAACTACATGTGCATCTGCAGTATTCTGGTTACAAAACGGTGCTGCATTCCCATCAGCTGCAGTAATGATTAAATTCATCTTATTACTTGGAGTAACAATGGTAGCTGCTCCTGGGGTTCCTGGTGGAGGAGTTATGGCAGCTCTTGGATTATTACAATCAGTTCTTGGATTCAACGAAATCATGTTATCTCTAATGATCGCATTATACATCACTCAAGATAGCTCGGAACTGCATGTAACATTTCTGGAGACGGAGCTTTATCAGCAATCGTTGATAAACTAAACAAACTTTTCTTCAAAAAAGACGCAGAACAAAACGTATAAAAAACAATCCCACAAACATAAGTTTGTGGGATTTTTCATATTCAATTAGTTGAAAACGTCTCACACCACAATCAAAAGAACAAGTGTCAATAAAATTTACTTTGTTAAAAAGAAATAACTATATATTCATCTGCTCTTTATAGTTTCAAAGATTCATTTAATTATATAATATAGTTAAATTCACCTACTGTTTATAGTAGCTGCAGTAAAACTTATAGTTTTACTTAGAAAATCAAAGACTACAGGCTTTGATTTTAGCCGGAAAGTCCTTTTGCATTGCAAAAGAATTGGAGGCGTCTAAAGCTACATTAAAACAGTAGGTTTTAGAATTTAACCTATCAAAAAAGCAGCTCTTTGAACTTAATCTCCGAGCCGCTTCTTTTATTCTATTTAAGTTTATATCTTAGTTTTACCGGATTATGATCACTATATCTATACTCTTGATTTAGCGTCTCTATCCCAAGTACTTCTATATTATCACTAGCAATATATCCATCGATAATAAAACCATAAGTACCTTCACTATCCTTCACATAAGGCTTATTATTAAGTCTCGCAGAATTTTTACTTTCATCATACACTAAGTTAAATCCTGCAGGTAACATACTTTTATCTAAATTCTCAGCACGCCATAATTCTTTTGGAACAACATTAATTTCATCTTGTGTTAAAGTTTTTAACGACTGATTAAAATCCGCTCCAACAAGAATATAATTACCTTTCTTATACTCATAATCGATAAATTCAAGAAGTTGTTTCATCTGAGCTTTTTTCCCAGAATTACCTTTATCATAAGCATCAAGGTGAGCATTAATCAACACTAGATGTTTATCACTATTTTCTACTTTTGTATAAATAACAGAAAATCCTCGTTTTAAATTAGCAAGTCTCTCTGGGAATGTGAATGGAATCGCCATTTGGAATCTTCTTGCACTCTCCACGTTGAAACTAGTCGCAGTATAGATACCACTCTTAACTTTACCTAACGGCGGTACTGGATAAGGCACATATCTAACCTTGAAATTATACGCTAAAATACTATTTAAACCTAGTATCTCATCAAATTTAGTAACTTGGTTAATATTGTAGCTACGTTTTGAATCCTCATCTATCTCTTGAATAAAATTGACATTAGCATTCTCATTTTTAACTATCTCTGTAATATTTTTTAGATTTTCTTCAACATGAGCTTTATCTAGTGGCAGAACCATCTTTCCACCATCCATAAAAAAATCTTCATCTTTATCAAGACCAGCATAGCCTATGTTCCAGTTAAGAGCTGTATACTCTGTTCCTACCTTGGCAGTTTCTGAAGTACCTTGTTTAGTTACCTTCAAACTCTCAACTCCGTTAGGACTATATTCTGTAGCCCATAAATATCCAACTAATCCTGCAAACCCTAAAACCCCCACAAGCACTAACCCTAATACTATCTTTAATATTTTTTTCATCTTTAACCTCATAAAAAATAGAAGGAGCAAGGAAATCTATTTATAAATCATGATTTTCAAGCTGCCCTCCATTAAATTTCATTGTAAATTATTTAATTACTCTTCTTGTCACGTAGTTGTGAAACAATAATACCTACAAAGACAATAAGCATACCTATTCCTTCTCTTAGTCCTATATGCTCACCAAGAATAAGCACTCCACCTATCGCAGCTACAACTGACTCTAAACTTAATATTAACGATGCTGTATGTGGCGGAACATCTTTTTGTCCTACAATTTGTAAAGTATAACCTACTCCACTAGAAAGTACCCCTATCGCAAGTAACGGCCAAATAACACTCATTATGTCCGCAAAGACGATTGTTTCCTTGAAAACAGCTAATCCTAAGCTTAATACTGATACAACAACTAATTGAACGATAGATAAGAACATTGAATTAACTCTAGCAGCCGAATAGTCAATAACAATTATATGAATCCCGAATAGCACCGCACTGATTAGGACGATAATATCTCCCATCTCTAAAGCAAATTCTTCTTTTACCGATAAGAAATAAAAACCAATTACCGAAAGAATCAATCCTATAATAAAGAATTTATTAAGCTTATTACCTAAGAATACTCCGATAAATGGTACTATACAAATGTATAAGACTGTAATAAATCCAGCTTTTCCTGCAGTTGTCATCCCGATACCTATTTGCGAAATATACATTGCAAAAAATAATACTATTCCACAGATACCACCAAGTATCCAACTTTTATTTTTTGTTATTGGTTCTGCCAAAATCTTAGGATCCTGACTTCTATATAGACTTGGAATCAGAAGTGCTACAGCACCAAGAAATACTACTGCGATTACTGATCTTATACCTACAACTGTAAGAGGCCCTAGAACCTTACTCGCAATATTTTGCCAGATAAAAGCTAATCCCCAAATAATCGTAACAATTATTAACAATAACTCTGAAATAAATTTTCTCATTAATACACCTTTCCTATAATTTTTTATGAATTTTAAAATTCTGAAAGTATTCACTATCATAGCAATAAATACATTATACTTTTTATAATTTTTATACGTTATTTACAAAAAAATTCAACTATTATCATTCCATACACTGGTATTATTAAATACAACTTCTCACAGTCACTATTTCCTCGGAAATACTCTGAAAATTTCTATCGATAATTAAAAAAGAGCGACTCGGAGATATCTATTTCAAACGAAATATTCATCTTCAAGTCACCCTTAATTATTTTAACTTAATATTTTACAATCTAAACAATTATACACGTCATAATAATCTTATAAAACGAGGTTTTATTTATATTTTTTTCTGATTAAACTTCATATTCAATCACTATATTATATTTTTCAGGAGCTTCTTTTGTTAGTTCTAGATTTTCCACGCTTAAACGTCCTTTTGTGAAATCTTCAACATTGAAATGTTTTACTCTCTTGTTAACATATGTGATTTCTGTATCCCAACTTAGTCCAAAGAATGGTAATTCATCTGCGATTAAGTCATCGAATTTGTTATATGCTTCTTTTAGTTTGTTATCATCGAACATTTCATCTGATCTTTGCTCTTTGAAGGCTTCATCGATTTTGTCACTAGTGTATCTAAAGTAGTTGAATTGTGACTGACGACCGAATAGTTCTTGACGACTAGGGTCTGAGCCGTGGTGACCTGCACCTAAGAATAAATCGATCTCTGGGTCATCTCCTAGTACTCGTTGATCCCATTCTTTTTTACCCATTAATTTATTGTCTAGTAATTTAACGTCTAGACCTACTTCTTTCCATGATTTAATAAATGTGTCAGCTAAGGCTTGGTCGTAGTTATTTCCTCCTTGGAAGGCAAAGTTGAATACTAGTTTGTTTCCTTTGTTATCTTCTCTTAATCCGTCTCCGTCTACATCTTTGTAACCAGCTTCATCTAATAGTTTTTTAGCTTTTTCTACATCTTTTTTAACAACAGTAGCTTTTTCATTTCTTAGTTTTCCTACTGTTGGTGGATATAGAGCTGAACCTGTCGGTGTGAAGCGTAGGCCTTTATAGATTTTCTCATTGATTTGATCACGGTCAACTGCATATAAGAAGGCTTGTCTTACATTTTTATTATTAAATTTAGTATTTTCTAAAGGTACATTTTCTTTTTTCTCTTTATCATATTTACCAAACTTAAATCCTACAAATGACATGAATGAAGATGGTTGTCCTAGTAGTTCACCATTTTTCGCATCTTTTAATCCTTCATAAACTGTTGTGTTGATGTCAGTTAGATAGTCTATTTCACCATTTTTAAGTATTTGACTCGCTTGTGCTGGTGCTACTGCTTTGAATTCGACTTTAGGCACTTTTATCTCATCTTTTTTATAGTAGTATGGGTTAGCCTCAGCTATAACACTTTCCCCTTGTACTTCTTTAGTTATTACATAAGGACCGTATGATAATGGACGTTTTGTTAATTCAGCTTCTCCAAATCTTGCAAAGTCAGTTACTTTTGCGATTTGTTTTGCGTTAGAGAATGCGTAAATGAATCCATCTCCCCATAACATTGAAGGTGATAACTTACTATATTTAATAACTACTGTTTTATCATCTTTTGCTTGAATACCTGAGATTGTCTTAGCTTTTCCTTCGTGATAATCTTTCATACCTTCGATAAGCTCAAATGAACCGTTATATCTTACATTTTCTGTGTATTTTGGATTCCCTAGTAGTTCATAACTAGCAATTATATCTTTTGATGTAAGATCTTCACCATTATTCCATTTCACACCATCGTGAATCGTTAAGGTTGCTTCATTTTTATCTTTGTCTATATGTAATTTTACAGGTGCATCAGTATCATCTAACTTATATTTCAACGCATCATCTACTGGGAAAGTTTTTCCGAATACTGTTTCTGTAATTACTCCATCAGCCTTATTAGCATGCAGTACTGGATGAAATAATCCAACAAATGGGCTATTTGTTAGTATTCCATATTTGAATGTAGCATCCTTAACTGTATTCCCTCCATTATCCGCAGATACTTTAAAGTCTACTTTTGCTTTAGTTTGATTTTGGTTACTGCTATTTGAGCCTGTAGAACATCCTGCTAATAAAATTGATAATGCAAATACAGAACTGAATACTGATAATATTTTTCTTTGTTTCATAGTTAATTTTCTCCTGAATAATAGTGTTAATTTTAAGACGCTTATATATTTAACTAACCTACTCTAAAAAGAGAAAAATGCCGCATAGTTTATTTTACTATGCGGCACTATCGAATTTTAAGTACATTGTATAATTACAAATTTCCTACCTTGCCGACATAGACACTTTTTAGAGCACGCTAAAATTGTGTCTATGTCGTTAAAACATACACACAATATTATCTACGCCATTGCCAAGATTGAATATTGAAATTTTTGTTTCATGGTAGTCCTCCTAATCATTAAGTTTCTTTCATTTTTAGTTATAATGAAAAAAATCTTTTTGTACTTTTGTTATATTCATTTTACTACTAATTATATAAAAAATCAAGAGTTTTTTGAATTTTCTTTCAATTGTGAAAAATAAACGACATAGACAACCTAAGTTATCTATGTCGCATTTTAGTTTTTATTATTTAGCACCTTCGTTAGCTGTTAACTCAATGTCATAAAGTTTGAATTGGTTTTTCTTAGCTTTAGCTAAATCGTATGATTTAACACGTTTGTTGAAGAATGTGATACTTGTATCCCAGCTTAATGGGTAGAATGGTAATTCTTCAGCTACTTCTGTGTCAAATTTGTTGTAAGCTGCTTTTAATTTAGCTTCGTCGAACATATCTGCTGATCCTTGAGTTTTGAAGCTGTTTTCGAATGCTTCAGTAGTGTAGCGGTATAAGTTTAATGGAGCTTTTTTACCTAGTAACTCTTGACGGTTAGGGTTTGTTCCAAATTGCCATGCAGCTTGGAAGATATCGATTGATGGATCATCTGCTTGTACACGTTGAGAGAAGTCTTTTGGAGACATAAGTTTTCCATCTACTAATTTAACATCTAATCCTACTTCTTTCCAAGATTTAACAAATACGTCTGCTAATGCTTGATCATATTCAGCACCTGTATTACGGATTGCAAAGTTGAATGAAAGTTTGTTTCCGTTTTTGTCTTCACGTAGTCCGTCACCATCTTTATCTTTGTATCCTGCATCGTCTAATAATTTTTTAGCTTTTTCTACATCTTTTTTAGCTGCAGTTGCGTTTTCGTTTACTAATTTACCTACAGCTGCTGGGTACATACCAGATCCAGTTGGAGTGAAACGTAATCCTTTGAAGATTTTTTCATTGATTTGGTCACGGTCAACTGCATATAGGAATGCTTGACGTAAGTTTTTGTCAGCTAATTTAGAGTTAGGATCAACTACGTTTTCACCTTTTTCTTTGTCGAATTTACCTAGTTTGAATCCTACATATGACATGTAACGAGAAGTATCACCTAAGAATGTTCCGTTTTTGATGTCTTTTGCTCCTTCGTAAACACTTGGAGTAACGCTATCGATATAGTCAACTTCTCCATTTTTAATTACTTGGCTAGCTTGAGCTGGAGCTACTGTTTTGAACTCGATTTTTTTAAGTTTCATCTTATCTTTATTGTAGTAGTGAGGGTTTTGTTCAGCAAGAACACTTTCTCCGTTTACTACTTTAGTGATGTAGTAAGGACCATATGATAATGGTTTTTTGTTTAAGTCTGCTTCAGCAAATTTAGCGAAGTCTTTAGAAGCTTCTTCTACTTGTTTAGCGTTTAAGAAGTCAGTAACTAAACCTTCTCCCCATAGTAATGATGGACGAACATCAGTGTATTTAATTACTACAGTTTTGTCATCTTTAACTTGGATTCCTGAGATGTTTTTCGCTTTACCAGCGTGGTATTCTTTCATACCTTCGATAAATTCGTATGCGTCATTGTAACGAGTGTTTGTAGTGAATTTAGGATTACCCATAAGTTCGTATGTAGCTACGATGTCTTTTGATGTGAATGCTTCACCATTGCTCCATTTAGCACCATCGTGGATAGTTAATGTAACTTCTTTTTTATCGCGATCTAAGTGGAATTTAACCGCTGCATCAGCATCATCTTGTACAACACGTCCTTCTTCATCAGCAGGGAATGTTCCACCCATAACTGCTTGGTTTACGTATTGGTCTTCTGCTTTATCTGAGAATACAGGGTTCCAAAGACCTGTTAATGGCTGAGCTGATAAGATACCATATTTTAATGTAGCACCATCTACAGCTGATCCACCGTTATCAAAACTTGTTTTAAATTCTACTTTTGCTTTAGGAGCGTTTTTACTTCCAGAATTACTTGATGTTGAACATCCAGCTAAAATTACTGAAAGAGCCATCGCTGAACTAAATACTTTAAGAAACTTATTCTTTTTCATTTTATTTCCTCCATGATATATAAGAACTTATTTTCAATTATTTATGAAATAAGTTTAACATTATTTTAAAAAAATAAGTCAAGTGAATTTTTCAGAAAATAATATAAAAAAATAACAAAATTCTTTTTTTAAATTTCTGTTCGTTTCTTTAAAAACATAAATTTAATATCAATAAACTATCTTGTAAATTATTATTTACAAAACATACATATCTTTTTACTTTACTTACATATCAAGGATATTCAGCTTCCATAAACTAATTATTTTTCCTCAAAAATTTTTGTTAAATTGATATATTTATTTTTCTTATATAAAAAAAGGACTACTCAAGTTATTTCTTGAGTAATCCTTCTTTCAACATAAACTTAATATGAAATTTTTTTAAATTATCCTTTAGCACTATCTTTATTAGTAAGCTCTAATGCATATAGTTTTTGTTCACCATAAGCGTATTTTTTAACATCAAAGTTTTTGATACGTTTATTTACCCATGTGATATCTGTACTCCAGCTAAATGGCAACCACGCAGCTTCTTCTGCAAAGTCTTTATCAAATTTCTTGTATGCTTCTTTTCGCTTAGCATCATCTAGCATTTCTTTAGAGTTGATTGTTTCTAAGTCTTTTTTAAGCACATCACTCATATATCTTTGATAGTTAACTTTAGCTTTATCACTTAGTAAACGTGCTGGGTTAGGATTAGTACCTAAGCTCCATGCCCCTTGGAATAAATCGATAGATGGATCATCACTCGTTACACGTTGTGTCCAATCTTTTGATGACATTAGTTTTCCATCAGCTAGTTTTACATCTAACCCTACTTCTTTCCATGATTTAATGAATGCATCAGCAAGAGTTTGATCGTAGTCTTGACCTGTATTACGGATAGCAAAGTTAAATGTTAATTTTTTACCATCTTTATCTTCTCTTAATCCATCTCCGTCAACGTCTTTAAGCCCCGCTTCATCAAGAAGTTTTTTCGCTTTTTCTACATCTTTTTTGAACTTGAATCCATCTTTATCGTAGTAATCTTCTGAACGTGTTGGATAAATACCTGAGTTTGTAGGTGTGAATCGAAGTCCTTTGTAGATCTTTTCATTTAATTGATCCCAGTCTACCGCATAACCGAATGCTTGACGTACACGTTTATCCGCTGCTTTCGCATTAGGATTTACTTTAACTTCATTTTTCTCTTTATCCCATGTACCTAGCTTAAATCCTACATATGAAATATAGAAATCTGGTTGTCCTAGTAATGTTCCATTTGAGTAATCTTTTACCGCACTCCATACATTCGGAGTTACTTGTGACATGTAGTCAATTTCACCATTTAATTACAGAGCTTGCCTGAGCTGGTGCAACTACTTTGAATTGGATTTCTTTTACTTTTACATCATCTTTTTTGTAGTAGTATTGATTTTGCTTAGCAAGTACACTCTCTCCATTTACTACTTTATCTAAGTAATATGGTCCGTAAGATAATGGTTTTGTATTTAATTCCGCTTCTACGAATTTGCTGAAGTCTTTTGATGCTGCAGCTACTTGATCTTTATTAAGGAATGTTGTTATAAATCCACTTCCCCAAAGAAGAGCTGGTTTTACATCTTTATATTGAATAACTACTGTTTTATCATCTTTTTTAGTAAGACCTGAGATTTTTTCAGCTTTACCTTCATGATAATCTTTTAGACCTTCTATTGTTTCAAATTCACTCTTATAACGAATATTATCTTTATACTTAGGATTAGCCATAAGTTCGTATGTTGCGATAATATCGTCCGCAACTACGTCTTGATTATTACTCCATTTTAAATCTTTACGGATAGTAAGTGTTACTTGTTTTTTATCCTTATCTAAATGGAACTTAACCGGTGCTTCCTCATCATCTTCTTTTAATTTATATGAATGATCAAAAGCGAATGTGTGTGCCATAGTATCTTCCATTACTGCATTGTCCGTTGCTTGCAGGTGAAATACTGGGTTAAACATCCCTGTTAATGGATCTGCACTTAAGATACCAACTTTCAGCACAGAATCACTTACTGCACTTCCTCCATTATCAACAGATGTTTTAAATTCTACCGCTGGTTTACCATCTTTTGATGATTTTGATGATGTTGAACATCCTGCAAGAATAATTGATAGCACCATTGCTGAACTGAATACTTTTAAAAATTTATTTTTCTTCATTTTTTCCTCCAATATAACTTTAAATTGTTGATAACTAATAAAAATAAAATTTAAGACGAAGTATCCTTCTACATTAAAGCACGACACTTCGCCTTAAATCTATGTAAAATTGTAGCTCTACATATTTAATTAGTATGATCTAAGGAACTTATATCCTTTAAATCAATATATTTTTAAGTTATATCTATTTTTAATTAATATTTCTATAATATAAACTATATATTCACCTTTCAAATGTGAGAGGAGGTAAATTAAAAATTTCTATGAAACTCTAATTTTCCGTCCCTCTCAAAATTAATTGAAAATAAAATGAAATATAAGTTTATTAGGGGGAGTTTTAACTAAGTGCCCTTAGCTAAATCTCATTCCTAAGCTAAATTAATTTTTTGCTGGTGCATCAGCAGTTAATTCTAATTTGTAGATTCTTTGCTCACCAGTTTTTAGTTTCGCTAAATCAAATGTTTTAACACGTTTGTTAACCCATGTCATTGATTGTTGCCAGCTGAATGGTAACCAAGCAGCTTCTTCTCTGAATTGTTTATCAAATTTTTGATATGCTTCTTTAAGTTTAGCATCATCAAACATGTCACTACTTCCCATAGCATCTAATGATTTTTGTAGTTCTTCAGTTGTGTAACGTTGTAAGTTAAGTGGTGAAGTTTTACCTACAAATCCACCTGGGTTTGGATCACTTCCTAATCCCCAAGCTCCTTGGAAGATATCGATTCCTGGATCATCTGCCTGCACACGTTGAGACCAGTCTTTAGATGACATAAGTTTTCCGTCTACTAATTTAACATCTAATCCTACTTCTTTCCAAGATTTAACGAATGTATCAGCTAATGTTTGGTCGAAGTCTTGACCTACGTTACGGATAGCGAAGTTGAATGTAAGTTTTTTACCATTTTTATCTTCTCTTAATCCGTCTCCGTCAGTATCTTTAAGCCCTGCTTCATCAAGAAGTTTTTTCGCTTTTTCTACGTTCTTAGTATATTTTTCACCATCTTTGTTGTAGAACATTTTAACGATTGGTGGATAGAATCCAGAACCAGTTGGTGTGAAACGTAATCCTTTATAGATTTTTTCATTAATTTGATCCCAATCTACCGCATAACCGAATGCTTGACGTACACGTTTGTCAGCTGCTTTAGCGTTTGGATCTACTTCTACTTCACCTTTTTCTTTGTTGAACTTACCTAGTTTGAATCCTACGTATGATACATAGTAATCAGATTCTCCTAAGATTGTTCCGTTTTTAGCGTCTTTAGTACCATCCCAGATACCAGTAGTTAAACTATCCATTAAGTCTACATCACCATTTTTAAGAACAGCACTTGCTTGAGCTGGTGATACAACTTTGAATTGGATTTCTGGAATTTTCACTTCAGATTTTTTGTAGTAATAAGGGTTCGCTTTTCGCTAATACACTTTCCCCGTTTACTACTTTATCTAAGTAATATGGTCCATAAGATAATGGTTTTTTATTTAAGTCTGCTTCAGCAAATTTAGTGAAGTCTTTTGATGCAGCTTCTACTTGAGATTTATTTAAGAATTCTGCAACGAATCCATTACCCCATAATAATGCTGGCTTAATTTCTGTATACTTAAGTACTACAGTTTTATCATCTTTTTTAACTACACCAGAGATGTTTTTAGCTTTTCCATCGTGGTAGTCTTTCATACCTTCAATTACTTCGTACTCATCACTGTAACGAACGTTTTCTGTATACTTAGGATTCCCCATAAGTTCATAAGTCGCAACGATATCGTCCGCTTTTACGTCTTCTCCGTTACTCCACTTAAGATCTTTATGAATAGTTAATGTAACTTCTTTTTTATCACGATCTACGTGGAACATAACTGGTGCTTCTTTATCATCTTGTTTTTGACGGTTTGCATCGTCAAGTGGGAACGCTCCTGCCATTGTATATTTCATTACATCATAATCTGTTGATTGTAAATAAAATACTGGGTTAAACATCCCTGTTAGTGGATCAGCAGAAGCAATGCCAATTTTAAGTTGTTGACCACTAAGTGCATTTCCACCATTGTCTACAGCTGTCTTAAACTCTACAGCTGCCTTTGTTCCCTTAGAATTGTTACTTGCGCTTGAACATCCTGCAAGTAACATTGTGAGAGCCATAGCTGAACTAACTACCTTTAACATTTTTTTCTTTTCCATTATCTTATCCTCCATGCTGTATTGTGTACAGCCTTTCTTATAAATATTATTTTTAGCAATTATACCAAAGAAATTTATATGAGTCAAGTAATTGTCAGATAATTTTTACAGTATTTTTCCCTTTAATTCGTTATATTTAGCTAATTTTACTTTCAATTCATTTAAACAATTTTAATTTTTCTGTATCAATGGAGTTTTTTTCTACTGTTTCATCCCCACACATAGCTATTTTTCTTCATACTAATTTTTTTCAAATTATAAAAAAATACTTATATCATTTATAATTAAAATATTAAATAGTTTTTAAAATCTCAAAATCAAAAAAACAATCAGTACTACTGTCCTAATTAAAAGCAAAACTTACTGTGTAATATCTTAGATAAAAAAATATACTGCTAATTTTCATATCTTTCAAAAATAGTAAAAAGTCATGTAGAAAATATTTCTACATGACTTTTTAAATTATAATCTTTGTCTAGCATCTAAACTACGTCTTAATGCTCCACCGATAGAGTTAATACATAAAACGATAACTAAGATTGCAAGGGCTGCTGGTAGCCAAATATACATTTTGTTAATAAGTACGTCCGCATCTTTTGCATATGATAACATAGTACCGATACTTGGTGTTCCTGCTGGAAGACCAAATCCAAGATATGTTAGACCTACTTCAATACCCATATTAGCCGCCAATGATAACGTAGCTTCTACTATAATTATAGAACTGATATTAGGTAAGATTCCTTTTAACATAATTTTCCAATCAGGTGTACCCATAGTTTTCGAAGCTAGAACATAATCACGACGTGATTCTGATAAAGCTTTACTACGCACTAAACGAGTTGATCCCATCCATGCGAATGCTGATAAAATCAAGATGAACAGTACTAGACCGTAATCGCGTTTAATACTTACGAATACGATGATTACCATCAATGTTGGGATAATTACCATAAAATCTACAAAACGCATAACAATATTATCAACACGTCCACCGTAGTAAGCAATAACTAATCCTACTGCAGTACCAAAACCAATTGTAATTGCTGTTACTGCCACTGCGATAAGAATAGAGTTAAGCATTCCCATCATTAGCCATCCAAAAACTGAGTGACCTCCTACGTCTGTACCTAATAAGAATCCATCCTCACCAGGTTTTAAGAAAATATTTAATAAATCAACATCAAAGTAAGTACTATATACACCACTTACACGAATGTAAATATTGAAAAGCACTACGAAAATTAAGATAGCACTTAGTGTAATTAAAGCTGCAAATGCACCTTTATCTTTTTTAAACTCACGAGCTACAACTGAAAATCCAGAAGGAGTTTTAGTTATAACTTTTTCTTCTTTTGCTTTTGTCATTGTTCAACGTCCTCCTAGTCCAATTTAATACGTGGGTCTACAATCGCCATGATAATATCACTTAACGTACTACCAAGCAGTGTTAAGAATCCAGAGAATAACATTAATGTTGTAACAACACTATAGTCTCTATCTTGAATACTTTGGTAGAACAGTTGTCCCATTCCTGGGTAACCAAAGATTGTTTCTACGAAGATACCACCACTGAATAATCCAGTAATAGAGAATCCGAAGAATGCTGCGATTGGTAAAATAGAGTTTCTGAAGATGTGTCCTGAGTAAACTTTTTTAACTGGTACACCTTTAGAACGAGCTGTTTTTACATAGTCACTTTGTTTTGCATCGATAACTTCATTACGTAAATATTGAACAGTTGATACCGTTGATAATAACGCTAAACAGATACCAGGTAACACTAAGTGTTCTAGTTTGTTAATATAGTATGTGAATGTTCCTGGATCAAGGTTAACATCTACAGATCCACTTGTTGGGAACCATCCTAAACCGAAACCAAATACCGCAATCATAAATAAGTATAATACGAATGATGGAATCGCTAGGAAGAAGAAATTATAAAAGTTTACAAATTTATCGAATTTAGAACCGTTATAACGTCCCGCATACATTCCCATAGGAATTGCGATTGCATACATAATTACCGCTGTAAATAATGACAGGTTGAATGTATTGAAAAATTCTTTCTCCAAGAAGTGTTCCTACTGATTTACCAGTAGTATAACTTAGTCCGAAATCTCCATGCACAAAGTTATTCAACCAATATAGATATTGATGGTACCAAGGTTCATAGAATCCACTCGCTTGACGAATCGCTTCAATTTGCTCTTGAGAGATTTTTGGATTTTCTGCTAAACCACTGAATGGATCCCCAGGCATAAGTTTAGCTAGACCAAACACTAGTACACTAAGGATGAATAACTGTGGTATCATTACTAAAAATCGTTTTAAAACTACTTTCCACATTACACTTCTCCTCCTTTCATTGCTACATAGTGTGTCTCTGTTAATTTCTTAAGTGGATATACTCGTCCATCTTTGTCGAAGTAATCGTTATAATGTTTTTGATATTCTTCTTCAACAGCTTTTCTTATTTCTTTTACTTCTTTAGCTTTATCTAAGTTAGTACTTGGAATAGCTGCAATAAGACGTTTTGTATAAATGTGTTGTGGATTATTATAAATATCTTCACGTGTTCCACGCTCTACGATACGACCACGGTACATGATATAAATGTAATCACACATGTGTTTAACAACTCCAAGGTCATGAGAAATAAATAGGTAACTTATATTAAAGTCTTTTTGAATTTTTTTCATGAAGTTTAGAACCTGTGCTTGAACCGAAAGGTCAAGAGCAGATACTGGTTCGTCAGCTACAATTAGACGAGGATTACATGCAATCGCACGTGCAACCCCGATACGTTGACGTTGTCCACCTGAGAATTCAAATGGATATTTGTACATAGCTTCTTCACCCATACCAACAATATTTAACAACTCTAAAACACGTTTCTTTGTATCTTCTTCAGATAAGTTTTCAAAATTATTAATAGGCTCTGCAACAATATCTATAATACGTTTTTTAGGGTTTAAACTAGACATTGCATCTTGGAAAATCATTTGAACATCACGGTTATAATTAATTTTTTTGCGTGCTGCTTTTTTAGTAACATCTTCATCTTTATAGATAATTTGTCCATCAGTTGCTTTTTCTAAACCTAAAACAACTTTACCTACAGTAGTTTTTCCACTACCACTTTCTCCGATTAGCCCATACGTTTTCCCCGCTTCAATCTCAATATCAACACCGTCTACTGCATAAACGTAATCTTTTATTGTATTGAAAAATCCACCACGAATAGGATAATGTACTTTTAGATTTTCAACTTTAAGCATTGTTCTCCTCCCCTTCAAATTTAAAGTTTTTATAACATGTACAACGCACATGATGTCCTTCTTCTACCTCATGTAGAGTTGGATTATGTTCATGATGTTCATCTTTAATCCAAGGAATACGGTTTGCAAAACGACATCCTTGCCTGTCTAGAGTTTTTAATGAAGGAACCATTCCTTGAATAACATAAAGTTCATCATCCGCATCTTCATCATCAATTTGAGGAATACTGCGTAGTAAACTACGAGTATATGGGTGTTGTGGATTTTTAAAGATTTGTTCTGCAGTTCCAATCTCTACCACCTCACCAGCATACAGTACAGCTACTCTATCTGCCATCTCAGCAACTACTCCAAGGTCGTGCGTAATAAGGATAATTCCTGCTTGCATTTCATCTTGAAGTCCTTTTATAAGGTCTAAGATTTGCGCTTGAATCGTCACATCTAGAGCTGTTGTTGGTTCATCTGCGATAAGAACACTTGGTTTACAACTCATCGCCATAGCTATCATTACACGCTGACGCATACCACCAGATAATTCATGTGGATATTGCTTTGCACAACGTTCAGGATTTGGAATACCAACTTGTGTTAATAATTCAATTACACGTTTTTGTCTTTCTTCTGCACTTAGTTCTGTATGATAAATTAGTGCCTCTTCAATTTGTTTCCCAATTCTATGTAATGGATTTAATGAAGAAAGCGGATCTTGGAAAATCATCCCAATATCTTTTGTTCTAATTTTATTCATCTCATCTTCTGTTAAATCTAATATATTTTTTCCGTTAAAAATAATTTCTCCAGTAGACTTTGTTAGATTCTCATTGTGAAGACGCATGATAGTTGTCGCTAATGTAGACTTACCACAACCACTCTCTCCTACGATAGCTAATACTTCGTTTCTATATAGGTCCAAACTAACTTTATCAACAGCATTAAAAGTAATCATCTTTGATTCTAAATGCTGTCTCTAGATTTTTTAATCTCTAATAGTTTTTTTCCATTCGCCTATCTCCTTCCAATAACTTTCATCAATAATAAATACAAATTTTAAACTTTATTTCATTTATTTTTCTTTTTTTATTCTTATTTCGTTATAAAGAATGATTTGTTTTGTAAATTAAAAACTTTTTTTTCATAAATCATATCTCTTTAAAAAAACGACATAATACTATATTATAAAAATTTTTTTAGAAAAAAAGCAATAAAAAAAGCAAAAAAATTCTATGCGAAAAAAACTAGAATTTTTCTGACTATTTACAGAAAAGGTTCTCATTTTCATATGAAAAAAATTACTCAATATGATAATTCATTTTTATATAGTAGAAAAAAATAAGATCAACCTCTAAAAGCTAATTCTATTGGAAGAAATTTTATATAAGTTGATCTTATTTCTTATTATATTTCTATTATCTTAGTCGGAATTGCTGGATCAGTATCCATTATGACTATTTTATCATTACAATCTATAGTCTTATCTGCTTCTAGAACACAATCTATATCTTTGTGTTTAAGCGTCATTTCAGCTGCCATACGAGCCAGTTCCTTCGTATTATTTTGCTCACTTAAGTGGGCTAAAAAGACATTCTTCGTGTTATCTCCTACTATTTTTGTCAGATAATTAGCAGAGTCTGTATTCGACAAGTGCCCCATATCTGACAATATACGCTGTTTAGTAGTCCATGGATAAGGTCCACTCAGCAACACATTCTCCTCGTGATTACTCTCATAAACAATCGTATGCGAATCCTTTACATAATTTATCATCTTATCAGACACATATCCCGTATCTGTAAGAATACTCACCCTTTTTCCATCGCACTCAAAAGTATAAAATTGCGGATTAATCGCATCATGACTAACTCCAAAACTATTAACAACTACATCATCAAAAATCTTTCTTTCTTCTTTTTCAAAATGAAATTTTAAGTCAGAACTAATCTCACCACATTTTGTCATATTCTGCCAAGTAAGCGCATTGGCATATACCGGAATATTGTATTTTCTTGCCAGTACCCCCACTCCTTTAATATGGTCTATATGCTCATGAGTTACAAAAATCGCATTTATATCTTTAATATCACGACCTATTCGCGCTAAGTTCTCTACTACTTTTTTCCCAGTCAGTCCAGCATCTACTAAACATCTAAAATTATTATGCTCTATAAAAATACTATTTCCACTACTACTGCTGGCTAATACCGATAATTTCAAATTGCACCTCCGTACTTAAATTTTACACCTTTATATTATACCACTTTTGCAATGCTTTAGGTAGAAAGAACTACAATCTTGAACATTCCTAATCATCTCTTAATATATTTTTAAGTAAACACTTCTTTAGAATCTTGTTACAATAGGCTACTTGTGTAAATTGTCAGAAAAATTTAAAAAATTTCAAAAAAAGACTTGCATTCTAAAAAAATAATGTGTATAATAAAAACAACAAAAACGAGAAGGAGGAACTACAAATGAAACAAACAACAACTTTAAACTCTTGGCAAAACTGGCGTAGATAATGTTGTGTGTATGTTTTTATGACGTAGACGCAACTTTAGTGTACTCTAAAAAGTGTCTATGTCGGCTGTAGAAAAATCGTTTTAAATTTCGCAAAAGGGCCGTATAGAATTCTATACGGTCTTTTCTTTTTAGGGTAAAATACAAAAATCAAAATAATCTTATAGACAATTCGAAAGGAAATAAACAATTATGACAAACTTAGAAAATAACTTAAACAACTCAAAAGGATACTTTGGAGAATTTGGGGGAAGCTTCGTGCCTGAAGTTGTACAAAAGGCTCTTGATGAACTAGAAGCAGCTTATGATAAATACAAAGATGACGAAGAATTTTTAGCAGAATATGCTCACTACTTAAAAGATTACTCAGGACGTGAAACACCACTATACTACGCTGAAACTTTAACAAACCACCTTGGAGGAGCAAAAATCTACCTTAAACGTGAAGATTTAACCACCTTGGAGCTCATAAACTTAACAACGTTATCGGACAAATCTTACTTGCAAAACGTATGGGTAAAAAGAAAGTTATCGCTGAAACAGGAGCAGGTCAACACGGTGTAGCTACAGCTGCTGCCGCTGCAAAATTCGGTATGGAATGTGAAATCTACATGGGAGCTCTTGATGTAGAAAGACAAAGATTAAATGTATTTAGAATGGAAATGCTTGGAGCAAAAGTTCACGCAGCACAAGAAGGAGAAAAAACACTTAAAGAAGCTGTTGACGCTGCATTCAAAGCATGGATTGAAAACATCGACGATACTTTCTACGTACTAGGATCAGCAGTAGGACCTCACCCATATCCTACTATTGTAAAAGATTTCCAAAAAGTTATTAGTAAAGAGGCTAAACGTCAAATCCTAGAAAAAGAAGGACGTCTACCTGACTTAGTAGTAGCTTGTGTAGGTGGTGGATCTAATGCAATCGGTGCTTTTGCTGAGTTCATCCCTCACGAAGAAGTAGCGTTACTAGGAGTTGAGGCCGCTGGTCGTGGTCTAGATACAGATCGTCACGCAGCAACACTAACACTTGGTACTGTAGGTGTTGTTGATGGTATGAAAACTTACGCATTATTCAACGAAGACGGTTCAGTAAAACCTGTTTACTCAATCTCTCCAGGATTAGACTACCCAGGTATCGGACCAGAGCACTCATTCCTAAAAGATGCAAAACGTGCTGAATACGTAAGTGCAACTGATGATGAAGCCGTCGATGCTTTACTACTATTAACTAGAACAGAAGGAATTATCCCAGCAATCGAAAGTTCACACGCCCTTGCAGAAGTAATTAAACGTGCTCCAAAACTAGATAAAGATAAAGTAATTATCGTTAACGTATCTGGACGTGGAGACAAAGACGTAGCAGCAATTGCAGACTACTTAGAAAATAGAAATAAATAATACAAAAACATCGCATACTAGGTTTTCTAATATGCGATGTTTCTTTTTTATTATTTTTTAAACTTCTTGTGTAATTCTGTATAGAATAATAATCCTATTAACGTTAGAGCTATTCCTCCCATAGCTAATGATGTTTGTGAGATTAAAGTACTTACTAAAGTATAAACCCCACCAAGAATGGCTATTATAGGAACTATTGGGTATAGAGGTACTCTATATGGTCTTTCTAATTTCGGTTCTTTTTTACGTAGTATAATTACTGCAAGGAATGTTGCTGTGTAAAAGAACCACATTACAAATACTAATAGGTCAGTTAACATATCAAAACTACCTGTTAACATCATTAAGAATGCTATTACTAAAAGTAATAATCCTGCATTTACTGGTACAGCACCTTTATTCAACTTCGTCCATACATTTTTAAATGGAATCTGTTCACTTTTCGCCATCGCATAAGGAACTCGAATCCCAGCCATTGAGAATCCATTAATCGCTCCATATACACTAACAAGTATTCCAATCGTAATAATTTTACCACCAATACCACCAAATAACTTCGCAGCTACTTCACTGGCTACAGTTTGATTACCTGCAACATGATCTAATGGTAAAGTCATAAGATAAGCTACATTTATAAGTACATATACAATCATAACAACCGCAAGCCCTAGAAAAATTGCTCTTGGTAAATCTTTTTTAGGATTTTTCATCTCACCTGCCATACTTCCTACGTTCGTCCAACCTTCATAGGCAAACATCGCAGCAAGTAAAGCTCCACCTAGTCCACTAGCAAATGAAATATCTTTCCCCGCTTCTATAGGGAATAATTGTAACGGTTGTGAGTCAGTTTGAAATAATCCAAATGCAATAATTACTATTAATGGTATCAATTTACAAATAGTGGCTACAGTCTGAATCGTTCCTCCGATTTTCCCACCTAAAAAGTTTAGAAACATTAACGATGTTGCTGCAGCAATGGCTATAGGAAGATGCCAAGTCTTATCTAAATTTAATAAATTTAAAACTTGTGTAGAAAAGATAACAGCAAGAGCCGCTATCATCGCAGGAAAATAAATCACCGACTGCGCCCATCCTAATAAGAATGCTGCTGTTTTTCCATAAGTTCTTTCTATCCAAACGACCATCCCTCCAACTTCAGGAATAGATGCCGCAAGTTCTGCAACGGTAAGACCTGCACAGATAGTAATAATACCAGCAAGTATCCAAGCTAGTAGCCCTAAACTCATCGTACCTGTCGTCTTATAAATTACAGCTGCCTTAAAGAATACCCCTGCACCTATTACCGAACCTATTACAGTCATAAAAGCTGGCATAAAGCCTATCGTTCTTTTCAGTTCACTCATTAAATAATCTCCTTATTTCACAGAATTTTTTATACTTAATTATAACCTTTTATGCAACAAAAATAAAAAAGAAAAGACTCAAAATTTTAATTTTTTGCGTCTTCTCTTCAGTAATTTTTCTATTTCCCAAATAATAATTTGAAAAAGTTTAATTTTTGACCATATCTTAATGTTGCTAATCTATATACTCTAACACTTGCAAATGCTACAAGTAATGTAGTTACAGCTAATATACCATAAGATAATCCTAATTCTTGTATAGAAACGTGGCTTATTGCATAACGCGTAAACATTACAAAATATGATGTAAATGGAACATATGATAAAATCTCTGCAAGTTTAGTGTCCCCTGTTGAACCCATAATATAATAGTTCACGAAAAACGCACCCATAAACGTTAACATCGGTAAAGTTATGGCTCCGTTAACATCTTCAATCTTACTAACTAATGAAGCGAATGCCGCATACATAAACATAAACATCACAAATCCAGTTAATGCAAATACTAACCCTACACCAAGAACTTTTAAGTCCACATTTTCTATAATATGTTTGATGTTATCACTATATTTAGAACCATTGATTTTTAGCCCGGCGAATAATCCACCAATAATTAAGCCCATTTGAATAAGTACCGCAACCGATAAAGCTAGTACTTTTCCTAAAATTAACGTTCTCGGACTTACAGTAACTACTAATAACTCCATAGCACGGTTACTTTTTTCCTTAACAACATTCATTGCAACTACACTACCAAATTGGATTACTGTCATATAAACTACAAATGTAAGAACATAAACTACTGCTACATTGATTGCTTGCGTCTGCATATCAGAATCTCCACTTACGTTTACAGGTACAGGTTGTGGAAGATGTGTTTTTACGTTAGTTACTTTATCGTAATCTAAACCATTTTGTTTATAAACTAATTTTTCTACATTTTTTCCCAAAAAGCTTCTTTAAATTCACTACTACCTTTACTAAAGATAGATTGTTTAGATAAATATTCATAACTATCTTTAGTTAAAACAATACCCTCATCTAATTTTTTTAGCTTTAATATCTTTTTCTAGAGCCTCTTTACTATCGTATTTTTTTAGCTTCTTTCAAATCATCTAGTTGAACACTCACATCTTTTTACTACATATGCACTACGTGTAAAATTATCATTGCTCTCACCTTTGAAAAAGATTACTGTTAGCGATTGATGGAACAAATGTTATACCTATAGCTAAAATAAAATAGATTGCCATAATAACTTTCGTCGCTTTTTTCGCAAAAAATTGTTTAAACTCAAAATTAAATACTGTACTAAAATTTTTCATAATTACTTACCTACCTGTTCTTTGAAAATATCTTCTAACGAAGGTTTATAAAGTTTAAATTCTTCTATATTAAAACTACTTCCTGCAAGTTTTGCTAATAATTCTTTTTTAGCTCCCTCTTCTTTAAAATCAAGGAGCACTCCCTCTGGTACTAATGAATATTCAATACCTAATGGTATAGACTTAAGATTAGCAAGCAGTTCCTCTTTCGCAAAACCACTAACACTCAAAATCATTTTCCCATGTCCTAATTGTTTTTTAATGTAATCTAGATTACCACTTAGAGTAATTTCCCCTTTTTCTAGTATATTAATATCCTCACAGAATGTTTCCACAACTGGCATTTGGTGAGATGAGAAAATAACAAGTTTATCTTTTTTGATAAAATCTGTAATTATTTCTTTTAGTTTAGATACATTCACCGGATCAAGTCCACTAAATGGCTCATCAAAAACAAGAATATCTGGATCGTTCATAACACTTTGAATAATTTGAATTTTTTGTGCATTACCTTTAGATAATGTTTTTAGTGCTTGTTTATTATCCTCTAGTTCGAAGTACTCTAGCCATTTTTTCGCTTCTATTTGTGCTGCTTTCTTCTTCATACCTTTTAACATTCCGAAGTATGTAAGTTGATCTACAAGTCCAACACCATCGTACATTCCGCGTTCTTCTGGAAGGTAGCCAATTTTCACCTTACTGTGATCTAGAGGTTTTCCGTCTAGTAAAATCTCCCCTTTGTCCGGCTTGAATATATCTAACAGAATTCTAAAACTTGTTGTCTTACCACTACCATTTCTTCCTAGATATCCGTTAGCCACTCCACTTTTCGCTGTGAAGCTAACACCCTTAAGAACCTTTTTATTACCAAAACTTTTCTCCACATTTTTAAATTCTAAAATCATAGCCCTTACCTCATTTCCTAACTTTTTTTAAAAGTTATATCCCTTTTTTTATTAATCATTATTTTTTATTTCTTTTTGTTAACTTGAAATATTTCGGTATAAACATTCCAAGTCCTCCTATACAGTAACCAAATATACCACCTATTAATCCACCTATTAACATGGCTAACACATCAGGTATTCCACTATTAATTATCCATTTAATATTAGTAAAATACAATACCCCTATTATATTTATTAAAAATAAATAAAACTATAAATCTTAACAATCTATATTTAACAATTTCTAATTCCGTCTCGGTATCAGTATATATCGGATAAGAACTCGAAGTTCCTTCAGCAAGTCTAAACAAATTATAAACTTGAAACTTATAAAGCTTCCAGCCACTTACTTTATAATACTCTTCTATCTCTGGTGTAAAGTTTTTTTATCAAAAGATAAACTTATATTGCTTATCGCTAGTTTCTGAGACTTTCTTCATTCTAATTGCCACTATAGCCTCTTTATCGTATTCATATCCCTGAGCAGCAAGATGATTCATTTTATCCGCTACTTTATCATAGCTTATAAATACCGGAACATATTTATACTTCATAAATTCAATCCTTTCTTCTCTTTAAAAATAAATATTTTATAAAGAACGCTATATTTACAGCACCTAGTCCTAGACCAAATCCAAAAAACATTCCTAAAATAAAATCTATTACTTCAGATGCCATTAAAAATTCATTTATTATGTGCGCCACCAAAGCTATAAGAAAGCATCCTAACATGATTTTTCCATTAAATCTTAGTCTATATAGCCACATGTACTCTTCACTCAAATTATCTGTATATAGTGTAGTTGCTGAAGCCTCGCCCCGTAGTATCTGCCAAAAAATACCATTTCTAACTACTTCCCAACCGTTAAACTTATAAAAGTCTTCACGTTCAGCATCGAACTTTTTATCATATACCAGTTCGTATTTGTAATCGGTTCTTTCTCCTTTTTCTAATAAAATTAAGAACCCCAGAAACTTTTTAAAATGCCACCCCTTAGCACTATATCTTTCTAATTTTTTCATGAGTCTCTTATTTGTTAAGGCGAATGTATGTATCACCTTATAATTACTCATCACTTCCACCACCTATAAACTTCTTAGCCACATCTAGTAGAAACTGTCGAAGTTTTAAATTTTTCTCCAAAACTTCCATGCCTTTTGAAGTAATATGATATTCTTTTTTCGAATTATCGATTTCTTTATCTTCAATCCAACCTACAGAAACCATTTTTCCTAGAGTCGTGTACATTGTCGCAGGTCCGATAATAATATTATTATCAGTAATTTCTGCTACCTTTTGCATTATTAAATAACCATGAATAGGTTCTGTTAAAACTAGAAGCGTAAAAAATATACTATCCGTTAATTCGCCCGTTTCATAAGGGCTTAACTTTGCCATTTTATCCCTCCTAACTTAATTAGAGATATTCCTTATCTATATCAATCACCGATATATCTATATTTGATATAATTATATATCCATCATTGATATAAGTCAATAGATTTTTTTATTATTTTTCATAAAAAAATATTAGATAAAAATATTCTTCTTAATTTATAACCTATATTATTTATTACAGATATCTAAAAAAATGAACCTATAATGTAGTAATATAAGTTATATTATGATAGAATAATCCTATAAAATTAAAATTTATAAAAAAATAGATTTTTTTATACTTAAAATAATCTATTTTTCATTAACGTTAAGGAGAAACTCATGACAAAATCATTAAAAAAATATCTATTACTTGTTGCAACAGTTATTCTTTCAGTTACCCTTGCTGCTTGTGGCACAGGAGCTTCTGTAGAGCAAATCGTTAATAAATCAGTAGAATCATCTAAAAACATAAAAAGTACAGATTTCGTAGCAACAAACAGCTCTGAAATTTTAGTTGGTGAACAAACTCAAACAGTTGAAAATACTGTAACTGGTTCATTAATTATCGACCCACTAACTATGAAAGCAACTACTGATGTTAAAGCCCAAGGTCAAACTCAAACTTTAGATCTTTACATTAAAGACGGTACTGCATATGCTAAATCAACTGGTCAAGATGAATGGGTTAAAAGTTCAAATAACAACATAACTGCTCAATTTGAAGGACTTAAAAAAATAGCAAACTCAGAACAAATATTAGAGTTCTACAAGAAAATTGCTAAAGACTTCAAGAAAACTGAAGAAAACGGAAATTATGTTCTAACGTATACTGGAAGTGGAGATCAGTTTAAAGAACTTATGGTTGCTATTGCTAATGCGTCTTCTGGAAATGAAGTAAATACTGAAGCGTTCAATAATGTTGACTTCAAAAATGTTTCAATTAAACTTGTAACTACTAAAGATTTCATACCTGTTAATAATGAAGTAACTATGGAGCTTGCAACTAAAAACACTTCAACTCCAACTACAATGAAAGTTAAACAAAATATTAAGTACTCTAACGTAAACAATGTAAAAGAAATCAACCTACCTGATGAGGTGAAAAATGCCAAAGAGGTAAACACTGCTACTCAACAATAATAATATTACCTACTTACTCAAAAAGTAAGTAGGGTTTTTTTATTAATCAATTTTATATTTTTATAATTTAAAAAAATTAAGGTTAAATTTTTCATATACTTTATTTTAATATCTGAGTTTATGTAAATATATCCTTTCAGTTTACAACACTCCTTTCATCTAGTATAATAATGTGTACGACTAAAATATTAGGAGGTAATTTGAATTTATAATTATAGCGCCCGAACTAAGTTCTAAAGGTTAAATTGAATTTAGTTGACGAGGAAAAAAGTTATCGAAAATTCGGCGGATGCTTTTTCGGAACCAGAGAATTTCGTTAGATAATGTACAATGGGGTGTACCTTTGTATCTTTAGGAACGTAGTGACGACAAGATACTTAGGTACAGCGTATGCAACAGCAACTTAGTTTTTAAGGAAGAATGACGTAAAAAACTTTAGTTGCCACTGCTGGGGTAGATCTTAATGTTTCTAGGAACGAAGAGACGACGAAATATTTAGATATAGCGTATGCAACAGCAACTTAGTTTTTAAGGAAGAATGACGATAAAAACTTTAGTTGCTACTGCTGGGGTGTACCTTAGTATCTTTAGGAACACAGTGACGACAAGATACTTACAGTGGCTACTAGCAAAATATTTCGTCATTTCATTCCTTATATTTTGAGTAGCTGTTGTCTAAGTTACTCGATAAGGTTTCTTATCATCTTTTTGATTCAAGAAACCTAACGATTAACTCATAGCTACAACGTATGCAGTAGTTAAGGAACGCAATATTGAATTTTAAAACCCTTCAAAATCATTATCACCTCTCTACATGCTCATTATGTCTTCTTTTAAGGTTTACATAAACTTAATGTAATATAATAAATTAACTGAAGTATAATATTTTTGAGCACAAATATATAAACTTTTATAGTACTTTCTATAAAAATAAATTAAAGAAAAAAGCGAGGAATTTTTAATATGTGTGGAATTGTAGGATTTGTTGGAGAAGCAAATGGAGTTAAATTTTTAATCGATGGACTTAGCAGCCTTGAGTATCGTGGATACGACTCAGCTGGTATCGCTGGTGTTGTTAACGGAGAAGCTAATGTCACTAAATCTGTAGGTCGTATTAAAAACTTAGAAGCCCTAATCCCTGGGGATCTTCACCTAGAATTAGGTATTGGTCATACACGTTGGGCTACTCACGGTGGAGTTAACACAACTAACTCTCACCCTCATCAAAGCTTCAACAAACGTTTTATTTTAGTTCACAACGGAGTTATCGAGAACTTCCAAGAACTTAAAGAAAGATTTTTCAAAGGTGTAGAACTTGTTTCTGAAACTGATACTGAAGTTATCGTTCAATTAGTACAAGTTTATAGCGATCGTGGTCTTGATACTAAAGAAGCTTTCAAAAAAGCTGTATCTAAACTTCAAGGTTCTTATGCACTTTGTTTAATAGATACAGAAGATAAAGACACATTATATGTTGCAAAAAATAAAAGTCCACTTCTTATCGGACTAGGAGAAGAAAATAAAAACTATGTTGGTAGTGATGCTTTAGCAATGATTAAGTACACTAACAACTTCTTAGAAATTAACGATGGTGAATTTGTTATCGTGAAGAAAGATAGCGTAACTATCGAAGATAAAGAAGATAATGTTGTAGAGCGTGAAAGTTTCTCAACTAACTTAAACGCTGGAGAAATCGATAAAGGTATCCATGAACATTACATGATTAAAGAAATACATGAACAAGTAGGAACTATGCGTAACATCATCTCTCACTACTTCGATGGACATAATGTTAATATTGATAGCGAAATTATCAACAACGTAAAAGATGCGGATAGATTATATATTATCGGATGTGGTACGAGTTACAATGCTGGTCTAGTAGGAAGAAACTACTTTGAAAAATGGGCTGGTATTCCTACAGAAGTACACTTAGCATCAGAATTTGCTTACAACGTACCATTATTATCTAAAAAACCGATGTTCATCTTCCTTTCTCAATCAGGAGAAACAGCTGACCTTCGTGCAGTACTTACAAAATTACGTAGCGTGAATGAAGATTACAAATTCTTAGTACTTACAAACGTCGATGCTTCAACTCTATCTCGTGAATGTGACTATACATTATTACTTCACGCAGGTGTTGAAATCGCCGTTGCTTCTACTAAAGCATATACTGCTCAAATCGCAACACTAAGCATACTAGCTTACGAAGTAGCAAAACAACTTTCAAGACAACCTAAATTTGATATCGAGCAAGAGTTATCAGTAATTACTTCTGCAATTGAATCAATCTTAGATGATACAAAAACTATCAAAGACTTAGCTAAAAACTTATTCACAGAACGCAATGCATTCTATATTGGACGTGGAATCGACTACTATAGTGCATGTGAAGCAGCTTTAAAACTTAAAGAAGTTTCTTACATTCAAACAGAAGGATTTGCCGGAGGAGAATTAAAACACGGTACAATCGCCCTTATCGAAGAAAGAACACCTGTAGTAGCTCTTATCACAAATGCTAAACTAGACTTAAATACACGTAGTAACGTAAGTGAAGTAGCTAGCCGTGGTGCTAATACTCTTATTATTACATTAGAAAAATTAGCACGCGAAGGTGACTACGCAATCCCTAACGTAAACGAAGATCTTGCTCCAATCGCAAGTATCGTAGTTACACAATTATTCGCATACTACGCAGCTTACACTAAAGGTCTAGATGTGGATAAACCACGTAACTTAGCTAAATCAGTAACAGTAGAATAATAACTAAATAATATATCTGATGGGAATAACTCAACTTAACAGAGTTGCTCCCATCATTTTTTAAAAAGTTAAACCTTTTCTCTTTACAACTTAGAAACTTCAGTTTATAATAAACTTATAAATAATAAATTTAATTATCTTCGGGGCAGGGTGAAATTCCCGACCGGCGGTTAAAGTCCGCGAGCGAAAGCTGATTTGGTGAAATTCCAAAACCGACAGTACAGTCTGGATGATAGAAGATATAGAATAAATAAACTTACACATGCAGTCTATTACGTATGTATTTTTGTTGTACCAAGTACAGTGTAATGCTTATTTTTCATACCTTTCAGTCCCGCTTTAATGTTTTTAAAGTGGTGTTTTTTATTTCTAATTATAGATTTAAAATACACCTTTTCAAAAATAATATTGCGGCTATTTTATTGCCTATGAAGATAGGAAAGAGGTTTTAAATGTATAAAAAAAATGTTCACTCACTAGTTTTAAGTGGGATGCTTGCAGTTATTGCTCTACTTCTATCTTTTTTTAGTTTTGCTGTGCCATTCTTGCCACCATTTCTAAAATTTGATTTTACATTCATACCGCTATTTATGGCGTTGTTATTATTAGGATATAAAGATGCACTTTTAGTGTCATTCTTAAAAAACTTCCTACACTTCGCTTTATTATCACATGAACCAATCGGATCAATCGCTAATATCGTGGTAGAATTTACTTTTATCAGTATCATTGTTCTTTTCTATAAAAAAGGTACTGCTAAGACTGTTATCGGTGGAATCTTAGGAACACTGGCAATAACATTATTCATGTCACTTCTTAACTACTTCGTATTACTTCCAGCTTATGGATATATTATGAACTTAGCAGACATCGCGACTAATGTGAAAACAATCGTAGCTGTTGGTATCGTACCATTCAACCTACTAAAAGGTGCTTTAGTAACATTCTTATTCTTCGTCACTAAGAGTGTTTATAAATCAATACCGACTAGTATTCGTAGCCGTTTTGCATAATACTAGATACTAATTAATTTAACCATGAAAAATCCTCCATTACATCACCTTACTGTAATGGAGGATTCTTTTTTTATTTCCTAGGAAATATCTACTAAGTTACTTATTTAATAATTCATCAAGTTTTTTTCTGAATGTGATACTTCTTCTACATTTTTATTTTTTTCATTAAGTACCGTATCAATATTCAATTTTTTTCATCATTATTCACTATTAAACGTGCATAAATTTTTCTCCGACATTTCTAATACTCTCATAGTCAATTTTATAATCTTTAATTTTTTTGCTTTTTGCAGTAAAGGCCAGTTTGTCTTTTTCTAAAAATTATTTTTTTCATAAAAACCACGTGCATCCGCTGTCTTTACATTTCTAACAATTTCCTTGTATTTAGGATTATTTTTTTCATATATATAACTCCACCAACTGCCGCAATAAAAGTTAACATACCTACTATTTTTCTTTTTTTCATTAAAGTATTTCCTCCTTTTCACCTCAGCTAGTTAGAGATTCTTAAAATCTCTAATTAGTATACTTTTAAGTTAACTTTTATATTATTACTTTTTTTATAAACTTTTGCAATAGTTTTTTTATAATATTTCTAAATTTTTAAAGTATATTCCATCACTTATTTTTACTGAGTAATATATTTTTAAAAATTATTTACACAGTACTAGTTTATAATTAACAATAATTATCTGTAATAGATTAATAATACGTGTGTTTTAGTACAAAAAAATGATATAATTATACATGACTAGACTATTTTGAGAGGTTAAAAAATGAACAAAGCTATTTTAGTAATGACATATGGAACACCCGAAGAATACACATTTGAGGGTATAGCAAAATTTTTCACAAATATTAGAAAAGGAGTTCGTCCTAACGACGAAGAAATTAATCTACTTTTAAAAAATTATCTTCGCATTGATGGTTCACCCCTTCAAGAGATAACACTTAAAGAAGTTGAACTTTTAAGGGAATCTGTAGAAGATGAATATAAAGTATACTTTGCCAATAAATTCTCTTCACCTTATATACCTAATATAATTTCAAAAATGGAAGATGATGGTATAGAAGAATGTATTTGTTTAATTCTTGAACCACACTATTCATTCTACTCTATTATGGGTTACGAAAGATTTATTAAAAGTGATAAAATTAAATTTAATATAATAAAATCTTGGTACAAAGAGGAGAAATTAATTGAATTCTGGGCAGATGAAATCAAAAAAATTATTACTGAAAAAGTGAAAGAAGATAGCTATAAAGTAGTTTTCTCTGCACACAGCGTACCTGAAATTGCTTTAAAATATAATGATCCATACGTAGATCAAATCTTTGATATGACAAAACTTATAGCCGAAAAAATAGGTCTTGAAAATGAAAACTATACGAATACTTGGCAAAGTGAAAGTGATATTGGAATGCCATGGATTAAGCCTGATGTTCTTGAGTACTTAAGAGAGCAAAAAGAACATCCTAAGCATTATATATTCGTTCCACTTAGCTTTATCAGCGAGCATATCGAAGTTCTTTTCGATAACGATGTTGAGTGTCGAGAACTTTGTGAGGAATTTGGAATAACTTATCATAGACCCCCTATGCCGAACTACGATTCTCGCTTAATAGATGCTCTTGTGTCAACGATTGAAGCTAATAAAAACAATCCTTTTATTTCGCATAATCCAGAGAAGACAACATTTAATGAAATGGATAAACCAAAAGGAGAGATGCCAGACTTCGTTAAAAAAATGTTAGCTAATAAAAAAGATAGCGAAAAGCCTGAAATGCCGGACTTCGTTAAAAAAATGTTAGCCAATAAAAAAGATGGCGAAAAGCCTGAAATGCCGGACTTCGTTAAGAAAATGTTAGCTAATAAAGAAAATGAAGAAAAAAACTAAAACTTCTAATTTAATTACAAAATCATTAGCTAGTAAAAAAAGATAAACTTGCTTTTAAAAAAATACTTAAATCAATTACAACTATCCTTAATAAAAAAAATAAATTATTTTTTTAAATACTAGACTCTGACAATTAGCATCAGAGTCTTTATTTTACACAAATAATATGAAAATTACTTCAATATTTCAGCATAGGTAATAAATTAATAAACTTATTAATTTATTACCATATTTTATATAGTATGAAATATAACTGCTAATTTACATATTAAAAGCAGATGATAATAATCACTATTAATTATATTAAAAAAACCATAAATTTTTACTGTATAATTTATTTTTCATATTAATTCACCTATGTTATAATGAAGGTGAAAAAAAGAATTTTTTTAAAATCTTTTAGGTGATGATACAAATAAGAAATTCATTTTATACTACGGCTTTGTTTCTTATAGAAAGAAGCTGGTTATAAAATATCTATAGATTCCTGGGCGAGATTGCAGCATGGTTAAATACTGGAAACATCATAGATAAATAACATATAAACTTAGCATTTGTGGATAATTATGAGGATTTACCTCACAAATACTTTAAGTGGATAAATTTTTAGAAAGTTATTTCGTTAAAAGAATCCCTTTTTAGTTCTACGAATATAATCATTATTCTTAATATTCATCTAAAAATAACAATTTCGCCCAAAAATAAAGAGGCACCCAAACTTAGCGGCCTCTTTATTTTTTTCTTCAAATTTGAATATATCTTTCTTAAATAAAGGTACATTATCAAAAGTACTCACCTTTATATAGCGGATGACACTTTAATAATCTCTTAACAGTTAAATATGTACCTAAGAAAAAAACCCAAATCTCTTATAACTTTCCAAAGCATAACTTGAACATGTAGGGGAAAAATCTACACGTTGGTTTGGTATAACGTGATATATATCGTCTATATAGTTTTTATTAAAATTATGCATAATCTTGCCATAGATTCTACCCCTTTCGCTCTTTTATTTTTATCAACTAATAAAAGTTTATTTCAAATTTTTTAAATTAATAACTATGCTCTAGTATTTATATGATATCGATTATCACTTATATTTTTTTCACCTCAGGAAAACATTGCTAAATCAACATTCTTTTTTTAGAGAATAATTCTCAATAACTTTTTATAAGCTCATAAACTTTACACGTGTAACTCATGGTGCTATAATTTAATCATAAATAGAAAATAAAGGAGAGAATTTACAATGACACGTACAACAGAATTAAATAAACTTGTTGCTAACTTAACAGTATTATACACAAAATTACACAGCTTCCACTGGTATGTAAAAGGACGTAGCTTCTACACACTACACGAAGTATTTGAAAATTACTATAATTACACAGCAGAATCTTTAGATGAAGTTGCAGAAAGATTATTAGCTATTGGAGGTCGCCCAGTTTCAACACTTAAAGGTGCTTTAGAAATCGCAACAATCCAAGAAGCAACTGAAAAAGAAACAACTTCTGAAATGGTTGCAGCTATATTCCACGACTTTGAGTTATTAATCAATGACTTAACTCATCTTATGGGTGTAGCTGAAGATGAAGAAGATCAAGGTACTTCAGACTTAGCATTAGGATTAAAAACTCAATTAGAAAAAAATGTATGGATGTTAAAATCTTACTTATCTGAATAATAATACACAAAAAACTATTCATTACGTTTATCGTAATGAATAGTTTTTCCTTTAATATTATATACCTATCTATAAGCTATAACCTTTTCTATTTAATACATTTAGATTAATAGCATCTACATAGTAATTACTAACTCGCCCATCTTTATCACTAATTTCCACATTCCATGTCGGTATCAATACTTGATTTTCCGTTTGAGAAATATATGTATAATATCCTAAAGTAGCTCGTACACGACAATTTTTAGGAATTAAATCTTCATGATACAGCCTATTTATAGCCTGGCTAGACGGAACTAACGTTTCATTCTTATCTTTTCTTATATTTGAAACACTTGTCAAAGCAAAGTTTTTAATATCTCCATTACTTTCAACGCTAAAGACAATTCGCGCATTTTTATTTGAAAAAACTCTAAAACTATCTATTTGTTGTTCAAAAATAACTTCATTTTTTGTTGAATTATAACTAGAAAAAATATAGTTCGCACTTAATTTCATCTTCTCTAATAAGAATGAATCTAACTCAGCTCTATAGCTACCTTTATTTACGTTAGTAATAGCATTTTCTGAACTAACTTTTAAAGCCGATGTCTTATCGACATTTTCAATTTCATACTTTAGCCCACTCTCTTCCTTGCGGATATCCTTCAAATCAGAAATTGTAACATTCACATAACCAAGATTATCTCGCTTTGTTGCATTTTCTTCTACAGTTATATTGTCATTTTTCATAGAACGTTCAATAATTTCCTTTTCCTGGACTATTTCTGTTTTATTCTTCTGAACTGTATATATATAAAATGTTAACAAGACAGCATTAAGAGCGACAAATAGGTAAATAAACAATGTCTTCATCTTACCCCAGTTCATAGTCTCTCTCCCTTGTCAATCATCTCTTTTAATTTTTTAAAACTCATATATCTATCATTATATTTTACATACCATGCTGGTACATAGCTAAAACTATTTCTATCTTTATTATAAATCTTTTCATAACCCAAAACTATATCACTTATCTCTTTAAGGTTAACTCTTTCATAAAGATAATTAATTACATATTCAGTCTTCTCAACAGAATAAAGTTCTGCTTCTCTTGATGAAAGATAAGTTTTCGTAAGTCTCTTCGGCGAAGTCAGCTTATATATTCCACTACTATTATCCTCAGAAATAATATCAGCGTGACCTTCTCTACTAAAGGCTATCGAATCCTTATAAGCTTCTTGGAAAATAGTAATTCCTTCTAGAGCAGTAGTAAGTTGATAATCCGTATCTCCCACATATCCAAGTCCTAAGAAACTCATGGTATTATTTATAGCAACTGTAGCCCCAACTTCTTTTCCACCTTCGTTTGATGGATTTGTATATACTAATCTATTGTTTGTAGATCGTAATATTCCATAGCCATCAGTCACTTCATCTTCATTACTTATTCTAAGATTATCCTTTTTCTCAAAAATATCCTTAGCTAATCTATTTAAACTAATATCTTCAGCACTATATTCATCTATAACATTATCTTCATCAGACTCTTTTAAATAGATATACCTATTATTTAAACTATACTTAGCGTAATTTTTGTTTTTTTCTCGTTAAATTTACTATTTACCCTATCATAAATTTCATCCTTCAGAGTGATTTGTAGATAATTTTTATCATCTTTTTTTGTATAAATAAATCATATTCGGTCTATCTTTTAGTAAAACTATCGTATCAAATTCCAAACTTATATTAGAATTCTCCTCCGAGAAGAATAAAGGTTTTACCAAGGCAGAATCTAGAGTTACTTGATAATTTATCATAATTTTTTCAACATTATTCGATGTAATATCCTCGATATTTCTGTTTCTTACCCTAGACTCCACACTCTGACTATCCGAAATTGTCGTTAGTAAATTTTTTAACACTTTCTTGTTTTTTACGGCATCGACAGTTGCCACCTTCGTTATAGAATTTTGAACTATCGGCTCTTCTCTTGATCCCTCATAGTTTTTTACTACACTATCAGGAATCAAAAAGTTTAAAAGACTATTTTTATCAGACTCTATGGATTTTTGAGTAGTTCTCTTAGTAAAAATCTCATAGTCTGGTTGATAAGTAATAATAAGATAGGATAAAGTTAAACTCATTAGAACTAGTATTCCTAACACAACTGATTTAACAGTTTCTTTCCTTTTACTTTTCATATTATTTACCTCTATAACCATTCATCATCAATTTGTTCACAAGGCAGTGTTACAAATATAATACTTCCATAACCTTCTCTACTTTGCGCCCAAATACGACCTTTATGGGCCTCCACGATAGTCTTAGCTAAAGCCAATCCTAAACCTGTTCCTCCCATACTCCTTTGTCTACTCTTATCAACTCTGTAGAATCTATTAAAGATTTGTCAATGTGGACTAATGGAATTCCTACACCTTCATCTTTAATAGAAATACTCACCCTATTATGGTGATAGTTCTGTCTTACCCTTATTGTAATATTCTTACCGTTAGGAGAGTATTTTATCGCATTATTTACAATATTATCAAATACCTGTGTAAGTTTATCCTGATCACCCTCTACAAATATTGGATTCTTAGGAATATGCTTTATAAAGTTTTTTTCAGGGTGCGTTAAGGCAAATCTATCCGAAATTTGTTCAAGCATTTTATTAATATCGATAAATTCTTTTTCATAATGCTCTTCCTTAATATCCATCTTACCAAGTTGCATTAATTCATTTACCATTCTTATCATACGAGTAGTTTCTTTATGAATAGTATCGATAAACTGCGGTGCAAGCTCTTTATCCTCAAGAACACCTTCTTCTAATGCTTCGATATAACTGTTCATCGTTGTTAGCGGAGTACGAAGTTCATGAGACACTGTAGATACGAACTCGCGTCTTTCTTTTTCCTGACGTTCTTGATCTGTTACATCATAAAGAACAATAATATACCCTTCCAACTCCGTCGACATTTGAGTTAAATCTTCCTTGTCTTCTTTTTCTATTTTAGAAATCTCAGCTCGTAAAAGTAGCTCTTCGTCTGTTTTCGAGGTATTTATAAGAAGGCTATCTTCCGCCTCTAATATCTCTTCTATACTTTCATATTCAGTGATATTAAGAATCTTCAGAACATCTTTTCCTATAAAGATTTCATCATCACGACCACCTAGCATATCTTCCGCACTAGTATTAATCAGAATTATTTTACCATTATTATCTGTCGTAATAATTCCATCCATCATACTTTCGATAATCGTCGCAAGCTTTCTACGTTCAGTCTCAGTAACAGCCTGCTCTTCTTCAATCCTCTTAGAAATTTGGTTAAACACTTTGCCAAATCTCCAATCTCATCATCTGTGTCTATTCCGACTACAGTCCCATAATTCCCTAAAGCCATCTTCTTAACCTGTGAGCTCATCTTTTCAATAGAACTCGTTACAGTTTTTGAAGCTACAAACCCTATAACAGTTGTAATTAAAATTGATAAAATAGTTCCCACTAGGAAGATTTTCGAAATACTACTTACCTCTTGATAAACACTTTCTATATCTGCCATAATCGAGATTACACCGACAACTTCATTATCTTTTTTTACGGGACTTACATAAATCCAAACACGCTTATTACTATCAGCATTATTTTGAATTTGTTTAGTACTCTCTCCTGTTTTTATAACCTGACTTACCAACGGATCAAACGACCTTTTAGCAAGATACTCATCATTACCATTTTTTGAAGAAGTCGCTAAGATTTTTGAATCATTATCTATAACATTTACCAATAATAGCTTTTGAATATTAAATTCACTAACTAGTTTAGCTATCCCACTCTTTGAATCTCTATTACTCTTCGCTGATTCATCTTGACCGGTATTATCCTCTGTATTTTTCGAACTATCTCCGTTACTACTAACTTTTTCCAACTCTTCACGAACATGGTAGTTCAGAATTTTTTCCTGTTCAATAATATTTTGTTCAAATGTATTTACATTACTATTTCTTAGTTGCGTTGTAAAGAACAATCCGATAAGTTGTAATGAAATTATGTTAACTAACACATAAACTATTACGAACTTAGTTCGAATTGATGAAAAGAATCTTTTCTTAAATCTCTTTCCAAAAAAATTCATTACTCTTCACCTATAAAGTAACCAACACCACGACGTGTCATAATATATTCCGGTTGAGATGAATCATCTTCTACTTTTTCACGTAGTCTTCTTACAGTTACATCCACAGTTCTCACATCACCAAAATAATCATAACCCCATACCGTTTGCAGAAGGTTTTCACGTGTTAAAACTTGTCCACGATGTTGTGCAAGGTAGTAGAATAAATCAAATTCTCTACGTGTTAAGTCGATTTCTTCACCATTTTTCTTAATAACATAAGCTTCTGGATAAATAACGATATCTTTAATCACAAGATCTCCACCATTTTTTTCCTCAACAACTTCTTCTTGTTGCTTAGTAACACGACGCAAGTTTACCTTAACCCTAGCCATAAGCTCACGTGTTGAGAATGGTTTTGTTACATAGTCATCCGCTCCAAATTCAAGTCCAAGAACTTTATCTATTTCACTATTTTTCGCAGTTAGCATGATAATTGGAATATTCTTTTTGGTACGTACTTCTCTACATACTTCCATTCCATCTTTTTTAGGTAACATCAAGTCTAACAAAATCAAGTCTGGATTGTCATTAAAAGCAAGTTCTACCGCCTTTTCTCCATCATTTGCGACAATTACATCATACCCTTCTTTTTTCAGATTAAACTCTAATATATTAGCAATCGGTTCTTCATCATCGACCACTAGTATTTTATATTCTGCCATTTTCTTCCTCCTTAGATTTATACTAAGTATTAAATATATATTCCTACTTATATTTTTTTATAAAAATATTCTTCGGAGCATACTTTCATCTTTTTCACCCTGTATCTCCTCATCACTATAAGAATATACATAGTTATCAATATTATATCATTTTTTTCCAGTTAAGTTACAACTTTAAGCAAACGATTAACACTCTATCAGTTATGCGAAAGAGCGTGAGTTATCATACACACTTTAGTACTTTCGTATCAACCCCATCCTATAACTCATAACAAACAACTCCAATAATCTTATAAAAAACTCCTCATCTAACAAAAACGTCAGACAAGGAATCTATTATAGTTCTTCTTTTTTCTTCGCAATATTATCTAATATAGCCCTTATGAAAAATTCAAAATTAACATTATACGGATTTTTATTCAAATTATCTATTACAGTATCACTTGCTAAAAGTTCATTCAATCTATTTTCTATCTCTACTATACGTTCTTCTGAGAAATTACTTAGAACTCCCACCTCAGCCAAACTAAAGTCTTTATATTCCAGTGATAAAAGCTCGTCATTGTCTTTCTTCTCAAACGAACTACCAAAAGATTTCTGATAAATATCTAAAAAACTCTTAATACCATGCATTCCAGCATCTTTTACAATAATCTCATCTCCAACATAATAACCTATAGACAGCAATTCTGATATACGCGTAAATATATCATATTCAGAAACAACCCTCTTTACATTTCCTGTAAAAATCGCCTTCTTAATAGCTGTTTTCTTTACATTTCTAAGATAGTTCTTCATGCGAACGGTGTACAATTCACTGTCTTTTTCCTTATCCATAAAAATATCTATGCCTCCAACCAAATATATCGGGGCTGCATTAAAAACGATACTTTGCTGTACATCATACTCAATCGCAACACGCTGTGCAATACTTCCACCTAATGAGTGCCCTGTTAGAATAATATTATCACCATACTTTTTCTTCATACGTGTATAAAACCTATAACATGACAACATATGTTCCGCTTGTCCCAAACAAATACCAACTACATCAGCATACATATCTTTCTGTCTATCAAAATAAAAATTTGTTCCTGTATAAGATAAAATATAATTCCCTTCATTAGTATTTTCAAATAATGCTCCACTACTTCCTGTACTAACATCATAAAAACTACTTACATAGTTTATCTCCTCAGGAAAACTCCCTACTGTTTTTTGAAGATTAATATATTCTCTTATCATAGTCTTTGGAATTTTTACTTTATCCATAGCTTCTATATGGTATACAATAAACGATGCATAACTCGTTATCGCAAACAATTTTTTTCCATTGTCTTCTCCTATCACTATTTAACTTGATTTTTTTATATTATCAATTAGTATTTTTATCATAAACTATGAATTTTTTTCATATTTTTTTCAACAGAATCTCAATTGTACCCAGTTATTTTTTTCCAAGTTTTTTTATTTTTTTATCTCTATCCAATTTTTATAATTGATTATTATTTTTCAGTTATCGGTTTTAAAAACTAGTTTTTATTTTTTTGTTATAATAGTTATATGGATTTAATTATTATAGGTTTAATTTTTTTAGAAATATTATTCCAACATCCTAGGTAGGAGGCTTATTATGAAAATTTTACTTGCTTATTCTAGTAAAACAAAAAATACTAAAAAAGTAGCTGAAGCTATTTACGAACAGATAAAAGATCAAGGAGAAGTAGATCTACTTGATATAAAAAAACAACGAAAAAAACTAGAAAAAGAATATGATTTCTATATTCTAGGTGCTTGGACAGATAAAACTAACGCCAATAAAAATATGCAACGTTTTATCGATCAACAGGAAATACATGGTAAAGATGTCGCTCTATTTCTAACTTGTGGTGTTCCACGTGAACATTATCACGCCGATGATTCTATTAATAATTATATCGCGTTTATGGAAGAGCGTAACAATAAAATACACGAAACTTTCGTCTGTCAAGGTAAGGTCGATCCAAAGGTTATGATAGTTTTCAAAATTCTTACTTGGCGTGATCCTAATTTTATTCACAAAGTTACGCCAGACCTTGTTGATATGGTTCAAGAATCTAAAAAACATCCTGATACAAAGGATTTAAAAGATGCTCAAAATTGTTTTAGCAATCTACTGGAACATAAAATATCACACGCATTAGCATAACTTAACACTAAAACAAAGGTAGTTATCCATTTTTAAGGATTTCTACCTTTTTTACACAATAAATATAATATACTATTTTTTTAAAAATTCTATTTTTGCCAATTCTGTTCTAAATAACAAGTGAATAGTGAACTATTTTTTTGTTAATTAGGATAATTTATATTAATACTTAATAAAATTATTTTTAAGTAATATATATCTTTTTTATAAGTTTAAAGAATAATTCCTCTTTTATAAAAAAATACCATTATTATCATAGATTATTCGCTAATTATTAATTTTTAAAAGTTATAATTTTTTTATCTCCATTATATCTAATATACTCTATTATTAAATATTAATAATTCACTATTACTTTAAAAATATTTTTGACTTTTTAGTATATAAAGTTGTAGAATATCTAAAGTAGGAGCGACTCGACAAAATTGATTTCTTCGAAATCACGATTTTTGAGTCACTCCCATCAAAATTAACATAATGGAATTTCGCCGACGAAATTTCTTTGGAGGAATTATGATAAAAAAAGAATTTAGTAGCCTTTTAAAGAGCAAAGGATTAAAAGCTACCATGGCTACCGTTCTTCTAGTTCCTGTTTTATATTCAGGAACTTTCCTAAAATCCGTTTGGAATCCATATGACAATACCGGAAACATGAAAGTCGGAGTTGTTAACCTAGACCAAAAAGTAGATTTTAATGGAAAAACTCTAGAAGTCGGGAATTCAATGGTCGAAAAACTAAAAGATAACAAAAAAGTAAATTGGCAATTCGTCGATAAAGATACAGCCGATAAAGAATTACGAGAAGGAGACTACTACATGGTAGTTACAATACCACAAAACTTCTCTAAAAATGCTACATCTTTATCAAACGATAGTCCAGAAAAAATGAACATCGACTTTACTACTAACTTTACTAAGAGTAAAAACGGTGAGAAAATCATGGAAACTGTAGCGAGCAACTTAACAAATACCGTTAAAGATCAAGTTGTAAAAACTTATACAGCTACTCTCTACAGTAAGTTTTCTGAGATTAGTTCTTCACTTCAAAAAGCAGCCGATGCTTCGAACCAGCTGAACAATGGACTTGGTCGTCTTAGCGAAGGTGGTGCGAAACTGAGCGGTGGTATCGATCAACTTACCGATGGTTCTGGTCGTCTTTCTGCTGGACTTGGTCGCCTTAGCGAAGGCGGTGCGAAACTGAGCGGTGGTATCGATCAACTTACCGATGGTTCTGGTCGTCTTTCTGCCGGACTTGGTCGGCTTAGCGAAGGTAGCGCTAAACTGAGCGGTGGTATCGATCAACTTACCGATGGTTCTGGTCGTCTTTCTGCTGGACTTGGTCGTCTTAGCGAAGGTGGCACTAAACTAAGTGGTGGTATCGATCAACTTACTGACGGATCTGATCGTCTTTCTGCTGGACTAAATCGTCTTAGCGAAGGTAGTGCGAAACTTGGTAATGGTATCAATGAACTTTCTGACGGTTCTAATCGCCTAACTACTGGACTAAATCGTCTTAGCGAAGGTGGTGCGAAACTGAGCGATGGTATCAACCAACTTACCGATGGTTCTGGTCGTCTTTCTGCTGGATTAAATCGTCTTAGCGAAGGTGGTGCAAAACTTGGTAACGGAGTTTCTCAACTTCAAGAAGGAGCCGGAAAACTATCAAGTGGCCTAAGCACATTAAATGATAAAAAAGCTGCACTAGTTTCTGGTGTAAACGAACTTACTGCAGGTTCTAACCAACTTACTATCGGTTTTGATACATTCAAAACTAAGAGCGTTATGCTAACAGATGGAATAGATAAATTACACAAAGGAAGCGAAGCATTTAAAGAAGGGCTTTTAAAATATACCAACGGAGTACTTACTCTTAATGAAAAACTACTAGCTAAAAAAGGTAATTTAGAAAAACTTAGCGCCGGAAGTGCTACACTTAACAACGGCATTGACAGATTATCAGATGGAATTTCTCAAATCAACTCTAAGCTAGCATCTAAAAAAGATGACTTAAATAGATTAGCCGCAGGTGGTACTGAATTAGGTAACGGTGTTGCTAAACTTTCTGAAAGCACACCGAAATTAGTAGATGGAGCAGATAAAATCAACACTGGATTAAATGCACTAAATTCTAACTTACCTAGCGACAGCGACTTAGCCGCTAAAAAATCTAACCTAACGTCTACATTAGACAAACTAAAAGGATTAAAAATCACATATAGAACTAACTTTAATCCACTATCTAGTGCTTTCACAGATTTGGGTGCTCAAATAGAAAGTCTTAAAAAAATTGTAAGTCGTATAGATACACAATCTACGACTACTATACCAGCTGCACCTACTCCAGCTCCTACTACTAATTTCTCAGGACTGGAACAAACACTAGCATCAATGAAATTAACACCTGAGCAAAAAGCTCAAATTCTTTCTGCAGCTAAAAGTGATGTAGCTGCTACACCAGCACCACAACCTACTACTGTTCAAAATAGTAGCAACAATAATAGCCAGGTAAAAGCAGAACTTACTTCAGCTATTAACAGTGCTGCATCAAAATACTCAAGTATGAAATACCGTGTAGGAAAATTAAACTACATTCAAACTCAACTTGATAAATTCGATGTAAACTCTCTTGCAGCTAATCTTGAAGGAACTATCAGCAGATTCTCAAGCATTAAATCAGCTGTTAGCCAACTTGCAACTGGAAGTGGTCAATTAAAAGCTGGTCTAACGATAATGAATGAAAAAACTCCTACTCTTATCGCAGGATTCAATCAATATAAAGGCGGAGTCGACGCAACTGTATCATCTCTAACTTCAGGTGAGTTAGTAAATGGACTTAACCAATTGGCAAGTGCTACTCCAAAATTAAAAGAAGGTGTTTCTTCTTACACTAACGGAGTTAACTCACTAACTACATCAATAACAACTGGAGAACTAGCACAAGGTGTTGGTACTCTAGCAAGCAAAGGAACTGAATTACAAGCAGGATTCAATCAGCTTTCAGGTGGTATCCAATTAATTCACGAAAAACTTCCTGAGTTAACCGGTGGAATCGACGCTCTAGTCAACGGAAATGCAAAAATCAATGCAGGACTTAACAAACTTCAGACTAAACTTCCTGAACTAAGCATCGGTATCCAAGAACTTGATAACGGTGGTAAGAAACTTTACCAAGGATTAACTGATATGAAAGCTAAAGCTCCTGAATTATTAAGCGGACTTAACAGTGCTAAAGATGGTTCTGATAAACTTCACAACGGACTTTCTGCTATCCAAGCTAAAGCTCCTGAGTTATTAAGTGGACTTAACAGTGCTAAAGATGGTTCTGATAAACTTCACAATGGATTATCAGCTATGAAAACTAAAGCTCCTGAACTTATCAATGGAGTTAACAGTGCTAAAGAAGGCGCTGATAAACTTCACAATGGACTTTCTGCAATGCAGGCTAAAGCTCCTGAACTTATCAACGGAGTTAACAGCGCTAAAGATGGTTCTGATAAACTTCACAACGGACTTTCTTCTATGCAAGCCAAAGCTCCTGAGCTTATCAACGGAGTTAACAGTGCTAAAGATGGTTCTGATAAACTTCACAACGGACTTTCTTCTATGCAGGCTAAAGCTCCTGAACTTATCAATGGAGTTAACAGCGCAAGAGATGGTGCTATTAAACTATCTGGTGCACTAACTATCATGCAAGCTAAAGCTCCTGAATTACTTTCTGGACTAGAAAAAGCTAAAGATGGTTCTGGAGTATTAGCAGATAAACTTTCTAGTGGAGCCGATAAACTATCAGCAGCCAAAACTGGAGATAAAAATGTAGACATGATGTCTAATCCAATCAAAACTAATATCAGCGACATCTCAGAAGAAACTAGTTACGGTAACGCAATGGCACCGTTCTTCTTAGTATTCGGACTACTTATCGCAGCTGCGGCATTCAACATTCTTTTCCCAGCTCGTAAAGCAAAATACCGAGAATCAACAAACAGCTTATTCGGTACAAGACTAGTATCAATGACAACATTCGCTATCTTAGCAACAATCATAGAAGTAGTAGCAATGAGTTTATTCTTTGACTTTAAAGTTCAAAACTTCGGAATGTACTTCTTCGGATTAATGCTTTCAAGTATCGTGTTTATGCTAATAACACACTTCCTATCGTACACATTTGGAAAAGTTGGTAATGCGATTAGCATTGGATTCGTAGCATTACAATTTGTTCTAACTACACCACTATTCCCTAAAGAAATGCTACCATCTCTATACAGTGGTCTAATCCCATTCACACCTGTATTCTACGGTGATACCGCTGTTAGACAAGCAGTTCTAGGAGGACTAACAAATGGAATTTACAACAGTGCAATATTAATCTTAGTTATTTTTAGGAATAATATTCTTAACTCTTACTTACATCTCTTACAACAAGAATAATAAAGCAGCTGTGAATTTAGCAAAAATAATAAATAAAAAAATCTAAGTAACATCAATATTTGTTACTTAGATTTTTTTGTATTCTTATAACCACCTTTAAGCTAGGTAATATCAAGATTTTTTTATGTAAAAAAATAATATAATTCTTTAAATAAAGTTTGCTATTTATAATGGCTCTTCTTCCTTTTTAATCCATCTATGCCAAATAATAATACTTTATTTAAACCTCTTTTCTTAAGATCCTTCTAACATATTTCTATAGTTTTTCTGATGATTCTATTGGAAATAATTCATATGATAAAAATTTCTTTTTCTCTACTTATTGTTATTTTTTTATTAATATATGTAGTACTTCTTTTCCTACTGTTTCTCTTTTTTTACACTAATATGTGTTGTTGAATCTGCATATACTACCGCATAATCTTTTTGCTATTTTTTTCTTGAATGATGCTCTTTAACTTTTTTTCATCTAATTGTTTAGTTATAACACTTATTGTTTGTGGTGAATAGTAGTATCCATATAATTATTCTACTATTTCACCTATTTCTCTTTTATACAGTAATATTATTGTTTCTTTTTAAATTGTGGATAACTTTATTTTTACACCTAGGAGTCTCTTTTTTTCTATGGCTTTTTTTACTATTCCTCTTGACTTTCCTGTTTACACAAAATATTATATACCATCAAATATCATAATATAATTACATAAATTTTTAGTTAAAGTTTTTATGTCAACTACTATTAATTCTTTAAAATTTACATAAATTGTACTTCACTTATCGATAACAAAAAAACAGAGAATATTTTTCTCTTCATTCTCTGTTTAATATTAATCTATTATTTGTATATTTTTCTCTAAAAAAATATCTTTGTTATTAAATAGCATTTCATATATTCTAGCTACTTTAATATCTTGTTCAAAAGTTCATACTATTTTTTTACTATTCAAAAAGTGAGTGAAGGATAATTTTTATCATCCCTATTAATCTCTCTAATAATGGCTGTTTTTATCCTTTTTTTCACAGCTAGTACTCTAAAATTGTTAGTAGAGAAATTCTCCTTATAATCCTCTTTTTAAAGTATTTGTCAATATGTGCAGTAACACCCTTTGAATTTTTCTTGTTACTATACCTTTTTTTGTTGCTATCTTTTTTTACTAAATTTCTGTAATTTTTCTACCTTAAGAGCCGCTTCATAGATTCTATTCTCTAGACCCTCACTAACGTCATATATTTTTTTGATTCCCCCTTTCCTAGAGTTAAAATTTTTATATTTCAAATATGGAAACAACTCTGATTCTAATGCTATATTTTCTTTTTTTCAGATCAGCAAGCATTTCTTTAGAAAGATACTTTTTCTATCTTTTTTTATCATTTATATTATTCCTTATAGCCGTCGCACTAAGATGCTCTTCTTCCTGTATCTCAGTACTATTCAAACCTTGACCTTCTCTTTTTATTGGTATCATTTGAATATTTAATCCCGTTTCTCTAATAGCTTTATAATAACTATATGCTAAACTAAAGTTCGGATTATTATTTTCTAATCCATATAGCACACTACTAATCTTTGCATGATTAAGACCTGTTTTTAACAATTTTTTATATTCTTCTTTATCTATTTTTTGTTGTTTTGTGTAAATTTTTTCGAGTATACTTACATCTTCATTTTCAGTCCCGAAGATTAAATGTGTTATTCCAGCACCAGATAATATCTCTATACTTTTTCTAGCAAAATCGTCACCATATGCAACACTCCCGAGATAAGGCAGTGCAATAACAACATCACAACCACTTCTCACAGCCTCTCTAGCTCGAGTATATCCATCCACTATTGCAACTTCACCTCTTTGAGTGAAAAATTCACTCATTACACAGATTACCTCTCCATTATTTTCATCAGCTATTTTTCTGGCGCATTCTATTAAATATCTATGTCCACTATGTAATGGATTAAATTCCGCGATTATTCCAATTCTCATTTTCCCACCTCACTTTTAGTTTAATATGCTAAATAGTATTAAAATTATCAAGAATTTCTTTTTATTTTTTTCAGTTTTAAAAACCAAGAATTTTATTTCAAGTTTATTATTCTAAAAGATATTAGCTATCTATTCTAAAAATCAACATTTCCTTATTCCATTATTTTTTTCAACAATTCTTTTTACATTCTCTAGCGAAATCTTCAAAATTTTATTTTTTTATACTCGTCCCTACATTATACCACTTCTTATGATATTTTTACTAAAATTTTCTAATTCCTATTATTACCTTTTAACATTCCTTTTTCTCAGCATAAAAACTCATATCCCCTTTATTAAAGGAGGATATGAGTTTTTATATTATTCTTCTGTTATTTTTTTACAACAACTTTACCTTTACTATCTCTATCTAATACATAACTATAATGTTTTTTTATTCTCTTTTGCTAATCTGTTTATTTCCTCATTAGCATAATTATGTGCGTCTTCTGAATTATTAAATGTTCCTGGGGCTACCGCTCCACCATTTGCTTTAGTTACTTCTTTATTAGCATCTTTTGTAGTATTGTTATTAGTATCATTACTATTACTGCTATTATCGTTATTACTATTGTTCTTATTATTAGTATTATTTTTGCGTATTAGCTACTGTGTTATTCGTGTTACTTGATTTACTACTTTCCGATTTAGATGTAGTTGAAGAAGATGAGCTTTCTGAATCATTAGAGTTTTTATTCTCTCTATATTTTTCTTCATCGCTTTTTTCTTTTGTTTTAGATTTTAAGCTATCTTTGTCTTTACTCTTATCCTTTGTTGATGAAGTAGTCTCATTGTCTTTTTTCTTACTACTAGAATCTCCACCTGAAAAATAACTTATACCTATAAATAAGGCACTACATAAAAAAATAGCTAATACAATTCCCTCATAATACTTTCAATAATCTATTATCTTTCATTGTATTCCCTCCTTTGTTTCTAATATATTATAATACTATTTCTTATATATTTCCACTACTTTTTTTATTATAATTTATTCAAATAAAATTTAACTTAAACAATCGCCTATACATTCACTATTTTTTTCATTTGAGAAATATTCTCTATTATTTCCGATATGTTTTAGTGTCAGAGGCCAAAGACATAATATAAATATAAACAAGGGAGATTTTTTTATTATGAAAATTTTTAAAAAAATTTTTACATCTAAACTATAACGAACCTAAAGGGGAAAAACACGTAGTTAAAAGTTATAACTTTGAGGTTTCTCCTACTGCTGAAGATACTGCTCTGAAAGAAGTTGGCGAAGAATTAAAAAAACTTATCGCTAAAAAAATATTGACGATATTGTCACAAGTACAAAAGAATCACTATAATTTTAAGGGAGAATACAATTATGGAAAAAAATTAAACATTTACTTTAATACCGATAATAAAAAAACTTATCACATTGCTTTATCATTTCCAAAGGATGATTTAAGCAAAGCTACTGTAGAAGCTGTCGCCCAAAAAATTATCGACACGAAAGTATTAAATAATGATAAACATACTCTTACAGGATTTAAAAAAGCTACTTACACTACTCGTGAAGTAAGCGAACTTCAATAATAGAAGGGAGGGAGGTGCGGTCCAAGCCGCACCTTTTTTTATGGACATACTAAATTTCATCAATACTGTAGGTTTCCCTATCTTTGTCGCAGTGTTTTTCCTCTTAAAATTAGATAATACTTTACAAAATATAGGTAAAAGCCTAAATGAACTTACTCGTATCATAGAAACAAAGTTAAATCTTAATATAAAATAATAATTTAAAATAAGGAAGTGCTTATTATGACAAGTCAACAAACAATGGTTAACTGGGCAAAGGATAACGTCTATAAATGGATAGACATGGACGGAATGTATGGAGCACAATGTGTTGATTTAACAATGGCATATATAAAGAATTTTGCCGATTTTCAAATCTATGGTAATGCCATCGATTATCTAACTAACCCCATTCCTCCGGGCTGGAAAAGATATTTTAAAGGAGATACTGAAATAGCTCCTGGGGATATTGCAATTTGGCATTGGGGCGATTGGGATAAATACGGTCATGTCGGTATAGTTATAGAGATAGAAGATGGTCTTATCACGTCTGTAGAACAAAATGTTGATGGCACACCTGAACGTGGTGGTATTGCACGTATTATGAGTCGTGGTGACACTTACCTTGCAGGTTTTATTAGACCCAGTTACAATTCTAATGAGGAGTGGACTAGAATTCAAGAAATCGGCTGCTTTACTGTAGAGGTACCATCTATAAATGTTAGAAATAAACCGAGTAAGCTGGGAAAAATACTAAACAGTTATTATAATGGTGAACGTGTCTACTACGATAGCTACGTTATAAAAGAGGGATTTATTTGGATTAGTTATATCTCATATTCAAATGATCGTCATTATATAGCTACAGGAACTCACAATGGAACTGAAAGAACAAGTTTTTGGGGATCTTTTAATTAATAATTATTTAAATATAATAACTTTTAGACAGTAAATTTCATTGGACTAAAGTCTTACAAATATTATAAAAAGAAGCGATTAGACAACTAATCGCTTCTTTTTATTCATTTCTTTAATTATCTTACACGGATGTAAACTGCTCCACTACCTATGTTTGCAGAGTTAAGAACAGTTTGGTTTCCTAACCATCCACCGTGAACAGCCTGCCCATTACCTGCATAAACAGAAATGTGAGCTAATCCTGTTCCACCGTTTGCATAGTAAACTAAGTCTCCAGGTTGCGCTTGAGATGCTGGAACTACAGTTCCTAAACTCATATATCCTGCTGGCCAATCATGGAAATTGATTCCTACCGCTTAAGTGCATTTGTTACTAACATTGTACAATCTTGGTATCTACCTAACTGAGCCAATGCTGCTTGATAAATTGCAGCTCCTTTATTTGAAGAAGAAGCTTGAGTTGTTGCTGCAGCTACAGGTGCTTTTGCTTTAGATGTTACAGCTGGAGCTACTGTAGCAACTGCTGGCGTTGCAGCTGGTTTTTCTGCAACTTTTGCTACAGCTGGTGCTGCCACTTGAGTTTCATTCTTAACTTCAGTTTTTTCTGGAGTCGCTGTTTGTGTAGCTTTTGGTGCAACAGTTTGTACTGGGTCAACTTTTACTACTGTTTTTTCAGAAGTATTTTCTAATACAGTTGCTTTAGGCACTGTTACTTCAGCTTTTGCTGTTGCATTTCCATTAACTTTTAGTACTGTTCCAACATAAATTAAGTTAGGATTTTCAATGTTATTTAATTTAACAAGTTCGTCTACTGAAATCCCGAATCTATTTGCAACTTTTCCTAAAGTATCTCCTAATACTACTGTGTAGTATCCTTGTTCTTTCGCTTGAGCTACTTGTTCCACTGTTGTATTATAAGTTAATTTATCTCCAGGGAAAATTAATGAACTTGTTAAGTTATTATCTTGCATAAGTTGTTCAACAGTTGTACCGTTGTTTACCGCGATATTCCAAAGAGTATCTCCTTTTTTTACTGTATAAGTATCAGCATCTGCGATTTGTGATAATCCTACTCCTACTGTTGATACGATTGCCGTAGCGGCTACTAATTTCTGTAATTTACTCATTTATCTTAATCTCCTTTAAAATTGGGTTTGAGTCAAATGACTCATCTATACTACGTTATAAATACTATTTTTTTATTTTCTAATTTTTTTAATTTCTATCTTAATTATTTTTTTCTCTATAAACGCCATCAAACTTGTTCAATACTTACTGAACAACGTTCTAAAAATTTGACATAATATCATTATATGGTTAAACATAGCTTTTTTCAAGGTTTGTAACAGTTTTGTAATAATAACGATAATTCCCTGTTACATTATGTGAAATTCGTAATATTAATTATAATCTATAAGCAGTTAAATTGCATTTTAAGCGTTTTTTTATTATATAGTAAACCTGTAATTTTTAAATTTTACTTTAGGGGGTTTTTATGACAGATTTTTAATACAGCTAGTTCTTCCTTAAAAATGACTCTTGTCTTCTTAGAGGGACTGCTATCATTCCTTTCTCCTTGTGTTATACCTATATTACCTATCTATATCGGTATTCTTGCAGGAAAAAAAGAAATAAATGAACGCGGGGAACTAGTCTTCAATAAACGTAACACTATTACAAATACACTATCATTCGTATTAGGTATTTGTTCAACATTTTTCATCCTAGCTTTTGCAACTAGTTTTATCAGTATATTTTTAAATGAAAACATTAAAACATTGCAAATCATCAGCGGTGTCTTAATCATCTTCATGGGATTATTACAACTAGGAGTATTTAAGATAGGCTTCTTAAAACAAGAATTTTCAATAAAAAACAAAGTTAAGAGAAAAGGAAATAAAACTACTCCCATTCTTGCTTTTTTAATGGGGTTCACTTTTAGCTTTTCTTGGACACCATGTATTGGACCAATCTTAGCTAGTGTTTTCCTGTACGCATCTAGTCATACTGGAATAATGAGTGTTCTTCTAATTCTTGCATACTGCTTAGGATTTATCTTACCGTTTATCCTTGTTGCATTCTTCGCTTCAAAATTATTAGAACTATTCAAAAAACATACAAACATTTTAAAATACACACAAGTTATCTCAGGTATTATCCTTATCTTAATCGGTATATTAATTCTGAGTGGATCATTTATCTCTCTAACTAGATATTTTTCTTAACTTGTGATTTGAATTGGAGGAAAATAATATGAGAAAACTAACAGTACTTAGCGCAACACTTCTTAGTAGTGCTCTAATTTTAAGTGCATGTTCTAGTACTTCTGATAAGAAAGAAGAAACTAACAAACAAACTACAACATCTTCAACTAGCGAGAACAAAGCTATCCAAGCTTTTGACTTTACAGCTATGGATAAAGATGGAAAAACTGTAAAACTTAGCGATTTTAAAGGGAAAAAAGTTTACATTAATATGTGGGCAAGCTGGTGTGGACCTTGTATGAGAGAAATCCCAGAGTTAGAAAAAACTTACCAAAAATTAAAAAACAATAAGGATGTTGTCTTCCTATCGATGACTTCTCCTAACGATTCTGAGTTTAAAAACCAAAGTCCTCAAGACAAAGGTAAAGATGTAATCCTTAATAAAGCAAAAGAACTTGGCGTGACTTATCCTGTTCTTTTCGACGTTAACGACCGCTTCATCATAAACTACGCAATTCGTTCATTCCCGACACATATTTTCATCAATAGCGATGGTACAATCGGAAATAGAATTGCTGGGGGTGTAACAGAAGAATTACTAACTAAAGAAATAGAAAAACTTAAATAATAAAAAAATCCGAGTCTAATATGTTAATATACATTTATATGTAAAACCTTCATGTTTCCTATAACTTTATATAACTATTAGATTCGGATTTTTTAGTTTTCTCTCTATTCGACTCCTAGCTTTAAATCCCTAAGCAACCACTTTTCCAACAACTTCACATGAAGATTCTCTTCTTCACAATCAAAGACAGTCACTTCTTTTCGTTTAAACATACTTGCTAATTTTTTATTAATAACAATATTCTTTTCATCTAGGTTCGAGTATCCAAAATACACCTCTGCATTAACCTCATTACAATACTGTATCATATCTATTTCCCTAATCTCGTCAACAGATACTCTTCTTTCTCTGGATAATTACGTGCATATTCTCTTATCCCTTCATAAACTCCAACATCAATATTATTATCAAAAATATATTTAAAATCAAAATTTTGCACATTCGAGATAAATATCCTATCCACGGACTCTCCTACAGCTGAAACCACGATTCCTATTGTAGCACCTTGCCCTTTAGAAACAACATTCACCTCTAAATTCGGAAATTCTCTTTTTAAAATATTCACAAAATCTATCCCATCTTGATAGGCATAATTATAATATAAGTCTTCTCGGTTATTATTATTTAGAAAAGGAAAATATATCGAAGCCGGCTGTTTATTTTCACTTCTTCCCCTATCTCCTCTAATGTGTAATGTTGCAGCACTATAGCCTAAAGCATAATAATTCATAAGGCCTAAAAACTCCTAGGGACTTCTTCATAATCTGGAAATTCTAGTATAAATCCTTTATTATTAACTTTTTTTACGACAATCTCCGCATGAATTTTTGAATAATCTACGGCTTCGAATTCAACTGTTAATAATTGAAACTCCAATTCATCTCTAACAATATTAATCTCATAATTTAGTTTTTCTTTCTCTTACTAAATCCATCTCTTTTATCTTCCTGACATATTTTTTTCTTTAATTATATCTCATTAACAACAAGAAAGACAATTTATCATCTTCACACATTCAATTATTTACATCTCTATTTTCTATGTTAGCAAATACCATTATTGCATAAAAGTCCATACAAAAAAATAACCCTCAACGCTAAGTCGAGGATTATTCTATAAGTTTGTTATATTTTGAAATCTGACTTTATTATTTTGCTTCTTTTACGTATTCATGATCTTTAGTGTGAATAGTAAGTCCAGTAATATTTTTAGTAGATTTAAAGAAGAAACTACAGATATAACCGAATACCAATGCACTTAAGAATGAGAATCCAGAGAATATAAATGGACTTTGTTTAGCATAAGTTGTAAAGTCTTGGATGTACCAACATACAAGTCCTGCTACTAATAATCCTAATAATGCTCCCGCTCCATTTGCACGTTTAGTAAAGATACCAAGTGCGAATGTACCAGCTAAAGGCACCCCTAGAAGTCCGATATATTTAAGGAATAAATCCCAAGTTTCTTTTTGATTAGAGTTTACGAAGTATAATGCTGCGATTGTTCCTAATACACCCGCTACGATGATAATAATACGAGCTAATAGAACGTCTTGTTTAGCATCTTTACTTAATCCAAAGAAACGTTGTTTGATATCAACTGTGATACAAGCTGAAATTGAGTTTAAACTTGATGCGATAGTTGATTGAGCGGCCGCTAAAATAGCTGCGATAACTAATCCAGCAACCCCTGCAGGTAACGCAGTTAAGATGAAGTAAGGTACTAAAGCTGTTGTATTAGCTGCTTTACCTACTACTTCAGCGTTCATGAAGTCTGGTAATTTTGTTACAGCGTGGCTACCTTTGTAGAAGCTGTATAAAACTGTTCCCATTCCGTAGAAGATTGGAATTGAGATAAATGCTAATAATCCATTTGTCCAAAGTGATTTATTAGTTTCTTCAACTGACTCTGTAGTACTATAACGTTGAACTACGTCTTGAGAAGCTGTATATTGTTGTAAACTGTTAAACACTGATCCAATGAAGATAATTGGAATAGTAGATGCGGTTAATGACCAGCTAAATTTCTCAGCAGTTACAATTTTACCATTTGCTAGAGCATCTTGAGTAATGTGTCCAAATCCACCTACGTGGTATGCCCCTAAGATAATTACTAAAACAGCTCCTCCAAGTAAGATAATACCTTGGATAACGTCTGTCCAAATAACCCCTTCTACTCCTCCTAAGAATGAGTAAACCACACAAAGTAATCCGATAACCGCACATACTAAGAATGGGTTAAGTGTTGATACCGATGTAATAGCAACTGTTGGTAAATAAATAACGATAGCTACACGTCCAATATGGAATAGTGAGAATAACACACTTCCTACTACACGTACACTAGGATTAAAACGTTCTTCTAAATATTCATATGCTGTCGTTACATTTAATTTTCTAAAGAATGGAACATAGTAGTGAATTAATATCGGAATAATCGCGATAATTGAAAAGTTCCCTGCTGCATATGTCCAGTCACCGTTAAATGCTTTTTCCGGTGTTGCCATAAATGTAATTGCTGATAATGTTGTTGCATAAATCGAGAATCCTACTGCCCAAGATGGAATATTTCCTCCGGCTTTAAAGAATTCGTCCGTGCTTTCACCCGCTTTTTTAGTGAAATACACCCCTATAGCTAGCATAGCTAACAGATAAACCGCTAAAACTATACTGTTAAGTGTACCAAATCCTATTTTATCCATGGTACTCCCCTCCTATTTTTTCTTAATAATATTTTTTCTAATAATATTTTTTCTAATAATTGGGAAGGAGGAGAAATTCTCCTCTCCCCAGTCCCTATTTTTTTACTCCTTATTTTTAAAAAAATTATAGGTTATAATCTTTAACTAATTTTTCAACTTCAGCTAATTTAGCTGGATCAAATGATTTCATAGGTTTTTTACAAGTTCCTGCATCAATACCTTTAACTTTTAAGATTTCTTTAAGAGTTTGATACAATCCTAATTCTAATACTTTTTCGATTACATCGTTTGCTTCATGTTGAAGTTCGTAAGCTTCAGCAACTTTACCTTCTTTAGCAAGTCTGAAGATTTCTTGGCTTCTTTGTCCATTAACATTATATGTAGAACCGATAGCTCCATCTACTCCAGTGATAGCTGCTTGAACTAACATTTCATCGAATCCAGACCAAATTAATTTATTAGGGAAACGTTTTCTGAATCTTTCTAATTGATAGAAGTCTGCAGCAGTGTATTTAACACCGATAACTTTCATCTTCTAGTAATTCAGCAAATTGATCTAAACTAATTTTAACCCCTGTTAAGAATGGAATATAGTAAAGAATCATGCTGTTATCTGTAGCATCGATGATTGTTTTGTAGTAGTGTTTGATTTCGTTGAATGATAATGGGTAATAGAATGGAGTAACTGCTGATAATGAGTCATATCCTAATTCTGTAGCAAATTTAGCTAATTCTACCGCTTCATTTAAATCTAATGATCCAACTTGAGCAATAAGTTTAACTCTATCCCCTACTACTTCTTTTACAAATTTAAAAATTTGTTTCTTTTGAGCAGTATTTAATAAGAAGTTCTCCCCACTACTTCCATTAACATATAAACCATCAACTTTACTTACGTTAATGTTATGCTCTATTACTTGTCTTAATCCCTCTTCTTTAACCTCACCATTTTCATCAAATGGAATAAGTAAAGCTGAATATAGTCCTTTTAAATCTTTCATTATGATAACCTCCGTTATTTGTTTTTTAGTTAGTGCATTTATTTAACACATTAAATTTTTAATACACTTATATTTTTAAAAACGTTTTTCTCTATTTTGTCAATAGAAAACCCATAAAATTCTACTTTTTTTGAAAAACCTTTTAACTATTGATTTTTATTATTATATCTGAATCAATATATTTGTTTATCTCTGTTATACATTTATATTCTATCTATAAATAATCTGTCTAGCCTTGTATCATCTATTTAATACATTAAAAATTTAATGTGTTTAAAAAAATAAAAAAAGCGACTTATTAATCATTATTTCTTAAAATTTGATTTAATAAAGTCGCTTCTAGCTCCTAATAAAACATCTACGAGTTTTTTTATTTACTTCAAATAGATATTCACTAGTTAATAGATATATATATTATATTTAATTTTGAAACTATCTCTCTCACCTGGATAATCTCATTTTAATTTTATCTATCATAACTCCCTATTAAGAACATATCTCCTTTTAACATATATTTACTACAATCCGTTGTTAAAATAAAACTATCGCCTTTTTTCACATCATAGCTGTTGCCATCTACTTCTATACTTCCGCTACCATTAAGGACGGTAAATAGATTTCCTGTTTTAGTTTTTTCTAGAGAAACTTGTCCCTCCACTTCGACCTTAAACACAGAGAAGTACTTCTCATCTGCTAAGTATGTTACTGTAGCACCTTCTAATTTTTCTTCTTTAGGGCTTGTGGTAACTTTTTCAAACGGAACTTTACTTACATCTTTTGTTTTTTCTATATGAAGTTCACGTTTATTGCCATCTTTATCGACACGATCATAATCATATACTCGATATGTCGTATCAGAATTTTGCTGTACTTCATATATTAATATTCCTTCTCCTATCGCATGAAGTGTCCCTGCTGGAATATAGAAAAAATCTCCCACCTTAACTTCTTCTTCTATGAACAACTCTTGCCATTGTGCACGATCTATTTTATCATTGAACTCCTCTTTTGTTCTAGCAGTATGTCCATATACTAACTTAGCACCTTCTTTAGCATCAAGTACATACCAACATTCAGTTTTACCTAGTTCACCATTCTCATTTACTCGTGCATAATCATCTTCAGGGTGTACTTGAACTGATAGATTATCGCTAGCATCTAAAATCTTAATTAGTAAAGGAAACTTATCATATACTTTCTCAGTGAATAAACTAGGTTGTTTCTCATACGCTTCTTTTAATGTTAACCCTGCTAACTCACCGTTTATTATTTTTGAACTACCATTATCATGAGCAGCAATCACCCATGCTTCTCCAATATTTCCTTGTGGAATAGAAAAATCAAACTTCTCTAAATTACGACCACCCCATATTCTTTCACAAAATACAGGCTCTAAAAAAACTATCTTATCCATTTTATTCTCCTTAAACTATTCTAATTTCAAATTCATTATACACTAATTACTCTTCTTTATACAGCATATACCTTTTATTATTTTGCAAGAAACAGTTTTCAAAACACCAATTTTATGGTAATATATCGTTGTATAAAAATTTTAAAATCAACAACATTAAAGATAAAAATATCTTTATTTAGAAAGTAGGTATATTATGTTATTAGGTATTGATATTGGTGGAACAAGCATTAAATTTGCTGTATTCGATGAGAATCACAAAATCGTACATTACGAAACTTGTAAAACACCTGACAATGTAACTGTTAAAATCACTGATGAAATGTTTAGAATCGCAAGTAAGATTCGTGAAACTTATAACTTCTCTGCAGCTGGTATTTCTGCAGCTGGTGTTATTGATAATGTTCATATGGAAGTAATCCGTGCAGCTCCAACTATTAAGAACTATCTTGGAACAAACTTCAAACGTGATTTCGGAGATAGATTAGGTATTCCAGTATACGCAGATAACGATGTTAACTGTGCATTACTTGGTGAACAATGGCTTGGTGGGGCAAAAGGTTTAGATGAAGTATTCTGTATGGCTTTAGGAACTGGAATCGGCGGGGCTTACTACTTAAACAGTCTTCCTTTCGGATCTAACTTCGGTGTAGGTGAAATCGGACAATCTGTTTATGATTTCGACACTAAAACTACTTACGAACAACGCGCTTCTACTATCGCCCTAGATAGAAAAATCAAAGCTGAAATGTACGAAGGACTTAGCGTTATCGAATTCTTCGACCTTTGTAAACGCGAAGATACAAGTGCACTAAAAGTTCTAGACGAATGGTTATTCGAACTTGCTCGTGGTATTGTTAACTTACTATGTATCCTAGATCCTAAGTACATTGTAATCGGTGGTGCTGTTTCTGCTCAAGGAGATTACTTATTAAATAAACTTGAAGCTAAAGTACGTGAACTACACCCAATTGAAAACAACCAAACTAAATTCCTAGCAGCTGAATTAGGAAATGACGCAGCTCTATACGGAGCTATCAGCCCATTTGTAGAAAAATAAAACATTAAACTTTATTCCCTCTTTACTTAAATAGTAAGGAGGGATTTCCATTTTCCAACAGAACTTCAAAGCTCTGTTCTACATTAATTTATACTTTTTGCAACCGTTTAAATTTCTTCTAATGTTTTTTTATTTTTTTCTTTACAAAATTCTCTATAAGTGATAATATAAATTTAAGTTAACACATTAAATTTTGATAAATATATATTAAATCAAGGAGGATCAACTTGAAAAAAATACGAAAAGATTATAAATGACATCATTTTAAAAAAATCCAAACCGGTATTTTTTTAAAGAAGGTGAACAACTCTATACAGAAAAAAAGAGATAAAAGAAATATATAATGTTAGTAGTACTACTGCCGTGCGTGTACTGAACGAACTAGAATCTGCTGGCTACATTTTTTTAGAATTCAAGGTAAAGGAAGTTTTTGTCAACAAAACATTAGTTAATAAAAAAAGTTTTTGTTACAGAAAATAATAACTTTCATAAAAATTTTAAAGAATCAGTATCTGAGCATTCTGAAGTTATTGAAGCTGAGATTATTCAAGATAAAGAGCTTTTGCTCAAAATTAAAAATTAAAAAAATCAAAAAAACTTCTAAAAAGTAGCTCGTATAAAATATATCGGTAATATTGCGTGGGCTCACCAAACTAACTATATTCCAATAAAAATATTTACCTGATGTTAATATTGATGATATCGATAGTTTTAAAGAACTAGCTACTATGATTAGAAAAAAATATCGCATAGATATTCACCAAGAAAAGTCTAAAAAAACTATGCAAGTTATAGTTGATACTCCTGAAGAAATTGCCAATTTTATCGCTAAAGACGGTGAACCATGCTTCGAATTTGATAGGTACACCTACTTTGCAGACGGTAAAATTTTTGAATACGTAAAAATCTTTATAAATTACAAATACTACAGCTTAACAATTAAAGATTAAGCATCGGATTGGAGCTAACTATGAACAAAAAAGAAAAAATATTAAACCAAATCAAAGGCGGAATTATCGTTTCTTGCCAAGCTTTACCTGGAGAACCACTATATGTCGAAGAAGGTGGAATTATGAAACTTATGGCACTAGCTGCTAAAGAAGCTGGAGCTGTTGGTATTCGTGCACAAGGAGTTACTGATATAATTCAAATCAAAGAAACAGTTGACCTACCTGTTATCGGAATTATTAAACAAAGTTATGAAGGGATGTCACAATTCATCACAGCAACTATGAAAGAAGTAGATGCTCTTGTAGAAACAGGTTGTGAAATAATCGCCTTAGACTGTACTCTACGCCCTCGTTTTGATGGTACAACAATCAATGATTTTATCGCAGAAATCAAAGCCAAGTACCCTGACATTCTTTTAATGGCAGACATTGCTACATTCGAAGAAGGTGTAAATGCTGCTAATATCGGTCTTGATTTTGTCGGAACTACATTAAGTGGTTATACAGAAAATACAAAAGATAGACCAAACGAAGTAGATTTAGGTCTTATCAAAAAATTATCTGAAACTATTTCTGTACCTATAATCGCAGAAGGTCGTATCCACTATCCTGATCAAGCAAAAGCAGCTTATGAGGCAGGTTCATTCAGCGTAGTAGTTGGTGGAGCTATCACTCGTCCAAAAAGAAATTGCAGCTAGATTTATCAATGCAGTGAAATAAGAAAAAAGTTCTAATTGACACATAATCAATTAGAACTTTTTATTTATTTTATTTTTCCCAAGCACGTCCATCGATATAGCTTGATTTTCTGTAGTTTTCTTTCATCGGTTTTACCGGCATTATTATCGATAACAGTATATATATCAATATCGGACTACCGAATGAGAAAAATACTCGCTAATAAGAATAGTACTCGTAAGAAACTAGCACTTATTCCAAATCTTTCACTTAAACCACTACATACTCCAGAAATTACAGCTCCTTCATATGATTTATACATCTTTTTATCTTCTAAAAAAAATTAAGAAATTTATTCCATAATTTTATTTAATCCATCTATCATAATAAATTCCTCCTGACTTTATTTTTTTGATATTTTTATTATTCTGACTTTATAAATATTATATCACATATTTTTGTATATATTGTACTTACTAGACCTTAAATGAAGTTTATATTATAAGATTTTGTAATAAATATCTCAAAAAAATCACAATAACAGAGGAATACTTATTTTTCATCCCCTTATCATAACTTTCTAAATTTTTCTTCTTGACAAGTGAGTAATTACTCACTATAATATTAAACATAAGGTGAGCAACTACTCACTAGAGGTTTGAAATCTTATTTCTAATGGGATATCTCTTAGCACCTATCGTGAACGATTCCTTATTAATCGCAGTTCTAAAAATATTAGGTGAACTAATATCTCTCAAATAATCTCAGCTATATTTTTTTATTTATAGAGTGAGTGTTCACTCATTTCTAAAAAGAAAGGTGATTCTTATGAAAAAAATTAATACAAATTACTTCATTATCAAAAAGCTTTGGCGATCAAACAGTACTTTGACAACATTGATTTCAACCTAGAAAAAGGTGAAATTGTCGGTCTTATTGGTCCTTCGGGAGCTGGAAAGTCAACATTAATAAAAACAATGCTCGGTATGGAAAAAGCGGATAAAGGTGAAGCCCTTGTTCTAGATAACAAAATGCCAAAAAGAGAAATTCTTTCTAATATTGGATATATGGCACAAAGCGATGCCCTTTATGAAATGCTTACCGGCTATGAAAATTTAGAATTCTTCGGCAAAATGAAAGGCATTCCTTCAAAACAACTAAAAGAAGAGATAGCTTATGTGGCAAAAATAGTCGACCTAACCGACCACTTGAAAAAATTAGTATCGAATTATTCAGGTGGGATGAAACGCAGACTTTCACTCGCTATTGCATTAATCGGTAGCCCCGAGTTACTTATACTCGATGAACCTACTGTCGGCATAGATCCTAGCCTTCGCCGTAACATTTGGAAAGAATTATTCAAACAAAGGGATAACGGTGTTGGCATACTAGTAACGACTCACGTAATGGATGAGGCAGAACTTACAGACAAAGTTGGACTTCTTCTTCGTGGAGACATTATAGATTTTGACACACCAAAAAATCTAAAAGAAAAAAATAATGTTATTACTATCGAAGAAGTATTCTTAAAAGTGGAGGAAAAATAAAATGAGAATTTTAACTATTTCAAAAAGAGTTTTTAAAGAATTTTTTAGAGACAAACGAACTCTAGCAATGATGTTCGTTGCTCCAATTTTTATAATGTGGCTAATCAGCATAGTCTTTTCAGCAAATACAAATTCTGAAATTACTGTCGCTTCTGTAAACACTCCTCAAAGTGTCGTATCTGTAATGAAAGATATCGATAGCGTTCATCTAGAAGAATATCAATCAAAAGAAGCTGCTGAAGAAAAATTAAAAAACAATGAGATTGATACTGTAATTTCTTACGATAACAATATTTATACAGTAACTCACGCTAACATAGATTCTACTAAAACTATGCAAGCTCAACAAGTTTTAAAAAGCTCTATAAAAGCATCAGAAGCAAAAAAACTTGGTAGAAATTGTAAAAAGTAAATCCTAAATTAGGTGAAAAACAAACAAGAGCCTGAAGTTAAAGAATATTATAACTACGGTAATGCAGATTCAACATTTTTTTAATAAGGTTGCACCTACTTTAATCGGCTATATCCTATTCTTCTTCGTGTTTCTAATCTCTGGAATGGCTCTACTAAAAAGAACGTACTAGCGGAACTCTAGATAGACTTTTAGCAACTCCGGTAAAAAGAAGCGAAGTTGTCCTAGGATATGTACTATCTTATAGCTCATTGGCTGTAATTCAAACTATTATCGTCACTCTATCATCTATATATTTATTAAATATTGAAGTTGCTGGAAATCCGTTTTTATGTTATAATAGTTAATGTATTACTAGCAATGGTTGCCTTAACATTAGGTTTACTAATCTCTACGATTGCAAAATCAGAATTTCAAATTATGCAGTTCGTTCCAATAATAGTTATTCCGCAAATGTTCTTTTTCAGGAATAGTATCTGTTGAGAGCATGGGGAAAATCGCTGTCTATATTAGTAAAATCCTACCTGTTACGTATGCTAGTGATGGTTTAAGCAAAATAATTTTAGAAGGTAAAAATCTTCTTGCGATTAAAACTGATATCATAGTTCTACTTGCACTTTGCATCCTTCTAATAATACTTAATATTCTAGGCTTAAAAACGATATAGAAAAGTTTAAAAAAACAATAGGAGACTCTTATGACTGAAAATATCTTAAAATCTTACTTTAGCATATCTCATGACGAAACCTTCCCACCTGGTAAGAAAAAAACAATAGAAGCTGCGATTAATTTATTCGCAAAACAAGGATACCATGGTACATCTACACTTCAAATCGCTAAAGAAGCCGGCGTTAGTCAAGCAACAGTATTCAAGTACTTTAAAACTAAAGAAGATTTATTATATTCAATAATAGTCCCTATTATTCCTAAATTATTTTTAAATTTTCTAAAAAGAACTCAAAAATACTAATTCACTTGAAGAATTAATCAGTTATGCTGTCGAAGATCGTATGATGTTCCTAAAAGAAAATAAGAACACTGTAAAAATAGTATTCTCAGAAATATTAACGAACGAGAATCTAAAAGCCCAGCTTATCGATTCTTTAAAAGTGGTCTTTGCGGAAATAAACTTTAAAGACATATTACAAAAACATAAAGAAAATAATCCTGAAATTAACGAGGGCTTATCCTCAGCTGAAGTTATTCGTTCATTCGCAGGACCTATCATGACCTACTCAGCTCAAAGATTTATTCTTTTTGAAGATGTTCCTTGCCCTACTGAAGAGCATGATCTACAATTTATTAAACAACAAATTTATAAAAACTTAACAAGGTAAGAAAAAGAGGAGCTTGGTATTTTCCAAGTTCCTCTTTTTACTATTCACCTAATCTAATTACCTTATCACAAATTGATAATGTTGATTTATTATGTGAAATTATTATTGTTATCTTATCTTTTTTACTTTCTTCTAAAGCTTTTAACACTTCGATTTCACTAAAAATATCGATGTTTGCTGTCGCTTCATCAAGAATCAGAAGTTTACTATCATTGTAGAATGAACGTGCTACTGATAAACGTTGTTTCTGGCCTGAACTTATGTTCGAACTTCTCTCACCAACAATTTCATTTTCACGGCGTTTTAAGTTGTCCACAAAACCTCTTAAATTAGTTTTTCTTAATGATGCATCCAACTCTTCTTTGTCTAAATCTTTTTCGAAGAATGTGATGTTATCTTTAATTTTCGCATTAAATAAGTAACTATCTTGCAGAATTATCGAGCTATTTTCTCTAAAGTAACGGTTATCTATGTCTCTTAGATCAATACCATCGATAGTGATATTACCTTCCATATTTTCATCTGAGATGAATTTCATAATAAGTTTCGCTATTGTAGATTTACCACATCCACTAGGTCCACTTAATCCGATAATCTCGCCTTTTTTCACGTCGAAGCTTAGATTATCCACTACAGTATTATCAGCGTATCGATATGTTAAGTTCTCAACTTTAAGTTCGTTAAAATCAACAACTACTCCACTATTTTCCGCTTCTTCCGGCGTATTCATAAGCTCTAAAAATCTCTTTCCACTAGCCATCGTCTGACTTAATGTTGAAGCAAGGTTCCCCATGTATAAAATAGGAATAAACGATACGATAAACATCGCAACTAATGAAACAGTTACAAACTGACTATCAAGTGAAGATGCCACATAGATAAATGCCAACACCCCGATATTATAAGTTACAACATTTAGAACATTCAGATCTACTAAAAATTTATTTTTTAGATATGAACTTCTTGTCAGTTCTTCAGTTTCCATATCGATATTACGTTTTGCTTCATCGATTTTTCCATATTGTAATGTTTCAAAAATTCCATAAGCTTCTTCTGATGAATTGTTGTTTACTTGAGTTAGTTTACGGCGATAATTTTCACCAACATCTTGCCCCACATTTCTAAAACTTAATGGATACACAAGTCCGATTACGATATAGACTATTAAAGCTACTAATGCTAGTTTCACGCTAAAGAATAATAGGAAGAAACTAACCACTAAACTTTGTACGATATAAATCATAAATGGTGTTATCGTATGAGCATAGAACACTTCTAATAATTCAATATCAGTCGTAATCATCGTCATGTAATCACCTGAAGTGTTTTTTGTAAAACTGTCGACAGAAATGCGTTTGAATTTTTCTAAAACTTTAACACGTAAAGCATGTAATACTTTGAACGCTACGTAGTGATTTAAAAGTTGCTCAGTATAACTGAATAATCCTTTTAATACAGCTAAAGCAAAGATTACTACGAATAAAATTACAGCTATTGTCGTTATTTTCGTTAAAAAGAATAACGAGATGAAGTAGGTAAATACGACAAGTGTTAAGTGACCTAGACTTCCGAATAAAGTCGCTCTAAGCAATGGACGTTTAAAGTCCTGAGCAATAGCTAAAAGTTGTTTTTAATTCTCTTAATGATGTCATTACTCTACCTCCTTAGCTAAAAATTTTGATTTCAGTTGTTGTTGATCTGTGAATAATTTTCTATACAGAGAATTTTCTTCAATCAGCTCATCATGTGTTCCTTCTTCAATAATTTTCTTATCTTTTAGAACATAGATATTATCTGCATTTGCTATTGTCTCTAAATCATGAGAAATAACGATAATAATTTTTCCTTCTTTAATTGAATCAAAAGCATTCAGTACGATTTCCTTACTGTAATCATCAATATTTGATACAGCTTCATCAAGTATATACAAGTAAGAATTTTTTAAAATTGCTTTTGCTGCAAGTAATCTTTGTCTTTGACCACCAGAAAGGTTCGCAGCTCCTATCTCAAGTTCATAATCTAGACCACCGTGTTCTTCCACAAAATCTTTAAGATTAACTTTTTCTAAAGCATTGTACATTTCTTCTTCAGTTATATTTTTACGAACACTTAAATGCTCTCTTATAGTACCTTTAACTAAGTAACTATCATTAGTAATAAGTGTAGTAATTTTAGACATCTCTCTAGTAGGAATAGTATCTATATTGAAGTTGTCGTATTTTTATACTTTCCGCTATAGTTAGAATTTAGACCTAAAATTAATTTGATAATAGTAGACTTACCACTTCCACTTTCTCCTACTAATGCTGTTTTTCGTACCAGGTTTAAATAGCATATTAATATTTTCTAAAAGTCGTCTCCTCACCATAAGAGAAAGCTTACATTATTAAGAACAATATTCTTTTCCCGGCTTCTACCTCGATAGTTTCATCTTTTTCTTGCTCTGGATGATCAAGAAGTTTGTAGATATTATCTAACTCAACATTCCCTTTCATCGAAATATGGAACAAACCTCCTAAAGCACGCAACGGTTTGAAAACATTCTAAAGAAGCTACGATTACGAAAACAATAAATTTCTGATCTTTTCACCGCAAAAGATAGCGATAATTGATAGGACAAAAAAATAGAAATATAAGTAATAGCATCCATCACATTAATAGAATTAAGTTGGTGACGAAGTAACGCCATCGTCGATTTTTCTATATTTTTGCACTACGAGTATCAACATCACTCGCTACATTATCTTCTTTACCGTAAATTTTTGCCGTTGTGAAACCTGATAATCTATCGTAGAATACTTCAGATAAACTTAAGAAATCGCTGAAGTTCTTTTTTTATTAGCCTTTTTTCGACTTCTTAATAATAATCATAATAGACACAGGAATAAGCGGATATAATAACAACATCGCTATAAATAGTAAAGATATGAATCTTCCCATAAATCACAAACGAGCTAAGTACGATAAACAATGTAGCAAACATCTGTGGTACAAACTTATTGAAATAAAACTCGATATTCACAATCGATGAAGAATTCATCACAAGAAGACTACCAGTGTTTACTGCTTCTGTGTAATTTAGTGAAAGTTTTTCTACTTTATTGTAAATTTCTTTCCTTAATGTATTTCTAACCTGTTTAGAAATTTTGTGACTGAAGTAATTATCCCCAGTTGTAGCTGCGTAATAAACTACTAAACCTACTACCGTCCTTAGGATAAACCCTAACATAGCACCGCTTCTACTCTCTTCGCCTAGTGAATAAAATAGAAAAGTCTACGAAGTTGTAGATGAAAAATAGCGAGCACCAAAAAGGCAACAAGTTTAAGAATTGCTACGAGATATACTTCTTTTTTTGATATTAAAGAGAGCCATTGCTCTACCATCTATCTTCATAATATCTCCTTATTTAATTACAAATTTAGATTTATTTTTACACAAGAAGAGTAAGAATAACTGTGAGATTTTTAGTTATTTTTATAAAAAAATCCTGCATTCACTCTTTTTTTATGAAAAAGGTTCTAGTCACCTATATTGATATTAATTATCAATTATACCTTTTTTTATTATACTATATAGATAAATTAAAAGATAGCTTTTAAAGTTTATTGTTACGAAAAATGTTCAAAAATATTGAGAAATGTTCGGGAAATAGAATTTTAGGATTCATTCCTTGTTATTTATATTTTTTTACATCATTGTTCTCTTGAGGAGGACAAAATGCTATAATGCTTCTTTTTCTGATTGTTTATCTCGAACGGACATCTCCTTGCAGCTTTTCTGCGTTGCGTGTCCAATAGAAAAAAAGACAACAACTCAGTTTTTGCTGTTTTTTTCTGAATTGCTGTCTTTATATTCACATACTAAATTCTTCTTTTTAATGCTTCTTACAATAATTTTTCTCACATTTATTTCTTTCTCTTTCTATAATATCTATGACATCATATCTTCAAAGAAAAAGCGAGAAAAATATTTTTAAAATATCAATCCTTTATCGCTCTTTTTATTACTTTTGTTCTTACATCTTCCATTTTGTGAGAATAAAAGTCCATACCTGGACAATAAAAAAAGAAGGTTCAAGATTTTTTAATCTTACCTTCTCTCTTATTTAATCATCTAGCTACCTAGTGTTATCACTTTATCTGCTAAGTTTTCGATTTTTTTCACTATTTCTATGAGTTATCATAATAACTGTAGAATCTTTTGTCTTTTAATATTATTTCCTCAATATCATCTGCTAACTTACTGTCTAGATTCGCTGTACCTTCATCGATTATGAATACATCTTTTTATGATATAAACTTCTTGCTAACCCTAATCTTTGCAGTTGCCCGCCTGATAAAGCTAAATTTTTTTATTGTCTAGTATTGTATTTTTCTTTTTTTCTTCTAAATTATCAATTACATCGATTAACTTACAATTTTTCAAGAACTTCTCTAAACAACTTATCGTTATATTCTTTTGTTTTAAAATAATATTATCTTTGATCGATAAAGTTTAATAACTGCACTTTTTGATTCATCGTAGAAATCGCCGATTTAATATCGAAATTGTTTTTAATTCTCTATTATCCCATTCTACACTACCTTCATAGTTTCTTTCAAATCACCATTTTAAAAATATTTATTAATGTTGATTTTACCACTACCACTTTTACCTTTTATTAAATACTTCTTGTTTTTCTCGAAAAGTTAAATTAGGAAATTCTACCGTTTTTATCTGGATAGTTATATTTAACATTAGAAACTACAATCGCCTTATCTAATTTTTTTCTACTTTTTGTAAACTTTTGCTCTTCTTTAATTTCTGGATACTTACTCAACAATTCATTTGCAGAAGCGAAATTCGGATATAATTCGATTACTTTTTGTCAAACCTCCAAAGAACTCTCCCTGTATAACCAGATATCGCAAAATATCATCGCAAATTCAATATATCCTTTATATGCAAAAATATCCCGCTATGAAAAATCAATGCAATTTGGTTTACCTGCATTTAATGTCACGTTTAATCCTTGTAAAGTCATAATAGATTTTTTTCTATTAACTTTAGCATTTTTTTATATTTTTTTGAACCCTACATTTACAATTCTATCTAATAAATTCAACGCAGAAAAAAATTATTTAGCATTTCTGAACTAGCCAGTGCATTCTCTAAATCCTTGTTGAAATCTTCTGTGGCTTTTTGAAATGTCTTTTTGTCGTTGTTTTTTATCGCTTTGTTGAAATACTTAGGTAGAACCATCATTAATAAAGACAATGCAAGTGAAATAATAAATAACGTAATATTCACCTTAAGTAACGCAACTGTTGAGATAACAACTAAAGATATACTGTAAATTGCAAATAAACAATTAGCAGCATATTGTTCAAACTGCTGGATATCAGTAGTATTTAAAGCTATACATTCTGATCCATTATTATGCTTCTCATTATAGACTAACTTTTTCTTAAAATCCGCAATTGCTGTTTTTCTAAGACTTGTAGAAACATTTTGAATCAATTTTTCAACGTATATCGCTCTGAAATATCCCAATGTATTTAAAGCAACATATATCAACATAACCGCAATAGTCGCCGAAACCATGAATCTTAAATTTTTATCTACCGTAGCCTGGATAATTAAGCTAAATCCATAAGACGTCGCAACCTGTGCTGCTGCGCATAATACCGTAATAATAAATACTAATATACTATATTTTTGTTTAAATATTAACTTAAACACACTCTTCACCCCTTACACTACATTCTAAAAATCTGTTTTACATTCTGACTTTAAAAGTATATTTATTATGTAAATTTTATCAGAGATACCAAAGATAATCAATACAATTTCATGAAAATTGTCACATTTTATTTTCTAATTTTCAGATTTTTATTAAAATAACTTTTATTTTTAACTCTAAAATAGCTTCTCAAACGTACTTTTGGGAGTGAGCAGAAGACCTTAATTTTAACAAAGTGTATATAGAACTCATAGATGCAGTGGTTTATTGATATCTAAAATCGCTTAAGAAAAGCTTTTTAGATATCTAATAAACTGTGCGGGGGTGACTCGACAAAATCGATTTCTCCGAAATCACGATTTTTGAGTCACTCCCAAAAGTCCAAATGCAAATAAAACGAAAAAACTCCAGAATTTCCTCTGGAGTTTATTTTTGTCTATTCTTTTATAATTCTATAGTAAATTTTTGATGTTATTGCATAAACTATTAGGTAGAAGATTGCGAAGACTACGATTGTCACAGCGAGTGCTTGTAAGAATATGCTACTATCTGTTATTAAGAATAATCTTAAGATTTTCTCAATAAATGGATATGCTACTATCGTGTGTAATGTCGCTATAATTAGCGGTGAAAAGAAGATTAACAGTACTTGTGATCTGATTGATTGTTTAATCTGTTTATCTGTAATACCTACTTTTCTCATAATTTCAAAGTTTCCTTTGTCTTCATATCCTTCTGAGATTTGTTTGTAGTACATGATTACCACTTGGCTTATTACGAAGATAAAGCTTATGAACACCCCGATGAATAGGAATGATGCGAAGACTCCTCTGAATGTAATTTTATTTTCTTCTTTACCTTCTATTGATACACTCTCTCCTTTTTCTAATTTTTTGAAACTTTCAATTACCTTAGCTTCTCTATCTGTATCTTTAATATTGAATGCAATGTAGTTTTGAACTGTAGGTGCCCCTGTTGCTATGCTTATTCCTCTACTATCTGGATTTTGTTTACTAAGTTCGTCCATTCTCGCAGCTAATTGTGTAGCTATTTTTTCCACTTCTTTATCATCTTTTACAACAACGTAGTAAGTATCCATAATATTCGCTGAATCTGAACCAATTGTTCCTGGGAACTCTGCTAATTTTTCTTTAACTTTATATTCAATTCCATTTAGAGAAATAGTTTGGTGATTATATTCGCCTTTTTTATCAACATGTAAGAAAAATCTCATTATTTTCTAATGTTTTTATTTTTATTAGCAAATTTATTATAATCTTTTCAGTTGTAAAAACAACTATCATTTTTACATTAGCTAAATCAATCCCTAGATTAGCTTCAAAAATTAAATTTATCTTCAACTAATCTTCCTACCATAGGTAATGAATTGTATGATACTAGATCTTGTACTTCAGTTCCCGCTTCTTTAGCTGCTACTTTTACATTATTTTCGATTTCTTTTAGTTTATCACTAGTAGAATGATAACCTGCGACCATTAATTGTCTTGGGAATCTTTCATTATAAGATTTTTCCATACCTGCATATAATGCCGATGTTGATCCCATAGTTACAAGAACCATAGTAGATAATATACAGATATTCGCTAATCCCACTGCATTTCTTTTCATTCTGTATAACAAACCAGAAACGCTGATGAAGTTTTTAGGTTTATAGTAGAAATTTTTATTGTTTTTCATGATTTTTAGTACTGTAATACTTACTGCCATGAACACTAAATATGTACCAATAATTACCGCAACTACCGCGAAGAAAAATACTGTTAATGCTTTTATAGGATTTTGTACAGTTTGTGCTGTGTAATATCCATAACCGATTAATGCTAAGCCGATTATCGCTAGAATCCATCTAGATTTTGGTTCTTTTTCACCTTTGTTCTCATCTTTTAATAAGGCTACAATTTTAAGTCTAGCTATTTTAAGAACTGTATAAAGTAATAATAAGAAGAAGATTCCTCCAAATAATAATACTGAAAAAACTATAGCTATCGGTGTTATACTGAACCCAAAGCTAACTCCCGCTGAGAATAATTTCAATAATACTAACAACATAAGTTTATCAAAAATTATTCCTAATCCAATTCCTAACACTATTGTAGTTACAGCGATAAAAATTGTTTCTAACACTAGAATTTTCGCTATTTGTTTTTTCGTCATACCTAAAACAGAATACAATCCAAATTCTTTTTCACCCTGCGTTTTACTAAAAAACTATAAGTGTAAAATAAGAATATTATAGAAAAAATCGCTATTACAATTATCCCCAAACTTAATACCTGTTTTGTCGCATCGATACCATTTGGAAGTTTGTCTAAATTATCTCCAAAGGCTAGAGATGATAGTATGTAAAATGACATTATTGTAAAAATTGCTGATAACACATAAGGTATTATAAATTTTTTATTTTTTACAAGGTTGTTTAAAGCAAATTTGCTATAAAAGAAGCTCATCTTACTCACCTGCCTGCATTAAAGTTAACGTATCATTAATTTTTTGGAACATCTCACTCGTAGTCGCATTTCCTTTTCTAAGTTCGTGGAAAACTACCCCGTCTTTAATAAATAATACACGTTTAGCACGAGCTGCTGTTTTCACAGAGTGAGTAACCATAATTATTGTTTGTCCCGCATTATTTAGTTTTTCAAATACTTCTAATAGTTGATCTGTTGATTTTGAATCAAGTGCTCCTGTAGGTTCATCCGCTAAGATAAGTGCTGGATTTGTAATAATCGCACGAGCTACCGCAACCCTTTGACGTTGACCACCAGATACTTCATATGGAAACTTATTGATTAATTTATCAATTCCTAAAGGTTTAGTTACTTTCTCTAATCTTTTTTCCATATCTTTATATTTTTTATTAGCAAGTACTAAAGGTAATAAAATATTATCTTTTATAGAAAAATTATCAAGTAGGTTGAAATCTTGGAAGACGAGATCCTAGATTGTCACGGCGGAAATTCGCTAAATCTTTATCTTTCAGCTTGCTTAAATCTAAATTGTTTAAATTCACATTCCCTGACGTTGCTTTATCAAATGTTGCGATAATATTTAATAAAGTAGTTTTACCACTTCCGCTCTCACCCATGATTGCTACGTATTCACCATTATCTACTGCGAAATTTACATTTTTTAACGCTTCTGTACTTTGAGTACTTAATCTTGTCGTATAAACTTTTCTTACATTGTTGACTTCTAATAACATTTTTATCACTCCTGAATTCTTTTTTATTTTTATCTTATCTTCCTAGTTCGAACTTTTTCTACAACTTTCCTCGTTGTTTATATTTATATTCTACCTTACTTTTCTTACAGATTCTATCGATTTTTCCTTACAAAAAGCTCCCAACCTTACACTTTTGTAAGATTGGGATATTTATTACTTTTTATTTGATTTCAAAGAAGTAGTTCTACTTTATTTCCTAGGAAATTATAGTCTCAATACATCTGTGAATCTTTGTTCAGAGTTATTATCTAGTCTGTGCGTTATTAGAATTACTGTTAATTCTGGATTAGTTAATAGAAGTTCTTCTATTTTTTCTGCATTATCCTTGTCTAAATTAGAAGTTATCTCATCTAACAGTACTACTTTTTTCTCTCTAATAATTCCACGAGCTAAAGCAATTCTTTGTTTTTGACCACCTGATAAGTTCTTACCACCTTCTATAAGTTCAGTATCTAATCCGTCCTCAAGACTTTCCAGAAACTCGCCTAGTCCAACACTTTCTAAGGTAGCTTTGATTTTTTCATCAGCATATTCATCACCTAGCGTTATGTTGAATCTTAGACTTTCTGTAAAAATATAAGGCTCTTGTGGAATATATAGCATCTTATCATACAGGCTATGCTTATTAAGACCATCTAGTTTCTCTCCATTAAATTTAATTGCACCTTCGTAATTTTCTATTCTTCCAGTCAATAATTTTAATAATGTAGATTTCCCGCTTCCACTTTCACCGACAATAGCGTACTTTCCCATGTTTATTAAATGAATACGAAATATTTTTTAAGACACTTTTTCTCTTCATATTTATAAGAAACATCTTCTAATTCTATTGTCTCAATTTCATCATTTAATAATTTTTACTTGTATCTTGTTCATTAATCTCCTTAGCATCTTCTTTGAATTTCTCGAATTTCTCAAAAATTGGCACTACAATATTCAACTCTACCGTAATATTCATAATATTTCCTACTGAATTAAAAATCGTAGATGTTAGTGATTCTACCGTTAAAATAGATCCAAAACCAACAATATTTTTTAGCGCTAGTATTCCTGTTAGTAATACTACACCAACTTGCCCTACTAAATTTCCTAGACCTCCTAGGACACCAGCAAAGCCAACACTTTTTCTTAGAGATACAGAGTCTTTTAGTACTTCATTAGAAGAACTTGCTACAATTTCTTTCAAAATTCCTAATTTATTGAAAGATAATAAACTATCGAATCCCTGTAAGTAATTTGTATTTTTACTTATTAAGTTTTCTAACGAACCTGAGTATCTCTGAGCTTTATTCTGGATAGATTTTTGCGCAAGAGCTGGTAAAACTAATGTAAGAACACTCATTACTATAGAAAAGACGATAATCGACCAGTGGAATGCAAACAGTCCAACTATAGCTAAAAGCGTCTCTATAATTGCTGTAATACTTTGATAAAAATTGCCAAATCCTTTTTCCTCAACAATCATCAAGTCATTACTAAGCCACGATATGTAGTCACCGCTATTGTTCTTATTGAAATTAGCATAGTTATTTTTAGAAATTGCATCGACGACATCACATCGAATGTCAGTTATCATTTTTTGCACTACATAGTTTTCATACGGAATTTTTATATAAAGAGAAACCAAATATAATAAAAACACTATACCTGCATAGGCTATATTATAGAAAAAGCCATCGGTATTCGACTTAATTAATTCGTTAAATCCATCCCCTATAAAATACGCAGCGACAACCTTACATGCTCCTCCAAAAATAATTAGTAAAAGCAACAAACTATTTTCTAAATATCTTTTCTTTAAATACTGCTTCATCTTTTCCCTCCTTATACCTTACTATTATTCTATCAAATAAAATAAACTTAAACAAGATAGTTTTCAGATAATTTGTTTTATTAGTTAGAAAAATATTTTTTTATATTATAATATATATATCAAGTAGCCTCTTAGATTTTTGTTGAGTCACTCACGCATAATTTATAAGATATCAAAAAAAAGTTTTTTTATAAAGCTAATTTAGATAACAATAAACCACTGCATCTATGCGTTCTCATATTAACTATTTTAAAAATTTAGACCTTATTGACTCCTTCTTGAATTAAAAACATCCCTTAAAAGTTAAATTTATAACCTAACTCTCAAGAGGATTTTTTATTAATTTATTTTTATCTAATCCCTCAATGTATCTTCTTTCGGGAATGTAATTTCTATCCTAGTTCCTTTTCCGACTGTTGAAGAAATTTCGATATGATGTCCAAGTTTGTCTAAAGTTTTTTTACATAGATATAATCCTAGACCACTAGATCGTATCTTCCATTAAATCCTGTAAAACCTTTTTCGAAAATTCGAGGTAAATCTTCTTCTTTTATACCTATTCCTTTATCTTCAATAACCAGTTTATTTTCACTAGTTTCTATAGTAATCTCCCCACCACTGCTAGAGTACTTCACACTATTACCTAGTATTTGTTCGAAGGCGAAGCTTAACCATTTTTTATCACTAATTACCATTGTTTCATGTGAAACATAGTTTAGTTTTATTTTTTTATTAATAAATAAAGTCGCATATTTTTTTACAGTATCTTTCACAACTTCATCAAGATTAATCTTCGTTATCACATAATCCGACGACGTGCTATCTAATCTTATATACGTAAGAACCATCTCGACATATCGTTCTATTTTAAATAGTTCTTGCTGTAAGATTTTTCGATCTACTTCTTCATTATCCAATAGAAAATTCATCGCAGCAATTGGAGTTTTTTTATCTGATGAACCCACATACTATAATAATCGACCATGTCAGTATTTTTTTGTCGATTTTTCCTGAGTTAATTTTTTTCTAATTCTTCATACAATTTCTCTATAATTTTTATGATAATAATCTATTCTGATATCCAAACTTTTCGGCAGAGCATCTAGATCGTTTAGAATATTTTTGCTCCAAAAAATTTAGTTTCTTATAACTTTCTTTATAATTAGTATAATCAGAAAAGCTAGCTATAAGCGCTGCTAAAAAGCAAAAACTTCCTGTATATATTAGCGCCTCAAGTGGTAAATTATATAAGTAAAACATAATGAAAAAAATATAAGAATAAAAACTATAAATAAGATATACACCTTTATATTTTTTTCTTTAAATAACTTTTTTAATATTTCCATTAAACTATATATCCTTTACCTTTTTTTAGTCGTAATAAATTCCTCTATTCCTATGCTTTTTAATTTAGCTCTCAGCCTATTTATGTTAACCGATAGGGTATTTTCATCAATGAAATTATCACTTTGCCACAGAGCGGTAATTATCTCTTCTCTCGTTACTATTTTCTCTCTGTTTTCTAATAATACTGTAAGAATTTTACTTTCATTTTTAGTGAGTTCAATGATATTATCTTGGAATTTCACCTCATCACGACTCATATCAAAAATTACATCCTTATACACCACCAGATTCGAAGATCCACTAAAATTATAAACACGGCGGAGTAAGGCTTCGATTTTTGCCTTTAGGACAACTAACTTAAATGGTTTTTCTATAAAATCATCCGCACCTATATTCATAGCCATTACAATATTCATATCATTGTTAGCAGATGAAATAAAAATTATCGGTACTTTAGATAACTTCCTAATCTCCTCACAGAAATAATATCCATCAAAATAAGGGAGATTAATATCCATTAACACTAAATCAGGTGACTGTTCCACAAATTCTTTTACTACATTTTGAAAATCTACTACTTCATGTGTCACATACTGCCATTTTTTGTAAATATCCAGCTATTGAATTTGAAATTATCTCATCATCTTCTACTATCATTACTTTATACATGTTTTTCACCCCTTAGTTACTATTAATACTAAAAATTATATCATAAACATGCTTCTTATGATATATACTAGCAAAAATAAACATCTTCCCTATTTTTTTATTCATACTTTCAGAAAATAAAAACAGAGATTACTCAGAAGTAATTTTTATGAAATTTCCACACTGCTTTGTTTCTATTTCATACTTCTAAATAATCTCTATTCAAAAAAAGAAAAATTGTGGATTAAGATATTTTATATTTAATAGTATTAAAAATAAATGGCTGTCAAAGGGTATTATATATTCTGTCTTAATCCACAAATTTTAATAAAATATTAATTATTTTAATTAAATGTTTCTTGTGAAACTTTTTCTCTTAAATATTTTCTAACGCTAAACGTAAATCTTCAATTAAATCATCAGCATTTTCTAATCCAATTGATAATCTAATTTGCTGTGGAGTAATTCCTGTATATTGTAATTCCTCCGGACTTAATTGACCATGTGTTGTAGATGCTGGGTGAATAGCTAAACTTTTCGCGTCAGCTACATTCGCTAAGTTTGAGAAAATTTCTAAACTATCAATTACTTTACGAGCTGCTTCTTCTCCTCCAACTACATCAAATGAGAAGATTGATCCACTACCTTTAGGTAGGTATTTTTTAGCTAATTCATAATATTTGTTTCCTTCTAATCCTGGGTAGTTGATTGACGCTACTTTAGGATGTTTTACTAAGAAGTCTATTACTTTTTGAGTATTTTCTACATGACGCTCTACTCGTAAAGATAATGTTTCTAAACCTTGTAATAATAAGAATGCATTGAATGGTGATAATGCTGCTCCTGTATCACGTAATAACTGTGTTCTTACATTTGTAATGAACGCCGCAGGTCCTACATCTCTTGTATAACTTAAGTTGTGATAACTTGGATCTTCATCAACTAATTGAGGGAATTTTCCACTACCTTCCCAGTCGAATTTACCACTATCAACAATAACACCACCGATTGATGTACCGTGACCTCCAATGAATTTAGTCGCAGAGTGAATAATAATATCTACTCCATGGCTAAATGCATTAATTAAATATGGACTAGCAAACGTGTTATCTACTACTAATGGAATTTTGTGTTTGTGAGCAATCTCAGCCCATTTTTCTAAGTCAGCAATATTTGCTAATGGGTTTCCTAAAGTTTCTACAAATAGAGCTTTAGTTTTATCAGTAATTGCTTGTTCAATTTCTTCAAAGTTATCTGGATCAACAAAAGTTGACTCTACACCATAACGTGGTAGAGTAAGTTTTAACAGGTTATAAGTTCCACCATATACATTTTTAGAAGATACGATATGGTCTCCAGCATGTGCTAATGTTAAGAATACGTATGTAATTGCAGCCATTCCTGAAGCTACAGCTAATGCACCAACTCCACCTTCTAAAGCGTTGATTCTTTCTTCAAAAACAGCAGTAGTAGGGTTAGTAATACGTGTATAAATATTTCCAGCTTTTCTTAATGCAAATGAATCTGCAGCGTCTTGTGTATCATCAAATACAAAAGATGTTGTTTGATAAATCGGTACAGCTCTTGCTTTTGTATCTCCTACTGTTTGTCCTGCGTGTAATTGTAATGTTTCAAAACTAAATTTTCTTGTCATAATATTTTGTCCTCTTTTCTACGTTTTGATAAGTTCTGTGTTTTAGATAATAAAAAAACACCTCTACTACATATTTACATATGTAATAGAGGCGATCATCTTAATTCGCGTTACCACTCTAATTTATACTAATCTTGCGATTAATACCTTATTCAGTACATGTTTATACTGTGTGCTATATCGTGCAACCTACGTGTTTACCTATTAGATAAACAAAACTCTAAGACCATTTTCAACTAATCTTCACCATGTTGCTTCACACCATCCAGCAACTCTCTGTTTTAGCTACGTATTAATCTACTTATCTTTTCAACGTTTGTGTATTAAATTAAACTAATTGTACACCCGTTTCACATATTTGTCAATAACTTTTTTTAAAAAAATTAAAAATGTTTTTATTTTTTTCTTCTATAAGATATTAAACAAAAAAATCTTATAAAAAAATATTTTTAATTTATTTATTATTTTACAAATAAAAATCTAGTATAATTATTTATTTTAATTTAAGGAATATTAATTTTTATATTTTTATCAAAATTGAAATTATAAAATAAAATAGAAAGAAAAGAAGAAAGATAGAAAAGAAACAAAAAGATAGAGAGAAGAACAATAAAATAACGAGAAAAAAAGGGATAAGTAAAATTAAGTGAAAAATAAAAAAATTCAGTATAAAATTCACCTATAAAGTGATGAAATCATATAGTAAACTTCTATTTTTGTTTTTCACATAGTTAATATTTAGATAAATATTAAACTATATCAAATAGGGACTTATATTTATCTATTATTTCCTTTAATTTTTTTCTTTTTAAACACTTTCCTCTATATCAGATACCTCTATTGCTTTTCAAATCTAAAAGCAATACTTTTTATCATACATTACTTTTCCTTTAATAATTGTAGTGCTATATGTAGGATACTCTTTCCCTTTATTTATGGTATAATAGCACTAATAACACTATATGAGTATCCCAGGAGGTTTATATGGAATTTACTAAAACAAATGATGGTTTCGTTAAATATGATGAAAATGGTAGAGTTATTGCTGAAATCACCTATTTCCCTACTAATAATCCTAACGTAGTTGTTGCTGATCATACTTTTGTTGATCCTTCACTTCGAGGTCAAGGCGTTGCAGGTAAGCTATTAGATGCGCTTGTTGAAGATATGGCTGAGCAAAACAAAAAAATTAAACCAGCTTGCTCTTATGTCGTTAAAAAATTCCAAGAAGATTCTTCTTACGATTTTATTAACGCTGATAAATAATATTTAAAAAGCAGGAAATTGATTTTTCAATTTCCTGCTTTTACTTTCTATTATATTAATCTATATTATTATTTTTTTATTTAATTGATTTATTATTATCTTGATGAAAATTTTTAAAAGATTGTTTAAAAAAATTAAATTATATTAATATTCAGTGATATGTATTTGTCCTTTGTCATACTCTGCTAAGAATATTTTTAGATGTGTCTTCATATCCTAATTCTAATAAAAGTTTCTTTTTAACCATTCTTCTGTTTTTATCCATCGTTTCTAATGTACTATGTTGGATAGTTCCATCAGTAATTACCGGATATTTAGGATTTTTCCTCACCTTGTTGTATTATAATTAGTTGTCCATTTTGTTCTAAAAACCGCTCTTTTTACTTTTTTTGAATACTATAAACACCTTGTGTTCTTAATTTAAAAAGCTATGTCTTGTGCTGTTAAACCAGCTTTTTCTTGTTGCTTCTACATCTATTTTTTTCCTTTTTTTATTATTGTTGTAGGTTCTCCGTCTATCATTTTTTAAGTATGAGTTATTTGTTTTTAACCACTTCAGACCTAATACCAAAATTATCCATATTAATAATATATTGAAGTATTGTAAAATAGAAATTGATGGACTATATATTACCCCTCCTAATATTCCCCCGAGTACATAGTTTTTGAACTTGATCACTCGCTGAAGTTGGTGCTAAATTTCCTTTTTCCTGATATATTAATTACTATTACAAGCGATAATAAACCTAAAGCTAGTTTTTATTGCTATATCTATATATGAAAGTTGCATTATCTTTTTCACCTCCACTTTTTTTCAACAATTGGTTCTACCAATTCTATTTTTCTCTAGTAAATAATCACCTTTTTTTCCGTTACTTATTACTCTATAGTAGTTATCATCTATTTTTTTAAAAATGAATTTTTCTATAGAGGCTTCACTATTTATATAGATATGTGTTTTGTCAATATTTAATTTTTTTCTGAAACTCCCTCAATAAATTCAATAGAGCTTTTATACTGATTAGCTGATATACTATTACTTTGATAATCACTTACTTGTATCCCGATTAATAAAAAGATACCTAATATCATTATGATAGCTAATTCTCTATACTTGCTATCTTGTCTATTTTTTTATAATACTTAATTAGTGATACTATTATTATTAATAGTAAGCATCCTCCTACTACATATGTTATAGTATTACTCTGATCTATTTTTATTTAATAAATATTCATAAGAATAAAATTTCAAACCTATCACTCCTTTTTGTTTTTACGTGAAACATTTATATTATTCTATTTTTTTAACTCCTACGCTATTCTATCTTTATCATCTAAAAATATTTTTTTATAGATAATTTTTGTTTTTTTATTTTTCATACAATTTTTAAAAGTCACTTAAATATTTTTCTTATCGTATTGTTGTTTAAATGAGTATTCATTTATGAAAATTCTATGTTTTTTTAATTTTTAGCAAAAGAGCTAAATAGATTGTAAAATTTCATGTACAATCCACTGATTTCGAAGATATTTTTATCATAGCTAAATGATGAATAACTAAATAATTGATATTTTCAGCAAAAAGTAGGGTATTTCTCATAATCTTCATAAAAAGTAGTGAGTGTCATTGTCTCTACTGTTTCTCCCAGTTTTTTCTAAGACATAAGAAATACCTTCATTTATATCATTACTAGTCGTCACTTTACTAGTTTTTTTCCATGTTCCCACTCATTTTTTTATAGCTTATTCTTTAAAAAAACACGACCCTCTGCTATTCTCTTCATTACTTGCTATTATTTTTTTCTAATTTTTGTTTTTTTCTTAGCATTAGCTCGCCTTTTTTTATTCTAATAGGCCCATCACTTAATTTATGCTCTTTGTCCCGCATTAATATTCTTATAACCTGCATCGTTCTTCTAAGTGCCTCTAAAGCTGAGAATTCCCATCTCATCGTAGCTTCCATCATAAGTTCAAATGCATCTTTAAAAACCTGTTGCTCTTTCTGCACCCCTAGGATCACCTATAAATAGTACATTATTTAGTGAAACTTCGTCTATTATCATTCTTTCAGGCTTGTATCCTATTAATTTGCGAAGAATACCTGCCAAGTATGGATCTATTATATCTTCTTTTTTCCAAGTAATCTATATACTCATTTTCCGAATCAAAGATTGGTAACTTAATATTCCCGTGAACTAGATAATCTTTCTCTTCTGTTACTCTTACAACATCAATCACTCCAAACTCATCGAATTTAATGTAATCGATAGAATATTTTTGTGTCCCATTCATTTACATCTTCTATATAAAATTTTTGGTCCCATAAATTACCTCTTTTTCTTAAAAATTAATACAGGAATAACTTAAAACCCATAATCTCATAGAAATTTATTTTTTTATTAAGTCACCCCCGCTAATTTTATTTTTTTAATAAGTATTTTTTTAATCATTATGCATGATTTTTAAATAAGATATTACTTTTGTCAGTCATGCTAAAGATAAAAATATACGTCATGGTTTATCCACAACGCATATTATATTTTACAACAAATTGTCTTTTAATACAAGCTCTACAGGACAATGATCACTACCAAATATTTCATTGTGAATAGCAGCACTTTCTAAGTACTCTTCTAAATCACGACTTACTAAGAAGTAATCAATTCTCCATCCTGCATTATTTTTACGTGCGTTAAAACGATAACTCCACCAAGAGTAGGCACCTGTTAAGTCTGGATTATAATATCTAAACGTATCTATAAATCCAGCATCTAATAACTTCGTGAATTTTTCTCTTTCTTCTGGTGTGAATCCTGCATTTTTCATATTTGATTTCGGATTTTTTAAATCTATTTCTGTATGAGCAACATTTAAATCTCCACAAACAACGACACCTTTTGTTTTGTTTAATTCTAATAAATAGTTTTTAAAATCTTCTTCCCAACTCATACGATACTCTAATCTCTTAAGCTCACTTCCTGAATTTGGTGTATACACTGTAATAAAGAAGAATTTATCGTATTCTAGGGTAATCACACGACCTTCTGTATCGTGTTCATCGATTCCTATTCCATATGTTACATTTAATGGCTCGTGTTTAGTATATATAGCTGTTCCTGAGTATCCCTTACGTTCAGCATAGTTAAAATAGCTATAATAACCATCAAATTGTAAATCAAGTTGTCCTGCTTGCATTTTTGTCTCTTGTAAACAGAAGAAATCAGCATCTAGTTGTTTAAAATCTTCTTCGAAATTTTTACCAACGATCGCTCTTAGACCATTGACATTAAAACTTATACATTTCATTTCGTTCTCCTTTTTGTTTCATGTGAAACATCTTTATTATCTTGTAGCTCTTGTTTCGTGTGAAACAGTTTCTTTCAGCTTTACTTTTATATCTCACACAAAACATGTTCATTCATCTTTTTCTTTTGTATTTTATATAATACTACTTATTTTCCTAGACAGAATCTACTGAATAATTCATTTATCAGTTCATCACCAGAGTTTTTCTCCGATAACTTCTCCTAATAGATTGAATGTATTCGTATAGTCTATAAGTACCATATCCACTTCAAGACCCATCTCTGCTGCTCCGATAGCATCATTTAAGCTTGTTAAAGCTCGTTGAATAAGGTTGATTTGACGTGTGTTTGATAAGTATGTCGCATCTTTTTGGACGAGCAGCACCACCGAAGAATAAATCTCTGATATTTTTTCTCTAATTCATCTATTCCTTTATATGTTGTCATAGATGTTTTTTTATAATAGGGTGATTGTACGCTAATTTTTTTCAACTTCAGCAATATCAATTTTCGTCTCTAAATCTAGTTTATTTAATATTACGATAGTTGTTTTTTTCCTTCAGTTAATTTTAATAATTCTTTATCATCTTCAGTTAATTCTTCACTGCTGTTTAATAAGAATAATACTAAATCGGCTTTTTCTAAAGCTTCTTTACTACGTTTAACACCTATTTGCTCCACGATATCATCTGTTTCACGAATACCAGCCGTATCTATTAATTTAATCGGTACTCCTTTAATGTTCACATACTCTTCTAGTACGTCACGAGTTGTTCCTGCAATATCTGTTACGATAGCTTTATTTTCTTGTAGTAGGTTATTTAACAGTGAGCTCTTTCCAACGTTAGGTCGTCCAATAATAGCAGTATTTATACCTTCTTTAATAATTTTCCCTTGTTTTGATGTTTCTAATAGACTTTCTAAACTATTTCTAATACTTGTTGATTTTTCAAGAATAGTTTTTGTCGTTTCTATTTCTAAGTCATCATATTCAGGATAATCGATATTTACCTCAACAACTGTTAGTATATCTAAAATTTCAGCACGTAGACGTTTAATAAGCGTCGATAAGCGTCCTTGCATTTGGTTGTTAGCTATTTGACTAGCTTCATCTGTTTTACTCTTAATAAAGTCGATTACAGCCTCTGCTTGTGTTAAATCTATACGTCCATTTAAAAAGGCACGTTTAGTAAATTCTCCTGGTTCAGCCATTCTTGCTCCATGTTCTAAACAAAGTGCAAGTACTTTTTGAATCGTTACAATACCACCGTGACAGTTAATTTCTATAACATCTTCAGTAGTATAAGTACGCGGACCTACCATTTTTTTACAAGCATAATTTCTTCAATTTTTTTCATTTGTAGCTGGATCGACTACATTACCATAATTTATAGTGTGACTAGCTAGACTCGCTACCGTTTTACCTTTTGGTAGTCTTACTATTTTTTCAGCAATACTAAATGCTTCATCACCACTAAGTCTAACAATACCTATAGCTCCTTCTCCTAGGGCAGTCGATATAGCGCAAATTGTTTCACTCATTATTCAAACTCCTTCTAACTCTTTATATTAATTAAAAATTCATATCTTATTTATTATACACTATTCCTTTAAATTTTTTTCTCTACATACGACCAAGCTACATTTTATATACTTTTTTTATAATGGGTTAGGGGAGGGCGAACAAAAAAGGCCCATCAAAAAATCGGACTGATGGAAAAAATCAGTCCGATTAAGATTGTTGAGTTTAGTTCGTTCAAACAAATAGAATGCTTGCAATCAGCATAAAAAAACAGCAACTTTTTTATGAAGTTTCTGGTTTTGTTTATATAATTTTTATAAAGAAGTAATAAAAGTTATACCACCTAATATCACTCCCGCTGCATTGGGAATGATAAGGATCCAGTCTTTTTTAGGTTCTTTTGTCCAACCATAGATTACCCAAATTAAACAAGAAACTGCTGCAAATAGTGGTTGGAATGGTTGAGCTTTTTCTCCTTGTAAGTTAGCGATAATTTGTGGAATATATGCAATAAAAACAAGAATCCCAATAAAAGCTCCAATAGATCCAACAAAGCGATTAATTTTTTGTTTAGACATATAATATACCTCCTGAGGTCTCATTATATCAGAAGAGAAAAGATACTGTCAATAATTATGTTAAACACAAAATATTATACACTAGCAAAAAAAAAGGATTCCTGAGCTTTAAGCTCATGACTCTTCTCATCAGTCCTAAATTTTGTAGAACCACAAAAAATAAGTAGCTTGGATAAATCTCCAAACTACTCATTTTTTATTATTTTATTAAAAAGTTTTTAATAAGATATTAATTCTCTTCGTTCATAAGTTCAATTTCTGAAATAGCGAATTCTAAGTCATCTAAATCATACTCTTTTGGCAGTACACCACATGCTCCATTAGCAAATGCTTGTCTTTTATACACAGGTACTTCGCCAACACTACTGCAGATAAGCACTTTGCACCAGGAAACTTCGTACAAATTTCTTTCGTCGCCTCTAAACCATCCATTATCGGCATACAAATATCCATCGTTACAAAATCTGGTTGTATCCTTCTATACATTCTCACAGCTTGTTCGCCATTTTCTGCATAATGACACTTATATCCTGCTCGACTAGCAATTTCTGCTCCACGACTTCTATAATATGAACTATCATCAACTATTAATACTGACTTCATTAGGCCTCCTATTTAGCTGTAATAACTAAATATCTGTGTGGCTCCTCACCACGTGATTCTGTTTCAACATTTTTAATTCCTGTTAAGGCATTATGAATAATTTTTCTTTCAATGCTTGTCATTGGTTCTAATTCAACAGGTTTTCCGATTTTTTTAGATTTTTTAGCTAAGTTTAACGCTAATTCTTCTAATGTTTTCTTACGATTTTCTCTGTAATCATCACAATCAACTTCTATTCTGAAGTAGTGTGAACTGAATTTTTTAGCGTAGTTATTAACTAAAAACTGTAAACTGTTTAAAGTTATTCCACGTTTACCAATTATTAAACTAGTGTTTTCTTCTGTTTTAATATTTAAAGTAAAGTGACGATTACCATCTTCTCTAAAATCTACAGTCGCATCAGGATATCCCATCGCAACAACAATATTTTTGTAGATAATTTACAATACGATCTTTTATTTTTTTACGATATAATCTTCTCTTTTAGCTTTTTTACAGGTTCTTCATCGTGTTCAGCTGTAACAACAGTTTCTTCTACTTCTGGTTTTGTTTCTTCTGTGTGAACTTCTTGGGCAACTACTTTTTCTTCAACAACTTCTTCTTTTTCTGTTATTTTTACTTCAACTTCTTGTTCTTTTTCGACTACTTTTTCAACCTCAACTACTTCTTCAGTTGTTTTAGCTAATTTAACAGCTTCTTCTTTATTATAATCTTCATCTAATGGAACTAATTTTACTTTTGCTTCTTTTTTGAATAAACCGAAAATACCTGCGCTACCACCTTCGATTACTTCAATTTTTACTGCATCTTCTGATAAAGCTAGGTCTTTTAATCCTTTTTTAATAGCCTCATCTACAGTAACTCCAACATAATAATATTCTTTTTCCATTCTTAACTCCTCTTCGCTTTCATAAGTTTTGATCTTTTTAAAACATGATCGATACTGCTACCAAATTCTAAAAATGGCAATTCTTTAGCACCAGGTCTTGCAATCACTATAATATCATAGTTTTTAACAAATTCTTTTTCTTGTTTTTAAAAGTTTCTCGTATATATCTTTTTTTATTTTTATTACGTTCAAAAGGCTTTTTCCTAATTTTTTTACTAACAGAAATCCCTCAAACGCATATGGTCTAAATTATTTTTTTGATAATAAATAACAAACTGTCTATTCGCAAAAAGATTGTTTTTTTCTTATAATATTATCAAAAATCTTGACTTCTTTTTACTCTATATTCTTTTTTTCATTTTAAAAACCTTTCTTAACACTAATAATTTTTAACAGTTTATTTAACTTTTTACAACTATCTTTCTTACTTTTTTTAGGATTCTCTAATAAAAAAAGGGTACCACTTTCGTGATACCCTCTGCGCAAACATTAAGCTGAAAGAACTTTTTCTTCCTTTAGCTCTACGTCTTGCTAATACATTTCTTCCGTTTTTTTAGTGCTCATTCTAGCTCTAAATCCGTGTACTTTTGAATGTTTTCTTTTATTTGGTTGATACGTACGTTTCATTTTGTCCTCCTCGAGTTTTCTTTTTCTTTACTTAGATAGATGTAATAACTGAATTAGTTTAACATATCTAAAAATAATTTATCAAGTAAAAAAACATCATAATTTTCTAAAAAAATCTAGACAAGTGAAAAATATACTATAACTAATAACTTAATATTATCACTAATTATGGTTAAAATTCTTGTTTCTTTCATTATACATAAAAAAATAAGGGAGTGACTCGAAAATCGTGATTTCGTAGAAATCGATTTTGTTGAGTCACCTCCGCACAGTTTATTAGATATCTAAAAAGCTTTTTATAAATCGAATTTAGATATCAATAAACCACTGCATCTACGAATTTTCATATACACTTTGTTAAATTTTTAGGTCTTTTGAATCAGCCCTTGTTGTTAATAATCTGTTAATTTTTGCTTCTCAGTATAAGAAAAATATTTAAGTATCTCTTTTTAAACACTTTTTCCACAATTTATTATAAGTTATCCACATATCCTTGTTAATAACTTTATTAACATCTAGAAAAACATTTTTCTTTTTTTCTTAAGTTTTTTTAACAGATTTATAACGTTATTCACAATTTCACATTCAAAAAGTTATTCACAGGTGTGAATTGTGTGTGAAAAAAACTTATAAACTATATTATTATCAATATTGAAGTTTGTTAAAAAAACCTCTCAGAACTTATAAAATACTTTTTTTATATTCTATTACTTTTTAACATATTCACAGCTTTTTTTCTTAGTTTTTTTATTCACATAGTTAATAACTTCTGTTAACAACTTGTGAATAACTAATATTTTATTTTATTAACAATCTATGTTATAATTATTTATATATTTTTTTAAGGAGGTATTTCATTGAGTAATTCTAATTTCTTATGGGAAATTATTCTTCGTGAACTAAAAAGTACCGTTGATCCTCATGTATTTGATACTTGGTTTTTCTGGTGCTTCTATAGATAACGTCGATTTTATGAAAAAAATCAATAGTTATTACTAGTAAAGAAGCTCTTATTTCTCAATTTATTCAAGGTGCTTATGATCAAAAATTAAAAGAAATACTAAAGAAAAATACTGGATTTGATTTTAATATAGACTATACTTCCCTTGACACTGATATTCCTCTAATTACTCCTCATGTTGTTGATGAGAAGCCAGCAGCTGAAAATCTAATTAGACAGAACTTTCTTCAAGGTGATAAACCTTCTGGAGCTCAACATTTTTATCAAAAACAAACTTTTCCTCTAGAAGACTATAAACATCCTGTCCCTAATAAAAATATTACAGCGAGTAAAAAGAATCCTACGCTTAATAAAAACTACACTTTTGAAAATTTCGTAGTAGGGGAAGGGAATGCTTTTACACATAATATAGCATGGAACGTTGCCGTTTCTCCTGGTGGTATCTATAACCCTCTATTTATCTACGGAGGTGTTGGATTGGGAAAAACTCACTTACTTCACGCTATTGGTAATGAGATGGAAGCTAATTTTCCTGATTTTAAAATTGAATGTATTTCATCAGAGAAATTTTTAAATGAATTTCTTGCGTCTATTAAACCTATGAAAGACAAAAACAACTATACTAATGCGGATGAAGACTTTAGAAGAAAATACCGCGATGTTGATGCTCTTTTAATTGATGATATTCAATTCTTATCAGGTAAAACTGAAACACAAAACGCATTTTTCCATACATTTAACGAACTACAGATGAATCAGAAACAAATCGTCCTTATAAGTGATCGCTCTCCATCTCAACTTAATGATTTGGAAGATAGATTAGTTACTAGATTCAGTCAGGGGATAACTGCGGACATTACACCGCCTGACTTCGAAACACGTATGGCAATTATTAAATTCAAATGTGAACAGTTCGATATTAAACTAGATGAAGAGACACTTACTTATATTTCTAGTAATGTATCCTCTAATATAAGAGAGCTTGAAGGTGTTCTTAAACGTATTAAGTTCACTGCAACTTCTAAACATGAACAACCTTCACTTAGTATTGCCGAGGAAATACTAAAAAGCGCGAAAACTTCACCTAGAAAAAATATCTCACCTGAGAACATTATTAATGTTTGTGCCGATTTCTATAAAATCAAGGTTGATGATATTCTTTCATCTTCTCGTAAAAAAGAAGTTGTACAGGTTAGAAATATAGCTATATACTTATGTAGGGAACTTACTACATTATCATTCCCTTCTATAGGTGATTGTTTTAATAAAGATCATACTTCTATTCTTTATTCATTCAATAAGATAGCGAAACTAAGCAAAGATGAAAATCCTGAGATTTTTGAAGATATAGAAGTAATAAAAGAACGTTTAGGAAAAATATAAGAGTCTGTTAAAATCTACTAAAGATATTAATATGTTTTTTTCACAAGTTATTAACAAGGGAAAAATTCATTATTTTTTTGAGTATTCTTTAGTTTTTCCACAGTTTTTTTACAGACCTTATTATTATTATTTTATTAAATATATATTATATATAAGGAGAACAAATGAAATTTACTATAACTAAATCAAATTTTTCTTGATGGCTTAAATCACGTATCAAGAGTAATTGCCCCTAATTCTCTTTTTGAAATCTTAAAAAGGTATTAAAATTAGAATTAGAAAAAGATAAACTTATACTAAAAAGCAAGTGATTCTTTAGTATCTGTAGAATATTCTGTAGATAGCTATGAAGATGATAAAGAAGTTATTACTATAGAAGAAGAAGGACAAGTAGTATTACCTTCTCGTAATTTTTATAGAAATAATTAGAAAAGCACCAACAGATTTAATAGAGATAGAAACAGTTGGTAACAATATTTTTAGTTAAATCAGGTAAAAAGTGAATTTAACGTAAAAGGATATGACGCTAACGATTATCCAGAATTTCCAGTTATCTCTAAAGAAAATAGTCTTAAATTAGAAGCTAATGTTTTTTTAATGATATTATTAAAGAAACAGTATTCTGTACAGCACCTAATGATCAAAGACCTATTCTTGAGGGGGTTAACTTCTCATTAAGTAACAAAATCTTAACAGCGACAGCAACTGACTCATATCGTCTAAGTAGAAGACAAGTTACACTAAATGATGAAGATAGCAACAAAGAGTTTAACTTAATTATTCCTAGAAAAGCTCTAACTTATTTCCAAAGAATGATAGAAAATGGAAAAGATCAGTAGAAATCTTCTATGAAAAATAATAGAATAGTTCTTTACTATCAAAATGTAGTTTATACAGTATTATTAATTAGTGGTAACTATCCAAATACTAATAAACTTATTCCTAATGTTTTTGAATGTACATTTGTGGCGAACAGTAGAGAGTTTTTCAGTGCAGTTGATAGGGTTGCATTAATGAGTAGAGAAGATAAAGATGATATTATTAAATTAGTAGTAACTGATAATTTATTAGAAGTTTCTTCTCAATCTAAAAGATTTAGGAAGTGCAGTAGAGGAATTAAAAAGTTTCTTCTACATTAGAAGATGAAAAAAATTCGAAATTTCTGTATCTGGAAAATATCTAAAAAGACGCGGTATCTGCGGTTGCGGCAGAGGAAATTATCGTTAAGTTCTCAGGGAACTAACAGCGTTTATTATTCAACCAAGTGATTACCACAGAGAAATTATTGAATTAATTTTACCAGTAAGAACTTACTAATAATAAATAGGGGAAGCGGATTGAAATAAAAAAATCCGTAAAATCAATTATTAAATTTATAACGTAATGGTTTATAGATAAGGGGATGACCCAAAAGTACTAAATTTTAAAAAAGTTTACAAGAAAATTCATAGCCTCAGCAGTAGACACAATCCAATTAGTTTCGTCTTATGACTCACTTCTTGGTGTGTCCTTGCATACGTTATACGTAAGAATTTTAACGTGTTTTTGGCACTAAAAATTCTAACGTACAACGCAAGTGGTTTATTGATATCTAAATTCGCTTTATAAAAGCTTTTTAGATATCTAATAAACTTTGCGGGGGTGACTCGACAAAATCGATTTCTACGAAATCACGATTTTTGAGTCACTCCCAATAATTTTTAGAATATCTATTAACCATACGGGGGGTGACTTTGTAAATATGATTTATATAGAATCAGTATTTGAGTTACTCCCTTTTCAAGGTTAAATTAGGAGGAACAATGACAAATAAAAAGAGTAGTATTTTAATTTTACTAGGTGTTGTCTTTTTAGGACTTATTCTTAGAACACCTATTACAGCAGTAGGCGCAATCGTAGGACCATTAAAATCTATTTTAGATATTAACAACACGGTTGCTGGGTTTATCACAACAATACCATTAATTGCATTTGCAATATTCAGTCCAATGGTTGCTAAATTATCAAATAAAGTAGGCTTAGAAAAGACGATATTATTAGCTGCGGTTATTATAACGGTAGGTTTAGGATTTAGATTTTACATTAATACATATGTATTCTTCCTTACGACATTTATCGTAGGAGTAGGAATAACAGTAGGTAATGTATTATTACCGGGATTAGTTAAGAAATATTACCCAGAAAAACTAGGGGTTATGACTGGTTTTTATGCAGTTGTCATGAATGTAGGGGCTGCGGTTGCAGCGGGGATAAGTTATCCACTGTTAAGTACAAATATTGGTGGAGAGAAATTCTCAACAGGACTTGCGGTTAATATTTGGATTGCAATTGCAATTATCAATATCTTTATCTACGCAGCGCTGTCGAAAAACAATGTAGTAAGTGATGTTAAAGATACTCATGAAAAAGTACATGGATATTTTAAACATTCTAAAATGTGGACGATTATGTTGAGTATGGGATTACAATCTGCATTATTCTATTGTAGTGTTTCGTGGTTCGCGGAAATTATGATTAGTAAGGATTTCTCACCTGAAACAGCAGGATTATTATTATCAATAAGTCAATTCGCACAATTTCCATCGACATTTATAGTACCGATTTTGGCGGATAAATTACACAATAAATTAATTATTCCAACTGTAATTACGATAGGATACATAGTGTCGCTTATCGGAATGCTTTATACAAGCGGAAACTTTGTATTAATGTTAATATTTATAGTTATCTTCGCGTTAGCTGGAGGAGGATCATTCTCATACGTTATGTATCTATTCTCAGCTAAATCAAGAAATGAAAGTGAAGCGGCTGATATTTCAGGATTAGCACAGTCAGGAGGATATTTATTAGCAGCAATATTCCCACCATTATTAGGATATATTAGAGATATCTCGGATTGGAATAAAGCACTATATGTCTTAATAGCGACATCGGCAGTATTACTTGTGACATTAATTCACTGTAGTTCTAAAGGAAATATAATAGAAAAAAATAAAATGAAAGTAGCTAAACATCTATTTCAAATGAAAAAAATAGAAATGTTTTTAGCTACTTTTTTTATTAAAACTTTTTATAAAGGTACTGTACTAAAGAAACAAATAAACATCGCTATATAAAAACAGAGAAAAATTGATATGTATAATCTAATATTATATGTAAATCACAAGTAAATACAGAAAATAAAAAAATTAATAGTACAAGAATGAGAAATTTAATAAAAAAATAATAAATTAATTTAAAAAAATAAAATAAAATTAAAAAAATTATCTTATAATATAAGTATAAGCAAAATTAAAGACTATAAAAAGAAAAACGTTTTTATAAAATATTGAAATAATACTTAATAAATTGGAAAAAAATATGGAAATTTCTTTAGATTAATAACAAGATAGTATAATTTAAAGGAATAAAAAAACACTTTCTTTTTTTACAATACTATGATATAATTCTAAGGGAAATGAGATATTTATACTTTAATAGGGATTTTTAGTAGTGTTCTATCTCATAAAAAAATAAAATAGTAAAAAAATAATTACTTTAAAAAAATATCTAAAAATATATAAATTATATGGAGGTTTTCTTATGAAAGCGAAAAACAGAAAAGTTGTATTAATAGGAGCAGGAATGGTAGGGATGAGCTTTGCTTATCAATTATATTCAAGCGGACTTTGTGAAGAACTAGGATTAATCGACTTCTTCGCTGAAAAAGCTGAAGGTGAAGCAATGGACCTTAACCATGGTGGAGCATTAGTACCACCTATTAAAGTAACTTCAGGTGGATATGAACAATGTGCGGATGCAGACGTTATCGTAATTGCGGGAGGTCTTCCACAAAAACCAGGTGAAACTCGTCTTGACCTAGTTGACAAAAACATGAAAGTTGTTAAAGATATGTCTGAGCAAATCGTAGCTTCTGGATTTGATGGAGTTATCGTTATTGCATCTAACCCAGTAGACGTATTAACTAACGCTTTACAAAAATTCACTGGATTCCCAAGAAACAAAATCGTTGGATCAGGAACTACTCTTGACTCTTCAAGATTCCGTTACATCTTAGGAGATAAATTAGGATTAGCACCAAGCAGTGTTCGTGGATATATCATTGGAGAACATGGAGATACTCAACTTGCTGCATGGAGTAATGTAAATGTTTATGGAAAACAATTCGATAAATTCTTAGAAACTTCTAAATACACTAAAGAAGATTTCGCTGATGTAGAAGAAAAAGTTATGCGTGCTGCATATGAAGTAATTAACCGTAAACGAGCTACTTACTATGCAATCGGTCTTGCTTTATTCACAATCGTTAAAGCTATCTTACGTGACGAAAACGTTGAGCTTGCAGTAAGTGGATACTGTGATGGACACTATGGAATCGATGGATTATATATCGGAACTCCAGCTATCGTTGGACGCGAAGGTGTTCGTGAAGTAGTAGAATTAGATTTAACTGAAGAAGAAACAGCTAAAATGCAACATTCAGCTAAAGTTCTAAAAGAAACTTTAGAAAAAGCATACGCAGCTTTAGAAGCATAATATAGGTAATAAAAAAATATTATAGAAGAATTAGATTCAATCCTTAAATTTAAGAGGGAATTTAATTCTTCTTTTTTTAAAATAACATAAAAAAGAAATACTATATCTAAAGATAAGTAAACGTTTTTTTGAAAAAGAAAAAAATATAAATAATTTTTATTTTTCAAATACTAGACTTATAGTAAAAAAATTTGGTACAATATATTGGGATGAAAAGGTTTTTAAAAAGTTATCAATAAAAAAATTTAAAAATAAAAAAAGTAGAGGAGAAAAGACTATGACAATAACGATATATGACGTAGCAAAAGAAGCAAAAGTATCGATGGCCACAGTATCAAGGGTTGTTAATAATAATCCTAATGTAAAAGAAGATACAAGACTACGTGTCCAAGAGGTTATAAAAAAATTAAGATATACACCTAACGCTGTTGCCAGAGGACTTGCTAGTAAAAAAACAACAACAATAGGTATAGTATTACCAGATATAGCAGACTTATCTTCTGCAGAAATCGTAAGTGGAATTGAATCAGTAGCTAATATGTATAAATACAACATAATCTTGGCTAATTCATGTGATGATCAAGAAATTGAAAAAAATATATTTGCTTCATTTGTAAGTAAACAAGTAGATGGAATTATTTATTTAGGTCATTCATTATCAGATAGTTCTAAAAATTATTTACAAGATATCCAAATTCCGGTAGTATTAGCTGGAAATCTTGGAACAGATTCAGAATTTTTATTCTGTAAACATTGATTATGAAAAAAAGCAGCATACGATGTAACAAAAGAATTCTTATCTAGAGGTTCTAAAAATATTTCATTAGTAATAGATAAATATGAGAGTCAAAAAACTCAAAGACTAATTAAAGGATACAAAGAAGCATTAGTCTCTGAAAAAGTAGAATTCAAACCACAAAACATAATAGATGGCTATAGAACATATAAAGAAAGCAGTAAATTATATAAAGCATTAAGTAATATTGAATCAGAAGTAGTAATTACAATGTTTGATGAAGTGGCATTAGCGACAATGCAACAGGCACTAGATTTAGGAATGAGTATACCAGCAGACTTACAAATCATATCATTAGAAAATACAAAACTAATAAATATGACAAGACCTAAAAATTTCATCTGTATTCCAACCAATTTTTTTGATATAGGAGCAGTATCAATGCGTGTGCTAACTAAAATAATAGATATAGAAAAAGCTAAGCGTAAAGGTGAAGAAATTGATGAAGAAGAGTTAGCTGAATTGAAAGCTCAAGAAAAAGAAATGAATTTACCGTACAGAATAGTGCACAGACAAACAACAAAATAAAAAGTAAAAAAATCATATCTTATAGAAGAAAAAAAGTTTAGAAATAGAAAAAAAGAAATTTTTCTAAACTTTTTTTCATTTTCTATTGACATAATGTAAAAGTGATGATAGAATAATAAAAAGTCTTCTGATAGAGAAGACGAACAATCAAAACTCTTTTTCAAAAATAAATGTTAAGTTTTTTTAAAAAAACTCTTGACAAAGAACAGGAAAGATGATAAACTAAATAAGTCTTCAAGAAGAAGTAAAAACTTCAAAAAAACTTTTTTTAAAAAAATAAAAAAAGTTCTTGACAAAGACTTCTAAAAATGATAAAAATAATTTAAGTGTTGAAGAAACACTGAAGATTAAAATTTAATAACGCGGGTGTAGTTTAGTGGTAAAACCTCAGTCTTCCAAACTGATGTTGTGAGTTCGATTCTCATCACCCGCTCCATTATTTTTGAACATTGAAAACTAAACGAATTAAGTCAACGTTAATTCCAAAAAAAGGACAGTTTTAAAAAAAGAAACTATAAAACTTTTTAATGAGCTAATCAAGCTAACAAATTTATTTGGAGAGTTTGATCCCTGGCTCAGGACGAACGCTGGCGGCGTGCCTAATACATGCAAGTCGAGCGAAGTTTTTTTCTGGTGCTTGCACTAGAAAAAAACTTAGCGGCGAACGGGTGAGTAACACGTAAAGAACCTGCCTCATAGACTGGGACAACTATTGGAAACGATAGCTAATACCGGATAACAGCATTAACTGCATGGTTGATGTTTGAAAGTTGGTTTTGCTAACACTATGAGATGGCTTTGCGGTGCATTAGCTAGTTGGTGGGGTAAAGGCCTACCAAGGCGACGATGCATAGCCGACCTGAGAGGGTGATCGGCCACACTGGGACTGAGACACGGCCCAGACTCCTACGGGAGGCAGCAGTAGGGAATCTTCCGCAATGGGCGAAAGCCTGACGGAGCAACGCCGCGTGAGTGAAGAAGGATTTCGGTTCGTAAAGCTCTGTTGTTAGGGAAGAATGATTATGTAGTAACTATACATAGTAGAGACGGTACCTAACCAGAAAGCCACGGCTAACTACGTGCCAGCAGCCGCGGTAATACGTAGGTGGCAAGCGTTGTCCGGAATTATTGGGCGTAAAGCGCGCGCAGGTGGTTTAATAAGTCTGATGTGAAAGCCCACGGCTCAACCGTGGAGGGTCATTGGAAACTGTTAAACTTGAGTGCAGGAGAGAAAAGTGGAATTCCTAGTGTAGCGGTGAAATGCGTAGAGATTAGGAGGAACACCAGTGGCGAAGGCGGCTTTTTGGCCTGTAACTGACACTGAGGCGCGAAAGCGTGGGGAGCAAACAGGATTAGATACCCTGGTAGTCCACGCCGTAAACGATGAGTGCTAAGTGTTGGTCTCATAAGAGATCAGTGCTGCAGCTAACGCATTAAGCACTCCGCCTGGGGAGTACGACCGCAAGGTTGAAACTCAAAGGAATTGACGGGGACCCGCACAAGCGGTGGAGCATGTGGTTTAATTCGAAGCAACGCGAAGAACCTTACCAAGTCTTGACATACTGTGAGGACACAAGAGATTGTGTTGTTCTGACCTTTGGTTAGACACAGATACAGGTGGTGCATGGTTGTCGTCAGCTCGTGTCGTGAGATGTTGGGTTAAGTCCCGCAACGAGCGCAACCCTTATATCTAGTTGCCAGCAGTAAGATGGGGACTCTAGATAGACTGCCAGTGATAAACTGGAGGAAGGTGGGGATGACGTCAAATCATCATGCCCCTTATGACTTGGGCTACACACGTGCTACAATGGATAGGAACAAAGAGAAGCGAGCTCGCGAGAGTAAGCAAACCTCACAAAACTATTCTCAGTTCGGATTGTAGTCTGCAACTCGACTACATGAAGCTGGAATCGCTAGTAATCGCGAATCAGAATGTCGCGGTGAATACGTTCCCGGGTCTTGTACACACCGCCCGTCACACCACGAGAGTTTGTAACACCCGAAGACGGTGGCCTAACCTTTTAGGAGGGAGCCGGTCACGGTGGGACAGATGATTGGGGTGAAGTCGTAACAAGGTAGCCGTATCGGAAGGTGCGGCTGGATCACCTCCTTTCTAAGGATAAGGAATACGTTGATGATTCGTTTGGTTTTGAGTGTTCAAAACATTCAAAAAGAATAAATTTCCAATAGGGGCCTATAGCTCAGCTGGTTAGAGCGCACGCCTGATAAGCGTGAGGTCGATGGTTCAAGTCCATTTAGGCCCACCATTTATTCTTGTTAATTTAATAATCATATGGGGCCTTAGCTCAGCTGGGAGAGCGCCTGCTTTGCACGCAGGAGGTCAGCGGTTCGATCCCGCTAGGCTCCACCATTTGAACAATGAAAACTGAATATATATATTAGATCAAAGATAATTTTCTATAAGTAAAGAAACAGATTTACAAAACCGAGAAAAAAGTAAGTAAGTTGTAAAACTTATTCACAAGAGTTCAAGGAAGAAGAACGAAGCGTAAAAGCTACACACGATTAAGTAGTAAAGGGCGCACGGAGGATGCCTTGGCACTAGGAGCCGATGAAGGACGTGACAAACGACGAAATGCTACGGGGAGCTGTAAGTAAGCAAAGAGCCGTAGATATCCGAATGGGGGAACCCACCGCTTTTAAAAGGGCGGTACGCGAAAGCGAGGTAACGCAGGGAACTGAAACATCTAAGTACCTGCAGGAAGAGAAAGAAAAATCGATTTCCTTAGTAGCGGCGAGCGAAAAGGAAGGAGCCCAAACCAATGTGCTTGCATATTGGGGTTGTAGGACTCTCAACAAAGCGTATGATGAAGTATAGTAGAACTAGCTGGAAAGTTAGACCGTAGAAGGTAAAAGTCCTGTATACGAAATACTGAGTTGGCGCGAGAGAGCACCTGAGTACGGCGGAACACGAGGAATTCCGTCGGAATCTACCAGGACCATCTGGTAAGGCTAAATACTACCTAGTGACCGATAGTGAACCAGTACCGTGAGGGAAAGGTGAAAAGAACCCCGGGAGGGGAGTGAAAGAGAACCTGAAACCGTGTGCTTACAAGTAGTCAGAGCCCCTTGATGGGTGATGGCGTGCCTTTTGTAGAATGAACCGGCGAGTTACTTTATCATGCGAGGTTAAGTGGAAGACATGGAGCCGAAGCGAAAGCGAGTCTTAATAGGGCGAAATAGTATGATGGAGTAGACCCGAAACCAAGTGATCTACCCATGGCCAGGTTGAAGTTTAGGTAACACTGAATGGAGGACCGAACCAGGACACGTTGAAAAGTGTTTGGATGAGCTGTGGGTAGCGGAGAAATTCCAATCGAACTTGGAAATAGCTGGTTCTCTCCGAAATAGCTTTAGGGCTAGCCTCGTTGTGAGTTTACTGGAGGTAGAGCACTGTTTGGACTAGGGGCCCATCCCGGGTTACCGAATTCAGACAAACTCCGAATGCCAGATAAATATCAACGGGAGTCAGACTGCGGGTGATAAGGTTCGTAGTCGAAAGGGAAACAGCCCAGACCGCCAGCTAAGGTCCCAAATTGTATGTTAAGTGGAAAAGGATGTGATGATGCACAGACAACCAGGATGTTGGCTTAGAAGCAGCCACCATTTAAAGAGTGCGTAATAGCTCACTGGTCGAGTGACATCGCGCCGAAAATGTACCGGGGCTAAACATACAACCGAAGCTGCGGATATAACTAATGTTATATGGTAGGAGAGCGTTCTAACATCGTAGAAGCCGAGCTGTAAGGCGAGGTGGAGAGGTTAGAAGTGAGAATGCCGGTGTGAGTAGCGAAAGATAGGTGAGAATCCTATCCACCGAATGACTAAGGTTTCCAGAGGAAGGCTCGTCCGCTCTGGGTAAGTCGGGACCTAAGGTGAAGCCGAATGGTGAAGCCGATGGACAACAGGTAGAAATTCCTGTACCACCAAATATCGCCTGAGAGAAGTGGGGACAGAGGAGGCTAATTGATCGTCCTGATGGAATAGGACGTCTAAGCACAAAGGTTGAGTAGTAGGCAAATCCGCTGCTCGTAAGACTGAAGTGTGATGGGGAGCGAAATATAGTAGCGAAGTCAATGAAGCCAAACTCTCAAGAAAAGCCGCTATCGAGATAAGAGGTGCCCGTACCGCAAACCGACACAGGTAGTTGGGAAGAGAATTCTAAGGTGAGCGAGAGAACCATCGTTAAGGAACTCGGCAAAAATGACCCCGTAACTTCGGGAGAAGGGGTGCCTACGAGAGTAGGCCGCAGTGAATAGGCCCAAGCGACTGTTTAACAAAAAAACACAGGTCTCTGCAAAACCGTAAGGTGAAGTATAGGGGCTGACGCCTGCCCGGTGCTGGAAGGTTAAGAGGAGTGCTTAGGAGTAATCCGAAGGTATGAATTGAAGCCCCAGTAAACGGCGGCCGTAACTATAACGGTCCTAAGGTAGCGAAATTCCTTGTCGGGTAAGTTCCGACCCGCACGAAAAGGCGTAACGATTTGGGCACTGTCTCAACGATGGACTCGGTGAAATCATAGTACCTGTGAAGATGCAGGTTACCCGCGACAGGACGGAAAGACCCCATGGAGCTTTACTGTAGCTTGATATTGAATTTTGATGCAGTATGTACAGGATAGGTAGGAGCCAGAGAATCATGCACGCCAGTGTATGAGGAGGCGTTGTTGGGATACTACCCTTGCTGTATTGAAATTCTAACCCTCGGCTTAGAAGACCGGGAGACAGTGTCAGGTGGGCAGTTTGACTGGGGCGGTCGCCTCCCAAAGAGTAACGGAGGCGTTCAAAGGTTCCCTCAGAATGGTTGGAAATCATTTGCAGAGTGTAAAGGCACAAGGGAGCTTGACTGTGAGACTTACAAGTCGAGCAGGTGCGAAAGCAGGACTTAGTGATCCGGTGGTTCCGCATGGAAGGGCCATCGCTCAACGGATAAAAGCTACCCTGGGGATAACAGGCTTATCTCCCCCAAGAGTCCACATCGACGGGGAGGTTTGGCACCTCGATGTCGGCTCATCGCATCCTGGGGCTGTAGTCGGTCCCAAGGGTTGGGCTGTTCGCCCATTAAAGCGGTACGCGAGCTGGGTTCAGAACGTCGTGAGACAGTTCGGTCCCTATCCGTCGTGGGCGTAGGAAATTTGAGAGGAGCTGTCCTTAGTACGAGAGGACCGGGATGGACGTATCAATGGTGTACCAGTTGTCACGCCAGTGGCATAGCTGGGTAGCTAAATACGGAAGGGATAAGAGCTGAAAGCATCTAAGCATGAAGCCCCCCTCGAGATGAGATTTCCCACGGATATTAAGACCCCTTGAAGACGACAAGGAGAATAGGTTAGGAGTGTAAGCACGGTAACGTGTTCAGCTGACTAATACTAATAGGTCGAGGACTTAATCAAGTGAAAGTTCTTAGAAAGAAACTGTTGACAAAAAGAAAAAAGATGATATAATATGTATATGAAGTTTTCGTCTGGTGGCGATAGCGAAGAGGACACACCTGTACCCATACCGAACACAGAAGTTAAGCTCTTTAGCGTCGAATGTAGTTGGGCTTACGCCCTGTGAGACTAGAACGTTGCCAGGCAATAGTGAGGGCCTTCCTTTTGGAAGGTTCTTTTTTTACTTTATCTCTATTAATATGAATAATTATTAATAGAGGTTGTTTTCTTTATGTAATAATACTTAATATCTAAATAGTATATAAATTTAATTGATGAAATGAAGAACTACCTAACATGTGTTTGTTAAGTAGTTCTTTTTGATTATTATTTTTAGTTCTATGTATATATGGTTTTCTTTCTGCTGGTTTAATTTCACCCATTATAGAATATATATTATTATTTGTAGCTAATAAAGCATGTCCACAAGGTGCTTCAAAAGGAATTTCTCCTAATTGATACCAGTGATTTTCTTTCAAATTGTATACTAATTCTTTTTTATTCCATTTATAGTCACCTACAGGACGTCTGAAGTATGCATCACGGTATTTTGCGTGATCTTCGCCTTGTAATGTTGTTAAGTTAAATACTGCATCTTTCCAAACATCTTTATTGAAACCACCGATTACTAGAAGTTCATGGTCGTTTAATGGAGCCCAGTCAGCACCAAGTAAAGAAACTTCTTCATTATCGATAACCACATCAGCAAGTTGAGTCCATTCTTTTGTCTCTAAGTTAAGTTTAAAGCCATCGTTATAAGTTTCACTAGCTCCACCACCATAAACATAAAGTTCATTGTTGTATACATAACTTACAGCTTGATTACGTAATTTCCCAGGAAATTCTGAAAAGACTTCGAATTTCTTAGTAGATAAATCATATGAATAAAGTTCATTGTTATTTGAGCCATTAATAGATCCGATACCAAAGTATAGTTTATTGTTGTGAACTTTTGCGATAACATTTTCTACAGTAAGTGGAAGTGTGTCGATTACTTCAACTTTTAATTTATTATCAACTACAGTAAATGCTAAAATTTCTGATGATGTTTCTGTTTTATTCGCAATGTAGTATAAAGTATCGTTATATACTGCACTTGGTCCATATGCTAGAGGATAGTCAAATTGAATTTGATCAAGTAAAGTTACTCCGTCAGCTGTTTCTTCGTATAGATATATATCTTTGTGATTTACTTTAACCCCACCATCGACAGGAAGACCTCCTGGGAAGTTAGCACCACCACCAAAGATTAATTTATTTCCGATTACTCCTTTAATTAATCCTGCTGTACCTATATTATTTTCGTAGCCTTTTTGAGCCGCTACAGTAGCTATATTTGACCATTTAAGTTGTGTACTCATTTATTGTACCTCCCTATTTATTTTTACAAAATTAAACGCTTACATAGATTTATTTATTATAGTGGGAGGGTTCGACTGGAGATGATGGTTTAGTCGAAATCCACTCCCACAAATTTTACTATTTAAAGTCTGCTTCTTTGTCTACTAGTACGTATACACTTGGATGATTTTTTAGAACAGTACATGGAATATCTTCAGTTACTTCTTCGCCTTCTACTAAACTTTTAATAGCTTGTTGTTTAGCTTTACCAAAAGCTAATAAGATTATGTGTTTAGCCTTCATAATATCGTTTATTCCCATTGTTACAGCCTGTTTTGGTACTAGATTAATATCATTATTAAAGAATCTTGAATTTGCTTCTATTGTTTCTTGTTTTAAATCAACAATATGTACTCCTGTATCAAAAGATGTACCTGGTTCGTTGAATCCAATGTGACCATTAGAGCCAACACCAAGGATTTGAACATCGATTTCAGCATTGTTCAATTGTTCTTGATACGTTCTTAAGGCTGAATCTAAGTCACTATTTCCAGCATCAGGAATATGAGTGTTGTTTTTTTCTATATCGATATGATCGAATAGATTAGTTTCCATAAATTTATGGTAACTTTCTGGATGATTATAGCTGATTCCTACATATTCATCTAAATTGTAAGATTTTACATTTTTATAGCTAAAATTCCCTGCTTTGTGGTCTGCAATCATTTCTTCGTATAAAGATGTAGGAGATCCTCCAGTAGCAAGACCTAGTGTTGAATTTTCATTAATCAAACTTCTTAAAATTTTTGTATGCTTCTTTTTGAAGCTTCTTTTTTAGAATTAAAAACTAAATATTTCATAGAATTACCCCTTACTTATTAATCTTCTTTTTTATAAACTTCTTCTCCACGTGCAAATGTTGTTAGTACTTCGTATGTAGGACTAATAACAACAAGGTCAGCATCATAGCCAACTTTTATTTTACCTTTACGATCAGCAAAACCTAGCATTTCTGCAGGATTTTTGGTGCATGAGTTAATCGCTGCGTCTACAGGAACTAAAGCATCCTCAATTAAGACACGTAGACCATCGATAACTCTAAGTGTAGAACCTGCTAAACGTCCGTCATCACGGTGTGCACTGCCATCTTCGTATATTTCCATATTTTCTCCACCGAAGATGTAAGAACCACGACCACAACCTTTAGCGCAGAGTGAGTCGGTAATCATAATTCCATGATCGCGTCCTTTAGCTGTGAAGTATGTATTTAAAGCATCTGTAGTAGAGTGGATACCATCACAGATAATTTCTCCATATGCATCACGTGCACGGAAAGCAAATCCTACTTGACCTCCGTCACGATGGTGGAATCCTACCATTCCATTATAAACGTGAGTTTGAGAAGTTGCACCGTTAGCGAATGCTAAGTAACTTTCTTTATAATTACAAGCAGAGTGCCCTAAACTTACTCTAATACCTTGACTTACTAAGTATTTAGTAAGTTTATAGTCGATATCTTTTTCGCAAGCGATAGTAATAAGTCTAATTAGATTTTTACTAGCTGCTTGGAATTTTTTAAATTGTTCAACACTTGGTGTTTGGATACAACTTAAAGGTTGAGCACCACGTTTTTCTACATCAAGATAAGGACCTTCGAAGTGAATCCCTAAAATTTCAGCACCTTCGTAACCTTCTTCATATACTTTTGCTACATTAGCAACAGCTTTTAGAAGAACTTCTTCAGTTTGTGTAATTGTTGTTGGTAAAAATGATGTCACTCCCTCAGAAACAATATTTTTAGTCCAGTTACGAAGTCCTTCCTCGTTAACATCATTAGTATCGTAACCATAAGCTCCATGTGTATGAACATCTATGAATCCTGGTAAAATACGATTAGATTCAAAATCATAATCTACTTTATCGAATGCATCATAGTCATAAACGGCAGTAATTTTTTTATCTTCTATCTCTAAAAATAAGAGGAAGAAATTGTCCGCTTGACCAAACTTTTTTTACTTTTTTTATTAGCATAATAGCACCCCTTTTTTTCTTAAAAAAATCTATCTTTAAATTTAATGTGTTAAATTTCTTTAATTTAATGTTAACACATTTTAAATATATTTGTAAAGTAGAAAAAGTAAAAGTTTTTCAAAAATTAATTTGAAGGTATTTTTTTAATGATTTAATAAAGTAAAAAAACCGCAGTTATTTTTTTGGGAAAAATTTAAGGTGTTATATTAGAGAGGAAGTAAGTAAATTTATATTAAAGAAGATATATAATAAAAAAACTTAATATACTTACTATTGACTTTAGGTTTAAGAGTAATATAATTATAAGTGTGAATTATATTACTGATTTTATCAAGTTAATATAATTTTTAATTTATTTTTAATTTATTTTTAATTAAGAAGGTAAAAGTATGGATAAATCAAGATTAACTTTTTCTTGGTGTAATAATAACAATAGGAATAATATTTGGTGATATAGGAACTTCAGTTTTTATATGTTATGAAAATCATTTGTTCATAATAGTGATAATATGATGAGTGAAAATCTAGTATTGGGTTTTGTGAGTTTAATATTTTGGATAATGACTTTACAAACGACAACAAAATATGTAATGATAGCATTGAAGGCAGATAACCATGGTGAAGGGGGAGTATTTTCGCTTTTTGCTTTAATAAAAAATAAAACAAAACGAAGTGTCGCACTTTTAGCGATGATAGGAGGAGCAACTCTTTTAGCTGATGGAATAATTACACCTGCAATTACGGTAACCTCTGCAGTAGAGGGATTGCATGATATAATTCCTTCTATAAATACTAATGATGTAATAATACTAGTACTTATAATCTTTATCTTTATTTTTTCATTTCAACGTTTTGGAACAAAAAAAATAGGATCACTTTTTGGACCTATAATGACTATGTGGTTTTTATCATTGTTGTTTTGGGGGTTAAAGTCATTAAGTGCTAGACCAGAAGTATTAAAAGCGATAAATCCAAAATATGCGCTACAGTTGATGATTAGCTATCCTGGGGTATTTGTTTTATTAGGAGCAGTATTTTTATGTGTATCGGGAGCTGAGGATTTGTATGTAGATTTAGGACATTGTGGTAGAAAAAATGTAAGGATGGCATGGTTCTTTGTTAAAATTTGTTTACTTACAAACTATTTTGGTCAAGCAGCGTATTTACTATCGACAGATTATAATGTAACAAAAAATCCATTCTTTGCGATAGTACCTGAGAATTTCATAGTATTTCAAGTAATATTGGCGACATTTGCTGCGATAATAGCCAGCCAAAGTCTAATTACAGGATCATTTACACTGATATCAGAAGCGATAAAATTAAACTTATTCCCGAAATTAATGATAAAATATCCAACCGAACTAAAAGGACAGGTCTACGTATCCGCGGTTAATATAATATTATTTATTTGTAGTAGTTGTGTAGTATTATTTTTTAGAACAAGTAGTAATATGGAAGCGGCATATGGACTAAGTATTAGTATAACAATGTTTGTAACGACAATGTTATTAAGTATATATTTATATAAAATAAAAAAAATAAAAAAACATTTTCTGTAATGTTCATATTATTTTTTTGGGATAGAAGAATTACTATTCTTATATGCAAATAGTTTGAAATTTGTCAATGGTGGATATATAACAGTAATAATTGCTACATTAATATTTATAATTATGTTTATTTGGTATAAAGGAACAGAAATAAAAAGAAAGAGAAAGTCAGTATTTAACGGTAAAAAAATTATACAAAGCAATTGTTAAAATTAAGTGTAGATAAAAAGCATACCAAAATATGCAACTAATCTAGTATATTTAACAGGAGCGAAAAGTATGAAGAAGATGTAGACTATGCTGTACTGTATTCTATATTGAATAAAACAACCTAAAAAGAGCTAATGTGTACTTTTTTTGTGCATATAAATGTCATAGATAAGCCATACAAAAGAGAGTATAAAGTTACAAAAATTTAGTGATAAAAATCTTCAAAAATCACTTTCAACTTAGGTTTTTAGGGAAAATCAAAGAGTAAATACATTTATGCGTCAAGTTATAGGGGATTTATTAGAAAATAAAGAATTAGACTTACAACCTACTAAGTATAATTTAAGAGGAAAAAGCCGAAACAGTAGGAGATTTTAGATTCGTATTGATTGAAGAAGTATTAGGAAATAGTAATGGATTATCTTCATTTGATAATTTTTATTATGAGCTTAAGATTGAAAATTAAAGAAAAATTACTGTAACGCCAGAAAAAAATGGTTTGGTTTAGATACGAGTGTTATAACTAAAGAAGCGGTACCTTTAAATGTAGTACAGACTAAAGTAAAAAAAGACTAACAAGAGTTCAATAAAATAAAGATCAGACTTAAAAATAAATATATGTAAAAAAATAAAATTACATTATTTAGGATAAGTCTGATGTTTACTATTTAGATGATATAAAAAGAAAAGAGTATGGAAAATCCATACTCTTTTCTTTTTATACACTAATTGACTATTTAGAAAGTTTACGTCTAACAACTACACTTACAAGAGCAATTAAGCTTAATCCTAGTGCAGCAGTGCTAGAAGAAGTTGCACCAGTTTTTGGTAGAACTTTTTCTGTAGATTTTTCACTTGGATTTGTAGGTTTATCATTTCCAAGTTTAGATAAATCAAATTCAGGAACTTCATTAACAGCCTCTTCAACTGCATTTACTCCACCAGTGAACTCAGGAACTTCGTTAACTGCAGCTTCAGCTCCATTGACACCACCAGTGAATTCAGGAAGTTCAGATTGAACAAGAGCATCGCCATTAGAAGCCTCTGGTTTAGTAGGTTTAGGAGCGTCCCCTTCAGGTTTATTAGGAGTAGGAGGTGTTGTATCGTTTACGCCGCCGTTGAATTCAGGATTATTAGGTTTAGTAGGGGCATTATCATCATTTACGCCACCATTGAATTCAGGAAGTTCAGGTTGAACAAGAACATCACCATTAGAAGCTTCAGGTTTAGTAGGTTTAGGAGCGTCCCCTTCAGGTTTATCAGAAGTAGGAGGTGTTGTATCGTTTACGCCGCCGTTGAATTCAGGATTATTAGGTTTAGTAGGGGCATTATCATCATTTACGCCACCATTGAATTCAGGAAGTTCAGGTTGAACAAGAACATCACCATTAGAAGCTTCAGGTTTAGTAGGTTTAGGAGCGTCCCCTTCAGGTTTATCAGAAGTAGGAGGTGTTGTATCGTTTACTCCGCCATTGAATTCAGGAAGTTCAGGTTGAACAAGAGCATCACCATTAGAAGCTTCAGGTTTAGTAGGTTTAGGAGCGTCCCCTTCAGGTTTATCAGAAGTAGGAGGTGTTGTATCATTTACGCCACCATTGAATTCAGGAAGTTCAGGTTGAACAAGAGCATCACCATTAGAAGTTTCAGGTTTAGTAGGTTTAGGAGCGTCCCCTTCAGGTTTTATTAGAAGTAGGAGGTGTTGTGTCATTTACTCCACCGTTGAATTCAGGATTATTAGGTTGAGTAATAGCATTATCGTCATTTACGCCACCGTTGAATTCAGGATTATTAGGTCGAGTAGTAGCGTTATCGTCATTCACACCACCGTTAAACTCAGGAGCGTTAGGAACCGTAGGAACTTCATCAGGCTGTTTAGCATCGTCAGAAGGCGCATCAGAAGGATTCACACCACCGTTAAACTCAGGAGCGTTAGGAACCGTAGGAACTTCATCAGGTTGTTTAGCATCGTCAGAAGGCGCATCAGAAGGATTCACACCACCGTTAAACTCAGGAGCATTAGGAGCTGTAGGAACTTCGTCAGGTTGTTTAGCGTCACCAGTAGTTGCTTCATCATCATTTACTCCACCTGCGAAGTCTTTAGGTTCTTCTTCACCTTTAGGAACTTCTTTTTAAGTTTTTTTGATATAGCCTAAAGTCGCATTATAATCATCAGTTAGGCTATCAATTTCATCTTTGTATGCTTTTACAGCTCCATTAACTTCATCAAATTTAGCTTGAGCTTCATCTTTAGCAGTTTTAGCATTTTTAACAGCATCTGTAAGTCTAGTTACTGCATCTTGTAATTGGTCAACAACCACTTTTTCAGCAGCATTATCTTTGGCTGTTTTAAGAGCTAATTGAGCTTTTTCTAAAGTTTCATTTTGTTTAGTTAGTGCGTTATTTTTTTCTTCTACAACTTTAGCTTTTTCAATAGCATCAGCTTTGTCTTTATCAGCTACTTTAGATAATTTTTCGATTTTTTTCAGCTAAGTCATCAGCAATAAGTGTAAGTTTGTCAACTATTGGTCTAGATTGTTCTTTTTTGTCTAAAGCTTCGACTATATTCTTATCTTCAGTGCTTAATTCTTTAGTTTCGTAAGGAACTGGAGCAGAATCTTTTGTAGCTTCAGCATTATCTAAGTCGTTAACAACTTGAGTAGCCGTGATATCACCAGCTTTAATAGCAGCTAATAAAAGCATCTTTTACCGATTGCAGCTTTAGCTTCTTCGATAGCTTTAGCTTTATCAGTGATTTTGTTGTTTTCATTGATTTTTAGTTTCAGCTTCTTTTTCAAGGTTTTCTAAAAGCTTAGTAAGCAGTGCTAAATTATCACTATCTTCTTTTTTAAGGTCTTCAACAGCTTTTTGAGCTTTTTCAGCATCTTCTTTAGCTTTAGTTAACTCTTCGTTCGCTTTAGTTAATTTATCACTAGCCGCATTTAAAGCTTTTTCAGCATCTTGAACTAAAGCATCTTTTTTAGTAGCTTCCTCTTGAGCTTGTTTTAGTTCAGTAGTTTTAGCAAGAGCTACTTTCTCTAATTCAGCAACTTTTTTGTCAGCTTCCACTTTAGCTTCAGCAGCTTTTTTTCAGCATCTGTTTTTCTTTTGGGGCTTCAGGTGTTGGTTCTTCTTTTTTTAGGTGGGTTTTTAGCTTCTTCTTCTTTAGCCGCTTTTACTTCATTAAGAGCTTTATTGTACTCGTCAGTAAGTGCATCGATTTCAGCTTTGTAGCCAGCTAATGGAGAATTTGCTTCGTCGAAAGCATTTTGAGCAGCATTACGTTCTTTTTCGATAGCTTTTACAGCTTTGTCTAATGAAGCAATGATATCATCAGATGAACCGTTATCTTTAGCTGATTGTAATGCTTCTTTAGCTTCTTTTAATGTATCTTCTTGTTTTTTAAGAGCTTTAGCTTTTTTCTCAGCGTTAGCTTTATCAGCCTCAGCAACTGCAGTTAATTCTTCGATTTTTTCAGCTAGGTCATCAGCTTTATCTTGAGCTTTTTCTGATGCAGGACGAGCAGCATCAGCTTTTTCAGCTTTGTCGATTCCAGCTTTAACGTCTTCAGGAAGAGCATCTTTAGATTTAGCTTCAGCTGGAGTTGTAGCAGTATCACTTGCAGTATTACTGTCGTTTTCTAATTCTTTAAGAATATCACCAGCTTTTAAATCACCAGATTCAATAGCTTTTAATAATCCTTCTTTGTCAACTAATTCTTTAGCAGCTTTTTTAACAGCTTCTTTATTAGTAATTTTTTTGGATCGTTTTGCGATTGATTCTTCTAATTGATCTAAAAGCTTTTTGATAGAGCTTCTTTAGAATCAGCTTCTTCTTTCTTAGCGTCTTCTTCTTTTTTTAGCTTCTTCTTTAACTTTAGCGTCAGCCTTAGCAGCCTCTTCTTTAGCTTTAGCTAATTCAGTATCAGCAGTGTTTTTAGCAGTTTCAGCTTTAGTTTTTGCAGCATCAGCTTCAGCAGCCTCTTTTTTAGCTGCTTCAACTTTCTTACTTTCTTCACTAACTTTAGCAGTTTCAGCATCAACTTTATTTTTGAGCTTCAGTAACTTTATCAGTTGCTGTTTTAGCATCAGCTTCAACTTTTTTTAGTTTCTGTTGTTTCTTTTGCTTTGTCAACTTGTAATTTTTAGGTCTTCAGTTTTGTTAACTACGACATCAGCGTCTCCAGCGTGAGCTACAGCAGATCCAGTTACAGCCACACCGATACCAACAAGTACAGATGCAACCCCAACCTTAAATTTACGTAATGAATATTTTCTTTCTGTTGTCATAAAAATAAATTCCCTTCTTAATTTAATAATATAAAAACTCTGTTCTAAAATTGTCCGATTCTCTATGAAGAAAAAGAACAAATTAGAGACAATTAGTGTATTGATAAGTTCTATTATACTAAAACTAGAAAACAACGACTTTTTGTAACTTAAGTAAGCTAAAAAAATCTATATAATAAAGGGAGGATTAGAAAAATAGTGAACAAATATTATTATATAATAAAATGAATGATATAATAATAGAGGGTTGGATTAGAATGTATTGATAATACTATTTATTATGAAATATATTTTTTCCAAAAAAATAAAAATATAATTATATAACGTAAATAAAGTAAATATAAAAAAATAAAAAAATATTAAATTTTTTTATTACAAAAAAATTATGTAAACTTTATAAATATAATATAACTATATAACAAATAAGATATTTATGTTAAGACGATAAAAAAATAGTTGGTTGAATTAATATATAGATAATTTGAATGATAAATAAAATATATGTGTAAAAGATAATATAAAAAGGAGAATCAAAAAAATCAATATATTGTATAAAATTGATTTTTGATTCTCTAAAATTTTTATTTTAAATAATTTTCTTCTAATTTTCTAAATTCATCTCTTGTATGTTGGGGTAGAGAACGCCCATAGTCCATCATAAGGACAATATCTTTGAAGGCGGCTTTTTGGAATAGCTAGACGTTCTATATCTTCAACACCAACATTTAGATTTATATCTTCTATATGATTTGTTTTTAATTTTTCTACAAAGTCAGGTTCAGCGACAAATGGTGAAGATAAGCCAATCATATCAGCATGTAATATAGCTTCTTCGCATTTTTCAATAGTATTGATACCCCCAGAGGCGATTAACGGGATTCTTCCATTTAAATGCTCGTAAACTACTTCATTTATAAGACGATCGTAATGAGCTCCCTTTGCGCGTACGCGATTTAGATAAATATTTTGCCCCCAACTTGCGATTGCCATATATGATAGAGGAACTCGTTCTAATAACCAATCTGTAAGTTGATTAAATTCTTCAACAGTATACCCAACTTCTTCTCCACGTGTTTCCTCTGGAGTTGCACGATAACCGAAGATAAAGTCTTTTGGTGCTTCATTTTTAATTACTTCATATACATCCTCAAAAACTTCAAGGATGAAGCGTGAGCGATTTTCTAATGTATCTACTCCGTATTTATCGTGGCGTTCATTGGAGAAAGTTGAGAAGAATGTCTGTAATAGAAGACGTTGTGCACTAGATACTTCTATACCATCAAAACCAGCTGCGATAGCACGACTTGTAGCTCGCTTATAATCTGCTCGTATTTTCTGTATATCTTCTATAGAAAGAGGATGAACGATATGTTCTACAGGTGAATTAAGTTCCATATAACTAGGACCAACGGCACGCTTATTAGAAGTAACATAGTGATTAGCAAATCGTCCAGCATGAGTTAACTGAAGTATAGCTTTTGCTCCGCCAGATTTCATAGCTTGTGCCATTTTTTTTAATCCAGGAATACATGCATCATCATGAACACTAAAGCCGTATTCAAAAAGTTGTCCTTCTAGATTAACATAAGCAGCTCCAGTGATTTGTAAAGGTGCTGTATTTTTTCGTCTTTTTGCATAAAGAAGATCTTCTTCTGTAATGTATCCTTCTGCGGTAGAAGAGTTCGTAGTCATAGGTGAAAGAACGAAACGATTATCTAGAACTATTCCATTAGCTAATTTTACAGGAGTTAGTAATTTAGATTCCATAAAAATACCTCTTTAAATAATGTGATAAATATATAACTAGAACCATAGAATAAGAAATAATAAATGAGACATAAAAATATTATTAAGATAATGTTGATATCAATAATTTCCTCATTATTATTAAGAAAAATCTAATAAATTAAATCACTATAATTTTTTTAATAAAAAAATATAAAAGTAATGGTGCTAGGTATGTGTACTTTTTACTGAAAAATATGATATAATAAGTTCGTAATTTCAGAAAAGGTTTTCTTATAATTTATTATATCAGATTATTAACTAGATAAAAAGATAAAAAAATAAATTTGTAAATGGATAATTTTTAATCGACTTTATAAAGAAAATAAAAAGTTTGAAGTTATGTAAATTTAAGATAAAATATTCGAGGATAATAATATGAAACTTAGTATTTTAGATTATGCTATTGTAGATGAAGGAAAAACTGCAATAGAGGCTATAGAAGAGAGTATAGAACTTGCTCGCCTAGCTGAAAAACTAGGTTATAGTCGTTTTTGGATGGCTGAGCATCATCAGGTTCCTGCCTTAGCTAGTAGTAGCCCAGAATTATTAATGTTGCACCTTCTTCAAAATACAGAAAAGATACAAATAGGTTCAGGTGGAATAATGATTCCTCACTATTCACCGTATAAAATTAGCGAATGGATCAAACTTCTAAGCGCGCTATATCCTAATAGGGTGAACCTTGGGATAGGGAATAATCCTGGGACCAAAATAGTTCAGAAGTTGATGGATACTACACCTATAACGAGAGACGAGTACAATGATAGCTGTAAAGAATTACTAGAACTTCTTACAGGTACTGAAACACTAGTTCAACCACCGGAAGCGAAGGTAAGTCCGATGTGGCTATTATCTACTAGTGAAAAAAGTGCGAATCTAGCTGCGGAGCTAGGACAAAATTACGTGTATGGTCTATTCTTTAATCAGGCTGTAGATTATATAGAGACAGCTAAAAGATGCTTAAATACGTACCGTACTAAAATGCGTGAACAACAAAAAACACCCCAAGATGTGGTTGCGGTTTTTATAGCGATAGGGGAGGATGAACAGGAAGCGAAAGACTTAGTACGCTGTTTAGATGTTTGGCTTCTTGGGAAAAAAGAATTTACAGAATTTGACAGATTTCCTAGCATACAAACAGCTAAAGATTATGTGATTAGTGAAGCGGATATAGAAAAAGTAGAAAAAAACAGAACGCGTTTAGTTTGGGGTACGAAGGATGTAGTAGTAGAAAAGCTAAAAAAATTAGCAGCAGAATTCGAATTAGAAGAGTTGATGTGCATACCTTTAGTACCAACAATAGAAAGAAGAAAAAATATTATTGAGATTTTAGCTAAAGAGCTAATGGAAAAAGAGGAGAAAAATTAATGACTTGGAAGGCTATCGAGTTAGAAGAAAACAATGCCGAAAAACTAGCACAGTTAATAGAAGAGGCTGAGGCAATAGTCATAGGAATAGGAGCTGGAATGTCAGCCGCTGATGGTTTTACTTATATTGGAGAGAGATTTACGAGTAATTTTAAAGACTTTGTGGAAAAATATAAATTTTTAGATATGTTACAGGCGAGTCTGTTTGATTTTCCAAGTTCGCAGGAATATTGGGCATTTCAAAGTCGGTTCGTCTTGCTAAATTATTTTGATCAACCTGTAGGTGCGAGTTATTTAGCATTAAAAAATATCCTAAAGGATAAAAATTATCATATTATTACGACAAATGCCGATAATGCATTTGATGTTGCGGGTTATGACATGGATAAAGTCTTCCATATTCAAGGTAAGTATGGGCTTATGCAGTGCAGTAAACATTGTCATGCAAAGACGTACCAAGATGAAGCATTAATGCGTAGACTGGCTGTTGAACAGGAAAATATGGAAGTTGACTATAGATCTATTCCACTATGTCCAGAATGTGGTGCGCCGCTTGAGGTTAATAAGCGTAATGCTGAAAAAGGAATGGTGGAAGATCCGATATTTTTCGAACATCTTGATAAGTACAATGAATTTTTAGAAAATAATCGTGATAAGAAAACATTGTTTATCGAGATAGGGGTAGGATTTACGACACCTCAGTTTATAAAATATCCATTTTATAGAGAACTTGATAAAAATTCTAATGCTTTAATGGTTACTATGAATCAGAAGAAATATCAATTCCCAGAAAGAATTGCTTCTAGAGTGTTGTGGTTTAACCAAAATAGTAAAGAGTTAACGTTAGAAGTAGATGAGTTGTTGAAGAAATAACCTATGAAATAAAGTTCGGAATGAGTTTTTATGAAGTAGCAAATCAGATCATACTTAGACTGCAATAAAAATTATTTTTAGCTAAAAATACATTAACAAAAATTAACAAATAAAGGAGAAAGAATTATGTATTTAATAGAACCAATTAGAAATGGAAAATATTTACCAGATGGAGCGCTAGTAATGGCGATGCAAGTTTACGTGCTTAACAACATCGATATAGATGAGACTGTAATCTTCCCATATTACTGCGAACCAAAAGTAGAAATCGGATTATTCCAAAATGCTGAAACTGAAGTAAACCACGACTACATGAAAGAAAAAGATATTATCTTAGTTCGTCGTGATACAGGTGGTGGTGCTGTGTACGTTGATAACGGTGCTGTTAACGTATGTTTCTTAATGCCTGGCGATACTGATGTATATGGAAACTACAAAAAATTCTACCAACCAGCAGTAGACGTGCTACACAGCTTAGGAGCTACAGAAGTTGAACAAAGAGGACGTAATGACTTAACTGCTCGCGGTGAAAAAGTAAGTGGAGCTGCGATGACATTAGTACGTGGTAAAATCTACGGAGGATATTCATTACTTCTTGATGTAAACTACGAAGCGATGGTTAATGCCTTAACGCCAAACCGTAAAAAAATTGAATCAAAAGGTATTGAATCAGTAAGAGCACGTGTAATGGGTATGCGTGAACTATTAAAACCTGAATACCAAAATGTAACAATCGATGAGTTCAAAAACTTAATTATCTGCGGATTAATGGGAATCGAAGATATTAAAGATGCGAAGAGATATGAACTAACTGATGAAGACTGGGCTGCAATTGAAAAACTTGCAGATGAAAAATACCGTAACTGGGATTGGAACTACGGAAAATCACCACGTTATAACTACAACCGTGATGCTCACCTTGCAATCGGAACAGTTGATTTTAGCTTAGAAGTTGAAGAAGGACGTATTACAAAAGCGAAAATCTACGGAGACTTCTTCGGAAAAGGTAACGTGCGAGACGTAGAAGAAAAACTTATCGGAGTAAGGGTAAAAGAAGAAGACTTACTAGAAGCTCTAAGAAGTATTGATTTAGCATTCTACTTTGGTAATGTAGAAGCTAAAGAATTAGTAGACTTAATCTTAAGCTAGTTTTACAAACTATGTAAAAGAGGTGTGAGTTTATGGAAAAATTATTAACTCCCATAAAACTAGCAAACGGTGTGCAGTTAGAAAATAGGTTCGTGCTGTCACCGATGACGACTAATTCTTCTACAAAAGATGGAATTATCACAAAAGAGGACTTGGATTATGCATTAAGACGTTCTAAATCAGCTCCACTGCAGGTAACAGGTGCGGCTTATGTCGATGTTGATGGGCAGTTGTTCGAGTATGGTTTTGGTGCACATGATGATAGCTGTATTCCAGGACTTACTAAGATGGCAGCTGCGATGCAAGAAGCTGGAGCGAAGGCTATTTTGCAATTGACTTATTCGGGTGCGGGTGCTAATTACTACGGGGTAAATCATAAGGTTTATGGTCCTAGTAAGTTAAAATTGCACCTTCCGTTTGAACATGAGGTAGAAGAGTTGTCTCATGAAATGATCGATGTGATTAAACAAAAATACAAAGATGCTACGAGAAGAGCGATATGCGCAGGCTTTGCAGGGATAGAAATATCAACAGCACAAAAGCTAATGCTACAGACGTTTTTCTCAACGGTATCGAATAAACGCCATGATGAATATGGTGTAGATTCACTAGAAAATAGAGCTAGATTTATACTAGAAGTTTTTGAAGCGGTGTATGAAGTTATAAAAAATGAGGCACCTGACGATTTTATTTTAGGATATAGAGCAACTCCAGAAGAGACACGTGGTGCGATAATCGGTTATACTGTTGAAGAGTTCAATCAACTCACAGATTGGATACTAGAAAGAGTTCCATTATCTTACATTGCGATAGCAAGCTGGGGGCAAAATATTTATCTAAATAAAGTTCGTGCGGAAGGTCCTAATGAAGGTCGTTTGATTAACGAAGTAGTCCATGAACATCTAGCAGGACGTGTTCCTTTGATGGCGACCGGTGGAATAAATAGTATAGAAAAAAGTCGTGAAGCTATTATGCACGCTGAGATGATAGGTTTATCTAGTGTCTTTGTTGCTGAACCGGACTTTGTAGCTAAATTCCGAGAAAATTGTGAGGAAGATATTAATCTAGATGTAGGTGTGGAAGATATTGAAAGACTAGCGATACCAAAAGCTGCATTTAAAGATATTGTGCTTATGATGGATTATGGTAAGAGTCTGCCACAACATACGAGAGATGAATTTAGAAAATTAGAAGAAAATTACTAAAAATATTGCTGTGATGTCGATGTAGAAGTAGTAATTTTGAAAATGAAATATTGCTAAAGTGTAGGTTGAAGAGATATAGCGACTAACATTTGAAGATATTTTAGAAAAGTAGAAGAATACTGCTTTGATTTATAGAATAAAAAACAGCAAACTATTAAGATGAAGCGGCTACTGTTATCTAAGGTTGAACTTGAATAATGGTAGCTGCTTGTGTTGTAATGTGAAAAATGAGGAGTGCTTATGTATTTAATAGAGCCAATAAGAAATGGACAATATATTTACGACGGGGCAGTAGCCTTAGCGATACAAGTACATGTTTTGAATAAATTGAATTTAGATGAGGATATTATATTTCCGTATTGTTGTAAACCGAAGGTACAGATTGGTCTTTTTCAAAATGCCGAAAAAGAGATTAATCATGAGTATATGAAAACTCACGGAATCACTCTTGTTAGACGTGATACAGGTGGAGGTACGGTATTTTTAGATGAAGGTGCTGTGAATATCTGCCTTATTATGAGTGGTGATAGTAATGTTTATGGTAACTTTAAAAAGTTCTATGAACCAGCGGTAAATATTCTACGTGATCTAGGTGTGAGTCAGGTTGAACAAACAGGGCGAAATGACCTTGTTGTCGATGGAAAGAAAGTTAGTGGAGCTGCGATGACTCTTGTTAATGGTAAAATTTATGGGGGATATACGCTACTTTTAGATGTTGATTATGATGCGATGGTTAATGTACTAACACCTAATCGTAAGAAAATTGAATCAAAGGGAATTGACTCGGTGAGAAGCAGGGTTACAGGTCTTAGAGAGTATTTAGATGAGGAGTATAAAGATTTATCTGTAGTAGATTTTAAGGATTTATACTTATGTCGACTATTTAATTGTGAAAGACTAGAAGATATAAAACGTTATGAACTTACAGAAGAAGATTGGCGAGAAATAGATGGATTGCTTTCTAAAAAATATCAAAACTGGGATTGGAATTACGGAAAATCACCACGTTATAATTATAACAGAGATGCTCGTCTAGGAATTGGGACTGTCGAGTTTAATCTGGAAATAGAAGCAGGAAGAATAACAAAAGCTAAGATTTATGGAGACTTTTTCGGGAAAGGTAATGTCGGTGATGTTGAGGAGAAACTAATCGGAGTAAGGGTAAAAGAAGAAGACTTACTAGAAGTGTTAAAAAGTATCGACTTAGCATATTATTTCGGAAAAGTAGAGGCAAGAGAACTTACTGATTTGATATTGAGTTAAGGTTAACATGAAATATATTTAGACGCAGTGGTTTATTGATATCTAAATTCGAATTTTTAAAAGCTTTTTAGATATCTAATAAACTAATGAGGAAAAGTGACTTGATAAGATAGATTTCTATGAAATCAAGATTTTTTAAGTTTCTCCTATAAACATAAAAAAATCAACTGAAGGATAATTTCGGTTGATTTTTTTAATAGATATATTGTATAATGTTTATTTAAACAAAAAAAGATATTGATAAAGTAGTATTTAGATGTTAGAATAAATTTAGAAAAAGAAAGAAGGATGTAAGAATGAAAAAAATTAGCAAAAAGCCTTATGGATTGAAAAAAAAGTGAAGGAGTTTACATTATTGGACCAACTGCAGAATTACAAGATGATGTTGGTACTGTAGGATTTGTAGAATTCTCAAGAAAAGAAAAAAATTAGAAAAAAAGATGATGTTATCTTACGTTTAGAAGCATCAAAAACAGTATTAGACATTAATACACCATTAGCTGGGGATGTAGTAGAGTATAATAAAAAAAGCAGAAGACGAGCCAACTGTCTTAAACTCAGCCGATCCAAAAAGAATCTTGGATTGTAAAATTAACAAATGTTGATGAAGCTGAATTCAACAAATTTGTAGAATATAAATAATAATTTTAGTTATACCAAAAAAACTTCGTGATACAGAGATATTTTCTGTTATCTCGAAGTTTTTTTATAACTCATGGCTGTATGTAAATAGAGAAAATAATAATTTTTAAATTTGATAATGAGTTTGGAAGGATAAGAATAGAGTATAAGTAGTAGCTATTTGTAAATAATATATATTATTGAAATATTTGAAAAATAGTAAAAAATGATAGAATTCAAATATATTTAATTAAAAAAACATTAATAAATAAGAAAGTATAGAATAGGATAAAAAAATGAAAAAAATAAACAATTTAAGATTGGTATTAGTCAAAGAGATAATAGATTTAGTATTAGAAAGTTTAATGTCGGGGTTGCTAGTATAGCGGTGTCCTCTATTGCGATAGCGGGTATGATGTTCTTGGGGAATGCAAATTTTGCTTATGCAGAAGAAGGTAATACAGATTTTAATAGAACAGGTACAGGGAATTCAACGGTAATAGATGCGAAGGAATTTGTAATGGTGACTCATGTGAAACCTGATGGTAATGTTGAAGACGTTGCTATATTGAAATCTGATTTCTCGGAAAATTTAGAGAAACTAAAGAAAAATTATCCAGGTTTAGAAGCAACAAAGTTGGAATTTGTTTCAAAAAACACATATAAAATTATTTATAGAGCACAAGCAACGACTAATACTACTTCGGAAACATCGACAACGCCAAGAGAGAATAAGGTAAGTTTACAAGGGCATCTTGTCGGAAGTCAGACAGAATATAATGTAGGGAGAGCAAATTATTTCTACGTTCAGATTAGATGTGTCTGCACCTTCAAGATTAGAAGATGGGTCTTATATTTTAGTGAATTTACCAGCTAATGAACCGATTACTGATGTACAATTTGGGTCTGCTTTAAAAAGTTGAAAAAAAGTAAATGATACACAATATAAAAATTTATACTGGAGAAGTTCCAAGTGGTTCGTATGCTAACTTCAATATAAGTTATAAATTTGATAAATATAGAACGGGACGTAATTCACAAACGACAATTACGGCTCAAGTAGTTGATAAGACTGGTGCGGCAATTACACCAACTACTTCTACAACAGCTAGAGTAACTAATACAAATAAGAGTGGGTATGCAAATATAAGTGTCGATAGTGAAAGTGGTGCTAGAGATTTAGCTTATTTAGTACTAATGCTCCTGGAGATTCTATTGATGAAACTAAGAATAAAGAGTTAGTTTTAAAATTAACTACTTTTAATAAAGAGACTTCAGCGGTAAATAAAATTGTTCATGAAGTAACGTTACCGACTGGTGCAGTTTTATCTCAAGCATCTATAGATGCTGGTTGGACTCAAGATGGAAATATCGCTCGTTATACAAGAACAATAACAGATGCAAAATCTGTGTTTAATGAGGGGAACAATACTAGTGATGATACACTTCGTATAAATATGCGTCAGGCAGGGACATTAGAGGAGTTTCTGAAAGGAAAAGAATTTTCTTTTACGGATAATGTAACTTATACTGATAAGTCCGGAGAAACGAACACAAGTCAAGGTACAACTTCATTAGTAGTGAAAGCCGTGAATCCATATAAAGATAATGGATCTGGAGCTAATCCGAATGCGGCAGGAGGTCAACCGCCGCTGGTTATTAATAACTTTACTAATGAACAAAATTATGAAAACAGGGTGAATATTGCAGTTCCTGGGATTAATACGGAGACAGATGATAAGAGAATTATTGTTTTTTGGAGAAGTGTAGATACACCAACAAAAGTTAAAGAAGTTGAATTAACAATTGATAGTGATTTTGATCAGAAGAGATCTATTGAATTTTATGGTACTTGGAACAAGAATGGGGCTTATGCTGCTTGGTATGCACCGGATAATCTAGGAACTAGTAATACATTTGAAGTATATACGGTAAATGGTACAACAGAAACAAAACTTGGAGAAATCGCCTTTAAGAAAAACGGTGGAACGTCTATAGATTTACCAGAAGGAACAACTAAAGTTTTATTAAGACCAAAAGGTGAGATGACATTTACAAATGATACGCTAAGTCAAGCAGGTATTTATTTACACCAAAATCTAAAAGGTTTAGAAAAAGCTAAACAAATGGTAGCGGAAGGGAAAGAAGCGAAGAGTATTGTTACTGCAAAAGTATCTACTCAGGACACAGATGTAGTAAATACAAGTATTTCTAAAACCATCTTAGCAGATGCAAGAACAGCTTTAAAACTGGTGCCAAGAACTGGAAAAATAGAAACAGTATTACCAGGTAACAAAACGCAACCTTTAAGTGCAGGGATAGAAGCTTATAATTATTCGCCTTCAGGTTTAGGAAATCGAGTTTATAATACAACAACTTCGCATAGTGCTACTACAGATAAGAACTTAACTTATCTTGGTGCGAAAAATGCCAAAATTATTGTTGAATTACCTGATGGCTTTAGTTATGCAGGAAGTAGCCCACTTGTAACTGTAGATGAAAATTATCAAAATACTGGTAAACGTGTATTGATTATTGATCCGAAGGATTCGAATACGCGTGAGAATGTAGCTCCAAATTTAGAGTTTAATGTGGAACAATGGGTTCAAACAGGTAGCTATCCTTTGAAATATACATTAGTTTGGGATGAAAGTAGGTTTCTTCATGGATTGAATCCAAATAATGAGTTCGATGGAGATAAAAAAATTATTAATACATCAACTTTTACTTATGAAATTCCTGTAGAGAATACATCAGCTTCACGACTACATGTAGATGTGACTGATAAAAATAATCAGCGAGAAGGGTACACTACATCTCTGAAAAATCTGGCGCCAAAAGCAGATGTGACATATCGCTTTACATTATCGAATAGAGATAATTCAAAATTATCGAATAATGAAGTACTTGTGACATTACCTAAAAAAGGAGACAAGAATATTGTTGATACAAATATAGTCCGTAATTCTGCATTTGATGTGGAAGTTACAGGAGAAGCAATAGTACCTGCAGGATGGACTGCATACTACTTAACTTCTCCGATTAATGGAAATGCTAATGAAGTTGCTGCAGCAACAACTTTAACAGCGGATCAAGTTACAGATTGGAGTAAGGTTACAGCAGTTAAGTTTGTTTCTAATCCAGGGACTACATTGAATCCAGGCTTATCAAATGAATTTTTACTACCGGCAAGAATCGCTAGTGATGCTCAAAATAATCAAGTAGCTAATATTACAGCGGCAGCAAAAACAGATACGGAAACAATATTTAATGAGGCAAATGTAGCTTCTGTTATTATAAAAACAGAAGATATAAAAAATGGAGCTGTTAAAATTGCATATGAAGATAAGCAAGGAAATACGATTAAACCAACGATAACAGCTATTGAAAAAAGAGCTTATACAAAAGATTATAATGTAGATACAGAAGAATATCGTCCTGATGAATTTACATATAATGATATAGCCTATAGATATATTGGGGTCAAAGAAACTTCGGCTCCGGTTGAAGGGGTTGTTGATAGTGAAGAAATTACGGTAACTTATGTTTATGATACTTTGTATGAAAAGGGAACAGAAGAAAAAACAGTGACAAGAACAATCAACTACCTAGAAAAAGGTACGAACAAAGTCTTGAAAGATCCAACAGTTGAAACAGTGACGTTAACAAGAACAAAAACAACAAACAAAGTCACAGGTGATGTTACATACGGAGAATGGAGCAAAGGTAACTGGTCAGAAGTAACACCAGAAGCAATAGCAAAATACAAAGCGCCAAGTGTAGCAACAGTAGAAAGAGCAGAAGTAACATCAACAACAGAAAACAAAATAATTGATGTATACTACGAAGCAGATACAAAAGAAGTTACAGAAGAAAAAGAAGTAACAAGAACAATAAACTACCTAGAAAAAGGTACGAATAAAGTCTTGAAAAATCCAACAGTTGAAACAGTGATGTTAACAAGAACAAAAACAACAAACAAAGTCACAGGTGATGTTACATACGGAGAATGGAGCAAAAGTAACTGGTCAGAAGTAACCCCAGAAGCAATAGCAAAATACAAAGCGCCAAGTGTAGCAACAGTAGAAAGAGCAGAAGTAACATCAACAACAGAAAACAAAATAGTCGATGTATACTACGAAGCAGATACAGAAACTGGAATAGAAGAAAAAACAGTGACAAGAACAATCAACTACCTAGAAAAAGGTACGAACAAAGTCTTGAAAAATCCAACAGTTGAAATAGTGACGTTAACAAGACCGAAGACAACAAATAAAGTTACAAAAGAAGTTACATACGGAGAATGGAGCAAGGGTAACTGGTCAGAAGTAACACCAGAAGCAATAGAAAAATACAAAGCTCCAAGTGTAGCAACAGTAGAAGCGACAGAAGTAACATCAACAACAGAAAACAAAATAATCGATGTATACTACGAAGCAGATACAGAAGCTGGAACAGAAGAAAAAACAGTGACAAGAACGATCAACTACCTAGAAAAAGGTACGAACAAAGTCTTGAAAGATCCAACAGTTGAAACAGTGATGTTAATAAGAACAAAAACAACAAACAAAGTCACAGGTGATGTCACGTACGGAGAATGGAGCAAAGGCAACTGGCCACAAGTAACCCCAGAAGCAATAGAAAACTATAAAGCTCCAAGTGTAGCAACAGTAGAAAGAGCAGAAGACAACAGCACAAGTAACCCCAGAAGCAATAGAAAAACTATAAAGCTCCAAGTGTGGCAACAGTGAAAGAGCAGAGTAACATCAACAACAGAAAACAAAAACAATTGATGTATACTACGAAGCAGATACAGAAACTGGAACAGAAGAAAAAACAGTGACAAGAACGATTAACTACCTAGAAAAAGGTACGAACAAAGTCTTGAAAAATCCAACAGTTGAAACAGTGACGTTAACAAGACTGAAGACAACAAATAAAGTCACAGGTGATGTTACATACGGAGAATGGAGCAAAGGTAACTGGTCAGAAGTAACACCAGAAGCAATAGAAAACTATAAAGCTCCAAGTGTAGCAAGAGTAGAAGCGACAGAAGTAACATCAACAACAGAAAACAAAATAATTGATGTATACTACGAAGCAGATACAAAAGAAGTTACAGAAGAAAAAGAAGTAACAAGAACAATAAACTACCTAGAAAAAGGTACGAATAAAGTCTTGAAAAATCCAACAGTTGAAACAGTGATGTTAACAAGAACAAAAACAACAAACAAAGTCACAGGTGATGTTACATACGGAGAATGGAGCAAAAGTAACTGGTCAGAAGTAACCCCAGAAGCAATAGAAAACTATAAAGCTCCAAGTGTAGCAACAGTAGAAAGAGCAGAAGTAACATCAACAACAGAAAACAAAATAATCGATGTATACTACGAAGCAGATACAGAAGCTGGAACAGAAGAAAAAACAGTGACAAGAACGATCAACTACCTAGAAAAAGGTACGAACAAAGTCTTGAAAAATCCAACAGTTGAAACAGTGACGTTAACAAGACCGAAGACAACAAACAAAGTCACAGGTGATGTCACATACGGAGAATGGAGTAAAGGTAACTGGTCAGAAGTAACCCCAGAAGCAATAGCAAAATACAAAGCGCCAAGTGTAGCAACAGTAGAAAGAGCAGAAGTAACATCAACAACAGAAAACAAAATAATTGATGTATACTACGAAGCAGATACAAAAGAAGTTACAGAAGAAAAAACAGTGACAAGAACGATTAACTACCTAGAAAAAGGTACGAACAAAATCTTGAAAAATCCAACAGTTGAAACAGTGATGTTAACAAGACTGAAGACAACAAACAAAGTCACAGGTGATGTCACATACGGAGAATGGAGTAAAGGCAGCTGGTCAGAAGTAACACCAGAAGCAATAGCAAAATACAAAGCTCCAAGTGTAGCAAGAGTAGAAGCGACAGAAGTAACATCAACAACAGAAAACAAAATAATTGATGTATACTACGAAGCAGATACAAAAGAAGTTACAGAAGAAAAAGAAGTAACAAGAACAATAAACTACCTAGAAAAAGGTACGAATAAAGTCTTGAAAAATCCAACAGTTGAAACAGTGATGTTAACAAGAACAAAAACAACAAACAAAGTCACAGGTGATGTCACGTACGGAGAATGGAGCAAAGGCAACTGGCCACAAGTAACCCCAGAAGCAATAGAAAACTATAAAGCTCCAAGTGTAGCAACAGTAGAAAGAGCAGAAGTAACATCAACAACAGAAAACAAAACAATTGATGTATACTACGAAGCAGATACAGAAACTGGAACAGAAGAAAAAACAGTGACAAGAACGATTAACTACCTAGAAAAAGGTACGAACAAAGTCTTGAAAAATCCAACAGTTGAAACAGTGACGTTAACAAGATTGAAGACAACAAATAAAGTCACAGGTGATGTTACATACGGAGAATGGAGCAAAGGTAACTGGTCAGAAGTAACCCCAGAAGCAATAGAAAACTATAAAGCTCCAAGTGTAGCAAGAGTAGAAGCGACAGAAGTAACATCAACAACAGAAAACAAAACGATTGATGTATACTACGAAGCAGATACAAAAGAAGTTACAGAAGAAAAAGAAGTAACAAGAACAATAAACTACCTAGAAAAAGAAACAAACAAAGTCCTAAAAGAGCCAGTAGTACAAAAAGTAAAACTAACAAGAACAAATAAAGTAAATAAAGTCACAGGAGAAGTGACAGAAGGCAAATGGACAGAAGGAAGCTGGGAAGAAATAAGTTCGCCGATAATTGAAAATTACTATTTACCAGATAAAGAAAAAGTAGAAAAAGAAAAGGTAGGAGGAACATCTCTAGATAAGGAAGTTATTGTAAACTATACTATAAAGCCAAAACCGGAGCCGAAGCCAGAACCAAAACCGGAGCCGAAGCCAGAACCAAAACCGGAGCCGAAGCCAGAACCAAAACCGGAGCCGAAGCCAGAACCAAAACCGGAGCCGAAGCCAGAGCCAAAACCGGAGCCAAAACCGGAACCGAAGCCAGAACCAAAACCGGAGCCGAAGCCAGAGCCAAAACCGGAGCCGAAGCCAGAGCCAAAACCGGAGCCGAAGCCAGAACCAAAACCGGAACCGAAGCCAGAACCAAAACCGGAGCCGAAGCCAGAACCAAAACCGGAACCGAAGCCAGAACCAAAACCGGAACCGAAGCCAGAACCAAAACCGGAACCGAAGCCAGAACCAAAATCGGAACCAAAACCAGAACCAAAACTTCAAGATGTAGTAGTGATGCAAGGAGTAAGAAAATTAGCTAATACAGGGGAAAAAACTACTGGTTTTGAAGTTTTAGGATTAATATCGTTAGTAGCTGCAGAGGTAGCTAGACGTAAAAAACAAAACTAAAGTAAGGATATTTAAAAAGAATGGTTATATATTAGCCATTCTTTTTATGATAGATATATTAAGGTGAAGTTATAATTTTATGGTTATTTATATTGAATAGTATTAAGATAATAAATGAAAATCCATGACTGTTAATTAGCTAAAAAAACTATAGTTAAAAAGTTAAATTATTAGGAAAAAAATAAATTCTAAAAAAATATAATTACGATGAAAAAAATCAAAATCTCTCTCAACTTTTTGATAATTCTTTATTTTTCAATATTTTTTTATTATTTTTTTCATCTTACTAGCTCTTCCGTTCGGTTTTTTTCTAGTATATTATACCCGTTTTCTTTAAATTTTTGAAATCTAATTACATAGTAAACCAGCATTTGGTAATGGATACTTTAATGAAGTAGCGTGTATAGAATTTCTCAATATTAAAACTTCATTGATTATATCTAGTTTCAATCCCGGTGGATAGTAAGTACTTTTTCTTTTTAATCAGTACTGTTTCACCATGTAAATCAGCTAATTTTTACCATATACTTCACATTACTAAGATTTATTTTTAAACTTTTTTTAGATAGTTCTTTGTATGAGTATTCTTCTTTATTAAGTCTATATATTTCTATCTTATTTTTTTATCTGTTAATTTTATAATAAATAGCCCTCCAAAATTTGTCCAAAAACATCTGCGGAAGAAATGCAAGAGTTGATAAATGAAGTGGTAGAAAAAGATATTACTAATATCGATCGAGCTACAAGCCGTGCTCCAGTAAGTTGGGTGCATTTACTTAAACAAAAATCCATAATGCATATCTTCGTATTACAGATGACTTCAAAGAGTCTATATATAATAGAAAGAAATCTCAAAGAGAAAAAAATTTTATTTACACAAAAAAATATAAAAAAATCGATGATTAATAACTCGATGAAATAACGATAAAAAAATGATTTAAAATTAATGTATCAAAAAAATATTTAGAATTAAATTTTTGATTATTAATAAAAAAATAATTTATGAAGTAATATTAGAATGATAATCTGTTTCAACTATAGTTTAAGAAGTAATATTAGAATGATAATCTGTTTCAACTATAGTTTAAAATGGATTGTTATAGGCTTTGTTGTATTCGTTAAAAAGATAAAAAAATATCTATTCAATATGAATGTAATCGTTTTTACCGTAGGTGTGAGAGTTTCTGTTACGAGAAAAGAACGAAGTTTATTTAATAAAATATTGGTAAAAAAATAATAAGTTTGAGTGATATTATATTTTGGAAAATATTATCAGAAATTTCAAATGAGAAAAAGTTTATGTTTTCTACGAAATAAGGGGGATTGTGCGACTTTTTTTACTTGAATTATTATAGAGTTTATAATATTATAATCGTTATAAGATAGAAAATTAATACTTGCAGATAGGGTGATGCTCTTGGAAAAATAACAAGGGCATGGTCTGTCCTGCAATTTTTCGTATTAATCTGTAAAACTTAAAATCAATTTAGAGGAGGAATTTTAAAGTTGATAGGAAAAAATAATCAATATTTAAAAAATAAGAAAGAAGGAACGAAGGTAGAGACATACTCTATTAAGAAGTTCAAAGTAGGTACAGCATCAGTAGTAATCGGTGCAAGTATCTTCTTTGGTGCTGGAGCAGTAGCGCAGGCGAGTGAAGAAGTATCAAACAACACGATATCTGACAACACAACAAATCCTAATGCTTCAGAAGGGGTTGTAGCAGCACCAGTAGCTACAGCACAACCAGTAGCAAAAGAAACTACTAAAGAAGATGTAGCTAGTGCAGTAGCGGCAAAATTAAGCGGAGAAACTGCACAAGAAGTTAAAGCTTTAGACAAAACTAAACTAGAAAACTACATCGCAGAAATTGAAGCAAAATTAGCTAATGGAACATACGAAAGTAAAACAGAAGAATCTGTAGCATTATTAAAAGCAGACCTAGAAGCTGCAAAAACTACATTAGCGAACGCTAAAACTCAAGACGAAATAAAAAAAGCTTACAGCAAATTAGTAACTACAGCGAACACTAAATTAAAAGCTAAACCTGTAGAGAAAAAAGAAGCTCCAGCAGTAGACACTACTAATGGACAACCAACTGTAGGTAAAAAAGCAGAAAACACTGAGAAAAAATCAGAATCTAACTCAATCGAAAACACAGGATCTAAAGACCCACGTAATGGTAAAGCATTAGATAAAAATAATGCTTTTAGGGCGGAAATTGCCTATGATATTCCTCCTACGGGGAATGCCTTTGGGAAAAAAGACAGTGTTATTACTAGTGGTATAAAAATAAAAGGTGAATCTAACAAGAAAACTGCAGAAGAAGCTGTTAATTCCGTGATGAAATATAGAGCTCGTTATAATGCAGATGCTAATGGGAAAATTACTTCTGTAGACTGGCAAGTTTTTTTCAATAACCATTTACAAAATTTCGCTAATGACTATAAAGTACAGAATGAAGTATTCCGAAACTACATTCAAATCCCTAATGAAGTGAATATGCCTACGGATATTCGCCGATTGCAATATAAAGCGGAATTTAAATTAAAAAATGGTAAAATGCAGTTAGTCGGAGGGGATGGAACTGGTCTTAGTGATACTGTAAGTTTTGACAATCCTACTCCAGCTACAGCAGCAGGACGTGCTCTTGCTAAAAATGAGGATTTGAAAATAAATGGTAATTGGGACAATTATACTAGAGGACTAGATACTCTGTATAATAATACTAGTTTCTATTATAAGGATGCGGTAAAAGACGAGATATCTGATACAAAAAATTTAGTAAACTCAAATGCTTTGCCAGGTAAGCGTGTTATCTATGATAATGCGAATACAGGTGGTGACTATAGAGATGGTTATGTCTGGGAGTTTACAACAACAGTTCCTAATACAGTAACAAATGAACAGTTGAAAAATATGAAGGTTTCGATGGGAATGTTAAGTACAGGGACAGCAGGAGTTGACCATGGTTTCCACAGAATTGTAGTGAACCCTGTAAATCTATCAAAAGCTGATGTTACTCCTCCAACTGTAAAAACTCAAACGGTTAAAGTTGGTGAACAACCAAAAGCAGAAAATTCAATTGCTAACTTCAAAAAGCTTCCTGCTGGAACAAAAGCTGAGTTCAAGACACCAGTAAACACAGCAACGCCAGGAGAAAAAACAGCTACAGCAGTTGTAACATACTCAGATGGTTCGAAGGTAGAAAAACCAGTAAAAGTAATTGTTGAAAAAGAAGCAGTAGCACCAGCTAAGCCAGTTATCAAGACCAATCTAACAGGTAAAGCTAACACTAAAACTCCGGTTGAAGTGAAAGCAGAGGCAGGATCGACAGTTGCCTTGTTCGACAAAGACAACAACAAGATTGGTGAAGCTACAGCAGGTAACAATGGTGTAGCAAGCATCACCCCAACTAAAGACATTCCAGCTGGTAATGTGACAGCCACAGCTACTAAAAATGATAAAACATCACAAGTAAGTGATGCTGTAGTAGCAACGCCAGCGGCAGTTACTCCACAACCAGAAACACCGAAACCAAGCACGCCAGCACCAGGTGCAGCGACTAACAAACCAGCAGCAGGTGCAGCGACTAGCGCTCCAGAAATTGTCAATGATTTATCAGGTAAAGCAAGTACGCCAGCTGATGTGACAGTAAAAGCACCAGCAGGTTCAACTGTTAAGCTTTACAACACAGATGGTGTTGTGATCGGTGAAGTTGTAGCTAATGCTCAAGGTGTAGCAACTGTTCACCCTACAAACAGTCTTCCAGCAGGAGAGATTACAGCGACTTCAACACCAGCAGGAGGTAAAGAGTCAGCTAAGAGTACACCGATTACGGTTACAAAAACACCATTAACTATTAAAGATGGTGGTACACTTGGTAATAATAATACTAGACTATATGTAAGTAAGACAGAAATTACAGTATATCCTGGTGATAAAATTGATGTTGATGTTGAAGCCAAAGCTCTAGATAATACAGGTTTAGAGAAATTTTCGGTTGAGAAAAATCCGACAGCTATAAACGGAGTATTACCATCAGGGGGGTACCTAGGAAGTTCAAATGGAGCAACGGTTACGAAACGTAACGCTAAATATAGTGGTACTGTTGCAATGGACCAGCCAGCAGGAACAACTGAGGTTGTTTTTCATGCGAAGAATCGAGATAAACCAACAACGATATTCGTAGCACTTACAGTAAATGTTCTTGAGACTGCTAAGAAATATGAACCAGTTGCAGGTACAAAAGTAGATGTTGCGAATTCTAACGGCGTTAGTGAAACTGAAAAGAACAAGATTATCGAAGCAGTGAAATCTGCTAACCCAAGTCTTCCAGCAGAATCACAATACAGTGTAGATGAAAAAGGAAATCTTACTATCACTTATCCTGATGGATCAAAAGATAAGATTGCAGCAGCATATCTAGTAAATCCAGCAGCTCCAGTAGTAGCTCCAACAGTAGAGATTCCATACTCAAACGCTGCCAAACGTCAAATCTACGTTTATACAGGAGAAAACACAGATTTAACATTTACAGGTAAAGACGAAACAACAGTTAAAGATTTATACCTACGTGGACCAGGTGGTGTTACAAATGATAATGCTACACAGTATGGATTTACAGTAGGTAAGATTGATAATGGTGCTGTTACAAATGGAGAAGGGACAGTATCTGCTGATAAGAGAACAGCAACTATCAAGATGACTGGTGTTACGACACTTAAAGCTCCAAATCAGTGGACAAGTTTCATTGAAGCTAAAGATAGTGATGATGCCAAATCTATGACAGGGGCAGACTACAATGCTTCGACTGACGATGCAGTGCGTCAACAAAAACCAGGATACGTTCAATTCGTTGTCAAATCTCAAACAGATAAGTACGATATCAAGACTCCAACAGAAAAAGTTACAGTAGCAGATTCATCTAATGTAACAGATGCTGATTTGGCTAAAATTAAAGAAAAACTGCAACTTGAGTACAAGAAAGACAACGACGATGCGAATATCGCAAAAGATACTCCAGTTGATAAAGATGGTAAGATTAAATCAGTAACAAAAGATAATAAAGGAAATCTTGTAGTAACATACACAGATGATTCTATCGATAAAAAACCATTGTCAGAATTTGTTGTAGTAGCTCCAACAGTAGAGATTCCATACTCAAATGCTGCCAAACGTCAAATCTACGTTTATACAGGAGAAAACACAGATTTAACATTTACAGGTAAAGACGAAACGACAGTTAAAGATTTATACCTACGTGGACCAGGTGGTGTTACAAATGATAATGCTACACAGTATGGATTTACAGTAGGTAAGATTGATAATGGTGCTGTTACAAATGGAGAAGGGACAGTATCTGCTGATAAGAGAACAGCAACTATCAAGATGACTGGTGTTACGACACTTAAAGCTCCAAATCAGTGGACAAGTTTCATTGAAGCTAAAGATAGTGATGATGCCAAATCTATGACAGGGGCAGACTACAATGCTTCGACTGACGATGCAGTGCGTCAACAAAAACCAGGATATGTTCAATTCGTTGTCAAATCTCAAACAGATAAGTACGATATCAAGACTCCAACAGAAAAAGTTACAGTAGCAGATTCATCTAATGTAACAGATGCTGATTTGGCTAAAATTAAAGAAAAACTGCAACTTGAGTACAAGAAAGACAACGACGATGCGAATATCGCAAAAGATACTCCAGTTGATAAAGATGGTAAGATTAAATCAGTAACAAAAGATAATAAAGGAAATCTTGTAGTAACATACACAGATGGTTCTCAAGATAAAAAACCATTGTCAGAATTTGTAACTAAAGAAACAACAGCAGTAGCTCCAACAGTAGAGATTCCTTACTCTAATAAAGCTAATAAAGAAGTTTATGTATATGCTGGAGAAGAAAACTCATTCGATATCAAATTCAAAGATGATAGCGGAAAAATTGCAAGTGCCACTGTAAAACAAGGTGGTAACAGAGCGTTTGCCAATGTTGCAGGTGAAGCAAATACTATCAATACACAATATGGATTTAAAGCAAATGTTATCAATGCTGAGACTCCAGCGACAGCAGAAGCCCCAGCAGTCATTACTTACTCAGGTACTCCAGCAGCGACAGATGGTTTAGCAAAAGACAAACTAGAAGCAGCAACTAAAGGAGAAAATCCAGAAGGTATGGCTTTAGGATGGCGTTATGCAACTGCAACGGATAAAGATGGTGCATTTATTGAGAATAAAGCTGTGGGTAGCTCAACTGCAACTGATCCAGGTGCATTCCGTGTTATGCTTAAGGGACAAACTCAAAAATATGATATTGCAACTCCAACTGAAAAAGTTACTGTAGCAGATCCAACTAATGTAACAGATGCTGACTTAGCTAAAATCAAAGAGAAACTTCAACTTGAGTACTCTAAAAACAACGATGACGCTAACTTTGCAGACAAAAAAGGTCAAGATGTAGCTGATAAAGATGCTAAGATTAAATCAATCGAAAAAGATGCTGATGGAAATCTTGTTGTAACATATAAAGATGGTTCTCAAGATAAAAAACCATTGTCAGAATTTGTAACTAAAAAACCAACAGATGCAGATAAGAACACACCAAAAGCTAAACTACAAATTGTAGACAAAGGAACAACACCAAAAGCAGAAGATTCAATTGGAAATGTAAAAGATCTTCCTAAGGGTACAAAAGTAGCCTTCAAAGATCCAGTAGATACAGCAACACCAGGTAAAAAAGATGCGACAGTAGTTGTAACATACCCAGATGGATCTAAAGAAGAAGTTCCAGTTAAAGTAACGGTTAAAGACCCAAGTTCAGCACTAACAGATGCAGATAAGAACACACCAACAGGTAAACCACAAACTGTAAAACAAAGGAACAACACCAAAAAGCAGAAGATTCAATTGAAAATGTAAAAAGATCTTCCTAAAGGGTACAAAAAGTAGCCTTCAAAGATCCAGTAGATACAGCAACACCAGGTGAAAAAAAGATGCGACAGTAGTTGTAACATACCCAGATGGTTCTAAAGAAGAAGTTCCAGTTAAAGTAACGGTTAAAGACCCAAGTTCAGCACCAACAGATGCAGATAAGAACACACCAACAGGTAAACCACAAACTGTAAACAAAGGAACAACACCAAAAGCAGAAGATTCAATTGGAAATGTAAAAGATCTTCCTAAAGGTACAAAAGTAGCCTTCAAAGATCCAGTAGACACAGCAACACCAGGTGAAAAAGATGCGACAGTAGTTGTAACATACCCAGATGGATCTAAAGAAGAAGTTCCAGTTAAAGTAACGGTTAAAGCCCCAAGTTCAACACCAGATACAAAAGCACCAGCTAAACCAGAAATCAAAACAGACCTAACAGATAAAGCAGGAACTAAGACACCAGTTGAAGTAAGTGCAGAACCAGGATCTAAAGTTGAGTTATTTGATAAAAATGGTAACAAGATTGGTGAAGGAGTAGCAGACGAAAACGGAAAAGCTACAATCACACCAACAGTAGAACTTCCAGCAGGAGACGTAACAGCAAAAGCAACAGATCCAGCAGGAAATGTATCAGAAGCAAGCACACCAGCGAAAGCAACAAAAGATACACAAGCACCATCAAAACCAGAAATCAAAACAGACTTAACAGATAAAGCAGGAACTAAGACACCAGTTGAAGTAACAGCAGAGCCAGGAGCTAAAGTTGAGTTATTCGACAAAGATGGTAACAAGATTGGTGAAGGAGTAGCAGACGAAAACGGAAAAGCTACAATCACACCAACGAAAGAACTTCCAGCAGGAGACGTAACAGCGAAAGCAACAGATCCAGCAGGAAATGTATCAGAAGCAAGCACACCAGCGAAAGCAACAAAAAGATACACAAGCACCATCAAAACCAGAAATCAAAACAGACTTAACAGATAAAGCAGGAACTAAGACACCAGTTGAAGTAACAGCAGAGCCAGGAGCTAAAAGTTGAGTTATTTGATAAAGATGGTAACAAGATTGGTGAAGGAGTAGCAGACGAAAACGGAAAAAAGCTACAATCACACCAACGAAAGAACTTCCAGCAGGAGACGTAACAGCGAAAGCAACAGATCCAGCAGGAAATGTATCAGAAGCAAGCACACCAGCGAAAGCAACAAAAGATACACAAGCACCATCAAAACCAGAAATCAAAACAGACTTAACAGATAAAGCAGGAACTAAGACACCAGTTGAAGTAACAGCAGAGCCAGGAGCTAAAGTTGAGTTATTTGATAAAGATGGTAACAAGATTGGTGAAGGAGTAGCAGACGAAAACGGAAAAGCTACAATCACACCAACGAAAGAACTTCCAGCAGGAGACGTAACAGCGAAAGCAACAGATCCAGCAGGAAATGTATCAGAAGCAAGCACACCAGCGAAAGCAACAAAAGATACACAAGCACCATCAAAACCAGAAATCAAAACAGACTTAACAGATAAAGCAGGAACTAAGACACCAGTTGAAGTAACAGCAGAGCCAGGAGCTAAAGTTGAGTTATTTGATAAAGATGGTAACAAGATTGGTGAAGGAGTAGCAGACGAAAAAGGTAAAGCTACAATCACACCAACAGTAGAACTTCCAGCAGGAGACGTAACAGCAAAAGCAACAGATCCAGCAGGAAATGTATCAGAAGCAAGCACACCAGCGAAAGCAACAAAAGATACACAAGCACCATCAAAACCAGAAATCAAAACAGACTTAACAGATAAAGCAGGAACTAAGACACCAGTTGAAGTAACAGCAGAGCCAGGAGCTAAAGTTGAGTTATTCGATAAAGATGGTAACAAGATTGGTGAAGGAGTAGCAGGAAAAGACGGTAAAGCAACAATCACACCAACGAAAGAATTACCAGAAGGTGGAGTAACAGCGAAAGCAACAGACCCAGCAGGAAATGTATCAGAGCCAAGTGAACCAGCGAAAGCAACGACAGCAACTGAAGTTAAAGTACCGGAGAAAACACAGGTAAAAGATCCAAGCAACTTAACAGATGCAGAAAAAGAAAAAGTAAAAGAAGCAGTTAAGAAAGAAAACCCATCGGCTACAGAAGTAGAAGTAGGAAAAGATGGAACAGTAACGGTAACATCACCAGACGGATCAACAGTAACAATTCCAGGAAACAAAACAGTAGAACCAACAACTGAAGTTAAAGTACCGGAAAAAACACCAGTAAAAGATCCAAGCAACTTAACAGATGCAGAAAAAGAAAAAGTAAAAAGAAGCAGTTAAGAAAGAAAACCCATCGGCTACAGAAGTAGAAGTAGGGAAAAGATGGAACAGTAACGGTAACATCACCAGACGGATCGACAGTAACAATTCCAGGAAACAAAACAGTAGAACCAACAACTGAAGTTAAAAGTACCGGAAAAAAACACCAGTAAAAGATCCAAGTAACTTAACAGATGCAGAAAAAGAAGCTGTAAAAAGAAGCAGTTAAGAAAGAAAACCCAACAGCTACAGAAGTAGAAGTAGGAAAAAGATGGAACAGTAACGGTAACATCACCAGACGGATCAACAGTAACAATTCCAGGAAACAAAACAGTAGAACCGACAACTGAAGTTAAAGTACCGGAAAAAAACACCAGTAAAAGATCCAAGTAACTTAACAGATGCAGAAAAAAAGAAGCTGTAAAAGAAGCAGTTAAGAAAGCCAAACCCATCGGCTACAGAAGTAGAAGTAGGAAAAGATGGAACAGTAACGGTAACATCACCAGACGGATCAACAGTAACAATTCCAGGAAACAAAACAGTAGAACCGACAACTGAAGTTAAAGTACCGGAAAAAACACCAGTAAAAGATCCAAGTAACTTAACAGATGCAGAAAAAGAAGCTGTAAAAGAAGCAGTTAAGAAAGAAAACCCATCGGCTACAGAAGTAGAAGTAGGAAAAGATGGAACAGTAACGGTAACATCACCAGACGGATCAACAGTAACAATTCCAGGAAGCAAAACTGTAGAAGAAGAGCTTAAAGGAGGAGTTAAAGCACCAGAGAAAACACCAGTAAAAGATCCAAAGTAACTTAACAGATGCAGAAAAAGAAAAAAAGTAAAAGAAGCAGTTAAGAAAGCAAATCCAACAGCTACAGAAGTAGAAGTAGGAAAAGATGGAACAGTAACGGTAACATTCCCAGATGGAACAAAAGCAACAATTCCAGGAAGCAAAGCTGTAGAAGAAGAGCTTAAAGGAGGAGTTAAAGCACCAGAGAAAACACCAGTAAAAGATCCAAGCAACTTAACAGATGCAGAAAAAGAAGCTGTAAAAGAAGCAGTTAAGAAAGCCAAACCCAACAGCTACAGAAGTAGAAGTAGGAAAAGATGGAACAGTAACGGTAACATTCCCAGATGGAACAAAAGCAACAATTCCAGGAAGCAAAGCTGTAGAAGAAGCGCCTAAAAGGAGTTAAAGCACCAGAGAAAACACCAGTTAAAGATCCAAGTAACTTAACAGATGCAGAAAAAGAAAAAGTAAAAAGAAGCAGTTAAGAAAGCAAATCCAACAGCTACAGAAGTAGAAGTAGGAAAAGATGGAACAGTAACGGTAACATTCCCAGATGGAACAAAAAGCAACAATTCCAGGAAGCAAAGCTGTAGAAGAAGAGCTTAAAGGAGGAGTTAAAGCACCAGAGAAAACACCAGTTAAAGATCCAAGCAACTAACAGATGCAGAAAAAGAAGCTGTAAAAGAAGCAGTTAAGAAAGCCAACCCAACAGCTACAGAAGTAGAAGTAGGAAAAAGATGGAACAGTAACGGTAACATTCCCAGACGGAACAAAAAGCAACAATTCCAGGAAGCAAAGCTGTAGAAGAAGCGCCTAAAGGAGTTAAAAGCACCAGAGAAAAACACCAGTAAAAAGATCCAAGTAACTTAACAGATGCAGAAAAAGAAAAAAAGTAAAAGAAGCAGTTAAGAAAGCAAATCCAACAGCTACAGAAGTAGAAGTAGGAAAAAGATGGAACAGTAACGGTAACATTCCCAGATGGAACAAAAAGCAACAATTCCAGGAAGCAAAAGCTGTAGAAGAAGAGCTTAAAGGAGGAGTTAAGGCACCAGAGAAAACACCAGTTAAAGATCCAAGCAACTTAACAGATGCAGAAAAAGAAGCTGTAAAAGAAGCAGTTAAGAAAGCAAATCCAACAGCTACAGAAGTAGAAGTAGGAAAAGATGGAACAGTAACGGTAACATTCCCAGATGGAACAAAAGCAACAATTCCAGGAAGCAAAGCTGTAGAAGAAGCGCCTAAAGGAGTTAAAGCACCAGAGAAAACACCAGTAAAAGATCCAAGCAACTTAACAGATGCAGAAAAAGAAGCTGTAAAAGAAGCAGTTAAGAAAGCCAACCCAACAGCTAAAGAAGTAGAAGTAGGAAAAGATGGAACAGTAACGGTAACATTCCCAGATGGAACAAAAGCAACAATTCCAGGAAGCAAAGCTGTAGAAGAAGAGCTTAAAGGAGGAGTTAAGGCACCAGAGAAAACACCAGTTAAAGATCCAAGCAACTTAACAGATGCAGAAAAAAAGAAGCTGTAAAAAGAAGCAGTTAAGAAAGCAAATCCAACAGCTACAGAAGTAGAAGTAGGAAAAAGATGGAACAGTAACGGTAACATTCCCAGATGGAACAAAAGCAACAATTCCAGGAAGCAAAGCTGTAGAAGAAGCGCCTAAAGGAGTTAAAGCACCAGAGAAAACACCAGTAAAAGATCCAAGCAACTTAACAGATGCAGAAAAAGAAGCTGTAAAAGAAGCAGTTAAGAAAGCAAATCCAACGGCTACAGAAGTAGAAGTAGGAAAAGATGGAACAGTAACGGTAACATTCCCAGATGGAACAAAAGCAACAATTCCAGGAAGCAAAGCTGTAGAAGAAGCGCCTAAAGGAGTTAAAGCACCAGAGAAAACACCAGTAAAAGATCCAAGTAACTTAACAGATGCAGAAAAAGAAGCTGCAAAAGCTAAGATTAAAGGAGCTAATGCTGATGTAGTAGAAGTTATCTTCGACAAAGCAGGAAATGCAACTGTAATTACTAAAGATGGTAAAGTTTACACAATCGTAGCTAAAGATATCTTTAAACAAAAAGAAGTTCCGACATTACCAGGAAAAGTTGGAGTGGAAAATGTAGCTAAATTAACAGATGCAGAAAAAGAAGCTGTTAAACAAGCTCTAATCGCTGCAAATCCAAAACTTAAAGATGCTAAGATTACAATTGCTGATAATGGAGAAGCAACAATTGTTTACCCAGATGGACAAGTAGTAGTAATCCCAGCTAATAATTTAGTAATGGCTAAAGGTTCAAACGGACAAGGTACAAATGCTAAATTAGGACAACGTCTAGCTAACACAGGTACAACTGAAACTAATACTGGATTAGCAGGATTAGGATTAGGAATCCTAGGTGGATTACTTGCTGCAGCAAGACGTCGTAAAGAAAAATAAGAAGTTGTTAAAACTGAATAGAAGATAACACAACAAAATCAATTTTTGGTTAACTCTATAAAAAAATTATAAAAAAAGTTCATAGTGATTTTTTATAATTACTATGAGCTTTTTATACAACGCTTGAAAAAAATAGCTTAAATATAGTAATATAGAGAGGTATGTAATAATTTTCTAGCCGTCTTTTGGTGAGAAAAATTACTATTATGGAAAATATTTATATAAAGAAAGAGAGATTAAAAGACTATGGGTCGTAAATGGAATAATATTAAAGAAAAAAAAGCGGCAAAAGACGCTAATACTAGTAAGATTTATGCTAAATTTGGACGTGAAATCTACCAAGCAGCGAAAAGTGGAGAGCCGGATCCAGAAAGTAACAGAAATCTAAAAGTAGTATTAGAAAGAGCGAAAACTTACCGTGTTCCTAAAAATATTATTGACCGTGCTATTGAAAAAGCAAAAGGTGGAAGTGAAGAGAACTACGATGAACTACGTTATGAAGGTTTCGGTGTAAGTGGAACAATGGTAATTATTGATACTCTTACAAACAACGTTAATCGTACAGCAGCTGAAGTTCGTACAGCGTTAGGTAAAAACGGAGGGAACCTAGGTGTTACTGGTTCTGTTAACTATATGTTCGACAACACTGCAGTAATCGGTGTTGAAGGTAAAGTGCTGATGAATTATTAGAAATCCTAATGGAAGCAGATATCGACGCTCGTGATATTATCGAAGAAGATGAATTAACACTAGTATACGGTGAACCAGAAAACTTCCACGAAATTCAAGAAGCATTAAAAGCAGCTGGAATCGAAGAGTTTGAAGTTGCTGAGATTTCAATGATTCCACAAAATGAAGTAACCTTAAGCGAAGAAGATAAAGTTAAATTCGAAAGAATGTTAGAAATGCTTGATGACTGTGAAGATGTTCAACAAGTATACCACAACGTTGACTTAGAAGCCTAGGTGACTTATGGTAAAAAAGATTAAAAAGAATAGCTCATACAGTTATAATGATAGAAATATAAAACCGACATTTAGTGATATTTCAGCACCAGCACAAGAGCCACTGTTAGATGTGTATGGCGAAACAGCATCGATTGTAAAACGTTTCTTTGCATATCTAATTGATTTAGCTATTTACTTGCCGATAGCTTTTGTATTCCAATATACAACTGCGAACTTACGAGCTCAAGGTGGAGCAGAAAATGAAAGAAATGCATTGTATATGACGATTTCAATAGTTATTTTTGCGGTTCTTTTATACGGATACTTACCACAAAGATGGAAAGGTCAAACAATTGGAAAAAAACTTCTTAAATTAAGAATAGTTCCAACTGACAACAAAAAAATAGAATTTTCTAGATATCTAATCAGAGAATTCTTAATTAAAGTAACTATTGGTTGGGGAGCAGTACCAGTTTCAGCACTATTCTGGCTGTATGAAACATATGTGCTGAAACGTAAAGATTCAATAATGCTATATGATAGACTGTTGAATATGCGAGTAGTTGCAGCTACAGAACAACTAAAAGAAGAAAAAATAAAAGAAGATAAATAATAAATAAACTAGCTGATCTAGGTGATATAAACCTAAAAACAGCTAGTTTTCGTATGTTCTATGTTAGAATTAATGTTCGTTTTATTGTTTTTCTATGTTTTCAGTTTTATATTTTCCTAAAAAAAGTGTTAAAATATAGATGTTAAATTTATTACCTTAGAGTGGAGAAAAAATGTTAAAGATAGATAGACACAGCTATATTTTAAACGAGTTAAAAACAAAGCATTTAGTACGTGTGAGTAACCTTGCTAATGATATGAAAGTAACAGAGATGACAATACGTCGTGATTTACAAGAGTTGGAAGACTATGGGCATCTTACTAGAATACATGGAGGAGCAAAATTAAAACCGAAAAATTTTTACCAGGAAGATAATTACAATAAGAAGATTTCTGTAAATGTTGAAGAAAAAAAACAAATAGCTAGAAAAGTAGCGGATCTTATAAAAGATAATGAGACTATTTTTATAGGAGCTGGAAGTACAACGAGTTACTTGGCAGAATTTTTACAAGACAAGAATCTTAATATAGTAACTAATTCATTGACAGTTTTTGAACAGTTCAAAGATAATCCTTCTTGCGATCTTATCTTCATCGGAGGAAGATATCGTCAAAAAACAAAAGGATTTATAGGGTATTTTACGCAAGATGCACTTAGTAAAATAAGTGTTAATAAAGCATTTGTGGGAGTAAATGGTATAGATTTAGAGAAAGTTACTATCTCTGATGAAGAAGAAGGGCGTTGTAACGAGACGATTCTTAATAATGCAACTGAACGTTATGTTCTAGCGGATTATAGTAAGTTTTCAACTCATGCATTTTATACATTTTTCCAACTAAAAGATCTAACGGCAATTATCAGTGATGATGTTCTTGATGAAAACATTAAGGATCAATATAGAAAAGAAGTAGAAATAATATAGAATTATAATTCAGGACTTGAAAAAGTGGTCCTGAATTTTTTTAGAGTCTTGAGATTGTTTTAGTTTACATAATCTCAACATTAAAGGAACACTCTCTGAAATATTAAAAAAACCTAGATTTAGAAATTTCTAAATCTAGGTTTTTTGTTATTTAAATTATGATTTGAAGATAGAAGTTTTAAAGCTGTTTGTTTGTTGAAGAAGTTTTTTGAATAATTTCTCTTTAAGTGATACAGTATTATCAAATTTAACTGATCCATTTTTAAGAGTAGCTTTATCTTTATCAACAGCTGCAGCAAATGCATTCTTCAAGTCATCGTAACTACTGTATGTAGTACCGTCGATTGTAACAGGGTTAAATCCTGCTTTAGCTTTATCAACAACTTCTTTGAAGTATGCTTTCTTCCATTCTTCTAAAGTGCTGAATTTGTTATCAGAAACTTTCTTGATGATGAAATCATCACCTAAGTATTATTACCAGCTTTTTTAGATTCAGCTTTCAGCATATTAGATGCGTAATTTAGGAATCCTTTTTCATATCCATAGTAACCCCACATTCTAAATGTGTTATGTTTGAATGACATTGCTCCTGGAGCACCTTCACTTGTGTTACCACCATAGATACCAGCGGTAATTGGTACAGTTACATAAGCAGAACCGAATCCAGTTGGGTCATACTGACCATTACCAGGACCGTGTTTAGTCATGAAGTTTTTCTCTACTAAGTCGTTAACAGATGTTAAATCATATTCTTTTTCTTCTGCATTTAAATCTCTAACGTTGTCGTATTGGTTCTTCGTATTAGCTCCACGAAGTTGCTTATCTACCTTCTTGAACCAAGCGTTATTTAGTTCTTTACTGCGTTTATCGATTACAGCTTCTCCTTCAAGGTAATCAAGAAGCATTAATGTGTCGTTGAAACCTTTCATGTAGTGATCGATTTCTGCACGAGATGCAAGATCGTTTGGATTAGTGTTATACCATTGGTTTCCGTCGTTTGGACGTTCGTATGCCATGTTTAATCCAAGTGCTTTAAAGTCACCGTTTGGACTTGTTTCAGCAGGTGATTGTAACATACCTTGTGCGAATGCTTCTAAGTCAGTTCCTTCACGGTGTCTAGAACCACCTAAGTAAACCATACGGTCATTTACGTGAGTAGTTTCGTGAGTGAATGCAGAGATACCAAAGTCACTAATCATATCAGTAACCATGAAGAATACTGAATCATCTTTGTAAGGGTTACCGTAAACACGAGCTACAGCTCCCATACGCCAGTCAGTTGCATGATAACGTCCTGTTGGTCCGTATAATTCACGGATAGGAGCTACATCTTTACCACTATTAGTGTGTCCATATTTATCTGTACTGATTCCTTTATAATTTTGATTATCTAGCACTGGTGTTGGTACCATGTTGTTGCTCTTAAGCAGTTGATTACGAACTTTATCTAATGATAAGCGTGACCAGAAGTCTAGATAATTTTGTTGACCTTTAGCTACTTTATCGATTTCTTTCTTGAATGCCTCACGCTCTGCTGCTGTGTTCTTACCGTATTTCTCGAATGAACTGTAAGCCATAGTGTTATATGTTGAGATTAAGAACATATGTGCATCTTTTAAGTTAAGAAGTGGTAAAATCATCTTACCATGCACGTCGTTGTTTAATCCTTCGTATGCTCTGTGTTTCTTATCAGCAAATTCAGGAGTTGTTGTTTTTGGTTCAACGATATATACATTATCTTTAGTTGCTTTTATGAACCAATCATTTAAGTCTGTGTCACTTGTGAATAGACGCATATTATAGTCTAAGAAACTGTTTAACTCACCTATACCAATAACTCCACCGATAGCTTCGCGATAAGCTTCTAAAGTTCTATCACCTTTAATGTTACTTTCTTTAGAACCAACTTTAATCAAGAAGTCTAAGACGCTAACGTTCTTACCGTAGAAGTCAGGTTTGAATAGCATTAACTCTTTAATGTTAAAGTCATCGAATTTAACTCCGTAATAACGGTTTAGGTAAGCTAATCCAAGAAGAACTGCAGCTTTATTGTCATCAATTTTCTTAATCAATGCACGTTTAGCAGCCTCATCCGTGTTAAGTTGGTGATCTTCATTTTGAACTAACTTAGTAACGAATTTATTAAGGTTATCTTTAACGTACTTGAAGCTTTCTTCTAAGTAAAGATCTTTAATTGCATTTACTTTGTTATTACCTGTTCTTCCTAAGTGTTGATAAATAGTGTCAGATTGTAATTCTACTGGACTTAATTTGCTTTCAATAGCACTAATTAAATCACTACGCTCTTTATCAACGATGTTAGGAGTATAAACTATTTCTCCAAGTTCAGCGATGCTATATTCTTTAACTTGTTTCACTTGAGATTCTTTAGGTGAGATATTAAAGATTTCTTTTGTCTTATCAGCGTAATGAACGATAATGCGGTTGGCATCACCAAGTTCAGTTACAAACTCATTATCTTTCATAGCAGCAACAGATAAAACTTCTGTAGTTAATAATTTAGAATTTGCAGGAATCTTGTTACCTTGGTTAACAATCCACTCTTTATTGTAGAATGGTTGAAGTTTTTCGATGTTACGGTAAGCAAGTTCACGATCTGCTTTATAATCTTGAGTATCTTTATAAGTATCAGCTTTTGGTTTGATGTTGTTAAGTGTATTAACTACTGGCTCGTTAATTGTATAACCGTGGGCAGTGATTCCCATTTTAGCAAATTTCTAAGGCTTGAGCTTCTGTAATACCTTTAATTTGTTTAGATTTGTTGTATGAAGATAATCCTGTAGCTACATCAGTTACATAGAAGTTATTCTTGAAGTTATCAAATCCGAAGTATGAATCTCCAGTGTCAACTGAACTTGCTCCATACATGATTTCTCCATTTGTAACTTTCATCATACTAACGTTGTTTTCAACCCATCCCCAGTCATAGTTTTCGTGGATTAAACCACCACTTTGACCGTGGTTTTTAAGTGTCATAGTACCTTTAACAAATGAATTTGTTAATCTACCACGTTGTTTGAAATCGTTAGGGTTTCCACCGTGGTTAACTTTAGCGACAAGTCCACCGAATTTAGAGTTGTTACCTACAATATCACCATCGAAATAAACGCTGTCTGTATTACTTCTCCAGCTTTCACTTACAAGTCCTCCAGACCACCAAGATTTATCCCCAAGGCTGTTAATCTTACCGATAAATGCAACGTTACGCATATTTGATTCATCAAGTTTGTTAACCATACCGGTAACATCGTTGTTACCTACAACATTACCTGTTACCTTAATATTTTCGATATTTGAATTTTTGAACATTTCACCAAGAGGTGCAACTTTATTTTTCCCCAGGTAAATTAATATCTACATTACCTAAGTTAATATCATGAACATGGGCATTTTTCGACTCTACCAAATAGAGGGCGTGCTAAGTTATGGATAGTAAATCTGCCGCCATCATTACTTAGTAATTTACCTTTAAATGTATTAGTAACATAAGATTTTCCATTAGGTTTTACATTTGCTGCATTAAGATCCGCACCAAGTTTGAACTCTCCAGTAGGATTAGCTTGCATATCTTTTACAAGCTCGTTGAAGCTATAATAAACATTACCTTCTTTTAATTTTTGTTTTTCGAAGTAATGAACATACTCATTAGCTAATTTAGAAGCGTCTGTGTGTTGAACTAAATCAGGAGCAGTTGCAGTAACTTTGTATAAAGTTTTCCCGTCTTTAACTACTTCTTCAACTTTATCAACAGATAGTCTTGTCACTTTATTATCGTGAGTTGTAACTCGTAGGTATAATGGAGCAACATTTGTTGGTTTTTCTGAAAGTAGACTGATGTCAGTTTCAGCTCCTGTATCATCAACGCTAATTAAGCTTGTTTCTTTAATATTTTTAATTTCAACTTTTTTAAGATCTAATTGAATTGGTTGATCAGCTAATGTTTCAGTTTCTTCGCCGTTACCTTTATCATAAACCATAATTGTAGATAGAGTATATCCTTGGAAGTATGTTAGATTATCTAATAATGCATCTAAGTTGTTTTCTGATAAATCAATAGTCTTAACAACTTGTCCATCTTTTTTCAGAGTAGCTGTAATTGATTTAATTTTAGCTTTAGTTGGATTTTCTAAAGAATATTTAGCGACTACTTCTTTATCTAATACTTTCTTATCAGTATTAATGAATTTTAGTATTGGTTTTTCAGCTAATGGAGCTAGGTTTTTGATAGCTTCTTCTAATTTTTCAGTAGCTGTATTTACTTTGCTTTGAGTAGTAACTTCATCTGCATTCACAGGGTTTGCTGCTGCAAGAGCTTCTTCTAAAGCTTTCCATGTTTGAGTAGTGTATTCTTCTTTACGTTTGCTGTTAGCTGTGTTAATAGCTGTTTGTAATGCAGTTTTATCTACAGCAAGTGCTTTAATAGCATCTTGAAGAGCTTTAGTAGCCGCATCTATTTCACTTTGTTTAGGAAGTGGAGTAGTTTGGTTGTTGATTTCTTTTGCTTTTATTTCAGCATTTTTAAATTCATTCCAAGTTTTAGGGCTATAGTCAGCTTCTTGTTTAGTTTCTGCGATTGTTATTTGTTCTTGTAATTTTGTTTTATCAACATTAAGAGCGTCGATAGCAGCTTTAAGTTTCTTAGCAGCTTCATCGATTTGAGCTTGAGTAGCAGTAGCGTTATCTTCTACTTCTTGAGCGGCATTTTTCGCTTCTTCTAATGCAGACCAAGTTTCAGGGCTGAAGTCAGTTTCTGTCTTAGACTTAGCATCAGCAAGTTGTTTTTCAAGTTCAGTTTTATCAGTTTTTAATGCATCGATAGCAGCTTTAAGTTTCTTAGCAGCTTCATCGATTTGAGCTTGAGTAGCAGTAGCGTTATCCTCTACTTCTTTAGCAGCATTTTTCGCTTCTTCTAATGCAGACCAAGTTTCAGGGCTGAAGTCAGCAGCAATCTTAGACTTAGCGTCAGCAAGTTGTTTTTCAAGTTCAGTTTTATCAGTTTTTAATGCATCGATAGCAGCTTTAAGGTTTTTAGCGGCTTCATCGATTTGAGCTTGAGTAGCAGTAGTATTATCTTCTACCGCTTGAGCAGCTTTTTTCGCTTCTTCTAGTGCGTTCCAAGATGCAGTACTGTAATCAGTAGCAGTCTTAGACTTAGCATCGGCAAGTTGTTTTTCAAGTTCAGTCTTATCTGTATTTAATCCAGCAATAGCGGCTTTAAGTTTTTCGTTAATGTGATCTACTTCGCTTTGTTTAGCTGCTGGGTTGTTTGTAACTTTTTCAGCATCAGCTAATACAGATTGAAGATTAGCCCAAGTTGTGTCACTGTAATGCTCTTTAGTTTTTGAGTTCGCATCGGCGATAGTTTTGTTTAAGTCTGTTTTATCAACAGTTAAAGCGTCGATGGCAGCTTTAAGTTTAGCTGTCTCATTATCTACTTCAGGTTGTTTTACAGAATCAGAATTGTAAATATTTTGAGCAGCTTCTAATATTGGTTTTAGAGAATTGTAACTTGCAGCCGAATAATCAGCAGGTACAAGAGCAAGAGCTCTATCGATTTGAGCTTTTAGTGCTGTTTTATCAATTTTTTCTTCTGATTTAGTTTCCTCAGGCTTTTTAATTTCTGGTTGAGGAGTAGGTTTAGTTTCCTCAGGTTTTGGAGTTTCTGGCTGCGGAGTTGGAACTGCTTCTTCCTTAGTTCCCACAGCAATAACTTCATTTACAGGTTGTTCTGTGATTGTGTTTTCTAGTACTGTGCTAGATTGTTTACCATTAACAGTAGTTACCTCTGTTAAAATAGTACGTTTACCGTTAGCTCCTTTTTGAACAACTTTAGTTTGCCCTTTAGGTAAAGTAGCGTCATTTTGAGTGATAGTTTGGAATGGAATTACTTCTGTAGAAGTTACAACTTCAGGTTTTATTACAGTTGGAGCTTTTTCACCTTCAGTAGGTGTTACTTTAGTTGTTGGAGTAACGACTGGAGTAGGTGCAACTTCCTCTTTAGTACCAATAGCGATTACTTCATCTACAGGTTGTTTTGTAATTGAAGTTTTAATAACTTTGCTAGATTGTTTACCATCAACAGTAGTTACTTCGCTAAATACGATTTGTTCCCCGCTAACCCCTTTTTGAACAACTTTAGTTTGCCCTTTAGGAAGAGTAGCATCAGGCTGTTTTACAGTTTTGAAAGGAACAGCTTCAATAGTAGATTTAAGTTCAGGTTTGTTTTCTACTAATGTTTTAGGTGCTACTTCAGGTGTTGTTTTGTAAGTTACTTCAGGTTTTTGAGTAGGCTTTTGTTGAGGTTGTGTTGGTTTAGGGATAGCGTTTTGTTCTTGTTGAGGTGACGTACCTAAATCACTAAGTGTGAAATAACCAACATAACGGTAACCATCTATATTGATTACACCATTCGCAAGTTCATTTGAATTAGCTACTGTTGTTTGAGTGTTGTAACGTACTAACTCTTTGTTTTCAAAGGCGAATGATTGATAAGGCATAACGATACTTTGCCCCATAGCTCCGATTAATACTACACTAAGTACTTTGTTTCTGTGTTTTTTCGACATTAAAAGAACTACTAATACTGCAGTACCAATTCCAAGTCCAGCAACTGGTAATGAACTTTGTCCAGTATTTGGCAGTGATTTTAATTCAGTTGAAGGTTTAGTAGAAGTTTGTGCTTCTTTTTTATAAACCATGTAGTATGTTTCATCTTGTTTAACATTAGTAGGTATACTTCGTTTAACTAAAGTTTTTTCTGCATCGGTCAATTCGTTTTCAGCTAGATAAGTATATTTAACGCTTGTGTTGTTTTCATTTGCAAGTGCTTCGCTTGGTACATAGCTTCCAAAAAATAAAGCTCCGATAACAACCGGTGCTGCACCAAGAGATAATTTTCTAATTGAAAACTTTAAAATTTTATTATTATTTTCATTTTTTTCTTTCGCATAAAAAAATCTTCTCCTATAATTTATTTGTTGCTAGTTAATTTTACCAAAAAAAGAGGTGTAATTGCAATTAATCTAACTTGTTTAAAGTAGTAAAGATTTTTTAAAGTTTTTGAAAGTTTAAAATATAAAAAAATCATACTTATTTGGCTGAAGATTATAAAACGAATATAACACCAAGAAGTTCTGTATCACAACAAACTTTTTGTTGAATGATAAAATTTATAAATAATTAATATTTTTTTAGAAGATAGGATATTTAAGTGTTTATAATGTTCAGAAGATTAGGGTTATAAAGGTTGAAAAAGAGTTAATTTTTATTATAATAAAAGATATATAATATCAAGGATAGTTAAATTAATTACAAAAATTGTTGAGATAGTTGCGGTAATAAAGAAAAATATGTTATAATATTATATGTAAGTTGTATTAGTACAGTATGTTTGAATGAATTCAAACAAGGATAATTAAATTTAATCAAAATTAAAGAAAGGATAATTTTTTTATGGACGGGGATAGGACCAAGAAAAAAAATAAAAATACAGTGGTAAAAAAAGCTGTTAGTTTAGAGACGTTTATTTTTCTAGCTATATTTTTCTTGATATTTGGATTTATGGCAAGGAAAATGGGGACGCCACTTATGTTTAAAACTATGATGGCTACTGCGCACGACTTATTACTGAATACAGTATTTTTCATTATGGCGATGGCAGTTATTGCTGGAGCAATCAGCGCACTGTTATCAGAGTTTGGAGCAATTGCATTAATTAATAAAATATTTGCACCGCTTATGAAACCACTTTGGGGGATGCCGGGAGCAAGTGTAACTGGAGCAGTTGCTACTTATTTATCGGATAATCCAGCAATTATTCCATTTGCGAAAGATAAGCGTTTTGTAGCGTTCTTTAAAAAATATCAGGTGCCAGCGTTATGTAACTTAGGTACAGCCTTCGGAATGGGACTTATTGTAACGATGTTTATGATGGGACAAGGAGAAGGATTTATCAAAGCAGCAATTATAGGTAATGTTGGAGCGATATTAGGTAGTATTATAAGTGTTCGTTTAATGTTAAGAGAAACTAAAAATACTATGGTGACGAAGCGGAAGATCCAGTAGTAGAATTAGATGGCGAAGAAGAAGCGCCTGATAAAGTAAGAATAGTTCGTGATGGTAACATGTTCCAACGAGTTTTAGATACTATTTTAGAAGGTGGAAAAACAGGAGTAGAAATGGGAATGGCAATTATCCCAGGAGTACTGATTGTTTGTACTTTTGTGATGATGTTAACATTTAAAATGCCGGCTGGAGGATATACAGGTGCAGCGTATGAGGGAGTTGGTTTCTTACCTTGGTTAGGAGAAAAACTAACATTCATATTAGAACCATTATTTGGATTCCATTCAGCAGAAGCAATAGCCTTCCCGATAACAGCGTTAGGAGCTGTGGGTGGAGCGATTTCTCTAGTGCCTGAATTCTTAAGAAGTGGTCTTATTGGACCGAATGATATCGCGGTATTTACAGCGATGGGTATGTGTTGGAGTGGATACTTAAGTACACATATCGGTATGATGGATGCTCTTGGAGTAAGAAAACTATCTTCAAAAGCAATTTTATCTCATACAATAGGTGGTATAGCAGCAGGGGTTATTGCGCACTACCTGTTCCTATTATTAGGATAACATATTTAAATAAATGGCTGAGAAAAGACGTAACTTTAGAGGGGGAGTTACGTCTTTTTCTATATTTCCTTGAAGAGCAATACCGTAAGTAGTATAATTAAACTATAAATAGTTATTATTTAGATAAATATTATAAAAGGGGAAATCTCTTATGAGTAGATTTAAGAGTATTAATTTTTATTATACCTTAGGTATAATGTTAGTTATTTCGTTAGCCGCGAAATATCTTGCGCAAGTACCAGCGTTAAAACTTTTTGGACACTTGGTAATTGCGCTTGTTATTGGTATGGTGTTGCAAACATCGAAAGGATTAAAGGAACAGGTTAAGGCGGATATTCCGTTTATAAGTAATAAGTTCTTGCGCCTGGGGATAATTTTATTAGGGTTTAAGCTAGCGTTAGATAGACTTTTAACTGAAGGAAAGAAAACATTAGTTGTTGCCTTCTTTATTGTACTATTTATGATTACTTTAACTTACTTTATGTGTCGTGCGTTTAAAGTAGATCACGAACTCGCCCTACTTTCTTCATGTGGTTGTGGTATCTGCGGTGCTGCGGCAGTTATGGGGGTCAGTGGTCAGCTTCGTGCGAAAACTGATAATAGTGTCCTTGCTGTTGCGGTAGTTGCAATCTTGGGTACAGTATTTACCTTGATAGAAGTAACCTTACAACCCTATTTAGGTCTCGATGCATACAATTACGGAGTATTTACTGGAGGAAGTCTTCATGAAATAGCTCATGCAGTTGCGGCAGGAGGTGCAGGAGGTCAAGTAGCTCTAGATGCTGCGATTCTTACTAAGTTATCTCGTGTGCTTATGCTTATTGTAGTAGCGGGTATATTGATTGTAGTTAATAAAAAGACTCAAGATGAAACAAAAGGTAAGGTGCCGATGCCGTACTTTATTCTAGGGTTTATCTTTATGAGTATTTTAGGAAGTTATGTTACTTTCTTAAAACCACTAGCGCCTTATTTCGTCGATGCAGCGTATATCTTCTTAGGTATGGCAATGGCGGCTCTTGGTATGAGTGTAAACTTTAAAGTTATTAAAGAACGTGGTGTGCGAGTATTCACAGCGTGCTTCTTATCATCGGTGATCTTAATGATAGTTTGCTACGTAGTTGCTAAATTTATTTTTTAAAAGTAGGATAATCCGAATAGGATAAAAATACAAATAAAAAGATAAATAGGGGTTGTTCTAAAAGTTCTAGAATTTAACAAAGTTCATATGAGAATTCATAGACACAGTGATTTATTGATATCTAAATTCGGCTTTATAAAAGCTTTTTAGATATCTAATAAACTGTGTGGGGATGACTCAACAAAATCGATTCTACGAATCGTGATTTTTGAGTCACTCCCTTGACGGTTAATTAAGAGAAATAGTACAATGTGTGTAGAGGAAATTAGCGTTATTGATCTTTACGGAGTTATAACGTGCAGATGCTACGTATATATTCTGTTGAGTATGTGCGTAGTGTTTTGTTATATTTAGAAAAATAGAAAGATATAAAGAAATAAGCTATATAATTAAAACATAAAGGAGAAACATTATGACAATTACAAACCTTTTAGGAATAAAATATCCAATTTTTCAAGGGGCGATGGCTCAAATAGCGAGACATGAATTTGTTTCAGCAGTATCTAATGCTGGAGCGTTAGGAATACTTGCCTCAGGAGGAGTAAATCCTGAAGAGTTACGCAAAGAGATTCAACAATGTAAAGAACTTACAGATAAACCTTTTGCGGTTAATCTAATGCTTATGATGCCGAATATCGATGAAATAATTGATGTTGTTATTGAAGAAGGTGTTAAAATCGTCACAACAGGGGCAGGAACACCTAGAAAATTCGTGCCACGCCTAAAAGAAGCGGGGATAAAAGTTATTCCAGTTATTCCTTCTGTGAAAGCTGCGAAGAAAATGGAAGAGTTAGGTTGTGATGCAGTCGTTGTCGAAGGGATGGAAGCTGGAGGACACGTTGGAACTAGTACGACTATGGCGCTATTGCCACAGGTAACGAGTGCGGTGAATATTCCTGTTATTGCAGCTGGTGGTATTGCTGATGGACGCGGAATGGCTGCGGCGTATTGTTTAGGAGCTAGTGGAGTTCAGATGGGAACGGTATTCTTAGCTTCAGAAGAATGTCCAGTGACAGATGCATATAAAAATATGATCTTAGAAGCGGTTGATACATCGACTACGCTAACTGGAGAGAAATTCGGAGCACCTGTTCGTGGTATTAAAAACGAACTTACAAAAAGATATCACGAATTAGAAGAACAATCTTCAACACTTATGGAATTAGAAGAGTTAACGTTGGGGTCATTAAGACGTGCTGTTTATGATGGTGACGTAGAAAATGGTTCTGTAATGGCAGGGCAAATAGCGGGATTGGTAACTGAAGTGCGTCCTGTAAAAAATATAATAGAAGATGTATTAAATGAGGCGAAAGAAGTATTGAATCGTACAGAAATATAATGAAGAAGGAGTAGTTTAGAAGTTGATAGATTTTAGTCTGCTACTAAGAAAAAATGTTCTATAAAGAATATGAAGACAACAAAAATGTCCCTGAAGAACTATTTATCAAGGGAGTATGATATTTTCTTTAACAACATTTTTTTATTAACATATCTTGTAATGAAACTGGTAAAATTATTAGTAAATATTCCGAGTACATTCTACACATTATCTACTCATCGAAAAGGATACTGCCTTATTATAAAAGAAAGAGGAGATTATTAATTAGCTGCAATTAACAGAAATTGTAGAATTAATATAATGTTTTTCCTGAAATTAAGAAAAACACTCAAAGAAATAATTTTTAATTAATTATTCTTTGGGTGTTTTTTTATATGAATTCTTGTTATTTCTTATTTAATAATTTTACTACTTTAAAGTATAATACTCACGAGTAGCAAAAAAATTGATTAAACTAATTTTTAAAAAAATAATTTTTGCGGATTGAGTGATAAACAGTATTTAATTGTTTATTATAAATGATAGAAATCACCCATCAATCATGTGAAAAAAATTTTTGTGGAGAAGATTTAAAAAAATCTTAGCTAATTTTTTTGTTTATAAGTGTTTTGAAAACATTTTTAGAAATAACTTTGAAAAATAAAAAAACGCTCATCATTTAGAAAAAAACAATCAAATATTAAAACTAAAAACACTCATATTAATCATTTATTTTTGATTATTTATGAGTGTTTTTTTGCTTGAATTTGATTGAATAGCTATATTATATTAGATATAATAATCATGGGAGTTAGGAGAGAAGAAAATGTTGAATGAAAGATGGAATAAGATTTTAGATTTATTAGATGAGAGAGGTTCATTGAATCTAAAGGAGTTGATGGAGCATTGTAATGTTTCAGAAGCCACGATAAGACGAGATCTTACGAATCTAGAAGATAAGAGTTTATTATATAGAACACATGGTGGAGCGATGAAACGCTCAGCGGCTCGAGGTAGTGAAGAAAGTGTCAAAGCAAAACGTGCAGAATTTCTACAGGAAAAAAGAGAGGTCGCTAAGTACATTTGTGATAATATCTTACAATCAGGGCAGACGATTTATCTTGATGCGGGGACATCTACATACGAAATGATAGAGTATCTTCGAGATAGACGAATAACTGTGGTGACGAACTCAACATATCACTTACCTAAACTTATTAATAACAAAATTCATACAATAATATTAGGTGGAACGATAAAACATTCTACACAAGCTGTCATCGGTTCGGTTGCTATCGAACAGTTGAAAAAATATAGTTTCGATATGTGTTTTGTAGGATGCAATGGGATAGATGAAACTTTTGGTGTAACGACGGCTGAAGAAAATGAAGCGTTTATCAAAGCGACAGTGTTAAAAAATGGTAAGAGAAAATACATTCTTGCTGATAAGTCAAAATTTGGACATAGAAAATTCCAAAAATTTGCTGAATTAGACGATGTAATCATCGTATCTTATGAAGTTCCAGAAGAATATAAGAAATTTAAAAATATAATAGAAGTAAAAAGTATAAAGGAGGACTAATAGTGTATTATACAATTACTTTAAATCCAGCTGTTGACATGCTGACAACGGCGGAAAATTTCGCGCTTGGAAAACTAAATAGAACCCAAGAAGCGAAGTACGTAGTAGGTGGAAAAGGTATTAATATCTCTATCTTACTAAACAACGTTGGTGTTGACAATAAGGCGTGGGGGTTTGTCGCTGGATTCACGGGATATTTTATAAATCAGAACTAGATAACCTAGGTGTGAAACATGATTTTGTAGAAACACGTGGAGCAACTAGAATCAACATGAAGTTAACAACAGAAACTGAGACTGAAATTAACGGTCAAAGTAGTAGTGTAAATCTAGATAATGTGAGTGACTTCTTTACTAAATTAGAAGTGCTGACTAAAGAAGATGTGGTATTCTTATCAGGTAATGTTATCACGGGAATGGGAGTGAAAGACTTCAAAGCTATAGCGAAGAAAGTATCTGCATCAGGAGCTACATTAGTAGTAGACAGTAATAAAGAGTTGGTATTAGATACGCTTCAATACAAACCATTCGTGGTTAAACCGAATGAATTCGAACTTGGAGAAATGTTCGGAGTGACGCTAAATGATATCGAAGAAATCCTACACTATGCTGAAAAATTACAAGAACGCGGTGCGAAAAACGTACTTGTTTCACGTGGAGCAGACGGAGCTTTACTATTAACTGAAGATAAAGAAGTATTCGAGGTAAATGTAGCTAAAGGTAAAATAGTATCGACTGTTGCGGCAGGAGATAGTATGCTTGCGATGTTCGTCGCGAAATACAACGAAACAAAAGATTACCAAGAAGCCCTACGCTATGCATCAGCTGCAGGTGGTGCGACATCATTCTCAGTAGGTGTAGGAAGTAAAAAGCTAATTGAAGAATTACTACCACAAATTGAAGTTAAAAAATTAAAATAAAATTTCGATAGGTTGATGGTGGTCGATGACCTAAAAGTCCTAAATTTTCAAAAAGTGTTTATTATACATCATAGACGCAGTGGTTTATTGATATCTAAATTCGCTTAATAAAAGCTCTTTAGATACCTAATAAACTGTGCGGGGGTGACTCAACAAAATCTTGTTTCTTCGAAATCACGATTTTGAAGTCACTCCCAAATCGAAGTTAAAAAATTAAAATAAAGTTTCGATAGGTTGTCGGTGAGTGAATTAGTAATTAACCCTACAATTTGAAGTTGAAATAAATTATTTACAGGAAAAAAACAAAAATAAGTTAAAAAAATATTTCCTCGGAAATATATAATTAACAAAGGAGAAAGAAATGAAATTAACAGATGTTCTAAATTATGACTTGGTTCAATTCGGCTTCAGTGCTGCTGATAAAAAAGAAGCTCTGGATAAACTCACAAGCATGTTAGTGGAAAAAAATATTATCGCTAGTAAAGAAAACTTCTTAAACGCGTTACTTGCTCGTGAAGCTCAATCAACTACAGGAGTAGGAGAAAACGTAGCTATTCCTCACGCTAAAAGTGCAGACTTTAATAAAGCGATGATCGTTTATGCGAAAAGTGACGAAGGTGTTGAGTGGGAAAGTTTTGATGGACAACCTGCAAAACACATCTTTATGATCTGTGCGCCAGATGGTGGAGCGGACGAACACCTTAAAGCTCTAGCTTCATTATCACAAGCACTTATGGATGCAGATGTAAAAGCGGGATTAGATGCAGCTACAACTAAAGGAGATGTAGAAAGTATTCGCAGACTTCGTAGCGAAAACAGAAGTTCCAAAAGAGGAAGAAAAACCAGCAGCTTCAAGTGGAGAAAAACCATATATCATCGCGGTAACAGCTTGTCCAACAGGTATCGCCCACACATTCATGGCTGCGGAAAAAATTAAAGAAACAGCCAAAGCGATGGGACTAGATGTTAAAGTAGAAACAAACGGTCAGATTGGTGTAGAAAACAAACTTACAAAAGAAGATATCGAAAGAACTGCAGGAATTATCGTTGCGGCAGATAAGAAAGTAGAAGTTGCGCGTTTTGATGGACGCCCAACAATTATGACAAAAGTTGCAGACGGAATTAACAAACCAGAAGAACTTATCCAAACAATCTTAGATGGGAAAGCTCCTATCTACAAACATGACGGAGCGGCAGAAGATTCAGAAGATTCTTCAGCAAATGAAAGTATTGGGCGTCGTGCTTATAAACACCTAATGGAAGGTGTAAGTAATATGCTGCCATTCGTAGTAGCTGGTGGTATTCTTATCGCACTATCATTCATCTGGGGTATTAACTCATTTGATCCGAAAGATCCATCTTACAACAAAGTTGCAGAAGTGTTATTCTACTTCGGTAAAATTTCATTTAGTATGATGTTACCAATCCTAGCTGGATTCATCGGTCGTTCTATCGCTGACCGTCCAGGATTCATCGTTGGTATGATTGGTGGTATTTTAGCGGATCCAAGTATTTTAGGTCTGAAAAGTGATTTATTAGCGTACACTCCTTCAGGATTCTTAGGAGCGTTAGTAGCCGGGTTCTTAGCTGGTGGTATTATCCACGTATTAAAAATTTCATTCAGCTGGATGCCGCGTTCATTAGATGGTATTAAACCAATCTTCCTATTCCCTATCTTAGGGTCGCTAATCATGGGATTACTAATGATTTTCTTAATCAATGCGCCAATGGCAAGTGTCATGGAAGGATTAAAACACTTCATCGAAAGCCTTAGCGGAAGCGGTAAATTCATTCTTGGATTTGTAGTAGCTGCGATGATGGCTATCGACATGGGTGGTCCAATTAACAAAGCTGCTTACGTAACAGGTACAGCGCTATTAACATCTGCAGGAGCAGCAGGAAGTGATGTAATGGCTGCGGTTATGATTGGGGGTATGGTACCTCCATTAGCAATCGCAATCTCAGCTACAATCAACAAAAATATCTGGCCAAAAGCTCAACGTAGTGGAGCATTAGTAAACTACGTAATGGGATTATCATTCATCACAGAAGGAGCTATTCCATTCGCAGCAAGTAACCCGGCACGTGTTATTCCACCATTATTCATCTCAAGTGGTATCGCTGGAGCGTTAAGTATGACTTTTGGTGCTGTATCAAAAGCTCCTCACGGAGGAATCTTCGCTATCGCTGCAGGCGCTGTAAGTAACCCGCTTATGTATCTATTAGCTTTAGTTATCGGTGCAGTATTAGGTGCGTTACTACTAATTGCATCATTAAGCTTTGGTAAAAAGATAGTAAAATAAGATTTTAAATTAAATAATATATTATAGAAAAAAACACTACTTTATTAAATTCTTAGGGTAGTTTGACTGTTGATAAATTCAGGTTATGTATGAATCAACAGTCTTTTTTTATTTAGGGAGAAGATGGAAATAATATGATATGAATTTTTGTTGTATTTTTGTCAAAGAAGAATATTAATTTGTAGTTTAATAAATAGATTTATAGTATAGGTGGTGAAAAGTTAAAATGATATCAGAAATTAATAGCAAGAAAAAAATTATATTTGTTATATCAATAAATAGTAAAAAAATAATAATTATAGTTAGACTGCTGTCAATATATCGAAAATATATAATTCTTTTATAGGTGAAACTATATATTTAAATTAAGGGAGATAAAAAAATATACTGGGGAATACATATAATTATTAAAAAAATTACGAGTATATATATTCTGATGTTTTTTGTATGAAAATAATAAAAAAATATTTTTATTATAAGAATATATAGACAAAGAATAACGCTAATATTTAAAAATATATTATAGTTTTATTAAAAAGTAATATAAGAAAAAAAGTTATATTTAAAACTTTTTGAAAGTTGAATATGCATTCAAAAAAAGTGATAAAATACGTAGTGAAAGGGGGCACATATAAAATTAAACCTATAGTCTTAAATATTTAAGAAAATATTTAAGGTAAGTTTTAGGTATCTATGTAATAATAGTCCAGTTGAAAAAAATTTAAATTAGGAGGAGATAATGTAAATGAAAAAAATAAATCATTAAAAAACAACATAGAAAATTCAAGTCGAGAAAAAGGTGACTCTGTTTTTCTATTCGTAAAGTTAGTTTTGGTGCAGCCAGCGTAGCGGTATCAGCTTTATTTATGGCATTAGGACAAGGATCAGCATCAGCAGCTGAAACTAATACAGCAACAGAAGCTAATGTAACAAACGCAGCGACAAATAACAACACAACAGCACAGGATAATAAAAAGGAAGAGGTAGCGGCACCAGTAGCAACAACTACTGCACCGACGACACCAACAACAGCAGAAAAAGCAGCTGAAAAAATTAATGAAAAACTAGCAACAGAAACAAACACTGCAGAAAACAAAGAGCAAACAACACCAAAAACTCAAGAGACATCTAACACAGCAGTAGAAACAACAAAACCAGCAGAAGCAACTGCTGCAACAACAGAAAGTAACAAACCAAAATCACGTAAAAGACGTGCGGTGGAATCAGATCCAGCGGCAACGACAACAGATGAAGATAACGATTCATCTGTTAACGAAAAGGATCTAGATATAGTCAACCCATATTTTGAAGCTAATGGAACACCTACTACGGCTGAAAAATGGAAAGTTATTAATGCTTTTGACTTAATTGGATGGAAGTTGATCAATCCTAATCAACAAAAAGTAGTTATAGCAAATGGTAAAGTAACACAGTATGGAGGCTACTCTTCAGTTGTAAATCCAACTCATCCATATAGTATTCCGTTGGCACTATATAAAACAGCTGGGGATCGTACGAGTAAGAGTGATAAGTTTGATGGAATATATCAAGATATTGATGTAAAACCTGGACAAGAGGTTGTAATTACTCAAAATACAAATAGTTTTGGATCAATTGGAACAAGAGACAATAGAACTATATTAACAGTATCTTATCCAGAAAGAGGAAATGAGGTTCAAGGGAAAGTTATTTGGAGATCGCTTGGAACACCATATAACGGGGTAGTAACAGTACCTAAAGGAGTAACAAAACTTCGTATACGTCTTGAAGCAGATCCTGATTCAAATGTAGCACATACAAATAATGGGCAAATTGAAATTGATGGAGAAACATACTACCTTGGAGCAATGGTATCTAATCTATCAATAACTACAGGGGCTCACGTTGTAGCTAAAACACCAACTGTAAAATATAACGAAGTATCACCATCAGCAACAGCAACAACTGTAAGAGCTACAATTAGTGTGGAGATGGAAAATAAGGGACATGCTTCTTCAGGATCAAATAAATATCAAGTTAAGTTACCAGAGGGTGCGACTTTTGTATCATCTGAAGGTGGGACAGCTCCGGGTCAGGTTGCCAATGGAACATTGTCAATCAATTATAAAGGATTAAAACCTGGAGAGAAAGTTACGTTAAGCTATGTAGTTGATTTACCAGCAGATAAACCAACTTCTTCGGATTTTAAAGGGACTAACACATTCTTAACAAGCACTACATATGGTGGATTAAGTGGAACTGTTCAAGGGGGGGCAAATTTTGCTGTTGTAGGAGCTAAATTAAGAAATATTCCTGTAAATACTCAAAATGTAACAGTTAACATGTACAAAACAGATTTAGAAAACAAAGTTAACGAATTAGAGACTAAATTAGCACAGCTAAATGAAAGTGACTATACTCCAGAAAGCTGGAAAGCGATGAAAGATCAACTTGCTACAGCTAAGCAAATTCTAAACGAAGAACAAGATAATGTACCTGTAGCTGATAGAAAAAATCAAGCTGAAATTAATGCTAAATTAGTATTATTAGAAAAAGAAAAAGCTAAATTAGACTTAGAGAAGGCAGCTAAAGATCAACTTGTAGCAATTGATGCAGTTGATGGTTCAGTAAAAGAAGAAAAAGAAGCGGCTAAAGCAAAAGTAATTGAAGCATTAGCAGCAGCTAAAAAAGCGGTAGATTCAGCAACAACAGAAGCTGATGTAACAGCAAAACTTACAGAAGAAACAAACAAAATCACACCGATACTTCCAGCAGAAGAAGTTAAAACAGCGGCGAAGAATGATATTCAAAGCATACTTGAAGAGAAGAAAACTCAAATAGCAGGTCGTGATGATTTAACAACGGAAGAGAAAGATGCAGCTGTAAAAGAAGCAGAACGTTTAGCCCAAGAAGCTAAAAATAGAGTGGATGCAGCAACTACTGAAGAATCTGTGGAACGTAATAAAGACCGCGGAGAGGAAAAAGTAGAAAAAGTAGATCCAGCAGCAAAAGCAAAACCAGCAGCGAAAGCAGCAGTTGATGCAGCATTAAAAGCACAAGAAGCAGCAATTGATGCAAAACCTGAATCAACAAAAGAAGAAAAAGAAGCAGCGAAGGAAGAAGCGCGAGCAAAAGCAGAAGAAGCTAAGAAAGCAATTGATGCAGCAGCTTCTAATGCGGATGTAACAACAGCTAAGGAAGCAGGAGTAGCAACTATTACACCTGTAGAACCAAAAGCAGAAGTAAAACCAGCAGCAAAACAAGCGATAGAAGATGCTTATAATGATAAAGTTGCAGAAATCGAAAAACGTCCTGAGTTAACAACAGAAGAAAAAGAAGCAGCAAAAGCAGAAGCACGTAAATTAGCAGATGCAGCAAAAACAAATGTTGATAAAGCGAAAACAGATGCGGGAGTTGCGGTAGCAGAGCAACAAGGAACTACAAAAGTAGCAGATGTAGATCCAACAGCAAAAGCAAAACCAGCAGCGAAAGCAGCAATCGATGCAGCATTAAAAGCACAAGAAGCAGCAATTGATGCAAAACCTGAATCAACAAAAGAAGAAAAAGAAGCAGCAAAAGCAGAAGCACGTGCAAAAGCAGAAGCAGCGAAAACAGCGATTGATGCAGCAGCTTCTAATGGGGATGTAACAACAGCAAAAGAAGCAGGAGTAGCAACTATTACACCTGTAGAACCAAAAGCGGAAGTAAAACCGGCAGCAAAACAAGCAATCGAAGATGCTTATAATGATAAAGTTGCAGAAATCGAAAAACGTCCAGAATTAACAACGGAAGAAAAAGAAGCGGCAAAAGCAGAAGCGCGTAAATTAGCAGATGCAGCAAAAGCAAATGTTGACAAAGCGAAAACAGATGATGCGGTAGCGACAGCAGAAGACAAAGGAACTACAAAAGTTGATAATGTAAATCCAGCAGCAAAAGCAAAACCAGCAGCAAAAGCAGCAATTGATGCGGCACTAAAAGCGCAAGAAAAAGCAATTGATGCAAAACCTGACTCAACAATAGAGGAAAAAGAAGCAGCGAAGGAAGAAGCACGAGCAAAAGCAGAAGCAGCAAAAGCAGCAATTGATGCAGCTGACTCTAATGCGGACGTAACAACAGCAAAAGAAGCAGGAGTAGCAACTATTACACCTGTAGAACCGAAAGCAGAAGTAAAACCAGCAGCAAAACAAGCAATAGAAGATGCTTATAATGATAAAGTTGCAGAAATCGAAAAACGTCCAGAATTAACAACAGAAGAGAAAGAAGCAGCAAAAGCAGAAGCGCGTAAATTAGCAGATGCAGCAAAAGTAAATGTTGACAAAGCGAAAACAGATGATGCAGTAGCTATAGCAGAAGACAAAGGAACTACAAAAGTAGCAGATGTAGATCCAGCAGCAAAAGCAAAACCAGCAGCAAAAGCAGCAGTAGATGCAGCATTAGCAGAAAAAGAAAAAGCAATCGACGCTAACAACAAACTTTCAGATGCAGAAAAAACAGCAGCGAAAGAAGAAGCTAAGAAAGCAGCAGATGAAGCTAAGAAAGCAATCGAAGCAGCAACAGACCAAGCTGGAGTAGACGCAAAAGCAACTGAAGGAACAGATGCAGTAGAAGCAGTAAATCCAGTAGGAAAAGACAAAGCAAAAGCAGCAGTAGATGCAGCATTAGCAGAAAAAGAAAAAAAGCAATCGACGCTAACAACAAACTTTCAGATGCAGAAAAAACAGCAGCGAAAGAAGAAGCTAAGAAAGCAGCAGACGAAGCTAAGAAAGCAATCGAAGCAGCAACAGACCAAGCTGAGTAGACGCAAAAGCAACTGAAGGAACAGATGCAGTAGAAGCAGTAAATCCAGTAGGAAAAGAAAAAGCGAAAGCAGCAGTAGATGCAGCATTAGCAGAAAAAGAAAAAGCAATCGACGCTAACAACAAACTTTCAGATGCAGAAAAAACAGCAGCGAAAGAAGAAGCTAAGAAAGCAGCAGACGAAGCTAAGAAAGCAATCGAAGCAGCAACAGACCAAGCTGGAGTAGACGCAAAAGCAACTGAAGGAACAGATGCAGTAGAAGCAGTGAACCCAGTAGGAAAAGAAAAAGCGAAAGCAGCAGTAGATGCAGCATTAGCAGAAAAAGAAAAAGCAATCGACGCTAACAACAAACTTTCAGATGCAGAAAAAACAGCAGCGAAAGAAGAAGCTAAGAAAGCAGCAGACGAAGCTAAGAAAGCAATCGAAGCAGCAACAGACCAAGCTGGAGTAGACGCAAAAAGCAACTGAAGGAACAGATGCAGTAGAAGCAGTGAAACCCAGTAGGAAAAGAAAAAGCGAAAGCAGCAGTAGATGCAGCATTAGCAGAAAAAAAGAAAAAGCAATCGACGCTAACAACAAACTTTCAGATGCAGAAAAACAGCAGCGAAAGAAGAAGCTAAGAAAGCAGCAGACGAAGCTAAGAAAGCAATCGAAGCAGCAACAGACCAAGCTGGAGTAGACGCAAAAGCAACTGAAGGAACAGATGCAGTAGAAGCAGTGAACCCAGTAGGAAAAGAAAAAGCGAAAGCAGCAGTAGATGCAGCATTAGCAGAAAAAGAAAAAGCAATCGACGCTAACGACAAACTTTCAGATGCAGAAAAAACAGCAGCGAAAGAAGAAGCTAAGAAAGCAGCAGCCGAAGCTAAGAAAGCAATCGAAGCAGCAACAGACCAAGCTGGAGTAGACGCAAAAGCAACTGAAGGAACAGATGCAGTAGAAGCAGTAAACCCAGTAGGAAAAGAAAAAGCGAAAGCAGCAGTAGATGCAGCATTAGCAGAAAAAGAAAAAGCAATCGACGCTAACAACAAACTTTCAGATGCAGAAAAAAACAGCAGCGAAAGAAGAAGCTAAGAAAGCAGCAGACGAAGCTAAGAAAGCAATCGAAGCAGCAACAGACCAAGCTGAGTAGACGCAAAAAGCAACTGAAGGAACAGATGCAGTAGAAGCAGTAAACCCAGTAGGAAAAGAAAAAGCGAAAGCAGCAGTAGATGCAGCATTAGCAGAAAAAGAAAAAGCAATCGACGCTAACAACAAACTTTCAGATGCAGAAAAAACAGCAGCGAAAGAAGAAGCTAAGAAAGCAGCAGACGAAGCTAAGAAAGCAATCGAAGCAGCAACAGACCAAGCTGGAGTAGACGCAAAAAGCAACTGAAGGAACAGATGCAGTAGAAGCAGTAAATCCCAGTAGGGAAAAGAAAAAGCGAAAGCAGCAGTAGATGCAGCATTAGCAGAAAAGAAAAAAAGCAATCGACGCTAACAACAAACTTTCAGATGCAGAAAAACAGCAGCGAAAGAAGAAGCTAAGAAAGCAGCAGACGAAGCTAAGAAAGCAATCGAAGCAGCAACAGACCAAGCTGGAGTAGACGCAAAAGCAACTGAAGGAACAGATGCAGTAGAAGCAGTAAACCCAGTAGGAAAAGACAAAGCAAAAGCAGCAGTAGATGCAGCATTAGCAGAAAAAGAAAAAGCAATCGACGCTAACGACAAACTTTCAGATGCAGAAAAAACAGCAGCGAAAGAAGAAGCTAAGAAAGCAGCAGACGAAGCTAAGAAAGCAATCGAAGCAGCAACAGACCAAGCTGGAGTAGACGCAAAAGCAACTGAAGGAACAGATGCAGTAGAAGCAGTAAAATCCAGTAGGAAAAAGCAAAAAGCGAAAAGCAGTAGATGCAGCATTAGCAGAAAAAGAAAAAAAAGCAATCGACGCTAACGACAAACTTTCAGATGCAGAAAAAACAGCAGCGAAAGAAGAAGCTAAGAAAGCAGCAGACGAAGCTAAGAAAGCAATCGAAGCAGCAACAGACCAAGCTGGAGTAGACGCAAAAGCAACTGAAGGAACAGATGCAGTAGAAGCAGTAAACCCAGTAGGGAAAAGAAAAGCGAAAGCAGCAGATGCAGCATTAGCAGAAAAGAAAAAGCAATCGACGCTAACGACAAACTTTCAGATGCAGAAAAACAGCAGCGAAAGAAGAAGCTAAGAAAGCAGCAGACGAAGCTAAGAAAGCAATCGAAGCAGCAACAGACCAAGCTGGATGAGACGCAAAAAGCAACTGAAGGAACAGATGCAGTAGAAGCAGTAAACCCAGTATGGAAAAGAAAAAGCGAAAGCAGCAGTAGATGCAGCATTAGCAGAAAAAGAAAAAGCAATCGACGCTAACAACAAACTTTCAGATGCAGAAAAAACAGCAGCGAAAGAAGAAGCTAAGAAAGCAGCAGACGAAGCTAAGAAAGCAATCGAAGCAGCAACAGACCAAGCTGGAGTAGACGCAAAAGCAACTGAAGGAACAGATGCAGTAGAAGCAGTGAACCCAGTAGGAAAAGAAAAAGCGAAAGCAGCAGTAGATGCAGCATTAGCAGAAAAAGAAAAAGCAATCGACGCTAACAACAAACTTTCAGATGCAGAAAAACAGCAGCGAAAGAAGAAGCTAAGAAAGCAGCAGACGAAGCTAAGAAAGCAATCGAAGCAGCAACAGACCAAGCTGAGTAGACGCAAAAGCAACTGAAGGAACAGATGCGTAGAAGCAGTGAACCCAGTAGGGAAAAAGAAAAGCGAAAGCAGCAGTAGATGCAGCATTAGCAGAAAAAGAAAAAGCAATCGACGCTAACAACAAACTTTCAGATGCAGAAAAACAGCAGCGAAAGAAGAAGCTAAGAAAGCAGCAGACGAAGCTAAGAAAGCAATCGAAGCAGCAACAGACCAAGCTGGAGTAGATGCAAAAAGCAACTGAAGGAACAGATGCAGTAGAAGCAGTGAACCCAGTAGGAAAAAGAAAAAGCGAAAAGCAGCAGTAGATGCAGCATTAGCAGAAAAAGAAAAAGCAATCGACGCTAACGACAAACTTTCAGATGCAGAAAAAGCAGCAGCGAAAGAAGAAGCTAAGAAAGCAGCAGATGAAGCTAAGAAAGCAATCGAAGCAGCAACAGACCAAGCTGGAGTAGACGCAAAAAGCAACTGAAGGAACAGATGCAATAGAAGCAGTAAAACCCAGTAGGAAAAAGAAAAAGCGAAAGCAGCAGTAGATGCAGCATTAGCAGAAAAAGAAAAAGCAATCGACGCTAACAACAAACTTTCAGATGCAGAAAAAGCAGCAGCGAAAGAAGAAGCTAAGAAAGCAGCAGACGAAGCTAAGAAAGCAATCGAAGCAGCAACAGATCAAGCTGGAGTAGACGCAAAAGCAACTGAAGGAACAGAAGCAGTAGAAGCAGTAAATCCAGTAGGAAAAGAAAAAGCGAAAGCAGCAGTAGATGCAGCATTAGCAGAAAAAGAAAAAGCAATCGACGCTAATAACAAACTTTCAGATGCAGAAAAAACAGCAGCGAAAGAAGAAGCTAAGAAAGCAGCAGACGAAGCTAAGAAAGCAATCGAAGCAGCAACAGACCAAGCTGGAGTAGACGCAAAAGAGGCTGAAGGGAAAGCAGAAATCGCTAAAGTAACACCAACAGCAGCGACAGATGTAGCAAAAGCAGCAGCGAAAGCGGAGATCGAAAAAGCGGCAAAAGCAAAAGAAGAAGCGATCGAAGCTAACGACAAACTTACAGACGCAGAAAAAGCAGCAGCAAAAGCAAAAGTAGCAGAAGAAGCTAAGAAAGCAATCGAAGCAATCGAAAAAGCTAAAACAGAAGCAGAAGTAGAAGCAGCAAAAGAAGCAGGAAAAGCAGAAATCGCTAAAGTAACACCAACAGCGAGCGGACAGATGTAGCAAAAAGTGGCAGCGAGAGCGGAGTTGAAAAAGCGGCAAAAGCAAAGAGAAGGAGCAATCGAAGCGATGACAGACTTACGGACCTGGAAAAAGCAGCAGCAAAAAGCAAAAAGTAGTAGAAGAAGCTAAGAAAGCAATCAGAGCAGTCAGAAAAGCTAAAACAGAAGCAGAAGTGGGAGCAGCAAAAAGAAGCAGGAGAAAGCAGAAATCGCTAAAAGTAACACCAGACAGTGGCGACGGATGCTAGCAGAAAGCGAGCGAAAGCGGAAAGTCGAAAGAAAGCGGCAAAAGCAAAAGAAGAAGCATTGAGCGCTAATGATGAAACTACAGAAGCAGAAAAAGCAGCAGCGAAAGCGAAAGTAGCAGAAGAAGCTAAGAAAGCGATCGAGCAGTCAGAAAAGCTAAAACAGAAGCAGAGTAGAAGTAGCAAAAGAAGCAGGAAAAGCAGAAATTGCTAAAGTATTACCAACAGCAGCGATAGATGTAGCAAAAGCGGCAGCGAAAGCGGAAATCGAAAAAGCGGCAAAAGCAAAAGAAGAAGCAATTGACGCTAATGATAAACTTACAGAAGCAGAAAAAGCAGCAGCGAAAGCGAAAGTAGCAGAAGAAGCTAAGAAAGCAATCGAAGCAATCGAAAAAGCTAAAACAGAAGCAGAAGTAGAAGTAGCAAAAGAAGCAGGAAAAGCAGAAATCGCTAAAGTAACAGCAGCGACAACAGATTATAAAGCTAAAGCCAAAGCAGAAGTAGAAGCTGAATTAGCGAAAAAATTAGCTGAACTTGAAAATGCTACTGACTTAACAGACGCAGAAAAAGTAGCAGCAAAAGCGAAAGTAGCAGAAGAAGCTAAGAAAGCAATTGAAGCAATTGAAAAAGCTAAAACAGAAGCAGATGTGGACCAAGCGATTCGTAACTTTGTTTACCGTATTTCAGCAGTTGTTCTTGAAAAAGAAGAATACGATTTATCAAAACTGTTTGTAAATGGTTCTGTAACTGTTAAGCAAGGTGAATCTTTAACAGATAAAGATATTTTATCGAAATTAGACTTACCAGAAGGTGTACAAGTAGTTAAAGTTGAAAAACCTACAACAACAGCTTTAGGTACATTAACAGCTAAAGTAACACTTTAAATTAGCTGATGGTACTGAAGTAATCATCACAGTACCAGTATCAGTTGTAGAAGTTGCTAAATCAGGTACAACTGAAAAATCTTCTAATAGTGTTAGCAAAAAACAATTACCAAATACAGGTACAACTGAAACTAACACAGGATTAGCAGGGTTAGGATTAGCTATGCTGACTGGATTATTTGCGGCAAGAAGACGTAAAGAAGAAAAATGAAGATTAAAAAAATCTCGTTATTAAGGACTCAAATTTAGCTTAATAGGCTAAAAAGACATCCTCTAAATTTTTGAGGGTGTCTTTTTATTTTTAGAAAAATAATTGATAATAAATATGAAAAGCTGATATTGTAATGATAGAAAATACATTTTTTTATAAGGTGTATGATAATAGATATAAATTTTATTAAGTAGTTTAGGGTAGATTGAAAGGAGGAAATAATCCTTATTCTATGGTTAATGTATTTATGAAATTTAAAAATATATTTATTCGAATAGAATACTATAATTTGATATAATAGGGTACCGATATGAATTTTAATATATTTATAATATGGTAATTAGTAATTTAAGTAGAAAATACATAATATTAGAAAAAAATTATAGTGAATTAAAATGTTAATAGTAAAAATATTAAATTATTCTATAAAGAAACTCTCTCTAGGGGTTACAGCAGTAATAGTGGGGAGCATTAATTTTTGGGAATTATACTCCAGGAAATATAGCGAAAGTAGGGAGAAATCAGTCTTAAATATATAGAAGAAAATGAGTTAAATGAAAGTGACAGATGAATTAGTATTAGAAAAAGTATTTGATGGCGAATATGAAACATGGGGAGACTTTAAGAAAGAAATGTTTTATGAGTGTATAGATAAAACAAGATGCGTTAAAAACCCTATAATTATTCAGTACGAATTAGGAAAAAGCGAATAGTATGAAAGAAGTAGCCATAACATCTGCGGAAGAAATGCAAGAGTTGATAAAATCAAAAGCGGTAGAAAAAGATATTACTAATATCGATCGTGCAACAAGTCATTCTCCCGGCAAGTTGGGTGCATTTACTTAAACAAAAATCTACAATGCATATCTTTGTATTACAGATGACTTCAAAGAGTCTATATAATAATATAATTACATATAAGATTTATTAAAAAAATATACTCATGTAATAAAAACCTAGGGAAAATCCTAATAAAAGATATGATAGATACCCCTTTTACAGGAAAAACCAGTAAAAGGGGTATCATTCTATATTATAGTTAAGAAAAATAAAATTATTTCTTTTTGAAACAGAGTAGTATTAAAAGAAAATAAAACTATTTTTATATGGAGTAATTTTTAATCAGTTTTTCTTTTTATACCCCTAAATTTTTAAAAAGAGATAAAAAAAGTATATATTAGAAACAATCCCAGTTAAATAATACATCTTCGAAGTCTAGACTCTCCAACTTTTCCTTATTAATAAAGAAGTTGGCAACACCAGAATCCCCACATAATCCCATTGCTGTTAGAGTCGTTATTCCAGTGGCTTTCTACTTGAAGTAAAAGTAATACCGTAGGCATCTTTTTCTTCTGGATTACGAGGGTCCCACTGCGTAAAATGTAGGGATAAGCACCTATAGCATGGTTCTACACCGTTAAAAGCTTTGAATAAAGCATCAAAAACATCACGTTCTAAGTCATTGTATAAATCTTCTATATTTTCATTTGGGAATAACTCGCATATTGTTTTTAATGCTATTTCTTCAAAAAGAAAAATCAGTTGAAGTAATTGTAGATATACCTTTTTCGAATTTTAATTCAAAAGAGGTATGTTGAATGGTGAATATTCCTCACCGTTCTCTTCATTTAATAGATTATATTTATTAAGAATATTTTCCGTTGATATATTATCTTCGATATTTTCAATATATTTCACGCAATAGTCTTCTTTATTATCTAAACCAAAATCATCATTTCGACTAATCCAAAATTGCAATAAACCGTCTTTTGGATATAGAGCATTTTCGGGTAAGTCGTCACAGTTTATTTGAGCAAGTAATGCCAGCTGATTGCCATTTGAATCTTTAGGAGTATCTGAATCTGTTGGGATATATGGGAGTCCCCCAAATTTACTGTCCGTTAAATTAAGGGAATCATTTTCTTCTATAATAATGTTGATACATTCACGACTATTATATTTCCTCATAATTATTTTTAATATCTTCAAGTGTAATCATAAAGAACCTCCGTTAATTGTGTTGTCTATTTTAAATTTATTAGTTTTGAGTGGTAATCTAAATCTATATTTAGTGATATAGTAATTTAACTTTAATTTTTGAATTGTATGTTTGTTAAGGATTTTTAGAAAATATAGATTGAAATTTCTGTTGGTAATTCAAATTCTATAGAGATACTAGCATAAAAATCTCACGCCTTAATTCTAGCATAATTAATTTGAATTAGCTAATAATACTTTTCTCAAATTCTGAAAAAGTTAGACGTAACTTAATAAATATATATAATTAGAGAAAATCTGAAAAATATAAATAGGGATTTATATAGAATAACTAATAAACGCTCTTAAATATAGGATGAAATTTTCTACTAGGAATACGCTAAATAAGATACTTAGAACCATTGATTTAAAAGTTATCTGAGATATTTAATCATACCCAATAAATATTTAAAGTTTTTATCTAAGAAAATAGTAAAAATAATAAATCAAATTATAATAAATTATAGTAAATTGTATAATTGTTTTTTTATAAAAATTATATTTTTTGTAAGCGGTAATCAATTATTATCCACAAACTGCCATACACTTGTAAATAAGGGAATACAGCAGAAAAAAATAAAACATTAAAAATAAGTCTTTTTATAGACAAACTATTTTTAATTTGGTAAAATTATTGGTATAAAAATATGTTTTATAAATAAGTTTTTAATAATTTATTTATGACTATTTAATAGCAAAATAAAATGATAAAAATTTAATTTTCTATGGAATATTAAAAATTATCGTAAGTTTTGTATGTTTATAATTATTTATTTTAGGAGGTAATACATGATAGGAAAAAACAATCACTATTTAAGAGATACCAAAGATGGTACTAAGGTAGAGACATATTCTATCAAGAAGTTTAAAGTAGGTACAGCATCAGTAGTAATCGGTGCAAGTATCTTCTTTGGTGCTGGAGCAGTAGCGCAAGCTAGTGAAGAAGTATCAAACAATACAACAGCGGATAATACAACAAACGCAGGAGCAAAAGAAAATGTTCCGACAGCACCAGTAGCAACTGCACAACCTGTAGCTAAAGAAACTAGTAAAGAGGACGTAGCATCAGCAGTAGCAGCAAAACTTGGTGGAGAAACTGCAAAGAAGTTAAAGCTTTAGATAAATCTAAACTTGAAAAATACGTTGCAGAAATCGAAGCAAAATTTGCAGATGGAACATATGCTAACAAAACAGAAGAATCTGTTGCAGTATTAAAAGCTGATTTAGAAGCTGCAAAAGCTACATTAGCAAACGCAACGACTCAAGACGAAATTACAAAAGTTTACAGTAAATTAGTAACTACAGCTAACACTAAATTAAAAAACAAACCTGTAGAGAAAAAAGAAACTCCAGAAGTAGACACTACTAACGGACAACCAACTGTAGGTAAAAAAGCAGAAAACACAGAGAAAAAATCTGATTCTAACTCAATCGAAAACACAGGTTCAAACGATCCACGTAATGGGAAAGCGTTAGATAGAAACAATGCGTTTAGAGCTGAAACAACTGAAACTCAAGGTAATTTCACTTATTCTATGGAGTATTCTAATGGAAAAGAAATTTACCTTTATAATGAAGAAGACGCAGATGTCAATATTACAGTTAACTCAACAGCCGGAAAAATCAAAAGAGCAACAATTAAAGCTGGAAGTGGTCAGTTCACATTAAAATCGAAAAGTGATCAAGCGATAGCTTATGCGAAAGGTCAAAGTTCAACTAAGCCTGAGGAAGAAGAAGTTGAACGAGATGATTATGGTTGGAGTTATCATCAAATAATCACTGAAACTCAAGGTCCAGTAACAATTAAAATCACTGGTAAACCAAATGACACGTTTAAAGGACTTGCACCTTACACAAAAACTGAAGATCAGCGAGCAGTATTAGGAGCAAGATATCTAGAACTTGAAGATTCTACTGGTGCAAAAATGCCTGGAGGTAGCAAGCCATCAGCTCCTGGTTATTTCAACTTAGTTGTTAAATCTCAAACATATAAATACGATATTCAACCAGTAGAAGAGGCGAATAAAGTTGCTGTTGCAGATATCAACAACTTAACTGCAGCTGACATTACCAAAATCAAAGAGAAAATTAAGATTCAATACTCTGATAAAGCAACTAGAGAAGATGCTCGACTAGCTTCTAAACAAGGAGAAGTCTTAGCAGATAGATCTACAGTAGTGAAAGAAGTTGCTGTTGCAGATGGAACGGTTACTGTTACGTATAATGACGATTCAGTAGACACTACTCCAGTTGCAAGCGTAGCGCGTACTAACCCAGTACCAACAGTAGAGCTTCCATACTCAAATGCAGATAAACGTCAAATCTACGTTTACACTGGTGAGAATACTGACTTAACATTCAAAGCTTCAGATGATGCTACTGTAAAAAGACTTATACCTACGTGGACCAGGTGGTGTTGCAAGTGATAACGCTGCATCATACGGATTCACAACAGGTAAGATTGATAACGGCGCTGTTACAAACGGAGTAGGAACAGTATCTGAAGATAAGAGAACAGCAACTATTAAGATGACAGGTGTTACAACTCTTAAAGCTCCAAACCAATGGACAAGTTTCATTGAAGCTATAGATAGTGATGATGCCAAATCAATGACAGGTGCAGACTACAATGCTACAACTAATGATGAAGAACGTCAACAAAAACCAGGATACGTTCAATTTGTTGTTAAATCTCAAACAGATAAGTACGATATCAAAGCTCCAACAGAAAAAGTTACAGTAGCAGATCCAGCTAACGTAACAGATGAAGAGTTCGATACAATCAAAGCAAAATTAAAACTTGAGCACAATAAGAATAATGACGATGCGAATATCTCAAAAGATGCTGATGTTACAGATCAAAATTCTAAAATTGCTTCAATAGAAAAAGATGCTAAAGGAAATCTTGTAGTAACATATACAGATGGTTCAAAAGACACAAGACCATTATCAGAGTTTGTAAACAAAGCACCAACAGTAGAACTTCCATACTCAAATGCAGACAAACGTCAAATCTATGTTTACACAGGAGAAAACACAGATTTAACATTCACAGGTAAAGATGAAAAAACAGTTAAAGATTTATACCTACGTGGACCAGGTGGTGTTGCAAATGATAACACTGCAGGATATGGATTTACAACAGGTAAAATTGATAACGGAGCTGTTACAAACGGAGTAGGAACAGTATCTGAAGATAAGAGAACAGCAACTATCAAGATGACAGGTGTTACAACTCTTAAAGCTCCAAACCAATGGACAAGTTTCATTGAAGCTAAAGATAATGATGATGCCAAATCAATGACTGGTGTAAACTACGATGCTTCAACTGACGATGCAGTACGTCAACAAAAACCAGGATACGTTCAATTCGTTGTTAAATCTCAAACAGATAAGTACGATATCAAAGCTCCAACAGAAAAAGTTACAGTAGCAGATCCAGCAAACGTAACAGAAGATGATTTAGCTAAAATCAAAGAAAAATTACAACTTGAGTACAATCAAAATAATGACGATGCGAATATCTCAAAAGATGCTCAAGTTACAGATAAAGATGCTAAAATTGCTTCAGTAACAAAAGATGCTGATGGAAATCTTGTAGTAACATACACAGATGGATCTAAAGACACAAGACCATTATCAGACTTTGTAAACAAAGCACCAACAGTGAGAGCTTCCATATTCAAATGCTGATAAACGTCAAATCTATGTTTACACAGGAGAAAACACAGATTTAACATTCACAGGTAAAGATGAAAAAACAGTTAAAGATTTATACCTACGTGGACCAGGTGGTGTTGCAAATGATAACACTGTACCGTACGGATTCACAACAGGTAAGATTGATAACGGAGCTGTTACAAACGGAGAAGGAACAGTATCTGAAGATAAGAGAACAGCAACTATCAAGATGACAGGTGTTACAACTCTTAAAGCTCCAAACCAATGGACAAGTTTCATCGTTGCTAATGATAACGATAATGCAAAATCAATGCCATCAGATCAAACTTATGATGCTTCAACTGATGATGCAGTACGTCAACAAAAACCAGGATACGTTCAGTTCATCGTTAAAAATCAAACATCTAAATATGACATTGCAGCTCCAACAGAAAAAGTAGCTGTAACAGATCCAGCTAATGTGACGGATGCAGAGTTAGAAAAAATTAAAGAAAAATTAAAACTTGAGTACAATAAGAATAATGACGATGCAAACTTAGCAGATAAAAAAGGTAAGAATGTCGATGATAAAGATGCTAAAATTGCTTCGGTAACAAAAGATGCTGATGGAAATCTTGTAGTAACATATACAGACGGTTCAAAAGACACAAGACCATTATCAGAGTTTGTAACTTTAGACAAACAACCAGCTATCAATGAGGTTAATAAAGCAGCTGAGAAGCAAATTGATGCTATTAATAAAACTCCAAATGCTACTGATGAAGAAAAGCAAGCTGCAATTGACAAAGTAAATGCTGATAAGAAAAAAGCTCTTGATGAAATAGCGAAACCTGAAGTTACAACAAAAGATGCTCTTGATAAAGCTCAAACAGCAGGAACTGGTGCAATCGCAAAAGATAACCCTGTAGTAGCTAAAAAAGATGAAGCTAAACAAGCAATCGACGATGCGCTAACAGCTAAAAACCAAGCAATCGATGCTCGCACAGATTTAACTCCAGAAGAGAAAACTAAAGCTAAAGAAGCAGCAAAAGCGCAAGCAGACGTAGCTAAAGGTGCTGTTGATGCAGCAACAACCAATGCAGCAGTAGATGCAGCGAAAACAGAAGGAGCTAAAGCAGTTGAAAACGTAACTCCAGTAGCAAAAGAAGAAGCTAAGAAAGCAATTGCGAAAGCATTAGAAGATAAAAATGCTGAAATTGATAAACGTACAGACTTAACTGATGAAGAAAAAACAGCAGCTAAGAATGAAGCGAAAGATAAAGCTGATGCACAATTAGCGAAAATCAATGAGCAACCTGATGCAGCAGCTACACCAACAGCAGCTAAAACAGCTCAAGATGCAGTAGATGCAGCTAAGAAAACAGGTGTAGATGAAGTTACTGCAGTGAATCCAGAAGCAGTTAAGAAACCAGCAGCTAAGAAAGCCATTGACGATGCACTTAAAGCTAAAGAAGCAGCAATTGACGCACGTCCAGATTTAACTGATGACGAGAAGAAAGCCGCTAAAGATGCCGCTAAAGATGCCGCTGATAAAGCTAAAAAAGCAATTGATGCAGCACCAAGCAATGCAGCAGTAGACGCAGCTAAGAAAGCAGGTGTAGATGAAGTTGCAGCTGTAAATCCAGAAGCAGTTAAGAAACCAGCAGCTAAGAAAGCCATTGACGATGCACTTAAAGCTAAAGAGGCAGCAATTGACGCACGTGAAGACTTAACTCCAGCAGAAAAAGATGAAGCTAAGAAAGCAGCAGAGAAAGCAGCAGATGACGCTAAGAAAGCAATCGATGCAGCAACAACAGATGCAGCAGTAGATGCAGCGAAAAATGCTGGTACTGGAGAAGTTGCGAAAGTAAATCCAGTAGCGAAAGAAAAAGCTAAGGAAGAAATCGCAAAAGAATTAGCTAAGAAAGAAGAAGCAATCGATGCACGTCCTGACTTAACTGACGAAGAAAAAGCAAAAGCTAAGGAAGAAGCACAAGCGAAAGCAAAAGAAGCAACAGATGCAATTGATGCTCAACCAGCTAATGCAGATACACCAGAAAAAGCAGCAGAAGCTCAAAAAGCAGTAGATGGTGCTAAAGATAAAGGTGTAGCAGATGTTAAAGCTGTGAACCCAGAAGCAGTAACTAAACCAGCAGCTAAGAAAGCCATTGACGATGCACTTAAAGCTAAAGAGGCAGCAATTGACGCACGTGAAGACTTAACTCCAGCAGAAAAAGATGAAGCTAAGAAAGCAGCAGAGAAAGCAGCAGATGACGCTAAGAAAGCAATCGATGCAGCAACAACAGATGCAGCAGTAGATGCAGCGAAAAATGCTGGTACTGGAGAAGTTGCGAAAGTAAATCCAGTAGCGAAAGAAAAAGCTAAGGAAGAAATCGCAAAAGAATTAGCTAAGAAAGAAGAAGCAATCGATGCACGTCCTGACTTAACTGACGAAGAAAAAGCAAAAGCTAAGGAAGAAGCACAAGCGAAAGCAAAAGAAGCAACAGATGCAATTGATGCTCAACCAGCTAATGCAGATACACCAGAAAAAGCAGCAGAAGCTCAAAAAGCAGTAGATGGTGCTAAAGATAAAGGTGTAGCAGATGTTAAAGCTGTGAACCCAGAAGCAGTAACTAAACCAGCAGCTAAGAAAGCAATTGATGATAAATTAGCTAAGCAATTAGAAGATATTGCTAACACTCCAGATGCTACTGATGAAGAGAAGAAAGTTGCAGCAGATGCAGCGAAAGATTTAGCAGATCAAGCTAAGAAAGAAATCGATAATGCTAAAAAAGATGCAGATGTTAAAGGACTTCAAGACGGAGCTGAGAAAGAAATCGAAAAATCTGTACCAGTTGTAGAAGATAAGCCAAATGCACGTAAGGCAATTGAAGACGAAGCAAAAGCTAAGAAAGCAGAAATTGATGCACGTACAGACTTAACTCCTAAAGCTAAAGAAGCATTAAAAGCTAGAGCAGATAAAGTTGCGGAAAAAGCTAAAGAAGCAATTGATGCAGTAAGTAGTGTAGACGATGTTAATACAATAGAAGAAGCTGATAAAGCGGCAATTAAAGCAATTGGAGAAGTAAACAGACCAATTGATAAAGTATTAGTAAAAGATCCAAGTGCATTAACAGATGAAGAAAAAGCTAAAATCTTAGAAGAGGTTAAGAAAGTTAATCCGACAGCTAAAGAGGTTAAATATGATGAAAATGGAAACATCGAAGTAACAACAGAAGCTGGCGATAAAGGAATTATCGATCCAACAAAATTAGTGAAAACAGAAGATCAATTAGATAACGGTAAAGGTGGAAATGACATTAACAAACCACTTGATAAAGTTATCGTAAAAGATCCATCTAAGTTAACAGATGAAGAAAAAGCTAAGATTGTTGCTAAAGTTGAAGAGGTAAATCCAGATGCTATCGTAACAATCGATGAAGATGGAACTGTTTCTGTTTCTACTCCAGATGGTAAAACTGCAGCAATTCCAGCATCAGAATTAGTGAGAACTAAAGAAGATACTGCTAAACCAGATGCAGGAAATAGTAAAATCGTTAAACCAGCAGACAAAATAGTTGGTGAAGCAAATGATCCAGATGATCAAGCTAAAGCAGAAGAAAAATTAAGAGAATTAAACCCAGAAACTAAATCTGTTAAATTTGATGAAGATGGTAATGCGACAGTTACACTGAAAGATGGAACTACTGCGACAATCCCATCAGAAGATTTATTCAAATCAGAAGCAGATGCAACTAAACCAAATGCAGGAAACGATATCGTTAAACCAGCAGATAAGGCTGTAGTTCAAGATCCAGCTAAATTAACAGATGCTGAGAAGAAAGCAATCGAAGATAAAGTTAAAGCTGTAAATCCAGATGCAACTGTAGTAGTGGACGACAAAGGAAACGCAACAGTAACAACACCGGAAGGAAAAACAGCAGTAATTCCAGCGGCAGACTTAACTAAATCACCAGAAGAAGCAGCTAAGCCAAACGCAGGAAATGACATTGTTAAACCAGCGGCTAAGACTGTAGTAGCAAATCCAGATGCTCTAACTCCAGAAGAGAAGAAAGCAATCGAAGATAAAGTTAAAGCTGTAAATCCAGATGCAACTGTAGCAGTGGACGATAAAGGAAACGCAACAGTAACAACACCAGAAGGAAAAACAGCAGTAATTCCAGCGGCAGACTTAACTAAATCACCAGAAGAAGCAGCTAAGCCAGAAGCAGGAAACAACGTAAATACACCAGCAGATAAAGCTGTAGTAAAAGATCCAGCTAACTTAACTCCAGAAGAGAAGAAAGCGATCGAAGACAAAGTTAAAGCTGTAAATCCAGATGCAACTGTAGTAGTAGACGATAAAGGAAATGCAACAGTTACACCAAAAGATGGAGAACCAGTAGTAATTCCAGCAGCAGACTTAACTAAATCACCAGAAGAAGCAGCTAAGCCAGAAGCAGGAAACAACGTAAATACACCAGCAGATAAAGCTGTAGTAAAAGATCCAGCTAACTTAACTCCAGAAGAGAAGAAAGCGATCGAAGACAAAGTTAAAGCTGTAAATCCAGATGCAACTGTAGTAGTAGACGATAAAGGAAATGCAACAGTTACACCAAAAGACGGAGAGCCAGCAGTAATTCCAGCAGCAGACTTAACTAAATCACCAGAAGAAGCAGCTAAGCCAAACGCAGGAAATGACATTGTTAAACCAGCGGCTAAGACTGTAGTAGCAAATCCAGATGCTCTAACTCCAGAAGAGAAAAAAGCAATCGAAGATAAAGTTAAAGCTGTAAATCCAGATGCAACTGTAGCAGTGGACGATAAAGGAAACGCAACAGTAACAACACCAGAAGGAAAAACAGCAGTAATTCCAGCGGCAGACTTAACTAAATCACCAGAAGAAGCAGCTAAGCCAGAAGCAGGAAATACAGTAAATACACCAGCAGACAAAGCTGTAGTAAAAGATCCAGCTAACTTAACTCCAGAAGAGAAGAAAGCAATCGAAGACAAAGTTAAAGCTGTAAATCCAGATGCAACTGTAGTAGTAGACGATAAAGGAAATGCAACAGTTACACCAAAAGATGGAGAACCAGTAGTAATTCCAGCGGCAGACTTAACTAAATCACCAGAAGAAGCAGCTAAGCCAGAAGCAGGAAACAACGTAAACATAAACCAGCAGACAAAGCTGTAGTAAAAGATCCAGCTAACTTAACTCCAGAAGAGAAGAAAGCAATCGAAGACAAAGTTAAAGCTGTAAATCCAGATGCAACTGTAGTAGTAGACGATAAAGGAAATGCAACAGTTACACCAAAAGATGGAGAACCAGTAGTAATTCCAGCAGCAGACTTAACTAAATCACCAGAAGAAGCAGCTAAGCCAAATGCAGGAAATGACATTGTTAAACCAGCGGCTAAGACTGTAGTAGCAAATCCAGATGCTCTAACTCCAGAAGAGAAGAAAGCAATCGAAGACAAAGTTAAAGCTGTAAACCCAGGTGCAACAGTAGCAGTAGACGATAAAGGAAACGCAACAGTAACAACACCAGAAGGAAAAACAGCAGTAATTCCAGCAGTAGACTTAACTAAATCACCAGAAGAAGCAGCTAAGCCAGAAGCAGGAAATACAGTAAACACACCAGCAGACAAAGCTGTAGTAAAAGATCCAGCTAACTTAACTCCAGAAGAGAAGAAAGCAATCGAAGACAAAGTTAAAGCTGTAAATCCAGATGCAACTGTAGTAGTAGACGATAAAGGAAATGCAACAGTTACACCAAAAGATGGAGAACCAGTAGTAATTCCAGCAGCAGACTTAACTAAATCACCAGAAGAAGCAGCTAAGCCAGAAGCAGGAAACAACGTAAACAAACCAGCAGATAAAGCTGTAGTAAAAGATCCAGCTAACTTAACTCCAGAAGAGAAGAAAGCGATCGAAGACAAAGTTAAAGCTGTAAACCCAGATGCAACTGTAGTAGTAGACGATAAAGGAAATGCAACAGTTACACCAAAAGATGGAGAACCAGTAGTAATTCCAGCAGCAGACTTAACTAAATCACCAGAAGAAGCAGCTAAGCCAAACGCAGGAAATGACATTGTTAAACCAGCGGCTAAGACTGTAGTAGCAAATCCAGATGCTCTAACTCCAGAAGAGAAAAAAGCAATCGAAGATAAAGTTAAAGCTGTAAATCCAGATGCAACTGTAGCAGTGGACGATAAAGGAAACGCAACAGTAACAACACCAGAAGGAAAAACAGCAGTAATTCCAGCGGCAGACTTAACTAAATCACCAGAAGAAGCAGCTAAGCCAGAAGCAGGAAATACAGTAAATACACCAGCAGACAAAGCTGTAGTAAAAGATCCAGCTAACTTAACTCCAGAAGAGAAGAAAGCGATCGAAGACAAAGTTAAAGCTGTAAATCCAGATGCAACTGTAGTAGTAGACGATAAAGGAAATGCAACAGTTACATCAAAAGATGGAGAACCAGTAGTAATTCCAGCAGCAGACTTAACTAAATCACCAGAAGAAGCAGCTAAGCCAGAAGCAGGAAACAACGTAAACAAACCAGCAGATAAAGCTGTAGTAAAAGATCCAGCTAACTTAACTCCAGAAGAGAAGAAAGCGATCGAAGATAAAGTTAAAGCTGTAAACCCAGATGCAACTGTAGTAGTAGACGATAAAGGAAATGCAACAGTTACACCAAAAGATGGAGAGCCAGCAGTAATTCCAGCAGCAGACTTAACTAAATCACCAGAAGAAGCAGCTAAGCCAAATGCAGGAAATGACATTGTTAAACCAGCGGCTAAGACAGAGGTTAAAGACCCAGCTAAATTAACAGACGCTGAGAAGAAAGCAATCGAAGACAAAGTTAAAGCAGTAAACCCAGGTGCAACAGTAGCAGTAGATGATAAAGGAAATGCAACCGTAACAACACCAGAAGGAAACACAGCAGTAATTCCAGCAGCAGACTTAACTAAATCACCAGAAGAAGCAGCTAAGCCAGAAGCAGGAAACAACGTAAATACACCAGCAGACAAAGCTGTAGTAAAAGATCCAGCTAACTTAACTCCAGAAGAGAAGAAAGCGATCGAAGACAAAGTTAAAGCTGTAAATCCAGGTGCAACTGTAGTAGTAGACGATAAAGGAAATGCAACAGTAACAACACCAGAAGGAAACACAGCAGTAATTCCAGCAGCAGACTTAACTAAATCACCAGAAGAAGCAGCTAAGCCAAATGCAGGAAATGACATTGTTAAACCAGCGGCTAAGACTGTAGTAGCAAATCCAGATGCTCTAACTCCAGAAGAGAAGAAAGCAATCGAAGACAAAGTTAAAGCTGTAAATCCAGAAGCTAAAGTTGTAGTAGACGATAAAGGAAACGCAACAGTAACAACACCAGAAGGTAAAACAGCAGTAATTCCAGCGGCAGACTTAACTAAATCACCAGAAGAAGCAACTAAGCCAGAAGCAGGAAATACAGTAAATACACCAGCAGACAAAGCTGTAGTAAAAGATCCAGCTAACTTAACTCCAGAAGAGAAGAAAGCGATCGAAGACAAAGTTAAAGCTGTAAATCCAGGTGCAACAGTAGCAGTAGACGAAAAAGGAAATGCAACAGTAACAACACCAGAAGGAAACACAGCAGTAATTCCAGTAGCAGACTTAACTAAATCACCAGAAGAAGCAGCTAAGCCAGAAGCAGGAAACAACGTAAATAAACCAGCAGACAAAGCTGTAGTAAAAGATCCAGCTAACTTAACTCCAGAAGAGAAGAAAGCGATCGAAGACAAAGTTAAAGCTGTAAACCCAGGTGCAACTGTAGTAGTAGACGAAAAAGGAAATGCAACAGTAACAACACCAGAAGGAAACACAGCAGTAATTCCAGCAGCAGACTTAACTAAGTCAGCAGCAGATGCAGCTAAGCCAAACGCAGGAAATGACATCGTTAAACCAGCGGCTAAGACAGAGGTTAAAGACCCAGCTAAATTAACAGACGCTGAGAAGAAAGCAATCGAAGATAAAGTTAAAGCTGTAAACCCAGGTGCAACTGTAGTAGTAGACGAAAAAGGAAATGCAACAGTAACAACACCAGAAGGAAACACAGCAGTAATTCCAGCAGCAGACTTTAACTAAATCACCAGAAGAAGCAGGTAAAGATAATGCAGGAAATGCAGTAAACACACCAGCAGCTAAGGTAGAAGTAAAAGATCCAGCTAAATTAACAGATGAAGAAAAAGCTAAAGTTAAGGAAGCAATTGAGTCAGTGAACCCAGGATCTAAAGTTGTAGTAGATGATAAAGGAAATGCAACAGTAACAACACCAGAAGGTGATGTAGTAGTAATTCCAGCAGCAGACTTAACTAAATCACCAGAAGAAGCAGGTAAAGACAATGCAGGAAATGCAGTAAACACACCAGCAGCTAAGGTAGAAGTAAAAGATCCAGCTAAATTAACAGACGCTGAGAAGAAAGCAATCGAAGATAAAGTTAAAGCAGTAAACCCAGGATCTAAAGTTGTAGTAGACGATAAAGGAAATGTAACAGTAACAACACCAGAAGGTACAACAGCGACAATTCCAGCAGCAGACGTAACTAAGTCAGCAGCAGATGCAGGTAAAAACAATGCAGGAAATGCAGTAAACACACCAGCAGCTAAGGTAGAAGTAAAAGATCCAGCTAAATTAACAGACGCTGAGAAGAAAGCAATCGAAGATAAAGTTAAAGCAGTAAACCCAGGATCTAAAGTTGTAGTAGACGATAAAGGAAACGCAACAGTAACAACACCAGAAGGTAAAACAGCAACAATTCCAGCAGCAGACTTAACTAAATCAGCAGCAGATGCAGGTAAAGACAATGCAGGAAATGGAGCAAACACACCAGCAACTAAGACAGTAGTAAAAGATCCAGCTAAATTAACAGATGAAGAAAAAGCAAAAGTTAAGAAAGCAGTAGAGGATGTAAACCCAGGATCAACTGTAGTAGTAACTGATAAAGGTGATGTAATAGTTACTAAAGGTGATGGAACAGTATTAGTAATTCCAGAATTAGATTTAGTAATTCCAGAAGATAAATTAACTGATCCAACTCAACAAAATGGAGTAAACACACCAGCAACTAGAGTATTAGTTGGAGATAAAGCTAAATTAACAGCTGACGAAATTGAAAAAGTTAAAGAATCAATTAAAGCAGTAAATCCAGGTGCAACTGTAGTAGTAGACGAAAACGGAAATGCAACAGTAACAACTGAAGATGGTAAGACAGCAACAATTCCAGCAGCTCAATTAGTTAAAGATGCTAAAGATGTTGCAACTAAGAACAACGGTGAAAACATCAATGTTGACTTCGAAAAAGAAACAGTAGCAGACTTCAATAACTTAACAGATGCAGAAAAAGAAGCTGCAAAAGCTAAGATTAAAGGAGCAAATGCTGATGTAGTAGAAGTTATCTTCGACAAAGCAGGAAATGCAACTGTAATTACTAAAGATGGTAAAGTTTACACAATCGTAGCTAAAGATATCTTTAGACAAAAAGAAGTTCCAACATTACCAGGAAAAGTTGGAGTGGAAAATGCAGCTAAATTAACAGATGCAGAAAAAGAAGCTGTTAAGCAAGCATTAATTGCAGCAAATCCAAAACTTAAAGATGCTAAGATTACAATTGCTGATAATGGAGAAGCAACAATTGTTTACCCAGATGGACAAGTAGTAGTAATCCCAGCTAATAATTTAGTAACGGCTAAAGGTTCAAACGGACAAGGTACAAATGCTAAATTAGGACAACGTCTAGCTAACACAGGTACAACTGAAACTAATACTGGATTAGCAGGATTAGGATTAGGAATCCTAGGTGGATTACTTGCAGCAGCAAGACGTCGTAAAAACGATGAAAAACTAGTTTAAAAGTCTATAATAAAAACTTTTAAATATAGTAAAAAGCCCTCGATATTGTTTCGAGGGCTTTTTAGTTTTTGTTAAATTTTTGAATATAGAAAAAAATGGTTGTATACTAAATCCAGAGCATGAAAAAAAGGCTCTTTGTCAAATTTGAGGGCATGGAGAAAAATAGGAGATGAATTTCAAATTATATAATAAATCTAGTACTAGAAATTTTTGATACATGTTAATATCAAAATTCCAGTTCTGGATTATTTTTTTACATAATAAATTAGAAAGATAATACTACAACACTTAATATAATTAATCTAAGGAAATGTATACTTGAAATAATATTTTAAGATCTGGATGTGTTTGAGTTTGAATTAAATTTTTTTAATTAATTAATCTAGACTTACATTGCTTATATCCCATTTTATTGTTTTGTGGAAAAAAATGTTATAGATACCTACATGAGAGTATAGATGTTATATTAATATTCCATTAGAATTTCTCACAAGCTTCTTTTTACACGCTTATGTAATCTATATGCGGTTGCTAATGAGATATTTAGACTTTTAGCAGTCTGTTTTTATATCTAATGATTTTTTTAAATTCGTTAAAAATATTCTAATTCTTGTTTTCGTTAGGGTTTTATTTACATATTCAAATAATTGTATATATAAATAATCGTAACTATTGTCACTTGAATCCAAAAATATTGTTATCAAATATATCCAAAGGTACACTCTTATCTTTATTTCTAAAAGCGTATTTCATCGATTAACTTTCTTTTTATTGTAGTAAAAAGCAAAACGATCGAAATCTTTTTCAGTAATACCACCATCATTGAGAATTAAAAAGCTTACTAATAAACCTTCTAATCCATAACTATAAAAACTCATGATGGAGTTTTTTTGGGTATATGCACTCGGTATAATGCTTTTTGTAATTAGCTCTTTCTTTTTTTATCTAGAAGTTCATAGAATTTTTTTCACAATTTTTTAGCATCTAGATATAGTTTCTTTTCATTGTTAGTTCCTCCTTATTATGTTACTCTCTATGTAAATATCTCTATAAAGACATGAATTGATACCTTTACAAAAAAATATGAATTAGTATCGAAAAGAATGGCAAGGAATAAGTTTATGTTTAATTTTTTTCCTTTTATCGTATGTTGTACATCTAATGAATAAAACCACTTCTTCGGATAATTTTACAGTAAATTTAATATTAAACTCTTTCATAATTAGCCTCCCTTATACCGTAAACAAGTAAGGGGAAATAAGAGTTTCTATTGTTATATAATAATTATATCAGACTATTCTAAAAAAAGTAAAAGCCCTGGTTATTTTATAATATGCTTCTCAATACGGTACAAAAGTAAAAATATGTATAATTAAGGATTTATCTATATAAATATAAAAATAAAGTATAGATATTTATAACTTATATAATTTTTAAGTATATTTAAGGGATAAGTGTAATTATAGAGTATATACAAAAAAATAAATATATAATATTTAAATAATAAGTATAAAAATTTTTTTAAAAAAACTATACATTGATAAATTAAAGAAAAAAATTTATAAATATGTTATAAAAATAAGTATATAAAGAATATAAAAGTGTAAGAGATTCCTGAATTATTAGAGAAATATAAATCTTAAGAGTAAATTAAAAATTTTTTTAGGAATTTATGAGTGTTCTTTATGGACAAGCATATTAAAAATTTGGTAAAAGTAATTATAAGAGTTCTATAAAGGAAGTCCGTAAAAAAATATTAATATTACTCAAAAAAATATAAAAAAATAAAAAAATTAGATATTATATTTTTAAAAAAATAATAAAAGAAAAAAATAAAAATTATTATTTCTTATCAATAAATTAGGTTAAAAATATAATAAAAAAATTAAATAAAAAAATTTTTTAACTAATTATATAATTACTAATGGAAGACTTAAATATGAGGAGGAAATATATGGTAAGTAAAAATAACCGATATTTAAAAGAGACTAAACAAGGTACAAAAGTAGAGTCATACTCTATTAAAAAGTTTAAGGTTGGTGCTGCATCAGTGGTAATCGGTGCAAGTATCTTTTTTGGTGTAGGAGCGGTAGCACAAGCTAGTGAGGATGTAGAGAATAATACACTAGCTGAGAACACAACAAATGCTGATCAAAAATCAACAGAGATACCCAAGCCCATTTCTAAACCAGTAGTAGAAAATACTAAAGAAAGTGTTGCTTCAGCAGTAGCTACAAAAGTAGAAGAAAAAGTTGATAAAAAAATTCTAAAAGATAGTATTGCAGTACTAGAAGAAAAATTAAAATCGGCTCAAGATGCGGATAAAACAGCAGTAGAAACAGCACGTGAAGTTTTAGAAAAAGCTAAAGTAGTATTAACAAGTAAAACAGCTACAAAAGAAGAAGTAGATGAACAAGTAAAAACAGTGCAAGCATTAAGCACAGTAGTGACTGAAGCCAAGGCTCACGCATCTGAGAAAAAATTAGAAGAGAAAAAAGAAAAAGAAGAGCAAGCTATAAAGGAAGAAAAAGAAGTAGCTGAAGCTAGAAAAGAGTTGATACAAGTAGCTTCAGAAGCTGAAGTTACAAATGTATTAGCGAATGAGGCAATTCGTAAAAATGAAGTAAACATTGAAGCTAAAACTAAACTAGAAAGAGCAATAATTAAAAATCAAGCTGTTCTTACTGAAATAAAAACTCTTTTAGCTGAAAAAAACATAACAAAAGAGCAATTGGATTCTCAACTTGAACGTTTGAACGAATCGATACTTGCAGTTTATACTGAATTGAAAAATGCAGGAATTGGTCGTGATGGTAAGTTTGCAGTTGCTTTATCTGCTCAAGATTTCTATGTTGAAAAAGATACAAATGTTACACATACCTCAGAAATAAATGCGGCAAATCACACAGGAACAGATACTTACACAATTCCAATTCAAGAAATTAAACTTAATAAAGGAGCAGGTACTGATACTTCAGGATTAGAAGTAGTTGTATACTCTAACCAACGTGAAGGTGATGAAAAAAATGCTGGGAATGGGATGCATACTGAACAAGGTGGGACAAGAGGACATAACAATACAGGGCGTGTTGACTATCCTTTAACACCAGAGGCTGCTAAGAAATTAGCTGAAGAAGCTCCCCTTTGGAGAAATAAACTTCGTGCTGATGGTTCAGAGATCTCAAATAAAGCAACTGCAATTTATTCAGCTGGTGGTGGTTATGAATATCTAGCTACAGAAATTTACGGCTATGGGTATGAACAAGGAATTGATCGAGTATATATTAAAGGATTGAAAGACCGTATCGCAGTCACAGAAACTGCTAAACAGGCGGGATGGAGTCTTACTTCTGTAACGCCAACTAACCTCGTTCCAGGTCTAACATATGATGAGGCGACAGACACTATTCAAGGGGTAGTTTCTGCCAATATTGAAAATGGGGTATATGATTTACGTTTTGATGTAACTGCAAGCCATACTGATGGTCGTTCAGTAACTTTTCAACTTCAGAACTTACGTGCTGGTTGGGTAGGATGGAAAGATAGTATACCTCCAAAAATAAAATCTGATGCTGAGCGTTATGAGCGAACTGTTGGTGATGATGCAAACATCAATATTCAATATTTTGATGAATCAGGATCAAGTGCAATTCCAAAAAATACTCAAGGAAATTATAAATATGTAACTGCAGAAGGTAAAGAAATTACAGTGAGAAAATCGAACTCGAAAGCTGTAACAGGAGTATCAGGCTATAATACTACAGGTACTCAATTAGACGATTCGAAAGTTTTGATTCCTGGTACAAACTACACTCTAACGGATAGCACATCGTCAGAACAACAATCAGAACGTAGAAATATAGGGAATGCAGTAATCGGTGGAGAAATTACTGAGGCAGGTATTTATACCGTTTCTACATTTGCCAAAGATTACGATAAACTTGCCGATGGGACTGTTTGGAATCAATCAGGTCAAGAAGCGCACGCATCTCTTACAGTTGTGGTAAAACCAAAAGTTGAAGTTCAAAACGTTGAAACGTACTCAACTTCAGTACCAGTTAAAATATCTAAAGGGGCAACAAGTGCAAAAGTAACGATGCCAGATGGAACTATAACAAATCTAAAAGCAGTGAATGGTAAGTGGCTTGTAGCTAGTGATTCAACTAATACAGCAGTTACTGAAAATCAAGAACTAGGTGCTGTAGATTCTAATACAGTCTTTAATATTCCTGTCACATCAAGAGCAACTGCAAAAGCTGGTGTGGATAATATTACTGTTGAAGCATCGTCTGAAAATGTTAAGGGAACTTTCCTACGTGAACAAGTTGAATTGACTGGAACTGATGGTCAAAAACACACTGCAACATTAAATAGTGAGACTGGTCATTGGCAACTTCCTGCTGAGTATGCTGAAGTTAGGACAGTAAATGCGGATGGTACTACAACTTGGACTAAACGTCAAGTATACACTGAAGCACAACAAGATGGAGGTATGAAATTCTACATCTATGAATATACTCGTCAGTTAGATGAAAATGGTAAAGTGACAAGCGTTGAGACACCAACACGTCCGTTGACTACTATGTTTCTCAAAATACTGATTTAGCAGGCAATGGAATGTCAGTAACAATTACCTATGATAAACATTCGAATACATGGACTTCATCTGATGGAACAAAAGTGACTGCAACTAAGGTGGATAATAATTCTTGGGAAGTACATACCGAATCAGGATTTGGTGGTGTTATTAAAGGAACAATCGCAACCAATACTGATGTTGCAACTGTTGTAAATACAAAACCAACAGCAACTTCACAGGATTACACTTCGACTAAGGGGACGGCTGTTGATCTTCGTAATGAAGCAAAAGCTGCAGTGACAATCTCAGATGTTGAGGATACAAAATATGGTAAGACAACATATATCACGAGAATTACAGTGATATCTCCATCAGGGGTTAAGAAGGTATATGATACTAAGCAAGATGCGTCTAACTATAATCTTGCTAGTGGTTATACTCTAAATGAAGTAGGTGTTTATACTGTGACAGTTGATGTTGTTGATAGTAATGGAAATTACACAACTGAGGCTACAATAGGTGGTATAGAATCTGGTATTGATCATGGAGAAGGTTCTTCAACAGCTTCAACTACCTACCATATCACTGTAACAGATAGTATAGAGGGGCATAACGTAACTTCAACAGATATTCAAGGAGTTACTCAAACTGGTACTCCAAACTTTACATCTGTTGGGGATGGCTCTCCTGTAGTACCAAGTGCTACATCACCAGCTAAGTTGGTTAACCCTACTTCTGGAGAATTAGTAGATGAAGTGACAATTAATGGTCAAGGAACATATACTATTAACAATGCAACGGGGGTAGTAACATTTGTACCATTGAATACTTTTATAGGTACAGCAACTCCGGTAACTGTGTCCTTAACAACGACTCTTGGCCAAGATTTATCTGGGAATCCAATTACAGCAACTGCAACAGCAACCTACACACCGACAGTGACTGAAGTAGTACCAACAGCGAAAGAATCTGAAACAAAAGACATTCAAGGAGCTGTTCAAAAATCTCCAGTAGTGTTTGATGTGAAAGATGAAGAAGATAAATCTACAGTTAACTTTGATCGTGGTGATGAGAGAGTAGAACTAAATAAATCTACATTAACATTAGTAAATGCTGCAGGAGAGAAAGTTAATGAGGTAGTAATTGCAAATGAAGGTAAATATGTACTGAAAGATGGAGTAATTGAATTTACGCCAGAAAAACAATTTGTAGGTAAAGCTACAAGTGTGACAGTACAAGTAGAAGATGTTAACGGAAAAGTAGCTACTACAAAATACACACCGGAAGTGGTAGGAGTACAACCTACAGCTACACCAGCTGAAACAACGGATATTCAAGGTGTTCCACAAAAAGGTGTGCCAGAATTTCTAGGTGGAAGAGTTAGTATAAATGGCGTTGAAAAAATAGTTCCAATTGATGAAACAAAAGGTCTTGAGTTAACTAATCCAGAAACTGGAGAAAAAGGTGATGTAATCACGGTACCGGGTGAAGGTAAATATGAAGTTAACAATGGTGTGGTAGTATTCACACCAGAACCACAATTTACAGGTAAAGCTAAAGGTGTTAATGTGACACGTGTGGATATGAATGGAACACCAGTCACGGCTAAGTATACACCAACAGTAACACCAATAAAACCAACAGGAGAAAATGTAACTTCAACTGATATTCAAGGAAAAGTACAAGAAGGAACACCTGTATTTACAGAAGGTGACAAACGAGCACCTATCGAAATTACAGATAAAAAACCAGCTAAATTCATAGTTGGAGGTAAAGAGGTAGATGCTACGGAAATTCCAGCGACTAAAGAAGGAAAAGAAGTAGGTAAATATACTCTTGATAAAAATACTGGGAAAGTAACATTTACTCCAAATAAAGACTTTGTAGGAACTCCGGATTCAGCAACAGTACAAGTACAAGACAAGAATGGAACACCAGCGACAGCTACTTATACACCGACAGTAACACCAGTAAAACCAGAGGGAATACCTGCGAAATCAACTGATATCCAAGGGAAAGTACAAACAGGAAAACCTGAATTCAAACCAGGAAACCCAGAAGTGCCAATGGATGAAGAAGTACCAGCAACATTTGAAGATGGACAAACTACGAAGACAGTAGATAAAGTAGGAACATATACAGTAGCGAAAGATGGAACAGTAACATTTACACCAGAAAAAACATTTACAGGAGAAGCACCAGCGGTAACTGTAAAACGTGTAGACAAGAATGGAACACCAGCAACAGCTACTTACACACCGACAGTGACTGAAGTAGTACCAACAGCAAAAGAATCTGAAACAAAAGATATTCAAGGAGCTGTTCAAAAATCTCCAGTAGTGTTTGATGTGAAAGATGAAGAAGATAAATCTACAGTTAACTTTGATCGTGGTGATGAGAGAGTAGAACTAAATAAATCTACATTAACATTAGTAAATGCTGCAGGAGAGAAAGTTAATGAAGTAGTAATTGCAAATGAAGGTAAATATGTACTGAAAGATGGAGTAATTGAATTCACGCCAGAAAAACAATTTGTAGGTAAAGCTACAAGTGTGACAGTACAAGTAGAAGATGTTAACGGAAAAGTAGCTACTACAAAATACACACCGGAAGTGGTAGGAGTACAACCTACAGCTACACCAGCCGAAACAACTGATATTCAAGGAAAAGTACAAACAGGAAAACCTGAATTCAAACCAGGGAATCCAGAAGTACCAATGGATGAAGAAGTACCAGCAACATTTGAAGATGGACAAACTACGAAGACAGTAGATAAAGTAGGAACATATACAGTAGCGAAAGATGGAACAGTAACATTTACACCAGAAAAAACATTTACAGGAGAAGCACCAGCGATAACTGTAAAACGTGTAGATAAGAATGGAACACCAGCAACAGCTACTTATACACCAACGGTAACACCAGTAAAACCAACAGGAGAAAATGTAACTTCAACTGATATTCAAGGAAAAGTACAAACAGGAAAACCTGAATTCAAACCAGGGAATCCAGAAGTACCAATGGATGAAGAAGTACCAGCAACATTTGAAGATGGACAAACTACGAAGACAGTAGATAAAGTAGGAACATATACAGTAGCAAAAGATGGAACAGTAACATTTACACCAGAAAAAACATTTACAGGAGAAGCACCAGCGGTAACTGTAAAACGTGTAGATAAGAATGGAACACCAGCAACAGCTACTTATACACCGACAGTAATTGAAGTAACACCAACAGGTGAAGTATCAGAAACTGAAGGTGCTCGTGGGATAGTTCAAAAATCTCCTGTAGTATTTGACGCTCCAGATCAAGACAATACAACGGTGAACTTTAATAAAGGCCACGAAAAAGTTGCTCTTGATAAATCTACTCTGACACTGGTAGATAAAACTGGAAAAGAAATGAAAGAAGTTATAGTTCCAGGAGAAGGAACATACGTACTTAAAGATGGTGTGATTGAATTTACACCAGAAAAAGATTTTGTAGGAAGAGCTAGTGGAGTAACAGTTCAAGTTAAAGATGAAAATGGGAAAGTAGTTTCTAAAACTTACACACCAACAGTACGTCCGATAACTTCATTCAAAGATAAAGAAGGAAACGAGATTCCAAAATATCCAAGTGAACCAGGAACAGTAGATAAGAAAGACATCCCAGAATACAGATTCGTAGAAACTAAGAAACTACCAAATGGAGATACAGAACACATCTACGAAAAAGTAAATACATTCTTCAAAGATAAAGAAGGAAATGAGATTCCGAAATATCCAAGTGAGCCGGGAACAGTAGATAAGAAAGACATTCCAGAATACAGATTCGTAGAAACTAAGAAACTACCAAACGGAGACACAGAACATATCTACGAAAAAGTAAATACATTCTTCAAAGACAAAGAAGGAAATGAGATTCCGAAATATCCAAGTGAACCAGGAACAGTAGATAAGAAAGACATCCCAGAATACAGATTCGTAGAAACTAAGAAACTACCAAACGGAGACACAGAACACATCTACGAAAAAGTAAATACATTCTTCAAAGATAAAGAAGGAAATGAGATTCCGAAATATCCAAGTGAGCCGGGAACAGTAGATAAGAAAGACATCCCAGAATACAGATTCGTAGAAACTAAGAAACTGCCAAATGGAGATACAGAACACATCTACGAAAAAGTAAATACATTCTTCAAAGACAAAGAAGGAAATGAGATTCCGAAATATCCAAGTGAGCCAGGAACAGTAGATAAGAAAGACATCCCAGAATACAGATTCGTAGAAACTAAGAAACTACCAAATGGAGATACAGAACACATCTACGAAAAAGTAAATACATTCTTCAAAGACAAAGAAGGAAATGAGATTCCGAAATATCCAAGTGAGCCAGGAACAGTAGATAAGAAAGACATTCCAGAATACAGATTCGTAGAAACTAAGAAACTACCAAACGGAGACACAGAACATATCTACGAAAAAGTAAATACATTCTTCAAAGACAAAGAAGGAAATGAGATTCCGAAATATCCAAGTGAACCAGGAACAGTAGATAAGAAAGACATCCCAGAATACAGATTCGTAGAAACTAAGAAACTACCAAATGGAGATACAGAACATGTCTACGAAAAAGTTAAGACTTCATTCAAAGATAAAGAAGGAAATGAAATTCCGAAATATCCAAGTGAGCCAGGAACAGTAGATAAGAAAGACATCCCAGAATACAGATTCGTAGAAAGTAAAAAACTACCAAACGGAGATACAGAACACATCTACGAAAAAGTAAATACATTCTTCAAAGATAAAGAAGGAAATGAGATTCCGAAATATCCAAGTGAGCCAGGAACAGTAGATAAGAAAGACATCCCAGAATACAGATTCGTAGAAACTAAGAAGTTGCCAAACGGAGATACAGAACACATCTACGAAAAAGTAAATACATTCTTCAAAGATAAAGAAGGAAAAGAGATTCCGAAATATCCAAGTGAACCAGGAACAGTAGATAAGAAAGACATCCCAGAATACAGATTCGTAGAAAGTAAAAAAACTACCAAACGGAGACACAGAACATATCTACGAAAAAAAGTAAATACATTCTTCAAAGATAAAGAAGGAAATGAGATTCCGAAATATCCAAGTGAACCAGGAACAGTAGATAAGAAAGACATCCCAGAATACAGATTCGTAGAAACTAAGAAGTTGCCAAACGGAGATACAGAACATGTCTACGAAAAAGTTAAGACTTCATTCAAAGATAAAGAAGGAAACGATATTCCGAAATATCCAAGTGAACCAGGAACAGTAGATAAGAAAGACATTCCAGAATACAGATTCGTAGAAACTAAGAAACTACCAAATGGAGACACAGAACACATCTATGAAAAAGTAACGACACCTACTCCGGTAGTAGAAAAAACAACTTCATGGATAGATGAAAATGGAAATCCATTAAAATCAACTGAAAAAGGAATTAAAGATCCAGGTTCTATTCCAGGATATGAACTTGTGAAGACGACAGTAGATAACGATGGAAACAAGGTGCATATCTTTAAGAAATTAACTACTTTAGTTCCTGAAGTGAAAGGAAAACGTTTAGCGAATACAGGAACAACAGAAACTAACAGTAGCTTAGCGGGACTAGGTTTAGCGATTTTAGGATTGGCTACAGCTAGAAAACGTCGTAGAGATAAATAAGAAGATAACAATAAAATATAAGAGTATATGCTTTAAAAATATCTTCTAAATATAAAAATAGTAATAGCTCCCAGAATTCAGATGAATTTTTGGGGGCTATTGTTAAATTAACTTTAAAAAAATACATTATAAAAGTGATAAATTTATAAAAAGTAGTTTATGTTTTTATAAGAATGATAAAAGGGGATAATAGATGAAAAATCTAAATATAAAAAATAGTTATTATTTTATTACATGCTATAGAGAAATAAGATATATCTATATATGGATTGTATGTTAACTTATGTTTTATATGTTTAACTGAATAAGAAATTTATATGTGCAAATGAAAAATATATATAAGAAAAATATTTTTTTATAAAAAGTCTTCGAATGATTTTTATTTAGTCTTTATATTATAAGTTAAAAAGATGCCTGATATCATCGGTTGAAGGTTAATGTTTTTTTACATGAAACAATTAATAATTTTGAGAAAGATTCGAAAATAATAAGTGGTTTTTAAAAAAAGGTAGAGCAGTTTTTTTAGAAACTAATGAAACTATTGCGTACTAGAAAAAAATGAGAGGTATTGAAGATGAGGGAGGTGTGGTTTTTAATACTTTCCAATAAATTCTTATATAATATACTGAAAAGAAGGAACAGGTACTGATTGATAATTTGAATTAGAGTTGCCATTCTGAGAACTCAACTATTTTTTTAAATATAATGTAAATTATTATCAGCCAAAGTATATTTTTATGTTATAATTCAAGTAATATATGAATTTAAGGAGAAAACATATGAAACCATTTACTAGAAAAATAGAAAAAATATTAGCTTGGATAGCGAATGTTATTATGATACTTATGACAGTTTTACTGTCTTTAGGAGCATTTTCTAGCCAATTAGAAGTCGCGCTTAAACAGCCGCAATTAGAGCCTGTACTATATAATTTGTTACAAGATCCAGGGATTTCATCGTTATTGGCATCTTCAGGTATGAATATTGTAACTTTACTTGTAGTAATTGTAAAAATTTATGCAGTGGTTGCAATAATTGCAATCGTAATTGCGTTAATAGCTTCATTTACTATGAGAGCAAGAATTATTTCAGGAATTTTATTCCTAATTTCAGCGATAGTAGTTGGTATAATGACAGTTGGACTATTAATTCCTGTGTACTTATTATACTTTGTAGTTGCGATAATGTTATTTGTAAGAAAACCACCTAAAAATAATGTAGATGCAGACTTTACGCAAACATCTGAACAACAAGGAATTGACAGATTAGAATATTTATAGGATTAAACTATCGACTTATTGTGGTAGATATTTGAGAAAGTTTAAAGCTATTTTATTGATTTATAGACTATTGAAGATGTTTTTTTAAGCTATCTTCTGAATTAAAGTTAAATTTATCAATAGAATAGTTTTTTTATTTTTTTAAAGTGAAAGAAATATAATAATCTGTTGAAAAATTTTTGATGAATCTGAGGTAATTTTTAAATAGAATTGAATAGAGATGATTAAAAAAATATAAAATTAAAAATAATTTTTTTATATTTGAGAATAAGAATGGAGATATAAAATACGCAATAAGAATGAATTATCTCTATTTTATATAGTATATTTAAATTAATTAAATCTTTGATAAATATAGCTTTTTATAGTATAATTACTAAGATAAAGTATTTTTTTGTATAGGTTCGTAATATGATTGAAATAATTGTTAATTCTAGAAGTAAAAAGTCTTATTGAACTTGAAAGAATAGAAAATGAACTAAAGTTAATGATGCTATCCCTACAAGGTGTTAAAAACATCTAAAAAGAAAAATGCCAATGACTTGATGAATGAAGTAACTGGGGATGACTTAATAGTTATCGGTGGGGATGGAACAATTAATGAAGTGATAAACAACTATCATGGAAAAGAATTTATTTATCTTGCTTATGGTTCGGGTAATGATCTTGCTAGGTCTATAAAGTTTAATAGAAATATTGAAATAAGTAAGTTATTAGACTCAAATAAATATATTGAATACGATGTTGGAGTTGTTAACGATAGAAAATTCTGTTCAGGGTTCGACATTGGTTTTAATGCAGATATAATAAAAAGAGCTAATGGTTCCAGGCTAAAGAAATACCTAGGAAAGTATATTTATTTTCTTGAGGGAGTTATAGGTATTATAAGACTTAAGAAATATAAAGCAAAAATATTATGGGATGCTGGGGAAATTGATACTGACAAGTTGTATCTACTTAATGTAATGGTTCAGCCTTATGAAGGTGGAGGGATAAAGTTTGCCCCAAATGCAACAGGTCAAGATAATATTCTTCATGTTATGATAATGGAGAATATGACTGTTATAACATTCATATACAATTATCTATGTTTACTTCTGAAAAGACATGACAAACTTAAGAATATTAAACATATAAGAACTCATAGATTAATAATAAAAAAACAAATCAGAAATACTTTCAAATTGATGGAGAATTAGTAAATAATATAGAACAACTAGAGTTGAGTTGTATTAGTAAATTTTATAAATTGAAGAGGTTAGAAATTAATGAGAAGAAATTCGAGTAGTCGTAATAATAACCATGTTATGAATATAGAGCTTTTTTGAAATCATCAATGGAATATTGACTATTTTGTTGGTTATACTCGGAAGCTTAGTAATCTGGACGATGTTGAAATATGATTTTTTTAAACTTTTAGAGGTATTAACTATGGAGTAATCGTAGTAATAATTTTTGGCAATAGTACTTTCAGTATTCTTGGTAATTAAGAAAAAGGCGAAAAATATTTAATACAATAATGTTGATTATTATTAATATTATCTTAGTATTTTTCTTACATGCAGTTTAGAACAGCAATCGGCTTATTCGATAACTTAAACAGTAATGCAACAGTTAGTGAATACACTATGAGTGTTGTTGTTATGAAAAATGATACAGTAGAAAAACTTTCAGATTTAAATAGTACATCGGTAGCAGCCCCAGTATCTACAGATGGGGAAAATATTAATAAGTTGATGAAAGAAATTCGTGACAAAGAAAAACAAAGTTTAAATCTTACAGAATCTAAAAATTATATTTCAGCTTATGAAGAACTAACTACAGGAACTAGCAGGGTAATGATACTTAATAGTTCATTTGAAGATCTTATTACTAGTCAACATGTAGATTTTAAAGAAAAAACGAAAAAAATATATGAGTATAAAATAACAAAAACTGTCAGTACAAAGGCAAAACAAAATGTTGGTGATACATTTAATGTCTATATAAGTGGTATCGATACATTTGGACCAGTATCAAGCGTAAGTCGATCAGATGTTAATATTATTATGACAGTTAATAAGAAAACTGGAAGAATTTACTAACTACTACACCGCGTGATTCTTATGTAAAAATAGCAGATGGTGGAAACAACCAATATGATAAGCTTACACATGCAGGACTTTATGGGGTAGATTCTTCGATTCACACGCTAGAGAATCTATACGGTATTAAGATAGATTACTACGCTAGACTTAACTTCACATCATTCCTAAAACTAATTGATACAGTTGGTGGGGTAGATGTGTATAATGGCCAGTCGTTTGTATCGTATGGTGGGAAAAAAGCTTTCCAACCCGGGTTGTTACATATGAATTCTGAAGATGCTTTAATGTTTGTTCGTGAAAGATATGGTTTAACCGGCGGTGACAATGATCGAGGTAAAAACCAAGAAAAAGTTATCACTGCAATTATTAAGAAACTAACTTCAAAAGAAGGTTTATCAAATTATCAAAGTGTTATTAAGGATCTTAGTCAATCTATTCAGACTAATATGCCGATAGAAACAGCTATGGGGCTTGCTAATGAACAACTTAGCGCAGGTAAAGATTATAATGTAGCCTCTCAAGCTTTAACAGGGACAGGGAGTATGGGCTTACCTTCATATGCAATGCCTGGGGCGAACTTATATATGACACAAATCGATGAACAAAGTTTATCAGAAGTTACAAATAATATTAAAGAAGTATTGGAAGGTAAGTAGATGAGAGAAGGAATTAGGATGATAGACATACATTCCCATGTAATCTTCGGAGTAGATGATGGTGCAAAAAGCGAAAAAGATACTCGTGATTTACTAGAAGAAAGTTATAGACAGGGTGTTAGGGTGATTATTGCAACACCTCACAGAAGACGCGGGATGTTTGAGACAGACATAGAGATAATAAAAGAGAATTTCAAACGTGTAGAAGAAATTGCTGGTGAAGTAGCTCAAGATTTAAGAGTTTACTTAGGAAGTGAAGTTTATTATAAAGAAGGTGAAATCGCTAGGATTGAAAGTGGAGAGTACCCAAGATTAGCAGAAACAGACTATGTGCTTGTAGAATTTCCTTATGAAATGCGCTATAAAGAAATCCATAGAGCGTTGAATAAAGTTATATTACTTGGATTAACGCCAGTAGTAGCACATGTTGAGAGATATAACGATGTAGACGAAAAAGGTGTTCAGGAACTAATAAACATGGGCGCATACATCCAAGTTAATGCTGCAAGTGTTCTAAAACCAAAATTATTTGGTGATAAACATAAGCACTATAAAAAACGTGCTAAAAAATACTTAGAAGCGGAGTTAGTTCACTTTATCGCAAGTGACATGCATAATATGAATTCTCGAAGGACATATATGAGAGAGGCATATGATATTATCGAGGAAAAATATGGGCCTACAATAGCCTATGAACTATTTGAAAAAAATCAAGAAAAACTATTAATGAATAAAATAATTTAATTGAGAGGAAAAGTATAAAATGGATAATCAAGAAAAAGATTTAATACAGTTAGACATTATGCTACTGATAAAAAAAGTATTTGGGAGAAGAAAATATTAATTTTGCTAGTGACATTTCTATTTGCTGCAGTATCACTTGCTTATAGTATTTTCTTGGTAACACCACAATACTCATCTACTACAAAAGTATATGTAGTTAATCAAAAGAAAGATGATAAAGCAATCACTACACAGGATGTTCAATTAGGATCACTATTAGTAAAAGACTATAAAGAGATTATTCTTTCGAATAAAGTTATGGAAGATTCAGCTGAAAAAAGTGGATTAGGATTAACAGCAAAACAATTGGCAGGGAAAGTTAGTGTAGATGCACCAAAAGATACACGTATTATCTCTATCACTGTTCGAGATAAAGACCCACAAGTAGCGAGTGAACTAGCTAATACTGTAAAAGAAGTATCAGCGGATCAAATTAAAGAAGTAACAAAAATAGATGATGTGACGACACTTGAAGAGGCAAAAGCAGCAACGTCTCCAAGTTCACCGAATATTCCTAAAAATGGAATTTTAGCAACAGTACTAGGTTTTATTATAGCTGTAGCTGGAGTAGTATTATTCGAATTATTAGATGATAGAATTAAAAGAGCAGAAGATATTGAAGATGGTATGGGGCTAGTACTCTTAGGAGTAGTTCCAGATACAAAAATAGGAAAGAGATAGGATAAGAAAACATGGCACAAATTAATTTACTAACAAATAAAAACATAGTAGATCCTAAAAACGAAGAGTATTACAATGCCTTACGTACTAATATCCAGTTTTTAGGAAAAGATAAAAAGGTAATTGCAATTACATCAACTTCTGAAAACGAAGGAAAAAGTACAATATCAACGAACTTGGCTATTTCATTAGCGAGATTGGGACTGAAGACTATTTTAGTAGACGCGGATACGCGTAAGTCTGTTATGGCGGGACGTTTCAAATTTAAAAGTAAAATAAGTGGATTAACTAATTACCTATCTGGAGTATCTCCAATTGAGGATATTATTTATGAGACAGATATCCAACATTTAAATGTTATACCAGCTGGTCAAGTACCACCAAATCCAACGGGATTGTTACAAAATAAAAATTTCAATATCATGATTGAGGTATTTAGAGAGTATTATGACTATGTGATTATTGATACACCACCTGTTGGACAGGTTATTGATGCAGCTATAGTAGCTCCTAAGACAGATGGAGTAGTAATGGTGGTTGAAGCTAATCGTGTTAAGAAAAAAGTTCTAGAGAAAGCCAAAGAACAACTGGAAAAAGGTGGAGCAGAATTTCTAGGTGTAATCTTAAACAAAGTTAACTCAAACGAACTTGGTTATGGTGGTTACTACGGTCATTATGGTAGCTATGGAATAAACAGAGAAAAAGATATGAAGTAAAGCCTAAGTTAAGAGGAGAACAAGATGTATTATATTAGAAGAAATAGTAAGTTTTTGTTCTTAGTGACTGATTTAATAGCTTTATCTTTAGCTTATATTTTTAGCTTTGATTTTCAAGAAAAGTCAAAAGATAATTTATACTTTTTTATTGTTGTGAATATTATAGGTGTCTTAGTGGCACTTATGTCGGAAGAGTACTGGACGATATCGGAACGTGGTTACCTTAAAGAGCTTAAGACTACGTTCTTATATGTACTGAAGATTGTTTCATTATTCACATTGTTTTTAGTAATGTTTAACCGTAAAGATTTCTTTAATATAATAGAAAGTTTTGGAATTGATTATTTATCTAGTTTTGGCATTTATTTTTCATTTATTGTGTAAGAACTATTTCTAAAAAAATAAATAATCGATATCGAGATGATAGTCGTAATATTATAATTTTGTCAGAGTTTTTGTGATTTAGATACTATTGGAGAGCTTCCTAATAATTATAAAGTACTAGCATATGCAAACAAATCAGATGAATACACGTATAATTCTAAACCTGTAGTACATAATATTTCTGAAATTAGAGATTTTTTATCTCATCATAGAGTTGATGAAATATATGCTAATTTATCATCGCAAACAAGCTTAGTAGAAATTTTTAAGATTTTTGAAATACTCGGTATTCCAACAAAAATCAATATTACACCAATTATAAATGAAGTTGGTGCAAATACGGCCGTTACCTTCCAAGGAGATAATATTTACCTAACATCAGCGATAAAAATAGCAACACTGCGCCAGGTAATTTTGAAGAGAGTTATGGATATCATACTTTCAATAGTGGGGCTATTGTTGACTATTGTTGTTGGTTTAATAATACTACCAATAGTGAAAAAACAGGCGCCAGGGCCACTTATTTTCACACAAACAAGGATAGGGCAAAATGGTAAAAAATTCAAAATATACAAATTTAGAAGTATGTATATGGATGCAGAGGAAAGGAAAGCAAAGTTACTTAGCCAAAATGAGCTAGAGACGACTTTAATGTTTAAGATGGAAAATGATCCAAGGGTGTTTCCATTTGGACAAAAACTTCGTGATTGGTCGTTGGACGAGCTTCCACAATTTATTAATGTTCTTAAGGGGGATATGAGTGTTGTGGGAACGAGACCTCCAACAGTTGATGAATATACGCAGTATGATCTTCACCATTTTAAACGTATGCAGGTGAAACCTGGTATTACAGGGATGTGGCAGGTTAACGGAAGAAGTAACATTCTTGATTTTGAAGAAGTAGTTAAATTAGATATGAAATATATCGAAAATTGGTCATTAAGATTGGACATAAAGATTATATTTAAAACTATAATGGTTGTCCTGAAAAGAGAAGGAAGTAAATAATAAAGGGAAAAGTAAACAAATAGGGAGTGGAGTGCTACGTAAAAGTATACTTTATAAAGTATTATGGAGAGTACTTAGATGAAGCGGTTTATTGATTTCAAGATTGTTTGATAAAAGCTCCTTTGCAATCTAATAAACGGTGCGGAGGCGACTCTAGAAAATCAATTTCTATGAAAGTACGATTTTTGAGTCGCTTATGTCACTGCTTCTCACAAAAAAAAGACTGTGTTTCGTCGCCAAACAAAAACACAGACTAATATAAGTGAATAAGGATATATTAACATAAAAATTGATAAAATGGAAGTGAAAAGATCAAAATGCAGCATATTTTTATAGTAGGTTCAAAAGGTATACCAGCCAAATATGGTGGTTTTGAAACATTTGTAGAAAAATTAACAGAAAATCAAAAAGACAAAAATATACAATACCATGTAGCGTGTACAAAAGAAAATAATGATAAATCTGGAATTTTGGAAAGAGAATTTGTACATAATGGAGCGAAGTGTTATACTATAGATTTACCTAATATTGGGCCAGCCAAAGCGATTTATTACGATGTAAAAGCATTGGAATGGGCAATAAAAAAAGCAGAAAAAGAAAAATATGAAAGACCAATATTCTATGTTCTTGCATGTAGAATAGGACCGTTTATAGCTCGATTAAAGAGAAAAATAGACAAGATAGGTGGAGTACTATTAGTTAATCCAGATGGGCATGAATGGTTAAGAGAAAAATGGAGTTTACCAGTTAGAAAATATTGGAAAATATCAGAGAGTCTTATGGTAAAATATGCACATAAACTTGTTTGTGATAGTAAAAATATAGAAAAAAATATTAAAGAGGATTATAAAAAGTATAGTCCGAAAACGACTTATATAGCTTATGGGACAGATTTAAATAAAAGTACTCTTACAAATGAAAGTGAAGTAGTGAGAGAGTGGTTTGCCAGTAAAAGCTGTTAAAGAAAAATGATTACTACTTAGTAGTAGGAAGATTTGTTCCAGAAAATAACTACGAAACAATGATTAGAGAATTTATGAAATCTAGTAGTAAGAAAGATTTTTGTATTAATAACAAATGTTGAGCAAAAATTCATTTTTACGAAAAGTTAAAAAGAAACTACAGGATTTGATAAAGATGCACGTATTAAATTTGTTGGAACAGTATATAATCAAGAACTGTTAAAATACATACGAGAAAATGCATTTGCATATTTCCATGGTCATGAAGTTGGTGGAACAAATCCGTCATTATTAGAAGCACTAGGAAGCACTAGATTAAACTTATTATTGGATGTAGGCTTTAATAGGGAAGTAGGGGAAAATGGAGCACTATATTGGGAAAAAGACAATCTTCATATTCTTATTGAAGAAGCTGAAAAGTTAGATGATGAAAAAATAAAAATTCTTGAAGAAAATGCTAAAGAGAGAATTAAGAAACAATTTTCTTGGGAATATATAGTCAATCAGTATGAGAAGGAGTTTAGAGAATGAAATATACTAAAGATGATATAATTGTTTTTGAATGATGTTGGAATAAAAATTATATCAGAACGAGTTATTGAAAATTCTAAAAGATATAGTATCTTTTTGAAAAACATGAAATAGATTATTCATTAAGTGGTGGTAGTATTCTAGGAGCAATTCGACATAAAGGATTTATTCCATGGGATGATGACATAGATATAAATATTCCAAGAAAAAGGCTATGATAAATTATTAGAAATTTTTCGACACTGAGCTAGGAGAATCGTATTATTTGCAAACCCAAAAATCTGATCCTGAATTAGGTTTATTAGTAACACAAATAAGAGGGACAGTCGCTAGAAGAAAGTATGATTGGAAATCCCCGGAAAAACAATGTGGAATATCAATTGATTTATATATAGTAGAGAATACCTTTGATAATGTAGCGTTAAGATTTATTCAAAAATATTCAAGTTTAATGCTGAATTTTTGGAGTTTCTGCTGTTCGAGATTTTTAACAATAGAAACTTACCTAAAGAAATACGAGAATTAGAAGAACGGGAAGTAAATTATTCTTCTATAAAAATTATTTTTTTGGAAGGATTTTAAGAATTATATCTCTAAAAAAAGATGGTTATTATGGAACGACAAATGTAATTCATGGTGTAAAGATGAGGATAGCAAATTTGTGGCAATACCTACAGGTAGAAAAGCATTTTTTCCAAAAGAAATATATAGACGAGAAGATATGAGTGTCTATAAAAAGGGATATTTGAAGGACAACAACTAAATATACCTATATTTGCAGAAGATTATTTAAGAATTTTTTTATGGTGAGGATTATATGAATATTCCTCCAAGAGGAAAAAGAGAAAAACATCTGTTTTTTTAGAATTAAAATATTAGGAGAAATTATATGAATATAGCGTTATTAACGGCTTCTGGAATAGGAAGTAGAATAAAGCAAGATATACCAAAGCAGTTTATACATGTAGAAAATAAGCCCATAATTATTCATACTTTAGAAAAGTTTCAAAATCACCCAGGTATAGATGAAATTTGTGTAGTAATATTAAAAGGTTGGGAAGAAATGTTAAGATCTTATGCTAGACAGTTTAATATTACAAAAATTAAAAGTATATAGTTAATGGTGGTGATACAGGTCAGTTATCAATTTATAATGGATTGACAGAAATAAGAAAACATCATGAGGAAGATGTAACGGTTGTAATACATGATGGAAATAGACCAATGGTTAGTAATGAAATTATTGATGATGCATTTTTAACTTATAAAAAAAGTACGGTAGTGCTGTCGCTGCGATTCCTTGCGTAGAAGTAACTTTTTGTGTTAGATAATAAGGAAGAAAAATAAATCTTTAAAATCTGTAAATAGAGACTTATTAAGACGAACACAAACACCACATATTTATGATTTAGAGGATATATTGTCTTTACATAACGAAGCTATGAAAAATGGTATAACAGAAGTAGCAGCTTCATGTGAATTGATGAAAAATTTTCGAAGAGAAACTTATTTTTTTCATCTGGATCAGAAAAAAATTTAAAAATTACAACGTTAGATGATTTAGAAATATTTAAAAGCATTATTAAATGCTAAAAAAAGAACATTGGATTAAGGAATAACTATGAATTTATTGAAAGTAGAAAAATTATTATAAAAGTGTCAAAGCATCTTTTAAATAGCATAGTGAATGTAGAAAAATTAAAAAAATTCATCTATCTTAATAACAGGTTCAACAGGATTAATATGTTCATCAATAATAGATGAGCTCTTGGTTTTGAACGAACTATTTGATTATAATATTAGGATATATGCTTGTGCTAGAAGCCAAAACAGTATAAATAAGAGATTTGAGAGATATAAAGATAATAAAAATCTTATTTATATACAATATGATGCTAAAGAGAATATAGATTTTTAATGTTAAAAGTCGACTATGTTATTCATGGTGCTAGTAATGCTAGTCCAGAACTATATGTGAAAGAACCAGTAGAGACAATGTTGAGTAATATATTTGGAATGAAAAACTTATTAGAATTTTCTAAAAATAATACTGTAAAATCTTTGGTATATATATCATCTAGTGAAGTTTATGGTATAAAAGAAAATGTAAAACCATATGTAGAAGATGAGTATGGATATATTGATATATTAAATGTTAGATCATCGTATTCAAGTTCTAAAAGAGCAACAGAAACACTGTGCATAAGTTATGCTAATGAGTACGACTTAGATGTTAAGATAGTTAGACCAGGACATATATATGGGCCTAGTGCAAAAGAAACTGATAGAAGGATATCTTCAAGTTTTTTAAGAGATGCCTTAAGAGGCGAAAATCTTGTTATGAAGAGTGCTGGAGAACAAATAAGGTCTTATTGTCATAGTTTGGATTGTGCAAGCGCAATTTTAACGGTATTACTAAGTGGAAGATTAGGGGAAGCATACAATATTTCTAATAAAAATTCAATAATAACAATAAAAGAGATGGCAGAAATAATCTCAAGAATAGCAAATGTGGAATTAATTTTACAACTACCTAATGATTTAGAAATAAAACAACAAAATCCAATGAATAATTCAAGTTTAAATAGTTATAAGTTAGAAACATTAGGATGGAAAGGGATTTTTACAGCTGAAGAAGGTTTTAAGGAAACATATAGTGTATTGGAGGATTATTATGGGAAATAGAACTATATTAATTATGATGGCAACATATAATGGAGAAAAAAATATTGCTAAACAGTTAGATACAATAATAAATCAGACATACACAAATTGGGAGTTAATTATTAGGGATGACATTTCTACTGATAATACATTAAGTATAATAAAAAGATTATGCAAAAAAAGGATAATAGAATAAAATACATTCTTAGTAACTCGCAAAAACATGGAGCGTATTATAATTTTTGGGCTTATTAATTATGTGAAAAATTAAAAAAATATGATTTTTACATGTTTGCGGATCAAGATGATGAATGGGATAATATAAAGATTGAGGAATACTTAAAATTTTACGATTCAAAAGTTAATACTGATATTCCAATAGTTATATATGGTAATATGAGGATAATAGATGAAAATGGAGAAGTAGTTTTTCAAAATATGGATGAACTAACTGGAATAGGATATACTAATGTTATAACTTCATTTTTCGCGCATAAAACTTATGGTTGCACAGTTCTCTTTTAATTTTGAATTGTTAAAGAGCTTACCTGTAATAGAAAATAATGATTTAGTTTTAGGATATCTTTCACATGATAATTTTGTAACTAAGTGGGCTGGAATCTTTGGAAAGGTCTATTTTCTTCCACTAACAACTATGGGATATCGACGTTATAATGAGAATGTTACGAGTAAACATAGTTATGATTATGGATTTAAGAGAATTTTTCAGAAGAGTTTCAAAAAAATTAATGAATTAGCAAAAGATCATGCTTTTAACTTATAGTCAATCATTAGCAACAATTAAAATTATGAAAAAGAGAAAAATCTAAGCATGGAACAGACAAAAAGTCCTAAATAATATTGAAAAAGTAATTTTTAAATGGTGGAATTTACGGTTTAAGAAGTGTAAATAAATTTGAAGTTGATTGGGGAAATAAAGTTAAGAATATAAGTAGAAAAATTTATCTTGACTTCAAGTATTTATAAGAAGTATTTGAAATAAAAAGAGGTGAAATAATGATATCAGTCGCTATGACAACATACAATGGAGAAAAAAATATAGTTGAACAATTAGATTCAATTTTTAAATCAAACGGTACCTGTAGATGAGATTATTATATTTGATGATAAATCCACGGATTTAACGTTAAATATATTAAAGAAATACCAAGATGATAGAATAAAAAGTATATGTTAATAATGAAAATGTAGGATATATTGAAAAATTTTTTTATAGGGCTATTAATAACTGTAGCGGAGATTATATTTTTTTAGCGATCAGGATGATGTATGGAGAGTAACAAGGTAGAATTATGCATGAATGTGATGGATGATGGAAACACAATGTTAGTTACTTCAGGATTTAAGTTAATTGATAGTAAGGGAGAAGAACTATCGAATAAGGATTTTTTTCTAAAAAAATAGATTTTTTTAAAAAAGTAGAGAAGTCGAAAGAAGATATACTAGATATAGATTTTTTTATTATTTAATATTAGGCAAATGTATTACAGGGGCGACATTTTTGTTTTAATAAAAAAAGTACAGAAAAATTTATAAAGAAATTCATAATTTAGATGTATACCACGATCATCAATTAATTTTTGATTGCAGCAAAGTTTGGAAAAAGTAAAATTTATTAATAATGAGTTAATAAAATATAGAATTCACGAGAATAACACTATAGGAATGGTTAAGAAGAAATCAGGAGCTTTTTAAAAAAACTATTAAGAGTACCGAAAAAAGCCTTCGTTAGTAAAATTTTTTTAGATGAAATAAATAAAATTTCTATAATAAGAAATTATTCTTATTATAAAATAATTATCTATTGTAGAATACCATCATTTATAAATTATTTAAAAACAATTATTTAAATTTATGATTATTAAGCTTTGTAAAAATTTGAACAGAGATGATATAACGATAAGGATAGAGGAATAAAGTAACATGGAAAAATAAACTTGTATCGATTATAGTGCCTATATATAATCAAGAGAAGTATTTAGAAAAAAATCATTAAAATCGATTTTTAAATCAAACGTATGAGAAATTAGAAATAATTTTAGTAAATGATGGTTCAACTGATAAAAGTATAAATATTATAGAAAGTTATAAAAAAATAAGGATCCTAGAATAAAAAGTTGTTAATAAATTGAATGGAGGTCTAAGCTCTGCTATCATAGCAGGATTAGAGATTACATCATCAGATTATACTGCATTTATCGATCCGGATGATTATGTTGGAGAAGATTATATAGAAAATTTCATTAGAAATGTATATGAATCAGATATAGTTGCTATGGGATTTTATTATGATGATAATGGTAAGTTTAATCCGTATAGTTTAAAGAAGACTGGTATAATTGATGTAGATGAAGCAAGAAAAATTTATAAGAGATACAGGATCATCTCGAATAAACAATTTAATTTTTTTGTTTCTAGGTGGAACAAATTATATAAAACAGAAATCTTAAGATTTATGTTACCTGAGCTAAGGAACTATCAAAAAGTTTCTATAGGTGAAGATTCTATATTTAACGCTTTAGCATTAGCATATTCATCAAAAAAATAAGTGTTGTGTCTTCTCCAAATAGTTATTTTTTTATAATATAAGTAATGATAATTCTATGATGAAAATAGAAAAAGCAGAGAATTTGAATAAAAATTATTTTTTTGCTTGTCAAAAAAATTAAAAGAAATTTATAATAATCATGACTCTATTGATATGGATCAGATTCAATCATTATATTATTTTTTTAACGAGAGCAGAAATTTCAAAATTATATTCTTTTTAATTATAAAGTATATAAAGACAAAATTAATAAAATAACAGCAAATAAATTATATAAAGATGCAATAAAAAAAGCATTAAGAGAGAAAGTACAGCAAAAAGAAAAAAATATAAATTAGCTTTTAAAAAGAAAATAGTGCAATAGATTATGTTTATCAAAAAAATAAAGAGAAGTTTAAAATATTGAAATCTGATGTGAAATTTTATCTAGAAGAAGTAAAAATTTAGATTCACAGATGTAAAGGGAAGCTTAATAAATTATAAATGGGATAAAAATAGAAAAACGCATTCAAAGAATTAAAAAAACAAAAAAACACCAATAATTGAAAAAAAGGATTCAGCAGTATCTAGATTCAGCTATAAGGAATATGAAAATAGGTGAAACAAGTATAGAAAAAAATATATTTATTTTTTTGGTGGGACGGTTTCGATAATGCCCTCATATATTGTTAAAAAAATGTAGGGAGAGTGTGTATAAGTATTATCCTGATTTTTAATATTATAGATATTGACAAGAATAATTATAATAAATATACAGAATTAGATAAAAATAATTGAAGGATTTGAGAATAATAGAATATCTATACAGACATTTTCAGATATTTTACGATTTAATTTGTTGAAATGTAATGGAGGTATGTGGATAGATGCTACAATTCTATTTTTTTAGTAGAGTTGATTTGACAGCTACATTAGAATTTCAATCATTTAATTCTTTAGAGTTTTCCTCATCGCATACTTTTTTTAAATATAAAGAAAAAAACAATGTTCATGGTCGGGGTATTTTTATAGCTTCTGTTAAAAATGGAGAGTTTGTAACTTTAGTAGATTTCATTTTCCAAAATTACTATCTTGATTATAAAGAATATACTACATATTTTTTTATAGACATCGTTTTAATGCTATGTAAACTGAATGAGATTGAAGAAGGAGTCTTAGATAAAAACACTTAAGATAGATCATGATATGTTTTTATTAGCAAAAAGTAAGAAATAGAGAATATGATGAATTACTAATGAGAGAAATAAAAAGAATCCCCCAAAAGCTATCATGGAAAAATATCAGAAAAAAATTAGGAGAAAATACATTTTTTTAAGTGAAATATTGAGAGGAGAAGAACATGATAAATTTAAAGGTTAGTGAATTTAAAAAAATACTTCTATTGTTTTTTTATTACTTACACCATTAGTAAAAACCTCCTTATTTTTTTCAACTATTGATATCTTAAATAAAGTATATAATTATTCGTTGTATCTAGTTTTTTTGTTATTGTTTTCTTTTTATTTCTTAAAAGAAGAAGTATTAATTATAGTGTAATACCTATTATAATATTATATTTATATACCTTAGGAGTGACGGTATATAAAGATGGAGATATTAAAAACAGCAATTAAGGTAAGTATTGGAATGATAACCTTAATAGGAATTATAGAGTTGTTCTCATCTAATTTGTTAATATTTATTAAAAACAGCATATTATTACTTAGAGTTTTATTTGTATGTTAATTTTTATACTTGTATTAATTAAACCAGAGGGATTATATAGTAGATATACTGAAGCTTATGGATTTACTGAGGAGCACTTCTTAAGTGCTAAAAACTTCTTTTATTTTTTTGGTTGATTCCAGCACTATTTTTTTAGGTTTACTTTTATTTAATAAGAAAATTATTAGGATAAGATTTTTTTAGTTTTTATAGCAGTTATGCTATTAAATCAGCTTTTTCTATGGATCTGGAACAGGTATTATGGTAATATGTACTTTTATAATCTTATCAATACTTCCACTTTTAAAAATATTTTGAGAATTTGGCAACAATAATATTATCTGGTGTTGCTTTAAATATATTCATTGTTAGTGGGAAGACATTAGAGATTTTTGATGTTATTACTGGCTTAATTGGTAAGGATTCCACTTTCACAAATAGAGATAAAATTTGGGAAAATGCAGTTTCTGCGGTAAACAATAATTTATTATTTGGTCATGGCGTTATGGATTCTGAGGAGATTGCTTATATATTCGGGAATTTTCCTGGGAATTTCATATGGTTAGGTGCAACTCATGCACATAATCAATTTCTTCAAATATTATTTGAAACTGGAATAGTTGGAGGAGTATTATTAATAGCATATTTATTCTTGTTAGTTAAGAATACAACAAAATTTAGAGATGGTAGTATATATAAAACAATATGTATATTTGTTTTTAATTTATTTTTATTGCTGGAATTACAGAGTACTTTTTCTTTTGTTATGTTAAATATTATATTAATATTACCTATATATTTGATTAATATGGAAAAAGAGGAGTATAGTAATGGCTAATTCTTTAATTATTAAGGGTGCATTTTGGAAACATATTTGAACGGATAGGCACACAGACTATATCAATCATATTTACTATAATTTTTAGCTAGATTAATTAGTGTAGAGGATTATGGAATTGTTGCCATAACGACTGTAATTATTACAGTTTTTTTAGTGTTATCGTAGATGGAGGATTTGGAGCTGCAGTCATCCAAAGGAAAGATATAGATGATAGAGACTTATCTACAGTTTATTATTTTAATATTGGAATCTCTATGATATTACTAGTATGTATAGTAATGAGTTCTAAAAATAATTTCAGAATTTTATGGAGTTCCTATTTTAAGTACTATTATTAATATTCTAGCAATAAAATTGCCAATTTCTGCAATGATATCATTACATCAAGCAATACTTATGAGAAAATTACAATTTAATAAATTCTTTTTATACATCAGTAACATCAATGTTAGTAACTGGTATAATTGGTATTAGTTTAGCTTATTTTTGGGTATGGAATATGGGCCCTGGTAATTCAAGATATAATGAATGCATTAGTTACATTTTTTTAATCTTAAATTATTTTTACAAAAATGGTACCCCAAAAATTTATTTTTTTCAATAGAAAGGCTTAGAAGTCTTTTTGGATTTGGTCTCGAAATTGTCGATCCAAAGTTTATTGAATGTTTTTATTTTTCTAATATAAGGACATTACTTATTGGTAAATACTACTCAGCTCAAGATTTGGCACTATACAATAAAGGTATTCAATATCCTAATTTAATAGTTTCTAATATTGATACAGCTATATCTAGAGCCTTGTTCCCTATAATGTCTAAATCGCAAAATGAAATTAGTAAGATAAAAGAAATGGCTAGCAAAGTAACAAGAGTATCTTCATATTTTTTAGCTCCTTTATTAATTGGGTTATTTATAATAGCAGAAGAATTTACTCAGATCTTATTGACTGAGAAGTGGTTAGGTATGGTTCCGTATCTAAGAATAATCTGTGTTTGTTTGTTAATCAGAGCACCACAGACGGCTTTATTGCAATCAATAAAATCTATTGGAAGATCGGATGTTGTATTAAAGATGGATGTTCCAGTTAGAATATTTGGCCTACTAATGCTATTTATTAGTATAAAATTTGGTATGTTATATATAGCTTTTATCAGAAATAGTAGTTGAATCTATAGTGCTATTAGTTTATATGTATTATGGTAAAAAAATTGATTGAATATGGATATTTAGAAGTAATCAAAGATTTTTATGATAAATAATATCCTGGCTATTATCATGGGGATTATAGTTTATTTTGTAGGTATAAAAATTTTTATAATATGTATTATAAAGTGCTTATACAAATAATTATAGGGTTACTTGTATATATATTATTATCTAAACTCACACAAAATGAGGGGTATAAAATTATAAAATCAATATTGATAAAAGGTGGTAAACATGATATATAGTTTAGTAAAAAATAATATTCAATTATATAAAAAGAAGAAGAAATGGCGAAAGCTAAACCTACACAATGAAACTAGAATCAATAGTCATAATTTTCCAATACATTTGGTGACTGTTGGGAAAGGAACATATGGGTTTTTAAATGTCTATTCTTGGGGAAGTGAGGGAGAAAAATTATGCATAGGTGATTACACGTCTATTGCAGATGGAGTTAGATTTCTATTGGGAGGGAATCATGAGTATAAGTATCTATCAACTTATCCTTATAAAGTCAAGGTTTTAAATGAGCCACGAGAGGCAACAACAAAGGAAGTATTGTCATAGAGGATGATGTTTGGATAGGAATGGATTCAATGATTTTATCTGGAGTTACTATTGGGAAAGGTGCAATAGTAGCTGCTGGAAGTACAGTAACAAGAGATGTAGAACCTTACTCAATAGTAGGAGGAAATCCAGCAAAACACATTAAGTATAGATTTTCAAGCCAAATAAGAGAGAAACTACTAAAATTTAATTTTGAAGAGCTTGATAATGAGATGATTAATAAGAACATAGATCTACTTTATACTGAATTAACAGAAGACAATATAGATAAACTATTCTCTCTGTTAAAAAAGTAGTATAACTCTTAAATCTTAAAAGAGAAAAAAATTATAATTTACTATCTAAAAGAGAGGTGATTTTCATGAAAGGAATAATTTTAGCAGGAGGAAGCGGGACACGCTTATATCCTCTTACAAAGGCGGTATCAAAACAATTGATGCCAATATACGATAAACCAATGATTTATTATCCGATGTCTACCTTAATGCTTGCGGGAATTAAAGATATCTTGATAATATCTACACCAAAAGATACTCCACGTTTTGAGGAGTTATTTGGAAATGGTAATGAATTGGGTTTAAATATAGAATATAAAGTTCAAGAAAGTCCAGATGGATTAGCTCAGGCGTTTATCATTGGAGAAGAATTTATCGGTGATGAATCTGTGTGCTTAATTCTTGGAGATAATATATACTATGGTGGTGGACTTAGCAAGATGTTACAACGTGCTGCTAGTCGTCCAAGTGGTGCTACAGTATTTGGATATCATGTTCATGATCCAGAGAGATTTGGGGTTGTTGAATTTGATAAGGAAATGAAGGCTGTATCAATCGAAGAAAAACCAGAAAAACCTAAATCTAATTATGCTGTAACTGGTTTATATTTCTATGATAACAAAGTAGTAGATATTGCGAAAAATATTAAACCATCTCCAAGAGGAGAGTTAGAGATAACAGATGTGAATAAAGCGTATTTAGAAAGGGTGAATTAAATGTAGAACTTTTGGGACGAGGATACGCATGGTTAGATTCAGGAACACATGAATCATTACTAGAAGCAAGTAATTTTATAGAAACGATAGAAAAACGTCAAAATCTTAAAGTTGCATGTTTAGAAGAGATAGCTTATCGCATGGGATACATCGATAGAGAACAATTGATTAAATTGGCACAACCGTTGAAGAAAAATAATTACGGACAATATATGTTACGTATAGCTGAACAGGAGTTATAATAATGAGAGTATTAGAAGCAAAATTAAAAGATGTAAAAATAATAGAGCCAGATGTTTTTGGTGATCACCGCGGATTTTTTACAGAGAGTTATTCTGAAGAGAAGTATAAGAAATTAGGTATAGATTTTAACTTTGTTCAAGACAATCATTCACTATCAGTTGAAGCTGGTGTTGTTCGTGGTTTACATTTTCAAAGAGGAAATGCTGCACAAACAAAGCTTATCCGTGTGGTAACTGGGGCGGTTCTTGATGTTATTGTTGATATGAGAAAAGGTAGCCCTACATATGGACAGTGGGAAAGCTTTATCCTTTCAGAATATAACAGAAGACAACTTCTAGTTCCTAGAGGATTTGCTCACGGTTTTGCGACATTAACACCTAATGTTAACTTTATGTATAAGTGTGATAATTATTATAATGCAGAAGCAGATGCAGGTATTGCATTCGATGATAAAGAGCTTGGAATCGACTGGCAGATTGATTTATCAAAAGCTATTACATCAGAGAAAGATGCTAAACACCCTACATTTAAAGAATATGAAGCAAATAATGATTTCTTATATGGAGAGATATAATAACTAGCAGTATTTTTGATTTTTTTATTATAAAAACTCTACCTACTTCATGTTGGTGGAGTTTTCACCATATAGAGTTTAGAAGAATAAATATTTTTAATGAGGTAAATAAATGAAGAATATTATAGTAACAGGTGGGGCTGGATTTATCGGCTCTAACTTTGTACATTATATTATAAATAATCATCCAGATATTCATGTGACTGTGCTGGATAAATTGACTTATGCGGGGAATAGAGAAAATCTTTCTGGACTTCCAAAGGATAGATTTGAATTAGTTGTTGGAGATATTGCGGATGCGGAATTGGTAGATAAACTTGTTAGTAAGACTGATGCAGTAGTACATTATGCAGCTGAATCTCATAACGATAATTCCCTAAAAGACCCTTATCCATTTTTACATACGAATATTATCGGAACATATGCTTTAATCGAAGCTTGTCGCAAGTATGATGTTAGATATCACCACGTATCTACAGATGAGGTGTATGGCGATCTTCCTCTACGTGAAGACTTACCAGGAAAAGGTGAAGGAGTAGGAGAAAAGTTTACAGCCGAGACACCTTATAATCCATCAAGTCCATATTCATCAACAAAAGCAGGTTCAGATTTACTTGTAAAGCATGGGTGCGTTCTTTTGGACTTAAGGCGACTATTTCTAATTGTTCAAACAACTACGGACCATATCAACATATCGAGAAATTCATTCCAAGACAAATAACTAATGTGTTGTCAGGAATTACACCAAAATTATATGGTGAAGGTAAGAACGTTAGAGACTGGATTCATACAGAAGATCATTCATCAGCAGTTTGGACTATTTTAACAAAAGGTAGAATTGGAGAAACTTACTTAATCGGAGCAGATGGAGAAGAGGATAACAAAACTGTTATTGAGTTAATCCTTGAATTAATGGGTAAAGACAAGAATGCATATGAACATGTAAATGACCGTGCAGGACATGACTTACGTTACGCAATTGATGCTTCTAAATTACGAGAAGAATTAGGGTGGAAACCGCAGTTCACAAACTTCCGTCAAGGATTAGCTGATACTATTCGTTGGTATGAAGAAAATGAATCTTGGTGGAAAGAGCAAAAAGAAGCAGTAGAAGCTAATTATGCTAAAAATGGACAGTAATAAAAAAAGGGTTGACCCGAAAGTAATAGTCCTAGATTAAAAAAATCTATATGAGAATTCATAAACTTTGCGGGGGTGACTTGACAAAATTGATTTCTCCGAAATCACAATTTTTGAGTCACTCCTTTTTATTAGGAGGTAATATAATGATACTGATTACAGGTAGTAATGGGCAACTAGGTAGTGAATTAAGATACCTTTTAGATTTAAGAGATATTTCTTACGTAGCTACAACAACAAAAGAATTAGACATAACAGATAAAGATTTAGTTAGCAGATATGTTAAGGAATTAAATCCTAGTGTAATCTATCACTGTGCAGCATATACAGCAGTCGATAATGCTGAAGATGTTGGTCGTGAAGACAATCACAAAGTAAATGCAGAAGGAACGCGTAATATTGCTTTAGCAGCAAAAGAATGTGGAGCAACTTTTGTGTATATTAGTACTGACTATGTTTTTGATGGAACTTCTGAAATAGAATATTTACCAGAAGATGAAACTAATCCACAAAATGAATATGGTCGAGCAAAATTAGAAGGTGAAAGTGCAGTACGAGAATTATTAGAAAAATACTATATAATTCGTACATCATGGGTATTTGGAGAATATGGAAATAACTTTGTATATACAATGCAAAGATTAGCTAAAGATCGTGATAGATTAACAATTGTAGCAGACCAATTTGGAAGACCAACATGGACAAAAACATTGGCAGAGTTCATGGTATATTCAGTAGAAAATAATGTAGAATACGGAACATATCATTTATCAAATGATAATAGCTGTTCATGGTATGAATTTGCAAAGGAAATCCTAAAAGATAAAGAAGTGGAAGTAATACCGATTGAATCTAAGGATTTTCCACAAAAAGCAAATAGACCAAAATATTCAATCATGAATTTAGAAAAAACCAAAAAAACAGGATTTGAAATCCCAACATGGCAAGAAGCGCTAGAGAAGTTTTTAATTAGTGTTAAGAAATAGTAAGACTAATCTTATGTAATTATATCTGCTTTTTGATAGCTTAGAAAAATAATCAGAATAATAGTTTTAATTGGGAGGAACACATGTATGATTATTTAATAGTAGGAGCTGGCTTGATAGTTTAATAATAAAATAGAAAAATAATTAGTAAAGGGAGAGATTTGTGTAGAATGGAAGATATTATGAACAAAATTGAAGTAGCTGATTCAGCTAAAGTAAAATTTTTAAGGAGCTTGTTAGTGAATATTTAACACCTGCTTATGGTTCCATGTCAAAAAGAGAATTTGATATTTTACTTTTTGTGAAAACTACAGCAATTAGAGATAATCGGAGAAAATCCTGATTTATATGAAATAGTTTCTAGTTTTTAAAGTAACAAGAGCAAAAAGCAAGAAATTTATTATATGAGTCTAAGATGCGAAGTTCTTCCAAAGATAAATTGAATGAAGAGTTACGAAAATTATTAATTAATCCTATTATTTTTAAAAGAGAATGACAAAATAGCTATAGAAGTGAATAATCCCTTTTTATCAGATCATTTAAAGTGGAAATTAAAACAACTAGGTCATATTACAGATGGCTCATTTTCACCGGAGTTGATTAAATTAACTTCGGAAGCATATGTAGATCTTTTTACTGAAATGCTTCCAGAGGAATCACAAGAGAAATTATTGAAAGAATTGATAAAGTGTGGAGCAAAAATGATACAAGCATTAATGCTATACTTCAAGGTATTCTTAAAAATGTGAGTGGAAAAGTACTTGGAAAAAGTGGAGAAGTGCTAATAGAAAAATATCTAAGTCCTTTGATATATGAAAAAAAATAGAAGAATTATCTAATGTATAAAAAAAGTATTTTTGAAGAAATAAAAGATTAAAGAGCGACACAATTAAATTATTATGATGTTAGGCTTTATTCTTTTTAAAACCAATTGAGCATACGCTCAGTTGGTTTTTTTCAATATTATAAAGAGAAAAATGTATTTTTTTGTTAATATATAATTATTTACTATTTTTTTAAATAAGGAGCGAGTCTTTTGTTTACATACTGATTAGGTTAATTTTTTTATTTATTTATCATATTATTTATTAGATGTTATGTTTGTATTCTATTTTAATTTGGTGTAGAATGAAGGTGGAGAGGTAGTGAATTTATAAAAATTTTTTACAAAAAGTCGATTGTTTAAATCGCTGTAATTTTTTTATAGATTTACTGGAAATTAAAAAAAGGGGGAAAAGTACAATGAACAATAAAAATTATAAAAATTTCCTGTAGGGAGAAAAGAGTGTACAGGAATAGTAAATAGACCATGTGGAGATTTTTGAACTTGGTCAAGGTTATAATCAAATAAGATTCTCTTCTAAAAAGTTGAATCTGATTTTAAAGAATCGATGAGACTTTTTCACAGAATTTATTGAATATATGGGAAGTTCTAAGTATCTAACTAATATTGAAAAAGCTATAAACCTATCCAAATATAATGTAGATGCTAGGGTTTGGGAGATAGTTAGTAGAGATTGTTCAGAGTTTGATATTGAACAAGCATTGAAACAATTAAAAGAAGAGGCCTATAGTTTCGATGAAGGGGTAATTATCGGCAAGTTATTTCCAATTAATTACTTTTATTTAAGAGTTTGTCAACATCTAGCGGAATTTTATCTAGGTAGTAAGCTGTACAATAAAGTAATCAAAGCATACGAACCATTATATATAGTTTTAGATATGGATAATGATATTTCTATGCCGATGTATTATAATTTTTATAGTAGCTAGCCTTATATTAAATGATTTTTAAAGGGGTTAATCGTTATTATAAGTTAGCGAATAAACATGGAAGAAATGGTGATGATGTAATTTTATTATCAAAAGTATTTTTATCATTTGATGCAGGGAGAAGAGAAAAGAAGCGGTGGCTTTTTTTCAATAAGCTTTATTAAGAAAAATAAATATATTTCTGATGTATTGGATAGAATTGCTAATCCAGGGTTAGTAAAATTCAGTACTGATGATGATTACAAATATGTGGATGCTTTTAAATACTATTATGAAATTTGATTACTTTTATAAGTAAAGATTTTTTTATTTCGATTTTCTAATGAGTATAAGAGAAAGTAAATATGTTATTGGTGATAAACTTGACAAGTATGCTAATCGTAAAGAAAGAACGGTTGCTGATATGAGAAAAAGACAGAGCGTTTATGGCTATTAGAGGTAAAGAATTAGCTATTATGCATGAGAATTTCTTATTAACAAAAAGAAGATTTTTTTAAAAATTACTAAGTCAGATTTCTTAAAAAAATAAAAAGGTTTAGGTAAAGGGACTATTAGAAACTTACATTTAAATGGTGTAATGTTTGAAGATGATAGTGAGTATGATATTAAAACAGAACTTATGGAGGGTGGCCTATGGTAAAATATGATGAAATTTTGATAGGTTGCTTAAAGAGTTTTTAGAAAATGAGGGTAAGAACTTTTCAAATAGGAACGAGGCTATCACGGTGTTTCAACGAATCCAGGCTAACGTTGCTGAGAATTCTAAATTAGATGGAGCTGTTGTGGATATTGCTTATACTATTGATGATAGTGATATGAGTGTAGTTGAGAAAATACATGTTTTGCGAAAATTGCATGAGGGGAATAAGAGTGCATTAGAGCGTGCTATTGACCTTAAGCAAAATATTTTAGATTCAAAGATCCTAGAAGATATTGAACAGTTGGTTTTGGCAGATATTCTAGTTGTAAATTATATTGAAGCTGGCTTGTACCAAGAAGCTCAAAAACTTTATGAACTTATGCTTATGGCGAATCCATCAGATTTATTAGATATTGTAGACGAACTTACTTTTGTCTTTGTTCGTTTGAATAGAGTGGATTTAATGATGGAGCATATTGGATACTTTGAATATGAAAAATCGGAAGCTACTTTATTGTTGCTGAGTATATTTAGTATAAACCAAGAAAAATTTGACGAAGCTCATTATTACATGATAAAACTTAAAGAACTCAATGAGTATACTGGTAATATATTTAAATACGGATTTGCTAGGATTGAAGAGTTTATAGAAGGTGATTTAGGAGATGAAAAGGAAGATGGGCAACCAAAACCATTTGAAATCTTCTTCGCAGCAAGAATAGCCAAATATTATTTGACTAATAAATATCATTATGAGTTGTTAGAGAAATTCTATAAGGCGGATATGGAAAGTAGACAAAGATTAACAGTCGAAGGTCGATTGAATATTTCCAAGGAAATAATGAAAAAAGATTCTATCTTTGCTGGTATGGAAAAACAATTGAACAAGTTTATCGATGTTGAGCTGTATAATAAAGAGATTATTGAATCTTATACAGAAAAAAAGAATTAAAAAAAGTTAGAGGGTATAGGAGAAGGAATTATTAAAAAAAGCTAAAAAAATAATGGTGTAAAGTTTAAAGAGAAATAGTACATACCTTTAATACATGTAGATACAAATCTATAAAAACTTATGAATCTCATTTATATATGAGAGTAGAAAAAGGGAAGAGTTTAATGCTTTGAAAATTTGTATATAGAAATAAAAAAAATCTGGGAAAAGTGAGTGACTCGAAAATTGATTTTTGTTGAGTCGATTCATAATTTCCCAGATTTTTTTATTCAAATATTTTAGCTAAAAAAAGTCTTCGCTAAGTGTATATTTTTTTGGATTTTTTTCTTAATTACTGTAATCTTATCTTCATTTTCTGCTAAATATTTATTTAAAAGTTCTTTTTAGAAATTCCTAAAACATTAGACACTTCGTCATGACTTATTAAAGCATCTTTAGCACTAAAATAAATGACTCTGTAGAAGTAAGAATAGTATATTTTTAAGTGTATTGTCAGTGATATTATGGTCAATATAGTTTCTAGCTATGAACATTTTTTTCAATATTTTCTGTTAAGAAAGATAATATATGCTCTTGTCCTGAAACTAAAAAGTTCTAAGTTTTCTTTAACAAAGAGAGTCATATCACCTTTGTTTAATGGATGTGATGTTTTCTCAAAACTCTTATAGTATTTATTTTTTTATTTCTATTAATGCTGTATGACAGAGTAATTGCGGTAAATATATCTACTACACTAGTAAGAGACTTAGCAAGTAAGTATCTACCTACACGACCATTTCCATCATAGAAAGGATGGATGTATTCAAAATAGTAGTGCCCAATAAAGATTTTATATAGTTTTGGCAAGTTATCATAATTCATAAATCTAATTAAATCAGCTAAACCATTGTTAATATCATCCTCAGTTGCTAAACCGTGATGAATGATATCATTCCCAGCATAGACACTTATGCTTCCTTTTCTAAAAATATCTCCATCCAAGACATCTTCTTTTGAAATCTCATCTCCAACAAGAATATCATAAATCTTTCTGAAATCTTTAGGTTCAAGTATTTGAACTTCTTTATCTAAATAAGAATATAATGTGGCCATACCAGTGAAAACGTCTAAGACTAGGAGAATCACTATCTTTTTTAGAAAGTGCCTCGCTAATTTCTCTTTTAGAACTGTGAATATGTTCGATTTCATTAGTACTTTGCAGTTCGTTGATAAGCAACAAATTAAAGAACTTCTCTTGTGCAGCTTCTAGAAGCATATTTTTGTTTCGCAATAATTTCTGCACTATTAGTATAAATTTTTTTCTAGAATTAAGATCAATTCTGCAGAGTTGTACATAAATAGAGGATACTCTTTCTGGTTTTCTCACTCCCTTAATAAAGGGATTGATTTTAAGCGAAGTAACAGAAGTAGAAGGAGAATTGATTCTATTGTTATATTCATTTTCTATATCAAAATTCATATGAAATAATTTTTTTCTAGTGGATAATATTTATTCATACAAATCACCTACTTTAATCTATTTTTTACTAATTATAGCATATTCAAAATGGAAAAAAACAGGTGAAATTTCCATTTTGAGAAGAAAAAGTGAGTTCAAAATGGAAAAAAACAGATGAAATTTCCATTTTTTTGAAAGAAAAATGAGTTTAAAATGGAAAAAGGGTAAAAATTTCCATTTTTGGATTGGAAAAGTAGCTAGAATTGGAAAAACTAGGCAAAAATTTCCATTTTGGGAAGAAAAGGAGGATTCGAAATGGAAAAAGATCAAAAATTTCCATTTTGAAATTAGAGTGTAAGTGAATATTTGTGTGCCCATAATAAGATATAACAAAAAACCTTCCGTTTGAAATTACTCAAAGACTATTGTTTTAGGCAAATCTCATAAGGGAGGTTATTTTAATATATTTCAGTTTATCGTTTTGAATACTCAACAGCTCTTGCTATTTTTGGTTTTGCTGGATTTTTGTCGATATTGTTTTCTTCTAATAATTTCTCAAATGCGACTAATCCTGTTTCGTAATCTTTTGTCTCGAATTCTAATTCATAATCGATGATATCATTGAAAAAGTCGTTTTATCAAGTACTAACAAGCTACTTTCTAAAGAAACTTCGTGTCTTAATGTCTCGATTTTTTGAATCAGCATTGGAGTTTTAATCTTCACATTCATTCGCTCTAGTTCAGTGATAATTTCATTCGGTAATATCGGCAGTACCGTTGGCTCTTTTGGATATCTTTCATCAAGAGGTACATTTATCTCAATATTTTTGAGTTTCACCTTTACCTTTTAGAGTCATTTCTGTTTTTTTATTTGTATAACGAATTCTTAGTGCTGCCCCTGATTTTTCTTGAAACTTCCATCTGCATCATCATAGTAGAAATTTTTGTTTATTATTTCTTCAGAATTCTTTAAGTCATATTTTTCAAATAGTACATCATATCGATCTTTTGTCAGTAAGTTTTTAAATTCTATTTCTATCTCTCGCATGAAATTTTCCTTTTCTTTTTCAATCGCAATAATAAATGGCGCGTTGTTTTTCTGATTAATGAATTGATAAACCAATACTTCAGCTTCTTTTTTGATCAAGATTTTTGAAGTTCATTTAACAATGCTTCTTTTTCTACCTTACCATTCTCATGTCCCCAATAGACAACAATAACAATCCTCCCACCTATTTCTAGGTGTAATAAGAATTTTCTAATCGTCGCAAGTGTCGTCTCAGCTAATGTAGTAATCTCATGATCTGCATTTGGTAGGTACCCCAGATTAAAGACAACCGCACGGATTTTTTCATCTATATACTTATCAAAATCAAAGTGTGAATCAAGAACAATCTCGCATTTGTCCGTCAGCTCAGCTTCTCCGATTAGCCCCCTAGTGTTTTCTATTGCCAATTGTTGGATATCAAACGCATAGACCTTTTTAGCTGAAGTCTTCGCTAGAAACAATGTATCATTACCATTTCCAGCAGTAGCATCAACAACGATTGAGTTTTTATCAATAACTTCTTTTAATAATTTTTTGCTAAAAGCTAATACCTTATCCATATTATTATCCTTATTATAAAATTATTTTTGTCTGTCTGCTTTCATTTCAGAAAGAATATCATTAAGTTCGTAGTAGTTATCGCTAGCTATTGTAAAGTCAAGTGAGGTATTAATAATCTCAGCTAATAATTTTTGAATTATCACTTGTATAGTCTTCTTCTTTATTTAAGTTTACTTTAAGACCTGTGACAAGTTTCTCTAATTTTTCAACTAAATCAGCTTCCGTAGTTTCATCATTTTCATCGAATTCTTTAGTATAGTCTTTGATATTGAAGCTAAGTCCATCTTTTAATGGTGCGATATATAAAGCACGTAGGTTATTTACATCCTCACCAACTGCAGCTGATAGTTCATGTAGAGGTGCTGTATAAATTTTCTCATCTTCTGCACCGGCTTGCTCAATAACTGTAACTTCATGATCATAAGGATAGAACGACATTAGTTCGTCAGAGACATTAGCCGCAGTTAAATCATCATAACATTGTGTAATAAGTAGGTGTTGTAGTGGATTAACCTGTTTTAACGTCTCAAGTGCAGTAGCATCAACTAGGGCGAATCCTTCAACAGGATCGAACTTCGCTGAGTTAAAACAAGAATCTAAAAAGCTTTCACCACCAATGATTTTTACGTCTCTACCACTGTTTATAAGCAGTTGAGTAGTTAGTTCAGCAACCATAGGATGTCCAGGAACAAGATACATTACATCGTTAGCCTCAGCAACTTCAAGAATATAATTCGCAATACCGTTATATGTATTTTCAAAATTTTCACTTTCTGTATAAAATCTATCACAAGTTTCAAACGTGATATTATTCTCCTCCAAGAAAGAAATTGCAGGGTGCTCCTTAGTACGCGCAATAATCTTTGCATTAGTGTTATCTAGTAAAAAGTTGTTTAATATTTTCTTTAATGTTAGAACTATCATTAGGTCCAAGTCCAATAATATAAATCATAATGTGCTCCTTATTGTATGTTTAGTCTATTTAATTTTTAAATATAGTGACTCAAAAATTGTGATTTCGAGGGAATTAATTTTGTCGAGTCAACCTCATTTTTTTCAACATTGTTATTATAACATAAATTAAGTTTTTGAGTTGATAAAAATATTTATTTGAGTATTATTAATTCATTATTCAAATATTCAGCATTGTATGATTGAAAATTTGAGTGAATTATAAAAAAATAATGATATATTTTTACATTAATAAACAAGATTGTTCACTACAGTAAAGAGAAGAAATATTCCCTTGGAAATTTAAGTTTCCCTGGTGAAGATTTATGAGATATGGTGTTTTTTTAGAGTTAAATTATTATGAAATATAGGTAAAATATATTGTAAAAACTCTAAGAAAATACAATTTTCAAAAGTAGTTTGATAAGAATAAAACATTAAATTTTTGACTATACAAGTGATATGTAAAAGTAAAAAAATATTTTCAAAAATACGAAGTTTTTTAGAATATTAAATGATATTAGTTAAAAGCTTGATATATTAGTATTTACATATTTTTTTAAAGTGATATAATAATATAAATACAAAGTATATAAGGAGGAATTAAATATGTCAATCAAAGCATTAAAAGTAGCAAAAGCTGCACTTAAAACACCAGGAGTATTCGCAGGAGGAGTAGCATTCGGAACTTTAGGTCTTAAACTTTTAGCAAGTAAGGATGCTAAGAAAGGTTACTCAGTTGTTTTATCAAATTATATAAAGCAAAAGACGGAGTAGAAGGGACAGTATCAAACATTAAGCAACATGCTGATGATGTTGTAGCGGATGCTAAAGACTTATACAAAAAAGAAAAAAGAGAAAGCAATCTTCAAGAATTAGAGGAAAAATAAGATGAATTTTAAAATACTACATCTTTCAAGTGCAAGAGCGAGAGTTAGAGCTGATTTTCGCTTGACACCAGATGTAAAAGTATATTTTAAAGAACAGGCATCAAAAATCGAAAATATACAAAAAGTGGACTTTTATCAAGATGAGTACACTTTTGTCGTTATGTTTAAAGATGGTTGTAACAGTTGTTTACAAGAATTCTTTAAACTAGTAGATAAAGAAAGAGTTAAGGACTGTTACGAAAATCCAATTGTGGTAGCTGAAGAAAGTCCTTATTCAATAATTGTAGATGCCATTTTTTGGCGTGCGATGTCGAAATTATTCGTACCACTTCCACTTAGAGCCATTCACACATGGTGGAAAGCATCAGGATATTTAAAAGATACGCTGAAATTATTAGGACGCAAGCAAATTACTATGGAAACGCTGGACTCTGCAGCAATCTTAGTCTCATTAGCGACGGGTGCTCGTGAAACGGCAAGTTCTATTATGTTCATCCTGGAATTAGGAGAAGCTCTAAACAACTGGTCTGAGAAAAAATCTGTAAAAGTACTAGAACAAAGCCTAACTTCTATGGATAGAGAAATCTGGCTTGTTGAAGAAGAAGGTAATAGAAAAGTAACTTGTGCAGAGGTGAAAAAAAGGCGATATAATTCTAGTTTCAGAAGGAAACGAAATTCTATTTGATGGTATTGTGTTGAGCGGGGGAGCTAGTGTTGATGAAAGTTCATTGACAGGAGAAAGTTTCCCGATTGTGAAGAATATTGGAGATGAGGTCTATTCTAACACGATAGTTGTTAACGGTGAGATTAAACTGAAAGTAGAAAATCCACAAGTTAATGGTCGTATCCAACATTTAATTCAACTAATGAAAGATTCTGAAAGTAGAGAAGACACATATCATTACAAATATATCAAATTAGCCGACAGTATAGTAAAATATAACTTCTTTAGCGATGGGACTAACGTATTTATTTACAAGATCATTCGCGAAGGCGATGTCGTTTTTATTAGTAGATTACTCATGTGCATTGAAATTATCAACCCCTGTAGCATATCTAACTACTATAAAAAACCTAATTGATCAAAAAATTGTGGTGAAAAATTCAGTAACCCTTGATAAATATGAGGATATAGATACATTTGTTTTTGATAAAACAGGAACAATCACAGTATCTAAACCGTATATTCAGGAAGTACTACCATTTTATGAATATTCTTATGAAGAAGTTCTTAGAATTGGAGCGTGTTTAGAGGAACATATCTATCATCCGATTGCCAGTGCCGTTGTAAGTAAGGCGGAAGAAGATGGAATTGAGCATGAAGAGATGCACACAGAACTTTATCATATCGCTTCAAAAGGGATAGTATCTCATATCGACGGAGAGAAAGTAGTTATCGGAAGTAGACAATTGCTAAAAGACGAAGGTATAGTTGTTACTGCTGAGCAAGAACAAATTATAGCCAAAAAACAAGAACAATATAACCTACTATTCTTGGGGTATAAAGGAAAATTAATCTCAATTTTCTGTGTAGATATCCCATTAAGAGATGAAGCTGGTGCAGTGTTAACCGAGCTTAGAAATAGAGGTAAAAAGGTAGTTCTCTTAACAGGGGATAATGAACTTAGAACTAAAAAAATTTTAAAAGATGTAACTTTTGATGAAGTACATACAAGTATGACGCCAGTTACGAAATTTGAATACATTAAGAGTGAAAAAGAACAAGGACGTCGAGTTCTAATGATAGGTGATGGTCTAAATGACTCAGCGGCATTATCAGAAAGTGACGTAAGTATTGTTATGAGTGAAAGTGCGGATCTTTCAAAACAAATTAGCGATGTTGTCCTAAAATCAGATTCACTAAACTCGTTATTATTACTGTCAGATGTTTCTAAAACACTACGTGCACAAATGAGTAACAATGTTAAGAGTACCGTATCAATTAATAGTTCACTGATATTCTTAGGATTAATAAACGTATTACCATCAAATTTATTAGCATTACTACACAACTTAACAACATTTAGTATCGTACTTAAGAATTTTAATATTAAGTAGAGAAGATTAAAAGATGATGAGCTGATTATGTTGTGAAGAAGGGGACGCTTCTTTCGAATATGTAAACTAAAATGATAAAAACTCGAGTCTGGGGAAATATAGATTCGAGTTTTTGTTTTAAGTTGTTTTTCTAGAAATTATTATATCAACTGAAAAAAATAACTAGATATATGATATACTAGTGATTAAATACATTCTTTAAGGAGAGAATAAGTGAAATTAACTTTTTGAAAAAAACTAGAACAGTTTAAAAAAATAGTTCTAAAGAAGTATATATTAATAATATATATCAGAACGAAAATTTAACATATAAAAATTTAATAGAGTATTCAGATAGACTTGCGTCTTATCTTGAAGAAAAACTGGGTGAAGACAAAAGCCCTATAGTAGTGTACGGACATAAACATCCATTTATGTTAGTGTACTTCTTAGCGTGTGTAAAATCAGGAAGAGCATTCTGCCCAGTAGATATAAATACACCGAAAGAAAGAGTAGAAGAAATAGTAGAAACAACAGACTCAAAAGTAGTACTAGTCACAGAAGAAATAGAACTATCTAGAGAAATGCTAGATGTTAAGTCAGCCAAAGAAATAATCTCAAGTACTCAAAACGCTATTTCAAAAGAAAACTACGTAAAAGATGAAGATATATTCTATATAATTTTCACATCAGGAAGTACAGGAAAACCAAAAGGGGTATGTATTACATATAACAACCTAAATAACTTCTTACACTGGTACACAGGATACTATGATGAAAAAGAAGAATTAGTATTCTTAGGGCATCCACCGTTCTCATTTGATTTATCGGTAATGTCATTATGGCCAAGTATTTATCTAGGAGCCTCTTTAGTACAAATAGATAAAAACATCAAGAGAACTTCAAAGTAATGTTTGAAGAACTGGATAAATCAAATGCAACGATATGGATTTCTACACCATCATTTATAGAAATGTGTTTCATAGATAAAAACTTCAATCAAAGTCTAATGCCGAAGGTTAAACAATTCGTCTTTTGTGGAGAAAAACTATTCAGCACAACAGTAGAAAAAATCCACAAAAACTTTGAAGATGCACAGGTAATAAATACATATGGGCCAACAGAATCAACAGTAATGGTCACATGGGTAGAAATAACAAAAGAAGTAAATGAAAAATACTATGAGAACCTGCCAGTAGGAGAAATAAAATGGGGTACCAAAGTACACCTAGAAAATCCAGATGAAGAAAATAAAGGTGAAATAGTAATCACAGGAAATACAGTTGCAAAGGGATATTTCAAAAATGATACAATAACAAACGAAAAATTTTCTATAGGGGAAGTAGATGGAAAAGAAGAAAGAAGTTACCTAACGGGGGACCTAGGATACTTCAAAGATGGAATGCTGTTTTGTGAAGGACGTATAGACTTCCAAGTAAAACTACACGGGCATAGAATAGAACTTGAAGACATAGATAATAACCTACTTAAAAATAAAAAAATACGTCAAGCAGCGACAGTACCAAGTTATGAAGATGGAAAAGTAAAAGCACTGACATCATTTATAGTATACAACGAAGAAATAGAAAAACGCTTCGAAGTAACAAAACAAATAAAACAAGAACTAAAAAAACTAGTACCAGAATATATGATACCGAAAAAAATAGTATTCTTAGAAGAAATGCCACTAAACAACAATGGTAAAATAGATAAGAAAAAGTTAAAGGAGTTAGTATAAAATGAGCTACTTTGACGGAAATGAATTTTTTTCTTATTCTTAGCTATAGCACTAATCATAGGCTTTTATAATAAACTACCTAGGAAAAAAATAGAATATTATATATTAACATTATCAGTAATATTTGCCGCAGTAATATATGGTAAAAGTATCACAATGCTATCTTACCTAGTAGGATTTATTCTATTTGAATACATATTAGTACTAATAGCACAAAAAAACAGAGAGTAAAAAAACACTTAAAAAAATATTAGTAGTGTTATCAATATTACCACTAGTAATAAATAAAATATTCGCAATTACTCATTTTGCATTTATTAGCCTTTTATAGGTATATCATATGTCATTTAAGACAATACAAATTATGATAGAGATATCAGATGGCTTAATAAAAGAAAAAATCAGTGCTGTAGAATATATACAATTTCTACTATTCTTTCCAACAGTAAGCGCAGGACCAATAGACAGAAGTAGAAGGTTTATGAGCGAAATGAAAGAAAGAATGCCGAGGACGGAGTACTTAGAATTAGCTGGAGAAGGAGTCTACAGACTGATATTAGGATTACTATATAAAATAGTATTTTCAACGCTAAGTTATCATTACCTAGTAGGTTTAACAAATCATGGTACAGTTGTCTATTCATTAAAATACATGTATTTATACACATTGTATCTATTCTTTGACTTTGCCGGCTACAGTTTAATGGCAGTAGGGAGTAGTAATATCTTAGGAATAAGAACACCGATGAACTTCAACAAGCCATTTCTAAGTATAGATATAAAAGACTTCTGGAATAGATGGCATATAACACTATCAACGTGGCTTAGAGACTTCGTATTTTCAAGAGTCTTTATGGAAGCAACAAAGAAAAAAAGATTTAAGAAAAGACTAACGACAGCGATGTATGCCTACATGGTAAACATGGTTCTTATGGGATTTTGGCACGGATTAACAATAAGTTATATAGTATATGGATTTTACCACGGAATATTAATGGCAGGATTTGAATACTATCAGAAGAAAAGTAAATTTTATAAAAAGAATAAAAATGAAACATGGTATAAAGTACTTAGTTGGTTTTATAACAATCAACTTAGTAATAATAGGCTTATATATCTTTTCAGGAGAACCGTATAAACTAATAAGCCATGTACTAAAAATAATATAGAGTTAGGAGAAAAAGCATGATAAGAGAGCAAGTATTAGAAATGTTAGAAGAAATTTGTGAAGATGAAGTAGTAAGAGAAGATTTAGATATAAACATGAAAAGAAGAAGGATTAATGGATTCATTAGCTTTTTGTAGAAATGTTAGTAAAAAAATCGAAGAAATTTTTCGGACTAAGTATAGCACCAACAGAAGTAACATATGAAGAAATAGATACACCAAACAAGGTAATTTCTTATATAGAAAATAGGAAATAGAATCATGATAAGATTAAAAAGCATTTTTTTAATATCAATAGTGTTGGTATTAATTACACTTGTAATTTTTAGATAAGACGTATGTGAAAAAGATAGAAAATTATTATAAAGTAAAGGATAATAGTGTTAGATACAGTACGGCTTATGAAAAGTATAAGAGTAAAGATATAATAACAGAAAATATCACACCCAATACTTTAGTATTATTAGGATCTTCAGAGTTAACTGCAACAATTAACGAGAATTATCATCCAAAGAAAATATTTAATTACAATGATTTTAATATTATGCAGATTGGAACAGGGTATTCGCAAAATATTGTTCAAGCTTCAACGTTAGGTTCTATTGAAGGCGCGATAAAGAATAGAAAAGTGGCAATTGTGGAGTCTGTGCAATGGTTCGCTAAGGGTGGCTTACAAAAAGATGCCTTTTTAAATAAAGCTTCGCAAGAGCATATATACAACACTATGACTAATAATAAGATTAGTAAAGAAACAAAAGAGAAGTTAATTAATAGAGTAATAGAACTAACTGGTGATAATAAAGGTCAGAATGATATATATAGAAAATATAAAGAATATTTTTATTGAAAAATAAAGGTAGTTTTATAGATGGAGAAATGTTGAAGATAGAAAATTATATATATTCTTTTTAAAAATAAAACGCAGTTTTATTCAAATAAAGGAAAAATAGATTATCCTCTTTCTGGACAGAATACTCCTAACTATGATTGGGATTCTCTTACTAATGATTTTTGTAGAGAAAATTAAGAAAACTACAAATAATAACGAATATGCTGTGGATAATAAATATTATAATACGTATTTAGCTAAAAATTATTCATCTTTTAGAGATTCAAATAAAGGGACAAGTTATTTAGAATCTCCAGAATATATTGATTATGAGATATTTCTTGATGTTGCGAAAGAGTTAGGGATGGAAGTTGAGGTAATAATTTTTCCTGTTAATGGGAAATGGAATGATTATACTGGTGTCTCTAAGGAAATGCGTGAGCAGACTTATAGAAACATTGAAGAAATAGCGAAAAAGTATACTAACGTTAAAGTTTTAAATTACGGTAATCGTGAATACGATGATTATTTCTTATTTGATGTAATGCATGTAGGTGTGAAAGGATGGATGCAGGTTGAAAGAGAGCTTTATGAATTTGCGAAACAAAATTAATGATAATTCAAAGTTGTTTTTGTGGACAATATTCTTTTATATTTTAATAATGGGAATAATTATATATTGCTTTATGACTGACTTTTCAAATGTTCAAGAATATGTCTATAGTGAGTTTTAATTAGATCATTTAAATGATAAATATTTTATAATAGTAGTAATGCATTGTACCATGCTTAGTATGTGTGGTACAATTTATTTATATTTTAAATTAAGGAGAAATCATGGATATTTTTGTATTATTATTATTTTTCGATATTAGTATATTTATTACCAAACAATAATGATTACTTAGGTGTGAAATCTACAACAGGATTAAAAAGGATTTCTTGCTTTAGGAATAGTGTTTCATCACTTATCACAGTCGGTTAGTACAGGAGGAGAATTTGTTAATTTTTAAATATATGGGAACATATATAGTTTCAATCTTTTTTTCTTTTTTTATCTGCATATGGGTTATATACGCAAAATGAAAGAAAAGAGGGTATTTAAATAATTTTTTTAATCAAAAGGTTAGCAAGAGTTGTTATTCCAGCTTTATTTGTTTCAGGGATATATATAGTTTATTTTTGTATTCAATAAGCAAATATTACCGATTAGTTATTTTGTTAATCTTTTTGTAAAAGGGGAACAGTAATAGCGAATGGTTGGTTTGTAGATGTAATAATTTTTGTTGTATGTGTTCTTTTTATATATCGTTTAAAGTTTTTTTAGTGATAGTAGGAGTGCAATATTTTGTAATACAATTTTCGTGATAATTTATATTGTTTTTAGCTATAATTTTAAAAATATGATTTTTGGTGGTATAATAGTACTTTACCTTTCGTAGTAGGCTTAATATGGGGGAAATATAAAGTAGATATTGATACTTTATTAAATAATAATTATTTTATATTATTAATGCTGTTAACGGGATTATTATTTATATCTCATCACTATAGTTTTTTTATTGGAAAGATTGGATGCATTGAGTAAATATAGTTTGGCGTTGGCTGCGAATGTAGATAATGTAATTTTTACTATTTTTTTATAGTTAGTAGTGAGAAAAATAAATTTTTTTCTAATAAGTATCTGCTATTTTTTTAGGTAAAGTATCGTTTGAATTATATATGATTCATGGTTTAGTGATGTTAATAGTTGGGAAGTATTTTTTTACTTCTAGATTAAATGATGTAATTTTTTTACTATTTTAGTTTTTAATTATTAGTATTATTTTAGCATGGCTAATAAATTTAATAATTAATAAAATTAGTATTAAGGCAACCTAATTTGGTTGTCTTTTTTTACTGAGTTTTTCTTTAGTTCTAGTATGAATTATGTTATAATATATAGATAAAATAACTTAGTAAAGTTAATTAATAATTTGTATGTGATCAAGGTGAAAGATGAATGTAGATAAAAGATTTGAAACAGAAACAGTAAAAAAGTATAGAGCTTCGATTGAAAAGAAGAAAGTATCGTTATTTCTGAAATTACTTTTTGATAAGGTGCTTGCATTAATTTTGTTTATTCCTTTATCGCCAATAATTTTAGGAATAGCTATTTGGATAAAGTTAGATAGTGAAGGTCCTGTATTTTATAGGCAAGAGCGTATTACAACTTATGGTCGTACTTTTAGAATATTTAAGTTTAGAACAATGGTTAAAGATGCCGATAAGCTTGGGACAGCTGTCACTCAGCAAAATGATCCTCGTATTAGTAAGGTAGGACACAAGCTTCGTAAACTACGTCTTGATGAACTTCCTCAGCTTATCAATGTACTTGTTGGTGATATGAGTTTTGTAGGAGTAAGACCTGAAGTAGCGAAATATGTAGATAAGTATACTGATGAAATGAATGCAACATTACTTCTTCCTGCTGGGATAACTTCTCCAGCGAGTATCGAATACAAAGATGAAGATGAAGTTATTGAGAAATTTAAAGGAAGTGGAAGAAGTATAGATGAAATCTATGTGGAGGAGATTCTTCCAGATAAGATGAGATATAACTTAAAGTATATTGAAGAATTCAGTGTTATAAATGATATTAAAATAATGATAAAAAAACTGCTATTGCGGTTGTTAAATAAATTGAAGTATTAATTAAAAGTAATTAAAAAAATAATTAGGAGTTTGAGATGAAAAAAAATATAATATACCATTTTTCTCCACCAGATATTAGTGGAGAAGAAATAAATGAAGTAATAGATACTTTAAAATCAGGTTGGATTACAACTGGACCGAAGACAAAAGAATTAGAAAGAAGATTATCAGAATTTACTGATACGCCAAAAACGGTTTGTCTTAATTCTGCAACTGCAGCGTTAGAGTTAACATTGCGTGTTTTAGGAATAGGTGAAGGAGATGAGGTTATCGTTCCTGCGATGACTTACACTGCTTCTTGTAGTGTAATTTATCATGTTGGTGCGAAGGCTGTTATAGTTGATATTTCTGAAGATAGTCACGAGATGGACTATGATGCTTTAGCTGATGCTATTACTGAAATACGAAGGCTGTTGTCCCTGTTGATTTAGCGGGGATACCGTGTGATTATGATAAAATCTTTGAAGTAGTTGAAAGTAAGAAACACTTATTTAAGGCCAATAGTGAATATCAAGAGAAACTTGGTAGAGTAGCTGTTGTAGCAGATGGAGCCCATTCTTTAGGTAGTACTTATAAAGGTAAAAAAATTGGTTCTGTAGCTGACTTTACTACATTCTCATTCCACGCTGTGAAGAACTTTACTACAGCTGAAGGTGGAAGTGTAACTTGGAAGCAAAATGAAAACTTTGATAATGAAGAGTTATATAGAGAATATCAAATATATTCTCTTCATGGTCAAACAAAAGATGCTTTAGCTAAAACGAAAGCAGGATCTTGGGAATATGATATTGTTATCCCTGGATATAAATGTAATTTAACTGATATAGCAGCATCTATTGGATTAGTTCAATTAGACCGTTATCCTAAACTTTTAGAACGTCGTGATAATATTATTAGTCAGTATAATAAAGGCTTTGAAGGAAGTAGAATTAAGGCTCTAAGTCACAGTTCAGAAGATTATAAATCTTGTGGACACCTTTATATAACTCATGTTGAAGGTGCTACATTTGAACAACGTGGTGAAATAATTGTTAAGATGGCAGAGCGCGGAATTAGTTGTAACGTCCACTATAAACCACTACCATTACTAACTGCGTACAAAAATTTAGGATTCGATATTGAAAACTATCCTAATGCTTATAATTATTATGTAAAAGAAATAACATTACCATTACATACAAGACTTACTGATGAAGATGTAGCTGTAATTATTGAAAACTTCAAGGAAGTAGTTCAGGAGGTAGTGGGTGAGTAACTACGGTAATGAGCTAATAAGTATAATAGTACCTGTATATAATGTTGAACAATACTTAGAAAAATGTGTGAATTCAATAGTAAATCAGACTTACAAGAATCTAGAAATAATTTTGGTAGATGATGGAGCTACCGATAGTAGTGGTAAGTTATGTGATGAATTAGCGAAGTCAGACAACAGGATAAAGGTATATCATAAAGAAAACGGCGGTTTATCAGACGCACGAAACTATGGTGTAGAAAGAGCAACTGGAGAATATATCGGATTTGTAGATAGTGATGACTATATAGATTCCGAAATGTACGAGAAACTATATGAAGCTATAAAAAAAGAGGATGTTGATGTAGCTGAATGTAATTTTAGATTCATTTATTCTAATAGAATTACAAATTATACAGACGATAAATATTATTTAGTATTGAATAAAGATGAGTATACAAAAGAATATGTAACTATGAATAGAATTTTTTGGAGCTGCGTGGACAAAATTGATAAAGAGCAGCTTAGCTAAGGAAATTAAATTTCCAAAAAGGTAAGTTGTTTGAGGATGGTTTTTATTCGTTGGAGTTAATGAAAAAAAGCTAGAAATTTTGTTATATTTGATAGTCCTTATTATAATTATGTAATGAGAGAAAAATAGTATTACAAATTCAAAAATTTAATGAGAAAAAAACTTAGATTTAATAGAAATTGCTGATGATATTTATGATTATGTTATATCGACATATCCTTATTTAAAAAAAGAGGCTGCCAGACGAAAAAAATGTATTCTTATTTTAATACATTAGATGCAATAATTGTAAGTTCAGATTATAGTAATAAAGTTTATTATAATAATATACAAGCATATTTTTTTATAAAAAAACTTTTTACAGTTATTTACAAATAATAAAAATTTCAATTAATAGGAAGATAAGATTATTGATAATGTTAGTAAATAAAAAAATGTATAAAAAAATATTGCTTAAAACACCATAGAAAACTGATGGGGAAATAAATTATGTTAAATAAGGAAACATTATATATTTTTAATACTCAGTATCAATTTTTTTGATAGCGTTAATAAAAGTAAAAAGAAGGTGGCAAAAGATTCATTAGCACCTGTAAATAGAAAATTAGATAAGCGTATACAAAAAAATATTGATAAAAGAAAAAAATTGTAAAAGATGTTATACATATTGATGAGAGTATCTTTTTCTTTTTGTAAATTTATACCCTCAAAGACGAGAGTTGAAAGTAAGATTGAAACATTTTTGATAAAGTAAATATCTTTATCGATCATTTTACAATAGGAGCATATTTAGATAAATATAAAATTCCATATAATACAATTGAAGATGGTTATAATTTTTTTATGTATGAATATAGAGATTTTTAGGAATAAACTTTTTACAAAAAGAAGCAACCATTCAAGATTATAAAGAATTCATAAAACATATATTGTTTTTGTAAAAAAATAAACCAGGTTTTGGTAAATACTGTCAATCAATAGAAGTAAATGATATATCAGTAGTTCCAAAAAGATGAAAGATATCATAAGTTTAAAGAAGTACCAAGAAAAAGACTTATTTAATAATATAAGTGAAGAAAGAAAACGATTAATATTAAGAGTTTTTTTGATGTAGAAGAACTATCTGAAGTGAAAGATAAATCAGTATTGATTTTAACACAACCACTAAGTGTAGATGGTCTTATGAACAACAATGATAAACAATATGGATTTTATAAGAAGATTTGTGATAAATATTTATCTGAAGGATATGAAGTATACTTAAAAACCACATCCAAGAGATAGTGTTACTTATGAGAAAATGAATGAAATAAAACTAATTGCACAGACTGTTCCGATGGAATTAATTGAGATGGTGAGTAATGTTAAATTTGAAAAAAATAATAACACACTCATCAACAGCGATAAACTTTTATCATGTGGAAAAAGAAAAAGAAATATTTTTATGATTTTAATACGAGAGAGTATGATGAAAAAAATTATTAGAAAAAAATATAAAATAAGCAAGGATGAACTATTATGAAGAAGAACAAATTATTAAGTTCTAGTTTGGCTTATACAGTAGGTAATTTATTAATCCAAGGATTGAGTTTCATAACCCTCCCAATATATACAAGAGTAATGACACAAGAAGATTATGGTAATTATAATTTATATGGTTCATGGGTTGGAATATTTTCAATATTTATAGGACTTCAAATAACAGGAAGTTTCAGTATAGCGAAAATAAAATATGAAAATAGATTTAAAGAATATATTGCCACAAGTACAAGTGTAGCGACAATATTTTTTTATACTGTTTTCTGCAGTTTGTTTTAATACTTAGTACTTATTTAGAAAAGATATTAGGATTTTCTACAGGAATATTAATATTTATCTTAATCCAAGGATATTTCAGCCACTTACAAGGCAGTTTATCGCAATATTATATTCAAACACAAGAAACAAAAAAACAACTTGTATTATCATTTTTTTATGTCATTTGGAAATGTAGTATTATCATTATTATTCCTATTCACATTAAAAAAATGATTTTCTAGCTAGAATATTAGGAGGAGTAATACCTGGGATAATTGTAGGTATAATTTTTCTTAATATTCATTTATAGGAATAGCAGTGTGATACTAGATAAGATATATGTTAGATTCATATTGTTGACCTCGATTCCTCTAGTATTTCATATTCTAGGACATAACTTACTAAGTCAATTAGATAGGATAATGATAGGAAGTTATATGACGGCTAAAGAGGTAGCTATATATAGTTTCGGGTATTCATTAGGAAGTATAGTGTCGATAGCGTTAATGAGTATGAATACCGCATGGATTCCATGGTTTTTTGAGGAAAAGAAAAAAGGAAATGTTGATTTGATTAATAAATATAAGGAAAGATATATATTAATAGGAGTATTTTTAACAATAGGATTTTTATCTGTCTTTCCAGAATTAGTTTCAATAATGGGTAGTGCGGATTATAAGAGTAGTAGAGACTTTGTGGTATTAATAGTGATAAGTTGTTTTATAGTATTTTTATATACATTCCCTGTTAATATTCAATTTTATCATGAAAACACAAAAATTTGTCCCAATAGGAACTCTTTTGGCTGCAGGTATAAACTATATATTAAATTATATATTAATTCCAAAAAGTGGTATATATGGAGCTGCGATAGCTACAGTAGCTTCGTATGTATTATTATTGGTTTTCCATCATCTAATAGCTAAAATAAAAATATAGATACAATGAAATAAGTTTTGTACAATATATAATTCTTACAGGAGTAGTAAGTATTTATGGAATATTTACAAATATATTTGTAGACAACTTATTAATAAGATGGGGTGGATGTCTAGTTGTATTTATAGTATTAATTTTTTTATTATAAGGAAGATGTAGAAGAATTAATAAAGAAAGTAAAAATTAGGAGATAACAATGGTATATATAATAGCGGAAATAGGATGTAATCACAATGGAGATTTTAATCTAGCAAAAAAAATGGTAGATGTCGCAGTTGAGTGCGGAGTAGATGCCGTTAAATTTCAAACATTTAAAGCAGACTTATTAATATCTAAGTATGCACCTAAAGCAGAATATCAAAAGAAAACAACAGGAACAGAAGATAGTCAACTAGAGATGACAAGAAGACTAGAGCTTAGTTTTGAGGAATATTTAGAGCTTAGAGACTATTGCTTAGAAAAAGGAGTAGATGTATTTTCTACACCATTTGACGAAGAATCATTAAATTTCCTAATTAGTACTGACATGCCAGTATACAAAATACCTTCAGGGGAGATTACAAATTTACCGTACTTAGAGAAAATAGGAAAACAAAATAAAAAAGTAATTCTATCAACAGGTATGGCAACTTTAGAAGAGATACATGCAGCAGTAAAAATATTAGAAGACAATGGAACAGAGGATATTTCAATCTTGCATTGTACTACAGAGTATCCAACAAAATATCCAGACCTAAATCTAAATGTGATTTCAACTCTGAAAAAAGAATTTCCAAACCAAAAAATTGGATATTCAGATCATAGTATAGGATATGAAGTACCGATAGCGGCAGCGACTTTAGGAGCTGAAATAATAGAGAAGCACTTTACATTGGATAATGATATGCCAGGTCCAGACCATAAGGCTAGTGCGACTCCTGATATATTAGAAAGATTAGTAAAAGGTGTAAGAATAGTAGAAATGTCACTTGGGAAATATGAGAAAGAGCCAGTGGAGGCTGAAATAAAAAATAAAATAGTGGCAAGAAAATCAATAATAGCTAAAAAGGCTATAAAAAAAGGAGAAGTATTTACAGAAGAGAATATCACAACGAAACGTCCAGGAAATGGAATAAGTCCGATGAATTGGTATGATATTCTAGGGAAAGTTAGTGAATATGACTTCGAGGAAGATATGTTAATTAAACATAGCGAATTTAAAAATCAAGAGTAAGAGGTAAAAAGAATGAAAAATGTATGTGTAGTAACTGGTTCACGAGCAGAATATGGAATAATGAGAGCGTTACTTTTAAAATTAAATAAAGAACAAAACATAAAGCTTGATGTAGTAGTTACTGCCATGCATTTAGAAGAAAAGTATGGGAACACATACAAACAGATAGAAGAAGACGGGCTAAATATAATAAAAAAAATCCCGTTAAATCTAGAAAATACATCAAAAAAATGCGTAAGCAGATCGCTAGCAATATTAACGACAGGATTATCAGAGTTATTTGAAGAAGCTAAGTATGATTTAATTATTATACTTGGAGATAGATATGAAATGCTTCCAGTAGTAAATGTAGCATTAATATACAATATACCAGTATGTCACTTACATGGTGGAGAAAAAACACTAGGTAACTTTGATGAATCAATTAGACATGCGATAACAAAGATGAGTCACTTGCATTTAGTAGCTAGTGAAGAATTTAAAAAAAGAGTAATACAACTAGGTGAAGAAGAACAGAACGTACACAACATAGGAGCTATGGGTGTAGAAAATGTAATAAAGCAAGATTTTCTAACAAAGAAGGAATTAGAAGAAACTTTAGGGCTGGAGTTAGAAGAAGAGTACTATGTAGTACTCTTCCATCCAGTGACATTAGAAGATGGAGGAGCTTTAAAACAAATCCAAACACTTCTAGAAGTATTATCAGAACAGACAAAACAAGTAGTATTCATAGGATCAAACTCGGATACTGATTCGGACAAGATAATGAGTGCGATAGAAGAATATACTAAAAAACATAGCAGTTCAAAAGTATTTATTTCCTTAAAACCAAGGGAATATCATTCATTGGTGAAATATTCGAAAGGATTAGTAGGAAATTCATCTTCAGGTTTAATAGAAATTCCATCGCTAAAAGTTCCAACATTAAACATTGGAAATAGACAATTAGGAAGATTACGAGGACCGAGTGTAGTAGATGTAGATACGACAAAAGAAAGTATACAAAAAGGACTAAAAGAATTATCAAATATAAGAGATTTCTATAATCCATATGAACAAGAAAAACTCAATAGAAAAAAAGCCAAAGTAGCAATATTAGATTATTTATCTAAAGATAGAAGCATAATTAAAGAATTTAATGATATGATGGAGGGGAGATAATGAAGCAAAGAGTAGCATTTATAGGAGCAGGAAGCCATTCAGATGCAGTAAAACCCCATTTAGATATATATAACTATGAATTTGTAGGATATTTTTGATGACAAGGATATCGAAGAATATAAAGGATATCCAATACTAGGAAAAACAAATGATGTATTAAAATGTCTTCATGAAAAAAATAGATAAAGTCTTCATAACAATAGGTGACAATAAAAAGAAAAAGAATTGTTTGACTTAGTAAATGAAAAATATCCAGATGCATTTATAAACATAGTAAGTAGAGAAGCGACTATACTAACTGATTCAAGCATAAAAGGAAAAGGAATATTCATAAGTAGGTGTTTTATAGGATCTGAAGTAGAAATTTATGATAATTCAATAGTAAATACAGGAGCAATAGTAGAACATCATACAGTAATAGCCCCACATTGTAATGTTACCCCAGGAGCGATACTTAATTTTTGTAAATTAGGAGAAGGAGTTTATGTGGGGAGTGGTAGCACAATAATACAATTAGTAGAAATAGCACCATACACAATAATAGGAGCAGGAGCTACGGTAGTAAAAACAATAAAAGAAAGTGGAACCTATGTAGGAGTACCTGCGAGAAGAATCAAATAAGGAGAAGAAAAATGAGAGCAGTATGTTTAATACCAGCACGAAGTGGATCAAAAGGATTAAAAAATAAAAATATGTTATTTTTTGATGGTAAACCATTAATATTCCATACGATAGATGCAGCAATAGAATCAGGATGCTTTGCCAAAGAAGATATATATGTAAGTTCGGATTCACAATTATACTTAGATATTTGTAAAACAAGAGGAATAAGTACAATATTAAGAGATCCAGAGTTATCAAAAGATACGACACCGTCAAACTCAGTAGGACTAGATTTTTTAAGTAGATTTGATGAAGATGTAGTATACGTATTATTACAATTAACATCACCATTAAGAAGTGCAGAACAGATTCAAGAAGCGATGAGACTATTTGAAGAATCAAGAGAAGAAGGTGTGGAGAATGTAGTAAGTTATGTAGAATTAGATAAATCTCCAAGGTTATTTACAAGCTTAGATGATAATAATTATATCCAAGAAAGCTTCGCCGCAGATAGAGGATATAGAAGACAAGATGAGAAGAAGTTATACAGAACAAATGGAGCTATATACATAACTACTAAACATTTCTATGAAAAATATAAGCTATTTAACACCTAAAAACAAAAAGCTACTTAATGGATAAAGAAAGCTCATATGATATTGATGATAGAAGTGACTTTATAGGAGCGATAGGAAGTAGATACTTTAACTATGAACTAAGAGAACAAAGAAACAAGAATTTTTTATAAGGAAAAAAATATAAAGAATTCAAAAATACGGAATTAAAAGAGAACATAATTTTTGGAGATTCAAGATTAGCTAAATTAGAGTTAGAAGGATACAGCAACTTTAGTTTAGGAGGAGTGTCATTAGCCACTCTATTAGAAAAACCTAGAACAGTATAATGATGTACCAATCAAGAAGATGTTAGTATCATTAGGTGTAAAACGATATAATATCAAATTATAATAAAGAGATTATAAAAGAGAATTATAAGAAATTACTTTTTAGAAACAGATAAAAGAAATATAAAAATTAACTCTAACAACAATTGGGTATGCACTATTTAGGGATAGTGTGGATAATGAAATAGTTAGAGAGTTAAATGAATGGTTAGAGGACTTTACAAGGGAGAACAACATAAAGTTAATAGATATAAATAAAAAAATCTTTCTGAAGATTATCATTTGAAGTATGAATATACAAAATGATGGGCTGCATTATACTGAAGAGGGAAATAAAATGTTATTTAAACATATTAAGGAGATAGTTATAAAGTAATGAAGAGTTTATTGAGTAAGGAAAAACTTATAGAATTGTTTTTTTCAAGTATCCAGTAGCATATTATTCTATATTTTTTCTTGTACGCAACAAGATCGCAATTTTACATGATAAACAATATAGCAATTTATGATTCAATTATTCATAATTTATTAATTTTTTTGGGGGATTATGATAATTTCCTACTATGTAATTTTTTAATAGAAAGGTTTTTTTGACAACAATAAAAAAATTTATTTTTTTATGGATAATTTCTAGTGTAGTTACTATTATTGTAAATATTTATCAAATTCGTTTTGATTCTATTCGTTCGGCAATATTAACTATTATTGTTATCATAACTTTTTATATAGTTATAGGATACTTAGATTAAAAATATAATGATGAAGTCATCTTTAAGTGTATCTTCTATCCTAGTATTTTTTTAAAATTAGTAAGTAGCTTTAGTGTCATTAGTTATGTATTTTTTTATAATGTTAGTATTTTTTTATAATATCGGATTTACCGAATCCTTATACATATGGTATACGATATGTAACAGTTGGAAATGATATCTATAATTTACTTCTTTACGGAACATTTTTAGTCCCAACAAAGAAGTTATGCAGGCAATACCATTAATGATGATTGTTTTTTTATATACTATTGAATAAAAAAAGATAGCCGTTAATAAAATTGAAAAAAATAATATTAAGTGTATTTTTTTGGTTGTGGAGTATATAGTTGTTTCATTGTGTAATTCAAGGGAGCATTGTACTCAGTAATAGGAGTATTTATATTGTATATTATTATATTATTGACTAAAAAGATTAGAAGAAATGATGAGATATCAATAAAGAAAGTATTAATATTAATAGCATCACTTTGTTTAATTTTATTCGGATATAGCGGGGTAAAAACGGTTTCAGCAGCTATAGTTAGCAAAAGTAGATTATAAGCGTCATATATACGAAAATATTGATGGTAAAATAGTGAAAAATTAATGAAGAAGACGTTAAAAAGAATACTGAATATGAAAAATATAGAGGAAAGATATTTGAATATAATCCAGTAAGAACTCAAGATAAAATAGAAGATAAATTAAAGGATAAAATTGTAATAGATAAGGAAGATTCAGGAGAAGAACTAGGGAATGGGAGGATTTCTATTTGGAAAGAAACTCTGAAGCTATACGTTAAAAAAACCTTTATTTGGAATAGGACAAGGGATGAACACTGAATTTGCTAAGAAGTTTAATTATGATGAATTTCCTATATTAAGTGTAGGTGTTGCAATTCACAACAGTTATCTGGCATTATTGTTATTCCAAGGGATAGTTGGTATATTGGTAGTGTTTTTTTATGGTTGTTTAAATTACTTATTAAGTTTTTTTAAAATTTGAATTAGCAACTAATAGTGATGAATTTTTCTATAATGCACATGAGTTTATATTTTATACTAATTATATCGTTATTCTTGGATGTGATATTTATTAGAGATGAATTTACACAGTTAATGATGTTATTTAGCATAGGTTATTTGACATATAATATAAGAGGAGAAAGTATATGAAGGAGCAGATAAGTATAGTAGTCCCAGTTTATAATGTTGAACAATACTTAGAAAAATGTGTAAATTCAATAATAAATCAAACATATAAAAAAATTTAGAAATAATTTTTGGTAGATGATGGAGCTACTGATAGTAGTGGTAAGTTATGTGATGAATTAGCCAAGATAGACAATAGGATAAAGGTGTATCATAAAGAAAATGGTGGGTTATCAGATGCAAGGAACTACGGGGTAGAAAGAGCAACTGGTGATTATATTGGTTTTGTAGATAGTGATGACTGTATAGATTCTGAAATGTATGAAAAACTATATGAAGCTATAAGAAAAGAGAATGTTGATGTAGCAGAATGTAATCTAAAAATAATATACCCAGATAGAGAAGAATTATTTACCGAACAAAAATTATTATAATGTATGTACAAAAACAAGAGTATCTAGAAGAATATTTAAAAATTGAGAAGATTTTTGGCTCGGCTTGTGTAAGATTAATTAAATCAGATATTGCTAAGAAACTGAAATTTCCAGTTGGTAAGTTGTATGAGGACACTTATTATGCTTATGATTTAATAGAAAAAGTTGATAGGTATGTTATAATGAATAATTCATATTATAACTACCTTATGAGAGAAAAATAGTATAACAAATGCAAAATTTAATCCCTAGAATATTTCGATCTTATAGAGATAGTTGAGAAGTTTCACAAAACGACTTATGAGAATTATCCTGATTTAAAAGAAGCGGCGGATTGTCGTAAGATGTATGCTTATTTTTTTCTGTTTTTAAATAGTATATTGTTAGAAGATGAATTTAAAAATAATCGTTATTATGCTCAGATAATAAATTATTTTTAAAGGGAATTATAAGGCGATATTAAAAAAATAAATATATAAATCGCAACAGAAAAACTAAGTGTAATACTAATTAAATTAAATATAGATTTATACAGAAAAAGTATTAATGAAATATAAGAATAAAATAGCAGGAAATTAGGAGGAACTTATGGATAATGAGTTAATAAGTATAATTGTTCCAGTATATAAGGTAGAAAAGTACTTAGAAAAGTGTGTGAAATCTATTTTAAAACAAACTTATACAAATTTAGAAATAATTTTAGTAGATGATGGTTCTCCTGATAAATGTGGACAATTATGTGATGAACTTGCTAAAATCGATGATAGAATAAAAGTTTTCCATAAAGAAAATGGTGGTTTGTCAGATGCTCGAAATTACGGAGTAGAGAGAGCAAATGGGGAGTATATTGGTTTTGTAGATAGCGATGATTATATTCATGAATGTATGTATGAGGAGTTATATAAAGCTATAAAAGAATCAGGAACATCTATTGCAGAATGTGGAGTAACTAGGGTTTATAAAAACACATTAAGACCTCATTATGAAGGTGAAGATTATTTTCTAGTTTTGGATAGAGAAGGGTATTTAAAAGAATACTTAGAAAATAAGAGGTTATATGGATCAGCATGGTGTAAATTAATTCATAAAGATTTGGCAAAAAAAATAAAATTTCCAACTGGAAAGATTTACGAGGATGCTTTTTATACTTTGGAACTTTTGAAAACTGTGGATAAATATACTCTTATAAGTGGAAATTATTATTACTATTACATAAGAGAAAAATAGTATAACAACAAGATCATTTAGTTCAAAGGATATGGATTATATAGAAATAATGAATAAAATAGAAGATTATACTTTAGCTAATTTTTCCTATATTCAAAGAGCAATTATTAGTTAGACTAGCTTTTTGCTTATATTTCTATATTTAATCAATTGTTAGAGGTAGATGGTTACAAAAACAAAGGAAGAATATAAAATTTTGAAAGATAAGCTTTAAAGATAATTGCTTCAAGGTTTTAGGTAATAAAAAAAGCACCTAAAAATTTAAAGGCTGCTATGTTTTTTTATTGAGTACCAATGAAAGATTATATAAATTTATGTTATCGAAATATAAAAAGTATGAGAGTAATGAATAAAATGCAAAAGAGGAAGTTAATGAAAAAAAGTACTAATAGTCATTCCATCTTACTCTAAGGGTGGTGGTGCAGAAAAAAATTCTATCAAATATTTTTAAATAATGGTGATTTTTTTCTGGGTATCAGATAGATATAGTGGAAATTGATAGAGGATACAATGGTATAGAAGTTTTTACCTAGAAATATAAAAAGTGATTAAAAGTTATTATTATGAAAAAGTATCCCAATGTAATACGGCTTGTTTTTAGAACAATTGGGAAAAAGATTCCCAAGAGTATTGAGGAGATATTTAGTAAAAAGATGATTATGATGTAGAAATAATGTTTGAGGTTATGTATCCGGATATTCCATTTTCAAAGAGAAATATAAAGAAAATATATTGGGTACATGGAAGTATAGAAGATTTTTCAAATACTTGGAGAGAAAAACAGATTTAGACAATATTTTTTTCAGATGCTACGGAAATTGTATCAATTTCCAATAAAACAGAGAAATCAATATTAGATTTATATCCCAACCAGAAGGATAAGATTATTCGTATATATAATGGATATAAATTTAATGAGATAAAAGAAAAATCAAAAGAGGTAATTTCAGAAAAATATACCGGAGAATTCAATTTGCTCTATAGGAAGAATAGAAGAACAAAAGGGTTCGGATAGAACGCTAGATCTAGTGAGAACACTTCATGAAAAAGGATATAAATATCATATGTATTATATAGGATCAGGTAAACTAGAGAAGCGTTTGAAGGAAAAAGCAGAAGAATATGGTTTAACTGAGTATGTTCATTTTTTAGGATATCAAAGAAATCCGTATAAATATTTAAAATATATGAAATGTCTTGTTTCTATGTCAAAACAGGAAGGTTTTCCAGGGGTATATGTAGAAGCTTTATCATTGAATGTCCCTTTTGTTTCAACTGATGTTGGAGGAGCGGAAGAACTTTCACAAGATGGAAAATTTGGGAAAATAATTTATAATGATGAACAAGCAGTAGAAGAAATAATAGGGTATGTAGAAAAAATTCAAGAGTGTGATAAAGAGATTGTAGAATTTCTGGAAAATTTATCTTTAGATAAACAGATTCAAGAGTTTAAAAAATTACTTGTTATGGAGGAAAGGATAAAAGTATAGAATGTTGTCTAATATAGCCCAAAAAAATTATTGTTTATCTTTTTTATTGTAAATAGTTATATTATAGTTTGTTTTTGTTTTTATAAAAATATAATAGGATATTTTTTATAAAAACAAAAGTAACAGGAAAAAAATGGTGAACTGTTATTCATAGGAGTTGTATTTTTTTACTACTCCTATTCTGTATTTTGAAAAAAATTCGTAAAAATAATGAGATAAACCATAATAAACTACTGATAATTTTATCTGTTCTTTTTCTGTTATAATTTAATAAAAAGGAAAATTCTATTCTTTTATTGTTGGATTTGATACCTATATAGCTGTCTCAAATGCAATCAATATAGTAGAAACAGGAGAGTGGATAAGCAAAGATATATTTTATTTTGAAAGTTATCCTAATACAGTATTTTTTTAGTTTTATTTTTGACTATTATAGGTAAAGTCTCGTATATTTTTTAGGATATTTTTTTCTCCAATGCTAGTAATTACAATAATATCTTTCTGTACAGTTCTTGCAGGTGTTTTTATTATTTTTGGTGATATATATGCTATTTTCGGATGTAAAATTGTCTTGATAGACTTTGTATACAATTATTGTAATTTTTTCACCTTGGCAAGCTGTTATTTATTCAGACTCATTGGGGATTATAGTACCTATATTAATTATATATGTATATGCTAGTAAAAAGAAGAGAGAAAATTACTTGATGGTATTGGGATTCTTTATAATTATTGGATATAGTCTAAAACCGTATACAATTATTGTAGGTATAGGGATATTTATATATGAATTGATAGTTTTAATTGGAAAAAGTGATTTAACTATACTAAAAATAATAAAGTTACTATTTGGCACGATATTATCAGTAGTAATAATAAATGCTTTATCTTATGATATGAAAAAAACAGTTGAATTCAGAAAAAGAGTAGGATATTTACATTATATAAAATTAGGATTAAATATAGAATCTATGGGGCTATATAGTGATAAAGATTATTCAGATAGTATAAAACAAGATAATAATCTTAATAGAGATTCATTTAATAAGAAAATTATAAAAGATAAGATAAATATGATGAGTAAAACGGATTTTAATAATCATTTTACGCATAAGACCCTTATTAATTTTAATGATGGTACATTTGGATGGTCTTGGATGGCTATGAATAATCAGACTTCGATAGAAAAACAGAATATGATTTCAAATATTTTTTTCATAAATTTTATGGTCATAATACAGAATATAGTTATTATTTTTTTATTATGTATCACAGATAGTGTGGATTCTAATCTTAACTTTAGGATTTATTTCTATATTTTCAAAGGATAGGTATCGGGTATTATTCTATATATCTTATATCGGGATATTTTTTTATTTGTTAGTATATTTGAATCTTTGTCTAGGTATTTATTTGTAAATGTTCCGATATTCATTATAGTTTCAATATATGGAATTGACAGTATAGATAAATTAATTAGGCTGTGTAAGAGGAAATTAAAAAAATATTGTAAAAAAATATTGTAATATTATTATGGTAAGATTAGTTTTTAGTAGAGTAGAAAATATTAATAAAAAAAGGATTTGAATATGGTAATATTATGAGAGTAAATAAATTTAAAATAGGATTCGAATTTTAACGGTGCTAGCTACACCGATAGCGGTAAATGAATTATTAAGTAGTGAAGTAAATGCAGAGTATAGAGGATCTATATTCTATAATAATAACAAACCAGCAGACTGGTGGTATAGTGATGGGAAAGATTGGTATTTTTTCAAAAATGGCAAGAAGTTAACAGGATATGGAAAAGATAATACCGGAACACACTATTTTTATAATGGGAAATATGCGAACTGGTGGTACAATGACGGACAAGCGTGGTATTTTTTTCAAAACGGTAAGAAGCTAACAGGATATGGAAAAGATGGCGCGGGAACACATTATTTTGTAAATGGAAAATATGCGAATGGAAAAATAGGAAATAAAGATTATAAAGATGGGAAAGAAGTTTCTGTAGAGAACAAAGTACCAATAAGAGGTTATGCGAATGGAGTATACTATGTAGATAGTAAACCAGTGAATTGGTGGTATAATGATGGTCAAGAATGGTATTTTTTCCAAAATGGAAGAAAATTAACAGGTTATGGGAAAGATAATAAGGGAACGCATTATTTTGTAAATGGTAAGTATGCAAATTGGTGGTATAGTGAAGGCCAAGATTGGTATTTCTTCCAAAATGGGAAAAAATTAACAGGATATGGAAAAGATAATAAGGGAACACATTATTTTGTAAATGGTAAGTATGCAAATTGGTGGTATAGTGAAGGCCAAGATTGGTATTTCTTCCAAAATGGGAAAAAATTAACAGGATATGGAAAAGATAATAAGGGAACACATTATTTTGTAAATGGTAAGTATGCAAATTGGTGGCATAGTGAAGGTCAAGATTGGTATTTCTTCCAAAATGGACAAAAACTAACAGGTTATGGAAAAGATAATGCAGGTTCACATTACTTTGTAAATGGAAAGTATCAAAAAAATGATAATAATAGTTATTCGGGCTATTATAAAGTAACAGCATTATATATACCGGTATATGATGCAAATGGTCGTATTTTGTCTCATGTTTCTAAAGATACTGTACTATTTAGAGATAATAGAGTTTCTGTAAATGGTAGAATCCCTGTCCAAGTAGCAGGACTTACTGGTTATGTTAATCCAAGTCAAGTGATTGCAGTTAGCCATAGTGATACTTTTATCCCAGACTATGTGAGTGATGGAAGATATGTATATCATAGATATTCTCCATATGCTAAGGTGATGGTTGCTTATCATAATAAAAATATGCAAGTAGGTAAGTCATATTACTCTGCAGATGGCATCAATTTTGGAACGTTTAAATTAGATCATCCATTCCAATTCTCTAATTTAAAATCCAAAACAAACTATACAGCTTCTGATATTAATAGATTGTATAATTTGATGGGGGCTAGTGATAGTAGATTAGCAGGAAAAGGTGAAACATTTAAAGCTGCTGAGAAAAAATATGGTGTAAATGCGTTATACTTAGTAGCGCACAGTGCTCTGGAAAGTGCATGGGGAAGAAGTAAAATAGCTAGAGATAAAAATAACTTTTTTGGCATAAGCGCGTATGATGATACGCCATATACTTCTGCAACTAAGTTTGATAATGTTGATAGTGGTATTATGGGGGCTGCACGTTGGATTAATAATAGATATCTGCATAATTCAGGATATCCCGCTAATGGAGCATATTTAGGTAATAAAGCAGGTGGTATGAATGTTAATTATGCAACTGCACCGTATTGGGGAGAATCTATTGCGAGTTTGATGTTTAATGCAAATGAAAAATTAGGAAGAAAAGATAGATAGAAAAAGGATACAGCTAGGTTAGTATTTTAATCTAGCTTTCTTTTTGGTAAAGGAGATAATTATGTTAGTTTCGGTTGTAATTGGGCTTTTAAATGAGGAAAAATTTTTACCAAGATTAATAGAAGATTTTAAAAAAATCAGACATATAATCATAGTAAGATAGAATTAATTTTTTTATAGACGGGATGTCAACAGATAAAAAGTTGGAAAATATTAGAGAATTTTTAAAAGGCAGTAACCATGATTTTTTTATGATATAGTATTGCTGAAAAAATCCTAAAGTAATATTATCTGCTGGTATGAATGTAGGTATAAAAGCCGCAAGAGGAGAATGTATACTTAAGGTGGATTGCCACTCACATATTACTGAGAATTTCATTGAAAATAATGTTAAAGTTATTGAAAGCGGAGAAGATGTTTGTGGAGGACCGCGTCCAAATATTATCGAGAATGAAGATAATCTAAGTAAAACGTTATTATTAGTTGAAGAAAATATGTTCGGTAGTGGAATAGCGAATTATCGTAAACAGACTTCAAAACAATATGTAAGTTCAGTTTTCCAAGGAATGTATAAAAAGGAAATATTTGATAAGATTGGATTGTTGGATGAAAAAGTGGGTCGTGTGGAGGATAATGAATTACATTATCGAATTAGAAAAAATGGTTATAAGATTCGTTATAGTAATGACATACTATCATATCAGTATACTAGACCGACAGTAAATAGAATGCTAAAACAGAAATACTCTAATGGTTATTGGATTGGTAAGGTGAGTCATGTTTACCCTAAGGCTTTCTCTATCTTCCATTTTGTTCCTTTTGTATTTGTCTTAGGAATAATCTTTAGTATGTTGATGTTACCATTGACAAAGTTATTTGCTGTTCTTTTGGCGGTGTCTTATGGATTGTTTACGATTCTTGTTACTTTGATGACTATTATTAATAATAAGTTCAACGTAACGCTGTTGCTGATTCCAGTATTACTATTCTTAGTACACTTCAGCTACGGTTTAGGAACTTTGGTTGGATTAGTTAAAGGGGTTAAGTGGAAGAAGGAATATAATAATTTAGGAGGAGATGATGAATAGGTATAAAGATGATATATTGAGATATTCGTTTGTATCGATGAGTAGTATAATTTTCATAATATGCTTAATAGGCGGAGCATATTGGGATTATGCGTATAAATTAGATATATCAAAAATCAAATATTTATATTTTTTTACTAACTTGTTTTATTTTTTTGGATTAATTTTAAAGATGATATTTATTTTTTTAGTAATACTATTAGAAAATCGTTAAGAATTAATACTACTATTTGGATGGTTTTAATTTTTTTATTTTCTTCTTTATTGTTCAAACTCTATTGATATATAGTTATTATTTTAGAACAGGTTGGGATAGTTTTTATGGTAGTGGAAGGAGCGTATACATTATCAGAACATTTACCACTGCCTGACGGGGCCATTAATTATTTCTCATATTACCCTAATAATTTATTTATAACAGTATTACTCTCAAAAATAATACTTTTGTGTAAGATTATAGAAATAGGTGATTTTTTTCATATTTTTATAATACTAGTTTTTACAGGCATTTTTAAAATGTTCTTACAGGCTTTTTAGTATTTAATGCGATTAAAAAGATAACTCAAAAATATAAATTTATCAGTGTTTGGTTATGTTTTTTTATGTATTACTAGTAGGATTATCTCCATGGACGAGTATTCCATATTCAGATTCTATTGCACTAATTATTCCAGTATTAATACTATATTTATATTTAGGTTTAGAAGATAGAAAATTAAAGTATATTAGAATAGTTTGTATCTCTTTTTAGGAGTGTTGGGATATATGTTGAAGCCTCAAAACAACTATTTTTATTTATTTCTGTAATAATAATTTCTATCTTATATTTAAAAACTATATTTTAAAGAAACAATAAAAAAATATTTTTTTATTGGACTACTGTCAATATTGATTAGCTTTTTTTCTTATTAATAATTTTATATCTGATGTAAATATAAAAAAATAGATGAAGAATCAGAGATGTCTTATATGCATTTTTATTAAAATGGGATTGAATAATAAGACAGATGGAGGATACTTATGGGATGATGTCAATGAAAGTAAGTTGTCAAAATATAAAAATGAAAGAAGAGAAGAGAATATAGAAGTAATAAAAAGAAAGAGTTAGAGAATATGGAAAGATTGGTTTACTAAAACATCAAATAAAAACATTAAATAACTATAATGATGGGACGTTCGCCTGGAGTTTGGAAGGAAATTTTTATCTTGAAATTTATGAAAAGAAAAAAATAAAATAGTGAATAGTATACGAAACATCTATTATGAATCTGGAAGTAATAATAGTATATTTAAGTATATTGTTCAAGGAGCATGGTTGATTATATTATCAATACAGCCTTTTAACTATATTTATTAAAAAGAAAAAAATATGGATAATAGTATGAGAGTCGTATTATTATCTTTAATAGGGTTGTTTATTTTTGAATCTATTTTTTTGAAGCTAGAGCAAGGTATTTATATACCTACGTTCCAATATTTATTGTTTCGGGAATGATAGGATTAAATGAATTTTTGAATAGAATGAAAAAAATGATAATTACGCTGAGTGTGTCTATATTTGTAATCAACTTGTAATGTTAATAAATATATCTAGATGATATAATAAAAAAATGCGTGAATTTAATTAGAGCTTAGTGAGGAGTAGGAATTATTTATGAGAAAAAAATAAATTAAAAATTAGGATTAGAGTATTAACTGTATTAACTACACCAATCTTTGTAAACGGGGTAGTAAATAGTGAAGTACAAGCAGAGTATAGAGGTAATGTTTTCTATTATAATAGTAAACCAGCAAATTGGTGGTATAATGATGGAAAAGATTGGTATTTCTTTCAAAATGGTAAGAAATTAACAGGGCAAGGAAAAGACAATGCAGGAGTACACTATTTTATAAATGGAAAGTATGCAAATGGAAAAGTAGGAAATAAAGAGTATAAAAATGGAAAAGAAGTTGCTGTAGAGAATAAAGTACCAATAAGAGGATATTTTAATGAATTATATTATGTAAATAGCAAACTAGCAAATTGGTGGTATGAAGATGGAAAAAGATTGGTATTTCTTCCAAAATGGTAAGAAATTAACAGGACAAGGAAAAGATGATGCAGGAGTACATTATTTTTGTAGATGGGAAGTATGCGAATGGAAAAATAGGGGATAAAGAATATAAAGATGGAAAAGGAAGTCCCAACAAGAAGGTATTTGAATGGATTATATTATATTAATAATAAACCAGCAAATTGGTGGTATGAAGATGGAAAAGATTGGTATTTCTTCCAAAATGGTAAGAAATTAATAGGATATGGAAAAGATAATACAGGAGAACATTATTTCCAAAATGGTAAGTATGCAAATTGGTGGTATAATGATGGAAAAGATTGGTATTTCTTCCAAAATGGTAGAAAGTTAACAGGATATGGAAAAGATAGTACAGGAGAACATTATTTCCAAAATGGTAAGTATGCAAATTGGTGGCATAATGATGGAAAAGATTGGTATTTCTTCCAAAATGGTAAAAAGTTAACAGGATATGGAAAAGATAATGCAGGTTCTCATTATTTTATAAATGGTAAATATCAGCAAACTGATTTACAAAAAGTTTTAGATATTGCTCGTAGCTACTTAGGTGTAGAAACTGGCTCTAGTGAACATAAAAAAATAGTCGATGCATATAATTCTGTTAATCCAAAACCACTAGGCTACACGGCTAATTATGATGATGATTGGTGTGATATTTTTGTAACTACTGTGTTCCAACAAGCTGGATTAAGTAATCTTATTGGTAGAGAATGTGGGGTTCAACGTCATATAGGAATAATGGAGAGAAAAGGTATTTGGAAAGGTAAGTCTTATCCGAAACAAGGAGATATTGTTACATTTGACTGGGACGGTGGAGGTCTTGCAGACCATATTGGTATTGTTGAATCTGTAAATAATGGAGTGATTACGACAATTGAAGGAAATTCATCGTTATACGCAGGAAGTACTGCAAAAACAAGAGTAAATAGAAAAACGTATAATTGGGATTCTAGATATATTAAAGGATATGGAAGCCCGAGGTATTAATATATTTAATTATATGATTAGGATATAGTTAGTGATAAAAGCAAGATTGTGAAGTTTTCACAATCTTGCTTTTATGGTTGTGTAATAAATTTTGGTGATAGAAAAAAATTTCTATCACCAAATGTACTTATAATATTTTAAAAAAATCTTTATTAGTCAGCGAATCCATTTGGATGTTTACTTTGCCATCTCCAAGAGTCTTCACACATACGTTTTACGTCGTACTGTGCTTCCCAACCAAGTTCTTCTTTAGCTTTTGAAGCATCTGCATAACATGCAGCGATATCTCCCGCACGACGTGGAGCAATAACGTAAGGTAAGTCACGACCAACAGCAGCAGAAGCACTCTTAATAATATCTAGTACTGAGTATCCTACGCCTGTTCCTAAGTTGTATTTAGTTAGTCCACTACCTTTTTCTAATTTTTTAAGGGCAGCTACGTGACCGCGAGCTAAGTCTACTACGTGGATATAGTCACGTACTCCAGTACCATCGTGTGTATCGAAGTCATTACCGAAGACATTAACTTTTTCTAATTTACCAACAGCTACTTGCATAACGTATGGAAGTAGGTTGTTTGGAATTCCTGTTGGATCTTCTCCGATATCTCCACATTCATGAGCTCCGATTGGATTGAAGTAACGAAGTAATACTACATTCCATTCATTATCAGCTGTGTAAATATCTCCTAAAATTTCTTCTAAGATTAGTTTAGTACGTCCGTATGGGTTAGTTACAGATAATGGGAAATCTTCTTTAATTGGTAATGCGTGAGGATCTCCGTATACTGTAGCTGAAGAACTGAAGATGATGTTCTTACAGTTGTGCTTTTCCATAACGCGGCATAGTGTTGTAGTTCCTGCTACGTTGTTATCGTAGTATTTTAAAGGTAATTGGCAAGATTCACCTACAGCTTTTAATCCAGCGAAGTGAATAACACCATAGATGTTTCCTTCTTTTCCAAAAATTTCGTCTAATTTAGCTTCATCACGAATATCAGCTTCGTAGAACGTTACTTTTTTTCCAGTTACTCTTTCTACAACGTCTAAACTCTTTTTGTTTGCATTATATAAGTTATCAATGACAACTACTTCATTTCCATTGTTTAATAATTCTATACAAGTGTGAGACCCGATAAATCCAGCTCCACCAGTTACTAGTATTTTTTCAGTCATAGTGTAATTTTCTCGTTAAAAAACGAGTCCTTCCTATAATTTTATATATTCATTTTATAGGAAGTAAGGTAGAGTGTCAATAAATATGTGAATAATATTAAGATTATGTTACAGTCAAGGTATTTCTTTTGAAAAAAAGTATTAAATTTATATTAAAAATAGTAAAATATGTATTTATTTTTAGAATAGGAGTTAAAGGAATATTTTATGAAAAAGAATAAAGTTAAATTAGGATTAAGTTTATTAATGGTGTTAGCTACACCAATCGTGGCTAGTGAAGTAGTTAATGATTATGTATATGCTTCTGAATATAAAGGGGAAACTTTTTATCATAATAACCAACCTGCTAACTGGTGGTACAATGATGGAACAGGGTGGTATTTTTTCCAAAATGGTAAGAAATTTACAGGGTATGGAAAAGATAACGCAGGAACACATTACTTTGTAAATGGGAAATATGGAGAAGAGAAAAAAGTTCCAACAACAGGATATGTGAATGGAGTGTATTATGTAAACGGAAAAGTAGCAAACTGGTGGTATGATGATGGAACAGGGTGGTATTTTTTTCCAAAATGGTAAGAAATTTACAGGATATGGAAAAGATAACGCAGGAACACATTACTTTGTAAATGGGAAATATGGAGAAGAGAAAAAAGTTCCAACAACAGGATATGTGAATGGAGTGTATTATGTAAACGGAAAAGTAGCAAACTGGTGGTATGATGATGGAACAGATTGGTTCTTCTTCCAGAATGGTAAGAAATTTACAGGATATGAAAAAGATAATGCTGGAATACATTACTTTGTGAATGGGAAATATGGAGAAGAGAAAAAAGTTCCAACAACAGGATATGTGAATGGAGTGTATTATGTAAATGGAAAAGTAGCAAACTGGTGGTATGATGATGGAACAGATTGGTTCTTCTTCCAGAATGGTAAGAAATTTACAGGGTATAGAAAAGATAATGCAGGAGATCATCATTTTGTAAATGGTAAATATGAAAATATTAAAGAAGATAGCAAAAACACTAAACGCGCTATTTTCTTAGATCCTGGGCATGGTGGAAGTGATACAGGAGCAGTCGCTAATGGTGTCAGAGAAAAAGACTTAACTCTTAGTGTATATAATAAAGTGAGTAGCCGTCTTGCTTCTTTAGGTTATTTAGTATTAACAAGTAGAAATACTGATAAAGATGTAGGATTAGTAAACCGTGCAGATCAAGCGAATAAGTCTAATGCGGATATGTTTTTAAGTATTCACTTCAATGCAGGAGGTAGAGGGGTTGCGTATGGTATAGAAACTTATTATTATAGGGAACGCTCAAATTATATTCCTACTATAAATAAGGATAAGCATAATAATCCAGAAAGATTGGAGAAGAGTAGAAAATTAGCTCAGAAAATACAACAAAGTTTAGTAAATAAAACGGGAGCATATGATAGAGGTGTCAAAAGTGAATCATTTGCTGTGCTTCGTGAAACATCTATACCATCAATTCTAGTTGAACTAGGATTTATAGATAATCCATGGGAAGTAAGTAAAATTAAGACTAATGAGTACCAAGAAAAACTTGCTGATGGTATTGTTAACGGAATTGTAGAATACTATAAATAAATCTAAGATTATTATTTAGTTAACTTTAAAACAATAATGAGGATATCTCAGGGATTTTGATTTGAAAAATCATTTTTCTGTGGGGTATCCTTATTTCTATGCATTAAATTATAACAGTTGTTGCTAAAAATCGTTAAAATTGGTATACTATAACTTAGAGAACTTGAAAGCGAAGGAGTGTGCTTAAATTATGGTATATAACCACAGAGTTATAGAAAAAAAATGGCAAAAATATTGGGATGAAAATAAAACATTCAAAACATTAGATGATCATACAAAAGAGAAATTTTATGCATTAGATATGTTCCCTTATCCATCAGGAGCTGGACTTCACGTTGGTCACCCAGAAGGGTATACAGCTACTGATATCTTAAGTAGATACAAAAGAGCGAATGGATACAATGTACTTCACCCAATGGGATGGGATGCATTCGGATTACCTGCTGAGCAGTATGCATTAGATACTGGAAATGACCCAAGAGACTTTACTAAAACTAATATCGACACGTTCCGTCGCCAAATTAAAGAATTAGGATTTTCTTATGATTGGGATCGTGAAGTAAATACAACAGATCCTAATTACTACAAATGGACACAATGGATTTTCAAAAAACTTTATGAAAAAGGACTTGCTTATGTTGATGAAGTACCTGTAAACTGGTGTCCAGCATTAGGAACAGTACTTTCTAATGAAGAGGTTATCGATGGTAAATCTGAGCGTGGAGGACACCCAGTAGAGCGTCGTCCTATGCGTCAATGGGTATTAAAAATTACTGATTACGCTGAAAAACTTCTTGCTGATTTAGATATTCTTGATTGGCCAGAGAGTCTTAAAGCTATGCAACGTAACTGGATTGGAAAATCTGTTGGTGCTGAAATTGATTTCAAAATTGAGGGAACTGATAAAGCATTCACAGTATTCACTACACGTGCTGACACTGTATTTGGTGTATCTTACTGTGTACTTGCACCTGAACACAAACTTGTAGAAGAAATCGTTACAGAAGGACAAAGAGCGGCTGTTGAGGAGTACCTTGACATCGTTAAACGTAAGTCTGACCTTGAAAGAACAGACCTTAACAAAGATAAAACAGGAGTATTCACAGGAGCTTACGCAATTAACCCTGTAAATGGTGAAAAAGTAGAACTTTGGATTGCGGACTACGTTCTTGCAAGCTACGGAACTGGAGCTGTTATGGCTGTTCCTGCGCACGATGAGCGTGACTATGAATTTGCGACTAAGTTTAATTTATCAATCAAAGCTGTTATCGAAGATAATGGAGAAGTTGTTGTACCATTCTACGGTGATGGTAAACACATCAACTCTGATTTCATCAATGGATTAAACAACGAAGAAGCTATTGCAAAAGTTATTGAATTCTTAGAAGAAAATAAAGTTGGACGTAGTAAAGTCACTTATAAACTACGTGACTGGTTATTCTCAAGACAACGTTACTGGGGAGAACCAATTCCAATTATCCACTGGGAAGATGGTACTATGACTACAGTACCTGATAGTGAACTTCCACTATTACTTCCAGAAACTGACAACATTAAACCATCAGGAACTGGAGAATCTCCACTTGCGAATATCGAAGAGTGGCTAAATGTAGTAGATCCTGAGACTGGTAAAAAGGTAAACGTGAAACTAACACAATGCCACAATGGGCTGGTTCTTGTTGGTACTACTTACGTTACATTGATCCGCACAATGATGAAATGTTCGCAGATCCAGAGAAATTAAAATACTGGTTACCTGTAGACGTTTATATCGGTGGAGCAGAACACGCAGTACTTCACTTACTATATGCTCGTTTCTGGCACAAAGTACTTTACGATTTAGGTCTAGTTCCGACTCGTGAACCATTCCAAAAATTATTCAACCAAGGTATGATTCTTGCTGAAGGTAAAGATGGTCGTCCGGAAAAAATGTCTAAATCAAAAGGTAATGTAGTAAACCCTGATGATATTATCGTATCTCACGGTGCTGATACATTACGTGTTTATGAAATGTTCATGGGACCATTAGATGCTTCTATTGCATGGAGCGAAAATGGACTTGATGGATCTCGTCGTTTCTTAGATAGAGTATACCGTCTATTCGTAGACGAAGAAACTGGTAAAGTAAATAATAAGGTTCAAGATAAAGATAATGTAGAATTAGAAGTGAGTTACAACTACACTGTTAAGAAAGTATCAGAAGATATTGAAATTCTTGGATTTAACACAGCTATTTCGCAACTTATGGTATTTGTAAATGACTGTTACAAAGCTGAATACATCCCTCGTAAATATGCGTTAGGATTTATCCAACTTCTTGCGCCATTTGCACCTCACCTTGCTGAAGAAATGTGGGAAATCTATGGTAATACTGAGTCAATCTCATACGTACCATGGCCAACATTTGATGAAAGTAAACTTGTAAGTGACACTGTAGAAATCGTAGTTCAACTTATGGGTAAAGTTAAAGCTAAATTAGATGTTAAGAAAGACTTAACACCAGCTGAATTAGAGCAAATCGTTCTAGCTAATGAAGAAGTGAAAGAATTAATCGAAGGAAAACAAGTTATGAAAGTAATCGTAGTTCCTGGAAGATTAGTTAATATCGTAGCTAAATAAGGAGAGAGACATGGAAGAATTAATTTATAGTATTGTTAGCGAAATTGTTGAGCATAAAGATGAAATCAAAATCGAAAAATTCGTTAAAAATGCACGTGAACACTACATTTTAACAGTACACCCAGAAGATTGTGGGCGTATTATAGGGAAAAAAGGTACAGTGATTAACGCAATCCGTACTGTATTAAATTCAACAACATTTAGTAAAAAAAGTTTACTTAGATTTAGTAGAATAATAAGACAAATATTCCGATAGGAGTCTGAAAGATAGATATTTTTTTCAGATTCCTATTTTTTGATAATTTAAAAATTATAGACATAGAAAATTTTTGTGATAGATGATTTTCTAGAGAGTAGAGAAATGAGACATAATCGTTAATTTTGTGTATAATATTATTAGTGTCAATTTAGGAGGACGTTATGCAAGAAATAGTTGATGGATATTTAATTAATGATGATAATGTAAAAATAGCATTCACTAATAGAAATGTTGATGCGAAAAATAGTAAGGAAATGAAAAACTTCTCTGCTAAATATAGATTTAACCATGATAACATAGTTTATAACACGCAAGTTCATGGGGCAGATGTTCGTATTGTTGAATCGGAAGATAATGTTGCTGAAAATGGGGAAGAAGCGGATGGTTTAATTACTAATCTTAAAAATACACCGTTGTTGATTTTTACTGCAGATTGTGTACCTGTTGTTTTCTATGATAAAAAGCAAGGTGTTGTTGCCTTAGCTCATGCAGGATGGCGTGGGACATACGGAAATATTGCCGGGGAAATGGTAAATATCATGATAAATAAATATAATTGTAAGGTAGAAGATATTAAGACCATTATAGGTCCATCGGTTAGTGTTGCTAATTATGAAGTTTCTTATGATCTTATTGAGAAATTTGCCGTCTTAGAAGTAGAAGGTTATTATAAAGAAATCGATGGTAAATATTATTTAGATTTATGGAAATTGAATAAAGAATTGTTGAAAAAAATGTGGTATACTAGAAGATAACATTAAAAATTATTGATTTCTGTACGGTAAGAGATAATGATAAATTCTTCTCATATAGGTTGGATAATGCTACTTCAAAACGTATTGGAACAATGATTCAATTAGATTAAATTCACATAGAATAGAGGAAATTATATTGGAAAAAGATATTAAATTAGTTGAGCAAGTAGCTACATTTAAAAGATTGCCGAAAAGTGATAGTAGATGGCGTGTAGCATTTTATTATATAGCGAAAGAATTCTGGGATTTAGAAGAGGTTTTTGTGATAATCGATAAAGATCTTTATGAAGAACAAGGTCTTAAAATTCCAGTTTTTAGAGAGTATAAAGAAGCGGAAGGATTCCAGATTTTTTCTAGTCACATAAAAGCGAAAGAATTTGTTGAAAAACAAGGAGACTTATTCGTTACAGCAAGTGGTGAAAAACTTATTGGTAGAATTCGCCAGGGTGCATTTAGAGAGGTTTTCGTTCCATTTTTTGCTGAGCAAAATTTCAACTATTTACTAAATGAAGATGAAGCGTTATTTGCTGATACTTTCAAACGACTTCTTGCGGTTATGGAAGCTAGTGAGAACTATATTGTGGATCAAGAACAAGAAGATATGCTTAAAGCAGGAGATGTTCAAGGATTCTTTGCAGATATCTGTAAAAAATATATAGTATTAGTATAAGAAAACTTCAAACATATCACAAGGTATGTTTGAAGTTTTTGATTATTTTTCTCGGAAGTAATTTATACTATAGGCTATGGCTGTAAAGAATATTATAGTATATAGTGTATAGCTAGTGTATTTTTGTAATTTCTAAGACATTAATTAAATAACTTTGCACTGTAAAAGGAATAAATAGTGCTAATATTAGTGAAACTAATTTTTTTCTTTTCTAAATACAATAATAAGTAATATAAAAAAACTAGAAGTGTTATTACGAAGTATATAACTCTAGGGATGTTTATATAATATCCATCTGGACTAGGAAATGGATTATAGTAAAAGAATATTACTGCAGATAGTACTAATACCAAAATAATACCATTTCTTTCGTTATCTGTAATTTTGAGAATGTCTTTTATTAATAACAGGTACCCCAGAAGAAGCCATAGAAGTAATACTATAAATGTTATCACTAAATTAATGATGTTTAGTTGTTTTGTTGGATCAAAAATTAATTTTAAATGTGTAAAAAAATGTAAAAACTAATACAAGTATGCTTAATAATATAGAATATCTTTTTGCTTTCATATTTACCTCATGTTAGGCAAACAATCGTTGCAGATTTTTTTATTTTTTTCATATAATTTATATATAGAATTATAACATTAAGATGAATTATACACAAGGAGGCAGGTAATGAATAGAATAAAAATATAGAAAATTATATTTTTTTATTTGCTATATTAGAAGCTTTTATTATTAGTAATGATTTCTGGTTGATATTATTTTTTTCAGAAAGAAAGATGGGAATGATAAGACATATATTATTTAGGAATGTTTATAAATTCCCGAAATATTTCACTGATTTTAATATAAAATTACTGATAGAAATTTTTTTATAGTATTCTTAATAATTCAACTTATGTTATTCGTTTGTATAAAAAAATATGTATTTAGTTTTATATTAAATATATTATTTGTTAGTTTTTTTCAATATTTTTTTATTTTTAAAAATACAATACTGATGAAATATTTATATATTATTATTTAATAATATTTTTGTGTGTTATTTAATTTAATTAGGGTTTTTACAGTATTTAACATTGAATCATAAGAAAGAAGAATAGTAGATTAATTAGATGAAATGCATATTAGTATTTAACTATATTTAAATTATTCTTTAAACTGTGTTTAAGTTGATGCTGATATTATAAAAAAATATAAATAAAAAAATTTATTCTTAAAAATAATTTAAATAAGATTTAAAAAGGAGGATTCTTATGGAAAAATCAAAAATCAAATTAATGATGAGTTTGATAATCAAGAAAATTATGAAGAGGTAGGAAATTCTCAGTTTGATAATTATGAGGACTATAAAGAATTGAGTAATGAACAGGTACCTGTACAGCAGAAAAATAACTATGGGAAATTATTCCTAACGGTCTTTGCAGCGTTTGCTCTTGGAGCTACTAGTGTTTTTGGAGCGCAGGCAGTAATGGGAACTGGAAAAGCTTTAACTTCTTCAGTAACTGCTACAAAAGAAGATAAAGATAATGAAAAAATTACAGTTAATGCTATCTCAAAAGCAAAAGATGCAGTAGTTTCAATCGTGAACTACCAAAGCAATACATCTAATAACCTAGAGTCAATCTTAGGAGGTTCTAGCAAAGCTGGGAATGATTCTGATGATTTAAAAGCAGCTTCTAGTGGAAGTGGAGTTATCTACAAAAAAGTAGGAAATACAGCATATGTTGTTACTAATAATCATGTTGTTAATGGTGCTAAGAAGTTATCTGTTATCTTAAGTGATGGGACTAATGTAAATGCAGAAGTTGTCGGAACTGATGTTTGGACAGATCTTGCAGTATTAAAAATTAGCGGTAATAATGTAACTACAACGATGGACTTTGCTGATAGTGATAAAATCGCAGTTGGTGAAACAGCTTTTGCCATCGGCTCACCTTTAGATGTTAATTTATCTAATACTGTTACAAAAGGAATTGTATCAGCTGTAAATAGACAAATTCCTATGGATGTTGATGGAGATGGTAAAAATGACTGGAACCAAACTGTAATCCAAACGGATGCAGCTATTAATCCGGGTAACAGTGGTGGAGCGCTAATCAATAGTGAAGGTAAACTTATCGGTATTAACGAATCTAAAATTGCTAAAGCAACTGCAAACGTAAGTGCAGAGGGAATTGGATTCGGTATACCTTCAAATGAAGTTAAGCTTATTACTGAGCAGTTAGAACAATCAGGAAGAGTAATCCGTCCCGCTCTAGGGGTGCAATTAGTATCAGTAAATACTATTGATGGTGATACAGTTAGATCTCAATTGAACTATGATGGTAAGCAAGGGGTTGTAATACGTTATGTAGAAAACGGTGCTCCAGCAGCCCAAGCAGGATTAGAAAAATATGATGTCATTACTAAATTAAATGGTGAGGAAGTCAAGGATGTTGCAGCAGTAAGAAAATACTTATTTGAAAAAACAAAAATTGGAGATACTGTAAAAGTAACTTATTACAGAAATGGAAAAGAACAGACAACAAACGTAGTTGTTCAAGCTCTAAATACAAGATAGAATATGTGTGGCTTAAGATGAGGTTTTATCTTAAGTCACTTTTTATTGTTTGAAAAATGTTCGAAATATAATAAGAGAATAATAATGAAAGTTATAAAAAATTATAATATCAAGTTTTTATATTAGAGATATATTAAATCTTTAAATTTAGAATGTTATTTATATAGTTTGAAAAAAATCTAGAATAAGTTGCCAAAATTAAAAATATGTTATTATTAATTTGTAAAATTTTTAGAAAAGAATATAGGTGAAAACATGAAAAAAGTAAGAAAAGCGATTATTCCGGCTGCAGGATATGGGACACGTTTCCTTCCTGCGACTAAAGCATTACCGAAAGAGATGTTACCTATTATCGACACTCCTACAATTCAATACATAGTAGAAGAAGCGGTAAAAGCTGGGATTGAAGATATAATTATTGTAACAGGTAAACAAAAAAGAGCTATTGAAGATCACTTTGATAGAAATGTAGAATTAGAAGTTGAATTAGAAAATAAAGGTAAGTTTGCGATGTTAGAGAAAGTTAAGTATCCAACGCAACTTGCTAACATTCACTATGTTCGTCAAAAAGAAATGGCGGGATTAGGAGATGCTATTCTAACTGCTCGTAGTTTTATAGGAGATGAGCCGTTTGCAGTATTGCTAGGTGATGATGTTGTAATTAATGATGAATATCCTGCAATCAAACAACTTATTGATAAAGCAGAAGAAACAGGATGTTCTGTAATCGGGGTTCAAACAGTTCCAGAAGATCAAACTCATAGATACGGTGTTATCGCGCCTAAGGCACAAGATGGGCATCTATATGAAGTTGAAACTTTTGTTGAAAAACCAGCTCCAGGAACAGCGCCATCTAACCAAGCAATTATGGGTAGATATGTTCTTAATCCAGGGATTTTTAAACACTTAGCTAAAAAACAAGTAGGTGTTGGTGGTGAAGTTCAATTAACAGACGCTATCCAAATGTTAAACGAAGAGGAAAATGTTTATGCATATGACTTCCAAGGGAAACGTTATGATGTAGGAGAAACAATTGGATTTGTTAAAACTACTATTGATTTCGCGCTTAAGTCTGATTTGAAAGATGAATTAGTGCCATACTTAAAAGCTAAATTAGAAGAATTAGAATAAGATTAAAGCGATGTAAGTTTTTACATCGCTTTTTTAAGGATTGAGAGAAGGTATGTTATGATTATTGATTATATTGGAATTTATGGAATATGTATTAGAGATAATAAACTTTTATGTATAAAAAAGGAAAGAGGACCGTACAAAAATAGATTTGATTTGCCTGGAGGTAACCAAAAAGAAAATGAGGGGCTGACAGAAACCTTAGTTCGAGAATTTAGAGAAGAAACGGGGTATGCAATAGAAAACTACGGGAACTGCAGAGTTTATGATGTCTTTGTAGAGGAAACTAATCGTACAGTGCATCATATTATGGTGTTTTATGATGTTAATGTTAATTTTGAACAGCAAGATGTAGTATCAGAAAAACTAGAAGATGAATTAAATGATTCTAGTGGAATATATTGGATCAATTTGGAAAAGTTAGACATAACGAATTCTTCGCCGCTGATTTTAAAGTTGAAACAGGAACTTGGTAATGATGAAACTGTCTTTGAAAAGGTAGTATATAAAAATTGGGAAATATTATAAAAGAACTTATCCGTGAGAAAATATGGATAAGTTCTTTTGTTATTATTTATAATCGTTTTTAGCGTCTGGTTTTTGACCTTTATCTTTATTAATATCTACAGGTAAAGTACCATCTAATTGCCAATCGTTCCAACCACCATCATAGAAGTAAGTGTTAGCGCGGCCTGTAAGTTGAGTCATAAACCATGGAACTGCGTTTCTCCATCCAGTACCGCAATATAACGCAATTTTATCTGTTTCTTGGATTCCTTGACCTTTCCATAGATTATAGATTTCTTGAGGATTTCTAAGGGTTCCATCTGGATCGTAGTAGTCATTTACATCTGCTTTAGTTTCTCCAGAGAATCCGAAGATAGCCCCTTGAGGTTCACCAGCTTTCTATGTAATCATATCCACTAGTTTTACCAGTGTATTCATCCCAAGATCTAATACTTACAAGTTTAAGACCTTCATTTTTAACTTTTTCAGCAACTTCTTTAGCACGAGAGATATCGTATTCTGGGTGAGCAGGAATGTTTATTCCGAAGTTAGTTACTTCTTTTGGAGTATTTGCTGTAGTTTCAGTTTCAAAGCCAGCCTCTTTCCACACTTTAAGTCCACCGTTCATTACACGAACATCTTTAACCCCAGCCCATTTAAGAGCCCAGTTTACCCTGAATCCTGCAGATGCGTCATCAGAGTAGATGATTACAGTTTTATTACTTGTTATACCTTGTTTTAATAAGTTTTTCTTGATTTCTTCTGCTGAACGCAAGTTCCATACAGGTCCATCTTCAATCCAGTCTGTGTTAAAGTGATAAGCACCTTTAATGTGTTCTTTGTAATTTTTTGTTTTGTCACCTTCGCCCCATGAAACTTCAAAAATAGCATAATCATTATTTGTGTATGTTTCAGGTTTTTTACCATCTTTTATGTCTTTAACCCATTGAGGTGAGACTAGATTTTGGTATTCTGGATAAGATACTAAATTCACTTTATTTGCATCGTTATCTGCAAATTGTTTATAATCATCGAACTTATACACTTCATATCCAAGAGAAGCTAGTTTATCAGCAACTTTAGAAGTATTGTCTTTATTAGTATCGTAGACAATTGTTTTTTTCTTTTTATCTAAGCTTTTATCACTAATAAACTTATCTTCTTTATCTTTGTTAACTTTACCAATAAATGATGCACTATATTGAATTGAATTTTTTTAAATGGCCACCATTTTTTTGATTTCATCAACTTTAAAAACCATTATAGGCTTTCGTCGTTACGTGTATCTATATACTGATACTCGCTATTATTGATATTTTTTTAGTGAAATCCTTTTAAAGAAATAGTTTTAATCTCTTTGTTTACATTAGAACTTGTATGAACATCTTTTGTAGAACAGCCTGATACAATTAAACTTGAACTAAGTAAGAGAACTCCCATTTTTTTAAAGTATGTCATATTTATAATATGCGACAACCTGCCGCTTTCCTCCTTTATTTTTTTCCAATTTAATTATAATATAAAAAAATATGAAAAAAATAAATACGTTTTTAATTTTTATAATTAATATTTATCGTTTTATATTGGAAATGAATACAATGTTGATTTTAAAAAGGTTTTATGTAAACTGATAACGTATTTCAATTAGACATAAATTGTAAAAAAATAAAAAAATTTTAAAAAAATTAGAATTAGAATCCATACATAAAAGTAATCTTTTAAAAAATAGGATATTTATAAAAAATTTAAATTTAAGTTGATTTTTTTAATAAAATAACCGTTTGCAAAAAAACAACAAAACTGTTATACAATAAATTCAGTAGAAGTTTTAGACTACTGCTTGTAAAGAAATCTTGAGGAAAGGAGGAAAAGGTATGTTAGAGTTTAATGTTGAAAAAATCAATATTCCGCTAAAACAACATGTTGGTGGACCATGTAAAGCTATCGTAAATGTAGGAGATCATGTAAAACGTGGTCAACTTGTCGCAGTACCTAATGGGTTAGGTGCTAATATTCATACTAGTTTATCAGGTGAAGTAGAAGAAGTGAACGATATGGAAATAATTGTTAAATTAGATAAAGAACAAACTGATGATTATGTGAGATTAGAACAAACTGATGACAAATTACAAAAATCAAAGATGCTGGTATCGTTGGAGTTGGTGGAGCTGGATTCCCAACTGGAATTAAGTTATCCGCACAAATTCCTGGAGGATATGTTATTGCAAATGCAGCAGAATGTGAACCTATTTTAGGTCACAATGTTAAATTTATGGAAGAAAATCCAGAAACATTAGTACGAGGTTTAAAATATATTTTAGAGTTAACGGGTGCTAAAGAGGGGTATATTGCAATAAAAACAAAATATCGTAAAGCACTATTAGCACTAGGAAAAGCTTGTAAAGATGAACCTAATATTAGTATTAAAATATTACCTAATATGTATCCAGCAGGAGATGAGCGTGTTATCGTAAGAGAAACACTAGGTGTTATTTTAAAACCAGGACAATTACCTTTAGAAGCAAATGCTATTATCTCGAATGTAGAAACAATTAAACGTATAGTGGAAGCAATCGAGGAAGATAAACCATTAATAGACAAAGATATCACAGTAGGTGGACGTGTACAAAATCCAAGTATTTTCTTAGATGTACCAATTGGATTACCTATAAGTGTATTTATAGAAAAAGCTGGTGGTTATATTAATCCACATGGTGAAATAGTACGTGGTGGACCATTTACAGGTCGTCCTGCACAAGAAAATGATCCTATTAATAAAACAACAGGTGGATTACTTGTAGCAATGCCATATCCACAAGAAAAAGAAAAAGTAGGAATACTTATTTGTGAATGTGGGGCACAAGAAGAGCGCTTACGTCAAATAGCCGATGGAATGGGTGCAGAAGTAGTATCTGTTCAAATGTGTAAACGTATGAAACCAGACAAAAATGGAAGATTACGTTGTGAACTACCAGGTATTTGTCCCGGACAAGCGGAAAAAGTATTGAAAATGAAAAAAGATGGTGCGAAAGCAGTAATTACTGGTACTTGTCAAGATTGAACTAACACCGTGACAGGTGTAGCTCCTAGGTTAGGAGTAAAAGTTTATCATAGTACCGATCATGTACTTCGTGCCACTGACCATCATTTATACAGAAGCTATAAAAGCTTAGAATTACATAATAATAAATAATTAGTTGGAGGTTAGAAGTAATGTCAATTACAGTAGAAACTGCAAAAGAGCACTTAAATGATAAAGCGGTATTTTGTTGCAGAGCTGAGGAAGGGATCGTAATTGGTCCAGAAAACTTAGAAGATCCAGGATTATTCGATGATTTAGTAGATTCAGGATTACTATCATTCCCAGATGATGCATTAACAATCGGACAAGTATTAGGAGCCAAATTATTAAAAACAACAGACGCTCTAATACCTATTACACCAGGTATCATTGATGCCGTACAAGGTGGAGAAGAAAAAGCAGAAGAAAAACAAGAAGAAGTAGAAGAAGTGGCAGCTGAAGTTAGCGCTCCAGTTGCGTCTGTAGCCCCGGTTACGCCGGTAGCGCAGACACAAGCTCCAGCAGGAGTATTAAAACTACAAATCGGAAAAGGTGAAAATATTAATCTTGAAATTCCATTAGCAGCTATTGCAGGAGCAACTGCATCAGCAGCACAAGCACCTGTTCAAGCAGTGGAAGCTAAAGCAGTAGAAGCTAAAGTTGAAACAGTAGCAGCTAAAGTGGAAGAAAAACACGAAGGAGAACCTAAATTTATCCGTTCTCTACACACAAAACACTACAAAATTGAGAAAGTAGAATTTGGTGAAAAAACAGAAATTAAAGGTACTACTTTAGTTTTAAGAACACCAGAAGAATTATGTAAGGAAGCAGCTGAATCAGAAGCTTTAGTAGAAGACGTTAAATTAGAAATTATCACTCCTGATAAATATGACACTTATAGTGAAACAATCATGGACGTTCAACCTATCGCTGTTAAAGAAGAAGGAGAAATCGGACACGGAATTACTCGTGAACTTAAAGGTGTAGTAATGGTTCTTACAGGAACTGATGCTAACGGAGTTCAAATCGGTGAGTTCGGATCTTCTGAAGGTGAATTAGAACGTAATATTATGTGGGGACGTCCAGGAGCTCCAGATAAAGGTGAAATCTTCATTAAAGGTCAAGTTACAATTAAAGCAGGAGCTAACATGGAACGACCAGGACCATTAGCAGCTCACAAAGCATTCGACCACATTACAGAAGAAATTCGTAAAGCTCTTAAAGAATTAGACGATGAAAGTCTAGTAGTAGGAAACATCAACATTGAACAATATCGTCACCCAGGAAACAAAAAAGTATTAATCGTTAAAGAAATTATGGGACAAGGTGCGATGCACGATAACTTAATTTTACCAGTAGAACCAGTAGGGACACTTGGTGCTAAACCAAACGTTGACCTTGGTAACTTACCAGTAATGCTTGCTCCAACGGAAATCTTAGATGGTGGTATCCATGCATTAACATGTATTGGACCAGCTTCTAAAGAAACTTCTCGTCACTACTACCGTGAACCATTAGTACTTGAAGCTATGGCTGATGAAGAAATTGATTTAGTAGGGGTATTATTAGTTGGATCACCTCAAGCTAACTCAGAAAAATTCTATGTATCTAAACGTGTAGGTATGACTATCGAAGCTATGGATATCGATGGTGCTATCGTTACAACTGAAGGATTTGGTAACAACCACATCGACTTTGCTTCACATATCGAAGAAATCGGTAAACGTGGAGTATCAGTAGTTGGTATGACTTACTCTGCAGTGCAAGGTGCACTTGTAGTAGGTAACGAATACATGACAGCTATGGTTGATAACAACAAATCTAAACAAGGTATTGAAAACGAAATTCTTTCAAACAATACATTATGTAAAGAAGATGCTATCCGTGCTTTAGCAATGCTTAAAACACAAATGGGTGGCGGAACAATTAAAAAAGCTGAAAGAAAATGGAATCCTAACGTTAAATTAAATAACGTAGAAGTTATTGAAAAAACTACAGGACAAAAAGTAGAGTTACTTGATAATGAACAAGTATTACCAAAATCTAAAAAACGTCAAGAAATCTACGAAAAAGAAGATTAATTTTTAAAGAGGATAGGAAGTAAGTTATGATTGAAAAATTAAAATATGCATCTACAGAAAGAGTGTTCGAAGGGGTAATTGTTGATCATAACGATGCTAGCGTTACGATAGACATTAAAGGACGCCTAGGGCAATTTAAAATTCCTATGAGAATGTTAATTTCTGATTATCCAGTAAAAATCGGACAAGAAGTAGCATTTTTACTAAGTTATCCAGAAGTTATTAGCGAAGAACCTGACGAACATTATGTAAATGCAATAATAAATACAAGAAAATTACAAGAAGAAGTAAAAAACAGACTAAATGAAGAATAGTAGGAAGGAGAAATTAGAATGTCATTAACGATATTTGAAGGTCTACAATCAGAGATTTTTGTACCTATTACACCAAAACCAGTTTGGGCTCCAGTAACTAAAGAATTAAAAGATATGAAAGTAGCATTAGCTACAGCAGCAGGAGTTCACTTAAAAACAGATAAAAGATTTAACTTAGCAGGGGATACTACATTCCGTGAAATCCCAGATACTGCACATAGTACAGATCTTATGGTATCACACGGTGGATATGATAACGCAGATGCTAACAAAGATATCAACTGTATGTTCCCAATCGATAGACTACATGAACTTGCTAAAGAAGGTTTCATCGGAAGTGTAGCAGAATTCCACTACGGTTTCATGGGTGGTGGTGGAGACCAAGAGGCTTTCACAAACTCTACAGGACCAGAAATTGCTAAAAAATTAAAAGAAGAAAACGTTGATGCAGTTATTTTAACTGCTGGTTGAGGTACTTGTCATAGAACTGCCGTGATCGTGCAGAGAGCAATTGAGGAAGCAGGTATTCCAACAATCTTAATAGCAGCACTACCTCCAGTAGTGCGCCAAAACGGTACTCCAAGAGCCGTGGCACCACTTGTACCAATGGGTGCTAACGCAGGAGAACCAGGAAACGTTGAGCAACAAACACAAATTCTAAAAGCAACATTAGAGCAACTAGTTAAAATACCAAGTTCAGGTAAAATAGTTCCTCTTCCATTTGAGTACATTGCTCACGTGTAGGAGAAAGACTGAAGAGGGACGAAAAGTCCCTCTTCTTTTTTCAAAGAAAATCTGTACTAGTAAACAACTTACAACTGTATTATTGCAGATAATAAAAATCAAGGGATGATAGTTATGTCAAAAGAAAGATTGCAAATTAAAGCATTCCATATGAAAAATGTTGCTTTAGGAAGAAAAGTTAAAATTGAAAACAATGAGCTTATTATTCCGACTGAAATAGAATATGATAAAAAAATATTTTTCGAAAGTGTAGAGGTAAAAAAATAATTAAACCTCGTGAACATAATTTTTATGTTAATACAATAATGGATATAGTACCAATATCTACGAAAGTCTTAGGAAGACTTGGTGAAGGTATAACACATACTTTAACAGGGGTATATATGTTGTTAACTGGAGCAAATACTGAAGGGAAACAAATGCATGAATTTGGATCATCTGAAGGTATTCTACAAGAACAATTAGTATTAAATAAAGCGGGTTCACCTGCAGATAGTGATTATTTAATACATATCGATGTTATTATTAAACCAGAAGTGGATTTCGATAGAGCTTTGGCCTTTTCTATATTTGAATTATCAGATGTATATTTACAAAATATACGCGAAGTAATGAAAGTTCTTAGTGGACGTGATGCAGATGAAGTTCATGAATTTTATAATACGAAAAATCCTGGAAAGCCTAAGGTAGCTTTAGTAAAAGAAGTTGCGGGACAAGGGATGATGTACGATAATCAACTGTTCCCGATAGAACCAAGTGGAATAGATAAGGGTATTTCTATTATTGATATGAATAATATGCCGGTGCTACTTACAGCAAATGAATATCGAGACGGTGCTATAAGAGCAATGGTATAGAAAGAGGTGTTATTATGGGGATTGGACCATCTACAAAAGAAACAAGTTTACACCATTTTAGAGACCCATTACTAGATACATTGGCAGAAGATCCTGATATTGATTTCCAAGGGGTAATTGTAGTAGGAACACCACAGGATAATCGTCTAAAACATTTAGTAGGATGGCGAACAGCAACATGGTTAGAAGCTATGAGAACAGATGGAGCTATAATTTCAGCTGATGGTTGGGGAAATAGTGATGTGGATTATGCTAATACTATGTTTGAAATAGGAGAACGTGGGATTTCTATCGTAGGTTTAAAATTTATGGGAAAACATAAATTTGTGGTAGAAAATCAATATACGAAGTTCGTTTTAGATTTTAACAAGTCTCAAGAAGGTGTAGAAACAGAAATAGTTTGTCAAAATAATATTGATTATACTGATGCTAGAAAAGCATTAGGATTATTAAAATTAAAAATGAGACAAGATGCAAATAATAAATAATATATTTTAAGGAGTGAATTATTATGAAACTAAATAAAATGATTTCAGTTATCGATACACATACAGCAGGGGAAGCTGCTCGTTTAGTTACTGCTGGGATTCCAAAAATTCCTGGTAAAGATATGGTTGAGAAAAAACAATACTTTATTGAGCATTTAGATGATGTAAGAAAATCAGTAATGTTTGAACCACGAGGACACCAAGATATGTTCGGAGCATTCTTATTACCTCCAACAAAAGAAGAAGCTGATTTTGGATTAGTATTCATGGATACTGGTGGTTATTTAAACATGTGTGGACACAATACTATCGCAGCAGTAACAGCAGCCGTAGAAACAGGTATGGTAGATGTTGAAGAAGGTGCTACAGAAAAAGAAGTGGTAGTAGAAACACCAGCTGGATTAATTTATGCAACGGCTAAATTAAAAGATAAAGGTGGAAAAGTTAAAGAAGTTTCATTCAAAAATGTTGAATCATTCTTATATAAACGTGATGTTGAACTTGATGTGGAAGGAGTAGGACATATTAAATTTGATATTTCGTTTGGTGGAAGTTTCTTCTGTATTATTTCAGCAGACCAACTTGGTTTAGAAGTTAAACCTGAAAATGCTTCTAAGCTAAAAGAGGCTGGCTTGAAAATTCGTGATGCTATTAATGCGAATATTGAAATTCAACACCCAACTTTAGAGCACATTAAAACTGTAGACTTAGTTGAAATTTATGATAAACCATCTCACCCAGAAGCTACTTTCAAAAATGTTGTAGTATTCGGAGATGGAAATATTGACCGTTCACCTTGTGGAACTGGAACATCAGCGAAATTAGCTACACTTTATGCAAAAGGTGAGTTGAAACCAGGTGAACCATTTGTATATGAAAGTATCTTAGGTACTTTATTCAAAGGAAGAATTGTTGAAGAACGTAAACTAGCTGGATATGATGCTATTATTCCAGAAATTACTGGATCTGGATATATTTTAGGATTTAGTAACTATGTTTATGATCCAGATGATTCATTAACGTATGGATTCTTATTAGGATAGGAGTGAAAAAATATGAACTTAGTAACGATTTTATTAACATTACTAGGGCTGTCAGCACTATATTTTGTAGTGATGTGGGCGTTAGATATTATTAAGAATAAAGGTGAAGTAGGAGAAGATTCGAATCCTATAGTAGGGTTTGTAATTGGTTTTGTTACAGACTTTATGGATACATTAGGTATTGGTAGCTTTGCACCAACTACATTATTAGCGAAAGTAACAGGATTTATAAAAAACGATAGATTATTACCAGGAACATTGAATATTGGGCATACTATTCCAGTATTAATTGAGGCATTTCTATTTATTCAATCAGTAAAAGTTGATGCAGTTACTTTACTATCAATGATTATTTCAGCTGTTGTAGGTGCACTTATCGGTGGACGTATAGTAACTAAATTACCAGAGAAAAAAATTCAAATTGTTATGGGATTTGCGTTACTTATTACAGCAGGATTAATGTTTGCTAGTAAAATGGGATGGTTAGCGTTACTTGGAGCTAATAATACTGCACTACACTTAACTGGTATTGCACTTGTTGTAGGTGTTGTAGGTAACTTCATCTTTGGAGCATTAATGATGGCAGGTGTAGGACTATATGCACCATGTTTAGCTATGGTTTCATTATTAGGAATGGATCCAAAAGCAGCCTTCCCTATCATGATGGGATCTTGTGCGGCACTTATGGCTATTGGTTCTCCTAAGTTTATTAAAGAGGGATTATATCCAAGAAAAGGTACTATAGGATTAACTATAGGGGGAGTTATTGGGGTAATCGTTGGATACCAATTCATTACTTCTTTATCTTTAAATAGTTTATTATGGCTAATCATCGTAGTAGTAGTAATTACAGGACTAGATATGTTACGTAAAGGACTTAAAAAAGTAGCGTAGTAGATAATACAAAAACGAAGTTTGAATTTCAAACTTCGTTTTTGTATTATTTTTGATGGCTTTTATTAATCATATTTTGTTTTTTCATTGATATTATTGCTGAGTAACAAAATACGGCTACAGCTACCCAAATTATAGAGAATGATATTAATTTTTGTATACTTAGTTCTTCGTTGTATACAAAAATCCCTATGAAAAAAATTGCATTGTAGGTGGCAAATATTGAAGAATCCCTAAAAATATAAAGAGGGATATCTGAGGCTCCTTTTAGCGAATAACATTAAAGGGACAGCTGTGATAATACCAGATAAAAAGTAAGTATATTAATGTAGTTGTTCCAAACTTATAAAATGTAAGTGAGTTATTTAATAGTAAGTAATACATATAAATCAGTGCAATAGGGGAAACAATTGCAGTTTCTATTAACAGACTTGCCTTTGGACTAAGTATGATTTTTTTCTTGCACAAACTATATAATCCAAATGTTAGTGCTAACATAATAGAAATCCAGGGTAATGAACCAAGTGAGATAAATAAATATAATAAAAGATCCTCCTACACATAGGCATGCAATTGTCTGTACATGAGTTAATTTTTCTTTTAAAAATACTACAGCTAAAATAATTGTAACAATTGGATTTAAGTAATAACCAAAACTTGCTTCAAGCACATGGTCAGTATTTACCGCAATTATATATGTTAACCAATTTCCTGTTATTAAAAGCGATGCAAGTATAAGTAACAAGAATCCTTTTTTATCTTTCCAAAGATTTGAAATTTCAGAGAGAATAGCTTTTTTATTTTTTGCAATGGCTACTACTAAAACCATAAAGATAAAAAGAGCATAATATGCGCATTGCTAAAACTTCATATGCGCTGATTTCTTTTAATAATTTAAAGTAAATAGGAAAAGAGTCCCCATGAAAAAAATAGCATATTAATATAGCGATTAGACTTTTTGAGTGTTATTCATAATATACCTCCTTATATAATGAATCATCATTTGTGGTAAATTAAGTATAACGAAAATATCTGTATTTTTTTCAATGAAAAAAATTTTCAAAATAATGAAAATACTAAATTTATTATATAGAGTAGGAAGACTATTTAAACAGAGAAGATTATTAGTATAAAAATGTGTAATTGGAATAATTTTCGAATGTTGATAAAAATGTATAGTAGCAATTCAATTTAATTGGGTTTTTATAAAAGTATAGCTCTATTTTTTTAAATGGTTAATCCTGTTTTTAAGATATGATAAAAAAATGAAGGGAATATTTGAATAAATTAGTTTATGTAGTTATAATATAAATAATATTGTTGAACTATTATTTATACTTTTTTTACTTGAACGCCGGGAAATTAAGAAATATAGATTGTATTAAAGGCGATTTAGTGTAAAAAGAATTTAGTATAAACTTTGATTTTATTGAAAATCTGTTAAGAAAATAAGAATTGAAAAATTAGAGATTGAGATAGTAGTAATAATTGGGAAAAAAATTTTGAATACAGAAGAGAAAAAGGGTGTTTAGGGTTATCAAAGAAAAAAATGATTGACATGAAAGGAGATTTATATTTATAAATGCAGATATTTAGAAAAAAAACATTAGTAAGAGTGCTTGGAGAAAGTGGGAAAAAGAGCTTAAGACCAACGCTTAGGACTCTTGATTTAATATTTCTCGGGATAGGTTCTGTTATTGGATCGGGTATATTGGTTTTAACAGGAGAAGTGGCATCAAAATCGGGCCCTTCGGTAATTTTTTCATTCTTAATAGCTGGATTAGCTTGTGGACTTACGGCCTTATGTTATGCAGAATTATCATCTATGATACCATCAAGTGGAAGTGTTTATACATATAGTTATATTACATTGGGTGAGGTTGTTGCTCATTGTATGGGATGGCTTTTAGCTGGAAGTTATATAATTGCAGGAGCCGCGATAGCTAATGGTTGGTCAAGTTATTTTTAAATCTTTATTAGAAGGTTTTTGGAATAATAATCCCTAAGGAGTTTACAACATTACCTAGCGAAGGTGGATATGGGAATATTTTTAGCGATGGCTGTTGTTTTATTAATAATGATAGTCTTGTTTAAAGGGACGAATAGCAGTAAATTTGTCAATAATTTTATGGTTGCTATAAAAAAATTATAGTGATTTTACTATTTGTTTTTTTGTTGGTATGTTTTATATTACTCCGACTAATTGGACAGACAATTTTGCACCACAAGGAATATCAGGAATAATGATAGGTGCAACAACAGTGTTTTTTTGCGTATTTAGGTTTTCGATACAATTTCAACTTCAGCAGAAGAAACGATAAATCCACAAAAAAAGTGCTACCTAGAGCAATTATTATTACATTGTTTTTTTATGCACTGTATTTTTACATAATTGTTTGTTTAGTTATTACTGGGATGGTTCCATTTACTCAGTTAGGAAAAAGGAGACGCTTTAGCTTATGTATTAGGAGAAGTTGGTCAAGGGAAATTAGCAGGAGTGGTTTCTTTAGGAGCGGTAATTGGTCTTTTATCTGGACCTTTAGGGACAATGTTTGCTGCGGTTCGAGTTTTGTATACGATGAGTAGAGATGGTTTATTACCAAAACAATTATCAGTGATAAATAGAAGTGGTATCCCAGGATTAACAACAATTGGTGTTGGTATATTATCGTCTCTTTTAACTGGATTCTTACCATTAGGACAATTAGCTGATTTAGCTAACGTTTCATATATAATAGCATTTGCGTTGGTTAGTTACTCAACATTTGCTATTAGAAGAGATTACCCTAATGTTAAACGTGGGTTTGTAATGCCTGGTATGCCATATTTACCAATTTTATCAATATTATTATTTATTGTATTATTATATGGAATTCAATTATCTACATGGATAATATTTGGATGTTGGATTTTATTAGGCTTAATAATCTATTTTAGTTATTCAATGAATCATAGTATAGAAAAATAATAATAAAATAATCCTCTAGTATTAGTGATTTAATACTAGGGGATTATTTTATAGGAATTGTGAATCATCTTCTATGATTTCTTTAACTTTTTGCATTTGATTATCGAGTTTAGCACTTATCTCTGCACAGAGTTGTAGACGGCGTTCTATTTCTTTTTCTTTCTCTTCGCTCAGATTTTTTTGTATCTAAGTTTATGTTCTAAGCTAGCCCAGAAATCCATAGCGATTGTTCTGAATTGTACCTCAACAGCCACATGTTCTACTTTGTCTGATAAAAAAATAGGTACTTTAACAATTAGGTGATAACTTCTATAACCATTGTCTTTGTGGTTTTTAATGTAGTCTTTTTTTCTGCGATTACTGTTAAATCATCTTGTTGTTTTTAGAGCATCAACAAGTTTATAGACATCATTTTTTAAATGAACATATAACGCGAACTCCAGCAACATCGTATATATTTTTCTTTTTATTGTGTCTATATCAAAAGGTAAATCTAAGCGTTTTAGTTTATTCATTAGACTAATAGGTGTTTTGAGTCTTGTGTTGACAGATTCGATGGGATTACTCTCACCATGAAGAGAAAATTTTTGTCAAAGACATTAAGTTTTTGTCTCGATTTCAAGCATAGCGCATTCATAATGCATAAATAATTCTATATAAGGTTCTAATTCATTAATTAATAGTGAATTATCATTTTCCATAGAAAATAATCGATCGGTTAGTTTTTTTCAATTTGTGTTTTTTTCTATAGATATTTCTCTCTTTATTATTTACTTCAATTTTATCATAAATTAGTTTATTAAAATATAGTTTAAGTAACAAAATAATAATTTTTCATATATAGTGAACTTTTTATATCATTTTTTGATTAGCTTAATATTAGGAAATAAAAAGACTGTATTATAATTTTTAAAAAAATAAAATAGTAGTACAGAAGTATATGTCAATCTAATAAAACGTTGGTGTTTCAATGTTCTTTTTAAAATGAGTTTTAGAAACAGAAGAGCCAGAAAAAAATTCACAATTCATCTAAAAGGCTAGGTTATAAGGTTTTTTTAGATTTCCCGGAAATATTTCATTGTAGACAGTGATATGATTTTAATATAAGATAGTATTATAATGTTTTTTTATTTGAGAAAAATAATAATGAAATGAGGGATAACATGCAAAAAAAGGAAATTTGTATTCTTACACAAAAAAATTAAAGTTGATAATCTAACAAAAAAATTTATTAGTGATTAAGAGAGATGGACGTATAGTTAAATTTGATGCTGATAAAAATCTATAAAGCGATAGAAAAAAAGCTATACATTCAGTATTTGGGAGAAAATCACAGTGTAAATATTGCTGGAATTGTTGATAATGTTATTTTAGAGATTTCTAATAGATTTAAGGAAAATATTAAGATTTATGAACTTCAAAATATTGTAGAACATACATTACTTACCTTAGGGGAAGAAACGATTTACGAGGAATATGTTGGATATCGAAGTATGCGTGACATAGAGCGTGAGCGTAGTTTAGATATAAATGTAGCGATAGAGAAGTTAGTTAATCGAGATGAAAATGTTGTAAATGAAAATGCTAATAAAGACAGTTTAGTATTTAATACGCACCGTGATTTAACAAGTGGGATTGTGGCAAAAGCAATTGGGCTTAAGATGTTACCAAAACATGTAGCTAATGCGCATCAAAAGGGTGATATTCACTATCATGATCTAGATTATTCTCCTTACCAACCTTTAACAAACTGTTGTTTAATCGATTTCAAAGAGATGCTAACAAAAGGGTTTAAAATTGGGAATGCAGATGTAGATAGTCCTAAGAGTATTCAAACTGCTACTGCTCAAATGGCTCAGATTATTGCTAATGTTGCTTCGAGTCAGTATGGTGGATGTAGTGCAGATAGAATAGATGAAGTGCTTGCGCCATTCGCTAAGTTAAACTATGAGAAAAATTTAAAAATGGCACAAGAGTGGATTGATGATGAAGAAAAACAAAAAGGAATTTGCTAATAAGAAAAACAAAAAAGATATTTTTGATGCGATGCAATCTTTAGAATATGAAATAAATACTTTATATTCATCTCAAGGGCAAACGCCATTTACATCTTTAGGATTTGGACTTGGTGAGGGTTACTTTGAAAGAGAAATACAAAAAGCAATTCTTCAAGTTAGAATAGCTGGATTAGGTAAAGAAAAAAGAACAGCTATTTTCCCTAAGTTGATTTTTGTAATTAAAGACGGATTAAATCTTAAACCGACAGATCCGAACTATGACGTGAAACAACTTGCATTGTCATGTGCAACTCAAAGAATGTATCCGGATGTATTGATGTATGATACTATTACAAAAATAACAGGTAGCTGTAAAACTCCGATGGGATGTAGATCATTCCTTCCTGCATGGAGAAATGAACAAGGTGAGTTAGTCGAGAGTGGACGTATGAATCTTGGAGTAGTAACATTGAATCTTCCAAGGATAGCACTTGAATCAAAAGGGAATAAGGAAGAGTTTTGGGAAATCTTTAAAGAGAGATTAGAAATCTGTAAAGATGCACTAGATTATAGGGCTAAACGCTGTGGAGAGGCCAAACCTCAGAATGCACCTATTCTTTATATGCATGGAGCTTTTGGAAAACGTCTTAAACCTGAAGATAAGGTAAAACAGCTTTTCGATAATAAACGTTCTACTTTATCGTTAGGATATATTGGTTTATATGAAGTGGCAAGTGTCTTTTTATGGAGGAGATTGGGAGAAAAACTTGAGGCAAAAAGAATTTACATTGGACATTATGCGTTATATGAAAGAATGCGTGGACAAGTGGACAGAAGAAGGTGATTATTGGTATAGTATCTACTCAACACCTAGTGAATCTCTAACTGATAGATTTTGTCGTATGGATACTGAAAAGTTTGGTATTGTGGAAAATATAACAGATAAGGAATATTATACTAATTTTATCACTACGATGTAAGAAAAATCCAACTCCATTTGAAAAGTTAGATTTTGAAAAAGATTATCCATATTATGCTAGCGGAGGATTCATTCATTATTGTGAGTATCCAGTATTAAAACAAAATCCAAAAGCATTAGAAGCGGTTTGGGATTTTGCGTATGATAAGGTAGGGTATCTAGGGACAAATACACCGATTGACCGTTGTTATAAATGTGGGTATGAGGGTGAATTTGAGCCTACTAAAAAGGATTTAATGCTCCAGAATGTGGTAATAGGATCCAAAAAGCTGTGATGTGGTCAAGAGAACATGCGGATATTTAGGAAATCCTCAAGCTCGTCCGATGATCAAAGGGCGTCATAAGGAAATAGTAGCAAGGGTAAAACATTTAAAATAAAATAATTTTTAATAGAAGTGATCTTTTGAAATGAGTTCAATTGTCACTTTATTATTCTTATATTATGAATATTAAAAAAATATAATGTAAAGAAATAAATAACCTTTAAATCCTTTTACATTGTTTCATTTTTTTCTGATAAAATCAATACTGACAAGAAACTAGGAGGAATTCAAATATGGGTAAAATATTTAAAGGTGCTTTATTAGGAGCGGTGAGTGCGTTAGGAGCTTATTATTATAAAAATCCTAAGGAATTAGAAAAACATAAGGATTTACTGAAAGAAAATACTAAAATGGTATTGAAAAATTAACAGCAATAATTAATGAAAAACTCAAGAATTAGGATCTAAAGTACAAGAAGAGCAAGATGTAGCTAAAGAAAAAAATTAGAAGAGTTAACATCTTCTGAAAAAGTAGAAAAATTAGAAGAAAATTTTGTGGAGTTAGGAGCAAAAGCTGAAGCGGTTAAGGAAGAAGTTGCAACAGAAGTAACTGAAAAAGTAGAAGATGTGAAAGAAGTTGTAGAACCTGTAGTAGAAAAAGCACAAGAAGCAGAAGCCCCAGCTATAGAGAAAGTAGAAGAAGTAAAAAGAAACTGTTGTACAAGCTACAGAACCTACTTTTTACAGAAGTGGAAGAAGTAGCAGAAGATGCAGAAGAAACAATAGTGGAACATTTCGAAGAAAAAGTGGAACCAACATTTGAAGAAATTCATAAAGCTGTAGCACCAATAATTGAAAAAGCAGAAGAAGTAAAAGAAGACGTAGAAGAAGTAGTTGAAGAAAAACCAAAAACAACTTTAGATTCTATAGTATCTTTTATTCGCTTCAAAAAGAAGAAGAAAAGAAAAATAAATAATATTATAATGTATTCGGAGTAGGATAAAAATTTTCTAACTCCGAATTATTTTTTTCAAAAATAACTAGATAATTAAATAATTACCTAGTTATTTTCTTACTATTTTTATAATCTATCTGCGATTGCTTTTTCTAATCTCTTCAAATTCAGCAGGCTCAACTTTTTGAGGTGGCCATTTAACTCTAAATTGTCGAAGTTTACATCTTTATCTTTATATCTTGGTACAATATGGAAGTGTAGGTGAAAACACTTTGTCCAGCATATTCTTCGTTGTTTTGGAAGATATTTACTCCATCACAACCATATGCTTCTTTTTACAGCATTAGCAATTTTTGGGAGAATACGTCCGATATTTGCAGTTGTCTCAGGTTCACAGTCGAAAATATTTCTACTGTGTTTTTGGGATTACTAGAGTGTGTCCTTTTGTAATAGGAAATACATCTAAAAAGCTATATACATGCTCATCTTCATATACTTTGTAACTTGGGATTTCTCCATCGATAATTTTTTCGAAAATAGTTTTTTCCATAATTATTACTCCTTATTATTTTAAGTTTTCTAGTGTTTCGATTAAAAGTTTTTTCAGGTTTACACTAATTTTTTGTGCAGTTTGTAATACGTGTTCGTGGTCGTGTTTTTCTCTTGAACACCTGTAGCCATATTAGTAGCACATGCTAACACTGCAACTGGAAGCGAAGCATGGTTTGCAGCGATTACTTCTGGAACTGTAGACATACCTACAAGATCACATCCCATAGTCTTAAATGCACGAATCTCTGCGCGTGTTTCGAAATAAGGACCTTGGAAGAATCCGTAAACACCAGTTTGTAATGTGATGTCTAATTTTTTAGCTGAATTATGTAAGTTTTCTACTAAGTATGGATCGAATGGAGTAGTCATATCAACGAATCTTTCTCCAAGACGTGGTTCGTTTTTCTCCCATTAATGGATTATTGCTAACAAGAGAGATGAAGTCGTCAAGACAAACGATATCTCCTTCACTGAAATCAGTGTTGATAGCACTCACATGCGTTTGTGATAAATAACTTTTACTCCAAGATGCTTAACAACATATGTCATAAAGGCTACATCTTTCATGCTGTATCCTTCATAGTAGTGAAGACGTCCATTTAATACTAGTACATTTTTTCCAGAAATCTTTCCGAAAGTTAGTTTATTAGCGTGTCCTTTTACACGATTGGCATGTTTATTTCCTGGGAAAAGGGATAGCTTCATAGCCAAGTTCCTGTTGATTTTCTAATTCTAAAGTGATTCCACTTCCCTAATACTACTGCGTAGTCAATTTGTTCTCCAAAAATACTTTTTGATGTAGGTTGCCGTCTCTACAATATTTTCATAATATGTCATAATATAAACCTCCTGAAAATAGCTTTTATCAAAGTTATTATAGCATAAAACATTCAGAAAAATATATAACTTTATATTATTTATTCTCGATGACTGTATTATTAATATTAATGTGTTTATGTTATTGAAACATAAGAATGAATATTAATAGGTGCTATAATATTATGATTTATTTAATGTTATTTAAATATATTAAATAAATTATTTGCAAACGTTTTAAAAATATTGTATTATGAACTTAGTACATAAAAGATTTTTAGGAGGAGATTATGAAAAAGTTACGTACTATATTTGCAATTTTAGTTGCATTATCATTAATTGTTGTTGGTTGTTCTTCAAAGAGTGCTAAGAACGATACGAAATCTGATGGTAAGAATGCCTATAAGATTGGTGTTGTAACTGGTGAAGGTGGAGCAAAAGATAAGAGTTTTAACCAAGCTAACGTAGAGGCGATTCAATCATGGGCAAAAGCAAATGGAGCAAAAGAGCCAGTTGTTATTGAAACGAAGAATCAAGCAGACTTAGCTGCAAACTTACAAAATGCTGCGAAGGTATCTGATATTGTATCTCTAGCTGGATTTGAATTTGAAAAAGAAATTACAAAAACTGCAGAACAATATAAAGATAAAAAGTTCATGTATGTAGATAGTTTTGTAGATGCTCCCAATATTGCTTCATTAATCTTTAAAGAACAAGAAGCAGGTTATTTAGCAGGATATGCAGCGGCTTTACAATCTAAAACAGGAAAAGTAGGATTTATCGGAGGTACTAAAATTCCGCCAGTAGAACGATTTGGGAATTGGATTTGTACAAGGTGCTAAAGCAGCTAAAAGTGATATTAAAGTAATGTACAATTACAGTGGAACATTCTCAGATACAAATAAAGGGAAAACTTTAGCGGCTACTATGTATGATTCAGGAGCAGATGTAATTTTCGTTGCTGCTGGAAATACAGGTAACGGTGTAATCTCAGAAGCTAAAGAACGTGGAATAATCGATATGTCTAAGAGTGGAGAAATTAAACACTGGGTTGTTGGTGTTGATAAAGACCAATATGAAGAAGGTATCTTTAAAGGGAAAGATAAAGATGGCAAAGAATATCAAAAATCTGCTGTTTTAACTTCTGCTGTTAAAAATATTGAAGTAGCTGTAACAAAAATCTTAAATGAAATTAAAGAAGGCAAGTTTACTAAAGGTGAGCATATCTTTGGTATTAAAGAAAATGGGGTAGGAATTCCAAAAGAAAATCCTAACCTAAGTGAAGAAGCAAAAATAAAAATTACTAAAGCTATAGAAGAATTAAAATCAGGAAAAGTTGAAGTAGTAGCTACTGGAGATGAACTTAAAGCAAAAGGTGCTGTTACAAATATCGAAGGAGAGCTATAGGGTATAAGTATCTAAAATCTAAATTAATGGGAATCACTATTGTAGTGATTCCCTATATTTTCAGATAACGAACATTTTAAAATTAAAAATATTTATTTTTAAAAATATAGACAAAATTACTCTTTAATAGACAGGAGTGATAGTTCGTTTATAGCTGTTTAAAACGCTATATAAATTTAAAAATATGGTATTGATTAATGAAGAAACGTAAAATAGAAAGTCAGAAAATTTAAAAATAAAGTATAGTTAAAACTTGGAATAATAGGTATTAAATAAGTTTCCTACGAACATTAAATTTATAAAAGATAAAAAAAGATATGAAGAGGTTTGACTTTTTGTTTAAATATATGGTATTATCTTTTTAAAACAATTTAATCGTAAGGAGATTAATATTTAATATGAGAAAATTATTTTCATTTGTAGCGATAGTATTATCTGCTATTTTTAGTTGTTACAGGTTGTTCGTCTAAATCATCAAAAAGACAATTCTACTAATAAGTCTAACTTAAAAAGTTGTTGTTGTAACTGATGAAGGTGGAGCGAAAGATAAGAGTTTTTAACCAGAGTAATGCAGAAGCGTTAACTTCATGGGTAGAAAAATGGAGGTAAAGAATTAACTCCAGTTGAAACAAAAATCATTCGGATTTAGCAGCTAATATGCAAAAGTGCATCAAAAAGCAGCTGATGTAATTTCATTGGCAGGTTTTTATTTTGAAAAAGAATTACCAAAAATGGCAGATGCATTTCAGATAAAAAAAGTATATTTTTATTGATGGTGTAGTAGAAAAAGGCTAATGTGGCTTCTGTTACTTTTGCAGAGCAAGAAGCAGGATATTTAGCAGGATATGCAGCAGCATTACAATCTAAAACTGGTAAAGTTGGATTTATCGGTGGAGCAAAAATTCCTACAGTAGCAAGATTTGGAATTGGATTCGTACAAGGTGCAAAAGCAGCAAATAAAGATATTAAAGTAGTATATAACTACAGTGGATCATTTAGTGATACAAATAAAGGTAAAACAATAGCGGCAACTATGTACGATACAGGAGCTGATGTAATCTTCGTGGCTGCAGGTGGAACTGGTAATGGAGCAATTAAAGAAGCACAAGAAAGAGCTACGCAAGACCTTAAAGAAAGTGGAGAAATTAAACATTGGATAGTAGGTGTTGATAAAGATCAATATACTGATGGTGTCTTTAAAGCTAAAGACAAAGATGGAAAAGATGTTGAAAAATCAGTTGTTGTAGCATCAGTTATTAAACGTGTAGATGTTGCAGTAAAAAATGTATTAGATAGTATCAAAGAAGGTAAATTTGAAGGTGGAAAAGAAATATGTCTCTTACTATTAAAAGAAGATGGAATTGAATTAACTTTAGGAAATCCTAATTTTAAAATGAAGATGCTAAGTCAAAAATTAAAAATAAAATTGAAGAGTTAAAAATCTGGAAAAGAAACAGTTGTAGCAGAAGTTGATAAATTATCTGATAAAAATAATATTGACGGTGAATTATAAAAATAGTTTAAAGAAAAATCTCTATAAAATTTTTGTTTTTGTAGAGATTTTTCTATTAATATGTGATAATGTTACGGAAATAAAGTGAATTAATTTAATGTTCGAGATTTTAAAAGTTTTAATAACGCTTAGAAATAAACATTTATGACTACTTCGTAATAATGTGTAATAATTATAAAGATATAATAGTTCGTATAATAAATGAAAACGATATTAATGTTTTGAAAAATGCTTTATTGTTGTTGGTAAGTTACAGATAAAGTATAGAAAATAGTTATGTTATATTCTATAAATACTATATTAATAAGCTTTTTATAATTAGAAAAACGAACATTATGAAAAATGTTAACATTTTCTAAATATAATATTGATGTTTTAAAGATAATGTGGTATTATTTAGTTATAAAACAATATACAAATAAAGGAGACTTTTTATTTATGAAAAAGGTATTTTCATTAATCGCAGTTGTCTTATCAGCAGCATTAATTATTGTTGGATGCTCTTCTAAATCATCTAACGGAAATTCATCTTCAAGCAACTCTGGGTTAAAAATCGGTGTTGTAACTGATGAAGGTGGAGCAAAAGATAAAAAGTTTTAACCAAAGTAACGTTGAAACAGTAAAAGCTTGGGCAGAAAAATGGTGGAAAAAGCACTCTAACCCAATCGAAACTAAAAACCAAAGTGATATCGCTGCTAACTTACAAAAATGCAGCAAAAGCTTCTGACGTAATTTCATTAGCTGGTTTCTACTTTGAAAAAGAATTACCAAAAGTTGCAGATTCATTTGCAGATAAAAAATTCATTTTCATCGATGGTGTAGTTCAAAATAAAAATGTTGCTTCTGTAACATTCTCAGAACACGAAGCTGGTTACTTAGCTGGATACGCAGCAGCTTTACAATCAAAAACTGGTAAAGTTGGATATATTGGTGGAGCTAAAATTCCTGCAGTAGTTAAATTTGGTGTTGGATTCGTTCAAGGTGCTAAAGCAGCTAAAAAAGACATCAAAGTTGTTTACAACTACAGTGGTTCATTTAACGACACTAACAAAGGTAAAACTTTAGCAGCAACTATGTATGATGCTGGAGCTGATGTAATCTTCGTAGCAGCAGGTGGTACTGGAAGTGGATCTATTAAAGAAGCTCAAGAAAGAGCAACTAAAGATCTTAAAGAAAGTGGAGAAGTTAAACACTGGATTGTTGGTGTAGATAAAGACCAATATTCTGAAGGTGTATTCAAAGCTAAAGATAAAGATGGAAAAGACGTTGAAAAATCAGTTATCTTAACTTCAGCTGTTAAACGTATCGACGTAGCAGTTGCTAACATCTTAGACGCTATCAAAGCTAACAAATTCGAAGGTGGACAAGCTAAAGTCTTCACTATTAAAAGAAGATGGTGTTGGACTCCAGCAGAAAAACCCTAACTTAAGCTGATGATATTAAAGGTAAAATTAAAACAGTTGTTGAAAGATCTTTAAAGCTGAAAAGCAACAGTTGCAGCAGATGCAGCAGGTGTAGCAGATAAAGCTAATATTGACGGAGAACTTTAATTTTAGAAAATTTATGAAAAAGGCTAGCAGATGCTAGTCTTTTTATTTAATAGTTTCACTTTATTTTACAACTCATCATAGAAAAAATAGTATTAAAAATTCATATGATAATTATTATTATATTAACGTTTAAATGAGTATGTTTTTGATATATATAAAACGAATACACTGTTATTATTATTAAACTTGCAGTATTGTTAACTAATGTTAAATATATATATATACCTTAAAAAGCTATACTACTTTGTCAAAATATATTATAATATATAGTATGTAAGAATATATAAAAGAGAGGTAAAGATATGTACGCTATAGAAATGCTAAAACATAACTAAAAAGTTTGGCGACTTCTACGCAAATAAAGATATCACTATTCAAGCTAAAGAATAATGAAATCTATGCCTTACTTGGTGAAAATGGTGCTGGAAAAATCTACGGTTGATGTTTCGGTTCTTTTTGGTATGTACCATCAAGAAGCCGGTGTTATTGTTGAATGGTGCGGAAGTTGATATTAAAAGATCCCTAAGCATGCGAATAAACTAGGATTGGTATGGTACACCAACACTTTAAACTTATTAAAAACTTTACAGTTGCTGAAAAACATCATTTTAGGTATGGAAGAAGTAAAAGGTGGAAAAATAGATTTAGATAGTGCAGCTGAAAAAATCAGTGAGTTATCTAAAAAATATGGTTTAGAAGTTGACCCTAAAGCGCTAGTTGGAGATATAAGTGTAGGGATGCAACAAAGGGTTGAAATTCTAAAAATGTTATATAGAGATGCAAATATCTTAATTTTCGATGAACCTACTGCAGTTTTAACTCCAGCTGAGATTAAAGAATTCTTAGCTATTCTTAAAAATCTTCAAGCAGAAGGAAAAACTATCTTATTAATCACTCATAAACTTAACGAGATTATGGCAGTTGCAAATCGTTGTAGTATTATTCGCCGTGGTGAGTATTTTGGAACTGTTGAAATAGCAGAAACTACAAAAGAAAAATTAGCTAGTCTTAAGGATTGGTAAAAAGATCTAGAAATTATTAAATATGAGCGTTCAAGAGATGGAAAGAAAAATATTCTTGAAGTTTCAGGGGTATATGCAGATACTGCTGAGAAAAAAGATATCCTTCATGACTTCAACTTAAATGTACGTGAGCGTGAAATTCTAGGTATCGCAGGGGTTGATGGAAATGGTCAACAACAATTTGTAGAAGTACTAAATGCTTTACTTAAAGAAACAAAAGGGAAAATTATTTTCGACGGAAAAGAAATCAATTCATTATCTACTGCAAAACGTAAAGAACTTGGACTTGAGATTATTGCAGAAGATAGACACAAAGATGGTCTTGTATTAGACTTTAGTGTTGAAGAAAACTCAGTTTTAGAAAATTATTACACAGAAAAATTCTCTAACCGTGGATTCTTGAAGAAAAATGTTATCTCTAAATTTGCAAAAGAAATCTGTGAAAAATACGATGTTCGTAAAGCTGGAGATGAGACGATTTCTGCACGTAGTATGAGTGGTGGTAACCAACAAAAACTTATCATCGGGCGTGCTTTAGAATTACATCCGAAATTATTAGTAACAACACAACCTACTCGTGGACTTGATGTTGGAGCTATCAATGGTATTCATAAAATGCTAATCGACTACCGTGATAAAGGTAATGGTGTACTTTTAATTTCATTTGACTTAGATGAAATCTTAACATTATCTGATAGAATTGCAGTTATTCACAATGGTAATATTATTGATATCGTGGATAACGATGAATGTAAACAAAAGAACAACTTGGTCTGCTTATGGCAGGGTTAAGAAGTAGAGAGGAGAACGTATGTTAAAAAGTTTTTAACTAATGCGGTGCTACCGATATTAGCTTCATTTATTATTGGGGCGATTCTTATTTCAGCGATAGGGGCAGCACCAGGAGATGTGTTTGGAGTAATTGGAGATATTTTCTCAGACTCAAACAGTATAGCTGAAATTTTCGTATCAACAATTCCACTTATTTGTACTGGATTATCTGTTGCGTTTGCCTTCAGAACAGGTTTATTCAACATCGGTGCAGAAGGTCAATTCATTATGGGCGGTCTTTTTCGCTGGGCATGTTGCGATTAAAAATGGAAGGTATGAACTCTATTTAGTATTAATTACTAGTATTTTAGTTGGGATTGTAGTAGGTGGTCTTTGGGCTGCTATTGCAGGTTACTTAAAAGCTAGATTCAATATTAGTGAAGTAGTTGTAACAATCATGTTAAACTACACAGCTTTATATTTTGTACAATTTGCTGTACCTAAATATATTAAAGGAACTAATGATATCATTTCTAAACCTATCGTTTCAGCTGATGGAACAGGATACTTACAAAATAGTTTAGTAGAAGGTATTTTCAACAACTATCGTTTAGGAACAGATTTATTCTTAGCTATCTTTAGTGTTATTATTTTCTATATCGTTATGGAAAAAACAGTATTCGGATATGAATTACGTTCTGTAGGATTTAACCCGAATGCATCAAAATTCGTAGGTATGAAAGTTAACAGAAATACTGTATTATCTATGGCTATTTCAGGAGCTTTCGCCGGTCTAGGTGGAGCACTTTACAACATGGGACCTGTAGGACAAGTAGTTGCAGGTTCAACATTCCAAGGATTTGGATACATGGGAATCGCGGTTGCTTTTAATCGGAGCTAACACTGCGTTGGGATCACTATTAGAGCATTATTATTCGGATTCCTAGGAGTATTAACTCCACAATTATCATTCATCGGTATTCCAAAAGATATCGCGAATATTTTAATCGGATTAATCGTATTATTCGTTGCAGCTAAAGCTATCTTTGATAACAAGTTGCTTGATAAATTATTTAGTAGTAAGAAACAGAAAGGAGACAAATAGATGGATACAGTATTATCACTATTAGACTCAATGTTACAATATACTGCACCTATTCTTATAGCTGCCATCGGTGGTTTCTATTCAGAAAAGAAAGTGGGGTTGTTAACATTGCCCTTGACGGTTTCGTAATTTTTGGATCATTCGTTGCATCACTATTAGCATTATCAGTGTTCGATGGATCTCCAACATTATTCCAATTAGTAATTTGTTTAGTTGTTGCGACACTTGCTGGTGGTTTATCGTCATTAATCCACGCATACATCAGTATTAACTAAAAGCTGACCAAGTTATTTCAGGTACGGCGATTAACTTAATTACACCAGCTATAGCGTTATTCTTAGTTAACCACTTTAATGGTACATATGAATTATTATTAGCAAGTGGTTTCAAGATATACAGTATTTGGTAAATTTACTATTTACCCTACAGTATTTATAGCTGTAATCTTAGTAATTGTAACATATTATGTAATTTACAAAACGTCCATTCGGATTACGTCTACGTTCTGTAGGGGAAAACCCACAGGCGAGTGATTCACTTGGATTAAACGTATTTAAATACCGTTACATTGGGGTATTTATCTCAGGATGTTTAGCAGGATTAGCTGGAGCTATCATTGCAACTACATTCTCTCAAGGATTTAACGCAGCAATCACAGTATACGGATTCGGATACTTAGCATTAGCGGCATTAATCTTTGGGTAAATATAACCCAATTACAATCACATTAGCTTCGTTATTCTTCGGAGGGACTAAAGTATTCGCTGAGAAAGTTTCTATCTTAGCACCAGATTTACCAATTCCAGTATCATTCTGGAATATGTTCCCATTCGTAGCTACAATCATTGCACTTATCGTATTTTCTAAGAAAACTGCTACACCAGAAGCACTTGGTATTCCATACGATAAAGGTTTAAGATAATAAATACAGTAGTCTTTGAAACTTATAGGTTTCAAGGGCTACTTTTTTATTATTAATATATAGTATAATATAGATATGTAAAATAAAGGAGATGTATTTATGAATAAAAAGTTATTAATGTTTCTTACGATTGGAGCGCTAGTTATAACAGGTTGTACAGGAAAAGGAAGTTTAAAAACTTCTGATCAGAAAAATAGCCCAGAGCAGAAAGAAAATAAAATAGAAAATAGACAGGAAAATGCAGAAAAAAAAGAAGGTAAAGAGGAAATCCCCTAAAGCAATAAAAGAGTTTAGACATGATTTAATAGCAGTAGAAAGATTAGCTAATTTAGTTGCTGTTTCAGGAAATGATTTATCAAGGTTAAATAAGCAGACAAATTTATTAGCGTGGATTACTCAACATAAATCTACAGAATTTAATTCACCGGGAGGTGTCTTATTGGCTAAAGTTTCAATACAAGATTTTGTTGATGTAGTTAATGAATTTTCAGATAAAACATATTCTAAAGAAGAAGCGTTAAAGCTATTGCAAAGTCCAACATTTAGAAAGTATGATAGCAAATCTTCGGCAACGACTACATTCCCTAAAGATGGTGAGATATATTACTATAAAGGTGATGATACACTGTATTTGCGTCTATTGAAAAAGGTCATAACTATCCACAAGAATTAGATAAAAAAGAAAACTGGAAAATAGAAGGGGATAGCATAAAAATTAATGTGCTAGATGCTATGACAAAAACAAAAATTTCAACAATAACATTGAAATTAAATAATAAAAATTATACAGGTGGACACAGTAAGTCTAAATATTATGTTGCTGAAGTAAAAAGTGAGTAATTAAAAATAGAAAAGTATTTTTATTAACTTTTTAAAATGAATATAATTTTTATATTGCTACAATAATAAAAGATTCAATAAAAGAGGATGTTTCCGTATTATACAGGGTAACATCCTCTTTTTTAAAAATATATTTGTGTTAAGAATTTTTATATGTAGTATTTTTCTATGAATTATAAATTGATATACAGTAAGTACTATCGAATCCATTCTCCGTTATAGTTTACATGATAACCATCTGGTGTCATCGTCTTTATAAATTGTTTTAAAAAGAAATATTTTTAATATCGAATTTATAAGTAGTTACTTTAGTTCCACGTCTAACAATTTTTACCAACTTTTAATTCATAATATGATTTTGTTTCTAATTCAGTATAATCTGAACTTGTAAGTGATGATGGGTAGTTGTAAGGTGAATAGTTATAAGGCGAGTAATAACTAGCAAATGAAGTATTAGGAGTGGTTGTTATTGATACCCCAGTCATTCCAAGAGAAACTGAAGCAACTCTAATAGCTAGTTTTTTTATTGAGAAAAATTTTTAATATATATCCGTTCATTTATAGATACTTTCGTTTTACGATATTTTTAGATAATAATACAAGGTGCAAAAGATGGATATCTTTTTAAATTGTGAACAATTAGTCTTATAGCAATAAATATTTGTGGTGATTTAAATATATCTTATTGATAAACTATAAATTTTAACACTTAATAAGAATTTTTGATTTTTGTTTTTAATCATAAATAAAAAGCTTCATTAGTTAACATAAGGTTCATGTAATTACTTCAGTCTTATAAGTAATCTATAAAAACTACAGAAAAGAATTATAGATTGTAGAAATTCTTTATGAGTTCTAAAATAATTTCAAAGAAAGTAGTTGTTTATTGGTTATATAATGTTATAATTATAGCAATAACAAAAAGGAGAATTAGTTTGTGAATAAAGTTAAGAATTTTTGAAGGATTTGAGAAGTAGTAAAAAGTTTTAAAGAAACTCTAGATATAATTGTAGATTTTAGAGCTAGTAATGGAGAAATGAATATACCTGAAATTATTGAGATGGTAAATATAATATCAGAAAATAGACAAGTATTTGGAGTTCTTAGGCCATGGGATAATGAGAAGTTTATCAAGAATAATGAGGTAAGAGAGTTTATTTCTAAGTATGTAGATATATTGATAAAAACAAAAGGACTTAAATCAAGATACTTTTAAATAATTTAAATAAAGTATTTAGAGCTATTTATTTATCATATTTAAGAGCCGAGAATAATAAAGAAGACGTCTATTTGTATCATGGAAATAGTGTAATTACATCATTAAGTTTTATTTTAAATAAAAATTATTTTCTAGGAAATATGGGGAAGACAATGCTATTCCTCAAACATTTCAAAAAGTGATGATAAGGATAAAGAACAAGATATATATAACGATATATTTTTTTGATAATTCCGATATAGGTGAAGTTAATATTTGTGCATATGGTCCAATAACGTTTGTTTTTAGTAGCAGAGAAAAATATTTCAAGTAGATAGAGAGATAAAGGTGACAAAAGGAAAATCCGATTAAAAATAGAAGAAATTAATGATATGTATTTTTCAGGATTATCGAAATAAAAGAAATAGATGAAGGAAAGTATAAATTTTATAAACAATTTAATTATCATACAACTATTAAAAATTGTGATTATATTGAGTTAACTAAAGAAAATCTAAAAATACATAATTATTGAAAAATTGTGAGAATCAAGATGAAGTTATTCAATTGAGTAAGGAATATAAAGTTCATTCGTCAATAGAATTAAAGAAAAATGTTTGAGAGAGCATTAAATAATGTAAATTTAAATGAAGTAGAAGTATGTATAAGGAATTTTAGAGAAAATAAATTTATTCCAAATATGGCAACTGATAGAAGAATTGTGGTCGAGTGATCTAGAGGTTTTGTTTAGAAAAAGATAAGTAGTTATATATGAAATGAATCTGATAAAAAGACCCCATCAATAATTTTTGATAGAGTCTTTTTGGAGACACTTTGGAGATAATCCAAAGTGTTTTAACTTGTTTTTAAGCTATATATTTTTAACATATGGACAGTTAGAACTAATAATCTTTTCCTCACTTTGTTCGTTAAGATTAAAGTTCTTGTTGCATACGCTGTACCTAAGAATTATAGTCGTCGTTAAACTCCTAATAATTCAAATGTACACCCTCATTATTTCCATTCAATAGAGGGAGAATCTACTCTAAGTAGTTGATATCATAGGGAGTATCAACTTTATTTTATATTAGCGGGGGAAAGGGCAGGGATAAAAAGTATAATTATTTAGTAAAAAGTGTTGATATATTAGTATTTATAAATAGTTGATTATGATAGTTTAATTTGATATAATCAAAAACTGGAGAGAGAAGTTAGGGGCATTAGTTCCCAATAAAGATGGTGGCTACTTCAATAAGAAAGGGATGGTGCTATGCTCGCATACACTAGAATCTGGATGAAAGGAGTAGCAAAATTGTCAGCTTACGAAATTGTACAGACGATTATTGGAATAAATCTATTGATTGTTTCAGTAGTTAGTGCATGTGTTGTAGCATTAAAAAGACAATAAAAATACGATCTGACCCCAAAAAGTTAGGGACTTAGAATAGCGTAGTAGTTATAATGACTGCTACGCTATCTTTTTATATTTATACAGTCATATGTTTTTATTCTATATTGCTTAGGACTTAAGCATCCTAGTTTCTCTTTTATTCTTTCTTCATTATAGTATTTTATATATTTTTCAATAGCTAATTTCAGCTCCCTATAACTATTATATGTTGTTCCATAGTATATCTCTTGTTTTAATATTCCGAAGAAATTCTCCATTACCGAATTATCCAAACAATTTGCTTTTCTAGACATACTTTGGTAAATACGTTCTTCTTTTCAACCTTTTTCGAGATGCCTTCATTTGATAAGCCCATCCTTGATCAGAGTGGAAAGTTCTCCTATAAGGGGATTTAGCTGTGACTTTAATAGCTTTTTCTAGTGCATCCATTATATTTTTAGCTGATGGACTCTCACTTATACTATAGCTTATTATCTCACCATTATACATATCCATAAATGGATCTAACAAAGTTTCTTTACTACTAATTTACTCTCTCATTAACTTCATAATATTTAAATTCAGTTGTGTCTGTAGTGATTTTTTTGATGTGGAATATTAGTATTGAATCGTCTTCTAATTCTATTCTTAGCTGTTTTCCCAATTTTTCCTTTATATGAATTGTATTTTCTACTTTTTCTAGTAAATGATGTAACCTGTAAGCCTAATTTTTGTATAATTCTTTGAACTTTCTTTTTGTTTATATATATATCCTGAATTACGTAACGCACCATATATACGTCTATAACCATAATCTTTATTATTCTTTCTTATTTCTAATATTTTCTCTTCAATTTCTTTATCTGGATTAACTCTATCAAATCTCTTCTGCCAGTACATATATGTTGCTTTTGGCATTTTCGCATATAAAAGAAGGTCTTTAAGTATGAATTCTCCTCGGAGACTGCTTATAATTCGCGCCTTCTTTTCATTTCTGCTTCTTCCGCTAAACGCAGTCTCCTCGCTTCTTTTAAAAATGCATTTTCTATCCTTAGTTGTAGTAATTTATCTTCTAATTCTTTTACATATTCTTTAGATATATTATCATTTGTGGTTTGACTTGTTGTTTCCTTACTTAACTTTTTAGTTGATTTAGCCATTAAGATTTTCCGACCTTTCCTTCGTTCTCTCAATGCATCAGGACCAGCTACTCTAAAGCGATTAACCCAGTTACAAATAAGTGCTGGATTATTTATACCTTCTTGTAAAGCTAAGTCATTGTATGAGAGTTCACTTGTTAAGTATAATTCTATAACATATATCTTTTTCGAAAGGATATTCTTCATTTTTCTTGAACGATATAATCCTTCATCTCCATATTTCTTATATTTGGCAAACCCAAATTTCAATATTATTATGAGATTTTTTATAGCATGCTTTTTCGCTAACGATCTTATGCTTATGTTTTTCATTTATATACTCTAGTACGACTTTCTTTTTAAATTCAAAATTATATTTAGTCATAAAAATACTCGACCTCCAAAAAGTTAGATTTTTGGTCTAACTTTTTGGGTCGGTACATAATCCATCTTTTATACTTTGGCTAGGTAAGATGGTTATATAAAAACTATTTCACGAGCCACCGTCTTTAAAAACGGCTCTCTTTTCATAATTTTATTTTATCATAAACATAATTTAATTGCAATGATTTTTGTCAGATTGCACATTGTACAGACGATTATTGGAATAAATCTTTTGATTGTTTCAGTAGTTAGTGTACATGTTGTAGAATTAAAAGACAACAAAAATAACCATCTTTTAAACTTTTGGCATAGGGTAAGATAGTTATTTAATAATTACATATTCGAGCCACCGTCTTTTAAGTTAGTCGTTTGTTTTTCAAAGTCAAAGACTGAAGAAAAATATTACGAATAATTTATACTACGACTACTATAATTTCTACGAACGTAGTGAGTTAAGAAATTATTAGTAAAAGTCAGTAGAAACGTCTATTTCCTCCATATCTTACCATATATGAAGAAAAGAAATCAAAGATTTTAATAAAAATCCCCACCGAAAAATTATTAGTGGGGAAAAATGTCAGGGTATAAATTTGTATTTATTTTGTATTTAGTTTTTTAAAAAGTAAACTATATTAAGTTTCTTGGTGAGTATACTACTTCTATTTTTACTAATCGAGCTTTTTTAGATACTAAAATATTTTTATAAAATAAAATATTATTGGAAGTATTATTCCCCAAATATTTAATATATATTTGACATGGATTCCACTCTATCCCATAAGGTAGGGAAACATTCTAATTCTTTATATCCCATTGCGATATAGAATTCATTAGTAATATCATATTCTTTGTAGTGTCCCATTTTTACAGTTTTTACCTGTGAGTAGGAATATCCAAGATTTTTTGCCATATTTTCGAATTCTGTATTTAGTTTTGTTCCAATTCCCATCCTATGAAATTTTTTCTTTATACCCATTACAAAAATATCTGCAGTATCCTTACTTGTTGCGTTTAATACGATAAAAACCTGCAACTTCATTATCTGCATAGCAAGCCAAAAACGGTTTATCTTGTGAATCTTTAATATACTCTTTTTGTACTTTCAGGTAGACCAAACCATTCAGGAAGGTCATAAAGGACCTCTTTTGATATTATTTCTTTTTCTTTCTTGTCTATTATTTTTTTAATTATTAAATCCATATTATTTTCCTTTTAAAATTATAATTCCGTTTAATTATAACACAGATAATAAGTATCATACAAGTGGTCACAAGAAATTGAAATGTTGCTATTTTGATAAAAATTTGGTGTTGAAATGTATTATTCTTGATTATCTATTTTTATATTTATATTTTAGTGTAGATAAGGTAAGAAATCAAAGATTTTTAATAAAAAGACCTTTATCAATAGTTTTTGATAAGGTCTTTTTGGACACTTTGGAGACAATTCAAAGTGCTTTTAACTAATTTTCAATCTATATATTTTTAACATATGGACAGTTAGAACTAATAATCTTTTCCTCACTTTGTTCGTTAAGATTAAAGTTCTTGTTGCATACGCTGTACCTAAGAATTATGTCGTCGTTATACTCCTAATAATTCAAATGTACACCGCATTATTCCCATTCAATAGGGGAAGAATCTATCCTGAGTGGTTGGTATCATAGGAAGTATCGACTTTATTTTTATATTGGCAGGGAAATGGCAGGGTATAAAAAGTATAAATATTTAGTAAAAAGTGTTGATATACTAGTATTTATAAATAGTTGATTATGATTGTTTAATTTGATATAATCAAAACTGGAGAGAGAAGTTAGGGAGTGTAAAACTTCCGATAAAGATGGTGGCTACTTCAATATGAAAGGGGATGGTGCTATGCTCGCATACACTAGAATCTGGATGAAAGGAGTAGCAAGTTGTCAGCTTACGAAATTGTATCAGACGATTATTGGAATAAATCTATTGATTGTTTCAGTAGTTAGTGTATGTATTGTAGCATTAAAAAGATAATAAAAATAACCATCTTTACACTTTTGGCACAGGGTAAGATAGTTATTTAATAATTACATATTCGAGCCACCGTCTTTAAAAACGGCCTCTCTCTTTTATATTTATATTTTAGCATAGATAAGGTAAGAAATCAAAGATTTTAATAATAAGACCCTGCCAATAATTTTTGTTGGGGAACCTAATTGAATTAAATAGATTTGCAACATTTATAACAACTAAAAATGCAGTTAAATTAAGATTCTCCATTCAAATTATATTTGTAATCTATTCCCATTCAACTATTAAGGTGAAAGGTATAAATGTATTTAGTTGGTTTAATGGGATTTAAAGTTTTTTGAAATTAATAAATTAGTTATAATTTTGTTTTATTGGTTGCAAAATTAATTATTTATTATTTTCGGCTGTTTTTCTATTCTAGATAGTAGTTTGTCAGCTGTCTTCATTGAGAGATCATAGCTATAATATGTAGGAAAATATACTGTCGTTTTTAGCGATAGTACAAGGTTCTTTTGAACAAAGAACGAGTTATAAAAGCGTCAATTTCTAGATAGAAACCACATAAAACCCTCTATCTCAAAAATCAAATTGTTGAGTATATAATTTAAATGCTTCAGAAATTATATCTGTTAAAGTGTCTCTTGCATAATTGCATCTTGATTCATATGTTTTTCAGGTCTATTTTCATGAACGATCTAGTGTCGATATTCTAAATCAGTTAATATAAACATTATAGATAAAATGTAATGATTTTTAACTTTCCTAATGAATCTCTACTTTTTGTAAATTTTTATTTGTTCTTTATTTAAAGTTAATTGTTTATTTATTAACTTGTTTTGGGCTAAATAGGTAAGGAAAAGCGCCTAAAAAGCGGTTATAACAGGTATTATAGATTGGAGTATTTCTTTCATAATATATTTTCTCCCAGTTTTATTGATTTATTTAGTCTTTAGTATTATCATCTTTTTCTATATATCTTATACTTAGGTAATTTTCGAGCATTTTTATTTTTTTAATTCTTCAATTATGCTTTGTAATTTTTGCTCTAATAAAACTTCCAATAAAGATGGCGGCTACTTCTATATGAAAGGGGATGGTGCTATGCCTGCACACATCTAGAATCTGGATGAAAGGAGTAGAGAATGTCTACGTACGAAGCTATCCAACTAATGATAGATTTTGCGATTTTTGTAATTGCACTTTGACTTTGGTTGTAGCTATTGTTACTTATACGATGAAAAATAACCATCTTTATACTTTGGCGAGATAAGATGGTTTTTAACTATTTAACGAGCCACCGTCTTTTAAAAACGGCTTTCGCTTCCATGCTTTTATTTTAGCATGAATAAAGTAGAAAAGCAACAGGTTCTAGTCAAAATACACTATTGGTATTAGGTAATTGTTATATATCGTTTCTAAATGATATATAATAAGATATAACCTTCGTATATCTTTTTGGAGGATAGTAAGAAGGTTATTTTGTTTTTTATATAGTGTGGGTATCATTTTTGATAGAGGTGCTTTGAAGAGGAGTTTTCATTATTTCGTTAGAGATATATTGATTACCTGTAAAAGTTAGATTTTGATTTATTACTGAATTTAATGTTGATATTTCCTGTTATCATATCAGCGATACTTCGATCATTATTCCCCCATAGATGAGAGTAGTGTTTTTAGAGTTATCTCTGGACCAGAGTGACCTAATCTTTTGATATTACAAGAATATCTGCATTATGTTCATTTATCAGATAACTTGCATGGCTGTGCCTTAACCTTTAGCTTGAATTCTATGTATTTTAGCTAAAGACGAGTGTTTATTAATAATTCTGCCAATGATACAACGATGGAGAGGGCTTCAGTCATAACTCATTACAAAAATCGCTATTTACTAGTTTTTGTTGTCGTCTTTTTCCACTCTTTTAATATTTTTTTATAGTATCATCATCTAGTGAGATGATACGCTTTGCTATTTTCAGTTTTAAGAGTAAGGCTTCTAGTATATTCTTTTTTTAGACTTCATATCAAGATTATAATGAACTCTTAATGTTTTCTTTGAAAAATCAATATCAGACCAGTATAGTGCCAGTCCTTCAGAGACCCTAATACCTGTTACATAGTATAACCATAACATTGTAAAGTGAAGGTGTTCTAAGTAATCTGACTTATTAAATGTTGAGATGACTTTCTCAAATTCAAATTTAGTCCAGTAAGGTATAGTGTTTTTCCTTAGGAATTGCACGAGTTCTATTTGATATATTTTCATTTAAGAATTGTCTATATACGGCATAATCTAGTGACTTTCTAAATGAACCATATAATTGGGAACAATAAGCTTGAGAGTATCCGCTGTGATTCAGTAAATATATTCTAAAATTTTCACAGTCTGCAAGACTAATATCACGAAGTTTTTTAGCCTTGAATCTATCTATAAAGATAGGGAAAACAGTCTTTCTATTATTCCAAGTATTTTTACATACTGATGCTTTATAGTATGGTAGGTAGACACTATTCATGAATTGTTCATAGGTCATGTTATAATTATGTGCACCACCTCTTGTCTTTTTAAACTCAGCTTTTACCGATACCAACATATCATGACACGATTTAGCTGATTTGAAAGGTAGTCGTGAGAGTCACGACTTTCTTCTGAATTCTTTTACCAGTTATCTGATCGATACCAAGCTCTACATTATAGTAAAAATAGCCTGTTTTTCGTTCTTATAAAACTCCTGGATATTTAGTAGTAGCCATTTATATACCCTCCTTCTTAATAGGAAATTGTATTCCTAATATTTCTCTACAATTTCTCTTGGTACCGTACCAATACGATTATTCGCATATAACGTTAAACCTCTGTTAACTAATTGTATTTTTTGCCTGTTTTATTATTGAACGTGTGTGTGTCTTGGGAATCCAAGATTCATGATATCTTTGTAGTTAATTGTTATCATCTCCTTTATATATGAGTTAGTATAATTAATTTCATAAACTTTCCTTATTATTTTTAAGATAAATCTAAATCGTCAACTGACTCTGATTCAAAGCTATCAAACATAGAAGAGGGTTTAGTTTTAACGAAATCTTCAGTATCTCTACCAATATTATTAATAATCAAGTTGTAATCTTCTAATGGTACTTTTAATTTTATAGCATTTTTTTCTCGCATTTTTGCTATATAGATGCGTGATGCCTTTCTCTTTTATCAGACTCATTAATAATAATTTCTTCATTAATTAATCTGTCGATAGCTAACTTCACATCCTCAAATTTTTAGTTCTCTGTGTAGAAATTTCTCAAACTCACCAGTGAATATATAAGCATATGCAGATTGGCTTTCTTTTTTTATGATTCCTATCTTTCCTGATGACCCTAACAGTGGGTTTATCATAGTAAAATTTAGTAGCATTTTTTGTGTACAAATTCTATTATTTTTTTCATATGTACCTTCAGGTATCCCTTTTCTGTTAGGTATTTCTTTTCTTCTAGTTTAATAAATAATTGAAGTATTTTTCTTCATCAAGTTGAATATTTAATAATTCATTTATTAATGATACACTAGCAAGAATAGTTGCATAAGGAATACTTATTCTATCTCTATACTCTGATTCTGGTATTTCAGTAATTATTTTCTCTCTTGCTTTTTTGAAATGGTCTAATATCAGTTGGCTCCCCCTCTCATGCGCAAATAAACATTCCATAAATTTGTTGGCAAGTAGACCGTAGTTTTTTTACTAGCTAATTTTTATATTATGAGAACTGCTTGCATCTTTTGTCCAAGAATCATTTAATTCTATTTCAATTAGTCTCATTCTTAATCCAGGGTTATCTTTTAGTTTCGAACGGAATCCAATCTCAGATGAGCATATTACATTTGTACTGAAAGTCTTTTGTTCTTTTTGTGTTGCATCAGAGTTTAACCTTTCTTTAGATTTTCCGCCTGCTATTTGATATACTAATGAAGTCATATCTTTTATTGAACTACTGGATAATTCATCTATTACTGTGGCTACTCCGTAATTGTCAGACAATATATTAACTAATGCGTTAGATGTTGAATTAAATGTCTTTAAGTTTTCTATAGGACTACCATAGACGCTCTGTATAAAGTGTAATGCAGTAGTTTTCCCTGTTGAGCTACGTCCCATTAAATTTATAAGAAATGCTCCAAGACCAGGGAATTCGACTTTTGAGATATAACCTAGTACTATCGGAGAAAAACTTACAGCCAAGGCGATTTCCATATTAGTATCTAATATCTCGTTATTAATTAGACTTATAACATTTTCATAGTCTCCAGAAGATGATAATTTAAAAATACTATCCTTATTTAGTACACTTTCTTTATCATCACCATAATTTTTACTGATATTATAAACAAGTTTGTTGTCATATTTAATCCAACCTACACAATTATGGATATTACGTATTTTAGCCTTATTAGCTAGAAGCTGAAGATATGTAAGAAGTTTATACTCGTTGTTAACCATTACTCCTTTTTTAGATAAAATATTACGTAATGATAGAGCATTGAGCTGGTTTCCTTTTAAATAGAAGGTATTTTCTGTTTGACCTATGCTAAGTGATTGTATTTTCATAATCAAATTCTTTAGTGTCTCTGTTGTATATGACATTATTAATAAAAATTGGATTAGAAGAAATCCAAATTGGACCCTTTTTCTTATCTTCAACTATAACACCTGTCTTATCTAGAATATAGTCATAGAATTTATATCTCTTTCCATTTTTTATACCTTCAAAAGAAGGTGTTTCATCATAATATAAAAGTAGTTCGTGTGGACATGGATATTTGGTGTTGAATGTATGTACATTCTGATTTCCACAACTATCATGATGGCACCCGAAATAACATTTGTTATTTTCTTTCACTATGAAATAGTGACCTTTGTCTGGATTATGATGGTGTCTCATTGGACATCTATCAAACTTATACAGACAGGCTCCATCTAAATCTTTTATCTTATCAACAGTTAGATTGTGAGAGGATAGCCATTCCATAGGATTTTTTACAAGTAAGTACGGTTTACGAGTCATCAGATTATCAATGTTTATGTCTTCAACTTTGTTTTTACTAATTATACTTTTGATACTATTGAAATCATTAGTATTACCGTCTGCTTTATCATATAGAAACTTAGAGATTCTACAATGTTCAGATCCATTTTGTATCCCTTTGGTGTTAAGTGTACCGTATAATCTAGTTATTCTAGCTGGATTATGTACACTTTTATCTACATGAGCCCTTTCTGAAGAAAACTTGCTATCTAAGTGGTATAGTAGCTCTTTAATGATGCTACTGTTCTCTTCAGTACATTCAATATCAATAGGTATCAGTGCATGATACCCATTTCCAGAATCAAATGCATAATAATATTGGATATTATTATCTTCCAAATATTGTAGGCAGTTATCAAATACCTTTTTCGCTTCTTCTTTTTGTTTATCGGTAGAAGCAGTCCTACTTGGACGTACTGGATCTATATCCAGTAAAATAAATTTGATTCTTTCTATATTATTATTACTTACTACTTCTTTATTACTTATGTTGAAATAATTGAATGTAGTGTAAATATTCACTTTGCTATTGATTGGTTCAATATATTTTAGTATATCTTCCGATTTGTTCGTAGGGAAGATTCTATTAGTTGTTCTTTCTCCTCCAATACTACGGATATTAATTTTATCTACTTTATGATTATTAAGTATACTTAATGTTTTTGTATACTTTCTTTGTGTATATTGTTCATCCTTGGTGAACCTCCTGATTTTACTAAATTATTTTTAGATTACTTTTGTTCCCTATACACCCAGTATATTTTTTTGAGGAGTACTACCATATTAAATTAATATTTCAGATAGTCCCCTATATTTATATAGGGTTACTTGGGTTACCCAGATAACCCATTATATTGAAAAAGCACTGTTACATAAAAATTTAATTATTATTTAGTCTACTGCTTTTTTAAACGATCTGAGTTACTTAGGTTAACTAGGTAATCTATTAATTTTTGTAAGAGCATCTTATGCGTCTTACAATGTATAGTATAGAGGATTGATAGGAATAAATCATCGGAGTAAACGTACTAAAATATACTAAAAAAATTAAAACTTAAGTACGATTAATAAAATTATAGAAAAATACATACAAGTATTATACTATCAATGAATAATACTTGTATGTATTTATAATATTGAAATTATGAATGGGAATGGATTGGGATAATTGTTTACTGATTCCTTATTGATATCTTTGGCTAACTCTAAATAAATGGATTTGATTTCAGGATTAATTATTATCAAGGAGTCTAAAAATAGAATATTGCTCTAGGTTAAATAGCTCAACGAATGAAAGTAGTGTAGTAGTTGCGTTGTCTGAATTTTTCAGTTTCTTTTTTTCAATTTTTTTCTTGTAGAGTAGAAAGATTAGCAGTAGTTATATTTTTCTTCAGAAAGAAATTTAACTATACTCTTTAGTAGAAAGATCTTTTAAGGGTATCTTGTTTAGTGTATAAATATTTTTAGTTTTTGAGATATACTTTTTATATGTGAGGAAGCTATTTTTTTATATGTGAATTCAATTTAGAGTTAAGTTCTTTTCTTGAATTAGTATTTTCAGTTAGTAAGAGAATATTTAATACTCTAGATGATGCATTTAATGAATTTATACTGTTTCTTATGTGTTCACGTAATGAATCTATTTTTTGTTCTTGTATCCGATTTTATGTTAGTAGGGAAAAATTTTTAATTCTGATCGTAAATCTTTTAGTAAAAATATACAATATTTTATTTCTTCTATATATTTTTAATGTGATTGCTATTGTATCGGTATTAACATAAATATCTTTTGCCTTTTGTCTTTATCTGAATTATCGTCTTTAGTATACTTTTTTATATGAGAGTATATATTTTCAGATATGTCTTTAAATGTATTATCAATATTAATAAGTCTTACATCAAACTTATTCTTAAGGTGAATATAGGAGTAATCATCTTTTACAGTTTTAAAAAGTGTTTTTGTAATTGTCCCCTGAAAAATTATTTTTTTAAAGAGATTACATACAATTGTCAACATAAGTGAAATATCACTCTCAGTGAAATCAGAATAATATTCTTTTTATATCTACGCTATTTTTCATATTCAAGAGTAATATCCTTTGTAAATATAGACTCATTAACATTTTTCAATTGAGGAAAAATAAATATGAATTGTGAGCAAGTAAGTTCATAAAAATTTTCAGAAGTAGTTTTTAAATGTAGATTTTTCTAGCCTCTTACAGTAGTATTTTTAAGGCAAGATTATATTCTTCGATTAATTTGTTTATAAAATTATCCTTTAAAAATACTCGGTGTTCTTATTAGTTGTATAGCTTTCAGAAGAATATATAGAAACAAGTCATCGATATATAATTGATGTATATTGTAGTCTTTGTTTTTCACAAAGTCAAAGTTATCTTCTGTAGCGATTAGATTAGTATGGAGATTATTTATATGAAAGAACGAGGACATAATATAGACTAGGAAAGATATTCTTTTTATCTTCTATTTTTAAATTCTGATGTTTTTTATAGTGTAAAGTCTTCACAATCTAATAGGGATTTATTAGATTCTTCATATTTTTTACAAAAATTTAAGTCTAATACATCTAAATATGAATTATGTACATATATTGTGTATACTGATTTGTCAATTCTATTACTTAATAGGTCTAATCTTTTTTTGTGATCGATCTGAAAGTCCAATGTAACATTTTTTTCTCATACTTATCTTCATCAACTTTTTGTATTTCTTTCATTTACATAAATAATATAGTTTTTTTAAAAAAATTTCCAATCTGTAGTAAATGTTTTTTTCCTTATTATTCATCATTTTCCTCCATACATTTTTAATCAAATTATATCACATAAACTCCCATTTTGCTCGTACTTTAGGTGCTAATGGATGGAAGTTATCTTGTTTGTTACTATCAGTAAGGAAGAGAATTTTTTCTTAGTTTATTCTTTGCTAATAATTCGATAATTGAGTTTAGTCTATTTTTGTACTAATTTATTTGTCTTAGGAAGTGAGCCACAGGCAATTATAATGTTATCAGAGATTTTAGCACATTTTTAGTATATAATTATCATTAACTTTAGTATCTTGCTTTCCAAACTCCCGTTTTCCCGTTGAAATCTTAGAATATAGGTTAACACTATAGAATCCGCCAAAGCCACATTTAAATACGTTATTAGTAATAAAATGTAGTTGTAGAATCATTTATAATAAGGTCGCTAGTACTCGGATAAAGAGTAATAATAGTCGCTATTGGTTTCTCTATATCCCAAATCTTTTTTTAATATGTATCTTTCTTTTTTTGTCATCCGACATAAATATTTCGATTTGAATATTTGATGTTAGTATTTTTGTCATTTTATGGTCCTCTCTATGTTGTTCTTTTTTTGTATAGTTTAATTATTATTACGGTAATTTCATATATGGCTTTCAGCCAATCTAATATACCAATTTCCTTTTTTTGAATTGTTTTTTATTCATATTTGTAATACACCAACCTTTCATTTTTTTAAGTATTCCAGTTAAGAGTTTTTTTAGTGCAATCTGAATTATAAAAATACATAGATAGTAATGTCATTATAATAGAAAAAGATAATTAGATATGAAGAGGAAGTCATTACATTATAAAAATTAGTAGGTAATAACTCTGAATCTAGTTCATCTGTGCCTAATAGATAGCTTTCAGATGTTAAATAGCCCTCTCTAATATTTAGATTTAGCTGTTCTTGTAGTAAATGAGAAATTTGAGTATTGTCTACCATAATGTACCTCCCCAGTTATTATTGTCTTTCTTGAGTGATAGGTAGTCTGTATCACTTACAATTATATGATCTAATACATTAATACCTAATAATTCTCCAGCTTCTATTAACGCTTTAGTTATCTTAATATCTTCATTACTAGGTTTTAAATTACCAGATACATGGTTATGACTAACGATTATTGAACTTGAATTAGCGAGTATAGCACCTTTAAATATTTCTCTAAAGTGAACAGGTGAGTAATCTAATACCCCAATGTGGCAAATTTCACAGTAAGTTGGTTTATTTTTCACATTCATACCAATAACTGCAAATACTTCTCTATCGAATTTGCCTATGTAGTCAATAAAAAACTCTCCAGAAATATCAGGAGAGGAGAAGGTAGTATTATTATTGATATGTATTTCTTTTTAGTATTTCTTGCTTAAGTTGTACAACTTGTATTTTTTTGTCATTGTTTTGTATGCTCCTTTTTTTATAAAAAGTAAAAACCCTAATTAGCTTGTATGCCAATTAGGTTTTTTTGAATTATTTAATTAGTTCTTTTTAGTTTTCTACTGATTAGAGCTAAGCTTAATAGTGTTGCTCCTAAAAGTACAGTAGATGATGAAGATACTCCAGTTCTAGGTAGTATTTTTATTTTGATTAGATTCTGAAGGTTTAATGTCAGTTAAGTCTCTTCTATTATCTTTATTTTTTTATTATATTCCTCACTTGTATTAGTTGAAGGCGTTGAAATATTTTTTTCTTAATACTAGCTATTGCAAATTTACTAAAAATGATTAATAGTAAATTCTACGTTGTCATTAGTTATAGTAAGATTATTTTTTTCTCTTTGTTAGCTCTTCTAACTCACCGTTATCTTTAACATGATAAACAAAGATTTCATTTCCTTTTTTTCATTATTTAATAGGGCGATACGAACTGTTCTATTAGCATTAGTGCTATATTTTTTACCTTCTTTTTTTCAAGTGTTAAGTCTACAACTCTAAGATTAGTTATATCTGTTATAGATGTTATTGAATTATTTTTCGTTTGTAATTTTTTCTTTTACTTCATCTAATGTAGTAGGATTAGTTACTTCGTCTGTAACTAGTTTTACACCTGTTTCTGCTGTCGCTAATGTAACAGAAATATCGTTATTGGTATTTTCTAGTGTAATATTAGCTAGTGTAGGTTTTGAGTTGTTGACAGCAGGTTTATCAGTAGGTGTTACTATATTAGGTTTATTGTTATCTGTGCTAGGATTAACAGGTTTATTAGCAGGAGTTGTTGTATTAGGTTTGCTATCATTAGCATTAGAATTAGCAGGTTTATTAGTATTATTTGGAAGTTCAGGAGTTGTAGTATTTGAAACTTTCGTTCCACGTCTAACAACTTTATCAACTTTTTCTTTAGTAACTTTTTCTTCAACTTTAGGATTATCTTGACGAATACCATTTATAACAGTATAAGTAGTAGTGATTTCTTTAGTGCCGTTAATACCTTCAGTTTCAGTAACTTCAGTACCTTTATCTAAAGAGTTATCATCTTTATAAATAGTTTCGAATGGAATATTTTTGAGTTGATTTTTTTCACTTTCAGAAGAAGTAACTTTCGTTCCACGTCTAACAACCTTATCAACTTTTTTTCTTTAGTAATTTTTTTCTTCAACTTTAGGATTATCTTGACGAACGCCATTAATAACAGTGTAAGTAGTAGTGATTTCTTTAACACCGTTAATACCTTCAATTTCAGTAATTTCAGTACCTTTTATCTAGTGTATTATCATCTTTATAAATAGTTTCAAAAGGAATATCTGCATTTTTTTAGTTGTTGAAGCAAATGTAGGTTCACTTTTCTTTCTTTTTACGAAGTTCTTCGTTTTTTTAGCTACTGCTTCCTTATAAGCGTCAAATCCTTTTTATTGATTCAAGTGTGTATTCACTATTTTTTTAAGATTTTATCTTTGGTGAAAAAAATCCTATTCTATATTCCAATTCTCCTACTCCAGCAAATCCGAATCCAATTTTTTTGTGCAAATAGTTTTTTTCTTTATATAGTTTTTTTATCTTCATCTGCCAGATAAGAAAGTTTATTGATTAATATTGATATATCCATTTTTATATAGAGTTTCATAGTCTAATGATGGAGCATCTTGGTTAATCGATGATTTATATTTATTGATGAATTCATAGAAGAATGCTTCTTTTTTTCTTCTGATGATAGGTCTTTACTCTCATTTATGGCTAATGCAGAAGATATAACATCAGAAAAAAAGTATTATAATTCGTTTGAGATAAAGAGTTAAGTATTTCTTTTTAAGCGTCTTTTTTTGTTTATCACTTAGATTTGATGTTTCAATTATATCGTTTTTCCAGTACTTTACCTATGATAGTAGATAAATCAGATCGTAAATCAGCTTCTAAAATTTCATTTATATATCTCTTTGTCATTATTATTAAGAGCTTTTTATTGAGTTAATTTGTTTAATAGCAGAGGCTTTGTTAGAAAGTGAATATATATCTTCCTCAGTAGCATTTATAATATCGGTTCTTAATTTTTTTCAAGATTAGGGTAAGTTAAACCTTTTTAGAAAATCGTAAGCTATAACTTTTTTTATTTGATAAACTAAGTTCATCCTTAGGAGTAGTATTGTTTTCTTCTGGTTTAGATTCATTATTATCTTTATTGTTACTTTCATTTTTGTGAAGTCACATTTTCACCATAAACTATATTTCTTGATAATTTCAGCCTAATTTGTTTATTAGTATTTTTTTCAATACCAAAGATATCTAACACTAATTCGTATTCACCATAAGTTATTTCATTTAGTTCATAAGAACCAGAATCTAGTACGAAAACTTGACCTACGTCTTGAACATTCTTAACTTTTGCAGGACCTAAAATATGTTCTTCACCAGTTTTTTTATTTATAAGAGAGACATCAGCCCACGCTCCCATTTGATTAAATAATACTCTATCTTTATTTTTTTAATTATATATGCTTGGAAATCAAGAATAGTTCCGTCTATATTGTATATTATTTCTCCATTGTATTCAGGAGATGATGAAACTGTAGGGGTACTGTAATTTGCAAAAGTAATGTTATTAGTTGCTATTGTTGATAAGCCAGTTATTCCTATAGATACTGAAACTGCACCGACTGCTAGTTTTCTGATTGAGAATTTTTTTATCCATAGTATGTATTTCCTTTCATGATTTTTATATTTCTTTAATATTTCTATTTTTACAGTATCTTATAAGATATTATAAGATAAGAAAAACTTAGGACATTTGCACATAAAAAATGTCCTAAGTTTTTGAATGATAATAATTTAAAATTCAACGTGCACGTTAGTTGTAGCGTTAACTAATCGAACTAGTATGCGGATTTTTATAAACTACAATTTTATTAAACGTGATATATAGCTTTGTATGTAACTACTGGTCCTGCTTGAACGCTATCCAATGTACACATATTCGTATTAATGTTATATGTGAAAATATAGTGACCTACTTCACCTTTTTTTGGTTATCAAAAATTTTTTTACAATTATTCCTCTAGAATCAATTCCTCCATATGATACTCTATCTGCATGAACACCAGTAGCTTCAGAAACAGCCTCACTAGATTTTTTTATGTAGTCAAAAATAGCATCCTGATAGTGATTGTAGTTTTGAGCTAAAGCTGAATCGTAGCTATCGACTTTATATTGATCAGTATTCTTTTGAGTAGTTTTATTTGTATCTTCTGATACTTTAGTTTTTAGAGCTATCAGTTTTTGAAGGAGAACCTTCTGTAAGGACAATTTTTAAAGAACTATGTTTAAATTTATATTTATCTAGTATTGAATTAATATCATCAGATTTAGCTTCTTTAATTTCTTTTTAGAGCTTTTTCATAATTAGTGATATCTTCTTTTTAGCCACTCAATAGCTTTTATCAAAAGAGTTATCAGTAGTAAGAGAATCAACTTTATCTATAGATTTTTTTAGCAGAATCCACATCTTTATTATCAAGACTGGAGTCAGCATTTTTTTAATTCTTTAGCGATCTTTATTTCAGTTTTAATATTTTTTTGAAAGCTTCTTGTCCTTTTGTCATTATCTAAAGTTTCTAATCCTTTAAGTCCGCCATTAAAATCATGGGTATCATTGATAAGAGCTAAGTATTTATCATGCTCAGCTTTTATACTATTTTTTCCAGAACTTTGGAAAAAGAAGAAACCAACAGCAATAATAAGGATAACTGCTATGCTTGATACTATTGTGATTATTTTTTTATTCACCTTTATTCTCCTTTTTATTTCTTAATTTATTATCAATTACAATGCGATTGATATGACGCATAGAGTAGCCATATTTTTCTAGCTAGGTCTTTTTACATTAGAACCATTGTACTCGTTTTTTTATTATATTTTTCTAAACCTGTTTTTGTGAATAGCTTCATAGGAAAGTTGATATTCATTCCTCTAAAAGTATCTGTATATTTTTTTATGGTATTATCTTCTCCGACAAGGTTTGCTATATCAGCGTAGACAGAGTGCCAATTATCAGAGGTATTATGTGAATTAATTTTGTCCTTCATACAGAGTCGCTCCTCTCTTCATGATTTTTATTATACATAAAATATTTTTGATAAGTTTAGATACAAAAATTATAGAAAATAACAAGGACAAAATAAGGTTAAAATGTCCATGTAAAACTAAACTATCAAAGTTATAATATATAAATAAGATATGATATTAATCATGAATTTGAGAGATACGTTTTTGTATTTCGTAGACAGTTGATTTTGCTATTCCTACGTGTTTTGCAATTGATTGAACAGGTTTTTTCTCTTGGAGCATAGATACTACACTTTCATATATGAATCTATCTTGAGAGTTTTTTGCATTTGCATGGTATTTGAGGGGACGTCCATTATAGACACCGCGTTTCTTGGCTTGTTCTATTCCTTGACGTTGCCTTTCGAGTATCTTTTCACGTTCATTCTGTGCAATATATCCAAGTAGAGAAAGGAGTATGTCGAACATAGCGATGTCTAAGGTAGAGTTGCCAGTATTAAAATTAAGGAAAGGAGCATCTACTATTGTTAGAGTTGCTCCTTTATCTTTTATTATTTGTATTATTTCTTTTAAATCTTTGTAATTTCTGCTAAGTCTATCGAGTGAGGCTATGACAATTTCATCATTGGTACGAATAGAGTTTAGCATCTCATTTAAGACAGGTCTGTTTGTATCTTTTCCACTTTCTTGTTCACTGAACAGTAATTCAACATTATTGTCTTTCATAATTTGTTTTTGCCTATCTAGGTTTTGGTCTATGGTTGACGTTCGTATGTATCCGATTTCATTTTTTGAACCTCCTGTAATTTAGTTTTTAGACATGTATAACGGACATCTTGATTGTTGATTTAATATAGTTGGATTTTGTCCAATATGGGTATACCCATATTAGTCAATTTGGGCGAAAAAATAGTCGTAACCTTAACTTAAAGGTTACGACTATTTTAGTAGTTGAATGGTGTTATTCATTCTTTATTCTGTTTTACTTACATACATTGTAAATTTTACTCTTTGGCAGGGTAGTCGGCAGGGTACTTTATGCCAAAAAGTTTATTTTGATTAATTTTTTTGAAAGAAAAAGCCTTAAAAATCAAGGCTTTTATCTATATATTTTACTATAATATTATTCCCATTCGATCGTTGCTGGTGGCTTACTTGTAATATCGTAGACTACACGGTTAACGTGAGCTACTTCGTTTACGATACGAGCTGAAATCTCTTCAAGTACTTCAAATGGAATGTGAGCCCAGCTTGCTGTCATACCATCGATACTTGTTACGGCACGAACTGCTACTGTATAGTCATATGTACGAACATCTCCCATAACTCCTACTGAACGAATGTCTGGAAGACATGTGAAGTATTGCCAGATTTCTCCTTCTAATCCACGTTTAGCGATAACATCACGTAGGATGAAGTCACTGTCACGAACGATTTGAAGTTTTTCTTCTGTTACTTCTCCAAGAACACGGATACCAAGACCTGGTCCTGGGAATGGTTGACGCCAAACGATTTCGTGAGGAAGACCAAGAGCTTCACCTAATGCACGAACCTCATCTTTGAATAGAGTGTTAAGTGGCTCGATTAGAGAGAAACGCATATCTTCTGGTAATCCACCTACGTTGTGGTGAGATTTGATTGTTTGTGCATTCTTAGTTCCTGATTCGATAACGTCAGTGTAAAGAGTACCTTGAGCTAAGAATGGTACGTCGTGAAGTTTAGCGCATTCTTCATCAAATACATAAACGAATTCATTACCGATAATTTTACGTTTTTGTTCTGGGTCACTTACACCTTTAAGTTTTCCAAGGAATCTTTCTCTAGCATCGACTTTGATTAGATTCATGTTGAATCCACCCTCGATTTCTTTACTGAAGGTGTTCATTACAGCTTCGGCTTCACCTTTACGAAGTAAACCATGGTCGATAAACATACAGATTAGTTGATCTCCGATTGCTTTGTCTAGTAGAGCTGCTACAACAGATGAGTCTACACCACCAGATAGTGCACAAAGAACTTTTTGATCTCCAACTTCTGCACGAATTTCTTCAATTTTTTCATCGATGAAGTTTTGGATAGTCCAGTTTTCAGTACATTTACATACGTTACGGATGAAGTTTTTAATTAAGTCATAACCGTATTCTGAGTGACGTACTTCTGGGTGGAATTGGAAGCAGTAGAAGTCTTTTTCTACGTTTTCAGCAGCAGCGATTGGGCAGTTATCACTTGTCGCCACAACTTTGAATCCTTCAGCAAGTTCAACAACTTTATCAGAGTGACTCATTAATACTTGTTGAGAAGCAGGAGTACCTTCGAATAATTTAGCTCCTGGAGTTACATCGACATTGTGAGCACCGTATTCTCTACTTGTAGCAGATTCTACTTTTCCTCCTAGTTTATGTTGCATAAGTTGCATTCCGTAACAAATTCCTAACACAGGAATACCTAGATTGAAAATCTCGTCATCGATTGTAAGAGAGTTTTCTTCATATACTGAGTTAGGGCCACCTGAAAGAATAATTCCTTTAGGGTTCATTTTTTTGATTTCTTCAATAGAAATTTCATTGTCGTGTAGTTCAGAATATACACCAAGTTCACGTACACGGCGAGTGATAAGTTGGTTATATTGACTACCGAAGTCAAGAACTAATATAAATTCGTGTTTCACGGTTTTCCTCCTAAAATATACTTTTATTAATATAAACTATTATATCAAGAAGTTTAAGATATGTAAAATCTTAAATGTTAGAATTTTTTGTAGATTTTTTAGAAGAATATTGAATTTTTTTAACGAAAAAAACAGTAAAAAAACGAATTTTAACTTTATGAAAATGATAAAAATCCGTAAAAAGAGATTTTTTTAGTTTTTCAAAAAAACGATAATTTTGGTTTATACGAATTATAGGTGAGAGAAAATTTTTATAAAATTTTTTTGGAAAATGTTATAATTATTGTATATAAAGTAGGAGGAAGAATAATGGTAAGAGCATATATTGGAACATATACAAAAACAAGATAGTGAAGGAATATACTTAGTTGAGTTATCTGAAGAAGGAAAAGTTCTAGAAGTTAGAAATGTAGCTAAGGTTGATAATCCAACGTATTTAGCGTTGTCTAATGATAATAAGTATTTATATAGTGTATCAAGAGTAGAGGGAAAAGGTGCTGTTACAAGCTTTGAAGTTGAAGGAAATGGTGATTTGAAAGAATTAACATCAGTTGCCCAAGAAGGAAATCCTCCTTGTTACGTAGAGTTAAATTCTAATAAAAACATTTTATTATCAGCGAACTATCATTTAGGTACGATTGATAGTTATTCTGTTGAAAATGGTGAGCTTGTAAAACTTCTATCAACAGATCATCATGAAGGAAGTGGAGTACATGAAAGACAAGAGAAACCTCACGTGCATTTTTCAGGATTTACCCCAAGTGAAAAATATGTTTTCTCATGTGATTTAGGAACTGATGAAATTACATCATACAAGCTTAAAGAAGGAATATTAGAAAAAGTAGCTACTTTTAAGGCTAAAGATGGAAGTGGAGTTCGCCACATAGTATTTAGTAGTGATGAAAGACGAGCTTTTGTGATGACAGAACTTACTAGTGAAGTAATTGCTTTTGATTATGATGGAGAGGGGAATTTAACAAATCCAACATATTACCCTACATTGCCTGAAGGTTTTTCATTAGACAATAAAGGTAGTGCGATAAAAATTTCAAACGATAATAGATTTATTTATGTTTCTAATAGAGGACAAGATGCGATAGTTGTTTTTGAAAACACAGAATCAGGCTTAAAATACCTTCAAACTATTAGTACTTATGGGCAAGGTCCTAGAGATTTTGACCTTTCTAAAGATAATACTTTAGCAATTGCAACAAATGAAAATAGTGGGACAATTACTGTGTACTCTGTTAATAAGAAAACAGGAGAGTTAATTGTTGTTGCTTCTGAGGTAGTTGTACCTGAGGCAGTTTGTGCTAAGTTTATTTAAATAGATGCTTTATTAAGTTTAGAATAAGAAGAAACCTAAGGTGAGGATAATCTCATCTTAGGTTTTACTATTATGAATTTCGTTTTTTAACGACGAAGAATGGCGCCCCGAAATTACAGTATTCTAGTATGTAATCTTCAAGGTTGTTTATGTTTTTAGGATTGTTGTTATCCTTTGTTAAAATGAATCCAGTAAGTCGTAGTTTTTCGTGAGAAATATCTCCTACGATATATGGTTTATTTTTTAACACGTCTACTAGTTTTTCTTCAAATGTTTCTTTTTGAAAGGCATCTTTGAAGTTGTAAACAAGCTCATAAATTGTACCATCAACTTCGAAAACTAAATTATTTTGCTCCATAGTTAATCCTTTCTAACAACTTGTCTCATTACGTATAGCGCTGCAAAAACAAGTGTGTATATTGCAAGTATACCCGTAGCGAAGTATTTTGTACGATCTATAACGATAGTAGTTTTTTTCGTAATTATCTTTCTTATCAAAGTTATCGTCATTGATGAAGTTTGATTTGATTTTTTTGCTAGATTACTCATACTATCATCAGAAGTAAAGTCAGAGAATACTGTTCCTTCATTTGCTGATACTGTTTCGTATTTCTGGAAAAGAAGTATTTTTTTATTCATAAGAAGATATGTTACATCTTTAATCGAATGTTTTTCATAGAATAGATCATAAATATCTCCGTTAAAAGTAATACGTTCATTGTTTATAGTATATGTTCCAGCTTTAAGAGCTAGTTTATATTTATAGTTTGAGAATAAGTAATCGTATGTTTTTTTGAAGTTTATCAAAATAAGTAGCTTTGTCATCACTTTGGTTTAATACTGTGATAATTAATTTAGTGTTACCACTGTATGCGTAAGTTACACTATTTTTTTATCAGAGTAATCTAATCCTAAAACTCTAAACTTATCTGATTCTTTAAACTCAACGCTATTTTTGATTGTTTCACCAGATGATAAAGTGTGTTCTGGATTTTTTTGTGATTTCTGTAATCTCAGGATAATTTTTTTAAGAATTAAACTAGTAAGATAAGAGATATTCTTCGCAGTACTAGTATTATTCCCATTGTTATCTAGTGATTCTAATTTAGTGTCAATTAGAGACATGGTAGCTAATGTTTCTTTAGCTTTGTCAAGAGTTATGTTAAAGTGAGTAAATATTGCTTGATTAAGACTATTAGAATTTTCGTTTTCTAATAGAAAAATCGCATCTTTAACTGTAATTGACGATTCTATTTTGTATTTAGAAAGAATGTCGTCTCTACTAGTAATATTGATTTTGTCATCTACAGTTATTTTTTTATTTTTTAAATTGTCAGTAAGTAGGTAAAGCGCAAGATAGTTTGGTAATTTACCTACAGATAATTTTTTATTTTCTCCACGTTTAGATATAATTTTTTTCCTGTATTTAATTCCGAAACTACGAGATGAGTATTAACATTGCTTAAGTTTGTTACTGCATTGTTATCTAAAAATACATCATCTGCTTTGGTGAAGTTTGGAATTAAAAAAACAAGGAGTAAAATCAGAATACTAATTTTTTTAAATTTCATTATTTAAATCCTTTATTTTAAAAATTGTCTAAGCTAGAATGTTAATATTTCGTTAAAATTTTTGTTTAACACATACCCTTTAGTATATTACAAAAATAGGTAAAAATTCCAATAAGAAGAAAGGAAATTTGTGAAATTTTTAATTGTTATCATATAGTATAAATTTATGTTTGATAATAGAAAAATTTGAAAGTCATAGATTACATGTTATAATTAGATGATATTTGATTAAATTAAGAGAAAGTTGAGATTTAAGATGAAATATGATGTAATTGTGATAGGGCTTGGAAGTGCAGGGCTTATGATAGCGGATAGACTTAATGATAGTGGTTTAAAAGTATTAGTTCTTGAACAGAATAGACGTGCAGGAATAAAATTGCTTTTAACAGGTAATGGACGTTGTAATGTTATGAGTAGTGACAATGCTGAAGATTTTGTCGCGGCTGTACATAATGGTAGATTTTTAAGAAGTGCTTATCATAAATATAATGTTAAGAAGTTTTTTGACAAGCATAATTTGAAATTAAAACAAGAAAATAGAAGATTATACCCAGCTAGTGAAAAGTCTAGGGATGTCGTTAATGCGTTTAAAATAGATCATGCAAAGATTAACTATAAAGAGAAAGTAGAAGACTTAGTATTTGAAGATGATAAACTAGTGGGTGTAAAAACAAATATTGATACGTATTACGGAAAGAATATTGTAGTCTGTGCTGGAGGAAAAACATATCCTCAGAGTGGAAGTGATGGTTCATTGCATAGAATTCTTAAAAAACATGGCGTGAAGATTACTAAAATATATCCTAGTGAAGTAGCCTTAGTTTTTGAAGATTTTAGAGAATTGTCTGGGGTTGCATTACAAAATGTAAGAATGTTCCATAAGAAAAACGAGAGAAGCGGAGATCTTCTATTCACGCATAAAGGATTAAGTGGACCGTTATCAATTTCAATGGGAGAATTTGTGGCTCGTTATCCAGAAGATAGATTTTATCTAGACTTTTATCCTGACCTTAATGAGGAAGAACTTTTTGCTAAATTATGGGAAGATAACAAATTCTTACAAGGAAAATTACCGAAGAGTTTTTATAACTTCATGATTGAAAAACATTTCCCAGAAAATGTTAGTAAAAAAGAGTTAAGAAAGTTTGTAGCGAAAATCAAACGTTATGAGTTGGTTGATGTTAAGACGATGCCATTAGAATATGCTTTTACTACAGCAGGTGGAGTAGATCTTAAAGTAGTAAGTCCGAAGACATGTAGTCATAAAAAAATAGAGAACTTATACTTTGCAGGAGAAATTTTAGATTTACATGGAGAAATCGGTGGCTATAATCTTATGGTTGCCTGGTTCACAGGAATGATAGTGGCAGATGCAATTAAAGATAAGTATGGAATAGAATAAAAATAACACTAATAGAGATATCTCAAGTCTCTATTAGTGTTATTTTTTTGTTTACTTTTATTTGAAGTGATAGTATAATAGTTTTATCGAATTTGAAGATGAAAGGTAAAGACAAGTGAAAAAAACATTTTTAAAAAAATATTAGCGACACTGCTGATTTTAGTGGTTGTTGCATTTGGTTTTTGTTGGAAACTATTTTTTTATAATTTTGGATTAAATCCAAAGGTTGATAAGGGGGCTATAGTTAATCAAGATAGTGATGGGAGTAAAGAAGATAAAACAGTTTTAAACAAGTGGTTTGATGAAACAAAGCAAACTGTTGAAATGGAATCTGTTACTAAAAATAAACTTGTAGGATATAAGTTTATTAATCCAGATGCTAAAAAATGGATATTTGTAGTTCACGGATATACTAGTGACGCTAAGAAAATGGTTAATTATATCAAGAAATTCTACGATATGGGCTATAGTGTCTTTGCGCCAGATTTAATAGCTCACGGTAATAGCCAAGGTGAGTTTATTTCTATGGGTGGTTACGATTCTGATGATTTAGTTAATTGGGTGAAGAAAATATCATCAGAGAATAACAATGCCGATACTGCATTATTCGGAATTAGTATGGGTGCAGCTACTGTGATGAATGCAGTAGGTAAGGATTTACCTTCTAATGTAAAAACTTTATTGAAGATAGTGGGTATGTGAACTTAAAAGTAGAGTTCACATATCAATTGAAAAAATTATTTAATTTACCGAGTTTCCCTGTAATTCCTGCAGCGAATACAGTAACGAAGATAAGAGCCGGATATTTCTTTGATGATGTAGATGCAATAAAAGCTTTGAAAGAAACCAAACTTCCAGCATTAGTATTACATGGTGAAGAAGATGGTTTTGTTCCGTTAGAACATGGGAAAGCGGCTTATGATTTAATAACTTCAGAAAAAGAATTCCATAGTTTTCCAGGAATGAAACATGTTCAAGCTGAAAGAAAATTTAGAGAACAGTATTGGAATATTGTAGGAGAATTTTTAAAGAAACATTTTGAATAAAACGAAAAAGACGATTGAAGAAAGCTCAATCGTCTTTTTAGGATTAATTTATGAGATATTAGCTTGTTGAATTAACTATTCGCCTATAACAACTAATTCTTTGTTAAGTTTGTTTAAAACTTCGCAACCATCTTCTGTTACTAGAACTAAGTCTTCGATGCGAACACCGAATTCTCCTGGAAGGTAGATACCTGGTTCGATAGAGAAAATCATACCTGGCTCACATTTTGTTTCATTAACACTAGAAATATCACCGTATTCATGGCATTCTAGTCCTATATGGTGACCTGTACGGTGAGTAAAGAATTCTCCGTATCCTTTTTCTGTAATATAATCACGACAAGCAGCATCTATATCACAGAATCTAACTCCTGGTTTAACAAGAGCTACACCACGTTTTTGCGCTTCAAGTACTGTTTCAAATACTTCTCGTGCTTTTTCGCTTGGTTGTTTCCAAAATACTGTACGAGTCATATCTGAACAGTAATTATCCTTGATTCCCCCCATATCAATAATGATAGAATCACCAGGTTTAAGATATCTATCGCCTACTGTACCGTGAGGGTTAGCTCCATTGGCACCATATCCAATGATTGGGTCGAACGATAAGCCTTCAACCCCTAAATCTTCATGAATAGCAAGTAAATCTTTAACAATGTCTTTTTCAGATTTTTCTTCCGAAATACTATTTATAACTCTTTGACAAGCTTCATCGTTTAGAAGTGAAGCGCGACGCATAAGGTCTTTTTCTTCTTCATCTTTAATCATACGAACTCGATCAACGATTTTAGAAACATCAACGAATTTGTTTTCTGGTAGGTATTCCATAAGAGGTAGAAGGAATCTTGCAGGGAGAACTTTGTCAATTCCGACAACTGAACCTTTAGGGATAGCGTGTGATAGTGTTTCGATAGGTTTATCTGTATCAGAATATATAACTTTTTCTAATCCTAAGTCTTTTTCTAATGGGAAAAGGGCATTGATGAACAATTTGTGATTTCCATTTTCATCAAGAAGAACAGCGTAAAATCTTTCACCTGGATGTTCTAGGTGACCAGTAAGATAGAATATTGAATAAGGATCGCTTATTAAAGCCTGATTAGTTCCTTGCTCTTTCATTTTAGATAAAATTTTGTTAATTCTTGAAAGTTTCATATCATACAACTCCTTTAAAAAAATATTATGAACTTTAATATAATTATAACATCAATTATATTTGATTTCAACATTATTAAATTAATAATTACAGCGTTTACTATAAAAATTATTGAATGATAAAATATGTTGTGATATAATAAAATAAAAAGTGGATTATCACATAAGAAAGAAGGGATTTTTATGTCTGAAGTTGCGGTAAAAAAAGGTAAACCGTGGGGATTCTATATGAGTTCGATTACTTTTGGTATCGAACGTTGTGCGTACTATTCTTCTAAGTGGCTTATTATTATTTATGTCACGGCAGCTGTAATAAGTGGGGGCTTTGGAGAAAGTGGTCTCGGATTAGGGAAAGTTGAAGGTGCGGCAATGCAGTCTAATTTAGTAGGGTTTACTTATCTTGCGCCAGTATTATTAGGATTTGTAGCTGATAAGTTGCTGGGAGCTAGGTACTTAATTCCTGTTGGACTTATTTTAATGGGACTAGGATATGGGTACGCAGGATTTGTAGGTTCATATTCATCGCTTTGGATAATGATTATTTTAGTTTCTATTGGAACAGGATTATTTAAAGGTAACTTGCAAGCCGTAGTTGGAAGAATATTTGAAGGTGATGAAAAACGTAAAGATGATGCTTTTTCAACAATGTATTCATTTATTAATATGGGATCATTTGTTGGTACAACTGCTGTAGGGGTCCTGTATGTTAAATTGGCAACTGCTAGCTCAAATGGATATCTACAATGTTTTAAAATAGCAGGCTTACTTTGTATAATAGCTGCGATTTGGTTTATTTTAGGTTATAAACACTTAGGAGAAGTAGGGAAACGTCCTTTTGCTGAAGGTGAAGAGAAACATGAAACTAAAGTAAAGGCTAATCGTTCGTTAGAAAAATATGAGGTTCGACGTGTTTATTCAATTGTAATTATTTCATTATTATCAGTAGTTTTCTGGATATTCTGGTATTTAACTTATGTAATTTTATATGATTATATGCCTAAATTTATAGATGATAAATTAGGAACATTTACAGTTCCGACGTCATGGTTAGATTCTCTTAATGGTTTAACATGTATTATTTTAGGTCCAATTTTAGGAGCTTTATGGTATAAACTAGCAAAACGTCCACAAGGGGACTGGAGTTTATATAAAAAAGCTTCAATCGCGTTATTCCTTCTTGGAGCAACATTTGGAGTATTGGCATTAACTGAAGTTAGTCGTGGAATAGGAGCGCCTGAAACTCAAAAAGCTAGTATCTTATCAGGCTGTTGACAAATAGGTCAACAGCCTGTTTTTTAACTGAAATAAAATCCTTAAAATGGTATAATATAAGTATACAAAGGAGGTTTTAGTATGTTTAATAAAGTAGAAAATATCAAAGATGAAATAATACTAATGACATTATCAGAAATAGTACCTAAAGATCATTTTTTTAAGAAAAAGTAGATAAAGCTATTGATTTTAAATTTATTTATGATTTGACAGAAGAATACTATAGCCACACATCAGGTAGAAATTGTTTAGACCCTGTAGTATTATTCAAATTAGTGTTTTTTAAAAGATTTCTATGGAATAAAATCAATGAGAGAAACAATAAAAAAAGAATAGAAACAGATGCTGCATTTAGATGGTTTTTAGGATACCATTTTTCTAAAACCAGTTCCACACTACTCTACATTTTCACAAAACTATATTCGACGATTCCAAGGAACTGATGTATTCGAACAAATATTTATAAATATAGTGAACCAAGCAATTGATAAAAAAATTAGTTGGAGGCACTGAGTTTTTTTACTGATTCAACACATATAAAAGCTAACGCAAATAAAAAGAAATTCAAAGTTGAAGTAACTACAAAAAAATAAAAAAAGAAAAATTAGATTTAGAAAAAGAAATAAACGAAGAGAGAAAAAAATAGGAAAAAGCCTTTTTGAATATAAAGAAAAAGAAGAACTAAAAAGACAACGAGTTAACACAACTCGATCCGGATAGCGGTTATTATCACAGAGATCATAAAGAAGAAGGTTTTATGTATTTAGACCATAGAACAGTAGATGGGAAAAAAATAATATAATCATGGATTGTCACATAACTCCAGGAAACGTTCATGATAGTGGTCCATATATAGATAGATTAAATCAGATAGAAAAAAATTTCGGATTAACACCAGGAAAAGTTGCGTTAGATAGCGGATATTATTCTCTAGACATACTAAAAACAGTTAGATAAAAAATATATTTTTCAGTAATAGGATATAGAAGATTCTCAAAATCAAAAAGATAAAAAAATATTTCAAATATTTACCAGAAAAAGATATATATGTGGATAAACGAACAGGAGAAATATTTAGATACAGAAATATAGATAGAACTGGATATAAACAATATAAAAGTGATGATAAAAACGAGAAGAAAATAGTAAGACGCCATATAAATGCGGATTATTATGATGAAGCTAGATTAAGACGTATATCAAAAGAAGGAAAACTATTGTATAAGAGAAGAAAAGAAACAATAGAACGTAGCTTTGCAGATTCAAAACAAAATCATGGATACAGATATGCACAATATAGAGGTAAAGCCAAAGTACAGTCGTACGCTTGGTTGTCTTGTTGCGTTCAAAATATGAAAACAATAGCACTAAGAGAGGTATAATCATCTCTTAATACTACTGATGCTTTAGTCATAAGGCTTATTTTTTTTGAAAAACGACCAAAACATCAATATGTTCATTGATATTTTGGTCGTTTTGTCAACAATCTGATCTTATGGGTTGTTTTATTCTTTATTGTATTAAGTGTATCTGAGATGTTTTTCTCTCCTTTAGGACCATCATTTGTTTCTAAATATTCTCCAAAGCATATTCTATCAATAATGATGGCAGTTTGGATTGTAGCAACATTTGCTGCTGCAAAAGGTTACGGCTTATTGTATGCTTTAGTAGCAGAAGTGCCTATTATTAAACTTTCATTAGGTATCGGTATCGTCTGTGTAGTAGTTGCTATATTGGTATTCGTATTCGAGAAAAAACTAGCATCACTAGTTGAACTTCGCGAAGGAGAAACACTGGTAGAAGAGTAATATTTTCAAAATATAATTAAAGAAGAGTTCTGATAAATTCTTCGGTATAAAGTCATGTTAAAAGAGGTTAGACTATTTTAAATAGTTTAATCTCTTCCTTTTTATATGTATAATTCAAGTGTAATTTACTAATTATAATTGTTTTAAATTATATGGTAATTTTTTTCAATTCGATATAGGAAGATATGGAGTTGAAATTAAATATTGTTTTTCTATGCTATAGCTTAACTATTAATGTATTATACTGTTGATATCTGTGAGAATCATGTGATTTTTATGTTTAATAAAATATAAAAATTTTATTTTTTTATTGATGATGAAAAAAATAATCTATTTTTATGATAAAAATTAAATTGTATAAAAAATGCACAAATAGGAGGTGCTATTATGACAGGACTAAGAACATTGTATCCTGCAATTAAGGAAAATTTTTCTAAACTATTAAAGGTTGATGATACGCATACGATTTATTACGAGGAAAGTGGGAATCCTCATGGTGTACCTGTAGTATTTTTACATGGGGGACCTGGATGTGGTACTGCGCCAAGTTGTAGACAATACTTCGATTCAGAGTTTTATAGAATTATATTGTTTGATCAACGAGGAAGCGGAAAATCAACGCCTCATGCATGTTTAGAAAATAATGATACTTGGCATATTATTGAGGATATTGAAAAAATACGAGAAGATTTAAATATTGATAAATGGCTAGTATTTGGAGGAAGTTGGGGTTCTACATTAGCGTTATGTTATGCTATAAAGCATCCAGATCGTGTTTTAGGATTAGTGTTACGTGGAATTTTCTTAGGAAGAAGAGAAGACATTGAATGGATATATGAAAAAGGTGGAGCAAGTAATATTCATCCAGAATCATTCGAAAGATATGAGAGCATTATTCCTGTAGAAGAGCGTCACGATATGATTTCTGCATATTATAAGCGTTTAACAAGTGAAGATAGAAAGACGAGGGAAATTGCAGCTAAAGAATGGAGTATGTGGGAAGGAAGTTTGGTAACTTTACATCCGGATCCTAATTTAGAACAGAGCTTTGGAGAAATTAACTATGCAATTTCGATGGCGACAATTGAGTGTCATTTCTGGATGAATAATATGTTCTGGGAAGATGATAATTGGATTTTAAATAATATTGAGGCTATTAAAGATATTCCAACAACTATAGCACATGGTCGTTATGATGTTGATTGTCGTGTGGTAGGAGCATATGAATTAAGTAAAAAATTAAATAATTGTAAATTGGATATTGTAGTATCAGGGCACTCATCAGGAGAACCTGCAATTATTGATTCTTTAGTAAAAGCTACAGATTACTTTAAGGAATTGCTAAAATAATTTATTTTATGGAGAATATTAATACTAAGAAATTACAAGGGTATACAGTTTTTCAATGATAAGATTTTTATTATATGATAAAATAAAAGTTATAATAGCTGTGAATATACAGTGTAGTACAAAAATTAACAGGTACTTTCAATTTATGAAATTAAGGGATATAATTATAATATAAATAACAAAGGAGTAAGGGAAATGGCAGTAAAAGATAGAATAGCTCAATTGAGAAAATTGATGGAAAAAAATGGTATAGATGTATACATGGTCCCTACAGCAGACTTCCATAATAGTGAATATGTAGGTGAACACTTTAAAGCTCGTGCGTTTATGAGTGGCTTTACTGGTTCTGCTGGTACATTAGTTGTGACAAAAGATTTTGCAGGATTATGGACAGATGGAAGATACTTCTTACAAGGAGCTCAGCAATTAGAAGGAACAGGTATTGAATTACAAAAAATGAGAGAGCCTGGAGTTCCAACTATTGCAGAATTTATAACTGAAAATACTCCGGAAAATGGAGTGTTAGGTTTTGATGGGCGTGTTGTGACTTTTGGTGAAGGTAAAGATTTGGCAACAAGATTAAAACGTAAAAATGCTACTGTGAAATATGAAGTAGACTTAGTTGACGAGATTTGGGAAGATAGACCAGTTTTATCGGAAGCCCCAGCTTTTTATTTGAATTTAGAAAGAGCTGGAGAATCTGTTGCTAGCAAATTAGATAGAGTGCGTAAAGAGATGAATGAAGTAGGTGCGAATATTCATGTTATTACAACCCTTGATGATATTGGTTGGTTATTAAATATTCGCGGTATGGATGTAGATTTCTTCCCGTTATTATTAAGTTATGCAGTTGTTTATGAGGAGAAAGTTGACTTATATGTGGATGAAAGAAAATTATCTGATGAAATAAAAAAACATTTATTGGAAAATAATGTTGACATTAAACCATATAATGATGTATATGAGGATGTGAAAAAATTCTCTGGAAATGATGTAGTTTTAGTTGATCCAGGATGCCTAAACTACGCGGTATTTAATAATATACCAAAAGAAATTACATTAGTAGAACGAAGAAATCCTACAATTCTTATGAAAGCTATTAAGAATGAAGTAGAATTACAACATACTATTAAGGCCCATGTGAAAGATGGGATAGCGCATACTAAATTTATCTATTGGCTAAAACAATTGGTTAAACAAGGGATAAGCGAGCAAGAAGATGAACTTTCAGCATCTGATAAACTTGTTGAATTTAGAAAAGAACAGGGTGGTTTCATTTGTCCAAGTTTTGCACCAATTTGTGGGCATGCAGAAAATGGGGCTATTGTACACTATTCTTCATCTGAAGAAACATCTATTCCACTACGTACAGGTACTTTTTTCTTAACTGATACTGGTGCACATTATGAAGAAGGGTCAACTGATATAACTCGTACGACTGCTATGGGTGAAGTTAGCGATAGATTAAAGCGAGATTATACGAGAGTTCTTCAATGTCACTTGCGTTTATCAAGACTTAAATTTATGGAAGGGGTATCTGGAGCTAATGTAGACTTATTTGCTCGTGCTCCATTATGGTATGATTATGAAAACTTTAACCATGGAACAGGACATGGAGTAGGATACTTAGGAAACATTCACGAAGGTCCTCAAGGTATTCATTGGGGAATCTATCGTGCCTCAGAACCTTTTAAACACGGTATGACTATGACTAATGAACCGGGATTATATATTTCAGGTTCACATGGTATTCGTTTAGAAAACGAGCTTATTATTAGAAATACTGTAAAAAATGAGTATGGTCAATTCTTAGAATTTGAAGTAATGACTTTCGTACCATGGGATTTAGAAGCGATAGATGTATCTCTTCTTACAAGTGAAGATAAGTACGAATTAAATAAATATCATGCAAAAGTGTATGAAGTATTAGCTCCGCACTTTGAAGGTGAAGAATTAGAATGGCTAAAACAAGCGACAAGAGAAGTTTAATTTTCATGAAGGTTTCAAGATTGTTGAAACCTTCTACTAATATTCTCTAATAAAAAAATGATATAATAGATTATGTGCAATTAAAGAAAATGATATTTATTTAATTTGCAAATTAAAAATAAAAAAAGTCGAGGAAAATCAAATGGATTTAAATATACAATTAAAAAAATATGCTCAGCTTATAGCGAAAGTAGGACTAAATGTTCAAGAAGGGCAACCGGTATTAGTTCGTGCTAGTACTGAAACACGTGAATTCGTAGCTAAAGTTGTAGAAGCTTGTTATGAATTAGGAGCTAAAAGAGTATCTGTAGAATGGCGTGATCAAGAATTAACAAAATTAAATTTAAAATATCAAAGTGAAGAGTCATTAAGTACAGTTGGTCAATGGTATATTGATAAGTACCAAGACGAATTAGATGAAGGAGCAGCTTTCTTATCTATTATTGGAGATGATCCAGATGGATTAGCGGGTGTAGACAGTGCGAAATTAAAAGCATCTATGGTAGGTCGTTCAAAAGCTATGCGTAGTTACATGAAGTCAATTATGAGTGACGAGTGTCCTTGGTGTGTTGTTTCTGCGTCAACAGTAGGATGGGCAAAAAGATTATACCCTGAATTAGATGATGAAGCGGCTTACTTAAAACTTTGGGATCAAATATTAAGTGCTTGTCGTTCAACTGGAGATGCCCCTGTAGCTGAATGGGAAGAACACATTAAAGTTTTAGATGAAAAAGCGAAATTCTTACACGAAAATGAATTAATTAAATTACATATCACAAATGACTTAGGAACTGACTTATACGTAGGATTACCTAAAAATCATATTTGGCAAAGTGCAGGAAGTTATGCTAAAAAAGCTGATCGATTTGTAGCGAATATTCCGACAGAGGAAGTATTTACAATGCCTCATAAAGATGAGACTAGTGGTATTGTTTATAATGCTAAACCTTTAAACTACAGTGGGGTATTAATCGATAACTTCTGGTTGAAATTTGAAAATGGTAAAGTCGTAGACTTCGGAGCTGAGCGTGGTTATGATGTTCTTAAGAACTTATTAGAAACTGATGAAGGTTCAAGAAGAATAGGAGAAATGGCATTAGTACCTTATGATTCACCAATCTCAAATACAAAAATTCTATTCTTAGAAACACTATTTGATGAGAATGCAGCGTGTCACATTGCTCTTGGTAAAGCATATCCAACATGTGTTCAAGGTGGTCCAGAAATGACAGATGACCAATTAGCAGAAGTTGGTGCTAATGATAGTTTAGTTCATGTTGACTTTATGATTGGAGAAGCAACAACGAATATTACTGGATACACAGCAGATGGTAAAGAAGTAGCAATTTTCAAAGATGGAAATTGGGCTTAATAATATAAAAGATACACAGTTGAAAAGTCCTTCAGCTGTGTATCTTTTGTGGTTTGAATCATAGAAGTTTTCAAAAATACATAGATTATCGTGGATTTTATTTGCGAAAAGAAGATAAATATGTGATAATAGATTGTACTAATATTTAGGGGTGATTAAATGCGTTTGGATAAATTTTTTTAAAAGTATCGAGAATTATAAAAAGAAGAACAATAGCTAATGAAATATCATCAGAAGGACATATAGCTATCAATGGAAAAAAGGCAAAACCATCAAGTACTTTAAAGGTGGGAGATAGAATTACTATTTACTTTGCAAAAAAAGAAGTAGATTATGAGGTATTGGAGTTAAAAGATAGTACCAAGAAAGAAGATGCAACAAAAATGTTTAAAATTCTATCAGAGAAATCAAGAGAAGTAGAAAATGAGAGAACAGAGTAATCAATTTAAAAAAAGATGTATTAAAAAGCAAAAAGCTAAATATAGAAAACGTCGTAAGTTTATTATACTAGTCATTATGACCTTTGCATTATCTGTAACTCTATTGCAAACTTTTTTTATATTCGAGATAAGAAACAAATTAACCAGCAACTAGCTGAACAAAATAAAATGATAGAAAATCTTGAAAAAGAGAATAAAGTTAATGAATTGGTTATAGATAAATTAAAAGATCCATATTTTTATAACGGATTTAGTGAGACAAGAATATGGTCTAAGTTACCAAGGAGAGATGATTTTTAATATTCCATTACAAGAAAAATTTTCTTCAAGCAACAATAAAATCTATAATGGATGGAAATTTAGAAAAACCAGAAGATGGTAATGGTAGAATTGATGATAGTAAGATTCCAGAGCTAGCAAAAAAAGATGACAGCAAATCAAATTCTGTAAAAAGAATCTGAAAAAAATACAGATAAAGAAAAAAACAAAAAAATTCTAGTGATGAAAAAAATACAGAAGATGATACATCAAAAAAAGATAGTAAGCAAAAAGATACAGATTCTCAAAAAAATCAACTAACAAAAAAAGATTCAAACACTAATAATCAGAGAAGTAACAGAGGTTAACCTACAGTTACTTCTTTTTGAATAATATTTAAAAATTAAAAAAATTTCATTATAAAAAAATACTTTTTAAGTATTAATAAAATAAATTGTTGATTTGTATTGATTGATGTGTATTAATAAAAAAATCAGTAGTATTAAATTTAATATATTTAATTTTAAATATTTGTTAAAATGATGTTTAAATGTTAATATATAAGTAATAAATTAAATTATACATATATCGGAGGAGATTATGAATAAATATCAAGGTGATGCATTGCATACTGACCTGTATCAAATTAATATGGGATATGCTTATTTAAAGATGGGATACACGAAAGAAAATCATATTTTGATGTATATTTTAGAAAAATACCGTTTGGAGGAGGGTATGCAGTATTTGCAGGGCTTGCTAAAATTATTGATTATGTTAATTCATTTGAATTTTCAAAATCAGATATCGAATTTTTACGTGAATTAGGTTATGAAGAAGATTATCTAAAATATTTGAGTGACATGAAATTCACTGGGGATATTCGTTCTGTTAAAGAAGGGGAAATTGTTTTTGGAAATGAGCCTTTATTAAGGATTGAAGCGCCGCTAATTCAAGCACAAATAATGGAAACTGCAATTTTAAATATAGTTAATTATCAAATATTAATTGCAACAAAAGCAGCAAGAATTAAACATCTTTGTCCAGATGAAGTCTGCATGGAATTTGGTACTCGTCGAGCTCATGAATTTGATGCAGCTATATGGGGAACGAGAGCTTCAATTATTGGTGGATTTGATGCTACTAGTAACGTTAAAGCAGCAAAATTATTTAATATTCCATGTAGTGGAACACATGCTCACTCTTTTGTTCAAGCATATGAAGACGAGGAAGTTGCATTTAAGAATATGCAGCAGCACATAAAGATTGTTATTTCTTAGTTGATACTTATGACACACTGCGTTCAGGGATACCTACTGCTATTAAAGTAGCTGATGAATTAAAAGATAAGATTAATTTCCACGGTATTAGATTGGATTCGGGAGATATTGCATACCTTTCTAAAGAAGCCAGAAAAATGCTTGATGAAGCGGGATATCCAAATGCGAAAATTGTTGCGTCAAATGATTTAGATGAAGACACTATTACGCATTTGAAACAAGAAGGTGCCGTTATTGATGCTTGGGGAGTAGGAACAAAATTAATAACTGCTTATGATAATCCTGCATTAGGTGCCGTGTATAAACTTGCATGTTTAGAAGATGAGAATGGCGAAATGATAGATAGGTTAAAAGTTTCAGAAAACCCTGGTAAATTAACTATTCCAGGAATAAAAAGAGTTTATAGAATAATAAATAAAGATACAGGTATGGCCGCTGGAGATTATATAGCATTAGAGAAAGAAGATGTTGAAGCAGAACCTAGTATAAAATTATTCCATCCAACCCACACTTACTTAGAAAAGGAAGTTAAAAATTTTGAAGTAAGAGATATTCATGAAGATATTTTTATAAATGGTAACCAAGTATATGAAGTACCAACAGTACATGAAAGTGCCCAATACTTCCGAGAAAACAAGGAACTAATGTGGAATGAATATCTACGTTTATTAAATCCAGAATTTTATCCAGTAGACTTAAGTACTACATGTTGGGAAAATAGAAAAACAATTCTAGAAAAAAAGTAACAAAAAAATCGAAATAAATAGGTGATAAAAATGACATTACAACAGGAAGTAATAAAAAAATTAAGATGTAAACCTGATATTAATGTAGAAGAGGAAATAAGATTAACAATCAATTTTTTTAAAAGATTATGTGAAGAAAAAAATAATTTTATAAAAAAAGCTTGGTATTAGGAATATCAGGAGGACAAGATTCTACGTTATGTGGAAAATTATGTCAAATAGCAATTTCAGAATTGAGAGAAGAGACAGGAGAAGAGTATAACTTTATAGCTGTTAGACTACCATATGGAAAACAATTTGATGAAGATGATTGTAATGACGCATTAAAATTCATTAATCCAGATAAAGTGTATACTGTAAATATAAAAGATGCAGTAGATGCGAGTGTCAATTCATTAAAGGTGGCAGGAGTAGAGATTACAGATTTTGCTAAAGGTAATGAGAAGGCTCGTGAAAGAATGAAAGCTCAGTATTCTATTGCTACAATGAATAAAGGGATAGTAGTAGGAACGGATCATGCTGCAGAAGCGATTACCGGTTTCTTTACAAAGCACGGAGATGGTGGAGCGGATATAGTACCATTATATAGATTAAATAAGAGACAAGGTAAAGCATTATTGAAGATGTTGAATTGTCCAGAACACTTATATCTTAAAAAACCAACAGCTGACCTAGAAGAAGATAGACCTGCGTTAGAAGACGAAGTAGCGCTTGGGGTAACGTATAATGATATAGACGATTACTTAGAAGGGAAGGAAGTCCTAGATAGCGTAAGAAAAATAATAGAAGGTCATTATCTTAAATCAGAACATAAGAGAAATCTACCAGTTACTGTGTTTGATTTTTATAATATTTAACAGAAAAAGAAAGAAGAGAGAATAAGAAACAATTCTCTCTTTTTTACAATTTTATAGAAGAAACACATTACAAGGAAAAAAATAAAAAAATAAATTTTAAAAAAATGTGTTGACATAATCTAGAAGTAATGATAGAATAGTAAAAAGTCTTCTGGTAGAGAAGACGAACAATAAAGGATTTCTAAATAACTAATGTTAAGAAAAAAACTTGACAAAAGAAATTAGAAATGCTAAAATAATGAGAGTCTTCTATAAGACTATATCATCAAAAATAAAGTTTTAGAATAGTTTTCTAAAAAAATAAAAACTATTGACAAAAACATAAAAACAGATGATAGAATAGTAAAAGTCTTC